>Ga0316228_1000003_pt1 | contig 720953 bp, 694 predicted proteins | sample TBH18021metaG_FD_206005 | JGI IMG/M metagenome (GOLD analysis project Ga0316228, IMG submission 206005) | Freshwater microbial communities from Trout Bog Lake, Wisconsin, USA - TBH18021 | ecosystem: Environmental > Aquatic > Freshwater > Lake > Hypolimnion/Profundal zone | place: USA... | reverse complement strand
TCTTTGTGAGCACTTGATTTCGTTAAGCAGCTCGCAATCCTGTTACAGATCACTCGCCTGCGCACTCATTCCAAGCGCCCACACTTATCGGTTGTCTAGTTTTTAAAGAACAAGGTAGTCGGTACTTCTTGCCTGCCTATCGAGAAGTTTTTGCTTGCGCATTTACTTTTCAACAGAACAGAAGCGAGATTATGAAGGATTTTTTTTATCGTGTCAAATTGTTGCAATCAAACTATTTTTGTATTGATCACCACAAACTGGCACGATATCCAGCAAACGCTGCTTGAAACACTGATTCGACTACTTCTTGCCAAACATCGTGTTTCATCTGCCAAGCCCGCTACTATAGCATGATTACGAATACGACATACAGAGTGCAAGGAAGCCAACGATGACTGAAGATATCCTGATTAACGTGACACCCTTTGAGACCCGCGTGGCACTTGTGTCTCAGGGAGCTTTGCAAGAAGTACAGCTCGAACGAAGCATGCAACGTGGTCAAGTTGGCAATATCTATCTGGGCAAGGTAGTTCGAGTCTTGCCGGGAATGCAAAGCGCATTCATCGACATAGGCCTTGAGCGAGCAGCGTTTATACACATTGCTGAACTGCGCGAGAACCGGAGCGAACGCGCGACCTCGGCCACCCCTACACCAATCGAAAAACTGATATTCGAAGGACAAAGCTTGCTTGTGCAAGTGATTAAGGACCCGCTTGGCACAAAAGGAGCCCGTCTATCCACCCAGATCAGCATTGCAGGCCGAATGCTTGTTTACCTGCCGCATGATCCCCACATTGGCGTGTCTCAGAAAATCGATACTGAAAGTGAACGACAGTCGCTCAAAGACAGAGTGGCTGCCCTGATGGCCGCAGATGAAAAAGGTGGCTACATTGTGCGCACCCAGGCTGAGGGCGCCACTGATCAGGAGCTGCAAGCCGATATCAATTACCTGACGACACTCTGGAAACTCGTTCAATCGAAAGCAAAAACAGTCGCTGCTCCATCAGTGCTGCACCAGGAGTTAACCCTAGCCCAACGAGTCATGCGTGACATGGTTAGACCCGAGACCAATCAGATATTGGTGGATTCACGCAGCACACTTACAGAAATGATCGCGTGGGCGAATATTTATACTCCTTCAGTGACTGAGCGCTTGATTCACTATAGCGCTGAGAGGCCTTTGTTTGATACGGCGAACATTGATGATGAAATCCAACGCGCCATGCAGCGTCGCGTTGATCTCAAGTCTGGTGGCTATCTGATTATCGATCAAACCGAGGCGCTAACCACAGTGGATGTCAACACCGGTGGTTATGTGGGCGGTCGCAACTTTGATGACACGATATTCAAGACCAATCTCGAAGCAACCCATGCGATCGCACGGCAATTGCGGCTGCGCAATCTTGGTGGGATCGTGATTATCGATTTCATTGACATGGAGGATGCGGGCCATCGCGACTCTGTGCTGGCTGAGCTCAACAAGTCGCTCGCTCAGGATAGAACGAGGGTTACAGTCAACGGGTTCACGCAGTTAGGTCTGGTTGAGATGACTCGCAAGCGCACGAGAGACTCTCTTGCCCACCAACTTTGCGAGCCCTGCCCGACTTGCCAGAGCAGAGGCAGTGTCAGAACCAATCAAACAATTTGCTACGAAATTTTGCGCGAAATTCTTCGAGAGGCTCGCCAATTCAATCCAAAGGAGTTCCGGATTTTTGCAGCTCAAGGTGTGGTGGATCTATTTCTGGAAGAAGAGAGTCAGCATCTGGCCATGCTGGGCGACTTTATCGGAAAGCGCATTTCCTTAGAGGTTGCCACGGGCTATTCGCAAGAGCAGTACGACATTGTCTTAACCTGAAAAAGCATTATTGGTAGGTGAAATAACAACAGTCTTAGTCGATACCCCCAAAATAAGGGATTTATCTCCTGGTACTGAGTTGGTCAAATGCGGCATGCTCAATGAATGCAGTGAATGACGTGAATGCAATGACACAACAATACGAGTCGGAGTAAGACATGAAAGTTGATTATTACCCTAACCCTCAACTGTTCTCTAATTTACAGACAAAAAATATCCCTAACGTACCTGACCCAGTTGCGGCTAATCAATCACAGGTTCAGAAAGCAACGGTACCAGCAGCACAAGCTGCCGGCTCGCCTTCAGCAAGCGTTTATCTCAGCCCTTCCACGAATCGCACGGTTGATTTACTTCAGCAACCAAAGACAATTACTGGTTACAACGCCAAGGGTAACGCGATCACCTAGAGGCTGTTAATTCAAACCCATCTGGTGCAGGTTGCAATAAGCACCGCCTTGCGCAAGTAGCTCCTTGTGAGTGCCCTGTTCAAGTACGCGTCCACCGTCCATCACCACGATCTTATCGGCGTTTTGTACGGTGGAAAGCCGATGGGCGATAACTACGGTTGTTCTGCCTTGCATCAGCGTTTCAAGCGAGGCTTGAACCTGCCGCTCTGATTCATTATCTAAAGCTGAGGTCGCTTCATCCAGAATAAGGATGGGTGCATTTTTTATTAACGCCCGAGCGATCGCAAGGCGTTGCCGCTGACCTCCAGAAAGTCGTGTCGCATTTTCACCGACCTGTGTTCGAATGCCGAGCGGCAAGCTGTCGACAAAATCCAGCAAGTTGGCGGCTTTCAGGGCGGCGCGGATCTCTGCTTCAGAGGCTTCATGCAAGGATCCATAACCGACATTGACAGCGATCGTATCGTCGAACAGCACCACGTCCTGACTAACCAGAGACAGTTGCCTACGCAAGTTATTCAGACTGAGGTGCGCAATATCCTGGCCGTCAATGGTGACTTGCCCGGAGAGCGGCAGTACAAATCGCGGAAGCATGTTGACGAGAGTTGTCTTACCACTACCAGAGCGACCGACAAGTGCAACGGTTTGACCTGGCTCGACAGTAATATTGACTTCGTTAAGCGTATTAGACTCAGCGTCAGGAAACCGGTGTGAGAGATTCGTGAATTCAATCCGGCCTTTCACTGGGCCGTTGAAATCGCCTTGTCCGGCTTCGAATTCAGAAGGTTGGTCAATTAAGGTAAAGATGCTTTCAGCCGACACCAGCATTTTTTGAGTGGCGCTTGATACCTTAGTCAGCCGCTTGATCGGATCGAATATTTGCCCGAGTGCAAACAAGAAGGCGGTAAAGCTGCCGATGGTCAAGTCACCGTGCTGAAACTGCCACAAGGCAAATGCAATCACTGTCGCAACTGCAATCGCTGTGATCACCTGCGTAATAGGTGTCAGGGCGGCGTCTGCGGTCGCGGCACGCATATCGAAACGTCGCAGACGGCCGCTCACGTACGAAAAGCGCTCACGCTCGTACCGATAGCCGTCAAATAATTTAATCACTCGCTGACCGTCGATCGCCTCGTTCACCGTCCGGGTCAATTCTGCGTTCATTGAAATGGTTTCACGATTGATCTTTCGCAAACGCCTGGTGAATTGCTTTGATATCAAGACTGACACGGGCATCGTCAAAATAATGATCAGCGTGAGCTGCCAAGACGTCTGCAGCATCAAGGAGATCATATAGACCACCAGACACGACTCGCGCACGATCGTAGTCAAAACATCAGTGGCAAAGCCAGCAACATTGCCAGCGTCAACGGTGAAGCGATTAAGCAACCGCCCAGAGTCACCTTTTTTGAACTCGTGATCGGGGGTGGTCAGCAGCTTTTCAAACATGTCTCTGCGCATACCCAGCAGCACGTTGTTGGCAGACCACGACAACAAATAATCACTAAAGAAATTACACAAGCCCCGCAAGGAGATTAGTCCTACGATTGCTAAAGGTACTTTCCAGATATCAGCCCGCGCGGCGGCCCCTTGATCAAGCAGGCTTTGCATGCCAGTCACCAGCAGGTACTGGGTATAGGGCCCAATTGCCATAAACACGGCGGCGAGCGCAAGACCCTTCCAGTTGGAACCGACTCTGCTGTAAATGCGGCGCCACAAGTCTTTATGCGTGGGTGGGGATAAGGCTTGGGTTGACGGCTGGCTTGTGGACAAGATAATGAAATCCGAAGGGCAAGAATAATGATTGTTCGGGATTTTACTCGTAGACCAACGGTCTACTCATCAATTAATTTGGGTTAACCACCGCTTTGTCGTATCCTTACGTAGTGCACCAATTAACGATCCGCTCAACGACGACCCTATCGGCTAGCGCTGGCGGTCAGTCCCCCGTACTTGTCCGGCTGCCCAACTGGGTTGGAGACGTATGCATGAGCCTGCCGATTCTCGATATGTTCGAAGCAGCGCATGTCCCTTATGCTCTCTGTGCGAGGGGCTGGGCTGAAGGATTGATCGCGGGATTTTCAAGTCAAGGTTTCTGTAAGCTGAGCGGAAAATTAATACAGGACATCGCCTGCGTGCGATCCTGGACACGCGAGCATCGCGGATATCAGCGTGCTTTGCTTTTGCCAGATTCCTTGTCCAGCGCACTTGTTTTTAAAGCAGCTGGTTTGTCGAGTGTCGGCTATCGGGATGATGGCCGTAGCATGTTGCTCACACACCCTATCGACAAGCCTGCGACCTCACTACATGCGGCTCAATACTGGTTTGACCTTGCACTGCGTGCGATGAGGACATGGGGGATTCCTACCGAACAATTTGAGTTACCCAGTCAGGTCTCTCTGCGTCTGACCGCCTCGCACTCAGAGGCTGCTTCGAATGTTTTGTCTGAGCATCAACTGATCCCTAAAAAGTTCGTGTTGATCGCACCGACCGCAACGGGTTTGCATCACGGTCAGATCAAGGTCTGGTCACACTTTGATGCGCTGACACGAGCTTTGCAACAGAAGGGCCATACGGTTGTCATGTGCCCACCGCCAGCCGAGCGGGATGCCGCCGACCGTGCTGCGCCGAGCGCACTGTTGCTTGCGCCGATGGATCTAGGCGGTTTCGCTGCTTTGGCTCAGCAGGCGGCTTTGGTTATTTGCAATGATTCAGGGGTGGCCCATATTGCCGCAGCAGTTAATGCAACACAAATCACCATTTTTGGTGTGACGAACCCAGAGCGGACTCGACCATGGACGCCAGCTAGTATTAATCTTGGGCAGATGGGTCAATGGCCTTCGGCAAATGCCGTCGTCGACTGCGCGATCGCCACCCTCAATTCTTGAAATAACTGACTGTGTTGACTACGATACAAATCCCCTCTTTGCTGCTTTATCCGCCAAACCTTTGCTTGCTCTTGCTAGCAGTTGCCGTCGTGTTGGCGCTTATGCAGAAAAAAAGAAGTGCACTAACGCTGGCGGCTACTGGATTGTTGTGGGTGTTCATTTGGTCGTTGCCAGTCAGTGCCATTTATTTTGGTGGGCGATTAGAGAATAACTATCGCTATCTCACCGCTAGCAATGCTCAAACAACCGATGCGATTGTCGTGTTGGGTGGCAATACTCAAAGCAATCGCTCTAACTGGTTCGAACCATATAATCGACTGACCGCAGTCGACCGTATTGATCGCGCTGCCGAACTGTATTTCGAGAAAAAGGCAGCCCACATTATCGTATCTGGTGGCTCACTCGAAGGCCCTATCAGCGAAGCGCACGGTATGGCGCGGGCACTTCGACAAAAAGGGGTGCCTGAGGCAGCAATTGTCCTTGAAAACGACAGTCGAAACACTTACGAAAACGCACTATTTAGCCAGAAAATTCTTCAGAAGCAGCACTGGGCCAGTGTCGCTGTTGTGACCTCAGCTCTGCATATGCCAAGAGCGCTTGCTACCTTCAAGAAACTTGGTATCGATGCAGTACCCAGCAATATTGCGCCCCAGATTGTGATACCCAGCACGATGCAGTTCAACCGCTGGTTGCCGCACACACGAAGTCTGGAAGCCAGCCGCAGCATCATCAAAGAGTACTTCGGTTTATTGGGTTACTGGATGCGTGGCTGGATCTGAAGGACTTGCTCGTAGAGCGCTTCGTACTGGTCGGTGACCTTATCCCACGACAGCCTATCAACAAGCTTGGTACTGTTAGCAATGAGTGTCCGTCTGAGGGCATCTGAGCGCATCACTTCTGTGATCGCGTGATTAATTTCGCTTGACTGATCTGGTTGCTCGAGAACCCAAGCATCAATACCGTGGGTCACGTACTGTGCAAAGCCGCAATACCGTGAACTACTAATCACGACTGGTAACCCGTGAGCCATCGCCTCGAGAGGCGCCAGGGCGAAGCTGTCCCCCAGAGTCGGATGTACGTATAGATCTGCGGCAAAATAATACGGTGACACGACGGGTGTCGGCGAAACAAAGAGCAGTCTTCCGGCAAGAGCAAGCGCGTGTCGACAAAGGTCCTCTTGCACCGTAAGCTCTGCACCAACTACCAGAATTTTGTAGTTGCCTGGCAGGTCGTTTGCAGCTTGCAACAGGTTCAATAAGCCTTTGCGTATGGGGTTGAGGGCAACTAGTAAGCACAATACATCGTCCGTCGCCACCCCTAATTCTTTTCGTGTTTTGTCTCGGGTAGACTGATCAAACAACACTGGGTCCACACCCGGCGGAATCACTTGAACATTCAAGTCCGGCCCGTAGGCTTGAAGCAGCTGCTCTTTAATGACAGGGGCCACTGCAACGATTTGACGATCAACTTGCGGGGCCATACGAGACCCTTCAAGCCAGAAGTAGATAACGTTTCTTGGGCTAAGCCACTTAAGCGCTTGTGTCCATTTACTTTTACCGATCAGACGTCGAAACCGCACGGGACTGACGTGCATCACCTGTATCTGCCCCGCTGGCCCATCCATGTTCGAATGAACAATGTCGAAGCCCTTTTGAGTCAAAGCCCTGGCGCGCATGGCGAAGTGCCAGATCCTTAGCCAGCTTGGCCACCAGCGCGGCCCTAGAATCTTGATTGCACGGATTGGCAGGTGATGATCGAACTCATGCGCAATCACGGTGACGTGATGCCCTCGGGCCACCAAGTGTGCGACCAGATCGACACTGTAGGCCTCTGCTCCGCCGTAACGTCGGCCAAAGCGATCAACCAGAAAGGCAATTCGTAACGGGCTAGCCACCACGCCTGTCCTCATGCTGGGTCAGGCATTTCTGAAAAAATCGAATGAGATGAGTTTGTCGCCAGATGCCGACTCGACTGAGTTCGAAGCGGTTATCTTCGGCGTGCGCCAAGCCGCGCTCGGTAGTCGTGGCGTTGGTGTAACCTGCGGCAAGCGCCATGCGCGCATGCTCTGGTCGATAGTCACCGTAGGGATAGCAAAACGCAGTAACCGTGCGATTAATCGTTTGCTCGAGTACTCGCTTGGATTCGGTTATTTGGTAGAGTGCCTGCTCATCCGAAACCTCTGTCAGATGAACATGATCGAGCGTGTGCGATCCAACCTCTTGCCCGCTCTCAGCCCAAGTGCGGACCTCCTCTGCTGTCATGAGATCAGCCGCAGGAACGTTTTTTGCATGATCCCAGCTATTAGTGCCGCCAAACTGGTTCGCAACGAAATAGTTCGTCGAGGTGAATCCGAGCTTCTTCAAGACAGGCAAAGCGTTATTCAGAACATTTCGATAGCCATCGTCAAATGTGATACCAAAGACTTTACCCGTGCGCTCGCCTGACAGGTAGGGCAAGAGGTCTTGCATGCTCAGGCCTTGATAACCCAGACGTGACATCCAGACCATCTGCCTGGCAAAGCTGGCGGGGTGAACCGTCAGACTGCGAAAGCTCGTCCCTCTGGGTGCTGGTTGAGCAACCTGGTGATACATCAAAACGGGGATGGGCCGACGGGTATTACTCATATCAGGTGTTGTAAACCGCAAGTGTTTCAGTCACAAATTTAGGCAGGTTGAAGTCTGTCAAGGCTTTGCTTCTGGCGCGCTCACCCATGGTTTCTAACAACAAGTTATCGGACGCCATCGTGTTAAGAATTTCAGCAATGGCACTCGAGTCTCTAACAGGGACGATCCAGCCCTCTTCGCGATCGGTAAGGTTTTCGGGTAAGCCACCCACTCGGGTGACGATGACCGGAAGACCTTGTGACATTAATTCGCGACAAGCAAAGGATAAGGCCTCACGGTAAGACAAGACAAACCCCACATCACAGGCAGCCAGCCAAGGCCGTACATCATCCACCAAGCCAGGAAAACTAAATTGCTTTTCGACGCCAATGCTCTCGAGCCGAGCAACTTGATCAGTCGAAGGGGGATCTCCGATAACGACAACGTGAAAACGACTGCGCGTTGCGGGACTCAACAGAGCCAGTGCACCAGCGAGATCTAGCCAGCCTTTGTCGTCATCAGTGCCGCCTGAGCTACCCAAAACAATTTTATGTTCAGCGCTGCCTGGTAAAAGCTGGGCACGAAACGCTGTGCACTCGGCTTCGCTTACCGGTGCAAAATAATCGGTATCGATGCCATGACGAACAGTTTTGACCGGATGTCGTTGATAAGGCGATCGGCGCAACATCTCTGCAACGAACTGACTCACCCCAATGGTGGCATGCGTGGCCAGTGCCGAACGAATCCAGTTACCGATGCTATTGATTTTGTGATCGTTGTGTTTGGTGAAAATGATTCGTGGCTTGGGTGACAGCCCGATGGTCGCAAGCATCACCATCTTATGGTCGCTTGAGCCATTGACGTGAATGACATCAAAGGCTTGCTCCTTGATCAACTTTCTCAAAGCTTTGGCTGGTCCTGCCAGTTCAGTAACCCGCCCAGGGAAAGACATGGCTACCCGCCTAACGTCGGGGAACTCTGCCGCGTAGCGATACAGGCGACTCGATCCAGGGGTAGCCAGAGTGATATTGTGAGACTGAATCAAGCCTCGTATCAAATTCATGATGTAGGTGACGTGCCCGCCCCCATTTCTCGGATGAAAGTTGGTGTAGAGAATGTTCACCGCTTATCCCGGTCATTAAGCAACATCAATTTGGCATACCGGTAGAAGCTGCCTGAGGCCGCAGTGACAGCCAAAATCAGTCCATAGCGGCCATCTAAAAAACCGCGCCTTAAAAAATAGATGCGGATAAAGGTCCAGAACGAATGACCAAGGGCGCTGAGCACGCCTGTTCTTTTGCCCTTATTAGACATCATGACCGCGGCATCGCTCGAATAGCGATTGATCTTGAGAATCAAGGCATCAAGATCTGGATAGGGAAAATGCAGCAAGTGGTTCTTAAGTGAGCCTGTCGCATCTTGAGTCAAGACGCGCTCGTGCACTTGCGCATCCGAAAACCGGGCCGTACCGCGTTTAAAAAGCCGCAAAACATAGTCTGGCCACCAGCCGCTATGGCGAATGGCTTGTCCGCAGAACTCAGATAAGCGTGGCACTTGATAAGCTGAACAATCAGCTGCTGACAGAACAGTCTTAATTTCGCTTTGTAATGCCTCTGTGACCCGCTCATCAGCATCAATCGAAAAAACCCAAGGCTGGGTAACCAGATCAAGCGCGCGGTTCTTTTGTGGCCCAAAACCGGGCCAATCTGTGGTGATGTGAACGTGTGCACCCAGGCGTTCAGCGATTTGCACTGTGCCGTCGGTACTGCCAGAGTCAAGGACAATCACCTCGTCAGCAAAAGCGACAGAGTTCAGGCAAGCTTCAATGTGGCGTGCCTCGTTCTTGGTGATGATAATCACCGATAGGCCTAGGCTTTTTTGCGGCGTGCTCGCTTCCATAGCTTCCATTTATTGTAGAGAGGCCCCCAATATGGATGCGCAGCTAACCAGGTTCGTTGTGCGATCCAGAGGAAGCCTCTGTTGCGCACCGCAAAGCGGTAGATGTGTGCAGGGTCATGTCCCGGTATATTTTGACCATAGGCATCCGTGGTGTACAGATGTTTGAAACCCGTGTTCTTTGCCAACTGGATGTAATCGTCATCAAAATAACCCTGCGGCCAGCAGAGATGATCAGATACTTCGCCCAGTTTTTCTGTGAGGACACGTCTTGAATCGGCTAAATCCTGAGACATTTTTAAATTTTTTGTCGCCGGATCCGAGTGCATCAAATCCCAGCGCTCATGCGTGTGTGTGTGACTGTGAAACTCAAAAGTCCCCGCTTGCTGCATGAGCTGGATTTCGCTCCAGCGCAACATCACCTGGTCTTTGCGATCTGAAAACATGAGGGCTTTTGCCTCTTTGTGGGTTGGCGTGAGCGGCAAGTCAGCCGAATTACCCTGGTGGGCACGTGCGACGCCCTCACCGATCAAACCCGTGATCACAAATAATATTGCATGCATCCCGTATTTCTCCAGGATGGGATGCGCGTAGACGTAGTTGTCGAGATAACCGTCATCAAAAGTAATGAGAATTGACTTTTTCGGGACAGCTCTGCCTTGCAAAAAATCAGCGAACTCAGCACCAGTCAGGCTGCGATAGCCTGAGCGCGCCAAGCCTCGTATTTGTCGCTCGAAATTGACAGGCGAAGTAGTAATCATGCCTGCGCTGGGCGAGACATGGTGGTACATCAATACCGGCACGCAAGGCATGCTACTCATGATGCAGGCTGGCTCATGTTTGCGGTATGCCCAAGATCACTTAACCACTTGTTATATATTTCTTCGGTGCGCTGACCCAGACGCTCTGTGGTGAAGATCCCGTCTTGCCAAATCCGCTCGGATCCGATCTGCCCCATCCGGAGCCTCACGTCAGGATGATCGATCAAAGTCTGTATCGCCAGTCTGAGTGCTGCCGTATCTTTGGGCGGTACCAGTAACCCAGTCACGCCGGGAATCATCATCTCTCGAACGCCCCCTACATCGGTGCCGATCACTGCAAGGCCACTGGCGGCAGCCTCTACGAAGACAGTGCCCAAGGCTTCGAGTTGTGTCGCCAGCGCGAAAAAATCAAAGCCTGCAAGCAAGTTGGGGACATCTTTGCGAGTACCCAGAAAATGTACTTGAGCCGCCAGGCCCGCTGCTTTCACACGCGCCTGAAGTTCTTCGGTTAAAGGTGACCCGCCACCAACCAGAACGAGATGCACATCTTTTTGCGATTGCAATATAGGTTCGATCGCGTCCAATAAAAGGTGATGACCTTTATTGGGTCGCATCACTGCGACGCACCCAACGATAGTATCTTCGGCGGACAACCCGAGTTCGCTCCTTAAACTGGATGTCGCGACTGGCGGGGCAAGCACGACGCCGGTATAGATGGTCTCAACCAACTCGCTCGATATGCCTCGGGCAATTACCTGCTTGCGAACATACTCGCTGACGGTTGAAATCCGCTGCGGCAACCACGTATATGTCAACAGCGAGCCAATTTTGCTCGCCAGATGCCGGGTGCGCACGATCAGAGGCACTTTAGCCAAGCGGCCAGCTGCGCCTGCGATCAGCGTATCTTGCCGGCTATGGGTGTTGAGCACATCGAAGTTACCCGCGCGCAAGATACGCTTAATTTGAAAAATACCTTTAATGATATTGATCAAGCCGTCCATGTACAGCGTGTGGACAACAAAACCCGCCTCTCGTAACTTGTCGGTCAACTCGGCATCAGGCTGACAAATCGCTTCAAGGTAATGGCCGCGGTCTCGCATCGCGACCATTTCTTTAAAAATACGATGCTCTTGACCGCCAAAGCTGGTTGCTGCTTCTGAGTGGATGATTCTCAAGGCTTTTTTCACTTGCATCAGTAAGTTACCTGTACGTCTGTCGGCGAAGTCCAGGTAGTCAATTGTTCAACCAGTGAATCTGGCAAACGCACACGCCAGGACTCGCCCAGGCGAATCGTGCACTGGGCTTGACTGGTCTCGTAGACGATTTCGACGGGAGTGCCTGAGCCAGCGTTGCCTTGTGTTGCACGATGCGGGTCGAGCAGTGATTTCAGTTTTGCGGCATCCGCATTGCCGTTGAGACGAATTCTCAGCACTCGAGCGCGCGCTTCGCGAGCTAACTGTAAATCGTAGATATCGTCTACCCCAATACGGAGCTTGCCCTCATCATCCTGGCTCACTTTCACTTGAGCGATCAGAAGGTGGTCTTCTTTCAGGCGATGTTTGTGTTCTTCGAATAACTCTGAATACACCGTGATTTCTTGTTGATCATTGCCATCGTCAAGCAGGATATTCAACATTTTCTTACCCGTCTTGGTTACACGGGTTTGTATCGCTGAGATCACCCCTGCTACCCACTGCTTGTCGCGCGACGGTTCTAGCCTGGAAATTGAGCGAGGGACCAGCGTGCGAACTTCGTCCCTCCAGATGTCAAACAAGTGGCCGCTAAAGAAAAAGCCCAAGGCAAGTTTCTCTTCGCTGAGCTTGGTTTTTAAATCCCAGGGGGGGGTTCGAGCGAGCTCCATCGCCACGACCTCGCCGCTATCATCCCCAAAAAGGGAAACCTGGTTTGCGCTGCGATCGGCTTGTTCGGCCGCGTCAAGGGCAGTCGCCAGCGATTCGATCAGTGCCGCGCGATTCGGCTCGATTGAATCAAAAGCGCCGGCGCGAATCATGGCTTCGATACAGCGGCGATTGACTGCCTGCCGGTTAATTCGTCTGCAAAAATCGAACAGCGAGGTAAATCGCCCCGATTGTCTCGCAGCGATAATCGCCTCAATCGCTGCTTGACCAGAGCCTTTGACCGCCCCGAGGCCGAAGCGGATGGTACGGGGAGGCAGGCCTTGGCCAGTGTAGGTGTCAAAGACAGGCTCAAAGCGATAACCAGACTCGTTAATATCCGGGGCAAGTACCTCAACTTTATTAAGTAAGCAGTCGCGCCAGAAAATCTGCACTTTCCCCGTATCGTCCATATCAGACGACAAGGTTGCGGCAAAGAACTCGGCTGGGTGATGCGCCTTTAACCAGGCAGTCTGATAGGCAATCAAGGCATAGGCGGCAGAGTGCGATTTGTTGAAGCCGTAACCAGCGAAGAGCTCCATGAGGTCAAATAAACGCACCGCCATCTGCGTGTCATAACCTTTTTTCGCAGCACCTTGCTCGAATAGTTCTCGGTGAGCAGCCATCTCTTCGGGCTTTTTCTTACCCATGGCGCGACGCAACAAATCGGCACCGCCGAGCGAGTAACCACCAATGATCTGAGAGATCAGCATCACTTGCTCTTGATAGACGATGACACCGTAGGTGCTTTTCAGCGTCTGCTCAAGATCCTGGTGAAAATAATCTACAGTGGCCCGACCATGTTTACGGTTAACGAAGTCATCCACCATGCCCGACTCGAGTGGGCCTGGGCGGAACAAGGCGAGCACAGCGACAATATCTTCAAAGGTATTCGGCTTGAGTTTTTTCAGCAGCTCTTTCATGCCGCGGGACTCAAGCTGAAAAACTGCCGTGGTGTTTGCGTCGCAAAGAAGCTTGTAACTGGCAGGATCATCAAGCGGCAATGACATGATGTCAAACTGACTTAACTCCGGATTGAATTTACGAACGAATCGCACAGCCCAATCCAGAATAGTCAGGTTTCTCAAACCGAGAAAGTCGAATTTGACCAGGCCGACAGCTTCAACATCATCTTTATCAAACTGAGAGAAGGCACTGTCTTCGGCACCGGGCTGACAGTACAACGGGCAAAAATCTGTCAACTTACCGGGTGCAATCAGCACGCCACCGGCGTGCATACCTACGTTACGCGTCAGCCCCTCAAGTGGTTTGGCGAGATCGACAAGTGCTTTGACCTCTTCTTCGGTTTCATAGCGTTCACGAAACTGCGGCTCTTCTTTTAACGCCCGGTCAAGTGTCCAGGGATCAGCCGGGTTTTGTTGAATCAGTTTGGATAAGCCATCGCACAGCATATAAGGCATATCCAGCACACGCCCAGCATCACGGACGACCGCTTTGGCGCCCAGGGTGCCAAACGTGGCAATCTGACTAACAGCCGCACGGCCGTATTTCTCTTTGACATATTCGATGACTCGTTCTCGATTGTCCTGGCAGAAATCGATATCGAAGTCTGGCATCGAGACGCGTTCAGGATTCAAAAATCGCTCGAACAGCAGGTCATACCTGATTGGATCGAGATCAGTAATGCCCAGAGAGTAAGCAACCAGGGAGCCGGCACCCGAGCCACGACCAGGCCCCACTGGCACGCCATTATTTTTACCCCAGTTAATAAAATCCTGAACGATGAGAAAGTAACCGGGAAAGCCCATCTGTACGATGGTTTTGCACTCTAGCGTGAGGCGATCCGCATAGGTGGGATATTGTTTTTCGCGCTCGAGCGGGTCGGGATAAAGCTGCACCATGCGTTTAGCAAGCCCGGCCTCCGATAACTGAAAAAGGTAATCATCCAGGGACACCCCGTCGGGTGTCGGGAAGTCAGGCAAACGGGGACGGCCAAGTTCAAGGGTCAGATTGCAACGCTTGGCGATTGCCACAGTGTTGGCCAGCGCCGAAGGAATATCTGAGAAGCGATCGGCCATCGCTTCGGAGGACAACAGGTATTGCTCTTCAGTAAACAGCCTGGGGCGACGAGGATCGGTCAAAATCTGACCCTCTGCAATACAAACGCGGGCCTCATGAGCCCGAAACTCGTCTTTCGTCAAGAATTGCACAGGATGGGTTGCCACGACTGGCAGACCTGCATCGCTCGCCAGGCTTAGCGCTGCTTGCACATAGGCCTCATCCGTATCGAAGCCGCGTCGCTGCAACTCTATGTAGAAGGCATTTGGAAATCGCCCGGACCATTCTTTTGCCAGTTCAAGCGCCTGCTCGCTCTGCCCGTTTAGCAGGGCTTGTCCAATATCGCCTGACGCGGCACCAGACAGTGCGATCAAACCACTGCAATCGTTGAGCCACTCACGGCGAATCTCACCCCTGCCCCGGTAAGCATTGGTTAGCCAGGCTTGCGTCAACAGTTCGCAAAGCTTTAAATATCCCTTGTTATTCGCAACCAGAAGTAGAATACGGGAAGGTTTTTCGCGATCTTGATCGTTCGTGACCCACATATCGCAGCCAGCAAGGGGTTTTATACCCGCCCCTCGAGCCGCTTTATAGAATTTGATGAGCCCAAAAATGTTTGTCAGATCTGTCAGGGCGACCGCTGGCTGGTTAAACGAACCGACTTGGGCGATCAAATCAGGGATACGGACAGTGCCGTCCACCACCGAAAATTCGGAGTGAACGCGTAAATGGACAAAAGACGTGCTGGCGGTAGTTTCGGGCATCTCAGAATTGTACCCATTTGCGGGTAGCGAAACGCAGGCATTTTTAGCAGTAAATAAAGGTAGTTGTAGAGGACGACAATATGAAATGGGTGATTCTTTTAGCCTGGCTGGGTTCCGTCATGTTTGCCCATTTTCGTGGCTACGTCAGGTTGCCCCTTGGCAGGCAGTTACTTGACCACTCAATTTTGCTTGCTCCTCTCAACGCCTTCATGGTGTTGACTTCCAAAGTCGCCACAACCCCTTACATACCCGTTGAAACGCTCAGTGAGCTCAAGTTGCTGGAGGACAATTGGGAAACCATTCGGGACGAGGCGCTGCATTTGGCTCAACTTCGTGAAATCAAGGCACCGGAGCTGCATAATGACATTGGCTTTAATTCGTTTTTTAAATATGGCTGGAAACGCTTTTATTTGAAATGGTATGACGCCAAGCATCCTTCGGCGGAACAGCTCTGCCCCAAAACCGTTGCGCTGCTCAACCGCATCCCGAGCGTCAAGGCCGCTATGTTTGCCGAATTACCGCCAGGCGGTCAACTCAATCCGCATCGCGACCCTTACGCAGGCTCATTGCGTTATCACTTGGGCCTGTCAACACCCAACGATGATCAGTGCTATATCGATGTAGACGGGATTCGTCACAGCTGGCGGGACGGGCAAGGTGTCATATTTGATGAAACTTATATCCACGAAGCCTACAATCGCACCGAGACAAACCGCATCATTTTGTTCTGCGACATCGAGCGGCCGCTCAAATTTGCCTGGGCTCAATCTTTTAACCACTGGTTTGGTCGAGTCATGATGTCGGCAGCGAGTTCGCCAAACTCTGAATCGGATCAGACGGGCTTCATCAATAAGCTGACTCATTGGCACTGGTTGCTTGATCAAAAACGCAGAGCTTTCAAGAAGGCCAACCGCCCGCTCTATAAAGCAACCAAATTCGGCTTGATTGGCCTGGCGATCGTTTTATTCATCGTGGCCTAGCGTTAAGCCATCAACGCTGCATGGTTGCCCAGGCTTTTTCAAGTCGTTTGACTGAGACCGGCATGGGTGTTCGCAGTTCTTGGGCAAACAAGGCCACGCGCAACTCTTCCAGCAACCATCTGAATTCATCGAGTGCGGGATCGCTTGCCCCTTTCTGCCCTGAGCGTGTTCTGGCATATTGAGACAACAGCGGAGCCATCTCTGCCATCAATTTTGCATCTCGCACTGAATCGTTTCGCAACTTTTCTATGCGCACGGTTGCCGCCTTTAAGTAACGGGGAATATGCGTGAGCTGTGCTTGAGGCGTCGCTGCGACAAAATCTTTCGATACGAGTGCCTGTATCTGCTGCTGAATATCCTGATGCGTCGCTGGGTAAGCCTTGGCTTGCGGCAGTTTACGTATCAGCGCGCTATAGGCTTCAAGAACAGAACCGGCTAAGCGCGCCACCTCTTGTGCCAGCAACCCCACTTTCGCCCTGCCCTCAAGACGCTTTGCTTCGAAGGATTTTGCATCGGTGGGCAGCTGTTCATTGAGACAGGCCAAGTCAATGGCGCGATCAATGATTTGATCGCGTAGCTGCTCTTGTGTCCCCAGCGGTAGAAAAAGCATGCCGAGTTTGGTCAGGTCATGCAGATTTTTCTCAAGAAATTTAACCTGCTCTTTCAACCCTATCTTGAATAGTCGCAATAAACCTTTGCGGTGGGCAAGAGTGGCCGCCTGCGGCTCATCGAACACATCAATCGAGCAATCACTACCCTGATCGACCAACGCGGGATAACCGATCACTGTTTGCGACTTCTTCTTAATCTCCAGTAGCTCAGGTAGCTCACCGAAGGTCCAGTCAGTGATGTGTTCATGAGCAATCGACTTTGCGACCTGTTGATCACTGGTGACCAATTTAGTGAAACTATTTTGCGCTTGCTTGCCGAGATCTGCACGGATCTGTGCAAGATTCCGACCAGCCGTCAGCATCCTTCCGTGTTCATCGATTACTTTGAACGACATAAAAAGATGCGCTGGCAAGGTCTCAGTCTTGAAATCTGCGACCGTTGGTCTGACCCCAAGTTGCTCGGTGACATCGGCAATCAAGGCATCGATCAAACTGGATGAGGGATTACCCAAGCGATCAAACCAGCGCTCGTAAAACCCGGCAGCATAGTCAGGCAGCGGCACACAGTGGCGTCGAATCTTTTGCGGCAGGGACTTCAGCAAAAGCAGAGCCTTCTCCTTGAGCATGCCGGGAACCAGCCACTCGCAGCGCTCAGCGTCGACTTTATTCAAAAAATAAAGGGGTACGGTAAGCGTAATGCCGTCGCGCGGAGAACCTGGTTCAAAATGATAATCAACCGCAAGATCTACCCCTTGCCAGCTGAGTACTTTAGGAAACACCTCGGTCGTCACGCCAGCCGCTTCGTGCCGCATCAAGGCATCTCGCGTTAGCACCAGCTTGGCCGCATCCTCTTTTGACAAGCCTTTGTACCAATGCTCGAGCGTTGCGGTCTGGTGAATGCCTTCTGGGATTGCGGCTTCGTAAAAGGCCTTGATCAGGCTGTCGTCCACCAGGATATCGGGACGTCGGGATTGATGCTCAAGCTTCTCGATCTGCTCGATCAGTTTGCGGTTTTGCACAATAAACGGCAAAGACGAATTAAGTTCGCCTGGCACCAAGCCTTGCAAAATAAAAATCTCTCTGGCCTGTTCAGGATCGATCGGGCCATAGTGGACGCGTCGGCCTGAATATACGTGCAAGCCATAAAGGGTGGCTCGTTCATTTGCCACGACCTGCCCTAGCTTTTTCTCCCAGCGATGATCAAACCAGCTTTTTTGAAGTAAATGTTTTGCGATTCGCTCAATCCAGGTCGGATCGATTTTCGCCACACAGCGAGCGTAGAGCTTGCCGGTATCCATAATCTCGGCAGCCATGATCCACTTGCCGGCTTTCTTGGCCAGTTTGGAGCCGGGATTAATCCAGAACTTAATATCTCTAGCGCCGAGGTACTGGATGCTTTCTTCAGATTTAAGCCCGATATTACCTAGCAAGCCAGATAGCAAAGCCAAGTGCAATTGATCGTAGCCTGCCTCGGTTTGATTTAACCGCCAGCCATGCTCGTCAATCAGGGATTTCAATTGTTGATGGATGTCATGCCATTCGCGCATTCGCATGGGTGAGAGAAAGTTCTGCCTTAGCAGGGCGACAAGCTTGCGTTGTGGCACCTTCTGCGCGAGTTGCTCTTGATACCAGGCCCAAAGCTTCAGATAGGTCAAAAACTCTGATTTATCGTCTGCGAATTTGTTGTGAGCCTGATCGGCAAGCTCTCTTGCCTGCATTGGCCGATCACGAGGATCCTGAACCGATAAGGCAGACGCAACGACAAGCATCTCGGCCATGCAGTGTTGGTCGCGGGCGGCAAGAATCATGCGACCAATCCGCGGATCGAGCGGCAATTTAGCCAGCGCTTTGCCGGTCGCTGTCAGTGAACCACCGTGTGCAACGTCTTGACTAATTGCTCCTAACTCTTGCAACAGGTGATAGCCATCGGCAATCGCCCGGCCCGTTGGGGGATCCACAAAAGGAAACTTCTCAATATCATCCCAACCGAGCGACTTCATCCGCAGGATGACACTCGCGAGTGAGGCGCGAAGGATTTCGGGATCGGTAAACGCGTCCCGTTGCTTGAAATCAAGCTCATCGTACAAGCGGATACAGATACCGGGACCCAGACGACCGCAGCGACCTGCCCTCTGATTAGCCGACGCCTGACTGACTGGCTCGATGCGTAACTGCTCGACTTTGTTGCGCCACGAGTAGCGTTTGACCCTTGCCAAGCCGCTATCAATCACAAACCGGATACCTGGGACGGTCAAGGACGTTTCAGCGACGTTGGTCGCCAGGACAACTCGACGGGCATTGGTTTTAGGTTTGAAGATCTGCTCTTGCTCTTCTTGTGACAAGCGCGCATACAGGGGCAAAATCTGGGTACTGGTGTGCAGGGATTTGCGCAAAGCCAAGGCTGCTTCCCGAATCTCTCGCTCACCTGGCAGAAACACCAGAATATCGCCTGCCCCAGAGCGCTCGCACTCATTGACTGCGTCAATTAACGCATTGATCAGCTCTCTCTCTTCATCCCTTGTCGCGTTGGCCGTCGCAGCTGCACTCGAGACCTCTGCAGGCTGGGGCTTACCATCTTCAAGCACGCTATCGGGTTCAATCGGCCGGTAGCGTATGTCGACAGGAAACAAACGGCCCGACACCTCGATGACCGGCGCCGGATTACCTTTAGCATCGGCAAAATGCTTGGCAAAGCGGGTTGCATCAATCGTGGCTGACGTGATGATAAGTTTCAGATCGGGCCGTCGAGGCAGCAATTGCAGTAAATAGCCCAGCAAAAAGTCAATGTTCAGGCTGCGCTCGTGTGCCTCGTCGATGATGATGGTGTCGTAGCGATTCAGTAAAGGATCCCGTTGCGACTCTGCAAGCAAAATCCCGTCAGTCATCAATTTGATGGCCGTTGCTTTACTGCTTTTATCCTGAAACCTGATTTGATAACCCACCCAGTCGCCCAGTTCGCTTTTAAGCTCTTGAGCAATCCGTTTGGCTACCGAGCTAGCTGCCAGACGTCTGGGCTGGGTATGGGCGATCATTTTGTTTAGTCCTCTGCCGAGTGCTAAACAGATCTTCGGTAGCTGGGTGGTCTTGCCGGACCCTGTCTCGCCACTCAAAATGACTACCTGATGCTGCTCAATGGTCTTGGCGATTTCATCGCGTCTGGCACTGACGGGCAGATCCTCGGGATATTCAATGGCGGGCGTTTGCCGTGGAGAATTGACAACGCTTTGGGTCAAGATTTCGGCTGACAGCTGTGTTTCGGGCATATATTCCTGTCAAAAGTAGAACGCATTATAAAATCCCGCAACACAATGTTTTCTATTAACCTTTTTTGAGACAAAACGACCCGTGACAACACCCCCTCTCGAGGAAGCCGAAACCCTATCGGCGCAAGAAGCGACTGAGTTCTCCCCTGCCCAGTTTGTACGCTGGTTTCGAGAGGTAGCACCTTATGTCCATGCTTTTCGAGGCAAGACTTTCGTTGTCGCCTTTGGTGGCGAATTGGTTCAGGCCAATGCGCTGAACAATCTCATCGAGGATCTTTCCCTTTTATCTGCACTCGGTATCAAACTCGTGCTGGTCCATGGCTCTCGGCCCCAGGTCAACGAGCAGCTGAGATTAAAGGGTTTTCAGCAACAGTTTGGACGTGGCCGTGAGCCGATGGATCCGGATGCGCTTGAGTGCGCAAAAGAAGCGGCTGGCGAAATTCGTCTGGATATTGAAGCGGCGTTTAGCCAGGGATTGCCCAACACGCCGATGTCTCATGCTCAAATCCGCGTGATTTCTGGTAACTTCGTCACTGCTCGACCAACCGGTATTATTGACGGAGTTGACTACCGGCACACGGGACAAGTCAGAAAAATAGATGTCGAAGCGTTGAAGTTCGCCATTGAACGTGGCTCGATTGTGTTGCTGTCGCCTCTTGGTTTTTCGCCAACTGGTGAGGCCTTTAATCTGGCCATGGAAGAGCTTGCTACGAGCGTCGCCACTTCTTTGCGAGCAGAAAAACTGATTTTCCTGACACAAGGTCCTGGCGTGATCGACGCTGAAGGCAATGTCAACACCGAGCTGGCTCGCCTCGATGCGGATGCGTTGCTGGCATCGGGCGATCTTGACGAGGATACGGCTTTCTATTTGCAGTATGCCTCCAAGGCGGTCAAACGTGGTGTGACAAGGGCTCATTTGGTGCCTTTTAATACTGACGGCGTTGTCTTGCTCGAGATTTTTACCCATGATGGCGTGGGCACCATGGTCGTTGAGGATACGCTGGACGATCTGCGCCCAGCCACGATAGATGACGTGGGGGCTATCCTGCAGTTGATTGAGCCGCTAGAAGAAGATGGCACCCTGGTCAAACGCGGCAGAGCTGTCATCGAACGCGATGTCGAGAACTTTACGGTGCTGGAGCACGATGGCGTGATCTACGGCTGTGCGACGCTGCACGCGTTCGCTGAAGATCAAATGGCTGAGATGGGTTGCCTGATTGTGCACCCCGAATGGCAAGGCACCGGCGAAGGCGAGATCCTGCTCAGACACATGGAGTCTCGGGCTCGGGGACACGGAGCCAAACGACTGTTTGTGTTGACCACCAGAACGTCACACTGGTTTATCAAGCGGGGTTTTGTACAGGGCGGTGTTGCTGACCTGCCCAAGGAAAAACAAGCACATTACAATCGTTCACGTAATAGCTTGATCTTTATCAAGCGTCTCTAAGGAAAGCAAGATGAGTCGTACCGTTAACTGCTTGAAACTGAAAAAAGAACTGCCTGGTCTTGATCTTCCACCCTACCCTGGCGAGATGGGCACCAGGATCTGGCAAGAGATTTCGAAAGAGGCCTGGCAGAACTGGATGGACGTTCAGACACGTCTGGTCAACGAAAATCGCCTGAACCTGGCCGATTCACGCGCACGCAAGTACCTGAAAGAACAGATGCAAAAATATTTGTTTGAGGACGGCGACGTTGAAGCGCAAGGCTATGTCGCTGGGTAAGCTCAAATAAAAACAGCCCTTCCGGGCTGTTTTAACTTGGTTCTGATACTTTACCCAAACTTGTATAGTCAACGACACCTGACGATCATACAAGCCGCTTTATTTAGCGCTTACGGCTTCCCGGCAGAGGTCTCCGCTTTCCCGGCAACCAGGGATTCAGCATACTTGACACCCTGATGACGAACATCGTCACCGTGAATCAAATAAATGACGCGCTCTGCCATGTTTTTGCTGTGATCACCAATCCGCTCGATTGACCGGGCAATAAACATCAAGTCAATGGCTCGTGTGATGGTTCTCGGATCGGCCATCATCGCGTCGATGAGTTTGCGGAAAGTCGCTTTCCACTCACGGTCCACTTCCTTGTCGCTGCGAACCACCTTGGCAGCCAATACGGCATCGTGGCGAGCGAAGGCATCCATAACTTGATTCAACATGGCGATCACACAGTTAGTCATGTGAAGCAATTCGATCGCTGGCAAAAAGGCCTGTGTATCTTCGTGAATACGCTTGGCAGCGAGTGCGATTTTTTCGGCTTCGTCGCCCGAGCGCTCCATGTCGGTCAACATTTTCATGATTGACAGCAACATCCGTAAATCGCTGGCCGTTGGCTGGTTTCTAACCATGGTGCCGGTGACGCGCTCGTCAATCTCGATTTCGAGCCTGTTCACTTCTTTTTCACTGGCCTTAATTCGATCAATTTTCGTTAGATCACCGGTGGACAAGACACTGATCGCGTCAGCGACCATCGATTCAACCAGGCCACCCATTTGTAGCAGCATGGTGCGAACCCGCTCAATTTCAACGTCGAACTGCTTGAGGGTGTGCTCGGTCATATCTCTGGCCCATATCAAAAAAAGCGGCGGGGTGACAACACCCCATACGTGAATTTACTTATCTTAAGGGAGTCTTGTGTCACTTTCATGACACTAAACCGTCATCAAGGGTGTTTATCCAATCCGGTAAACACCCTTGTCATTGGTGGCTAGTAACGCGACATCCGCAGCTTTCAGCGCGAAGAGTCCATTGCACACGACACCAGGTATGTTGTTTATAGCAGTTTCCAAAGCCTTTGCGTCAAGAATCTGAAGTTCATGTACGTCGAGAATCTCGTTGCCGTTATCCGTCACAAAACCGGTCCTCGGGATTGGCCGTCCGCCCAAAGTCATCAGTGCCCGAGCAACTGATTCTCGTGCCATGGGGATCACTTCTATTGGCAGTGGAAAACTACCGAGCTGATTCACCAGCTTCGATCCATCAGCGATACAGATGAATTTTTCGGCAACAGAAGCAACAATTTTTTCGCGAGTCAGCGCACCACCGCCACCTTTGATCATCTCTAACTGAAGATTGATTTCATCAGCGCCATCGACATAGACAGGCATGGCCGTGACGGCGTTCAAGTCAACCACGCGGACGCCGCCTGCAATCAGCCGCTGGGCGCTTCTTTCAGAGCTGGCAACCGCAGCGAAGAACTGATCTGCATGCTTAATCAAGCCATCAATAAATAAATCCGCTGTCGAACCTGTACCCACGCCAATAATTGCCTGGGGATCGAGCATTGGCAGGACCAACGCCAAGGCGGCATCAGCTGCTTGCTGCTTTAACTCTTGCTGTGAAAACATATGATTAAGTGGCTCCTGCATCGAGGTTAGGATCGTAACCGATCAACAAAGCGCAATAACAGTCACTAAGTAAGTTTTCATTTACCTTGACTACCGATCGCTTGAGTCGGTCCAGGTTTGCTTGACTCGCTTTATCGCTCAAGGATCCTTGCCAGCAACGGTCAAAATCAATTATCCAGATCTGATCGTTCGCATCGACCAGGATGTTGTATACGTTTAGATCAGCGTGATAGATACCCAACTGGTGCATGTGCCGAATGATTTGTCCTGCACGATTCCAGATCGCTGGGTTCTCACAATCGCTCAGCGGACGAGCCCCGGCAATGCGCTCAGTCAGGATAGCCGCACGGTAAAACAGGCCATGACGCCAGACCGCGATAGCCAGCGGTCGGGGCACTTTAAAACCTTGCAAATAAATACGGTGCAGCAAATGTAGCTCTGCGAAAGCTCGCGTCTTCTGCAGGCCTTTCCAAAAATAAAGATCTTTGGACAGTTTCGCTGCCAAGCCGCCCCGACGATATCTTCGCAAGACGGCGGCAAGCCCTTCGATCAAAACAAACCATGCAGCGTTTCGACCGCCTTTGGAAACAGGTGCTGACGTGTGATTTGAGGCCGCAGGATCGAACCATGACAGGTCAGGCGAGTGAAGTCGTGACGCATCAAAAAACACATCGACGTTCAAGCCCTTTGCATGCGCGAAGCCCGGCATCAGCGGAGAATGGGTCGACGTAACAGTCAATATTTGAGGGCGTTGGCTATCGATGGACATCACTTTAATTCATCTGCCGCAAGACGCTAAGCGGTGAGGCACGCAATACCGCGCCCAGCGTCATTAAGCCTACCAACCAACAACCACAGACGCAGGCGATAACGCCGATTGCCCAAGGCATGAAAGAAAACGAAATTGGAAAATGAAACACCCATTCTGACAAGCTCCAGGCAATAACGGTTGCTCCCCCAGCAGCCAGGAGTCCCGCGATCAGACCAGTGATACAAAATTCAATCCGTTGCGCCCGGCTTAATTGATCGCTGGTAGCACCCAGCGCCCTGAGCAAGGCTGCCTCACGGATTCGCTCGTCGCGTGTAGATGATAAAGCCATCACTAAAACCAGAACACCTGCAACCACTGAAAAACCGAAAAGACCCTGCACAGCGAACGCTACCTTGTTTAAAACGTCACGAAGCTGAGTCAAGATGGCTCCGACATCAAAGACAGTCACATTAGGATAGCGACGAAGCAGATTTTGTAACCAGGCACCTTCGCCAGATTTGAGCTGGAAAGCTGTCATCCAGGTCTGGGGCTGACCCTCAAGCGCGATCGGACTCGTCAAAGCAAAAAAATTGGGTTTCATCGAATCCCAGTTAACTTTTCTGATACTGGTCACACGCACACGAACCAAATGGCCCGCAACGTCAAACACAAGCTGATCATTCATGCTCAGCCCGAGGGTCTTGGCCAGGCCAGACTCAAGCGACACCTCATCAGCGTCGGCCTTAAGATCACGACCCTGCTCAATGAGCGCTTCTTTGGGCAAACTCGGTGCGTAAGAGAGATTGAACTCGCGGTCGATGAGCTGTTTGGCTCGAGCATCTTCAAAATCGTTTGAACCAAGCGGTTTTCCATTACGCTCGATCAACCGCCCTCTTATCATCGGATACAAGGCAGTCGTTTCATGCTTTCCTTGTGCAAAATCCTGTTTGACCGCCTCTAATTGATCGGGCTGGATATTGATCATGAAACGGTTCGGTGCATCGGGCGGGATCGTACGCTGCCAGCCATCGATCAAATCAGTTCGAACAATGGTTAGCAACAACACGGCCATCATACCCACCGCGAGCGCACTAATTTGAACAACGGTGCCATGCCGCCGGCGTATCAAACCAGACAAAGCAAAACGCAACGTCGCACTGCGGACGAAACGGACTCGCCACAAATCAAGCAGATGCACTGAAGCGTAGCTAATCAGAGAAAAGACGATAGTCGCCACTGCAAAACCTGCTGCCAGCAACAGACCAAGTTTGATATCCCTTGCCACCCAGCACAGAAAAACAATCATGCTCACAGTCGCTGGGAAATAGGCGCGAAGAGCAGGGATAAACCAGTGCGTCGCAGTTGACTTGAAGATTTGCTTCGGTACCGTACGATTCAGTTGTTGCAAACTGGGCATAACCAGCATTAACAGCAGAAAAATCCCCAAGCCCAGCGATTGCAGCATGATCAGAGGATTTGGTGCTGGAAAAGAGACATTAGACAGGCCATCGAGCAGCTTAGCGATAATGCGTTGCCCAATCAGTCCGAGGGCCACTCCGCCAAGCGAGCCAATAAAACCGACGACAAAAAACTCGAACAGAAAAAGTTGCGCGAGTGTCTTCTGGGTTGCACCCAGACATCGCATGACGACGACACTCTTGATGTGACGCTGCTTGAACTGCCGGGCACCCAAGACGAGCGCGACGGCGGCAATCAGCGTTGCAAGCAAACCGACCAAAGTCAAGAACTGCTGGGCACGGTCTAGTGACTGGCGAATTTCTGGTCGTCCCGACTCGACCGTGACGAGCTTTTGACCTGCTTGCAACCGGGTAAGCAACCACGGGCGAAAGTTTGCCACTTGCGCCGGAAGCCCTGCCACTAACAAAGCGTATTTAACTCTACTCCCCAAGACGATCAGTCCGGTTTTTTCGAGGTCAGCTGCGTTGAACATCACGCGGGGCGCGAAGTTCATAAACTGTGTGCCGCGATCGGGTTCTTGCGTGATGAGCGCATCAAGGACCAGATTGGTGTCCCCGAGAGTGAGCTGCGTGCCCATATTTACGCCAAGCCCGGTCAATATCTGGGCGTCAGCCCACAACTTGCCTGGTTCAGGAATAGCAGTCGCCTCGCGGTCACTTTGCTCGGTGTCGTTTGAAATCCGCAAATTGCCTCTCAACGGATAGCCGTTCGACACTGCCTTCACCGAGACCAGCAGCGACGATTGCTCTGTACTCAACATCGAGGGGAACTGCCAAGTTTGAGCGACCTCAAGGCCTTCTTGCCGGGCTTGTGCAAGCCAAGCCTCAGGAATAGGTGCGTCAGCTTCAACCAGCAGATCGGCACCGAGCAGCTGACCGGCGTCGCGCTCTAACCCCTGACGGGCGCTGTCAGCGAGCATGCTAACGGTACTGAGCGCAGCAACCGCAATAACAATGGTCAAGGCCAGAAGCAACAGATCTCCCGCGCGGGCATCACGCCAGACCTGCTTGATTGCGAGCTTGAATATACCTTTCATCGCTATGATTTCTGATCCGTTACGGCGCCAACCGGGGGTCAGCGCACCGAAAACACTTAAGACCGCAACTTGTCCATCATTTCTTGTAACCGTTCGACCGGCCAGATTTCAAGGCCATCAATCACTTGCTTGGGCGCATTTGCCTTGGGAATCATCGCGATCTTGAACCCCAGCTTAGCAGCCTCTTTCAGACGTTCTTGCCCTCTGGGTGCCGGTCTGACTTCACCTGCAAGCCCAATTTCACCAAACGCCACCAGACCTGCTGGCAAAGGCTTATCCCTGAGAGATGAAATGATGGCAAGTAAAACGGCCATATCGGCTGCAGGCTCGGTGATGCGAACTCCCCCCACAGCATTCACAAATACATCTTGATCATAGGTTTTCACGCCACCATGGCGATTCAGCACAGCGAGAAGCATCGCGAGGCGGTTTCCCTCTAGCCCCACTGACAGTCGTCGGGGATTGGGCACATGAGCCGTATCGACAAGGGCCTGTATCTCGACAAGCAGCGGACGAGTCCCTTCTTGCGTCGCCATGACACATGACCCTGGGACTTGGTTCGAATGCTGCGACAAGAAGAGCGCGGATGGATTGGCGACGCCACGCAGACCGCGGTCTGTCATCGCAAATACGCCCAGCTCGTTGACTGCGCCGAACCGATTCTTAAAGGCTCGAATCAAGCGGAAGGACGAATGCGTATCCCCCTCGAAATAGAGGACGGTATCAACCATATGCTCAAGCACACGTGGCCCCGCCAATGCACCGTCTTTAGTCACGTGCCCAATGAGCACAATAGGCACCCCAGTCTGTTTTGCTAAGCGCGTCAGCTGAGCGGCGCATTCCCTTACCTGCGAGACCGAGCCTGGGGCCGCCGTCAGATCGGCTGAATACAAAGTCTGAATCGAATCAATCACCGCGACCGAAGGTTTTTGCTCGGTCAAGGTCGATCGGATAATATCCAGCCGAATTTCGGCCAGCAGATCGACAGAGGCGCCTGAGGCACCGAGTCTTCTCGCACGCAAAGCAACTTGCTCGGCAGATTCTTCACCCGTTACATAAAGAACTTTTGCCTGCGCAGACATGGCGACCAGTGCCTGCAGAAGCAAAGTTGACTTACCAATACCTGGATCTCCGCCGATCAAGACAACAGCACCCGCTACCAGGCCGCCACCTAGCACTCGGTCAAATTCGGGGATTCCGGTGGACAGTCTGGGAAGTTCCAGTGCTTCAACGGACGCCAGACTTCTTAGCTGACTCGTTGGTGCAAGTGGCGCATAGCGGTGATCAGCCGAGGGGGTTGAGCCACTATCGATGGATTCCTCAAGTGTGTTCCAGGCTGTGCAATGAGGACATTGTCCAAGCCATTTAGGGCTTACGCCCCCACACTCGGTACAAGCAAATACAGTTTTGATTTTCGCCATGCGACAGTGTAGCTAACTAAGCAGAGACACCCGCCAGACTGCCACCACCGTCTATCCCGATTACTTGTCCGGTAATAAAACCGGCATCAGCTGAAAGTAAGAAGGCGATCAACGCGGCGACTTCGTTAGCTGACCCAAGGCGGCCTAACGGCACCTGCGTACTCTGTTGCTGAGCGACATCTTTACCGGGAGTCGCATGCATGAGCATCTCGGTGTCTATTGCGCCTGGGGCGACCGCATTGACGGTGATCCCGTATTCGGCAAGCTCAAGCGCCCAGGTCAGCGTGCAACCAATAATGGCGCTTTTTGCCGCAGCGTAGCTGGTTGAATCACGAGCCCCTCTCGCCGAAAGACTGCAAAGATTGACAATACGGCCAGTGCGCCGCGCTTTCATTGACTCGATAAAAGCCTGGGTAACCTGAACGGCCGTTCTGACATTCAAATCAAAGGTCTCAAACAACACGGACAGCTCTACGCTACCCAAGGGCTGAGATATGGCAGAACCTACGTTATTGACGATTGCGTCTACTGGAAACTTGTCGCGGATGGTGCGTAGCACCTCTTCGGTTTGACCGGCGTCGGACAGGTCGCACTCATACAGATAACCGGGAAAATCAATTTCTGCCGTGTTGCGGGCGATGCCAACTACATGACATCCGAGGTCGGCGAGCTTCTGGCTCAGGGCCCAGCCTATTCCCTTGGTTGCACCTGTAATCAGTACGCAAGTATCTTTCAATTTCAGTCTCCTTTTCGGGAGCCAATCGGAGCAACCCTAAGGTGTTAGTCTAACGCACTGAAGTTACTTCAGATCATTCTTCTCAAACTTCTGGCCCCACTTTAATCCTTAGTATTTGCCTATGCCTGTCGATCATTACGAGAATTTTCCTGTTGCCTCCATCGTTTTACCCAAGCATTTACGCCAACCGGTCGAAGCAATCTACCGCTTCGCCCGAGCGGCAGACGATATTGCCGACGAGGGGCAAGCACCCGCAGAGGACAGACTCGCTGCACTTGGGGCGTTTCATGACGCCTTACATTTGATTGCCAAAGGCCAAACGCTCGCTGTGGCTGATTTGCCCGCCTCTCTCTCAAGGATTTTTGTTCCCTTGGCAGCGACCATTAGTCAGCAACAACTACCGCTTGTGCCGTTTTTTGATCTGTTATCGGCGTTTGAGCAAGATATTCAAACTAAACGCTACGAGGATTTTGCCGCGTTACAGCGTTATTGTGAACGCTCCGCGAATCCGGTCGGCCGCCTGATGCTTTACTTGTATCGACACACCGACAAAGCATCTCTGGCGCAGTCTGACGCGATCTGCACTGCCTTACAACTCATTAATTTTGTTCAAGATGTCGCGATCGACTGGCAAAAAGACCGTATCTACTTACCAAACGACGAAATGCAACGTTTTGGCGTCACCTCAGACACAATTGATCAACAACGTTGCGACTTGTCGTTTAAAAATCTGATGGCGTTTCAGATTGACCGGTGCCGAAGCTTGTTAAAATCGGGCGAGCCGTTGGGTAGAAGTTTATCCGGTCGGATTGGTCTTGAATTGCGCCTGATCATGCACGGTGGATGGCGTATTCTGGATCTGATTGAAAAGAAGCAATACGACATTTTTCGTCATCGACCTACCCTGGCCAAATCCGATTGGGCCATCTTGCTATGGCGCGGATTATTACGTAAACCACTATGACACCCATTGAATATTGCCAGGAAAAGGCAGCTAAAAGCGGATCGAGTTTTTATTACGCGTTCCTGTTTCTTCCGCCTGAAAGACGGTTAGCGATCACCGCGCTATACGCATTTTGCCGCGAGGTCGACGACGTGGTCGATGAGTGCAGCGATGAGTCGATTGCCCGCATCAAGCTCGCGTGGTGGCGTACGCAGATCGAAGCCATGTTTCAGGGCAAGCCTGATCACCCTGTCACTAAAGCGCTGTCACCCTGGCTGGTCAAATTCAACATCACGTCCGAACGGCTCAATGCGATTGTCGACGGGATGGAGATGGATCTCAATCAAACCCGTTATCTCGACTGGACTGGCTTGCGTCATTATTGCTGGCACGTGGCGGGAGTCGTTGGTGAACTGTCGGCAAGCATCTTTGGCTACACCGATGAAAAAACCTTGAGCTACGCTGGTCATTTAGGTCTGGCGTTTCAAATGACCAATATCATTCGGGACGTCGGCGACGACGCCCGCCGCGGCCGCATCTACCTGCCGATAGAGGATCTGCAAAAATTTAATATCAAAGCGGCTGACATTTTGAATGGTAAACACAGTGAGGGCTTTGAAGCCTTGATGGCGTTTGAGGCCGAACGAACACGGCAACTTTACGCCGATGCCATCGCGTCTCTCAATGAGGCGGATCGTCGCTCACAAAGACCGGGTTTGATGATGGCGGCCATCTACTACTCGCTACTTGACGAAATCCAGCACGAAAAGTGGCAGGTGTTAGACCAACGGATTTCCCTCACCCCGCTCAGAAAACTCTGGTTAGCCTGGAAAAACTGGGTTTTGGGCGGTAAAAGCGTCATTAAGCAAATTAAACAAGGTAGCCTGACCTCTTGAAAGTTGCGGTAGTCGGCGCTGGTTGGGCAGGTCTTGCCAGCGCGGTGGCACTCGTTGAGGCTGGTCACGAGGTCACCGTATTCGAAGCCTCACCTACCCCTGGTGGCCGCGCGCGAGGCATAGCAGATGAGCAACTCGGCATGCTCGATAATGGCCAACACTTGTTGCTGGGTGCCTATTCGGCCTGCCTTGCTTTAATCGCGCATCTGAACCCAGGCAGGCAGCAACATGAATTACTTGCCCGCATCCCCTTGCACCTTGAGAGCGCCGATGGATCGTTCCGTCTGCGCACCCCTGCGCTCCCAGCCGGCTTGAATGTGCTTGTGGGACTTTGGTCTGCGCGAGGCTTGAGCCTGCATGACAAATGGGCAGCAACACGAATGATGGTTCACCTGCGCCGGTTGAACTGGCTGACCGACAGTGATCAAACCGTTCAGGCGATGCTGACACGCTACCAGCAACCTGAGAAACTGACACAGCAGTTGTGGACGCCTCTGTGCCTGGCGGCCCTCAACACACCTATCCATCAAGCCAGTGCACAGCTGTTTTTAAATGTTCTAAGGGACAGCCTGGGTGGACAAAGTAGTCAAAGCGACCTGATCATCCCCAAGGTCGATCTCTCGACACTCTGGCCAGCCGCGGCTGCACATCAGGTTGAGATGCGCTATCGCCACATTGTTCGCAACATTCACGTGGCGTCCGAGTGCGTCGAGATTGACGCGAAGCGCTTCGACGCCTGTATCGCCGCAATCCCGCCTTACGCACTTGCCAGAACGCTGACAACCGAGGCTGATCCGCTCGCGAGCGCTGCACTTAAACAAGCCCTTCAAGCATTTACTTACAACGCTATTGCAACCTTGACACTCAAGCTTGAGCGACCTTGGCGCCTACCCCAGCCGCTTCTGCTGCTTGACGAAGATCCAGCGCAAGGCTACTTCGGTCAATGGGTCTTCAAGCGCGAGCCGTATGCCGACCAGTTAACTGTGGTCATCAGCGCATCAGACGATCATTTGCGTTCGGACAGAGACAATTTCGTGGCGTCCATCGCGAGGCAAATCAGCAGTCAAGTCAGTCTTCGCTCCGACGAGCCGCAAGCCATGCCCCGAGTGATCCACCACAAATTAATAATCGAAAAAAGAGCAACCTTTGTCGCAGAACCTAACCTGGTCCGACCAGGCGTATCAACCGCCTGGCCTCGTCTATTTTTAGCGGGCGACTATACTGACACTGGCTATCCAGCAGTACTGGAAGGCGCCGTGCGAAGTGGACAGGCCGCCGCAAAACAGTTATTAAATGTTAATTTCGTGCTTTGATTATTTGCAAAAGAACTTATGTCCTCCTTCTTGAAAGCCGTTCGCTACTTTGTCAAATGGTCTTTGCTGGCGTCCCTGATCGCACTGATGGCAGGCACCGCCTCATCCTTGCTGCTGCTTACCCTGGATTGGGCAACCAACACGCGCACTGAGCATCGATGGCTGATATGGCTGCTGCCAGTGGGTGGGTTTGTAGTTGGCTGGTTCTATCTGCGTTTTGGCCAGCAAGTAGAGGGTGGCAATAATCTGCTGATCGATGAGATACACGATCCCAAAAAAACAATCCCGCTACGAATGGCACCATTCGTCTTTCTTGGGACAGCTATCTCTCAACTACTAGGCGCGTCTGTTGGACGCGAAGGGACCGCTGTACAAATGGCTGGTGCCCTCGCGGACCAGATTACACACGTGCTGAAATTGACGCATGAGGATCGTCGCTTGGTGCTGATGGCCGGAATAAGCGCTGGTTTTTCGTCGGTTTTTGGCACCCCGATGGCAGGCTGGGTTTTTGGTATTGAAGTCCTTACTACTGGCCGGATGAGATACGAGGCGATTTTCCCCTGTGTGCTGGCTGCGGTCATTGCTAATCAAGTCGGTGATCTATGGGGCGTTCAGCACACGCATTACCTCTCTGGTGCAGTGCCGCCCCTCTCGCTTTGGAGCTTTGTCGCAACGATGATTGCTGGTATTGCCTTTGGTCTGACGGGTCAACTATTTGCAAAGTCTACGCATTCGCTGTCCGGGCAGATGAAAAAGCGAATCGCCTATGCACCAATGCGCCCTGTTGTGGGTGGGGCAATCATTGCTGCATCTGTATGGTGGTTTAGTGCTGATCGTTATATCGGCTTAGGCATACCTACGATTGTGTCTGCGTTTGAACAACCTCTGCCTTTATATGATTTTTTATGCAAGATAGTTTCCACGGTTGCGTCGCTTGGCGCAGGATTTAAAGGTGGCGAAGTCACACCTCTTTTTTACATTGGTGCGACGCTCGGCAACGCGCTGGCGCAGGTGATGCACATGCCGATTACCTTGATGGCTGCGCTGGGTTTCGTGGCTGTCTTTGGTGGTGCCGCCAATACCCCGATAGCAGCTACTTTTATGGCGATGGAGCTCTTCGGCGCAGAAATCGGCATCTACGCCGCGATAGCCAGCGTCATGAGCTATTTATGCTCTGGCAAATCTGGCATTTACAAAACACAGCGCAGCGGACACGCCAAGCTGTAGCCTATTGTTTATCGTATGCGTCTACAGCGCTACGTGCTCGCGAATATAGGCACTTACCGATTCGACATCGCAGGGCAACACTGTCACTTTTTGGGCAAGAGACTCCAGGTTCTCCAGACCTTTTGGTAACGGTGCTGGTTGCCCAATGGCTTCTTCGATTGTTTCGGAGAATTTCGCAGGCAGTGCGGTTTCAAGCACCAGCATTGGGATACCTGGTTCGACAAACTGAGCCGCAACCTTGACACCATCTGCAGTGTGCGGATCAATGAGCACACCGGTCTTTTCGTACACAGAGCGAATCGTGGCAAGGCGGTTCGCATGAGTACTTGTGCCTGACACAAAGCCGTATTTTTTCTCGAACAATGGCTGATGACCAGACAAATCAAACTGACCCGTTTGTCCGAGTTGTTTCCAGAGGGCTGCCACTTGAGAGGCGTCACCGTCTAGCAGATGATAAATAAAACGCTCAAAATTCGAGGCTCGCGAAATATCCATCGAAGGACTGGATGTCACGTGTGTCTGTACGGCTGACCGAGGGCGATAAACACCGGTGCGAAAGAACTCTTCGAGGACATTGTTTTCATTGGTTGCCAACACTAACCGGCGGATTGGCAAGCCCATCAGGCGCGCAATATGTCCGGCAAGAATATTGCCGAAATTACCCGAAGGCACGGCGAAGGACACCAGTTGACCTGCACTGGTGGTGGCTCTCAACCAACCGTGAAAATAATAAACCACTTGAGCTGCAATACGGGCCCAGTTGATTGAATTGACTGCACCGAGCTTGTACTGCGCTTTGAAGTCCAGATCGCTGGCGAGCGCTTTGACAACATCCTGGGCCTCATCGAAATTGCCTTTAACGGCTAGATTGTGGATATTGGCATCTTGCAGTGAATACATCTGCGCCCGCTGAAACTTGCTCATGCGACCTTGAGGTGAAAGCATGAAAACCGCAACACCGGCTTTGCTTCGCATGGCGTATTCAGCGGCCGAACCGGTATCCCCGGAGGTTGCCCCAAGGATATTCAAACTGGTGTGACGAGCGGCGAGAACATGGGGAAAAATCTGACCCAGGAACTGCATCGCCATGTCCTTGAAGGCAAGCGTCGGACCTTCTGACAAACCTAACAGGGACATATCAGCCGTCAGCGGCTTGACCGGCACGATGGCATCCGTCTGAAAGGATTGGGCCGTGTAGGCGTCACGAGTCAACTGCGAAAGCGTTTGTGCAGGGATATCCGTTACAAAATAGCCTAGGACTTTCGCTGCCAAGTCTGCATAGTTCAAAGACCGCCAGCTTTCAAGTTCGGTGCTTGAAACCACTGGGATGGTTTGCGGAATGGCCAGGCCCCCATCAGGTGCCAAACCCTCAAGCAGGACCTCCGAGAAAACCTGTGCGTCCATACCCCCACGGGTTGATACATACTTCATGCGAGCGATTCCATTCTCAGTCGTGTCACCTTGGATTTAACGAAAGACAAGGCTTCGATGCTAGCGATTGCTTGATTAATGTTTCGTTCTACAGCCTCGTGTGTCACGAAAATGAGCTCTGCAGTCTTGTCATGCACACCGGGCTGCTGAATCATCGCCTGAATAGAAATGCCAGCATCGGCGAGCAATCTTGTCAGATCCGCGAGCACGCCAGGCTGATCGAGAACTCGCACGCGCAAGTGGTAAGAAGTGACGACATCTTCGATGCTCAATATTGGCGTGTCAGACATGGCATCCGCCTGAAAAGCCAGATGCGGGACGCGATGCTCGGGGTCAGCCGTCAATAACCGCGTCACATCAACCAAATCTGCAACTACGGAAGACGCTGTCGGCTCTTCGCCGGCCCCCTTACCGTAAAACAAGGATTGACCAACTGCATCGCCACGCACCAGCACTGCGTTCATGGCACCTTCAACGTTAGCAATCATTGATGCTTTGGGCACGAGTGTTGGATGCACGCGCAGTTCAATGCCCTCTGGTCGGCGTTTGGTGATACCCAGCAGTTTGATCCGGTAGCCAAGTTTCTCGGCCATCTCGATATCTTCGGCCGCCAGCTTGGAAATCCCTTCGATGTAAGCCTTATCGAATTGCACAGGGATACCGAAAGCAATCGAAGCCAGCAAGGTCAATTTATGCGCTGCATCAACGCCTTCGATGTCAAAGGTGGGATCTGCCTCGGCATATCCAAGGGACTGTGCAGCCGCCAGTTCAGTCGCGAAGGAAGTACCTTTGCTACGCATTTCTGACAAGATGAAATTGGTTGTGCCATTAATGATGCCTGCGACCCATTCAATACGGTTAGCAGTCAGGCCCTCGCGCATCGCTTTAATAATAGGGATGCCGCCCGCCACGGCAGCTTCGAAGGCAACGATGACGCCTTTTTTAGAGGCCGCAGCAAAAATCTCATTGCCGTGCTTGGCTAATAAAGCTTTATTGGCGGTCACGACGTGTTTGCCATGATCAATTGCCGTTAGCACTAAATCCAGGGCAAGCGTATCGCCACCAATTAACTCAACGACAACGTCGATACCCGGATCGCGCACAAGCGCTTGCGGGTCGGCGTCGACTTTGACGGAAGTCCCAACTAATTGCTGCGCTTTTGCAACGTCTCTCACCGCGACGCGCGTCACCTCAATGCTGCGACCAGCCCGGCGCGCGATCTCTTGTGCATTGCGGGCAAGCACCTTCCAGGTGCCACCACCGACGACGCCCAAACCGAGCAGTCCGACTTTAATTGAATCCATTACAACAACCCATCCTTGCGGAACATTTCTTTGATTCCCCTGACTGCCTGGCGAGTTCTCTGCTCATTCTCAATCAACGCAAACCGAACATATTCGTCACCATAATCACCAAAGCCGATGCCCGGCGATACGGCTACTTTTGCTTCCTGCAAAATACGCTTTGAAAACTCGAGCGAACCCAGCGCACGATATGGCTCAGGAATGCGGGCCCAGATATACATCGACGCCTTCGGGATATCAACCATCCAGCCTGCCTCGTGCAGCCCGCGAGCCAGCACATCTCTGCGGCTCTGATACATCTGCACAACTTCAGAGACGCAATCCTGAGCACCTTCAAGGGCAGCAATTGCCGCTACCTGTATCGGCGTGAACGTGCCATAGTCATGGTAACTCTTGATGCGAGCAAGCGCGTTGACCATATCCTTGTTGCCCACCATGAAACCGACCCGCCAGCCGGCCATGTTGTAACTTTTACTCATGGTGAAGAACTCGACTGCGACATCACGGGCTCCCGCAACTTGCATGATGGATGGGGCGACATAACCGTCAAAACAAATATCCGCATAGGCCAGATCATGAACAACCAGAATATCGTGTTCGCGAGCCAAAGCCACGACTCTTTCAAAGAATGACAGATCCACACATTGCGCGGTCGGATTGCTGGGAAATCCAAGAATCATCATCTTGGGTTTGGGGATGGACTCGCGTACGGCACGTTCGAGCTCTTCAAAAAAATCAACGCCCGGCGTCATCCTGACTGAGCGAATGTTAGCCCCGGCAATCACTGCCCCATAGATGTGTATAGGATAACTTGGATTCGGTACCAAGACCGTATCGCCAGCATCGAGCGTTGCCAGCATCAAGTGAGCCAAACCCTCTTTAGAACCGATGGTGGCGATGGCTTCGGAGTCAGGATCGAGTTCGACGTTGTAACGCCGCGAATACCAGTCTGTGATGGCCTTTCTTAACCGGGGTATCCCTTTAGAAACCGAATAGCCATGTGTTGTTGGCTTTTCGGCACATTCAACGAGTTTTTCAACAATATGAGCTGGCGTTGGCCCATCCGGGTTGCCCATGGACATGTCGATAATATCCTCGCCACGCCGACGTGCCGCCATTTTTAATTCGCCGGTGATATTGAACACGTAAGGCGGCAAGCGCTCGATGCGGGGGAACTTCCTCATGACTAAATCCTTGGTCGTTGCAAATCGTACTTCAAACTAAAAACCCACTAATCTAGCTCAATGAGCGATTTGGGGCAAATTGACACAAAATTAAGGCACCAATTGCAAAAGTTTGCAGAGAAAACCCCGCTTGTTTTGCAAACAAGTAGCATTTGATTACGGTATGATCAATCAAACCTGCCGGAGTATTTATTGAAGCTTCACACAGATACCAACTCGGCAATGAATGCGGTGACTGCCTATGACACCGGGTTCGTCGAGATTAACAAGATCCGCTTCGAACACGCGATCGCTTTTGGTCCCCTCGGTGAAATCACCCGGTGGCCTGCCCAAAATCCCCAAGATATTTCATTTGAGTTACTGCTTCAAGCGACCAGACTAGCGCTGGCCGCTGTTGATCCAATGGCGTTTTTGGACGAAGACGAATTTTCAGCGCCCAGAATTGAAGGCGACAAACCCGAAGTCTTGCTCGTGGGCACCGGGTCAAAACAAATCCTGTTGCCTCATACCGTCACCCACCAGCTATTGCGCATTGGCGTGGGTGTCGAGGTCATGAGCACACCGGCGGCTTGCCGAACTTACAACATTTTAATGGGAGAGGGCCGCAAAGTTGTGGCCGCCCTGATCCCAACTTCGTCTTGAGGGAAAAACATGTCATCACTTCAATTAGGCAAACCAGTACCAGAATTCAACGCAAAGAGTACCTTTGGCGACATCACGCTAGAGCGTTGCCGGACAAGGTCTCTGGTTGTGTATTTCTACCCTAAAGACAATACACCAGGCTGTACCACTGAGACCCAGGGCTTCAAGGATCATCATCAAGCTTTTATGGATGCGGGTGGTGCTGTGGTGGGCGTGTCACGTGATTCACTCAAGTCCCATGAAAGCTGGAGCGCAAAGCTGGCGCTGCCATTTCCCTTGATCAGTGACCCTGAAGAAACGCTCTGCGAGCTTTTTGGGGTGATGAAAATGAAAAATATGTACGGCAAGCAAGTACGAGGTATTGAGCGAAGCACATTCCTGATCGACGCCCAGGGTGTGCTTGTACGTGAGTGGAGAGGCGTCAAAGTTCCTGGTCATGTCGAAGAAGTCCTACAAGCAGTGAAAGATTTAAACAATCACTGACACCATTATCCTTACTTGGAGAGTGCCCTCTTATGCCGCTTCCGAAGTTGCCCACGCACCCAGCTAGTATCCTTGACCTCAACGGGGCAGAAACCCCAAAACTATCAACGATGCCAAAAATCGCAGATATACAACCTGCGCTTCTTGGACTGGAAGACAACGATGACACGCCGGAGATCAAGTTTGACGCCAAACCCGTCCGCGCGCCTGCCCATCCATCGGCAGCTCAACAAGCCAATCGCGCCTCAAGTGCCAAAGCACCTTTAAAAGCACCAAGCATCCCGGTCGCATCAAAACCAGGACGCACTGTTGCCAATCCAGCGACTTCCAGGGTGGCTAAACGAAGCGCCAGTAAGTCGGCTAAAGCTGAACCGGCCAAACTCTTCGTGCTGGACACGAACGTCTTGCTGCATGACCCAAGCTCGTTGTTCCGTTTCGAAGAGCACGATATCTTTTTACCCATGATGGTGCTGGAAGAGCTGGATCATCAGAAAAAAGGCATGTCGGAAGTTGCTCGCAACGCACGACAAGTTAGCCGCTCGCTTGATTCAATTGTGGGGGATAACAAGTCGCTTGCGGATGGATTGCCACTGGATGCTTTAGGTCATAAAGACGCAACCGGCTTCTTGCACTTTCAAACAAAAGCGCTCGATAACTTGTTGCCATCGGATATGCCCGTTGGCAAGGCTGACAATCTGATTCTGGGTGTCGTCAGAGCATTGCACGACAAACATCCTGAACGTCAGGTCGTTCTGGTGTCGAAAGACATCAACATGCGCCTGAAGGCTTTTGCACTGGGTCTGGCCGCAGAGGATTACTTCAACGATCAGGTGCTTGAAGACTCTGATCTTTTATATTCTGGTGTTCTCGAACTGCCCGAAAACTTCTGGAACAAACACGGCAAAGGTGTTGAATCCTGGCAGCAAGGCGGCATTACGTATTACCGCATTAATGGACCACTGTGCAGCCAGTTCATGGTCAATCAGTTTGTCTATTTTGAAGGCTCGATGCCCTTGTATGCCCAGGTGCGCGAAGTCAATGGCAAAACTGCTGTGCTGGCCACTTTACGTGACTACACGCATGGCAAAAATAACGTCTGGGGTGTGACCGCACGCAATCGTGAACAGAATTTTGCGATGAATCTTTTGATGAATCCAGATTGTGATTTTGTGTCTTTGCTGGGACAGGCAGGCACGGGTAAAACCTTGTTAGCGCTGGCAGCGGGTCTGGCTCAGGTACTTGAAACCAAGCGTTACACGGAAATCATCATGACTCGTGTCACGGTCCCCGTGGGCGATGACATTGGTTTCTTGCCAGGTACCGAGGAAGAAAAAATGTTGCCCTGGATGGGTGCCCTTGAGGACAATCTGGACGTGCTCAACATGGGCGACCTGGACGCGCCACAGGGTAACGGCAGCGGTAATGGTCAAGGCAATGATTGGGGACGCGCCGCTACGATGGATCTGATCCGTTCACGCATCAAAGTGAAATCACTTAACTTCATGCGGGGTCGGACTTTCCTGAACAAATATCTTATCATCGACGAGGCGCAGAACTTGACGCCCAAGCAGATGAAAACGCTGGTTACTCGTGCGGGCCCTGGTACCAAGGTTATTTGTTTGGGCAACATCGCCCAGATTGATACGCCTTATTTGACCGAGGGCAGTTCGGGTCTCACCTTTGTTGTGGATAGATTCAAGGGCTGGCCACACGCGGGGCATGTCACTCTGCAACGTGGTGAAAGATCTCGTTTAGCTGACTACGCGGGTGATGTCCTTTAACGCAAAACCGCTTGCGTTGACCTTGGGGGATGCCTGTGGCATCAGCCCCGAGATCATCGTCAAACTACACAACAAGGGGCTTGTGGCCCCTTGTGTCGTTTACGGAGATGCCGGTGCGTTAAGACGGGCGGCAAGCCAGCTGGCGTTTACTCTGGATATCATCGAAGTCAAAGATTCAAGCTCAGAGGGCTGGGGCCTATCAAGACCAGGTGCGTTATTTGTCAAACAGACCAGTCCAGCATTGCCTATCGATCTGCCGATCGGTACAGTTGACGCTCGCGCTGGCCGCGCTGCCTACGAGGCCTTGTGCGTCGCCATTGACGATGCCATGGCCGGCCTTGTGAACGGCCTTGTTACTGCACCACTGAACAAAGAAGCGATGCATGCGGCGGGTTTGGACTTCCCCGGACATACCGAGATTCTGGCACTCCGTTCACAAACGCCACACGTGTCAATGATGCTGGTCAATGATGAATTAAGAGTGATGTTGGCCACGATTCACGAATCCATCGTCAATGTGCCGCGTTTATTGACGACTTCGCTAGAACTACTGACGATTCAGCAAGCAGAACAAGCCTGCAAGCAACTGGGGATTGCTGCCCCTCGAATCGCGGTCGCAGGGCTCAATCCGCATGCGAGTGAGAATGGTAAGTTTGGCTCGGAAGATAGGGACGTCATTGCACCGGCCATTGCTCAGGCTCAAGCACTAGGCATCAATGCCACCGGTCCCTGGCCTGGCGACACGATTTTTATGCGCGCTCGCCGCGGTGAATTCGATATCGTGATTGCCCAGTATCATGATCAAGGGCTGATCCCGATCAAATATCTCGGTGTCGACCAGGGTGTTAACGTCACGATCGGACTGCCGTTCGTGCGAACAAGTGTGGATCATGGCACGGCCTTCGACATTGCTGGCAAAGGTCTCGCGGATCCGTCTTCGTTACGCGCCGCGTTCGAGTTGGCGCGTAAGTTGTCAGAAAATAAAGTAAATCTTTAAGTTTAATAAAAATTTATACACGTGACCGTAAATTTCAGTTTAAGTTAGCGTGCTAAGTATATAATTCAGTTGGATTTTTACTAAAGGGCGTCATCGATGCGATCCGAGCTTTACTTTTTTTCAGTCAAACATGTCGCGACGTTGATTGCCTGTGCCGCCCTTTTGGGTGCAAATGAAGCAAGTTTGGCGCAAAAAAACACTGTCTCTGAGAGTCAAAATACTAAAGTAAAGAGCGCCACGGGTAGTAAGAAAACAGACAACATGCCGGGTACCACCACCAAAGCTAAGCTCACGCCGGTAGCGGTCAATAGTGGTGCGCTCAAGTCCCACGTTGTTTATGTGCAAGATCTGGCAAATAACAACGTACTGTTGTCAAAAAACGATGATGAGGTTCGTCCGATCGCATCGGTCACTAAACTCATGACAGCGATTATCTTGGTCGATGCAAAGCAGTCCATGTCCGAGATGATAGAAGTCACTCAAGAAGATGTGGATAAGCTCAAGCACAGCCGCTCTCGCCTGCCAGTTGGCACAAAATTAACGCGTGGTGACATGTTGCACCTTGCTTTGATGTCCTCAGAAAATCGCGCGGCCAGTGCGTTGGCTCGCCACTACCCGGGTGGCACCAGTGCTTTGGTGCAAGCGATGAACACAAAGGCGCAACAGCTGGGGATGCGGCAATCTCGTTTTGTTGAACCCACTGGCTTGTCGAGCGCCAATGTCTCGACCCCCAGAGATCTGGTCAAAATGATGCAGGCAGCCATGCAGCGCCCTGCTATTCAAGAATTCACGACAGACGATCAACAAGAGATCAGAACAGTGGGTAAAACAGCGACTGTTTTTAGAAATACGAATTCGCTGGTTACCAAGGCTGATTGGGATATCAAAGTATCCAAGACCGGCTTTATTAACGAAGCAGGTCAATGCCTGGTCATGATTGCACGTATCAATAACAGGGATACCGCGATCGTATTGCTAGATGCGATTGGCCGGGGCACGCGTGTCGCGGACGCCATCAGGATTCGCCAGTTGATGCAGCGGCAGGAAATCGCTGCCCTGTAGTCAGACCGCGTAAAAGACGTTGTCGACAGTCGCTCCCTGGCTGGGACTTTTAGTAGCTGCTTCCCTGTTGACCACCGGAGTAGTTAAGAAAGCGGGTACTCGACCCCTGAAAAGTCATGCGCACGGATCCGATTGGGCCATTACGCTGTTTGCCAATAATAATTTCAGCAGTACCTTTGTCTGGTGAATCTGGGTTGTACACCTCGTCACGATAGATAAAAAGGATCAAATCAGCGTCTTGTTCAATTGCACCCGACTCACGAAGATCACTCATGATGGGTCTTTTGTTTGGACGCTGTTCCAGACTTCGGTTTAGCTGCGACAGGGCAATGACGGGGCACTGTAACTCTTTTGCCAGGCTTTTGAGGGATCGACTGATCTCAGAAATCTCGGTCGCACGGTTTTCGCCCGCGGTCGACGCGCCCATTAACTGAATGTAGTCAATGACAATGAGACCAAGTGTTCCGTACTCCCGAGCGAGTCGTCGCGCACGCGAACGAACTTCTCCTGAGCTAAGCGCGGGGGTCTCATCAATATAGAGCTTCGCATCTTGCATTTTTTGCACAGCGTGTGTGACTCTCGGCCAGTCTTCTGCCAGTAATTTACCGGTTCTCATGCGGTGTTGATCCAGCATACCCACCGAACCCAACATACGCATGGCGAGCTGTACCGCGCCCATTTCCATGGAAAACACGGCAACTGGCAGCCCTTGCTCGATTGCCACGTGCTCAGCAATATTCATGGAGAACGCGGTTTTACCCATCGAGGGTCGCCCCGCAACAATCACTAAGTCCCCCTTCTGCAGACCCGATGTCATTCTGTCCAAATCAGAAAAACCGGTTGGAACACCAGTCACGTCTGAGTCGCCCTCTCTATGATAAAGCTCGTCGATACGATCTACCACTTCAGATAACAACGGTTGAATCACTCTGAAACCAGTAGTTGTCCGAGCACCTTCTTGTGCAATCTTGAATACCTTGGCCTCGGCTTCGTCAAGTAATTGGCGGGCTTCTTTACCTAGCGGATTGAACGCTTCAGCAGATATCTCGTCGGCAACGGATACGAGTTTGCGCAGCATTGAGCGCTCGCGAACGATCTCGGCGTAACGACGAATGTTCGCCGCTGACGGGGTGTTGTGAGCCAGCGCGTTTAAGTACGAAAGACCACCAACGTCTTCTGATTTACCCGCGCTTGAAATGGACTCATGAACAGTCACAACGTCTGCCGGGCGTGACAAATTGATTAAGCGATTGATATGCTGCCAGATCAGTCGATGATCGTGCCGATAAAAATCTGCCTCGCCGACGGTATCGCTGATTCTCTCCCAGGCGCTGTTGTCAAGCAACAAACCACCCAGCACAGATTGCTCTGCCTCAACAGAGTGCGGCGGCACGCGCAAGTAATCAAGCTGAGGATCGGATGGATTATTCATCAGTCAATGTTAACCCTAAGGTGTTTGTTACATATAAAAATCCCTGTACATCTTTGCCAGGGATCAAGCGTAAAACAGCTCCAAAAATACGAACGAGCCATCTAAAAGCCACCGCCATATTCTTAAGTTGCCGTTTCACCGCGGCGTCGGGGTTATGGGACAAATACTCACGCAGCAAGCGATTACACAAAGCTTGCCGCTCAACCGGTGAAATTTCATCGGCTCGCATCCCCGCTAGCGAAGATAACATTTGATAAAAATCATAGGCTTGGCCCAAGGGGCGTGCCATGGCCTCACTGATATTCTCTTCAAAATCAATACGAGTCAGTCGATCATCTTCGAACATCAGATTGCGTAATTGGGAGCCACCGTGCACAAAGCCCGCGTGATGGAATGCAGCCAAGTCAGCAGCAACTCTTTTGATCCAGACCACACGCCCCTCTTGAGTGCTGGTGCGGAGGTAATGTGGCAAATCCTCACCGACGAATTCAAGTACCAATACACCTGGTTCGTGATGCAAAATCCTGGGAACATGACATCCCGCATCCTGCAAAAGTTGCAGTCTTCTGGCCTCTTCGGCCAAGCCGTTTTTCAGCAAAGTCCGGGTGGCCGGACGTTGACCCCAAACTAGCCAACAGAGTAAAGACAAAGTAAACGATCGCATAAACCGCAGGGCATAGACCAGACCATCAAATGGTTTTCGGATCCGACGTTTGACGACGCATTTTTGCCCTGCAATCGTAATGATTTCTACGCCGTTGGGATCACGCACGTGATCAGCCAACCAAGCGGCCAGGGCAAGTTTGAGACTTTGATCAGTAGGTGGTCGGATAGTCACGGACACTTATTAAAACTGCGCGTTCAGTTGAAAGCAAAAAAAGCCGGCGATAAGGCCGGCTTTCCTGCCAAAATAACAATCAGTTCTCAGACGAGATCGCCTGCGATCACAACTTTGATCGTGCTCACGACATCGGGATGCAGTGAAACCTGGATCGCATATTCACCAATCGCTTTCAAGGGGCCCTCTGGTAAACGAACCTGAGCTTTTTCAATGCCAGCGAAACCGGCTTTAACCAGAGCCGCAGCGATATCCATGTTAGTGACTGAGCCAAATAAGCGACCATCAACACCAGATTTCTGTGTGATTGTCACTGACTGACCTTCCATGCGCTCGCCTAAGCCTTGCGCAGCAGCGAGCTTTTCAGCTTGCACTTTTTCGAGTTCTGCACGGCGTGCTTCGAAGTCTTTCAGGGCGACTTCTGTTGCACGACGCGCTTTCTTTTGGGGGATCAAGAAGTTGCGAGCGTAACCGTCACGGACGCGAACCACATCGCCGAGATTGCCGACGTTAACGACTTTTTCGAGAAGAATAATTTGCATAATAGGCCTCGGATCAGTTGTGGTTGTCAGTGAAAGGCAACAGTGCCAGGAAACGCGCGCGTTTGATCGCTGCGTCGAGCTGACGCTGGTAAATAGCCTTTGTACCCGTCAGGCGGGCTGGGATAATCTTGCCGTTTTCCTGAATGAAATCACGCAAAGTGTCGATATCTTTGTAATCGATCTGATCGACACCCGCTGCGCTAAAGCGGCAAAATTTGCGGCGCTTGAACAGTGGGTTTTGCTGGGTGAACTTCTTTTTTTCTTTACGTTTACCGAAAAAAGCCATGATGTGCCTCGTTCAAATTTGTTTAATCAGTTGCGCATGCAACCTGAATTTCGGAGAGTCTTTTCGCATTGGTGCCAAAAAACCCTGTATCTGTACCGTTGATCCTAACTGCAACTTACCGGTCATCTGAACCAGATCTCCCATCGCGACAACCGGTAACGTCAACATCACCTTGCGAGCTTGACCTGCTTCAATCACATCCGACTCACTACTGATCAGGAACTCTGCGACTGCAACCCCGGCTGGCGTATATCGCACCGGCGAAACCTCTTGTACCTGACCCGTTATATCGAGCCGATTCATGAACGGTTTATTCTGAATCCTGATCCATGCTGACTGAGTCGGCAGAGGCTTTACGGGCTTCGTCGCGCTCAACTTGCTTCATCATAATTGACGCTTCAGTTTGTGCAGCCTTGGTTTTAATGACCAGGTGACGCAACACAGCATCGTTGTAACGGAAAGAATGCTCTAGCTCGTCTAGCGTGCTTTGACCGCATTCGATGTTCAAACAAACGTAATGGGCTTTCACCAATTTCTGGATGGGATAGGCCAACTGACGGCGACCCCAGTCTTCGAAACGGTGCACGTTACCGCCCTGGCTGGTAACTACTGCCTGATAGCGCTCGACCATGGCGGGAACTTGTTCGCTTTGGTCGGGGTGCACAATAAATACCACTTCATAGTGACGCATGGGTAAAACTCCTAGGGATATCCGGCCGGTAAGGTAGGCAATACAGCCCACCGGGACCGCCGGTGACAGCCCGCCATACTGAAAAAACCAGTTGGTCGAGCAGGAAAGCCTTGAATTATGACGCAAGGAGATAAAAAAAGCAACTAAGTCAGATACTTAATGCAATAATTGACTCAAAAGTCACTGATTTTCGCAGAACAAGCTAGGCGAAAAAGCGCTCGACGATCGACGCACTGATGCCCTCTGCACTCAATCCCACTTCGGCCAGCAAGCCAGCTTGATCACCGTGGTCGATAAAGCGATCAGGTAAACCAAGATGCAGAATCGGGCACACGATGCCTGCCGCTGCCAGAACTTCAGAGACGGCGCTGCCAGCCCCCCCCATGATTGAGCCCTCTTCTACTGTCACGAGGCCTTCGTGCCGAGCAGCAAAATCAAGAATCAAGTCGCGATCGATTGGTTTCACAAAGCGCATATCGGCGACAGTCAAATCCAGTGAGTCGGCCGCTTTAAGCGTCGCCGCCAGAAGAGTACCAAAAACCAGCACTGCTATTTTTTTACCCTGCCGTTTGACGACACCACGTCCGACCGGAACCGTAGCCAAAGACACTGCGGGCACCACTCCGGTGCCGGCTCCGCGAGGATAACGAACAGATGCCGGACCTGGGTACTGGTAGCAAGTCGAAAGCAGCAAGCGCGTCTCAGCCTCATCTGAAGGCGTCGCCACCACCATATTCGGAATGCACCGCAAGAAGGCGATGTCGTAATTGCCTGCATGGGTAGCACCATCAGCACCAACCAAACCGGCTCGGTCAAGTGCGAAAGTTACGTCAAGATCCTGCAAGGCTACGTCGTGGATCAACTGATCATAACCACGCTGTAAAAACGTAGAGTAAATGGCTACAACAGGCTTTTGTCCTTCACAAGCGATGCCAGCCGCAAAGGTGACGGCGTGCTGTTCAGCAATCCCCACATCAAAATAGCGATCTGGAAAACGCTTTTCGAACTCTACTAGCCCACTCCCCTCACGCATCGCAGGCGTGATGCCAAACAAACGGGTATCTTGAGCCGCTGTGTCGCAAAGCCACTGGCTAAATACTTGTGTGAACGTGATCTTGGCGGGTACCGTAGACTTCTGGATACCAACGGCAGGGTCAAACTTGCCTGGTCCGTGGTACAGCACCGGATCTGCCTCTGCCAGTTTGTAGCCTTGACCTTTTTTCGTGACTACATGCAAGAACTGTGGGCCTTTCAGGGCGCGCATATTCTGCAAAGTCGGGATCAATGATTCAAGGTCATGTCCATCGACCGGACCGACGTAGTTAAAACCCATTTCTTCAAATAAAGTGGCCGGTGTCACCATGCCTTTGGCGTGCTCTTCAAACCGCCGCGCAAATTCAAGCACAGGCGGAATGTGTTGCAGCACCGCCCGACCCACACTCTTTGCGGCGGCGTAAAACTGACCCGACATCAAACGGGCCAGATAGCGATTCAACGCACCGACAGGCGGAGAAATCGACATATCGTTGTCGTTCAAAATCACGAGCAGATGAATGTCAGGTGTTACGCCTGCATTGTTCATCGCCTCGAAAGCCATCCCTGCACTCATGGAGCCATCGCCGATCACAGCGATATGCTCACGGGCGATGCCTGCGTTACGCGACGCAACGGCCATCCCAAGCGCGGCAGAAATCGAGGTAGAAGAATGAGCGGTCCCAAAGGAGTCGTACTCAGACTCTGAACGTTTGGGGAAACCCGACAGGCCACCATGCTGACGCAAGCTTGCCATCGCTTCTTTTCTACCTGTCATGATTTTATGCGGGTAGGATTGATGGCCGACATCCCAGATGAGACGATCATGGGGCAGGTTAAAAACGTGGTGCAGCGCGATCGTCAACTCAACAGTGCCAAGATTGGAAGACAGATGCCCACCAGTTCGTGAGACTGACTCCAGCACGTAGGCACGCAACTCTTGCGCGAGTTGCTTGAGCGCACGACGGTCTAAAGCCCTGACGTCGGCTGGTGAATGGATACTGTCGAGTAAGTTAAAAGGCATGTTTGAATTAAGTTCTAGTTTTTTCTTAATAAGATGTAATCAGCCATACTTCTTAGCAACTTTGCATCGTCGCCCAGAGGCGCAAGCGCTGAAATCGCCTCGCCATGCAGGGAGTCTGCCAAATTACGCGCCTCAGCGAGGCCTAGCAACGAAACATAGGTTGGCTTATTTGCAGCAGCATCCTTACCAGATGTTTTACCCAACTGACTAGAATCGGCGATGACATCCAGAATATCGTCGACGACTTGGAAAGCTAATCCCATGACGCGACCATAGTGATCTAAACAAGCCCACTGCTGAGCTTGAGCATTTGCCACAATAGCACCGAGCGACACGCTCGCTGCCAATAAAGCACCGGTTTTAAGCGTGTGCATCAATTCGAGGCGTTCGCGACTTAGCTTCTTACCAACACTGTCAAGATCAATCGCCTGTCCGCCGGCCATCCCATGACTGCCGGAAGCGACCGCAAGGGTATTTACCGCTTTTACAACAAGTTTGGGATCCAGTGCCATGTCGGTGAGCCACCGAAATGCTAACGGTTGCATGGCATCCCCCGCCAGCAGCGCGGTGGCTTCGTCGAAGGCAATATGGACAGTCGGCTTGCCACGTCGCAGCACATCATCATCCATGCACGGCAAATCGTCGTGGATCAGAGAATAAGCATGGATCAGCTCGACTGCACAAGCAGCGTGATCGAGCGCGGCTTGATTCTGCTGGGCGGCTAATCCACAGGCACTCGCTGACGCGTACACCAGCGCAGCACGAACCCTTTTGCCACCACCCATCACCGAGTAACGCATAGCCTGATGCAAACGCTCAGGGACCACGTCGGATCCTGGCATTGCTTTATCCAATGCTACCTCTACGCGGTTGACGTGTGAACGTAACCAGACATCGAATTCTGCTAACCCTGAAATCATGCTTGCTCTGCGTCATCCATTGGGCGAAGGAGACCCGCCTCAAGCACTTTGACCTGTTGCTCTGCCTGGGTCAATCTTTCCTGGCATATTCTGGTTAGCTCAACGCCACGTTTGTAAGCAGCCAGGGATTGCTCCAGTGCGAGTGATCCAGACTCCATTTCGGCTACCAGACCCTCGAGCTCAGCCAGCGCGGTCTCAAAATCTTGAGGCAAAGGCGCTTCATGGGCACCAGCCGCTTGAGGCTGGGCAGAGGTTTTACTGACAGTCGCCACGCTAACTCCGGGTATCTGTGTTAATTGTTAACTCACTGCGTGAGATTGTACGAGATGCTGCGCTCGCGTGCGTTGATGATATACTGCCCCTTTGATTATCGGCCTATCCGATTTTTCTTCGCGCCAGTCCGGGTTGCCCGTTCTGGCTTTTTTATCGTTGCGGGGGGAATCATGACCGACATTGGTCGGATGGCGCATTTGTCGCCAGCGCGCACCCAACTACCGGTGAGCTCGTACTTTGATGCAGCACTGTTTTTGCGCGAGCAGCAGAGCATTTTCCAACAATCGCCGATTTACGTCGGACACGAAAAATCCGTCCCAAATCCGGGTGATTGGCGCTGCCTGATCCAGGAAGACAATGGCAGAGTGCTGGTGCGCGGCGCCAATGGTGTCGAACTGCTCTCGAACGTATGTCGTCATCGCCAGGCTTTGATGCTGGGTGGCAAGCCCGGTTGCGTGTCTGGTTCACAACACGCGAAAGGCAGTTTGGCTGATAGTGGCGGCAATATTGTTTGCCCGCTGCATCGCTGGACCTATGACAAGCAAGGCCAGCTGCTCGGCGCCCCTCAGTTCGATGACAAGCCTTGTCTGAATCTGCAAAGGTTCTCACTGCAAAATGTTCATGGTTTGCTTTTTGAGGGTGCAGGCAATGCGCAGGCTGATTTAGGGCATCTTTTCAAACGTCCTGAGTTTGAGTTCTCGGACTATGTCCTTGACCACGTCGAAATCCATCAGTGCAATTACAACTGGAAGACCTTTATTGAGGTCTACCTTGAGGATTATCACGTCGCGCCTTTTCATCCCGGGCTAGGCCATTTTGTCACCTGCGATGACTTGTCCTGGGAATTCAACCAAAATTACAGCCTGCAACGTGTCGGTGTCCACCAAGCGCTGGCGCAACCCGGTTCGCCCGCTTACAAAGTCTGGCACGAGAAACTCATGGATTTTCGTCGCGGACAAGCACCGGACTTCGGCGCCGTTTGGGTGACTTATTTTCCCACGCACATGATTGAGTTGTATCCGCACGTGCTGGTGTTATCGACTTTGTATCCCAAGTCGCCTCAAGAAACCGTCAACGTCGTTGAATTTTACTATCCTGAAGAAATAGCTCTGTTCGAACGCGAGTTCGTCGAAGCTCAGCGAGAAGCGTATTTTGAAACAGCGATTGAGGATGATGAAATCGCCGAGCGTATGGATGCCGGCAGACTTGCATTAATGCAACGTGGCGTTTCCGAAGTGGGTCCCTATCAATCCCCGATGGAAGACGGCATGCAGCACTTTCACGAATGGTATCGCCGCACGATGGGTAACGTCTGATGAAACGAGTTGTACTTTTTCTTTTAACTAATCTGGCCGTCATGCTTGTGTTGAATGTCACACTCAGCATTCTGGGTGTGAATCGGTTTTTGACCTCACAAGGCTTGGACCTGACCGCTTTGGTGATCTTTTCTGGTGTGATTGGCTTCGGTGGAGCAATTATTTCATTGCTGATGAGTAAATGGCTGGCCAAGTCAAGCACAGGGGCAGTCGTCATTAACCCACAGGCACCTGCAGATTCACGCCAAGCCTGGTTATTAGATACTGTATATCAATTAGCGGATCGTGCAGCGATTGGCAGGCCCGAAGTTGCTATTTATGAAGGTGAGCCCAACGCGTTTGCCACGGGTGCTTTCAAAAACGACTCACTGGTGGCGGTTTCAACCGGATTACTCGAGAGCATGACTGAAGAAGAAGTCACCGCTGTGCTGGCGCATGAAGTCGCGCACATTGCTAACGGTGATATGGTGACTTTGACTTTGATCCAGGGCGTCGTCAATACGTTTGTTGTGTTCTTATCCCGCGTCGTTGGTTACTTTGTCGATCGCGTCTTGTTAAAAAACGATCGCGGCACGGGTATTGGGTTCTACATCACGCAATTTGTGTGTGAATTAGCATTTGGCATACTCGCGAGCATTGTCGTCGCCTGGTTTTCAAGACATCGTGAATTTCGTGCTGACGCGGGATCCGCGAGATTGCTGAGTTCGCGTGAACCCATGATGCGCGCCCTTGCCCGCCTAGCAAGCCTGCAGCCAGGTGAATTGCCACAAAACTTTAAAGCGTCTGGTATTACAGGTGGCAAGGGGATCAGCGCATTGCTCTCTTCTCATCCTCCCCTGACCGCCCGGATCAGGGCATTGCAAGATTTGAGTTTGACTCTGAACTAGTCTCAGTCAAGCAATACCGTCGACAAGTAAATCACTGCAACCCCAATTGCCACGAGCGACAATTGGGGTATTGCATCTTTAAGCGAGCCGCGAGCGTGCATCTGCGGGATAAGATCGGCAATTGAAATATAGAGAAAGCTCGTCGCTGCCACCACCAGGATATAAGGCAGCGTAGTCAAGGCATGCTCAAGCAGCAGATACCCGAAAATGCCGCCAAGTGCTGAACAGGCGCTCGAAAATAAAATCAGCTGGAAGGCGCGCTGACGAGTCAATCCTGCATTAGTGAGCACAACAAAATCGCCAAGCTTATGCGGAACTTCGTGCAGGATGATGGAAGTTGCCGCCAGTACGCCTAGTGTAGGCTCAGTCAAAAACGCTGCGGCGATCACGATCCCGTCGACCAGATTATGCAAAGAACTACCGATCAAAATCAAAACTCCACCTTTACCGGCCACCGTTCTATCAGTGCCGTGATGGTGGTGATGCCCATCGCCCTCGTGATGATGACTATGTCTGAGCAAAGCAATTTTTTCAAGTACAAAATAACCAATCACTGAGGCGAGCATCCAGCCAAACAAGATGCGTGGACTAATGCCTTCGGAGAACGCCTCGGGTAGCAGATGCAACAAAGCAACTGCCAGCAAAACCCCGACTGAAACGCTGACCATGTGATGCAAGTATTTTGCGAAGACGCGGGTACTAAGCCAGTAGGCGATGCAAACCGCCAAAACCCCGCCAATCAGGGTTGAAAGCAAAATTGAAAGTAACATCATTAGTGAGCCTGCTCCCAATTTTGACCTACCCCGACTTCAGCAACGAGCGGTACTCTGAGACTAGCGACATTGCACATCAGCTTTGGCAGTTCGGCCTTTACAAGTTCCAGCTCGTCCAACGGCGTATCCAGAACCAGTTCGTCGTGTACCTGCATGATAATTTTCGTTGTCAGCCCCTTATTCTCCAGCCAATCCTGGACTGCAATCATCGCCATCTTGATTAAATCGGCTGAGGTCCCTTGCATGGGCGCGTTGATCGCAGCTCGCTCGGCACCCGCACGTCTGGCACCCGCTGCCTTGATGTCTGCCAGCCAGAGACGTCTGCCGAATACAGTTTCGACGAACCCTTGAGCGTGCGCCTGACTTCTTGTGTCAGCCATATATTGTGCAACGCCCGGATAACGTGCAAAGTAGCGATCAATATAGGCTTGCGCAGCGTCGCGCGTAATACCCAGATTACTTGCCAGACCAAAAGCCCCCATGCCATAAATCAAGCCAAAGTTAATTGCCTTGGCAGCACGCCTTTGCTCGCCTGACACCTCCTGCAAGCTAACCCCGAAAACTTCTGACGCAGTTGCTTTATGAATATCCTCACCTGCGGCAAACGCACGCTGCAAATTAGCGTCGTTCGATACATGAGCCATCACACGCAACTCAATTTGTGAATAATCCGCTGAGACGATCACTCCCGCTGTAGCAACAAAGGCCTCACGCACCCGTCGCCCTGCCTCTGAACGCACGGGAATATTCTGCAGATTAGGCTCGGACGAGGCCAATCTGCCCGTAATGACAGCCGCCTGTGCGTAATGCGTATGAACCCTGCCCGTTTTCGCGTTGACCATCTTGGGCAACTTATCGGTGTAGGTAGACTTCAGTTTCGCAATGCCCCTGTATTCAAGCAAGACTTGTGGCAAAGGATAATCCTGCGCAAGCTTGGTCAATACCTCTTCGTCGGTTGAAGGGACACCCTGCGGCGTTTTACGGACGACTGGTAATTGCATCTTGCCAAAGAGGATTTCGCCCAGTTGTTTTGGCGAGTTCAAATTGAAAGGCTGGCCAGCAAGTTCGTACGCTTTTTGTTCAAGTGCGAGCATTTCCTGACCCAGCACATGGCTCTGACGGCCTAGTTCGGCAGCGTCAATTTTGACACCCGTACATTCAATTTTAAATAGCACGTTTGATACCTTGATCTCCAGTTCGTAGATAGCGAGGAGACCAGCGTTTTCTCTGAGTTTGGGGTGCAACAGCTTATGAAGCCTCAAGGTGTAATCCACATCCTCGCAGGCATACTGTGATGCGCGCTCAATGTCGACCTCGTCAAAGCCGATCTGATGAGCGCCCTTACCACAGAGATCCTCAAACGATAAACCTTTGACGCCTAACCAACGCTGGGCTAGATCTGCAAGACCGACAGTTTTATGGGACTCAAGCACGTAAGCCTGCAACATGGTGTCGTGCGCAATGCCCTGCAACACGATGCCCTCATTAGCGAACACGTGGGCGTCATATTTAGCGTGATGCAATAGTTTGCTTGGGGTCTTATTCTCTAACCAGGGCTTGAGTTTTTCCAGTACCGCTTCGCGAGGTAACTGAACGGCTGCGTCTGGCCCTCTGTGCGCTAGAGGGATATAACAGGCTTGCCCCGGTTCTACACACAGCGATATCCCGACCAGCCTTGCTGTCATGGGATCAAGTGCGGTAGTTTCGGTATCTATCGAGACACAGTCAGCTTGATTAATCAAAGCAAACCAGCGATCCAGGCTGTCCCAATCGGTGATGGTTTCGTAAGACTGTGTTGCAGGTGCGGCTGGTCGCTCGGTCTCAACAGCTTGTCTGGCATCGAGGGCGGGCGTGCGCTGTGGCTCGCCGGTCAGTTCTCGCAGCCAGGTTCTAAAGCCATAGCGCTCATAGATTTCAAGTAAAACGGCTTGGTCATGCGGTTTAGGAATCAGCGCTTCGATATCCGTCACCTCGCTCTGAATATCACAATCGGTCTTGATGGTGATCAGTTCGCGGGTAAGAGCAAAGTTAGGCAAGGCCTCTCGCAAATTCTGGCCAGCTACTCCTTTGATCGAGTCGGCCTGCTCTGTCAGCGTTTCGATTGAACCAAATTCTTGCAGCCACTTAACAGCTGTTTTAGGACCGACTTTCTGTACACCCGGGACGTTGTCAACGGTATCGCCAATCAACATTAAATAATCAACGATGCGGTTAGGGGGAACGCCAAACTTAGCCAATACCCCTTGCGGATCGAGTTTCTCGTTAGACATGGTGTTGACCAAGGTCACATGACTGTTCACCAGTTGGGCAAGATCCTTGTCACCCGTAGAGATAACAGAGTGAACGTCTTGTTGAGTAGCCCAACAAGCGAGCGTGCCAATAACATCGTCAGCTTCAACACCCGGTACGCTTAAGACTGTCCAGCCCATGGCACGCACCGCCCGGTGTATGGGCTCGATCTGCAGGACCAGATCTTCGGGCATTGATGGCCGATGTGCCTTATAGTCTGGGTAGATATCATCCCGGAAGGTCTTGCCTTTGGCATCAAAGACACAAACCGCATAATTTGCCTGATATTCTTCTATTAATTTGCGCATCATGTTGACCACCCCGTAGATAGCGCCAGTGGGTTCTCCCTTGGCATTTCTCAGGTCAGGCATCGCATGGAAGGCGCGGTAGAGGTAACTCGATCCATCCACCAGCAACAAGGTTTTTTTCATGGGTATTCATCAACAAGCGGTCGCGCCCAAAAGTGAGCGATCAACCCAAATTATGTCAGAGATGGCACATGCTGCAGAAACACTCGCAGATTTGGGCCCAGCCGTCAGTGTATTCGGTAGCGCCCGCATTAAACCATCCTCGCCCTATTACGCTCAAAGTCAGGAATTAGGCCGTCGATTGGCTGAAGCTGGTCTTGCCGTCATTGCAGGCGGTGGCCCTGGCATTATGGAAGCAGCCAACAAGGGCGCCTTCGAGGCTGGCGGCCGCAGTGTTGGCTTGCATATTAAAGTCGCCCAGGAGGCCACACCTAACCAGTATCTATCCAGTCAGCTGGATTTTGATCATTTTCTATCGCGAAAATCGACCTTTTTTCAGTTCAGCGCTGCTTATATTGTGTTGCCCGGGGGTTTTGGTACTTTGGATGAGTTATTTGAATGCCTGACGCTGGTACAGACCAGACGCATTGCACCTTGTCCAATTATTCTGGTTGGTAAAGCGTTCTGGGGTGGACTGGTTCAGTGGCTGCGCGAGCAGTTGTTGACCAATGGCCTGGTCGACGCATGTGACCCTGATATCTTCACCGTTGAGGATGATCTGAATGCCGTTATGGATCAGATCAACAATCACATACAGAAAAAAGGCCTTGAGGTTTAAGTCAAGGCCTTGATTGCTTAGCTTAGGAGCCGCTTGAGCGAGACATCTTTTTACGCTCATGCTCGGCCAAGTAACGCTTACGCAAACGAATACTCTTTGGTGTGACTTCAACCAGCTCGTCATCATCAATGAACTCGACGGCGTATTCGAGGTTCAATTCAACAGGCGGCACCAAGCGCACTGCTTCGTCAGTACCTGAGGCGCGGACGTTAGTCAGCTGTTTACCCTTGATCGGATTCACAACCAGATCGTTGTCACGGCTATGGATACCAATGATCATGCCCTCGTACACCGGATCGCCATGTGACACGAACATACGACCACGATCTTGCAGCTTCCAGATGGCGTAGGCAACCGCTTCCCCATCGTCCTGACTGATCAGTACGCCGTTACGACGTTCGCCCAACAGGCCATCCCTGACCGGACCATAAGCATCAAAGGTGTGGCTCATCAGACCATTGCCGCGTGTCATGGTCATGAAGTCGCCATGAAAACCAATGAGGCCTCGAGCAGGCACGCGATACTCAAGACGCGTGCGCCCGCGTCCATCACTCACCATGTCCAGCAACTCGGCTTTACGACGACCGAGTTCTTCCATGACGGAACCTTGAGTGTTGTCTTCTAGATCGATACTCAGATTTTCATAAGGTTCTGTTTTGACACCGTCTTCTTCATGAAACACAACGCGTGGACGCGACACGGCAAGCTCGTAACCTTCGCGACGCATGGTTTCAACCAGAATAGTCAAATGCAACTCGCCCCGGCCAGAGACTTCAAAAACCGTATCATCATCAGTATCCCGAACACGCAAAGCCATGTTGGACTTCAATTCGCGATCAAGACGCTCGCGGATTTGACGGCTCGTAACAAACTTACCCTCACGCCCAGCGAGCGGACTCGTATTAACCATGAAATTCATGGTTAGGGTGGGCTCATCGATTTTGAGCAAAGGCAAAGGATCAGGCGTATCTGGTGAACAGATCGTGGTGCTGATCCCGATATCCTCGATACCATTGACCAGCACGATGTCGCCAGCAATGGCCTCATCAACGACTTCGCGCTCCAGGCCTTTAAACTTCAAGACTTGATTGATGCGACCTTTAAACGGTGTGCCATCCGGGCCGTCCATACAAACGACTTCCATGCCCGACTTGATACGGCCACGGCGGATACGACCAATACCGATCTTGCCGACATAGGTGCTGTAATCAATCGATGAGATTTGCAGTTGCAGGGGAGCATTAGGATCGTCATCGCGCATCGGCACGTGCTTAAGAATTGCGTCGAACAAGGGACGCATGTCACCATCACGCACGTCTTCATTCAAACCGGCGAAGCCGTTTAAACCTGAAGCGAAGACAACAGGAAAATCCAGCTGCTCTTCGGTTGCACCGAGTTTGTCAAACAACTCGAAGGTTGCATTGATAACGAAATCGCAACGGGCACCAGGACGATCTACTTTATTGACGACCACGATTGGCTTCAAACCAAGCGCCAGGGCTTTTTTGGTCACAAAACGAGTCTGAGGCATTGGGCCTTCAACCGCATCAACCAGAAGCAGAACGCCATCAACCATGGACAGCACACGCTCAACCTCGCCACCAAAATCGGCGTGGCCGGGGGTGTCGACGATGTTGATGTGAGTACCGTCATATTCAACAGCACAGTTTTTCGACAGAATGGTGATGCCACGCTCTTTTTCAAGATCGTTGGAGTCCATCACCCGTTCAGTCATTTTTTCGTTTGAACGGAAGGTGCCCGACTGGCGGAGCAACTGGTCGACTAGTGTGGTTTTGCCGTGGTCAACGTGAGCAATAATGGCAACGTTACGCAATGCGCGTGACATACATATCCTTTAAGTGGTAACTGCGTTCTTGGCCGGAGGCAACAAGCCTTCGGGTAATTCATTCATGGGTAAAAGCACCTTTTCAGGCTCTTGCATCGTTTGCAGCGGTTCAAGCTCAACAGCTTGATCCAGCGAGAAAGGCCCTACCCGAGTCCTTCTCAATGCGGTTAAGTGACCGAAGCACCCCAACTTTCGACCAATATCCTGCGCCAAGGTTCGAATATAGGTGCCTTTGGTACAAGACACTTCAATAATCGCCTGCTTGGGCCCGAAAGATAACAGATCGATGTGACGAATCGTAATCTCTCTAGGTTCGCGCTCAAGCACGATACCTTGGCGGGCGTATTCATACAGCGGCTTTCCATCCCGCTTTAGTGCCGAGATCATCGGAGGAACCTGCAACTGAGTCCCAACGAAACTCACAAGAACCTCTCGCAAAGCAGTCTCAGACACGCCTTCAAAATCTTCACCAGCCTGTTCTAAAACAACGCCGGTCAAATCACCCGAATCTGTCTCTTGACCAAACGCGAGTGTCGCCACATACGTTTTATCAGCATTGAGCATTGATCCGGAAATCTTAGTCGCTTTACCCAAACAACAAATCAAAAGACCCGTTGCAAAGGGGTCAAGCGTCCCCGTATGTCCTGCCTTCTGGGCATCCAGCGCTCGTTTCGCACGCTGCAAGGCATGATTACTCGATAAACCAACTGGCTTATCGAGCAATAAAACCCCGTCGAGCACGCGCCCGCGTCGCTGCTTTGCCATCGTCAATATCCAGAGTCAAGACGATAGCCTTAAGGCTTGTCTTCAGGTTCGTCCGCTACACCAGCGTAATGACCTGGCTCATTTGCCTGATCGATCAGCTTAGACATTTCAATCCCACGTTTCAGTTGCGGATCATGGAAGAAACGCAAGCTAGGTACTGTGTGAATGTGTAAGAGCTTAAATAACTGGGAGTGAAGCCACCCTGCTTTTTCGTTTAACAAGGTTTCAGCTTGAGCTGGCTCTGCACCCAAAACCGTAAAATAAACTTTGGCGTGCGCGTAATCAGCAGTCAAATCCACCGAGGACAGGGTAATCAAACCTGCCCGAGACATGTCAATTTCGCGTTGAATGATCAACGCCAGATCCTTCTGGATCTGATCTGCGAGCCTGATGTTGCGGCCAGGGATGGACTTCTGCTTGTGTCGGTTCATGGTGAGGCTTAAAGAGAACGCGCCACTTCCTTAATCTCGAAGATTTCAAGCTGATCACCGACTTGCAGATCATTATTCCCGCGCAAGGTAACGCCGCAGTCAAAGCCAGACTTGACTTCCCTGACATCGTCTTTAAAGCGACGCAAGGACTCCATCCAGCCTGTCCAGTGAACCACATTATTACGAAGCAAGCGCACTTGTGAATCTCGTCTGACCAAGCCATCGGTCACCATGCAGCCTGCAACGGTACCAATACGCGAGATGGTGTAGACCTCACGAACTTCGACCATACCTATCACTTCTTCACGCTTTTCAGGTGCGAGCATGCCTGACATCGCAGCTTTTACTTCGTCGACTGCGTCATAAATGATGTTGTAGTAACGAATATCAACACCATTGGATTCGGCTAACTTCTTGCTACTGGCATCTGCGCGCACGTTAAAGCCAATAATCACTGCGCCCGACGCGATCGCCAAATTAACGTCGCTCTCAGACACCCCGCCCACCGCCGCGTGGACCACTTGCACGCGAACCTCTTCGGTTGAGAGCTTGACCAGAGACTGCACGAGGGCCTCTTGAGAACCCTGAACATCAGTTTTGACGATCAGTGACAGGGTTTGCGCGCCTTCTTTGATGTTTTCAAACATCGATTCAAGTTTGGCGGCTTGCTGACGCGCCAATTTAACGTCACGGAACTTACCCTGACGGAACAAGGCAATTTCGCGCGCTTTGCGCTCATCCACCAAAACCATGATCTCATCACCAGCAGAAGGCACTTCCGTCAGACCCTGAATCTCAACAGGGATAGAAGGTCCGGCTGTTTGGATTGGCTTGCCATTTTCATCAAGCATCGCTCGCACTCGACCGTAAGCCGAGCCTGCCAGCACCACATCACCGCGATTGAGCGTACCGCTTTGAACCAGAATTGTCGCGACTGGGCCTCGACCCTTATCAAGACGGGCCTCGATCACGAGTCCTTTTGCGGGAGCCTGAACAGCTGCCTTCAACTCAAGCACTTCAGCTTGCAGTAGAACGTTCTCTAAGAGCTCGTCAATGCCAACGCCAGTTTTAGCCGACACGGATACAAAGGGTACATCGCCACCGTAGTCCTCAGGGACAACTTCTTCGACGACGAGTTCTTGCTTAACCCGATCCGGGTTTGCCTCAGGCTTATCGATCTTGTTGACAGCAACAACCAGCGGCACTCCAGCAGCTTTGGCGTGGTGGATAGCTTCGCGAGTTTGAGGCATGACACCATCATCTGCGGCTACAACCAGGATCACAATATCTGTCGCTTTGGCACCGCGGGCACGCATGGCAGTAAACGCTTCGTGACCAGGTGTATCCAGGAAGGTCACCATTCCACGCTCAGTTTCAACGTGATAGGCACCGATATGCTGGGTGATACCACCGGCCTCACCTGATGCGACTTTGGCACGACGGATATAGTCCAGCAAAGAAGTCTTACCGTGATCGACGTGTCCCATAACGGTGACCACTGGTGCTCTGGGCATCAGCTCGGCGTCTTCGTGAGGTGTGTCATCCAGGAACGCTTCCGGGTCGTCCAGTTTTGCCGCAATCGCCTTGTGGCCAAGCTCTTCGACCACGATCATCGCGGTTTCTTGATCCAGCACCTGATTGATGGTGACCATCTGGCCGAGGGACATCAGGTGTTTAATGACTTCGCCCGCTTTCACTGACATCTTGTGAGCCAGATCGGCAACACTGATTGTCTCAGGAACATGAATTTCACGAGCGATGAACTCGACTGGTACTGGCTCCTGGCGCTCTGCCTGGCTGCTATTGCCTCGTCCGCCTTTCTTGCCACTTGATTTGCTCTTACCACCAGCGCGCCAGCCATCACGACCCGGCGCTGAGGGGGCATCGCGTTTTTCTGCAGGTTTCTTGCCACGCGAGTCATCCGACCACGTGGAGGAAACTTCACCCGACTTGATCACCTTTTTGCCTGCGGCATCAGTTGGCTTTTTATCACCAGCTTTAGCTGGCGTCGCGGCAGGCTTATGCAATGTGCCAGATAATGCTGCAGGATCAGGCTCTGCCGCTTTGGCAGGCTTGCGCGAGCGATTAAGCATGTCACGCAACGCGGCTGCCTCAGCTTCTGAGGCGCGCCGGGCTTCATCCCGGACGGCCTCGGTCGCAGCTTTTGGTGGTGGCGGCGCAATACCGCGGCCCCGCGTCGGCTTAACCAATTTCGGTGCTTCGTCTGCAGCATCAGCAGCGGCGATAGTCGCCTCAGGCTCGGCGCGTGGTGTCACGACATCCGGCGTCGTCTGACCTGTACTTGTTTTTTCTGTTTCAACAACAGCGGGCTCTGACACCCATTTCGCTAGAGGCTCGTCAACGATAAAGCCCTCTGGAGTCAGGCTTTCAGTCTCAAGCGTTGGGGCAGAAATATCGTCAAGGCTTTGACTGGTGGTGACAGCCTCGTCAGCGGGAGCGAGCGTGGCTGGCGCAGTGTCAACAGAGTCCACTGCAGCAGGCGTCTGATCTGGCTGATCATCTTTGGATGATGGCTCACTGGCGTGGTCTTCAGCAACAGCAAGTGGCGCGCGGGCTGGCTTATCTTCAACTGGAGCCGAGGCTGCATCGGTTTGAGTGATTTGCGGCTCGATAACGGCCGACTTGACCGGTAAATCAACCGCATTGGGCGCTTGGGCTTCAATCTGCGATACGTCCGCATCTTTGCCTGCCGTAACAGCTGCATCACCAGTTTCAGCCGCGTCGCGCTTAACGAACACTCGTTTCTTGCGGACTTCGACCTGGATAGTGCGAGACTTACCAGTTGCATCGGCTTGCCTGATTTCCGAGGTCTGCCGGCGCATCAGGGTAATTTTTTTACCTTCAGTCGCACCATGTGATTTACGCAGGGATTCAAGCAACCGCGTCTTATCCGAATCGGTGACCTTATCATCCACGGAGCCGAGATCGACGCCAGCTGAACGCAGCTGCTCAAGCAGCACATTAGCGGGCATTTTCAGCTCAGTGGCGAACTGGGCGACTGTAATACTGGACATTAGACTCTCTCTTCCCATTTACTGCATGACTGCATAAACTTAAACAACAACTTGATACAACAGTGCTTTATTCGAACCAATGCGCACGTGCCGCAACAATAAAATCACTAGCGGATTTTTCGTCGAGGCCGGTCAACTCACAAAGCTCGTCTGTCGCTAATTCGGCCAAGTCATCAAGCGTGTGAATATTGCCTTTTGCCAATAACTCGGCAAGCTCGACAGTCATGCCTTCAAGACTCGACAGGTCCTGAGCCGTTTCAACCCGCTCTTCTTGTGCGATGGCTTCTGTCAAGAGTGCGTTACGCGCACGAGTCCGCAACTCGTTGATTGTGTCTTCGTCGAAAGACTCAATTTCGAGTAATTCTTGCATCGGCACATATGCGATTTCTTCCAGACCGGTAAATCCTTCATCAATCAGGATGTCAGCAACCTCTTCATCCACATCCAGGCGGGTCATGAAGGTCTGCCGCAAGTTGGCACGCTCAACTTCTTGCCTGTTTTGACTTTCTTCAGGCGTCATGATGTTGATTTGCCAACCGGTCAACTCAGAGGCCAAGCGAACGTTTTGACCTTTTGAACCGATGGCCTTGGGCAGATTTTCTTCGTCCACCACCACATCCATGGCGTGACGATCTTCGTCAACCACGATGGATTCCACGTTAGCTGGCGCCAGAGCACCAATCACGAATTGAGCAGGATCATCAGACCACAGCACGATGTCAACCTGTTCACCACCGAGTTCATTACGAACGGCGGTGACGCGTGAGCCGCGCATACCAACACAAGTGCCAATTGGATCAATTCGCTTATCGTAGGCAACTACAGCAATCTTTGCTCGCACACCAGGATCACGGGCGGCACCTTTGATCTCAAGCAAGCCCTGCTCAATCTCAGGCACTTCGTTTTCAAATAGTTGCTTGATAAACTCTGGCGCATTTCGTGACAAAATCACTTGCTGGCCACGTGCAGTCCGATCAACCTTGAAGACCCAGGCGCGCACGCGGTCGCCAACGCGCAAGTTTTCTTTCGGAATCATTTCGCTGCGAGGCAGACGAGCTTCGATTTTGCCGGTTTCGACGATTGCATCACCCTTGTCCATCCGCTTGATGGATCCAGAAATAATCAACTCGTTTCTATCCAGGAAGTCGGACAGTACCTGCTCACGCTCGGCGTCTCGAATTCTTTGCAGGATTGCTTGCTTGGCAGCTTGTGCACCAATGCGACCGAACTCGATCGGCTCGAGAGGCTCTTCGATATATTCACCGACTTCGATATCAGACACTACATCAAGCGCATCCGAGAGCATCTCTTCGCGATCAGGAGCCTGAAGACCAGCCTCATCGGGGACCACCAGCCAGCGCCGGAAGCCCTCATGGTCACCGCTCAGGCGATCAACCGAGACGCGGATATCTGCGTCTTCTTTGAAACGTTTTTTCATGGCCGAGGCCAATGCCCCTTCCAGTGCATCAAAGACCACATCGCGCGTGACGTTTTTCTCACGCGCCAAGGCATCAACCAACAGAAGAATTTCGCGACTCATCGCTTTTTACCCTTGAAATCCAAAACCGGATCCAGCTTAGCGCGCTCAACGTCAGAAAACTTGAACACGATTCGCCGGACTTCGCCTTTTTTTGCCTCAAAATCGACACCAAACTCGAGATCGGTTTGCCCGGCCTCAGTTTTGGCACCTACCTCACTTGCATCAACAGTTGTCGACACAAGCAAACCAGAAAAAACCTTTTGATTGTCCACTGCTTCGCGCAGCTTTACCTCAATCCTTTCGCCGACGAATCGCTGAAAGTCAGCCTGGGTGCGCAACGGCCTATCCACCCCGGGTGATCCAACCTCGAGACGGCGATAATCGATATTTTCGACCTCGTAGACACGCGACAAGTGTTTTGATACCTGCTCGCAATCTTCGATGCGCACGCCTTCAACTCGGTCTATAGTGATACGCAATAAACCGAGTGCTGCTCGCTCGACGTCGACGAGTTCGACATCCATTGATGCAAGTGCCTGCTGAGATAGACTAAATAGATCCGCCATCGACTCAAAAAAAAAGGGCTGAAAACAGCCCGATTACAAAATACCAATAAAAAACCGAAGCCAGTAAAGCTTCAAGCTCATTATCTTAGCATATTTCCCGGCAAAAAATCTTGTCAGACCAATAAGTTACACGAGTGAGCCGGTATTACCGACCCCCACGCGGCTTACTAAAACCGAGGCGTGACTCGTGCGCTGAAGCGCCACTTGGCTGCCAGTCGTCGCCTTTCGGCGCAGATCGGGGCGCACCCGCTCTCGGCCCTGTTGGGCCGCGACGCGGACCTGCTTTCGGCCCGTTCGCATTCAGCCCTTTGGCTGCTCTGGGGGGACGTGCATCCCCGCCAGCTGGCCTGCCTGTGGGTTGCTGATTCGGTTGCTTATCCATTCCGGCAAGCCCAGGCTGACCACCGGGTTTGCGCGGCTTGTGCGAAGACCTTGGTTTGCGTGCGCCAGGTGCATTACCCGGGGTAGCTGCCCCAGTACCAGCGGCACCCGCAGCCGCCGGGCCTCTATTGCCTCGACCGCCGGCGCGTCCTTGGGGATGACCATTAGCGTAACCACCACCCACAGTAAGCGCAGCAGACGCAAACTCGCCACCTCGTGCAAACCCACCAGGCTTGTCGCGTCCACCTGAAATCTTGCCGCGGCGACCCAGTTTGGCCCCGTTCATACCGTTTTGCTCCATCGTGCCGAAACCCGGAGGCAAGGCACTGTCGTGGGAGGCTGGTTGCCGAGGACCGCGCGAGCGCCCGTCTCCATCGCCATCCTCACGCAATAGGCCCACTTGAACCATCAGTGCCGAAACGAATTTTGGATCGAGCTCCTCCCAGCGACCACGACGTAATGTTGTGGGCAGGACAATGTCACCAAAGCGGGTTCTGATCAGGCGGCTGACCGTTAATCCAACCGATTCAAACATACGTCTGACTTCACGGTTACGGCCTTCGTTCAAGGTCACGCGGTACCAGCGATTACTGCCTTCGCCTCCCAGGAACTCAACCATGCCGAAACTAGCGAGGCCATCCTCAAGGGTGACGCCGTCCAGCAATGACTGTCGCTGTTCAGGACCCAACTCACCCAATACGCGAACGGCATACTCTCTTTCGTTGCCATAACGAGGATGCAAAAGGCGATTCGAAAGGTCACCTGAAGTCGTGAGGATCAACAGACCCTCGGTGTTCAGATCCAGGCGTCCAATCGACAACCACTTGCCGACCTTCATCTTAGGCAGGCGTGAGAAAACGTTAGCCCTACCGCCCGGATCATCATGGCTGACGATTTCGCCGGCGGGCTTATGATAAAGAATCACTCGAGGAGGTTTACGCTGATTCGTTCGAACAACTGGTTTGCCATTGACACGAACCTGATCATTCGGTCCAACACGTTGACCGATATGTGCAGGCTCGCTATTGACCGAAACCCGACCAGCAACGATCAGCTCTTCCATTTCGCGGCGAGAGCCTATGCCAGCGTCTGCCAGTACTTTGTGCAGCTTGGGCATGAGTACATCGCTATTGAGGTACTTACCCAACCGCTGCTCAATGCGGTCAGCACTGCTGAGGTAAGACAGCGCTTCTGTTGCCTCTTGCTCGCTGACCACAGGGTCCGCTTCGGCCTGCTCGGGAGACGTATCAAAGGCCACGGTTGCCGGATCATCTGCCAGACCATCGGTCGCGATTGCTTGGTCTGACTCAGGTGATACTCGCTCGGACTGTTGCGCTGAACTGGTCACCTGCCCCTCGATTGCGTCTTGAGGATCAACATCAGGACGGCGACGGCGAAATGGTGTTCTTAATTTTCTGGTTCGCGGCTTAGCGGCTCGCGTAACGTCGGTGGGTATTGCTGAATCAGGTGTTGCAGGTAGCTCAGCAGCCTGCTCGGATGATTCGTTATTAGTATTGGTGTTATTCGTCACTTGGACTCCGGATTAACCTGACCAGATTGGTCATCGGTCGCAAAAATAATTGATTCAACTGGCAAGTCTGGGGCATCCGCATCTGTGCCGGTGACCACCAACTCGGTTTCATCTTGTTTAATCTGTGCAGCTTCAATGGGGGTCGCAGGTTCGCCTTCAATGCTGAGCGAACCAAGTGCATCGCCAATCTCAAGGGATCCCAGTGCAGGCAATTCATCCAGCGCACGCAATCCCAAGTCATCGAGAAACTGCCGCGTTGTACCAAGCAAACCTGGGCGGCCTGGGCCATCCCTATGCCCTATCACCTCAACCCAGCCTCTTTCTTCGAGCGTTTTGATGATCTGGGACGAGACTGTAACACCTCGAATGTCTTCGATGTCGCCACGGGTGACGGGTTGACGCCAGGCAATGATGGCAAGCGTTTCCATTACAGCGCGTGAATATTTGGGCGCCCGCTCAATACTCAGGCGTTGCAGGTAGGCTTGCATGCTCTCTCTACTTTGAAAGCGCCAGCCACTAGCAAGTTCAACGAGCACCATACCGCGATCATTCCAGGCAATTTGCAGAGATTCTAAAACGTCCCTAACTTCGTGGTCAGCCAATGCTTCATCATCAAACAGCTTTTTCAACTCCGATATCGGCATGGGCGCAGTTGCACATAACAGCGCAGTTTCCAATACCAGCAAGGCTTTGGGGTCATTCATCAGATTCTTCTTTCCTTTTCAGCGTGCCCTCGGTTTGCGAAGACAGGCCAGATACGCTATACTCTTTTTCTCAGACGCGGGGTGGAGCAGTCTGGCAGCTCGTCGGGCTCATAACCCGAAGGTCGTAGGTTCAAATCCTGCCCCCGCAACCAAAATACAACTTCTGGTCGATCGCAAAATCTGCGCTCGGCCAGTTTTGTTTTCTAGGCTTACGTTTTGTAGACTTGAAGATCAAGTGAACAAAACCAAGTCAAAAAATTCGAGTTATCACTCAAAAACAGGTTCGATAGCTTCATCAGATTTGGCGTTGTTTCTATCTCGCCTGACCAGCACGTAAGGCTGATGCAAGAGCGCGTTTCATTGCAGTGACTTGTGTAAATATGGCAATTTGGAAACGCGAGGATCGACCGTTAATCACACAAACGAACAACGGCAAACGATCAACAACTGCCGTAGTGTACCGTATCAAGCAGCATATCTTCAACACCCTTCACGTAACTTGCGCCAACCGCTGACTGTGTTTGCATCGCGCCAGCCGACTCAAACCGAATGTCCAGGCAACCAGCATAACGATACCGTTGCCCTAAAAATGGCGCATGTTTCAGCGTAAATTTAATACTGTCGGGATCAGCTTGCTCGGACAGGACGATCACCCCAGCAAGCTTGTTCTTTTTATTTGACAATGCCTGAAAAAAAATACGCCGAAGGTGATCACCCAAGGCACTATTCAAACCACAACACAGACAGGCTCCATCCTGATATGAGTCCAGTAAGCTCGGCACCATAAGACAATGTTCCGCGCCATCCAACGCGCCCACTTCTGCAAGATCGCTGATGATCGCAATTTGTTGAATGCTGGCGCTGCGTCGAAGATTACTGAGCACCTCGCCGCCTGTGCTTTTGTCCAGCAACATGAGCACAAGCGGGATGCGGCTTGCCATCTTATTAGTCTTGTTGTCTGGTTGGCCACTGAAACAAGGGAGGTTCCTTTGCAAGGAAGCGGGAGACGGCACGCGCATGCCAGTCACTGGTGCGAGCGATTCCTTGAGCGGCCGCTTCGATGTCAATCATTGCCTCTAACGAGGTATTCATCGACACATTCAATGCCCGTTTCATCAAACCTAGCGAAGACGGTGAGGCGGCGGCGAAACATTTTGCAATCTGTATTGCTCGCTCTAATGCCCCATCGGCCTTGGTGATTTCGGTTACGATACCCAATTGATGGGCCTCCTCAGGACCGATTTCGCGACCTGAAAAGCAGAGTTCTTTGGCCCGCTGAATCCCCACAATCCGAGGCAAGGTATAAAAAGCTGCGCAGTCAGGCACCAGGCCCAATCGAACAAAAGACATACAGAAACGACTACCGGGCTCAGCGAGCACCATATCTGCGGTCAAGGCGAGGCTAAAGCCGGCGCCAAACGCCGGCCCACGAACTGCGGCGATCACGGGAACTTCGAGCCTAAGTATCGTTTCAATCCAGGATAAATAGTTAAAACGCATTCTGTCGCGACCAATTTCAGAATTGCCCGCAGCAGACATCATGTTGCTGATATCCCCACCAGCACAGAATGCTCCGCCCGCGCCCGTAATAACCAGAGCACGTAAATCTCGTTGCTGCGCCAGATCCGCCAATAGAGTATGAATCTCTGTCGCCATCACCTGATCGATTGCGTTCTTGCGCGCTGGCCGGTTGAGCGTCAAAACGCCCACGCCATTGTCGAATTCGTATTGAATAGCTTCCATTGAGGACTCCTGACTGGACAAAACAATAAGGGTAAAAGCACTCAAAAGAGCATAGCAGAGCCGAATGAAGGGTGCTCGGCGTAAAGATTGAACTCACGCCGAGGGGGGCAGTATGGTAGATTTTTGAAACTTATTAGCCAGAATTAAAGCCATGATCAAAAACACAGAGCAAGAAATCGTCGACCGCGCAATTACCTCGAGACATTCCATGCGCGCCTTTCTGCCCACCGCAATCGCGCGCGAAGACATTGAGTTAATGCTCGAGGTCGCTGCGCGAGCACCCTCTGGATCTAATACACAGCCCTGGAGAGCCTACGTGCTAACCGGGACGATCAAACAGCGCTTATCGAGCGAAATCCTGGCAACGCTGGCAGATCCGGCCAAAGCGGACGAGATCACCGAGGAGTACCGCTACTACCCTCACAACTGGGAGTCACCATACATCGACCGCAGGCGCAAGGTGGGCTTTGGTCTCTACAATTTGCTTGGTCTTGGTCGCGATGACAAGGCTGGAATGCAGGCACAACATGAGCGCAATTTCATTTTCTTCGATGCGCCAGTGGGGATTATTTTCACGATTGATCGCGTGATGAATACTGGCTCATGGCTGGACTTCGGCTGTTTCTTGCAAAGCTTTATGGTTGCCGCGCGTGGTCGTGGTTTGGATACGTGCGCTCAGGCAGCATTTAATCGTTTTCATCGAACAATTCGTCGCGTGATTGACGTACCCGAGAGTGAAATCGTGATGTGCGGTCTGGCACTGGGCTACGCGGATATGTCAAAAATTGAAAATACTTTGATTAGCGAACGAGAACCCGTCGAGAATTTTGCGAAATTCTTGACCTAGTATCACAACCAATCAAGCTACAATTTGTAACGACATTAAACAAACATTACTAACTTTGACGGGGACAAACAAGCAATGGACTTTACATCACTCGATGGCTTCTGGTTGCCACTTCTAACGATCATGGGAATCAATATTCTCCTGTCTGGCGATAATGCTGTTGTCATCGCTTTAGCAGCACAGGCTCTGCCGGCAGATCAGCAAAAAAAGGCTATTTTCTGGGGATCCTTGTCCGCAGTCGTGTTTTTGATTGTTTTAACCATTTTCGCGTCGACCTTGCTACACATCCCCTACTTGAGACTTGTGGGTGCCGTACTACTAACTTGGATTGGCATCAAATTATTGGCAGGCGGCGATGAGGATGGCGATATCAAACAAAGCGACAATTTGTGGTCTGCCATCAGGACGATACTGGTCGCTAATCTAGTCATGAGTTTGGACAATATTCTGGGCGTAGCGGGCGCCGCACACGATAACAAAATACTCATGATTATCGGTCTTGGTATCAGCATCCCAGTGGTGATCTTTGGCTCAACCATGCTGATGAAAGTGATGGAGCGCTTTCCCTTTATCATCACGATCGGTGCTGCCCTGATCGGCAAGGTCGCGGGTGAAATGTTGGTTGATGATGCGGCCATCAGCACTTGGATTGAGCCTCACAAACAGACCTGGGAATACGGGGCTCAAATTGGCGGCGCTCTAATTGTTTTGATTGTTGGTAAATTTTTACAAAAAAAGCACCAATCAACTGCTGAAGCAGCTTAGTCCCAGGCAAAGTTTCGTAAGTTAAAACTTCGCGCTGGTTTGTTTTTGTTCATTGCGTCGTGCTTTTAAATAGTGTGCGAACAACCAAACCAGTGCAGCAAAGCCGATTTCACTAACTTTGGACCAGTCATTCAAAGGTTGAATCCAAGTCTCGATTAGTGGCTCGTCCAAAATCATGCTCGCGGCTGTCCATGCCAGAACTACCGCACCAAGATCGATCACGACCGGGTAACGGTCAATCAACTTCAACACCAGGCCACTGCACCAAACGACGATTGGGATGCTAATTAGCAGACCCAGTCCGACGAGCAAAAAACTGCCATGAGAAGCGCCGGCGACACCAAGCACGTTGTCCACGCCCATTACAGCGTCGGCGATGACGATGGTTCTCATGGCTGCCCAGAAACCGCCCGCCTGCTCATGGGTATGCTGATCGCTATCTTCTTGTGTCATCAGCTTGACCGCAATCCAGACGAGTATCAGACCGCCGGCGAGCATCACCCCGGGCACTTTCAGAAGCCAGACAACACCTATCGTCATGGCGCTGCGAACCGCGATGGCACCGACTGTTCCCCAAAATATCGCTTTGCGTTGCTGGGCTTTTGGCAGATTTCTTGCAGCAAGAGCAATGACCAAAGCGTTATCGCCCGCTAGCACCAAATCGATCAGAATGATCGCACCCAGGGCAGTTAAAAATTCGATCGACCACAAATCCATGCGAACCTCTGTCAGCTTTCAAATATATTAAGCAACATGCCCAGATCTTGATCTTGAGAAGCATGCAGCAATCAAAGCAGCTTACTTTATAGTTAAAACACGAATAACGCGATTCATGTTGCAATAGGAAACACTTTATCCAACAATGTAAGACTTCTTACTCGCGTATAGGCTCTGACCCTCGGTGCGTCGCATTGCTCACCTCGATATGGACGCTTTTTTCGCGTCGGTCGAATTACTAACTTATCCGGATCTCAAAGGTCGACCCGTGGTGGTTGGTGGTCGCAATGCCGCGCGGCCTACAAGAGGCGCGGACGGGACGTGGCTCTATCCCAAACTCAAAAACTACGCGGGTCGTGGTGTCGTCACCACCTCAACATATGAGGCGAGAGCACTGGGCGTGTTTTCCGGGATGGGTTTGATGAAGTCAGCGGAGTTAGCACCGGACGCCGTGCTTTTACCCGGTAACTACGATGCGTACCGGCATTACTCACGATTATTTAAATCCGCTGTCGCCTGTGTTGCGCCTGTTATAGAAGATCGGGGTATTGATGAGATCTATATCGACCTGACTGATCTGCCTGAGGACTCTATTGAAATAGCAACACAGATCAAACTGGCGGTGCGTGAAGCGACTGGGCTGAGTTGCTCTATTGGCATTACGCCAAACAAACTGTTGTCCAAAATTGCGTCCGACCTCGACAAACCGGACGGCATCACGATTTTGAGTAACGCAGATCTTCAGACCAGAATATGGCCTCTGGCAGCTAAAAAAATAAATGGAATTGGGCCTAAGGCGACTGAAAAGCTCAAGAACCTCGAGATTCACACAATCGGTCAACTCGCAGCAACAGAGGTCGGCCTGCTGATCGAACATTTTGGGCAATCGACAGGCCTGTGGATGAATCGGGCAGCCCATGGAATCGACGACAGACCGGTAATTACAGAGTCAGAACCGAAATCGATTAGCCGCGAAACCACTTTTAGTCGCGACTTGCACGTCAAAACAGACCGAAATGAACTGTCCGAGATCTTTACCGCGCTTTGCGTCAAGTTAAGCGAGGATCTGCGCAGAAAAGCCTATGCAAGTAAAACTCTGGGCATAAAACTCAAATACGCTGACTTTCATGTTGTCACTCGAGACGTCAGCGTGGCGCAGGCCATGTTCGAAGCGGCAGATATCCGCCAAACTGCGCAGGAATGCCTCAAGAGAGTCCCGCTGGAACAAAAAATTCGTCTCATTGGCGTCAAAGCCAGCAATCTCATTCCAATCGAGGATCTGAGCCAGGCGGCACCCACACTTCAAGCAGACTTACCTTTCGATTTCGAATAACGAAACCTGAGGTATAGCATTTTTGGTTATATCAATAGACTGATTCTTTCTTTGACCCTACCTCGTCATAGCGATAGCCTTGAGCTTTATTTTTCGCCACACGACAACAATAATGTACCAACCCAACGTATTTGACACCGATCGCCTTAAAGAACGGGCCGCGCAACTGGCTGGGCAAATCCATCGTAACAAGATCGGGCAACTCAGTGACGACCATCTCAAGCCCCTGCGCTTGCAAAACGGGCTGTACATACAACGTTACGCGCCTATGCTCAGGATTGCGATCGCCTATGGGATGCTCAACAGCACACAATTGAGAAAGCTTGCTGAGGTCGCTCGCAAGTACGATCGGGGCTATGGTCACCTGACTACCCGTCAAAACATGCAGTTGAACTGGATATCATTAGACGACGCTCCAAAAGCGCTGGCTGATCTGGCCGAAGTGGGTATCCACGGTATTCAGTCGAGTGGGAATTGCCTGCGTAACATTACGAGCGATGCGCTGGCTGGCATTGCCCCCGATGAGATTCTTGACCCACGCCCCTATGCTGAGCTGATGCGCCAATGGAGCACCTTTCATCCTGAGCTTTGCTTTTTACCGCGCAAATTCAAAGTGGCGTTGACGGGGACGCCCGAAGACAGGGCGTTAGTACAGTTGCACGACATGGCCTTTGAGGTAGTGCGCGCTGAGCCTGAGGCAGTCTTTCGGGTTCGCGTTGGGGGTGGCATGGGCCGCACCCCTATTCTTGCTCCCGTCCTGCGTGAAGAACTCGAATGGAAACATTTGCTCACCTATACGCATGCAGTCATGCGCGTCTATAACGAATTGGGACGTCGGGACAACCTGACCAAGGCTCGTATCAAAATTCTGGTACGCGCAGTCGGTATTGATACCTTCCGCGACATGGTGGAAGCAGAATGGGCACGTTTGCGCGACGGCATTCATCAGTTGACACAAGCCGAGCTTGACCGGGTCAAAGCTACCTTTGTAGAGCCCGACTGGACGAAAGGTGCTGCGCTAGTTGACATTGCCGACCGCTTGAACGGAACCGAAAGATCGCAATGGGATCACTGGTTGAAACGCAATCGCCTGCCACACCGTCAAGCAGGCTATGCCGCCATTCTTATCCCTCTTAAACACCATACTCGCCCACCAGGCGATGTCACGAGTGACGAGATGGAGGCTATTGCCGGCATCGCTGACCGCTTTAGCCAGGGCTTTATCCGAGTCAGTCATGCGCAGGATTTTGTGCTACCTGCCGTGCTGGAAAAGGATTTGCCTGACTTGTATGTAGCCCTGAAAGCATTGAATTTGCATCACGCGGTGGGTGGACTACTCGGTAGCATGGTCAGTTGCCCGGGCGGTGATTTCTGTGCGCTAGCAAATGCACGATCAATACCAGTTGCAGAGGACATTGCGCGCCGCTACCAGTCAATTGATGCGCAAGAGAATATCGGACCGCTTGACCTTCGGATCTCAGGCTGTATGAATAGCTGCGGTCATCATCATACGGGTCACATTGGGATTCTGGGTGTGGACAAAGACGGCGCTGCTTTCTATCAAGTGTTGCTGGGCGGACACTCCGGACACGGATCCCCTGCCGCTTTAGGATCCATCATCGGCAAAGCTTTTGCCGAGGATGAAATCGGCGATGCGATTGAGGAGATTCTCGATACCTATCTTGAGTTGCGTGAACCAGGTGAAAGTTTTAAATCCTGCGTTGCACGTCTGGGCAAACAACCTTTCGCGGCTGCAGCCGATCTGATCCGAAAGACGGTCAAGCATACAGCCGAGTTATCAGAAACCAGTGAGTTAGCGTCGTGAGCGTCACCTTGATCGGGGCTGGACCTGGCGATCCTGAGCTCATGACTCGCAAAGCGTGGCGCCTACTCAGTCAGGCGGATGTGGTGCTGTATGACGCGCTGATTGACGTTGAAGGTATGCGCGAAGCTGCCCCCAGCGCGAAGTGGTTAGACGTCGGTAAGCGGCTCGACCAACCGTCTGTTGAACAAGCCTTCATCTGTGCAAGTTTGCTCACGTTTGCGAAACAAGGTTTGAATGTTGTCAGGTTAAAAGGCGGTGACCCTTCAATTTTTGGTCGTATGGCCGAAGAGATCGCCGTGCTTCGTCGCAATCACATCGAGTTTGAGATCGTACCTGGGGTCACTGCAGCCTGCGCTGCTGCTGCCGATCTGCAAACGAGTTTGACACTCAGGGGCGTGTCTCGAAGCGTTACTTTCGTTACGCCACGGGTTGGACGTCGCGAACGCGACAACGACACACAGTGGCTAGCTGCGTCAATTGGCGCAGAGACTGTCGTCCTCTATATGGCTGGAGCTCAGTCCCAACTCGTTTGTCAACAATTAATTGACGCGGGCAAATCGCCCGCCACCCCCATTTGTCTGGTTGAAAACGCCAGTCGGGCAGGACGTCGTCTGCGCTCAAGTCTAGGCGCGATTGCTGCCCAAGGTTTCGCACCAGGAGAAGGACCAGTCATCTTGGTCATCGGGGACGCCATGAATGAAGTGGCTGCAGAACGCCTGTCGCAGCCTGATCACATAGCATTGGGATATAAGAATGAATCAAGAGAATTTGCCAGTCGTTGAGAATACGCCCGCTATCGCGGTATTTGACATGCAGGGAAAGCGCATTGCCCGGCCTGCGATGGCAACCACCATCATTGAGCCAGAAGCCCTGTTGAACAGTGACGCTGCAATCGGCTTGACAGAGCAGTTAAAAAAAATCGCTGACGAAAACCGGCATGCGTCTGCGATAGGCCTGAAGTTCGCGAAGTTTGCAGACGGTCGCTCATACTCGATTGCTGCGCGTCTGCGTGAAGCGGGCTTCGCAGGGGAGCTGCACGCACTGGGCGATATCAATCAAGAACTTTTATTTTTACTCAAGCGTGTCGGATTTACCCACGCTCACATCCCCGATCCCGGTGAAGGAGACTTGGCGGAAAGCGTTATCTCGCCGTTCGCTGGTTTTTACCAGGCGGGACAGGACGGATCCAAAGCCCCGTGGCAAACAAGCGGTCAGTGATTCAGGGCACGAATCATGCCAGCCGCTACGGTATGTTGTGTGGCTTCGTCGATCAATACAAAAGCGCCAGTTGCGGTTAGCTGACTGAACAGATCGGCCATCACTGGCTTTTGCAAATCCAGGTCCACTTGCCCGATATCGTTCATCTTCAGCGTTTGCGACGTTTTACCATGAGACAGGGTACGGACATCAAGCACCTGACTGATTGCCCTGACTTTAGCGAACACCGAATTGGTCGTATGCTGCAAGACATATTTACGCGACAAAGAGAGTGGCTCTGCATCCAACCAGCAAAGGTCAGCAGACATCCGTTTAGTCAAGCCGGGTGAGTCCTCGCCAGCAGCGCCAACAATCAAATCACCTCTCGAAACGTCAATGTCATCACTTAAGCGGAACATGACTGGCGATCCCGTCATGGCAACAGTCTCAGTCAAGCCTGACAGATCCTGCTGCACACCATTGGAGACATGAATGTCCGAAATGGTTGATGACAGGCCCGATGGCAGAATCGTGACTTTTTGACCGACTCGCAATTCGCCAGATTCGACTCGGCCGAGATAACCCCGAAAATCCTCAGCGGAGCTACCGTCTTGCCTGACCACGTACTGAACCGGCAAACGAAGCGCATCCATTAACGGCGTGGCGGAGGTATCAAGACTTTCTAACCATTGCAACAAGCTTGGGCCCTGATACCATGGCATGTTTTCGCTAACCGTGACCACGTTATCCCCTTGAAGCGCGGATAACGGAATGATCACAGGCTGCAGAGGTAAACCTAATTTTTGTGACAACTGAATCAAGGCCTCACTGATGGCCTTAAAAGCCACTTGATCGAAATCAAGTAAATCCATTTTATTGACTGCAAATACAACATGGCGCAAACCCAACAGGCGAACAATTGCTGAATGCCGATTGGTTTGATCCAGCAAGGTCGGCGGATTGGTGGTTAGGTCGACTCGTGTCGCGTCGACCAAAATCACCGCGACATCAGATTGCGATGCCCCGGTCACCAAATTACGGGTGTACTGCTCATGGCCAGGCGCATCGGCCACGATAAATTTGCGCTTTGCCGTCACAAAATAGCGGTAAGCAATATCAATGGTAATGCCCTGCTCTCTTTCGGCTTCGAGCCCGTCGGTTAACAAAGCCAGATCGATTGCAGCATCTTGTGCCTTTACCCTCGAATGTTTACTGCGCGAAACAGCAGCCAGTTGATCGGCTAACACAGCTTTCGTATCGTAAAGAAGTCTGCCAATGAGCGTGCTCTTACCGTCGTCAACGCTACCTGCAGTCATAAAACGAATGACGCCTGCACTCATCAGAAATACCCCTGTCGTTTACGGCGCTCCATGGAGGCCTCGCTTGTTTGATCGTCCATCCGAGTGGCTCCACGCTCGGTCAGCTCTGACAAGACAGTCTCGGCGATCACCTCTTCCGGTGTCGCGGAATCGCTGGCAACCGGGCAAGTGCAGCTGATATCACCGACCGTTCTAAAGCGTACTTGCCTGATGCTGCTAATGTCGTCAGCATGCTTGGGGGTGATATCCGTCACTGGAACAAGCAGACCATTTTTTTCAACGACTTCCCGCAAGTGAGCATAGTAGATATTTGGAAGAGACAGCTGTTCGCGCGCAATGTATTGCCAGATATCAAGTTCAGTCCAGTTGGAAATCGGGAACACTCTCATGTGTTCACCAGGAGCAATCCGGGCGTTATAGAGGCTCCAGAGCTCTGGGCGCTGGGCTTTGGGATCCCATTGTCCAAATTCATCCCGAAAAGAGAAGATGCGCTCTTTCGCGCGGGCTTTTTCTTCATCGCGGCGAGCGCCGCCCAAGAGAGCGTCAAACTGATTAGCAGCGATGGTTTCGAGCAAGGTTACGGCCTGGGCGGCGTTGCGAGAATCGGTTGATTTTCTGAGCTTGACTGAACCCTTTTTTATGGAGTCTTCGACTAATCCCACAACGAGACGATCGCCGGTTTGTGCAATGAGTTCATCGCGATAATGGATGACCTCTTGGTAGTTATGCCCTGTGTCGATATGCACAAGCGGGAACGGCAATTTGGTCGGGCGATCGCCCAGAGCAAATGCCTTTCGAGCGAGGTGATACATCACGATTGAGTCCTTGCCACCTGAGAACAGCATGGCAGGGTTCGTACATTGTGCGACAACCTCGCGGATAATGTAAATGGACTCAGACTCGAGCCAGTCAAGATAATCGTTCTGAAGTGTCTTGAGATTACTATTTGACATGTAAGCCACACTCTTTGTTTGCTTGTTGCAACCACCACCAGCGACCAGCGCGGGTTTCTTCGTCTGCACGTATTGCGCGAGTGCAAGGTTCACAGCCAATGCTGGGGTATCCCTGGCGATGCAACGGATGGATCGGGACGCCGTGCTGGTCAAGATAAGTCCACACGTCTGCATCAGACCAGTCAAATAGCGGGTTGTATTTGGCAATACCCCGGGCATGGTCTTGTTCTGCAAACTGCAGTGCAATTCGGGTAACAGACTGCTCTTGTCGCTGCCCGGTAACCCACGCATCTGCTCCGTTCAGAGCCTTATCAAGTGGCAAAACTTTTCTAGCTCGACAACAGGCTATTTTTGCGTCTTCGCTGTCATAAAAACCATTGAGGCTATGTTGATGGATAAACGCCTCCACATCACTCGGATCTGGTTGCACCCGTCTAATTGACAGCTCGTAATACCGCTCGGCTGTCTTGACCATATCAAGAGTCTCCTGGTGAAGCCGTCCGGTATCCAGGGTGAATATCTCGACTGGCGCACTCACCTTGACCATGGCATCAATCAAAACCATGTCCTCTGCCGCCATGCTACTAGCGAAACGTATGGTTTGATGCTGACCACTTAACAAGCTGAGCCGATCGAATAAACCTTGATGTTGCCTCTCAACCTGTTCGCTAAGCGGACGAGGGAGCGGGATTTGCCAAAGGGCGGGGCGGTATGAAGACATAGCAGATTTCTTAACTCGATTGACCATGATGTGCATACTATCGAGGAAAGTCGAATCGGCAAACGAACAAGTTGCTATTTGAATATAAGCAATCAAGTTATTACTCAAGGCTATAAGTGCGAGGGATGCTCACGAACAAACCTGCGCGTTTGCTGTCACTGGTGGCCTGATACTTCTTGCTGTAATCTTGGCGTTGTACAATAGGGTAACTACTTATAGCAATGGCTTTAAGTGGTTATAGCTTCGGTTTTATTAAAACCTCCAAAAACGACAGTGCACTTTATTTTGGTGTTTATGCGCCCTTTATTTGTTGTAGCCTTTTGTCTAGCGGTCATCGGTTGCACTGCCCCTCAAGATCAACTTACCAAGCCGTCCATTCCGGAAATCAATCAAATTGAACCTGGCTTGTCTGGCTCTGCAGGCAAAATTAGCGAACAGTGGTGGGTAGGCCTGAATGATCCGCAGTTGACGCAAGTGATTGAACTTGCTTTGGCTAAATCCCCCAGTATTGAGATAGCTGGTACCAGAATTGCCGCTGCGCAGGCGATTGCGCGCGCACAGCAAGCTAGCCTGGCGCCTCAGGTCGGTTTTAGTGCGCAGATCGATGAGCAGCAATTCTCGCAAAACTACATATTTGTGCCTGGGATGCAAATCTACAACGGCTACGGCTTTGTGCAGGCCAATATGAACTGGTCGCTGGATCTATGGGGCAAACAGCGTAAATATTTCGATGCCGCCAACCAGCGGGTGAAAGCTGCCCAGTTCAATGTGGCCGCAGCAAAACTAATCTTGTCGAGCACGATTGCGAAGGTTTATGCGGATTTTGATCATGCTCATCAATTAAAGATTCTCAGCGTTAAAGAGCTGGACCTGCGAGACCGTCTCTACCAAATTGCTATCGCACGACAGCGTGCTGGGGTCATTGACGCGCTAGATGCCAAACAAAAGCTTGTCGATCGCGACTTGGCACAAGGTCGGCTAACGCAAGCAGATTTAGCAATCAAAGTTCTGCAACATCAACTAGCTGCCCTTGCTCAGCAAGGACCGACATGGGGAGAAAAACTCCAGGCACCTAAACTGGATTCGTTCAACGGAGAGCTTCCAAATGTCATCCCCGCCAACCTCTTGGCGAGACGGCCTGACCTGCAAGTGTTACTCGCGCAGATCACGGCCGCTGATCTGGATGTTGACGCTGCCAAGCTTGAGTACCTGCCGGATGTCAATCTTCAAGCCTACGCTGGATTTCAATCAATTGGGCTACCGTTATTGTTTCAATCGGCCAGCCAAGCGTTCAGTATCGGTCCGGTACTTAGCCTGCCGATTTTTGAAGGTGGTCGGATTGCCGCCAACGCGCTGGGCAAAGAGGCTGCCAGAAACGAAAGGATCGCCACATATCAAGATCAGTTAACAACAGCCTTGAAAGAGGCCGCTGACGGGATTGCGACGGTCAAAAGCACTTCAGTCGAGCTCACTCAAGTTCAGCGGGCCTTGGCTGATAGCCGCAGTTACTGGCAAATCCAACAGCAGCGCAAAATTGCTGGGCTGACAAGCAGTGACAATGTTTTCAACGCCGAGCTCACAGTCGTTCAGCAACAAAAGCAAGTTCTCGATACACGAACGAGATCCCTTAGCGCCAGAATATCGCTGATTCAAGCGCTTGGCGGTTCGTTCGAGACACCCACCGACCACACCGCTAACTAAGCATCATGACCACACCCACAACGACAACGCCACCCGCTATTGCAACTAACGAAACCAGTAACGGCAAATCTGGCCGAGGCTCAGCATTTCGTATTTTCTTCCTGCTCGTACTAGCAATTGCAATCGGCTACGGGATCTACTGGTTTATGGTACTTGACCACTTTGAATCTACTGATGATGCGTATGTCGCGGGCACTCAAGTCCAAGTGACCGCGCAGACAGAAGGCACCATCTCTGAAGTGCTGGTGCTGGACACCCAAGCAGTTAAAGCGGGTGATGTGATGTTTCGATTGGATTCGTCGGATCAAAAAATAGCCCTCGAAAAGGCTGATGTTGATCTGGTTAAAGCATATTACACAGTCAAGATAGCAATCCTCACCGCACAGCAACGCAAACAAGATCTGGATAAAGCGCAAATTGACTATAAACGCCGGATGGCTTTGCAGGGCGACGCTGTCGTTTCTAAAGACGAAATCGATCGGATCAAACTGACGCTTGAAAATGCCAAAATTGCTTACGATCAGGCCCTCGCCTCTGCAGAAAACATCACAGACGTGGCCCAAGCTGCGCATCACTCCGAGGTGTTGAGAGCGATCAACGCTGTGCGACAAAGCTACTTAGCCGTTGTTCGAACCGACATTCTCAGCCCTGCCGAGGCGGTCGTGTCTAAGAGATCGGCTCAATTGGGGCAAAGGGTAAGCGCCGGCACACCTGCTGCCTCTCTGGTCATGAACCAGAGGATCTGGGTCGATGCCAATTTCAAAGAAAACCAGATTCGAAACATGAGAGTCGGTCAGCCTGCTCAAGTCGAAGCTGATATCTACGGCAGTAAAGTCGTCTACCAGGGCAAGGTTGCGGGCTTTGCGCCGGGAACTGGTTCCACCTTGGCGTTGCTTCCACCGCAAAATGCCAGTGGCAATTGGGTCAAAGTGGTACAGCGACTCCCTGTCAGAATAGAAATCGAGCCAGAACAACTTAAACAGCATCCTTTGAATATCGGTTTATCGATGAATGTCAAAGTGGACGTACTGGATACGAAGAACTTGCCACTTGCTCCGATGAATCATAAAGCCGAACTCAAAACTGATATTTACTCCCTGCAGCTGAAAGCCGCGGATGAGCATGTATCGACTGTGCTGAAACGTGCTCGCTGAGATTTAGAACCACATGGCCAATGAAGTAGCGATGCCGGCACCCGAGGAGCGGCTTAAAGGTCTGAAGCTTGCGATCGGCACCATCGCCCTGGCCGCAGGGTCGTTTATGAACGTTCTGGACACCTCGATCGCGAACGTCTCATTACCAACAATCGCCGGTGACTTCGGCGTCACGGCCACGCAAGGCACTTGGGTCATTACGTCCTACGCTGTCAGCGAGGCAATCTTTTTACCGCTGACCGGCTGGCTGTCAAAACGCATTGGGGATGTGAGGCAATTCATCTTCGCAACCTTGCTATTTACAGTCGCTTCAATGTTGTGTGGCGCAGCACCTTCGTTCGAAATGCTTATTTTGGCGCGCGTGCTTCAAGGGGTTGTCGGTGCTTCGATGATCCCTTTGTCCCAGTCCCTATTAGTCAAAATTTACCCTCCCGCAAAACGTGGCATGGCACTTGGTATCTGGGCAACGACCACTGTGATTGCGCCTGTCCTGGGCCCTGTGATTGGAGGATGGCTCACCGACACCCTAGTTTGGCGCTGGGCTTTCTATATTAATTTGCCGTTTGGTATTTTGACCGCGTATGGCGTTTATTGGCTTTTTGGTGCGCCCAAAGCGAAACCTTCAACAGAAAGCATCGACATCGTTGGCCTGCTGCTATTAATCGTCGCGGTAAGTTGTTTGCAGATCATGCTCGACAAGGGTAATGAACTGGATTGGTTCTCTTCAGAGTTGATTATCGGCTTGTCCATTATTAGCGCGATTGCCCTGGTGAGTTTCGTGATTTGGGAGATCTATGAAGAAAATCCTGTCGTTGACCTCAGGCTGTTTAAGCTACGCAACTTCAGGACGGCTGCCATTTGTTTGTTCTTTGGCGCCTTTTCTTTTTACATCTATATTGTCATCGGCCCCCTCTGGTTGCAAACACAGCTCGGTTACACGGCGTTTCAGGCTGGGCGAGTAATGGCTTTTACGGGAGTCTTAGCGTTAATCACTGGCCCCATATTTGGCGCCAACATCAATCGCGTCGACGCACGTCTGATAGCGACGGTAGGATTTAGCTGCATGGCGGGTGGTTGTTTTTGGGCAGCAAGCTTTACTACAGCAGTTGATGAGTCAAGTTTGATGGTCGCTCGCTTGATCATGGGCGTGGGGATTTCAGGTTTTTTTATGCCAATGACGGCCATCGCGATGTCATCGTTAAAGCCACAACAATTTGCTGCCGGGAGCGGTTTAACTAATTTTCTGAGAAACATGGGTGGCAGTATCGGCACCGCGATTGCGACTACGGTGTGGCAAGACAACGCAGCCAGACATCATGCGCACTTGGTTGAAAATATCGCGCTGGGAAACACTGCCTACCAGCAATTCTCTGACCAGACGACTAGCGCTGGCCTGACAGAACCAGTTAAATCAGCAGTTATTGATCAATTGATTTCATCACAAGCGTATCTGCTTTCGACTAATCAATTGATGATCGCAGCTGGTGGCTTGCTACTCTGTCTGTTGCCGCTGATATGGTTAGCAAAGCCCCCTTTCGGCGCGGCCAAAGGTGCACACTAGACAGCATCAAACTTACAAAATTAAGCCATATATACGGAGACTCAGATGTCGATAAAACAAGCAGGATCAGGCAAGCGGTTTACCCAAATCACGCTCGATACATTGCCCGACAATGACGCTAAAACCTTAGCTCAGGAAATACTCGACATTTCGAGCATTGGTCTTGCAGGCCCTTATAACGTAATGTTGCGCAGCCCCGTATTTGCCCGGCGCCTCAAGGATCTGCTTGACTACCTGCGTTTCAATACGTCTTTGCCCAAGCATCTCAACGAATTCGCTATCCTTATTCAAGGTCGTCTCTGGTCCTCTCAAGTTGAGTGGCACGCCCACTATCCCATTGCAATCAAAGCTGGGCTCAGGCCCTCTATCGCAGATGATTTAAAGGCCAATATTCGTCCTCGTGACATGCATGAGGATGAGGCGATCGTTTATGACGTTTGCATGGATCTGAGCCTCAAGCACAAAATTAGCGATGATTTATTCGAGAGAGCGAAAGTGATTTTGGGCGAGCAGAAACTCGTCGATCTGGTTGCCGTTAGTGGCACTTATATGACGGTTGCGGCACTCTTAAGCCTTGGTAATGAGCTACCCCCTGCGGGAGCGCCGCTGCCGTTTCCTGACAGCAATTAATAATTAGGTTAAAAACTAACCAAAGAATAATTTTTCGCCCCGGAGACAAAAATGTGGGAAGAAAGCCAGCGCTATCCAGACCCCAGAGTGATTTCAGTCGATAAAGCGTTTGATAAATACCGACTGGCGCTCGCGTCTGTCGAAAAAATTGCCGGCGGTTGCCGATGGGCTGAAGGACCAGTCTGGTTCGGTGATGGCCGCTACTTGCTGTGGAGCGATATCCCCAATAATCGCATTCTGAAATGGGAAGAAGAAACTGGTGTTGTCAGCGTGTTTCGTCAGCCTTCTAATTACGCTAACGGCAATACGCGCGATCGGCAAGGTCGCCTGATCACATGCGAACACATTGGCCGTATCACGCGCACCGAGTACGACGGTACGATTACCGTACTCATGGATTCATTTCAAGGCAAGCGTCTGAATTCGCCCAATGATGTCGTCGTGAAGTCCGATGGCAGCATCTGGTTCACGGATCCCCCTTTTGGCGCAACCAGTGATTACGAAGGTAATAAACACCCGGAGGAGTTGCCTCACGCAGTCTATCGTCTTGACCCGAGCACGGGCAAAGCAGATATGCTGACGGATCAAATTAAAGGCCCCAACGGACTGTGCTTCTCACCGGACGAAAGTTTGCTGTACGTCATCGAATCCAGAGGCACCCCAAATCGTCTGATTCACGCATATTCGTTAAAAGATAATGGCAGGAAGCTTGGCAAATCACGAGTTTTTCTCGATGCGGGTGCCGGCACAATTGACGGTATGCGTGCTGATATTGACGGCAATCTGTGGTGTGGCTGGGGGATGGGTAGCGCAGAGATGGATGGGGTAAGGATCGTTTCACCCCAAGGCGAAATAATCGGACGTATTGATTTGCCTGAACGGTGTGCGAATGTCTGCTTTGGCGGTACGAAGCGTAACCGTCTGTTCATGGCCTCCTCGCATTCCGTTTACGCACTTTACGTGAACACCCAGGGCGCAGTGGGCGGGTAAGCCGTCAATAACAAACCTCTCGTACGGTTCTCAATGCCAAATACGCCAGCTTCGCAAGACCTGATTGACTCACCCTATGCACGACGAAGACTAATCCTGGCCGTAGTGCTGGGGTTATTTGGCTGTAGCTGCATGTACGTGGTTTCGGTGGTCTTACCATCGGTACAAGCGGAGTTTCAAATCTCCCGATCGATGGCTTCTCTTCCCTACACCGCGTTAATGATTGGTTTCGGGGTGGGTGGGATGCTCATGGGAAGACTTGCAGACAAACATGGGGTGAGGCTCCCACTCGCGATTGGCGGAATCGCCTTGTTTTTAGGGTTTGGGTTAGCCAGTATTGCCGATAATATTTACACCTTCGCATTAGCCCATTTGTTATTGCTTGGATTGCTGGGGGCCGCAAGCGCCTTCTCGCCCTTGCTTGCAGACACCGCACTGTGGTGGAATAAGCGGCGAGGCGTAGCGGTTGCAATCTGCGCCAGTGGCAACTACCTGGCTGGCGCTGTCTGGCCAGCCGTGACGCAACGGATGATTGATCATATCGGATGGCGACACGCCTACCTGACCCTCGGAATTGTCTGCGGCACCGTTGTTTTGATGTTGAGCCGCTGGCTGAAACAGCGTCCGCCAGTCATGCAATCAACAGCGACACCGGCTCAGCAGGCAAGTGCCGCCCTGCCCTTTGGTCTGAGCCTCAACAGTGCACAATTGTTGCTATGTTTGGCGGGCTTAGCGTGCTGTGTAGCAATGTCAATGCCGCAGGTACACATCGTTGCCTACTGCGCCGATCTTGGCTACGGCGCAGCGCGGGGCGCAGAGATGTTGTCCATTATGCTCGGCTGCGGGATCATCAGCCGTTTGGTATCGGGCGCCATCTGCGACCGGATTGGAGGTTTACGCACCTTACTGATGGGATCCACACTGCAAGGTATCGCGCTGCTGATGTTTCTGCCTTTTAACGATTTAGTGTCGTTATATCTAATCTCAGCGTTGTTTGGTTTGTTCCAGGGCGGTATTGTTCCTTCATACGCCATCATTATTCGCGAATATTTCCCTGCTGAAGGCACCGGTCAAAGAACTGGTGCCGTCATGATGGCCACACTTTTTGGGATGGCCTTGGGCGGCTGGATGTCAGGCAAACTATTCGACATCACCGGATCATATAAATCCGCCATGCTCAATGGTTTAGTCTGGAATGCGCTGAATTTGTCGATCGCTATCTGGTTGCTCTGGCGAGTCAAAAACCTAGGGTTAGCGACGCCATCACGACTCAGCTCAAATACTGCTCAGACCTGAACCAGGGCAACGCTAGGGCTTGACGAACCGTAAAGCAAAGCGATCACTGGTTGTCTCCATTTTTGTAGAATGCACCTCTCGTGTATCGGCAGCGTTGCGCCACGCGCTGGATTCAGACTCAATCTTAAATCCGGCTTTCGTCAATTCTCGAATCACTGCTTGCTCGTCAATCCGATGTAAGCTGGATGTGACACTGAGATCAGCACCAGAGCGCGCTGAATGGTCAAGCACAATCAGATGCCCACCTGGCTTCAACGCGTTAAATATGGCTTGATTCATCTTATTTCGGTCGATGGGTAAATTAACGATGTCGTGATAACTCAGCACGAGCGTCACCAGATCGACTTTGGGTAGATCAGACGGGTACAGCTCTTCAAACGCTTGGGTAATAACCTTGATATTGCTTTGTGGTTGTGCCAACAAACGAGCGTCCAGCGCAGCTGAAGGTTTTGATATTTGGGCAAACAGCTTACCCTGAGGTCCGACTGCTAACGCCAATAACTGCGAGGTATAGCCTGCACCTGCGGCGACGTCCAGTACCATCATTCCGGGCTTGACTTGGGTTAAGTTCAAAAAATCGACTGGCCGTCGCGACTGATCCATCGCACGATCTTTATCAGTACGGATCGGACTGTCTACAGCTCTTTGATAGGTATCATCTGCTGCGACTGCATTGATTGAGACAGCTGCAACGGCACATAGCAATGCCACCGCTAGCTGCCTGACCCAAACAGCCTTCTGCGAATTTGTCAGGTGGTTTCCGTGCGAATTCTTTAACATTTTCGCGAGTCCTCTTTAGCTTAGAAAGTTGGCTTATTCTTATCCTTGCCGCGAGGGAAAATCGCAGTCACTTGCGTAGGACGAACCGCGTCGGCAGCAGGAGAGCCGGTGGTCTTGGCAGTAGACGTATCTTTCTTGGGTTTTTTGGTTTCTTTATTCGTTTTTTGCTGACCCTTGGCCATGATTTACGCTCCTTTTGTAGGACAATGATCCTGATTCCAATCGAATATATGATTGTCGAACACAGTGTACGATGGCAAGACTAATTTACCTAACTCGATGACGACTCAGACTGATATTCCTTTGTTCCCATTAGGCACAACGCTGTTTCCTGGTGGCTTATTGCCCCTTCAAATTTTCGAGGTGCGCTATCTGGATATGATCAAACGATGTCTAAAAGAAAGTAGCAAGTTTGGCATTGTCACCATTGATCATGGGTCGGAGGTCAGGAAAGCGGGTGAAGCAGTCACCTTCGCTCAGGTGGGAACCTTGGCTAGCATCCATTCTTTCGAAGCGCTTACGCCGGCGCTATTTATGATCCGTTGCAAAGGAGAACAACGTTTCAGTATCCAGCACAGCGAGCGCCAGATGAATGGCTTGTGGACTGCATCCATAGAGCTGATTGAAGCGGATCATTTTGTCGAAGTGCCATCAGAACTTTTTGACGCGTCCGCTGCACTCAGAAAAACACTGATCGCCATACTGGAAAAAGCTGAGCCAGAGGAAGAACTAGCGATTCTCGAACCCTATCGGTTCAATGACTGTTCGTGGGTCAGCAATCGCTGGGCAGAGCTACTACCCTTGCCTCCGCCACAAAAGCAGCATCTGCTGGCGATGGATAATCCAAGACTACGATTGGACCTGATCGCCGAGATCTTGCAAGACCTCGGCGTACTTGATAATTAAGTCAGGCAACAAGTCAAAGCTTATTGATCCGTCAAACCTGCAATGTAATCAGCCAGAATCGGGATATCACTATCTTTGACTACCGACAATGCCGATGTCATGTTGCCGTCCATATCCCAACGCGTATGCGCTTTAAAACCCTGTAGCTGAGTAAGCAGATAGTCGTATTGCTGACCAGCGATACGCGGAATATGCTGGATGCCTTTCAAGGCAGCGCCGTGACACTGTGTACAGTTGTATTGCTGGGTTAGTGCAGGACCTAACTTGGCATTTTCTGCTGACGCTTTGTGTTGTGGTGCTGTCACTTTCTCGGACGCGAAGTAAGCAGCAAGATTATTCATCTCCGCATTGGTCAAATTGGCGGCCATGGGCGACATTTGCGCATTTTTACGATTACCTTCGCGGTAATTGTAAAGTTGCATACTGATGGCCTGTGCTGCGTGACCTGAAATCGATGGGACACCAGGTGTCACCGAATTACCGCCTGGCCCGTGACAGGCAATGCAAGTTTGAGACATCGCCTTGCCCGCCTCAATATCTGCCGCTTGTACATGCGAGGACAGACACAAAAAAACCGCAGCGGCCGAGAGGCCTGCTGCGATTTGTCTAGCAGTTGACGCTTGAATCATTATTTCTTGTAGCTCACGCGGTAAATAACGCCGTTGTAATCATCTGAAAACAAGATGGATCCGTCTGGCATTTGAAGGATATCAACTGGGCGACCCCACATTGGTGGGTCTGCTTTGTCGTCGGTCAGGAAACCAGTCACAAAGGGCTCGTACCTAACCACTTTGCCGTTTGCATCCAGGACAACACGCATCAAATCGTAACCACGCTTTTCGCTTTTGTTCCAGGAACCATGGCGAGCCATCAGAATATTGTTCTTGTATTCGGCAGGGAACATATTGCCGGTATAGAACTGGATAGCCAGCGGAGCAACGTGTGCGCCTAACTTGAGAACGGGCGGGGTGCTGTGCGCGCAGGTGTCATATTTGCCGTAGATCGGATCGGCGATTTCACCTTGATGGCAGAATGGGAAACCGAAGTTTTCACCTTCTTTATTCAGCACATTCAACTCGTCGTTCGGGATATCCTCACCCAGCCAGTCACGACCGTGCTCGGTGAACCAGAGCTTCTTGGTGACGGGATGGAAGGCCATTCCTACGCTGTTACGAACACCAGTTGCCACGCGCTCCATTTGACCCGTTGCTGGATCAACACGCATGATAACTGCCTGGTTATACAAAGGCATGGTGATGTTTTCAGGAGACCCGATGTTGAAGTACAGCTTGCCATCGGGGCCCATGACCAGGTACTTCCAGTTGTGACCTGGGCCATTGGTTGGATCGATACCATCAACGACCACTTTGCCTGGACCTGGGTTATCAAGGTTGGCTTCGATGTTGTCAAAGCGCCAGATTTTGTCGTGCTCGGCAACAAACAGAGTTCCTTTCGAGAACACCACGCCGTTTGGCATGATCATGTCTTTAGTGATGGTCTTAACGACTTTTTTACCGTCCTTTTCTACAACAGCGACGACGCTTTTGGTATTGCGGTTACCGACAAAAATCGTACCCTTATCACCCCTCGCCATGGACCGGGCTGAAGTAACACCATCAGCCCAGACTTCGATGTGGAAACCAGGTGCCATCTTGATTTTGTTCAAGGGCAAATCTTTGGCTTCAGTACCCGTCATGATGGGGGCAAAAGGATGGAGCGTAGCAGGCTGCTTGGTGCTCTCCATGCCTTGCTTCCAGGATGGGGGCGGCGCTGCTGGAGCTGGTGCCGCAGTTGGAGGTGTCTGTGAAAGAGCTGGCATTGTGAACGTCAGTGCTAACACCGACAGCGCAAGTTTAAATCGCATGGTTGTCTCCCGAAAGGTTTATTTAATTCTTAATTGCTTACCTAGTGAAGCGTAATAATCACTAAACGACTAGTCGTTCGTGCAAATCCTTAATCTGGTCATCACTGTAGCCCAAATCCCTCAGGACTTCTTTGGTGTGAGCACTTCGGTCGGGTGTCGGCAAGTCAATCACCGCAGGGGTTCTTGAAAGCGACACGGGTTGCCCGACCAGTTCGATGTCGCCCAGCTCTGGGTGGCTGATGGGGATAGCAATACCCAGATGCTTGGTCTGGGGATCATTGAAGACCTCGTTCATTTTATAGATCGGGCCACAAGCCACACTGGCTTTCTCAAAGATATCTATCCACTCTTGACTGGTTTTAGTGACCATGATGCTTTCCAGTGCTTGATTTAAAGGTACACGATTTTTTGATCTGAGTGGAGCGGTTGAGTATTCAGGCATGGTGAGCAAATGCTCGGCTTTCATGGCGATACACAAACGCCGCCACATCTCTTGAGAGCTCGCCCCAGCAATATTGACGTGCCCATCCTTCGTCCTGAACACACCAGTCGGCACCGAAGTTGGATGATCATTGCCAGCTTGGCCCGGGATTTCCTGATTCACAAGCCAGCGCGCCGCTTGAAAATCCAGCATGCCAATCATGGCCTCAAGTAACGAGGCCTGAACCCACTGTCCCCGACCAGACTCCTCTCTCTCCAGAAGGGCGACCAGCACACCAAGGGCACAGTACAACCCTGCCGACGAATCTGCTACAGCGATCCCCGCACGAACTGGTCCTTGCCCTGGTAAGCCCGTAATACTCATCAGCCCGCCCATTCCTTGGACAATCTGATCGTATCCTGGGCGTTTAGCGTAAGGTCCATCCTGACCAAAAGCAGAGACACTCGCATAAATCAGGCGCGGATTGGTTTGGCTCAGTGTCTCGTAGTCAATGCCGAGGCGGTGCTTAACGTCCGGACGAAAGTTCTCGAGGATAACGTCTGTTTTGTCAGCAAGTTTTTTGAATATCGCCACACCGTCTGGGTCTTTGAGATTCAGAGTTATCGCACGCTTGTTTCGGTGCAGATTCTGAAAGTCAGGCCCGTTGCGTGCGTCGCCAAGACCGTCGCTGACGCCTAGTGCATCGGGTGACTCGATTTTGAGAACATCGCAACCCCAGTCCGACAATTGCCGAACAGCGGTAGGACCTGCCCGCAAGCGAGTCAGATCCAGCGCGCTAAAACGCGATAGTGGTCCTTTTCTTAGTCTTGTTTGGTCACTCATTTGGGCCTCCTCTTTTAAACTTTTTTTACTTTAGCGTGATCTGTTTTTCAATCACTATTTTTTATTTTTTTTATCCGCCGCGGCGGCTTTCACCACTTTGCCCCAGCGCTCGTAATCACGCTTGATCAAAGCATCGAACTCAGCGACTGACATCGGTGCGGTATCAAACCCGTCAGCAGCGAGCGAACTCTTTACGTCTGCCGTGGACAAGATCACATTGATCTGATGATTGAGTTTTTCGACAATATCAGCTGGCGTACCAGCTGGTGCAACAATGCCGTACCAACCCGACGCATCAAACTCCGGAAACCCCGACTCAGTTGCCGTTTTCACGTCAGGAAGTGCGGCGACTCTTTTACTCGCGGTCAAGGCAATGGGTTTCAGTTTGCCCGATAGAACAAACGGAATCGCTGAGGGCAAACTTGCATACATGACATCCACCTCGCCTCTTGCCAAATCCACCACTGCTGTCGTCGCATTTTTATAGGGGACATACGTCATCCGCGTCTGACTCAACATCATGAACAACTGCCCAATGAGTTCGGTCTGCGTGGAGGTCGAGGCGTACGTCATATTTTCGGGGTTAGCTTTTGCGCGTGCGGCCAACTCCGTCAAAGTATTGAATTTGGAATCTGGATAAGTGACAACAAGGTAAGGCTGAGTGACACCTAAAGCCACAGGGGTGAAATCCTTTAATGGATCAAATCCGGGGTCTTTATAAATAAAGGGGCTGACGGCAAAAGCGCTGGTGTATGCAATGGTTAGGGTATAACCATCGGGTGATGCTTTTGCCCCGAGCGATGTGCCAAGATTGCCTTGCGCCCCAGGTTTATTGTCGACCACAACAGTTTGCCCCCAGGCAGCGCTGAGCTTTTGAGCAATGATGCGAGCAAAAGCATCAGTACCCCCTCCAGCTGCGTTGGGAACGATCAAACGGATGGTGTGATCTGGATAATTCTTTGACTGGGCCCGACTGTCGCCGAAGTTGCTCAACAACACAAGCGCTACAAGTAAACAAGCCCAACAGGGTGCAGCTGATCTCTTGGTCTCTAATACTTGCTTCATTGGATTCTCTTTAAATGACGATTGAAAATTTTGACTGGTCGCCGCAGTTCGTCGCCGCGATTTTTATTTCTGCTTTGAGAGAAGATGGGCAGTCAGCCCGACCACCAAACCCCAAAAAGCACTCCCGATCCCGAACAAGCTAAACCCTGAGGAGGTGACCAAAAAAGTGAGTAATGCGGCTTCACGTCCATCTGTATGGATCAAACTGTCGGCCAAGCTATTGCCGATAACACCGAGCAGGGCAATTCCCGCAATGGCGATGATCAGGGATTGAGGAAACACGGCGAAAACGCTCACCACAGTTGCACCCAACAGACCTAAAGCCAGGTAAAACAAACCCGCCCAGACTGAAGCCAAGTAGCGACGCCTTGGATCTGGATCTGCGTCAGGACTCATACAGATCGCGGCGGTAATTGCTGCCAGGTTAAACGAAAAGCCACCAAAGGGAGCCAACACCAAACCTGTTAGCCCAGTCCATCCAATAATGGGGGACACTGGCAAGTCATAGCCGTTAGCTCTTAACACCGCGACCCCAGGCAAATTCTGTGAGGCCATGGTCACCAGAAACAGAGGGATACCTACGCCAATCAAAGTGGAAAAAGAAAAACTGGGGTGGACAAACTCCAGGTGAGCGAACTGCAGAGACGCTTCACCCCAGTGCATATGCCCAGCGCCAGTTGCAGTCAAGATACCCGCCAACAAAGTCAGCGGGACGGCGTAGCGTGGCAGCCATCGCTTAGCCAACAGATAGGCCAACAGCATCGCGCCTACAGTTGCCACACTATTGGCTAGTTCTGCAAACACTCCAATGCCAAAACGCAATAGCACCCCAGCCAGCATCGCAGACGCCAGTGCCTTGGGGATGTACTTCATGAGCCGATCAAACCAGCCGGAAATACCCACGATCAAGAGCAAGCTGGATGAAAAAATAAAGACCCCGGTTGCTTCTGACATCGATACGCCACTAAGGGACGTTGCCAGCAGAGCAGCACCCGGCGTTGACCAAGCGGTGAGTACTGGGCTTCTATAGTACAGAGACAAGCCGATACATGTCGCCCCCATGCCGATACCTAGCGCGCACAGCCAGGAGGCAATCTGGTTTGGGGTAGCGTTTGCAGAGTGCGCTGCCTGGAACACGATAGCCGCCGAGCTGGTATAGCCAACCAGAACGGCAATAAAACCAGCCGTCACATGTGACGGTGCGAACCACCGAGTCGCGCGCAAACCACTCTGACCCATCAAATTGTCCCGGTATATTCTTTTGGTCTGACCATTTCAAAAATCTTGTTGACTTCGACATAGTCGCCCCGATAGCCACAACGGCCAAGCGGTCTGGCGGCCGCCGTATCGAAGATGCCGTCTTTGATAAATTCATTTTTGATATGCACGCCGATGACTTCGCCGATGGTCAGCCAGGCATCGATTTTCTGACCCTTTACATCCGTCAACTGGATGATCTGGGTTAATTTGCACTCCATTGCAGCGATCGCAGCGGCAACGCGGGGCGGTTTAACCAAGGTAGACGGGGCTGCCTCAAGATTGGCTAGCTCAAATTCATTTACACCCGGCGCCACCGATGCGGAGGTCATATTCATTGCCTGCGCCAGATCTGCTCCGACCAGGTTAGCAACAAACTCACCCGTCTCCTCAATATTACGAAGACTGTCTTTTTTTTCACCTGTCGTACAAAACGTTAGCAAAGGCGGGTTGTCACATAGCGCGTTGAAGTAGCTGTAAGGCGCCAAATTCACTCGTCCTTGTCCATCAACAGACGAAATCCAACCAATAGGCCGAGGCGCGATAATTGCTTTAAAAGGGTTGTGCTTCAAGCCGTGGCCGGCGGCCGGCTCGTAAAAATAGTCACTCATCCTGATGCTCCTTGTCATTATTCTTGATAGCCGTCATAGTAATCTTGCCAGCCTACCCCTGACCTTAATTGATTATTTTGCCGCTGCCTAGACATCGGCGTTAAAACGGGTCAAACTCTGCGATAGAATTGAACACACAATTAGAAATAAAAAGTCAACATTACATGGGGCACTGAGAATGAGCGTATTGCGTTACGAAACACCGGCAACCGTCGAGGCAGCTGCCGCGTTGCTTGCGTCTGCCTCTGGCCCAGCTCGCGTGCTGGCTGGTGGTACAGACATGCTGGTTCAAATGCGATCTGGGCGGGTAAAGCCCGAATTGCTGGTCGATGTCAAACATATAAGCGAAATGACGAGCCTGACCCAAGAAAATGGCGGCTGGCGGATCGGCGCTGCGGTCAACTGTATGGCCCTGGTTGAGAATAAGGCCTTTGCTTCCGAGTGGCCTGGCGTGATCGATGGCGCCAATCTGGTGGGCTCCGTGCAAGTTAGAGGCCGTGCAACACTGGGGGGCAATTTATGCAATGCGTCACCTGCTGCGGATAGCGTGCCCGCCATGATCGCCGCTGGTGCAGTGGCTAGCGTTGTCGGACCTAATGGTCGGCGCGACGTCCCGGTTGAGCAGATTAACGTTGGGCCCGGCAAAACTTCACTGCAAAAAGGTGAATTGGTTGCCTCTTTCTTTTTGCCAAGCCGCCCGGCTCATTCTGGTGATGCATACCTGCGATTCACACCACGATCAGAAATGGATATCGCGGTAGTGGGTGCAGGGGTTAACCTGACCCTGGATGCACACGGTGTGTGCACCGCTGCACGGGTTAGTTTGGGCGCGGTTGCCGCACAGGCCTTATTTTTACCTGAAGCAGGCCAGGCACTGGTTGGCACGAAAGTGGATGAGGCAGCTCTCGATGCGCTGGCCGCCAGTGCGAGTGCAGCGGCCAAGCCAATCGACGACAAGCGTGGTACGAAAGCCTTCCGAATCAAAGTAGCAGGTGTGCTGGCTAAACGAGCCGCCATCGCAGCCTTAGCAAGAGCAAAGGGAATCAACTGACATGTCCAAGCATCACATTACCACCACCATCAACAATAATCCGGTTGAATTTCTCTGCGAGCCTCATCAACCGCTACTGGATGTACTGCGCGACGAATTAGGGATGACCGGCACGAAAGAAGGCTGCGGCACTGGCGATTGTGGCTCCTGCAGCGTTACGCTCGACGGCCGCTTGGTCTGCTCATGCTTAGTGTTAGCGGTTGAGGCAGAGGGCAAAACCATTCAAACAATTGAGGGCATGGCGCAGGGCGATCACTTGCACGTCCTGCAACGCAAGTTTCTGGAGCATGCCGCGTTGCAATGCGGCATCTGTACCCCTGGCTTTTTGATTGCAGCGCGTGCTTTGCTTGAGCGCAACGCAAATCCCACAGAAGAAGAGGTTCGCTTCTGGTTGGCTGGCAATCTTTGTCGTTGCACCGGTTATCAAAAAATTATTGAAGCGGTGCTCGATGCCGCAAAAGAAATCCGAGGAGCCTGATCATGTTGACTAAAACGATGGATCCAGCAAAAGTGTTGAAAGTGGTTGGTACGAGCCCAGTACGACCAGACGGCGTGCCTAAGGTAACGGGTCAGGCTGTTTACGGGGCTGATACCATTTTGCCCGGCATGATCTGGGGGAAAATTTTGCGATCACCGCATGCTCATGCCCGGATCAAGTCAATCGACACGAGCAAAGCGGCCGCGCTGCCAGGTGTAAAAGCGATCGTGACAGGTGCTGACCTACCCGATCATAAATTTGAGTATGTGGGACCAGAGCGCGTCGCTGTCAACTACTGGCACATGACTCGCAACATTTTGGCTCGCGAAAAAGTTTTATATGAAGGGCACGCCATTGCAGCCGTTGCCGCAACGACACCTGCAATAGCACAACAAGCCTTGGACTTGATTCACGTAGACTACGAGATTCTGCCCCACGTGATTGACGTCGACGAGGCCATGAAACCCGGCGCACCGCTGTTGTTTGAAGACATGATCACGCGCGGGATCGAGCCTGCACCCACGACACCGTCGAATATCGCCAAGCGTCTTGAGTTTTCGGTAGGCGATCTGGCTAAAGGGTTTGCAGAAGCCGATGAAGTGGTTGAGATGTCCTTTACGACGGCCGCTGTGCATCAAGGCTACATCGAGCCGCACTCGTGCGTTGCACGCTATGGAGCGGATGGGCAATGCGAACTCTGGTCCGCAAGCCAAGGGCACTTTGTTGTGCGCGCTTACACAGCCAAACTGCTTGGCATGGATATTGGCAGCTTGCTTGTGCATCCTGCTGAGATCGGTGGTGGTTTTGGTGGAAAAACGGTCGTATACGTAGAGCCCGTGGCGGTTGCTTTATCCAAAAAGTCAGGCTTGCCTGTCAAAATCATGATGAGTCGTGAAGACGTCCTCAAAGCGACAGGTCCGACATCTGGTGCCTCGATGACGGTCAAAATTGGTGTCACCAAAGCTGGCAAAATCGTTGCTGCTGACTCTACCTTCAAGTTTCAGGCGGGTGCGTTCCCTGGATCGCCAGTCATGAACGGTGCAATGTGTGCTTACGCCTGTTACGACATCCCTAACTCTAGAGCAGTTGGTTACGATGTTGTTTCTAATCGACCCAAATCAGCAGCTTACCGTGCACCAGGTTCACCGATTTCTGCTTTCGGCGTTGAGAGCGTGCTGGACATCTTGGCCAAGAAAATTGGCATGGATCCGCTCGAGCTGCGGTACAAAAATGCAGTATCAGCAGGCTCGCCCACTGCTTGGGGTCCTAAGCATGCGCACGACGGCTTCAAGGAAACCATCGAAGCCCTGATGAAACACCCCTCTTACAAAATCCCTCTTGGAAAAAACCAAGGGCGCGGCGTTGCGTCAGGATTCTGGTTTAATGGCGGTGGCGAGTCTGCAGCGACCTTGCACGTCAATGAGGACGGCTCTGTCGTCGTTGCCACAGGCAGTATGGACGTCGGTGGTTCCAGGGCGTCGATGGCTTTGATGGCTGCTGAAACGCTAGGCATCCCTTACGACAAGGTCAGATCGACGGTTGCCGATACGGCATCGATTGGCTACAACCACGTGACTGGCGGTTCACGCGTGACTTATGCAACGGGTATTGCCGTCGTTCAGGCCTGTAACACCGTCATTGAGGATATGCGCGGTCGTGCTGCGCTCACTTGGGATGTCAGCATCGATGACGTGATCTGGGAAGATGGTCATGCAAAACTGGTCGCTGGTCACGCTGGCGATCATGCTCCGTTGTCTTTGGCTGCCATTGCGGCGAAACGGGCTGTTACAGGTGGCCCTATTGTTGCTGAGGCTGCGGTAAATGCTGGGGGTATGGCACCAGGCTTCAGCACACAGTTCTACGACGTTGAGGTTGATCCTGAAACTGGGCACACCAAGATATTGCGTGTCGTCGCTGCGCAGGACGTTGGTCGCGCGATTCATCACGATTACTGCGAAGGCCAAATTCAAGGTGGTGTCGTGCAGGGTATCGGCTGGGCTCTGAATGAAGAGTATGTGTACGATAAAGAAGGGCATTTATCTAATGCTGGCTTCCTTGACTACCGTATTCCCGTTGCGTCTGACCTGCCTCACATTGACGTGGTCATGGTTGAAGTGCCTAACCCTAATCACCCCTTTGGTGCAAAAGGGGTGGGCGAAGTCAATATTGTGCCACCTATGGCCGCTATCGCTAACGCTATTGAGCAAGCTACTGGTAAGCGTATGACTTCGCTTCCGATGTCTCCGCCTAAAGTACTTGCGGCAATAGACGGCTAAAAGAGGGATTGATGACAGCTGCGCACATTGTTCTGACTAGCGGCTTTAGCCGCCGCTATACGAACGGCGTTAAGGAGTTTGATATTGACGCAACCAATGTGCGTGGGCTGCTCAAGGCGATGGATCAGCTGTATCCTGGCCTAGCCGAGATTCTTGAAGAGGAAACCGCCATTGCCATTGATGGTGAGTTGCATGAAGTGGTTTATACCCAAGTGCTGAGACCTGGCTGCGAGGTGTTTTTTATCCCGCGTATCGAAGGTGGTTAAACAACACTTGTGATCATCTTGTGCGGTGTTGTCGACTTCACTTGATCATCAGCGTTGTCATGCAAGCGATCACAGCCAGCAGCGTGGCGAACTGGCCACCTATCATCCAGTGAAATTTGTGATCAACGCCAGCTCGTAGATCCCGCATATTGTGATCCATATCAACCCGCAAGTCGTCAATGCGCTGAACCATCTCTTTTCTGGTTTCGCTAATAGATTGCTCTAAGCGCTCAACTGACCGATCAAGCCGATCAATTGATTTCTGGGTTTGTTCTGCGATAACTTCCAGGGCAGTGATCCTGTTTTCCATGGATCAACGCCTCACTTAACCATCAAGGTGGTCATACAAGCTATCACAGCCAGCAGCGTGGCAAACTGGCCACCTATCATCCAGTGAAATTTTTGATCAACGCCAGATCGCAAGTCGTCAATGCGCTGAACCATCTCTTTTCTGGTTTCGCTAATAGATTGCTCTAAGCGCTCAACTGACCGATCAAGCCGATCAATTGATTTCTGGGTTTGTTCTGCGATAACTTCCAGGGCAGTGATTCTGTTTTCCATCAAACACCTACATTTTTTTGCGTATTAAGTACTGAGCACGAGACCAGTACACACAACAAAACTCTACGCTGTCCAGCCCCGCAAATCAACAAGCTACGACAAAAAGGCCAGCGTAAACGCTGACCTTTTTTGTAACAAAACTTAACTAAGACTAGAAAGTCATTACTTCTGCAACATCTTGAAGATACTCGCATAATCAAGGCTGCCGTGGCCTGATTTACTGTGAATATCAAACAAGTTGCGAGCTGTGGCACCCAACGTAACTGTCGTTTTAGTGGACAAGGCGTTTTCAACGGCCAAGCCCAAATCCTTGAGCATCAGATCGGTACCAAAACCACCTGTGTAACCCCTGGAGGCTGCAGAATCCTCTTTAACACCTGGGCAAGGATTGCCATTGATCAGCGCCCAGTTCGAACCGGAGCTTTTACTAATGATTTCGGTCAACACTTTGGGGTCAAGGCCGTTGGCGATACCCAGTTGCAGGGCTTCCGCGGTGGCGATCATGGTGATACCAAGTAGCATGTTGTTACAGACTTTTACCGTCTGACCGCTTCCATAGGCACCCGCGTGATAGATGGCTTTGCCCATTTTCTCAATATAAGGTTTCGCTCTTGCAAAACCGTCATCAGTGCCACCAACCATGAAGGTTAAGGTGCCGGCTTCTGCACCAAAGGTACCACCAGAGACAGGGGCATCTACCATCACGATGCCTTTACTTTCAGCCAATTTTCCTAATTCGCGCGATACGTCAGGAGCAATGGTTGAACTATCGATAATAAGTGTGCCTGGTTTAGCGAGCGTCAACAAACCGTTGTCACCTAAACAGACCGCCCGAACGTGCTGACTTGCTGGCAGCATGGTGACGATGGTGCTGGCTGCCTTAATCGAATCAGCCAATGAAGTCGTCGATTTGCCGCCACTGGCAACGAGGCTATCGACACTCGCTTGAACCAAATCAAAACCAGTCACAATATAGCCGGCCTTAGACAGGTTTTTGGCCATGTGCAGACCCATGTTACCCAGGCCTATAAACAATACGTCTGAACTCATTATCACTCCTCTTTGATATTAAACAGCCGTCCGCATAAAACGTTAAGCGGGCGAAGCCTGCGCACCTCTAACTAACTTGCCGGGATAGGCTCCTGTCGGTTTGCCATCCAGGTAGGTGACAACGCCAGATACGATTGTTGCCCTGTATCCATCCGCTTGTTGCGACAAACGCCTGCCTCCCGCGGGCAAATCACGAACAATCGCTGGTGCTCGCAGTTTCAGATTGTCGAAATCGATCACATTAATGTCTGCTTTATAACCAGGCTTGAGAACGCCTCTATCGTGCAAACCCACTACTGCCGCGGTATCTTGTGTCTGCCATTTAACAAGATCTTCAAGAGGCAGCTTGTCGCCACGTGTTCGATCGCGCGCCCAATGCGTCAACAGGTAGGTCGGGAAGCTTGCATCGCAAATGAATCCATAGTGCGCGCCGCCGTCACTGAGTCCCGGGACAGTGTCTCTATCAGTCAACATCTCTCTGACGACTTCAAGATCCTGCTCAACATAGTTATAGAGAGGCCGATACAGCATGGCTTGCCCGTCGCCCGCAATTAAATAATCATAGGTAAAAGCATAGGGATCTTGTCCTGCCTGCTTGGCTAAAGCACTCAGGCACTGATCTGGGCTCGGTTCATAATCAGGTGGATCCTGTAGAAGATACAGATTGTCAAAGTTGGCGAAACGACGCTGCTGCATAGGTGTTTCATGGCGCTCGGACAAGATCTGTCTTCGCGTTTCCGGATCTCGTAACCGTGCAAGCTTTTCAGACAAGGGCAAATGAGCGATCGCCTCATAACTTGGCAATTGAGAGAATGGCGATAGCGTCAAGGCGAAACTGAAAATGAGTGCGACAGGTCTCGCACCCACTTGAGCTTTCATGACAACCCCAGCGTCAACCGCTGCATGCATATGCTCCATCACCCGACGCCAGCGATCTGGCAAGTGCTCATGCTGCAGTAAAGTCAATGACAAGGGCCTGCCCGAGGCCTCCGCAATCCGGCGCAGCATGGCGAACTCTGCATCGACATCATCAAAATCAGTGACCAGTTGCAAAACGCCTTTGCCGGCTTTATGCAAACCCATGGCGATCGCAGTAAGTTCGCTTTCGGCTGCGCCCAGACTGGGGGTTTGTTTACCGTCGCTGCTACGATGCAATATCGTGCGGGAGGTTGTGAATCCGAGAGCACCCGCCTCTACTGCCTCTGCGGCAATATCTGCCATTTTTTCCAGATCATCACCAGTGGCTGGTTCGTGATTGGCACCTCGATCACCCATGACATGGATACGCAGCGGTGCGTGGCCGATTTGCGCCGCGACGTCGAGATCAAAGCGACGAGCCTCCAGCACGTCCATATACTCGGGGAAGCTCTGCCAAGTCCACGGCAAACCCTCTTCCAGCACAATACCCGGAATGTCTTCCACCCCTTCCATTAATTTCATCATTACGTCGCGATGTTCGGGCAGGCAAGGCGCGAAACCAATCCCGCAATTGCCCATGACGACCGTGGTAACGCCCATCTGTGAGGATGATGCGATCTGCTGGCTCCAGGTCACCTGCCCGTCGTAATGAGTGTGGATATCAACGAAACCGGGTGTAACCAGTAAACCTGTCGCGTCGATCTCATGAGCGGCATTACCTGAAACGGTACCGATTTCTGCGATGATCCCCTCAACGATTGAGATATCACCACGATATGGTACTGCGCCCGTGCCGTCGACGATGGTGCCGTTTCTAATAATCAGGGTGGGTTTACTGTCCATTGTCTCTCGCCATTATTTTCGCCGTATTGAGTGAAGACAACACGACTTTCTTCAGTTATCGTAACAAGAATATGTCCGTCCATACAAAAAAAATCACACACAGAGGCAAGCGTATGACCAGCATGACCTTCGAGGAGTTTGAGACTCAATCATTAAACTCGGGCTTTAACGAGGTTATCGAAAGAGTTTGGGAACCAGACCTGACGTTAGAAGCGCACACTCACCCCTACGACGTACACGTCTTTCTAGCTGAAGGCGAGCTGTGGCTGACCAAGCATGGCGTCACACAGCACGTCACTGCTGGACAAGACTTCACTGTGGCAGCAGAGGAGGTACATGCCGAGCGCTACGGATCTGAAGGTGCCACTTTTTGGGTGGCACGAAAACATAAACTTTGAACATTGAGTCAATCTGATGAAACGAATTACCTTGCTCGCCTGTGCGCTATTCCTGACTGGTTCTGTGCACGCAGAGCTCACCAAATTGGAGATCACCTCTACTGAACCGTTTGGTCATTTTTTGAGCGGGGAATTTCTAATCCTCAAAGGAAAAATACGCGGCGAAATCTCGCCCAAAGAAAACATCCCGGGTTTAGACAAGGTCAAAATCAATCAGCACGGTAACATCGATTATTCGGCAAATGTCGTCCTCATGATGCCAAGCGAGCAAGGCAGATCAAACGGAACGTTGATTGTCGATATTCCGAATCGCGGAAAAGCCTACGCACAGGCCCTGTACAACTCGCCACCCGGGCTACCCTACTTATCTGGCACGTTCGCCCAAGGCACGGGTTTTTTGCAGGATTCCGGCTTTAGTACAGCAGAAGTCTATTGGGAGCTTGGTCAAGGCGCTGATCTACCGTCGTTTGTTGATGCTCAAGGTAAAACGCAATTCGTAGAGGGTGTTGGCTTTGCTATCGTCCGGGACGCTGGGCTGTTTTTCGCTCATGCGGCAACCGACTGGGCTGGACACCCAAATCCGTTTCAGGGAAAAATCAGTCGCACGCTTGCTAGTGGCAAATCGCAAACAGGTCGTTATTTAAAAACGTTTTTGCTAAATGGCTTCAATATGGCTGGGCAACAACGCGTATTCGACGGGATGCATATTTTCGTGTCCGGCGCTGGCCTCCTGCCTATTTTGCAAACTGGGCCTGGACCAGAGTCCAGCGCAAACGCTGCACCCAGTTTTATGAACCCCGAGATGCGTGGTGTTCACGAAGAGGTACTGACTATTGCTGATATTGTGAAACGTGTGCAAGCGCGCGGTGAAGTGCCGCCAAAGATGATCTTGATATCCAGCACCACGGACTACTACTCTGGTCGCGCATCGTTAGGAAGAACAGGCGCGAGCGGTACCACTGACTTGCCATTGCCGTCGAATGTCCGGATGTACGATATTGCTGGTGGGTCGCATGTTCTTTTGCCGATACAGAACAAAGATTGCACCATACCGGTTGCAACGCTAGATTGGCCGCCTGTTGCGCGAGCCACCCTGGCAAGACTTGACCAATGGGTCGCCGACAATACTCCGCCTCCAGCCAACGCATTATTGAAGTTGCAACGGGCTCAAGATACTCCTCCTACCCTGCGGGCTCCCAAGCATCTGGCAGACGCAGTTATCCAAGTACCTGTGCTTGATGAGGACGGTAATGCCCAAGGTGGAGTTCGCTTACCTGACCTCGTTGCTCCGCTCGGCACTCACGGTGGGCAAAACGCCCCACAAACGTTTACGTGTTCACTTGCAGGCTCTTACGTCGCCTTCGCAAAAACCAAGGCTGAACGTGTTGCAAACAACGACCACCGGCTTTCAGTTGCGGAACGTTATAAAAATCAGGACGACTACGTCAACCGTATCAGGATGGCTAGCCTTGAACTTGTGCACTCGGGATTTCTGCTAGCTGAAGATGCCGCCATCATAGGGGCTCGCGCTGCCTCGAACAGGATCTTTGATGAGGTGCAGAAAGATCAGAACCCTCGCTGAGGGATTAATCGATTCAGTTAGGTTGATAACCACTATCCTTAATGATTTTGGCCCAGGCTGCAGAGTAGCTTCGCTCTCTTGAGTGAAGTTGCCCCGCCGTCAGGTAATCAGGATTTAAACCCATACTGGTAAACTGTTGTCTGACATCAGGTTTGGCAACAATCTTCTCGAGCGCCTGAGAGACTTGCGTCAAAATCGCAGGAGGCGCCTCTTTGGAGGCGAACACGCCGTAAAAAGGCAAATCCTCGAAGCCGGATATCCCCAACTCTTTGAAAGTAGGTACGTCAGGCAAATTAGCCTGACGCTTGGTACCCATCACTGCCACAATCCGTAATTTCTTTGCCTGATGAAACTCAATAAAATCAGGCACGGAGGCCGAGCCAGCCTCGATCTGGTTACCTAGCATATCAGCCATCATCGGTGCGCTGCCTTTGTAAGGTACGGACAACAAATCAAGGTCGTACCGTTTAGCTAAAGTCTTGACCAGAAATTCAAGTGTCGAAGCTGGCGCGGGGATACCAACCGACCCCTTTTTGCCCGGCTTTGACTTGACTAGACTGATGTAGTCACTAAAACTTTGGGCAGGCGTGCCGCTTGACAAGGCAAACGCATTAACAAAGCTAGCCACACCCGCCACAGGGACGAAGTCAGCCTCGACGTCAAAACCTGGGACTTTCATAACGAGTGGCAAAATCGAGATCGTATGGTCATGCGATAAAAACAGCGTATAGCCATCTGCACCAGCCGATTTTAAATATTGCGCAGCAATCTGACCACCCGCCCCCGGCTTGTTCTCTACCACTACTGACACACCTAATTCAGTAGATAAGCGCGCCGCCAGTAAACGGGCCAAGGCATCCGTGCCGCCACCAGCAGGAAACCCCACCATCAAGCGCATCGGTTTATCGATCTGAGCCTCGGACCTTGAACTATGCAAACTGACCGTCAAGGCCAGCATCACAAGGCAGATGCGGCAGATTGATTGCAGTAGTCGACCGATAACCGATGGTGTTGTCACAACAGCGTCCTTAAAATTTTAAGCTTGAAAACTATCGCGCAAGGCTTGTGCACACATTTTGACAGCGGTGTTAGCTTCGCGCAAGACTCGTCCCATCAAAGCGAAACCATGGATCTGGCGCTCGAAGCACACGTATTGAGTTGGAACTCCCGCTGCCGACAATTTATCGGCGTAGGCAGCACCCTCATCTCGCAGCGGATCGTAGCCAGCCGTGATGACGAAGGCGGGGGGCAAATCAGCGTGGCTCGCTGCCCGCAGGGGAGACGCACGCCAGTCCTTACGAGACTCAAGGTCAGGCATGTAGTGATCGAAAAAATATTTCATGGTTGCGGCACCCAAGCCATACCCTTCCGCGTTCGTCACCATCGACTGGGTAGTGCCATGAGCGTCGGTCACAGGATAAATCAGTAACTGCAGAACGGGTTTGAAACCGCTGGACTCACGCAGCGATAAGGCGACGACCGCAGCAAGATGTCCCCCAGCGCTGTCGCCACCGACCGCAATGCGGTGCGGATCGATATTTAACGCTTGAGCGTTAGCATGCACCCATTCTGTCGCCGCTACACAATCGTCTGATGCCGCTGGCATATGGTGCTCAGGTCCCATACGATAATCGACCGACACGACGGCACAACTGGCTAGATTTGACAGTTCACGGCAGACAACATCATGCGTATCCAGATCGCCGATCACATGACCGCCACCGTGGTAATAGACCAGACAAGGCAATATTGCACCTGCAGCACTACCGACTGGACGATAGCTGCGAATTTTAATTGGGCCGTGTGGACCCGGAATGTCTTGATCTGCAACCGCGGCCACTTCGGGTGCGTCAGGTTGAGTAAAAAACCTTCGAGCCAAGTACGCTGCGCGGCTTTCATGAGGGGGTAGGCTCTGCATCGGCGGAACCCCTTTCTCGATCATCAAATCTAATAAAGCGCGTGCCTGCGGATCCAGCATGATTACCCCCGATTCAGTTAAGAGAACTTATATTATGCAATGATTGAAACGTTTTATCCCCGTACAGCCCTGCAGCCATTCGAACGGTCTGAAAGTGGATGTCAACGATGGTCTGGATATCTGTGCTGTATCCACCCGCCATCACAATAGCGAGCGGCAATCCGTTTACTCGGGCAAAGTTCATGACGATGGAGTCGCGCTCCCGCATCCCACTACTCGTCAATTTCAAGCGACCGAGTCGATCTGATTCGTGGGGATCGGCACCGGCCAGATAAACGATGAAGTCGGCTTGGATTCTCTCGGTCAACTGCCCGATTGCTGCACGCAACTGTTCAAGGTAGTAAGCGTCATCACAGCCATCAGGCAGCGCCACATCCAGATCGCTTTGCTGTTTTCGAAACGGATAGTTACGCTCGCCATGCAGAGAGAGCGTAAAGATCGTTGAATCGTTTCGCAAAATGGAGGCAGTACCGTCCCCCTGATGGACGTCGAGATCAATCACTGCAACATTGAGTGGGTCTTTGGCCTCGCGCTGCAGCGTTCTGGCGGCAATCGCGACATCGTTAAACACGCAGAAACCACTGCCATGATCTCGATACGCATGGTGAGTGCCACCAGCCAGGTTAACCGCGACGCCGTCCGTCAGAGCAGCTCTGCAGGCACCGATGGTTGCACCAGCCGAGCGGCGGGAGCGTTCAACCATCGCAGGGCTCCAGGGGAAACCGATTTCCCGTTGCTCTGCAGGGGTCAGCTCACCTCGAAGCACACGTTGCAGGTACCTTGGCTCGTGCGCCAAAAGAATCTGAGCATCAGTCGCGGCAGCTGCCTCAATCAGCTCAATATCATCGCATTGTCCAACGGCTTCACGCAACAGCCGATATTTCGACATCGGAAAGCGGTGTCCTGCTGGCAGCGGCAACACAAAGTGATCCGAGTAGAACGCTTTCATGATGTCAAGCTGACCGACGTCCAAAATGCATGGTACCCAGCGCGATCCCGAGTACGATAAGCACCAAAGAGCTCAGGACATAGACATCCAGCGGCTCATCCAAGGTCCAACTCGAAAATAACAAAGCAACAACCGGCACGCCCAGTAAACCCATAGAAGTCACCGACGCAGGTAAATCTCTGCTTACGGTGTTCATTGCCCAATAGGCTAGCGCCGTGCTGATCGCCCCGCCGTATGCCATTAAAAAAATCATCCGCCACGACCACACCACGTGCGGCACACCTTCAAAAACAAAGGCTAAGGCGATTTGCAACAGGGCTGCAAACAGCAGTTGCCAGGGAACCAGCTCAAACAGCGGGGTGACCCAGCGATGCGCTCGACCATAAACGATGCTTAAAGCCCAGCAAACCGCAGCCAACAAGATCAACCCGTGTCCAAGGACAATGTGCGGATCGGTCCAGTCCATCGAAGCCGGTTGCATAATCAACAGTAAGCCGCTCATACCAAGAAGCATGCCTGCTGTCTTCTTGACTGTCATCGACTCTTTCAGAAAAAACCAGGCAAGCGGAAACACCCACAAAGGAGTGGTATACGCAAGTACTACAGATCTGCCTGCCGGCAGATATTGCAGTCCGATACTGACCAGTGCCGAGAATCCCACCATATGGAGGACACCCATACTGAAAATGATTGGCAAGTCTGCTTTGACAGGTATCGTGACTCTCTTGGCCCCGACACAAATCAGCCAATAGATGATGCAACCCGGGGCAAGCCTTGCCACTACAGCCCAGATGGGTGGTAAGTAGTTCAATAGTGACTTGTTGACCGTCCAGGTCATCCCCCAGCCAGCCATAAGCAAGATCAGCAGGATAAACGCTTTGCGACGAACAACTGATGAGCTGGGCTGTTTCAATTTATTATTAAATGTAAGATGACGGATAGCCTGAAGACATCATACCAACACAACGGAGCTCGTGACGGCATGGCCTTAGCAAAAACATTATTCGAAAAAATCTGGGATCGCCATACGATTTTGCAACAGAGTGACGGATCAACCCTGTTGCACATTGCTCGACACCTCGTGCATGACGGATCCCACGCTGGTTTCAGAACCTTACGAGAGCGTGGACTGAAATTAAGAAGGCCTGACTGTACCTTCGGCACCCCTGATCATTACGTTCCCACCACTACTCGCGACATGGCAACGATCAAAGAAGAGGGTCGTCGAAATGTTGTGACTTCCATGAATGCCAATGCAAAAGAGTTTGGTATGACCATGTTTGGGTTAGACGATATCCGTCAGGGCATCATTCATGTAGTGGGTCCTGAGCAAGGCATATCCCAGCCAGGTCTGGTAATCGTCTGTGGTGATAGTCACACGGCAACGCACGGCGCATTAGGCGCGTTGGCCTTCGGCATCGGAGCGTCAGAGGTCACCCACGTCATGGCGACGCAAACCTTGTGGCAAACCAAGCCAAAATCAATGCGAATCACAGTCAAAGGTCAATTAACTGCAGGCGTTACTGCCAAGGACGTGATTCTTGCCATCATTGCGAAAATCGGTGCTGCCGGTGGCACCGGACATGTCATCGAATACGCTGGTAGCGCTATTACTGGCCTGTCAATGGAAGGTCGCATGACGTTGTGCAATATGTCGATTGAAGCCGGTGCTCGTGCCGGAATGGTTGCGCCTGACGAGAAGACCTACGCCTATCTGAAGGGCCGCCCTTATGCGCCAAATGGAGCTGCCTGGGATGAGGCCATGAAGTACTGGGAATCATTACCGACAGACGCAGATGCCAAGTTCGACCGGGAAGTCGAGCTGGACGGCGATGCGATCGTCCCCATGATGACTTGGGGAACAAGTCCTGAAGAGGCTGGCCCAATCAACGGCGTGGTTCCTGATCCAGCTGACATCAGTGATCCAGAAAAGCGCGAAGCGTTGCAACACTCACTCGACTACATGGGATTGAAGCCGGGGATGCATTTCACCGACATCCCGGTCGATAAAGTGTTTATCGGGTCTTGCACTAACAGTCGTATTGAAGACATCAGAGCAGCTGCTGCCGTCGTCAAAGGAAGAAAAGCAAAGATATGGGCGATGGTTGTGCCGGGCTCTGGCCTCATTAAAGCGCAAGCCGAGGCCGAGGGTCTGGATAAAATATTTTTGGACGCTGGATTCGAGTGGCGCTATTCGGGCTGTTCAATGTGCGTAGGGATGAACGGCGACCTGCTCAACGAGGGAGAACGCAGCGCCTCGACATCAAACCGCAACTTCGTGGGGCGTCAGGGGCGCGGTGCACGCACCCATCTCGTCAGTCCAGCCATGGCTGCTGCGGCTGCAATCTGTGGACACTTTGTCGATGTGCGCACTTTGAATCCAGGACAAGAACCATGAAAAAGTTCAACACCGTGCGATCGATCGCCACCCCGATGGGCACCCCCAACGTGGATACTGACCAGATTATTCCCGCCAGATTCTTGTGGCATCCTCAGTCAGATGGCTATGGCAAATGGCTGTTTAACGACTTAAGACTCAACGAGGACGGTAGTCCCAAACCAGGCTTCATCTTGAATCAGTCACCTTATCAGGATGCAAAGATCATCGTGGCTGATCGTAACTTTGGTTGTGGCTCATCGCGCGAGCATGCCGTCTGGGCCTTAATTGACTATGGATTTCAAGTAGTGATCGCCAGTAGTTTTGGCGATATTTTCTATAACAACAGTTTTAAGCAAGGGCTCTTACCGATCGTCTTGTCTGAAGCTTTACTGATCAGGTTAAGAGAAGCAGTTGAAAGGAATCCTGCTGACGGCCACGTAACGGTTGATCTGGTCGCCCAGCAGATTGAAGGACCTGAGGGTCTCAAGATCGGATTCGATATCGATCCATTCAGAAAAAAGAAGCTTCTTGAAGGGCTTGACGACATCGCCGTCACGCTCACTTTCAACGATCAAATCAGTCTCTTTGAAACAAATTACTCGCAAGCCATGCCATGGCTACTACCCAAAGCAGTTTAATCACGAAACAAGGCATCACCTAAAATGAAACTCTTTACCGCAGACAAATTCGGTGCGATTGACGTTAGCAACCGTGTCATCATGGCTCCCCTCACGCGTATGCGTGCAGTTGCAGGCGATGTCCCGAATGAACTGGCCATTGAGTACTACAGTCAGCGAGCCAGTGCCGGTCTCATTATCTCTGAAGCAACTCAGATCTCGCCTTTGGGCAAAGGCTATCCTGCTACCCCCGGTATCTATAGTGACGCACAAGTTGCTGGCTGGAAGAAAATCACTGACGCTGTGCACACCAAAGGCGGAAAAATGATCGCCCAGCTTTGGCATGTTGGCCGAATCTCTGATTCATCCTTGCATCCAGAGCAAGGCCTACCGGTTGCCCCATCTGCTATTGCCCCCTCTGGCAAAGTATTTAAAGCGGATTGGTCCATGGCTCCGTTTGAAACCCCGCGTGCGATGGAGCTTGGGGAAATACCGGCACTCATCCAGGATTTTGTCCATGCTGCCCAACAGGCTAAGGCAGCAGGTTTTGACGGCGTTGAAGTCCATAGTGCTAACGGTTATTTACTTGATCAGTTCTTGCAGGATGGATCAAACAAACGCACAGACAACTACGGTGGATCCTTTGCCAACCGTACTCGCTTGCTGCTTGAGGTACTGGCAGCTGTGAATACGGTCTGGGGTAGCGACCGAGTCGGGGTAAGGTTGTCTCCTTTTGGCACGTTTAACGATATGTCAGATTCGGATACGTCTGGCTTGTTCACCTATGTTGTCGGCGAACTCGCTAAACTAAAGCTGGCCTATTTGCACCTGATCGAACCACGCTCAACGATGGCTGGCGGGACTGATAAGGTCGTCGCTGACGCGCCAAATACGGCTAGCTTGTTTGCCAAGGCCTTTGGCGGAAAAGTTATCAGTGCTGGTGGCTATGACCGTGATGGCGCGCTTGCCGCGGTCGAATCTGGTGAGGCCGACGCCGTTGCCTTCGGACGTCTGTTTATATCCAATCCCGATCTACCCAAGCGTCTCGAAATCAATGCTGCACTGACACCCTACAACCGTGCTACCTTTTACGGCGGTGGCGCCGTTGGTTATACGGATTACCCAAGTCTTTAAGCAAAAGACCATTTCACCCCTTAACAGAGGCATTTCATCATGACAAAAAAAGCGTATTGGGCAAGTGTGTATCGTTCGATCTCCAAACCTGACAATCTGGCTGCTTATGCCAAGTTGGCCGGTCCAGCCATCACGGCGGCGGGCGGCAAGTTTCTTGCACGCGGTATTCCTGCTGCAGTCAAAGAAAACGGCTTGATGGAGCGTCTGGTGCTGGTCGAGTTCCCCAGCGTCGCAGCTGCAGAGGCTGCCTACGCAAGCCCCGGCTACAAGGCTGCACTAGAGGCCTTGGGTGAAGGTGCTGTTGACCGTGATCTTCGCATCATCGAAGCGGCTGAGTAATCAGATAGTCACCCGAGCGTGCCAAACAGCTTACTTGGCAGCTTGGTGGTGACGTCGTCTGACGAGGTAAATCGGCCGGTTTTTAGTTTCCATATAAATCCGGCCGATGTATTCACCCAGTACGCCTACGCTGATTAGTTGCAGGCTACCGAAAAACAGTATTGCTACCAGCAAAGAAGCATAACCTGGCACGTCCACGCCAAATATCAAGGTTCGGGCAACAATAATTGCAGCGTACAGGAAGGTTGCGAGTGCCCCGAACGCGCCGACATAAGACCAGAACTTCAAGGGTGCTGTGCTGAAACTGGTGAAGCCTTCAACGGCAAAGTTCCAGAGCTTCCATCCAGAGAATTTGGATTCACCAGCCGACCGGGCCTGTCGCACATACTCAATGGTGACCGTTTTAAAGCCAACCCAGGCAAACAGGCCTTTCATGAAGCGATGATGTTCAGGCAATTGCTTGAGAGCGTCGACGACGATTCTATCCATCAGTCTGAAATCACCCACATTTTTGGGGATTTTGATGGATGAGACTTGATTGTGAAATTGATAGAACGCATTAGCAGTTGTCCGCTTCAAGAAAGTATCCGCAGCGCGGTTGGCACGGCAAGCAAGAACGACCTCTGCACCGCCCTGCCATGCTTTGATCATCTCGGGGATAAGCTCTGGCGGATCCTGCAAGTCTGCATCAAAAGGGATAACCGCTTGACCGGTGGCCTCGTCGATACCTGCAGTCATGGCAGCCTCTTTGCCGAAGTTACGGGACAACTCGACAATATGGAAGCGGTGATCTCTGGCAGCAAGGGCCACCAGCTGGTCGAGCGTGTCATCACGACTACCGTCATCGACACAAACGACTTCAAAGACCACGTCTGCCACCTGCGCAAATACCTGACACAGTGCGTCGTATAGCTTGCTGATGCCTTCGCTCTCGTTGTAGCAAGGAATCACAATCGAGACTTTTCGCTGATCAATCACTGTAGGTTCTCATCCAATCACGACATACTTGTATTCTACCTCTCGGGCCAGTCGACTCAATTAAGCAACAGAACTCGATTGTGTAAACTAGCTGATCCCCTCAAGAACTTCGGCCAAGCATGACAGATTCATCCCTTCAGTCCCCCGATACGTTAGCAACACCGATTAAAAAATGGTTAGGCTATTTCGATCTGAGCAAGCCTGCGGATCTTGCCAAGCTGACCGTTTGCTTCGTGATTTTTCATGTCCTGCTCTGGCTAATACTAACGACCTTCACCCATCGCGCGCCTCATTGGGACAATATGGAGGAAATCGTCTGGGCTCAATCATTTGAGTGGGGTTATTACAAGCACCCGCCCTTCTCCACCTGGGTGTACACCTTCTGGACATCCGTCCTGGGGCAACATTTCTGGGTGACTTACTTCTCATCCCTGCTCAATGTCGGCTTGATGTTGCTGATCATTTGGCGAATCGCCTTGATGGTTATGAGCCCTGCACGCGCCGTGATGGCCGTGGTGCTCTCGTCCATTATTTTTTACCATAGTGTGCACGCGATCATCTCTGACCAGAATACCTTGCAATTGATGCCCATAGCACTGATGGCGTGGCTAATGTTACTGGCCGTTCGTGTGGGTGGCTGGTGGCGCTGGATGCTGATGGGGGTGGCAGCTGCGATTTGTTTATTAACAAAATATAGCGCTGTGGTTTGGTTTGCGGTCATGGGGATCTGGTTATTGCAAGATTCGCGCATGCGTAACTGGCGTATCTGGGCCATGGTTTTACTGGCGATCGTAAGCTGCATAGTTGCTTTATGGCCTCATATTGACTGGTTAATCAGGGAGAATTTCCCTACTTTTCGCTACGCTGAATATCAGGCTGGTGGTCGCGGTGTATCGGAGAACTGGAGCAAGCTTGGTGGTTTCCTGAGTTCTCAGGCGGCGCGTCTGGCCCCCTTAGTCCTTGCCGTCGGCATTGTCCGTTATCACTTGCGCAAGGCTGCCACCATTGCAGGGGGCGCCTTTACTGATCAACCTGTGCAGCCGGAGTGGCGTTTTGTCAACATACTGGGTTTAGGCCCCATGGTGCTGACGGTGGTGCTCGGCGCTGCGGGGGTGAACCTCAACGCAAACTGGGCCGTCACTTTCTTCATCATCACAGGTATCTGGGCGGTCAAATTTTTGCCTGAGGTCGACACGGCTCGGTTGCTGAAAACCGTGCTTGCGGCCGGCATTGCGATGGATATTGCGCTCGCAACTGGAGAAGCCTTGAGCGGTGGCCTGATCGTCGATCTGATGAAACGACAATCGAGAGCGAATTTCCCAGCACAACAATACGCTAAATTGCTCGACAAGGCGTGGGCGGGCCATATGGGTTCCGACACACCAGTTTCACTGGCAGTAGCTGACGAATGGTTTGGTGGCACCTATCTGGTCGAATCCAAGCATAAGCCAATGATTTTTTTGGATGGCTATTACAGCGAAACGCCCTGGATCAAGCGAGATATGTTGCAAAACTGCGGTGCCTTGATGATCATCGATCGTCGCGAAGACTCGGCTCCGCCTAGACCAAATGTCATTGAGTTGTTGAAGAAGGCGACGTGGCGTGGTCAATTCGAAATCCCCTGGACTCGCACAGGCAAAGGCGAGCAGCTTCAGATCGAATGGGCGATTATTGAGCCGACAGTCAAGGACGCTTGTAAAAAATGAACTGATGGCAACACGTTAACGATGAATATTGGCGTTAGCGGTTTTCGCCCATAAAGCGTCTCGCCAATGCCACACCATCAAAAGTGTGAGCACGATCCCCGCCGCTGGATACAACATGGCCGTTGCTCGAAAGCCGATCGCATTAATTAAGGGCCCCGACAGCAAGAGTCCCGCGGGCAAACCCCAGATCGCCAGCATGCGGATGCCCATCATCCTTCCCCAGAACTTAGCCTCAGTCTCCCGGATCATGATGGACGCGACTGGGATCAGACAAATACTTTGGAAGAAGCCACTGCCAATCAATAAAAGATGAACCCAAACAAGAGACGTCGCGTTGGCATAAATAAAAATCAATACAAACCAGGCAGCACTGGCAACGATGACGGACCTTGCGGTACCCAAATTAAAACGATTTAGAGCCAGGATAACGGACCCCAGCAGACCACCAAAAGAGAACGAGGCACTCAGCAAGCCATAGCCCGCTTGATCCAGCTCAAAGATATTTTTAGCGACGTAGGGCAATAAGCCAAGAAAAAACGGATAGGCGAAGATGTTGACGAGGAAGGCAAAAAATATGCAGCCAAGGATGACGGGGTTTGCCCAGGCATAAGTGAAGGACTCGGATAGCTCGACCCAAACTGAATCAGGTTCGGTACGAGCACCCGTCATATGCGGCTGCTGCCCCGCGATGCCAAAAGTCAGGCACCAGCTTATGGCATACATTGCCAGCACCATGGCATAAGCCCAGCCCATGCCGAAGGCAGCAAACATGCCCACACCTGAAAGCGCCCCCGCCACCTTGGCAGAGTCGTAAGTCAAGCGTGAGATACCCAAAGCACCTGTCAGTTGTTCAGCAGGTACTGTTTGCGCGATTAAGGCATTGCGCAGCAACATATCTGACGGGCGCATCAAACCACATATCCCAGCGAGGATTAAGGCATACAGGGGTGTTAAGGCATGAGTGAAAGCGAGTACGCAATAAGTCGCTGCCAACAAGACATAAACCAGTCGGGTCATAAAAAAGACTTTGCGATGCCCCATTCGATCACCTGCGACACCGAAGAGTGGCGAAATCAGCGAGCCGCAATACTGAAGTGCGCCATAGAGGGCAAGCAAAGTCACCGAACCCGTTTCTACCAAAATAAACCAGCCAAGGATAAGGGCTTCCATTTCGAAAGCCCATGAGGTAGCTAAATCGGCTGTCCATTGAAAACGGAAGCTTTTAATTCCGAAGGGAGCCAAAGCAGAGTGCCGCTCTGAGGTCACGATGATCTCCGGGCCTAACGACTCGGCATGTCGTTAGCCGAATACACAAGATTGACCGTGGCGTCATCAGGTACCGCGGGCATCGTCAGGTTCCAGGCCTCCCAGTCCTGACGCAAGGCTTGCAAAAGGTCTGGCCGAATACTGGCCTGATTCGCCCGTTCTCTCTCGTCTTGCTGGAGATTGAACAGGTAGTCGATGCCATCGACTCGCAGATATTTCCAGTCACCTTTGCGTAAGGCACGTTGACCGCGGTGCTTCATGCGCCAAAAAAGAGGCCGCTCAACAGTGTGAGTTGAATCACGAAGGGATTGAGCTATCGACACACCATCAAGCGGGTAGTCGGGATCGATGTCGGCACCACCCAGCTCAAGCATCGTGACGGACCAATCCATGGTCATCGCTTGTTGCTGACAGACTTGTCCAGCTGGAATTTGTGCAGGCCAGTGCGCGATCCAGGGGACACGAATCCCCCCCTCAGTCAGATCCATTTTTCCGCCTACGAGAGGCCAACTGTCGCTAAAACGTTCACCGCCATTGTCAGACGTAAAAACAATCAGTGTGTTCTCCAGTTGACCGTTTTGGCGCAAGGCATCTACCAGCCAGCCAATCCCCTCATCCATATGGTGAATCATGCGCTGGTAGACGTGGATATTGCCACCATGTAAATGCCCGAGATTGCGTGCAAGTGCAGGCGCAATGGCGGCGTCGTCGCGAGTCTCCCAGGGCCAGTGCGGCGCGGTGTAGTGAAGGCTGAGAAAGAATGGTTGCTCTGCACGGTCTGGTGAATTCATGCGGTTAACGTAGTCAACAGCGCGCCTGGACAGCAAGTCGGTCAAATAACCTTCATCTTTTTTGGCTGTTTCACCTTCATAAAGGTCATAGTCTCCGGCATTGCTGCAGTGGGTAAAGTAATCAACCCCGCCGGCCATCGGACCATAGAACTCTTCATAACCCGATTTGAGCGGGCCGAAATAAGGTGGATAACCGAGATGCCACTTACCGATCAAAGCAGTCCGGTAGCCAGCTTTCTTGAGCATGGATGGAAGCGTGGGTAGCTCTGGGGGTAGTCCAAGGGTACTGCTGGTTTTACTTTTGCTGTTGATTGGTTCTTCGGCGGCGCCACGCAGCCGATATTGATAACGCCCAGTCATCAGCGCAAAACGGGTTGGAGAGCAGACTGGCGAATTAGAATACCCTTGAGTAAATCTGATGCCCTGTGCAGCCAGGTGATCAAGAACAGGAGATACCTTGCCAAACGGTGCGTCACGGCCACCATAACAACCCAGATCTGCAAAACCAAGATCGTCCGCAACAATAAAAATAATATTGGGTTTCTTCAAAACAAGTCCTGAACCAATTTATAAAATTAATTAATCTGGCTTCTGCAATTATCCATTAACAACCAAGCCAGCCGGGCGGCGACTCTGGCGGTTTGATCGTCTATGTCAAGGCGAGGATTAAGCTCTGCAATATCAGCAACACGCATCTTGCCACTACTTTTAACATGCAGGGCAATTGTCTCAATGACAGACAACGGCACGCCATAGGCAGCAGGAGCCGAAACTCCGGGCGCTACGCTTGCGGGAAGAACGTCCAGATCTATTGTCAGGTAGACGTCATCAGCCTCAGCAAGCAAGCGATCCAGCCGTTTCATCAGCGTACCGTCACCCATACTTTGTAGCTTCGTATCTTCGATAATGTCTGTTTGCAACGAAGCCGCGCGCGCATAGAGCGCGGGGGTATTGGCCAGTTTCGATACCCCCCAGCACGCATATTGCAGGGGCCTCTGGTCAGTTGCACAATCTTGTGCGATCTGATCAAACGGCGTACCCGAATTAGCTGGACGACTCGTTCGCAAGTCAAAATGCGCATCGAGATTCAAAACTAGCAAGCGCCGCAGAGGTTGCTGCGGTTGCTGCTGCATCAGCCATGTCTTTAAGCCCAAGTATGTGCCCCAGGCAATCTCGTGCCCTCCTCCTAATACAACCGGTTGGACACCCTGCGCCATGACGGCGGCGACCTTTGCGCCTAACGCGAGCTGGGCAGACTCAAGGTCCCCATCCTGGCAGATCACATCGCCACAATCCCAGATCTCATTGAAATGATGAGCTGGTAAGCCAGCCATTTTTTTCTTTATGACGACTGGACCTTCAGCAGCCCCAATTCTTCCCTTGTTACGCTCAACCCCTGCATCAGAGGCGAACCCGATCAAAGCGGCTGCCCGTTGTGGTAAGCCGTGTTCACCTATTTTCACTATTTGAAACAGGCGTTTGACATCGCCATCCTCAGCGCTGTCATCACGTCCAGTCCAGATGCTGCGATCAATTGTCAACGCCATCATATCCGCTGTAGTTTTTTCTCGTAGGCAGCCAGAAGCGCAGCCGTGGATGATGTCAAGGCAAGATAAATTAAAGCGACAACCAGATAGACCTCCAGTGATCGATAACTGACGCTGATGATTTTTTGTCCTTCATGCATCAAGTCGTGGATAGTCAGGAGCGATACGAGCGCAGAGTTCTTAATCAAAGCGATAAACTCATTACCCAGAGGCGGAATCATCCTGACGATTGCTTGCGGCAAAATAACTTTAAGCATGCTCTGCCAGGGTGAGAGTCCGAGCGCAATCGCTGCCTCGTGCTGACCGTGGTGGATGGAAGTAATAGCGCCACGAACGATCTCGGACACATAGGCACCAGAATAAAGGCCAAGACCTAAAACGCCGCAAACCAAGGCTGGAAGGAGCAAGCCAAATTGCGGCAAACCAAAAAACCAGATAAACAACTGCACGAGCAACGGTGTACCGCGGATAAAGGTTACGTAGACGGTACACAATCCATAGACCAAGCGCCGATCACGATTCAATCGTCCTATTCCTACCATCAAACCAATACAACAGCCCAGTAGCAAGGCCATTGCAGTCACTTCGACGGTGACCAGAGCACCATCGAGCAACGCTCGCCAGTCGGCCCAGACTGGTGCGAAATCCAGCTTCAATTATTTCGCCTGCGATTCAAACCACTTTTTTACGAGTTGCTCGTAAGTCCCATCAGCCTTAATCTTTGCCAGCGCGGCATTAACCGCTTTGGTCGTTTCAGGTTGATTTTGCGGAATAGCCATCCCGTAGTCTTCTACCGTAATTTGCTCGGGTAAGACGATCATATCGGTGTGGGTTTGCGCGTAGAGCTTCGCAGCAGGTTTACCTGTCACGGCTGCATCGGCTCGACCTATCTGCGCCAAATTGAACATTTCCTGGTTTTTCTCAACTTCGACACGTTCGACTTTAGGATAGTTATCTTTTAAAAAGTTGACCGATTTGGTGCCAACTTGCACGGCCACCTTTTTACCGTCGATATCCTTAAGCGTCTTGATGGCGCCATCCTTTTTCGTCAGCACCACCAAACCGCCCGCATAGTAAGCGTCACTGAAGTCAACCACTTTACGGCGCTCATCAGTAATATAAATGGCAGATACAGCCATATCAGCCCGTCCCGATTGCAAAGCAGGAATCAAACCTTTGAAATCGATATCAATCCATTCAACTTTGCGACCCATCGCTTTGCCGAGGGCTTCGACCAGATCAATATCGAAACCTGTACGCTGCCCATCTTTAACGAACTCCATGGGAGGAAAAGTGGCGTCAGTCACCACGCGAAGCGTTGCGTTGTCGGCTTGCGCTGAAGTGCCTGACAAAGTGCAGGCCAAAAGCAAACCAGCGGCGAGAAAATGACGACGAATCAGCATGACAAGTCCTTTAAGGGTTTAATGTTTGAATTCTGCTACTGCTTGAAGCTTAACGCAAACGCGCTCGGGATACTCAGTGCATGCTACCGTAATACGCAAGCTAGTAGAAAGCAAAAAGGATTTGGCATCGATGATAAAAAAATTAGGACCTGTTTTTGCAACAACGCTTTTTCGCACAGTTGCCGCCTTGCCTTTACCCGTCGCTCAGCAAATCGGCCGTTTTGTTGGTTGGCTGCTATGGTGCCTGCCAGGCAGCTATAAAAGGCGCGCTGCCGAGAACCTGTCCAGGGCCATACCGGGCACGACGCGCGCATCAATCCGTCAGGCCATCATCCCTGTCGGCCAACTATTTTTTGAGATGCCCTATTGGTGGGTAAAGCGTGACGACGAGTCCATCAACCGCTATGTCGAGTGCGACAACTGGACCCAGTTCCAGGAGGCGCTGGCGCTCGGCAAGGGCGTGATCCTGTTGTCTCCGCACGCGGGCTGCTTTGAATTACTCGGTCCGGTCTACAGCAGTCGGTTTCAATCTACGGTGCTGTTTCGACCACCCCGTTTAGTGTGGCTGCAGGACTGGATTGTGAAGATGCGCAGTCGCGACAAACTCACGATGGCACCAGCAAATCAGTCGGGTGTCAGAACACTGGTCAAGACGCTGAAGAGAGGCAACACGATCGGGATTCTGCCCGACCAGGTACCCGTATTGGGTGAAGGAGTCTGGGCACCCTTTTTTGGCCGTCCTGCTTACACCATGACCTTAGTTGAGCGCTTGCAAAGCCTTACCGGCGCAACCATTTTTATTCTCGGGGCTAAACGCCATGAAAAAGGCTGTGGTTTTACCATTCTGCATAAACGTATGAACGAGCCACTATCGAACGATCCGGTCGAGGCCGCTACACAAATCAATGCCGAAATGGAGGCGATGATTCGGCAGATGCCTGAGCAATATCTCTGGGGATACAACCGCTTTCGCCAGCCCCGCGCCAAAGATGAGCGCTAGGCAGTCAGTCAATGCGTTTGCCGGTTACAGCTCCGAAATGATGAATGTGACCTTCGCGAGGCTTGACTCGGAGCGTCGATCCGATCGGGGCTTTGAGCTGTTCGTCGTATGAACGCAGAATCAGTTGATTCGAACCCAGCCGGCAATAAATTAAGCGCTCCGCTCCAAGCATCTCGACTGCCTCCACGGTGACAGACCAACCGTCAGGATCGATATCCAGGTGCTCTGGTCGAATACCCAGAATTTGTCCTGAAGGAACGCCTGCAATGTTCTTGAGCAGGTTCATTGGCGGAGAACCCATGAAGCTCGCCACGAAAACAGAGGCTGGGCGATGATAAACCGCTTCAGGTGTGCCGAACTGCTCAACGACACCGGCATTCAGTACGATCATCCGTTGAGCCAGCGTCATCGCTTCAACCTGGTCATGGGTGACGAACAGCGAAGTAATGCCCAGTTCACGATGCAGCTTTTGAATTTCGAGTCGAGTGTGCGCTCTTAACTTGGCATCAAGATTAGATAGTGGCTCATCAAAGAGAAATACCTTTGGCTGTCGGACAATGGCACGCCCCATCGCGACTCGCTGACGTTGACCCCCAGACAGCGCACGAGGCTTACGGTCCAGGTAAGGAGCGAGCTCAAGTATGGCGGCCACTTTGTCGACACGTTCACGGATTTCAGACTCTGGCACTTTTGCAATTTTCAAGCCATAAGCCATATTGTCAAACACAGACATATGGGGATACAGCGCATAGTTTTGAAAAACCATGGCGATGTCTCGCTCAGCGGGCTCAAGGTCGTTAACGACTTTCTCCCCGATTGCAATCGTGCCACCCGAAATATCTTCAAGACCTGCGACCATTCTCAAGAGGGTCGACTTGCCACAGCCAGAGGGGCCCACAATCACTACGAACTCTCCGTCAGCAACGTTAGCCGTCAAATCATGAATGACCTGAACCCCGGCCCGTGCGTTGCCGTACTGCTTCTTAACGTGAGTAAAAGTAATGGATGCCATCGTGTTATTTCTCTGAGTCGACCAGGCCCTTCACGAACCATTTTTGCATCAACATAATGATAATCATGGGAGGAATCATGGCCAGCACTACGTTAGCCATGACGATGTTCCAGTCAGGGGTAGATTCCGTCGAAATTAAGCGACGAATGCCCATGACCACAGGATACATATCCTCACTTGTCGTCACCAGTAAGGGCCACAAATACTGGTTCCAGCCATAGATAAACTGAATAACAAACAGCGCAGCGATGCTCGTTTTCGACAGCGGAAGCAAGACATCCCAGAAGAAACGCATTGGACCTGCTCCGTCCATTCTTGCAGCCTCGGTCAGCTCGTCGGGAACGGTTAGAAAAAACTGTCGAAATAAAAATGTCGCTGTAGCCGAGGCGATCAGAGGGATAGTTAACCCTGCATAGCTATTGAGCAACCCCAGTGTCGCGACTACATCATAAGTGGGACCTATTCTCACTTCGACTGGCAACATCAGGGTCACGAATACCATCCAGAAAACCAAACCGCGCAGGGGGAACCGGAAATAGACAATCGCAAACGCAGATAACAGCGAAATAGCAATTTTGCCGATTGAAATGATCAACGCGCTAATTAGACTGACTTTCATCATCGGCCAGGCAGGCACGATGACTCCGCCTTGAAAGGATGGCCCACCAAACAAGGCCAAGCGATACGTTTCCATGAAGTGACTGCCAGGAAGCAAAGATATCGGTGAGGCCCTGGCAATCTCCTCAGCTGATTGCGTCGAAGCGATAACGGTAATGTAGAGCGGTAGCGCAACCGTCAACACGCCTAGGATCAGCACCATGTGCGATAACCACGTCAAACCTGATTTGCGCTCAACCATTCAATCCGCTCATGAATATTGCACTTGACGCTCTACGAAACGAAACTGGATCACTGTCAGCGCGATGACAACGAGCATCAGGATGACAGATTGCGCGGCTGAGCCGCCCATGTCCATCGCCTTGAAACCATCGTAATACACTCGATAAACGAGGGTGGAGGTAGCGGTACCCGGACCACCGTGCGTTGTCGCATCAATGATGGAGAATGTTTCAAAGAAAGCGTAAACGACGTTAATCACAAGTAAAAAAAACGTCGTCGGCGATAACAACGGAAACGCAATAGTCCAGAAGCGATGCCAAGGGGAAGCTCCGTCAATGGCGGCAGCTTCAATCAGAGACCTCGGTATCGATTGCAGGCCTGCGAGAAAAAATAGAAAATTGTAGGAAATCTGTTTCCAGACTGCCGCAATGACGATCAGCGTCATCGCGTTGCCAGCATTAAGCAGTTGATTCCAGTTAATGCCGATGCTCTTGAGCGCAAAGGCTACAACGCCCATCGGTGAAGCAAACATAAAAAGCCACAGAACACCCGCCACCGCTGGCGCAATCGCGTAAGGGCCAATCAGCAGGGTTCGGTAAAAACCGGTTCCAAAAACAATACTGTTGGCCATGACGGCCAAAAGCAAGGCAAGCGACAATCCGATCGTGGCAACGAGGATCGCGAATATCGCGGTCGTGTAAAAAGACTCCAGATAAGTCGAATCACTGAAAAGTCGTTCGAAATTTTCTGCGCCGACATACTCCACTGACGTACCGAAAGCATCCTGCGACAGGACGCTTTGATAAAGCGCCTGAGCCGCCGGCCAGAAAAAAAAGACCAGTATCACGATCATCTGCGGTGCTATCAGCAACCATGGCAGCCATCGTGATTTGAACCGGACTTTTTTTTCCATCGACTAGATTACTTGCTGTTGGCTTTTTCGAAACGCTCCAACTGCTCATTACCACGCTTGACGGCAGTGTCGAGGGCTTCTTTGCTGCTCTTCTTGCCGGACCAGACTTGCTCGAGCTCTTCGTCGATGATGGTTCTGATCTGGACAAAATTACCCAAACGAATACCGCGCGATTTGTCAGTTGTTTTACGAATCATTTGAGTCACGGCAACATCAGTACCTGGGTTTTCTTTGTAAAAGCCAGACTTATCGGTTAACTCGTAGGCAGCAATCGTAACAGGCAGGTAACCAGTGCGCTGATGGCTGGCAGCAGCAACTTCAGGCTTTGACAAGTAAGCGAAGAACTGAGCAACTCCCTTGTAATGATCAGCTGGCTTACCAGCCATCGTCCACAGGCTCGCGCCACCAATCACGGTGTTTTGTGGTGCACCTTTGATGTCCTGGTAGTAAGGCAATGTCGAGATACCGAAGGCAAACTTGCCGCTACGCTTGACATCAGCATAGGTCGCCGATGAGCCCGTGATCATGGCGCAGTCACCTGAAACAAAGCTATTGGTTGCAGCACTTGCACGGCCGTTATATTTGAACAGACCTTCTTTCGACCACTTTTCGAGATTACCGATATGGCGCTGTTGCAACGGGGCATTAAAGGTCAGACGAGTCTTGAGCCCTTTCATGCCGTTACCCAAGGTGGCGAATTCGGTGTCATGCCAGGCGCTGAAACTTTCAAGCTGAACCCAGCTCATCCAGCTGGTGGTGTAAGGACAAGTGCTGCCCGAAGCCTTAAGCTTGGTCATCACATTTTCCATGTCTGTCCAAGTGACTGGGGGCTTCTCAGGATCCAGTCCTGCGGCTTTGAAAGCGTCTTTGTTGTAGAAGAGCACAGTTGTTGAGCTATTAAAGGGGAAGCTCAACACTTCGCCACTGGGCGCCGTGTAATAGCCAATCACCGCTGGCACATAGTCTGCTGGTTTGAAAGTGATGCCAGCCTTCTTCATGACCTCTGTAACAGGCACGATGGTGTTTTTACTTGCCATCATCGTTGCTGTGCCAACTTCGAACACCTGCAGAATATCTGGCTGGTTGCCAGCACGAAAGGCTGCAGCAGCAGCTGTCATGGCTTCGTCGTAACTACCTTTTAGAACTGGCACCACTTTATATTCAGTTTGGCTTTCGTTGAAGTTTTTCGCCAGATCGTTAACCCAGCCCTCGAGGGCACCCGACATTGCGTGCCACCAGATGATTTCAGTAGCCGCCTGAGAATTGATAGGCGACGCAGCAGCAGCTACGGCAAGGCAAGTCGTTGCGGCGAAGCGAGAAATGTTCAGTTTCATAGGATCCCTAGTAAGTGCGGTGTAAAGCCGAAACTTTACTGTTGATATGTGACATTTTTACTGCAATTGTGTCACAAACTTGTCACGAATCAATATCGAGTTCTGGTTAACCCTGAGAGATGTCTCGAGAAAGATTGTAATCAGTGGTAGATGCTACTCGGTTCGTGCGCAGCAGGGAAATCGGTGTCCGACGGCACGTCAACCGGATTGGCGGAGATAGTAATGGTAATAAACCACTGCGCATGCCCCGCCACGGCATTCAGAAGCGAGTGCAAGCCAAAACCAAGATCACGAGCGAGCGTCACATTGAACGACTCACGACCGTTAATCAGGAAAGTCAAGGTGATGGTGTCAGAGGAATGAACGCACGAAGCCTCGTTCACCAGGGCGGGTGCCACATCCACCCCGAGCAAATTACCTTCTTGCGAGCGCTCCTGGAAAGGCATTGTCTGTTTAGGGACGGTGATCAACTTTTGTGGCGGCGGGGGGTTTACCGAGATCTTGCGTTCATCCGCATGGCTCTCAGGGCTTTCACCGATGCTGGCTGAAGACTGATCGCTCGGATTAACAACGTGATCATTCGCAGATTCTGGAGATGGAATTCTTCCGATCGGGCCATCAATCTTCAGGAAAAGGGAGAGGTGCTCAAGCACAAAGCGGCAGACCCGCCTTGTCAAAACAAGACTCAAGTGTTTATCTGCGCCCAAGTTCATACGCATCAACATTCGATCTTCCTGATCCAGGTACATCACTTGAATTTGCGAGATTTCCATTACATCTGCTGTTATTTTCCACTTGCTCGATCATACTACTCGTTGAATACGATCGAGCATATCCGCTAAAGCGGCTACGCGGTTCAGCCATATCCAAGCCTTGTCTTGATCAAGTTGATCACAAGTTTAGAAGTACACTAGCCCGCTCAGCGATAGATCTCGATCACTAGTGTGGAGGAAGATAATGATAAGAAACCTGGTTTTTTCGGCTGTAGTCACCGTGATGAGCCTCTTGGCGACCGACGCCTTTTCGGCTAACTCGGATACCTATCCCTCGCGTCCGATTAAATTGGTGGTTGCCTACAGCCCCGGCGGCACGACTGATGTTCTGGCTCGTTTAATCGCTGCGAATTTGTCTGAAAAGCTTGGTCAGCAGGTGATTGTCGAAAACAAACCAGGTGGCGGCAACAATATTGGCACAGAGTACGTCGTCAATTCGCCGGCCGACGGCTACACGATGCTGTTGGTTAATCCTGCCAATGGGATCAACACCACCCTGTACCCTAAACTGCATTTCAATTTCGTCAAAGACATCGTTGGTGTCGCTGGCATTGTTCGCACGCCCAACGTCATGGCGATCACCACCGTGAATTTGCCAGTCAACAACGTGGCCGAGTTCATCGCGTATTGCAAAGCGAATCCCGGCAAGATCAATATGGCCTCATCCGGCAGCGGCACCTCGGTTCATCTGTCTGGTGAACTGTTCAAATCGATGTCAGGTTGTGACATGACTCACGTGCCCTATAAAGGCGCTGGACCAGCACTCACTGACTTGATCGCTGGCCAGGTACAGGTCATGTTTGACAACCTACCTTCATCAGCCCCGCATATTAATGGGGGTCGTTTGAAGGCAATTGGCATGACTTCTGCTCAACGTGAACCGTCCATGCCGGCGGTACCTTCAATTGGTGAGACAGTGCCTGGCTATGAAGCCACTGCTTGGTTCGGCCTGGGGATGCCCAAGGGTTCGCCGCGTGAAGCGATTGATCGTATCAATGCGGAGGTTAACAAAGCACTTGCTGAACCTAAGATGAAAGAGCGCCTGTTTGAATTAGGCGGTCTGCCGATCCCTGGCACCCCAGAAGACTTCAACAAAACCATTGCCGACGAAACGAAAAAGTGGGCAAAGGTAGTTAAAGACTCTGGCGCTACAGCCGATTAAGGCCCGATCAGGACCCGTAGCCCTGGCTCAAATTATCTGGTGGCGGCAATTAAGCCGCCATCGACAACGATGTCCTGAGCCGTTACATAACGACTTTCGTCGCTCGCCAAGAACAAGACTGCGTTAGCCACATCCCAGGCATCCCCCATGTGACCCGCCGGCACTTGATTATGGCGATGTTCAACAAACGCCTCGAACTGCCCACCTGCGTATTTGTCTGCGAGACGTTTGACCAAGGGGGTAAAAACCAAACCAGGCACCACGCAGTTCAGACGGATACCCTTGTTAGCATAGAGAACTGCTGTGGTCTTAGTTAGCTGCATCAGAGCGGCCTTCGCGGCTGCGTAGGCTACCTGAGGTTTGCCAACGTAGCGCAACCCAGCGACGGACGAAATGCTGATGACTGAGCCATTGCCTTGTTTTTCCATGATCGGCAATACAGATTTCATCGTCAAAAACGCAGTTTTGACGTTTAAATCCATCTGACCATCCCAGGTTGACTCGCTCATTTCAACAGGGCCGCCCGGCTCTGATTGACCCACGTTGTTAATCAGAATGTCGATACGGCCGTACTGGTCGAGACAGGCTTGTACCATTCTTTGCACATCTTCTGCGCTGGTCACGTCCGCGGTCATGACAAAGGCTTTGCCACCCTCATCGTCGATGATTTTCTTGGTGACCTCCGCTGCATCCAAGTCGCGATCTACACCAAAGATCGATGCGCCCTGCCTAGCCAGTAACACGGTGATGGCTTTACCGTTGCCCCACCCTTCGCCGCGCGTGCCGCAGCCAGTGACCAGAGCCACTTTGCCATCCAATCTAAACATAATATCTCCCGTTGAAGTGTGACGCATCTTTTTTATTTCACTCATCATAAATCAAGGTCGATCTCACCCGTTAGTGCGACAAGCGGGTAATATCAATTCGCTTTATATAAAAAAATTACAAAAATGGCTTTTTCATGACAACAAAACCAAAGCTGTTCAATAGAAATCTCGTGCTGATGATCATCTGTCAGGGACTGTTTCTGACTAACAATGTGACCTTCGCTGCCATTAATGGGCTGGTTGGATTCTCGCTTACACCAATCCCCTGGCTGGCCACGTTACCGCTAATGGGCTATGTTGTGGGCGGTGCGTTATCGACCAGTATCGTCGCTAAAACTCAACGCAGGTATGGGCGAAAAAAATCGTTTCAATTTGGGATTATCGTCGCTGTCTTGTCTGCGCTTCTGTGTGCGTTGGCAGTCAGTTTGCATAGTTTTGGACTGCTTATTGCTGGCACGGTTGTTGCTGGTTATTACAACGCCAACGGCCAAATCTATCGTTTCGCTGCGCCAGAGCTTACTCACCCCAGCTTGCGGGAAAAAGCGGTCTCATGGGTCTTGGCGGGCGGGTTAATAGGTGCCGTGTTCGGCCCGGGCATGACCATACTCACCAAAGACGCACTGGGCGTGCCGTTCATGGGGCCTTATCTGGCATTGTCAGTCATAGGCCTAGTGGCTTATTTTTTGATGCATCAAATTCACTTTCCGGACGATTCAAGAACCGAAGCGCCTAAAAAGAGCGGGCGACCACTCGCCGAGATCATCAAACAGCCATTATTTATTGTCAGCGCGCTGGGTGCATCGATGGGATACGGCATCATGAATTTATTGATGGCGGCTACCCCTTTAGCGATGGATATTTGTGGTTTGCCGTTTTCTGACGCGGCTCTGGTCTTGCAGTGGCACGTTATTGGCATGTTTGCGCCGGGATTCTTTACTGGATCATTGATTAAAAAATTCGGGGCAATAAAAATCATGGCGGTCGGTTTAGGTCTGAACATCGTGTGCATTGGCATTGCACTACGGGGCGTTGATTTGCATCATTTTTTAGCTGCGCTGTTCACGCTCGGGGTTGGATGGAACTTTCTCTTCGTCGGAAGCACGACGCTCGCACTCAACGCTTACAAGCCGGAAGAAAAAGACAAGGCACAAGGCGCAATCAATTTTTGTGTGTTTGCCGTCATGGCGGTAACTTCTGTTAGCTCTGGTGCCTTGCTCACGACGAAGGGCTGGGACTGGATGAACTACGGGTCACTAATCCCGGTCGCACTCATTGGGCTCGGACTGGTTTGGCTGATTAGTCAACCTCGCCGTAACCCCGACACTATTTAGAAACTATTTATTCAATCGAAGGTAAAGAGGCTTAATCATGCTGTCATATTGGATGCACACCCGCGAAGGTCAAACAACACTAGAAATGCGGACAGTGGAGGCGCCAAAGCCAGGGCCCAAACAAGTGCTCGTACAACTACAAGCGGCAAGTCTGAATCGTGGTGAATTCGTCGTCGGTCATGGGTTGCACAAAGGCGATCAAGCTACGCAGATTGGAATGGAAGGTGCAGGTGTTGTGGCAGCACTCGGTGAGGAGGTGTCGGGATTTGTAATCGGGGACAAAGTTATGGGACGCTGTCGCGGGGCATTCGCGGAGTTCGCTTGCATGGACACGAGAGAGGCCATGATCATCCCTGAACAACTCTCATTCGAAGAAGCAGCTAGCGCGCCTCTGGCATTTTTAGTTGTGCATGATATGGTCACCCTTCAGGGCGAGTTGAAGGCCGGCGAGTGGTTGCTCATTAACGGCGTGTCGTCTGGTGTCGGGGTTTGTGCGCTGCAATACGCGAAAGCCATTGGTGCCAAGGTGATAGGCACGTCCGGCTCACCAGAGAAACTGGCGCGCTTGCGTGACTACGGTTTAGACTTGGCCCTCTGCACCCGTAAACCAGATTTTGCGAGTGACGTAATGGCTGTCACAAATGGCCACGGAGCCGATTTAGTAATCAATACGGTCGGCGGTACCGTCTTTGCCGAAAGCGTCAGTTGCATGGCCTTCGAAGGCCGTCTGGCCATGGTTGGCTACGTAGACAATACCTTAACGGCACCGATTGACCTTCAAGCACTGCACGCCAAACGCCTGAAGCTATTCGGGGTATCCAACAAATTACGAAGCCCAGATCAGAGAGCGCAGTTTTTGCCTGAGTTCAAGCGCGACATTATTCCTTTATTGGCTGACGGTCGGATTAAACCTTTGGTAGATGCTGTCTTCCCTTTTAACGAACTTGAGCAAGCAAAGCAAATGATGGAGACTAATACGCACGTCGGTAAGATTGTCATTAAAATTGAAGATAACGATAATTAAAGATTCAAACTATTATTGTGAGAGACATGCAAAAAAAATATTTACTCGCAGTATCAACCTGCGCGCTTCTCAGCTTCAACCTCGCAACTCACTCTGAATCCTTGATCACCATGTACGGCATCATTGATTCAGGTTTGGTGTACCAGAACCTGACCGGTAACGAAACATACAACGGCTCAAGAGCTGGCCTATCTAGCGGCACGCAGACGACCTCACGTTGGGGTATGAAAGGTACTGAAGATCTGGGTGATGGCTATTCGCTGAACTTTGTGCTCGAAAGCAGTTTCGAGACCAATAATGGCGCACTGCTCTCGGGCGGCAGGATCTTTGGCCTCCAATCGTGGTTTGGTGTTGGCAAGCAGGACTTGGGGTACGTCAGATTTGGGCGTCAGAGCAGTTTCGCTCTCGAAAACTTTTTACCGATTGATCCGTTTCGAGGCGGATTTGGGCAAGCACGCATGGCGATGGCCTTTGGATCATCGAATTCAAATACCAAGTACAGCAGTTTGCTGAAAGCCATGGTCGAGCCTGTGAGCGGCCTGAAATTAGGGGCGGGATATTCTTTCGCGCCACAGATGAACACGACTTACTACAACGGCAGCGGCGTAACCACAGCAACTGCCGCCGATTACAATTTCGATACGATGCACAACACGCGTCTGATCACGCTCGGTGCCAATTACACGAGTGGCCCGCTGGTTTTGGCTGCCAGTTATGATCAAGTAATGCCCGATCCCAGCGCACCGGTGCCAGATGCGCTCTCGCGACCGCCGAACATCAGGGAATGGATTCTCGGGGGCAAATACGATTTTGACTGGATCGCATTATCAGCTGCCTACGGTCAGAATGCCGGTGGCACGATTAACAATCAAGCGGTCTCAGTCACTAGTAATGGCAAGGCAACTCTCGACTCGGTGTCTTGGGGCGGTGGTCAAGCAACGATGATGTTTGACCCAAACATGAGCTACTACTCAATTATGTTCGGTGGCACCATCCCCCTCAATCAAAGGTCGAAAGTTTTTACTTCCTGGACCCAAGCGCACAATACTGGGACCAGTAACGCGGCGGCGGGGGTTACCAACCAAAATATTTTCAGTGTTGGCTATCAATATGATCTATCCACCAGAACTGATTGGTACGCCGCCACTTCTTACGCAACTAATGCGGGTTTCGTGAACGGCGTCAACAGCTATATTTTAGTGAGTGGCATTCGTCACCGTTTCTAGGTCAACTTTGTGCGATACCGGAAGTCCAAGTAGACGTATTTTTTACGAAGCCGCTACCGGCTCGTTTTTCAAGCCAATAGGAATAATTCGCCGGGATAGTTTTAAAAGTGGACTCGTCCCCGAGTTTGCTTGCTGCATCAAAGGCCCAGTGAGGGTTATTCAACATCTCGCGCCCAATTGCCACCATATCGGCCTGACCTTGCCGTAAAATTTTCTCAGCTTGATCTGCATGAATAATCAGACCCACGGCTTGCGTCATGATGCCCGCCTCTGCACGGATCTGCTGAGCATAAGGCACCTGATAACCGAAACCCGGGCGGCTCGCGCTTGCCATGACAGATCCCTCCGACATCCCGCCGCTGCTGCAATCGATCACATCGACACCTTTTAACTTCAGTTCCTTGCATAGTTTCACGCTGTCTTGAATCGACCAGCCTTGCTCATCGACCGCCGAAATGCGATAGAACAGTGGCTTACCCTGTGGCCACAGCGATCTCACATGCTCTACAAGCTCTAAGGCAAAGCGCATCCTGTTGTTGAAAGAGCCACCATAGGCATCGGTTCGCTGGTTCGCGTGTTCAGAACAGAACTGATGAACCAGATAACCGTGTGCCCCGTGCACTTCAACAATATCAAGACCTGCCCTCTCGGCTCTGAGTACAGCCTGACCGAAGGTCTCGATCAAGTCTTGAATTTCGGTCACTGATAACTCATGCGGCACTTGCGATTTAGAACCTGCAGCGATGGCGCTGGGTGCGATCAACTCCCACTCTTCACCGTGATCCACGCCTTTTTGCTCAGGGCCGAGTGGCAAACGCCCCTCCCAGGGCACGGAGTTTCGGGCTTTACGACCAGAGTGTCCGAGCTGAATCCCTACCGTCGCACCCTGAGATTTCGCAAACTGCGCAATCTTAGCGATCATGGGGATAAAGTCGTCTTTCCATAAGCCAGGGTCACGCGGCGTGGTGCAGCCTCTTGGGTCAGCTTTTGTGGACTCAATCATGATGAGCCCTGCACCGCCCAAGGCAAATTTTGCGTAATGAGCAAAGTGCCAATCAGACATAAAACCGTTCTCAGCCGCATAGGTGAGCATTGGGGACAACCCTATCCTGTTCTTGATTGTGACGTCTCTGATCGCAAGCGGAGAGAATAATTTTGATTTCACGTTGTTTTGCCTCGCACCAATATTTTTGAGAATTGTCCTGTGCTTGAGTATCACAAATGGCGATGATCAAGGCAAGCAAGGTTTGCCACTGACCGAATTAAGCTGCTTCGCCACTTAAATAAAAATGCAAAAAAACTAGCAGACAACCAGCGGGTTAGTCGTATATATTCGAAACAGGCGGAGCATGTCTAGAATTTAAATACTTAAAAAGCCCCCCAGGAGACCAACATGAGCAATTCACTCAAGCAAGATCGTTCATCATTTATTGTCAATCGACGTCGCATTTTGCACGCCGCCGGTGGAATGGCGGGCATACTTGCCTTCAGACAAGCTCCGGTATTCGCACAAGCGCAAGCACAAAAAATGGTGATTGCCCATATGAATCCGTTACCTGAATCAGGTTCGGTGTCGATGGATTTTCTTGCCAAAACATTGACTGAGCGGTCGAAAGGTGAACTCGCAGTTGAGTTTCAAGGCGGCACGCTCTTGACTAAAGAAATTGACGTCATGAACGCGGTCAAAGCCGGTAATGTTGCAATCGGATCACCTGCTGGCGGCGCGGCAACATTATTCCCTGAGATGGAGGCATTCATGGTCTCCTATCTGATCAGCAATTACCAGCAAGCCTACTCGATCCTGAACGGCAAAGTGGGTGAGCGCTTAGACAAGCTGTTTCAAGAGAAATACGGCGTCAAGGTACTTTACTTCTACGACTACGGTTTCAGGCACTTCTGGCTCAATAAAATGGCCATCACACAGCCCAAGGATCTTCGCGGGATCAAATTGCGTGTGCAACCGTCGAAAGTCTTTGCAGATTGCGTCAATAGTCTCGGTGCAGTTGCCGTCCCTATGCAATGGAATGAAGTCATCACCGCATCACAGCAAGGCGTGATCGATGGAGCAGATTTGCCCGTGGTGAATATGGTGCCGCTTAAAGCATATGAAGTGTCGAAATACTTTTCAATGACTTACCATAACTACGGTGCGACGCTGGTCGGCATGAATGCGGGCCTATGGAACAAACTTCGCCCCGAGCAGCAAACCATGTTCATGGATGCTTCACGTGAAGCGCAAGCGATGGTGCGAAAAAACACGGAAAGTGTAGACACACTCGAAGCCGCGAAAAAGATTCTCGAACCGCACGGCATGAAAGTCAACGCACCTGATCTTGGTCCTTTTAAAGCGGTTGCCCAACAAAAGCTCTGGCCCATGTACCAACAAAAGTACGGTGCGCTGTGGGACGAAATCGTCGCTAGCAGCAAGTAATCATGAATCGCTCAATTGCAATGATCCCCAAGTTCATCTTGGGGTTTCTAGTGCTATCGGCCATCGTCGTGATGTTGGCAGGCGTATTTTTGCGCTACATCATGCTGCCAATTACAGACTGGATGGATGTAGATCCAGTGAACTTTTTCTGGGTTGAAGAAGTTGGTGAGCTGGCGCTGACTTGGTTAGTCATGATCGGTGCTGCGCTCGGGGTTCGTGAAAACAGTCATTTTTACCTGTCGGTGTTCGTACACAAATTACCGTCTGGCATGCAAAAGTGCATGGCTGTTTTTAACTATTTACTGATTGCGGCCTTTGGTGGCTTAATCGCCTGGATATGCTTTGGCTTGGCCATGATTAATAAAGGACTGGCTTCGCCGGCATTGGAAATGAGCCTTGGGCTTTTTTATATTTCCGCGACAGTGGGCGGGATTTTAATGGTTCTGATAGCAGGCGGTTGCGTTAAGGACGAGGTGTCCAATAAGCAAAACCAAGCAATCACCAACTTACCGGATGGGCACTGACATGATCTTGATCGTGATGGGGTTGGTCTTTTTAGTAGCCCTGCTCATTTCCCTACCCATTGTTTTTTCGCTTGGCGCGTCAGCCATCGTTGGCCTGGTCGTGGGTGGCTATCCGATCCAGCAACTGGGATCGACGATTGTCAGTGCATCGCAAAGTTGGGTGTTGCTAGCGATACCGTCCTTTATCTTCGCAGGTAGTGTGATGGAAAGATGCGGCATGTCGAATGCTTTGGTCGAGCTTGCACGCGCGATGGTGGGTTGGTTAAGAGGCGGTCTTGGCATGTCGGTTATCGTCGTGTCATATTTTTTCTCTGACATCTGTGGCTCAAAAATGGCAGAGGTATCTGCACTGAGTAGTGCCTTGGTTGAGCCACTCAAAAAATCTGGTTACCGAGCGGAGGATGCCGCATCTCTTATCGCCGCAGGGACTGCGATGGGGATGCTAGTGCCACCGGCAATTTTCATGATTGTGATTTCTGCAGTAACCAATCAGTCGGCAGTCACGTTATTTCTGGCTGGCTTCATACCGGCAGCAACGATAGGGCTGTGCTTGTGCCTGCTTGTATTTATACAAGCACATTTGCTGGGTTGGCCGAAAGATTCCAGACCGAGCTTCGGCAGATTATGGTCGGCGTTTAAAAAAGCGGCTGTGCCCCTGGTAATCCCTATTGTGATCCTTGGTGGTTTTTATATCGGGGCATTTACCGCGACCGAGGCAGGAGCCATTGTGGCTTTGTATTCTTTGCTGGCGGCAAAATTCTATTACCGCAACATCACCTGGAAAGAGATTGGTGTCATTGCTTATCAAAGTGGCATCATGACAGCGAGCGTCATTTTTCTGCTGGCGGTAGCTACAGTGTTTCAATACATCTTAGGGGTCTCCGGGGTTCCGTTGTTATTTGCCAAAATTCTGGCTCCTCTAGAGGCCTATCACTGGACTTTTCTGTTGGGCGTCGCGTTGATCACCATGTTGTTTGGGATGGTCCTGGAGGGCTTGCCTGCTGCCGTAGTCTTGATCCCGGTGGTCTATCCCATCGCAGTGAAACTAGGGATCAATCCCATCCACTTTGACATCGTTCAGACTGCCGCCGTAGGCATTGGCCTCTTTCTGCCTCCGATGGGGGTCGGTCTATTAATGGCGTTAAAATTTGCGAATGTCGGTGTGGGTCAGCATTTCAAATATTACTGGCCTTATCTGCTTGCACTTTTCGCCGGTTTGATGCTGATTATTTGCATCCCGGAATTGACCCTTGCGTTACCGAGAAGTGCAGGTTTTATCAAGTAGGACCAGGTCAATCAATATTTAAAGCGCCTCGTCGTACTTGATCCCTTTCCATTGAGTCGAATAGCGCTTTAAAGTTACCTTCTCCAAAACCTTCATCCTTCTTTCGCTGGATAAATTCAAAGAAAACTGGGCCCAGTAAAGTCTCTGAGAAGATCTGCAACAGCAATCTGGGGTCGCCCTGCTCAGTTGACCCATCCAGCAAGATGCCGCGAGCCTGAAGGGCTTCAACTGGTTCCCCGTGACCTGGCAAACGCTCTGCCAACATGTCGTAGTACGTTTGTGATGGTGCAGTCATGAGTGAAATTCCTGCCCGACGAAGGGCATCAACACTTTCAATCAAGTTGTCACAACGCAAAGCAATATGCTGAATCCCCTCGCCATTAAATTTCATTAAAAATTCTTCGATCTGACCACCACCGCCTTTGCTTGATTCTTCGTTCAATGGGATTCGGATCAGGCCGTCGGGTGCGGTCATCGCTTTACTCGTCAACCCTGTGTATTCGCCCTTGATGTCGAAATAACGGATCTCTTTGAAGTTGAAGATCTTTTCGTAGAAACCTGCCCAGAAGCTCATGCGACCGCGATAGACATTGTGAGTCAGATGATCGATGACCTTAAATCCGTGTCCTCGCGGATGTCTATCCACGTCTGGCAAGAACTCAAAGTCGATATCGTAAATACTCTTACCGTCTTCAAAGCGGTCAATTAAATACAGCGGCGCGCCGCCAATCCCTTTAATGGCGGGCAACCTTAGCTCCATCGGGCCAGTCGGGATTTCGATCGGTTGAGCACCCAGCTCGAGGGCCCGTGCATACGCCTGGTGCGAGTCTCTAACGCGAAACGCCAGAGCGCAAGCAGAACTGCCGTGCTCGGCAGCGAAGTAACCAGCAATACTTTTCGGCTCACGGTTAACGATGAAGTTGATATCGCCTTGACGATATAACACCACATCTTTTGATCTATGTTTCGCAACAAGTGAGAAGCCCATCAATTCAAAGAGATGCTCGAGTTTGTCAGCTTCAGGGGAGGCGAATTCAACAAATTCGAAGCCACATAGGCCCATGGGATTATCGAATAGATCAGTCATACGTATCCTTTACGTTCAAATAACTCTGGCTGGCAGCACTTGCGCCGTGCACTGCCCAAACCCTATCCGCGCAAACCCTGTTCGCTGGCACCAACCACGTAGCGTAATGGCGTCACCGTCTTCGAGGAAGGTTCGCGTTTCGCCGTTTGGCAACACTACTGGCTTCTTGCCTCCCTCGGTGAGTTCGATGAGCGCTCCTGCCTCGTCGGCCGTTGGCCCTGATAAAGTGCCAGTTCCGAGCAAATCGCCACTTTGCAGGTTGCAACCATTGACGGTGTGTTGTGTCACCAGTTGAGCTGCTGTCCAGTAGGCATGGCGATAATTCGACTGCGCAATTTTTGAAGGTGCCATACTCGCCTCTCGCATTGCCGTAGTCTGAATAAGAATATCCAGTTCAATATCGAGAGCACCGTGAGCTTCATTTTCGTCCGAGCTAAGGTAAGGCAGTGGCTGCGGGTCAGTCACAGGACGAGGCATGGCTGCACGGTAAGGCGCTAGAGCTTCGAGGGTCACCACCCAGGGCGATACGGAGGTACAAAAACTTTTCGCGAGAAAAGGGCCAAGCGGCTGTGACTCCCAGACCTGAATATCACGCGCGGACCAATCATTCAACAAGCAAAGCCCGAAAATATGCTTCTCGGCGTCTTCGAGCGCAATAGCTTGCCCCAGCGCGTTACCAGATCCGATAAAAATGCCCAATTCAAGCTCGAGATCAAGTCTCTTACAAGCCGACAAGCTCGGCTGTGTCGCGCCGGGGGGTAAGGTTTGACCTACTGGTCTTTGAAAATGTTGACCGGATATCACAACACTCGAAGCACGACCGTGATAGCCGATTGGCAACCACTTGTAATTCGGCAGCAGCGGATTGTCTGGGCGAAACAGTTTTCCAACATTCGTTGCGTGCTCAATCGAGGTGTAAAAATCGGTGTAATCCGAGATTTTGGCTGCAACGGCGTACTCAACATCTGACTGCGGGATCAGGCATGCTTGGACAGAAGACTGCTGCGTGCAGTTTTGCCGGAGCATTTGCGAAAGTGCGAGCCTGAGCGCAGACCAAACCTGCCACCCAAGACTCATCAACAAATTAAGACCGTCGTGGCTCGCAGCAAGAAGCGCCTCTTGAACAACACCAGAACATAGACCGCTGTGGGCTAAGGCGGCCAGGTCCACGATCTGATCACCGATCGCGACACCAATCCTAAAAGACTCGTTACTTTTTGATCGCCGGAAGTTTGCGAAAGGCAGGTTCTGAATCGGGAAATCATTGCCCGGGAGGTTGGCGCTTTCGATCCAGCTCTTTAAATCGGCGCGATGGGTTTCGTTGATTGTGTTCATGGGTTAAGTCCTGTGACTGCCGTCATGCATCCAAGAGGCGTGGGCGGGCGCTTTTTTTGTTGCAGCCCATTCGTCGAGCATGATTCCCTTAACTTCATCGAGCTTGTGGTACATCGCGCTGGTGCCACAATCAAAAGCAAGCTCTAGACGATGCCCGTTGGGATCAAAGAAATAAATACTTTTAAAAAGCGTGTGATCAACTGGGCCCACAACATTGACACCATCGGCCTCAAGACTCGCCTTGGCCTGAACAAGAGCGTCCAGAGAATTCACCTTAAACGCAAGGTGTTGTACCCATTCAGGGGTATTGTGATCGCGACCCATCGGCTTTTGAGTGGGTAACTCGAAAAAAGCAAGGATATTGCCACCCCCAGCATCGAGAAATACATGCATATAGGGATCGGGCGCCTTTGTTGAGGGTACCTGATTTTCAGCAATTGCCAGAACAAACTTCATCTGAAGGTGTCGTTGATACCACTCAACTGTCTGCTTGGCGTCATTGCAACGGTATGCCACGTGATGAACACCTTGAGTCAACATATTGATGCCTCCCTTTTTATTCGTCTTCGGGTTGTAAACCCTGCTCAGTCTGCTGAATCAGTTTGTCAAGCAACCGGCTGAACTGCTCCGACTCGTTGGCTGACAGCACACCAAAAACCTCTTTGTTGCGCCGATCAATCATCGCAATGGTCTTTAACCAAACTTTCTTACCAGACGCTGTTAACGTCAACGTTACACCACGTGCATCATTTGCCGTTACTGTTTTACTGACCAACCCCCGGTCAACCAGGGCTTGCGCAGCTCTGCTCGCTTGTCCTTTATTGAGATTGGCCCGATTCGCCAGATCATTGATCGAAAGCGGAGCAAACGCCCCGATTGCGCCGAGACAGCGGCCATCACTCAAGGATAAACCTGTCGCTTCTGGATAGGAGCGCTGGCTCTCAAGATCAATCAGCTTATGTAAGCGGTGTAAGCGATAGGTCAGCGCCCGGTTTAATTGATAACCGTCAGCAGGCATTTATTGTTCTATAAAGTTTTAGTTACCTAAATAGTAACAAATTTAGTTGCGCATGCAACTAAATAATCATTTGGATAAATGAGCACCAATGGCAGCTGCAGCCGTTCTGGTTTCAACACCCAGTTTGTCGAAGATATGTTCCAGATGCTTATTAACCGTGCGAGGGCTCATTCCCAATATCTCGGCAATGTCGCGATTGGTTTTGCCTTTTGCCAACCAAGACAGCACCTCACTCTCTCGACGCGTTAATGACGCGTTTTGTAACCGGGTCATGTCCCCCGACGGTAGGTCTCGTTTGGCAAGCAACAGCATTGTTTCTCCCAGTCCAACTAAGCCAAGATTACGCAGTGACAAATCAGGATAATCAGGCAAACTGAGTTGATCTTCTTTCGCGGCGAGTATTGATAGCCACTGGTCCGGCTTGAAATCTTGGGTCAACCATTGTTTTGCTTGTGGGGACTGCCAAGCCACCCGACCTTGAGCGTCAATCACGACTACACCAAAACCGGCTATATCTACTGCATCACGGGCGAGCCGAACCTCTTTCGCATTACGTATGTGAGTTTGTAGTCTAGCCAACACTTCTTCTACCCTTATCGGCTTGACGACGTAATCGACCCCACCACTTTCAAACGCTTGAACGATATGTTGAGTTTCAGACAATCCAGTCATAAAGATGACAGGCAAGTGAGCAAGTATTGGATTGCCTTTAATTTGCAAACAGGTTTCAAACCCGGACAAACCTGGCATGATGGCATCAAGTAAAACAGCGTCCACTGACACCAGCTTGAGCCGCTCTAAAGCCGTTGCGCCGTCAAGCGCGACCACAACGCTATAGCCAGCTTGTTCAAGTGCTTCATAAAGCATTCCCAGACTGCGGGGATCATCATCAACAATCAAGACGACGGAACGGGACGTCAAATTGCTCTCATTCATTGCCATCAGCCCTGGTCAATTCAATTAAATACTGAAACTCAAATTGAGTCACCTTTAATCTCAGTGCCTCGCAAAGGGATTGATGAAGAGGGTGCGTTGCAGCAAACTTTTCAAGCTCATCCAGTAAGCCTTGCACGTGGCCAATATGCAGTAATGACGCGAGACGTCCTCGCAACGCTCGCGGAATATCTGCTGGGCGAAGCACAGTATCCGTATCCGCTTGTGGCGCCGATACCGAGATGCCGCCCAGACCGGCGCTAATCCACTTGATGTCAAGGAAGCGCCCCAAAACACCCAAGAGTTCAGATTCAAGGACGGGTTTCCCTACGAAGGCCTGGCATTGAGCGCCTGTAATTTTGGCAGGCTGGTTATCGAATAAATTTGCCGAAACCAAAATGATTGGTAAATCGGGATACCCTGCCTCTCTAATCGCGCGAGCTGTTTCCCAACCGTCCATTTCATCCATTGAGATATCTAACAACACTGCGTCGGGAACATCAACATTGAGACTATCGAGGCATTCACTTCCACTTGCCGCTTCGTTAACGGTAAAGCCAAGTGGCCGAAGCAAGGCCGCAAGCATTTGACGCTGGTCGGGCTGATCATCAACGGCCAGTAAGGTTAGACGTTCGCCTTCATATCCCGTTACATGACCGACGGTCTGAACTAAGGACCCCGGATTATCGACTTTCGGTAGATAAAGGCGAACGCAAAAGGAACTACCCAGATTTTGAGAGCTCTCCATGGATAGCTCTCCTCCCATCATGGCAGTCAACAAACCCGTAATGGTAAGACCCAGTCCAGTGCCTGGCTCTCCTCTTCTTCTGGCAGCGCCACCACGTTCAAACGGCAGAAAGATACGTTGCTGATCTTGAGGCGCTACACCAACTCCGGTGTCAACGACGTAAAACAACAAGACCTCAGCCCGCGCATCGACGCGCAGAGTCACGCTACCGGTATCGGTAAATTTGATTGCATTTCCCAGCAAATTAATCAGCACTTGTGTCAGACGCTTGGCATCGCCCTTCACCCATTCTGGCAAACCACCAGTGACTTCATATTTGAACAGCAGTCCTCTTGCAATAGCCTGCGGTTCAATCATGTGAACAATTTCGTCCAAAAGTGATCTTAGCGGCATTGGAGCAGTCTCTAAACGAAGTCTGCCTGATTCGATGTGAGCCAGATCCAGAAGGTCATCAACCAGTGACGCCATATGCAAGCCGCTGCGCTGTATGGTTTTGAGCGCATCAACTTGTTTACGATCCTTCAGTTCGGTTTTCAATAAAATCTGCAAATAGCCGAGAATACTGTTCAGTGGGGTTCGCAGCTCATGTGTCATCCCCGCAACGTAACGTGTTTTTGCTCGATTGGCGTTCTCCGCAGCCTCTTTGGCCACCTGCAGGGCGGCATCAATTCTTCTTAATGCTTCTACCTCTCGTTGTAGCAAACGGCTTTGCGCGTTCGATTCATCCTGAGCTAACTGGCGACTCTCGTTAATCAAGACGACCCACCAACTGCATACAGCGATCACCAGAATCATCATCGCGAATATTTTCGTAAATGCTTCGATGTGATCTGCGTAGGGGATCGTGTCAGCGCTGCCTTCTTGAGTCAGCGCAATCGCCATCACGGTGGCCAAGACAAAAGCGAGCGACAAGAAGACGATCAAAAATCTCCCCGCTCTCGATTTAAAACGCTCAGATATATAAGCGGGTAAAACAAGTGTCATCCAGCCCGCGAACTGCTGGTCAATCCGGGAGTTCTCTTTACACATATCGTGACAGCGTGAATCCAGTGTGCAACATAACGAGCAAATGGGTGCGCCGTAGGCTGGACAATGAGTCATATCTGGTGCTTCGAACTGATTCTCACAAACACTGCATTCGACGATCTTCCCAGCAGTTGAGAGATCAGATGCGCGTCTGGCGAGATACCACTTACCCTTGGTGAGCCAGGCAATCACGGGTGAAAGCGCAAAAGAGGCGCACAACGCGATAAAGGGAGAAAAGGCACGAGCCACGTCACCGAAAAGACCACCGTAAGCTGCCAACGCCACTCCAGCGGAAATAATCGTTGCCCCGAGTCCCACCGGATTGATATCGAACAGATGAGCGCGTTTGAATTCGATCCCTTTCGGCGACAAGCCAAGAGGCTTATTCACAACCAGGTCAGCGACGATGGCTCCGATCCAAGCGATAGCGATGTTGCTGTACAACCCGAGTACTTGCTCAAGCGCTTTGAACACGCCCAAGGTCATCAGCAACGTTGCGATGGTGACGTTAAAAACCAACCACACCACCCTGCCTGGATGACTATGTGTCACCCGGGCGAAAAAATTCGACCAAGCCAGTGACCCAGCATAAGCGTTTGTCACATTAATCTTTACTTGCGACAAAATCACAAACAAGGCGGTAATTGCAACTACCCAGGCAGGATCGCTAAAGACGTAGGCAAAGCCAGCTGTGTACATGCGTGTCGGCTCACTGGCATATTCGGTTGAAAGTTGCTGTTGCAACACAAGGAAGGCTAAAAAACCGCCACCCAGCATCTTCGCCGCACCCGGCAGAATCCAGCCTGGGCCTGCCAGCGTCACTGCGGCCCACCATCGAAAGCGGTTTGCTTTAGTTTTCTCGGGCAGAAACCTGAGATAGTCGACTTGTTCGCCGATCTGCACGACTAAAGAACAGGCTACAGTAAAAGCAGAACCGAACATCAACCAACCAAATTCGCTTGTTCCGGATAGACGTCCGCTCAGCCCCGTAAATTCAACGAATGCCCGTGGATCTTTAATCCCAATTGCAATGTAGGGACAGACCAGCAATACAAGCCAAAGCAATTGAGTCCAGAGTTGTAACCGTGAGATCAACGTGATGCCTCGTAACACAAGAGGAATAATCACCAGAGCACTGATTACGTAACAAAGCGAAATCGGCCAATCAAGATAAAGCTTGAGTGCGAGCGCCATAATCGCCGCCTCGAGCGCAAAGAAAATAAAGGTAAATGCGGCGTATATCAGGGATGTGATGGTGGACCCAACATAGCCAAAACCTGCGCCTCGCGTCAGCAAATCGATATCTACACCAAACCGCGCTGCAAAATAGCTAATTGGAAAACCTGTAAAAAAAGCGACCAATGCCACAGCAAAGATGGCCCACATGGCGTTTGAAAAACCGTAATTAAGCACCATCACGGCGCCAATAGCCTCAAGAGCAAGAAACGAAACACCGCCTAGCGCCGTGTTAGCCACCTTCCATTCGGACCATTTCCGGAAAGACACGGGGGTGTAGCGCAAAGCAAAATCCTCCAGGGACTCGTCTGCAACCCAACTGTTGTAATCACGTCTGATGCGAATGATTTTTTGATTCGCGGTGGTCATTGTTGAAACCTTAGTTAACACCCCTTTAGATATAAGCACGAAACATGCCAAGCGTTGGTAATCATTATTGCCAGGTCATAGCAGGTTGATTGGTAGCGAAACCGTAACTTGCCTATGCAGCTGCGCATTCATACGTCAATTGACGTATTGGGGTTCTCCCGAGTGTCACGCAGAATTCATCACAAGACGGTTATTCGTCTGTCAACCTCAGGAGCCCTCAAATGAAGAAGCATCCTTCAGATTCGTCTGATTTGCCTATCAGCAGTGATCGTCGTCAGGTTTTGCAAGGTATTGTTGGTTTGGCTTTGGCCGCAGCAACCATGCGTGCTGGCGCCCAAAAATTGCCTACCTCTCAAGTCAACACCACCAAGTTAGCAGTCACCGACACAGAAGTAATCGTCGGTCAGTTGCACTCCGCAACTGGCACGATGGCAATTTCTGAGACTGGTTCGATTCAGGCTGAACAGCTTGCTATTGACCAGATCAACGCCATGGGTGGCGTGTTGGGTCGTCAGATCAAAGTGATCAAAGAAGACGGCGCCTCAGATTGGCCGACTTTTGCTGAAAAAGCGAAGAAGCTGCTGGTCAACGACCACGTTGCCTCGGTGTTCGGTTGCTGGACGTCAGCCTCACGTAAAGCTGTTTTGCCAATCTTTGAAAAAGAAAACGGCATGCTTTATTACCCAACATTCTATGAAGGCCTCGAGCAGAGCAAGAACGTTATCTATACCGGTCAAGAAGCGACTCAGCAGATTCTCTGGGGCTTGGATTGGGCGTCAAAAGATTTGGGCACCAAGACATACTTCCTGGTGGGTTCAGACTACATCTGGCCACGCACATCAATGAAGATTGCGCGCAAGCACATTGAAGGCCACTTGAATCAGAAAGTCGTTGGCGAAGAGTATTACCCATTGGGCAATACCAACTTTAACTCGCTGATCAACAAGATCAAGGCTGCGAAACCAGATCTGATCTATGCCGCGGTAGTTGGTGGCAGTAACGTTGCGTTCTACAAACAGCTGAAAGCTGCTGGTATCACGTCAGCCAAACAGAAACTGTTGACAATCTCGGTAACCGAAGACGAGTTGCTCGGAATTGGTGGTGAGAACACAGAAGGCTTCTACTCATGCATGAAGTACTTCCAATCTCTGGATAACGAAAACAACAAGAAATTTGTTGCTGCGTTTAAAGAGAAATATGGTGCCAAATCGGTTATCGGTGACGTGACCCAAGCTGGCTACCTCGGCCCATGGCTCTGGAAATACACCTGCGAAAAAGCAGGTAGCTTCGATGTGGACAAGATTGCAGCCGCCTCGACTGGTATTGAGTACAAAGGCGCACCTGAAGGCTACGTGCGTATCGATGACAACCATCACTTGTTCAGTAAAGCGCGTATCGGTCAGATGCTTGCAGACGGGCAATTCAAGGTGGTTGCCGAGTCGCCCGAGTTGATCAAACCTGATCCATTCCCTAAGGGTTATCAGTAAGCATGAAGTTCAGGGATTGGCAGAACTTTGCCAATCCCTGTTCAGTTAAGGCTAGTTAGTTAAAGCGATACAAGGAAGCACCATGGAACTCTCTGAAATTCTCAATATTGCCGTGATGCAAGGCTTTGCAGGTTTAAGCCTGTTCGCTGTTCTTCTCTTGATGGGGTTAGGACTTGCAATCATCTTTGGCCAGATGGGTGTGATCAACATGGCTCACGGTGAATTCATGGCGATCGGCGCCTACACCGTATTTCTGGGTTCAACTTTGACTGAGAAGTATGCACCGGACTTGGCTCCCGTGTATTTTCCCTTCGCGATCTGCGCAGCTTTTGTTTTTGCCTTTGTCGGTGGTTGGCTTGCCGAGTGGGCATTAATCCGGCATCTCTACAAACGACCATTGGATACATTGCTGGCAACATGGGGGCTTAGCCTCGCTTTGCAGCAAACATTTCGGTCTTTTATCAGCCCTAAAGAAGTGAGTCCGACCCTGCCAGACTGGTTATTGGGTTCATGGGCACCTCAAGAAGGGTTGGATATCCCGATCAACGGTATGTTCGTGATGATGTTGACTCTATTAGTGACATCCGGCGTCATGCTGGCCCTGTATCGGAGCCGCTGGGGCTTGAGAGTTCGCGCCACGGTTAGCAATCGTCCCATGGCCAACGCCGTCGGAATCAACACTAAAAAAACTGACAGACTGACCTTCGCAATTGGCTGTGGCATTGCAGGCATTGCCGGCGCTGCTTTCACGACGATTGGCTCGACAGGTCCTACTTCAGGGTCCCTCTACATAGTCGATTCATTCCTGGTGGTTACCTTCGGTGGAGCCGCGAGCTTGTTAGGTACTGCCGCTTCCGCTTTTGGCATCGCCCAAATCCAATCCATTACAGAGTTCTTCATGACCGGTTCCATGGCAAAAGTATTTACGCTGTCTTTCGTTGTAATCGTGTTGATGTTCCGCCCCCAGGGTTTGTTCGCGTCGAAGATTCGGCGTTAAGCCCGGTCGTTAAAGGAGATTTCAACCATGACTTCTATCAAGACTTTCCTGAAGCAACCTGGCTTAACCGGGTTCATCATTCTTGCAGGCATTTTGCTCATCGTTTTTCCAGCCTGCTTCGATATCTTTCGCCTCAATCTGATTGGCAAATACCTGACCTATGCGTTTGTGGCGATTGGATTAGTCATGTTGTGGGGCTGGGGTGGTGTGCTCAGCTTGGGGCAAGGTGTGTTTTTTGGTTTGGGAGGCTATTGCATGGCCATGTTTCTCAAGCTTGAGGCGTCAGATCCCATCACCACCAAAATTCAATCTACCCCTGGCATCCCGGACTTCATGGACTGGAACCAGCTCACAGCCTTGCCCATTTGGTGGGAGCCGTTCCATAGCTTGACTTTTACCTTTATTGCAGTCATCGGCGTACCCGTCATTCTGGCCTTTATTGTCAGTTATGCAATGTTCAAACGGAGAGTCGGTGGCGTGTACTTTGCCATCATTACTCAGGCTGTGTCCTTGATCCTGATGACATTGATCATCGGCCTGCAAGGCTACACAGGTGGTGTGAATGGAATGACCGACCTGAAAACAATGGCAGGGTGGGATACACGCACTGACTCAGCAAAAATTATTCTCTACTACGCCTGCGCCGGCACCCTCCTGCTGTGTGTCCTGATTGGTACCTGGATGCAACGGAGCAAATTTGGAACGCTGTTGCTTGCGATGAAAGACAAAGAGGATCGAGTCCGCTTTTCAGGCTATGACGTGTCCATGTTCAAGGTCGCCGTTTTCTGTATCGCGGCAGGTGTTTCCGGTATTGGAGGAGCTTTTTTTGCTCTGCAGGTGGGGTTTATGTCGCCATCCTTCGTCGGCATCGTACCTTCCATCGAACTCGTCATTTTATGTGCTGTGGGCGGTCGCATGAGTTTAGTTGGTGCGGTCTACGGATCCCTGTTGGTTAACGCAGCTAAGACGCTGTTTTCTGAGAGCTTTCCTGATTTGTGGCTGTTCTTGATGGCAGCCCTTTTCATTGGTGTCACCATGGCGTTCCCGCTCGGCCTGGCAGGCTTATGGGATGAAAAAATCAAACCTTGGTGGATCAAACGGAACGCGGATCGCTTGGCACTTCGTAACCGTCTGAAAGAGCTGGAGAATGAACCTGTTGACCCGTCAGCAAACACCACAAACGCCGGCATTGAAAGGAGCCCAGTATGAGCAGCAACACTGACTTTGTCCTGGCTGTAGAAGACCTGACAGTTTCCTTTGACGGTTTTAAGGCAATCGACAGTCTTAACCTTTACGTCGATCACAACGAACTGCGCGTCATCATCGGACCGAACGGTGCAGGGAAAACGACTTTGCTCGATATGATCTGCGGCAAAACCAAGGCCACGTCCGGGAGTATCAAGTTTCACAATGAAGAAATGACGACCCTGCCAGAGTTCACGCGCGTTCGCAAGGGTATCGGCAGGAAGTTTCAAACCCCCTCCATTTATGAAAATTTATCGGTCTTTCAAAATCTCGAAGTGTCTTTCCCGAAAGGCCGTTCGGTCCTGGGCGCCGTATTCTTCAAATGCACCGATGAGGTGAAAGAGAGGGTGCAAGCCATTGCGGAGGAAATAGGCCTAGCCGACACCCTCAATACGGAAGCGGGACTTCTTTCTCACGGGCAGAAGCAGTGGCTCGAGATTGGCATGCTGTTGATGCAAGATCCTGAGCTATTGATGCTCGACGAACCGATCGCGGGCATGAGCGTTCGAGAGCGCGAAATCACCGCAGAGCTCTTGAAAAAGATTTCAAATAACCGGTCGGTGATCGTTATTGAACACGACATGGAGTTCGTGAAAAAAATTGCCCAAAAAGTAACCGTGATGCATCAAGGGAAGATCCTGGCCGAAGGCTCGATGGATGACGTTCAAAACAACCCGCAGGTCATCGAAGTTTATTTGGGCCACTAGGAGAGCAACATGTTGAGTATCAAAGATCTATTTGTTGCCTACGGTCAAAGTGAGGCCTTGCACGGTATTTCGCTAGAGGGCAACAAAGAGGAAACCATTGCAATCATGGGTCGTAACGGCATGGGCAAGACCACCTTGTTCAAAAGCCTGATGGGGTTATTACCCGCCAAAAGCGGCACCATCGAAGTCGATGGTAATGACATTACAAAGGACGAAAGTTTTCAACGAGTTGCAAAGGGCATTGCCTATGTACCTCAAGGCCGGATGATCTTCCCTACCCTGACTGTGGAAGAAAACATTCAGACAGGCCTCGAAAACGCCAAAGTAAAAAACATCCCCGAAGAGATTTACGCCCTATTTCCTGTGCTATGGGATATGCGCCGGCGCAAAGGCGGGAACCTGTCGGGTGGGCAGCAACAGCAGCTTGCCATTGCAAGAGCGCTAGTTACCAATCCAAAAGTGCTTCTGCTCGATGAGCCGACCGAAGGTATTCAACCATCAATTATCAAGGATATCGCCAAAGCCTTGAACGAAATCCGCAAAATGCGCGGCATCACCATCATCGTGTCGGAACAGGTGTTGAGCTTCGCATTGGATGTCGCTGACCGCCTGTTTGTGATCGAAGGTGGTCGGCTGGTCTACGAGACATCGCGCAACGATACCGATGTTGATCGTATCAAGCAGTACCTTTCCGTTTAACCCGTTCTGAGGTGCACCATGCCCGAAACCCTAATCTCCGTTGATCTAAAACAATCACCCTACGACAACCCAAAGATACATAATCGCTGGCACCCTGACATCCCCATGGCTTGTTGGGTCAAGCCAGGCGATGACTTCGTCCTTGAGACCTTTGACTGGACAGGTGGTTTCATTAAAAACAACGACAGTGCCGATGACGTTCGCGACATCGACTTGTCAACGGTTCACTTCTTATCTGGCCCGGTAGGCGTTAAAGGTGCTGAGCCAGGCGACTTGCTGGTAGTTGACCTGCTCGATATCGGCGCAAAAGACGATAGCCTCTGGGGATTCAACGGGTTTTTCAGCAAAAAGAACGGCGGTGGCTTTCTCACTGATCATTTCCCCTTAGCGCAGAAATCAATTTGGGATTTTCATGGCATGTTTACCAGCAGCCGTCATATCCCTAACGTCAAGTTCGCCGGCCTGATTCACCCCGGCCTGATCGGCTGCTTGCCCGATCAAAAAATGCTCAATATGTGGAATGAGCGGGAGGTCGACTTCATCGCTACTCAACCTGATCGTGTACCTCCGTTGGCTAACCCTCCTTTCGCCAAGACCACACATGCTGGTGCCGCAACCGGTGATGTCAAGACCAAGATTGAAAACGAAGGTGCCCGCACGGTGCCTCCACGCGAGCACGGCGGCAATTGCGACATCAAAGACCTGTCACGTGGCTCAAAGATTTATTTCCCAGTCTATGTCGATGGCGCTGGTTTGTCAGTAGGTGACTTGCACTTCAGCCAAGGCGACGGCGAAATTACTTTCTGTGGCGCCATTGAAATGGCGGGTTGGGTTCACATGAAAGTCGAACTCATCAAAGGCGGTATGGCGAAGTACGGCATCAAGAATCCAATCTTCAAGCCAAGCCCAATTACACCTCAGTACAACGATTACCTGATCTTCGAAGGTATCTCGGTTGACGAGCAAGGCAAACAACATTACCTGGACGTCAACGTTGCTTATCGCCAGGCATGTCTGAATGCGATCGAATACATGACCAAGTTCGGCTACTCGCGTGCACAAGCCTACTCGATTCTGGGTACCGCGCCTGTTCAAGGTCACATTAGCGGAGTGGTCGACATACCGAACGCTTGCGCGACATTGTGGCTACCAACTGGCATCTTCGATTTCGACATCAACCCGACAGCTGCCGGTCCACAAAAACTTGTAACGCCAGGCTTCGATATGCCGCTTTCGCAAGATCTTTAATGTTTTGATCACTTAGCAGTAAACAGGGAGACCCTTATGCCTACTTATGACTATTCATGCAAAACCTGCGGCAGTTTCGACTCGATCCGTCCGATGAGTCTGCGCAATGAAATGGCAGAGTGTCCTGAGTGCGGGGGGCTCTCTGAACGAATTTTCGCGTTTGGCTCAAACCTTGCTCGCTTGGATAGTGACACGCGGAAGGCCATCGAGGGTAATGAACGTGCCGCCAATATGCCGAAGATGTCGCGCGACTATGACTCAGGGTACAGCCGTATGCGGCACCCCTCAGGATGTGGTTGCTGCAAGACAGGCAAAAAGGCCACCACACAGACTTATGCCAATGGCAATAAATCCTTTCTGGGCAAACGACCCTGGATGATTAGCCATTAAATAGCGACATCGCCATCAGTCTGTTCAGTATCCATATACCCAGTATTTAATTATTAGCCGCAGATAAGGGATCAGCATCATGAGACACGGAGATATCTCCAGCAGTAAAGATTGCGTCGGCGTCGCCGTCGTGAACTACAAAATGCCACGCCTGCATACGAAAGCGGAAGTTCTGGACAACGCCCGTAAGATCGGCGAGATGTTAGTCGGCATGAAACAAGGCTTGCCAGGAATGGATCTGGTCATTTTCCCTGAGTACAGTACACATGGAATTATGTATGACGCCAAAGAGATGTATGAAACAGCGTCGACTATCCCCGGTGATGAGACAGAAATTTTCGCTGCCGCATGCCGAAAGGCAAATGTCTGGGGTGTATTCTCGCTGACAGGAGAGCGCCACGAAGATCATCCAAACAAGGCGCCTTACAACACCTTGATTTTGATGAACAACGAAGGTGAGATTGTTCAGAAATACCGGAAAATCATGCCGTGGACCCCTATCGAAGGTTGGTATCCAGGCGACTGTACTTATGTATCAGATGGCCCCAAAGGCATGAAGATAAGCCTCATCATTTGTGACGATGGCAACTACCCGGAAATCTGGCGCGATTGTGCAATGCGTGGTGCTGAGCTTATCGTCCGTTGCCAGGGATATATGTATCCTGCAAAAGAGCAACAGGTGATGGTCGCCAAATGTATGGCATGGATGAACAATACCTACGTAGCAGTCGCCAACGCTGCTGGCTTTGATGGCGTTTATTCATATTTTGGCCATTCCGCCATCGTCGGTTTCGACGGCCGGACGCTGGGCGAATGTGGCGAAGAAGAAATGGGGATCAACTACGCCGAATTGTCCTTGAGCTTGATTCGCGACTTCCGTAAAAATGGTCAATCCCAAAACCATCTGTTCAAGTTGATGCATCGCGGCTACACCGGAAAAATCAATTCTGGTGAGGATGTCAATGGTGTGGCAGCTTGTCCTTACGAGTTTTATGGCAAGTGGATCAATGACCCTGAAGGCACTCGCAAAATGGTCGAGTCTTTCACCAGATCAACTGTTGGGACTGAAGAGTGCCCGATCCCTGGCATCCCGCACGAACCTGCTTCACACCGATAGTCAGGGTTGCAGAGCATGGCGCCTGATCTAAACGCCTATCGGCTAACTCAGGCGCCTTATTACTGTCCAACTGGCCGTGAGGTTTACTTGTACGAGCAAGCCTACTCACGTAGGCTTCCCGTCTTGCTAAAGGGCCCCACAGGATCCGGAAAAACCCGTTTTGTCGAGTTCATGGCATACAAACTGGGATTGCCTCTGATTACCCTCGCCTGTAACGAGGATATGACAGCGTCAGACTTGGTCGGTCGCTTTTTGTTAGACGAGGCAGGTACCGTCTGGCACGACGGACCGTTAACACAGGCCGTTCGGCATGGTGCCATTTGCTACTTGGATGAAGTAGTCGAAGCGCGTCAGGATACTACCGTTGTCATCCACCCTCTTACCGATTCGCGTCGAATTTTGCCTCTGGATAAAAAGGGGGAGCTGGTTCAGGCTCATCCCGACTTCCAACTGGTTGTGTCTTATAACCCTGGCTATCAGAGTCATGCAAAAGACATGAAACCATCAACCAGACAGAGGTTTGTAGCGCTCGACTTTAATTATCCCAGTGCAGCGATCGAAGCACAGATTGTGGTCAACGAAGCTCGAACCACGAAGGCGTTAGCAGACAAGCTTGTGGATATTGCTCAGCGCAGTCGTGATTTGAAGAGCCATGGACTGGCCGAAGGGGCCTCGACGCGCATGTTGATCTATGCGGGCCTGTTGATCGAGGATGGTGTGACGCCGGCAGATGCCTGTGAGATGGCACTTGTCCAGCCATTGACCGATGATCCAGATATGACAGCTGCCTTATTGGCGGTCGTAGCCGCCCATTTCTAATGTCCGGCGAAACCCAGTCACCGTCAATGAGCGGACTTGGACTGTTGTTCAGTGCCCTCAACCGCAACCAGGCTCAACTGAGTCTGATGGCAACACCTCAAGCTGCACCCAATCAAGCCCGGGTAATCTTGACTCCAGGCCATTGTCTTCTGCCCGGACACATGATCGCACCCTCCGTCTGCGCTGAATTAAAACTTGCAGCGGTTGCTCATGCGGCGGCGCACCTCCTTTTTTCTGAGCCTGCTCGCCCTACAACGGGGCTGAAACCCATGGGCGTTGCGGTTGTGTCTGCAATTGAGGATGCCCGAATTGAAACGCTAATGACTGAGGTTTTTCCCGGGACTGCCCGGTGGTTCAAAAAATCATTGGCTTTCACCACTGACGAATTGGGCATCAATTTTTCGTCTCTGATTCACAGGATGAGCCGGGCATTAGGAGACAATTCGTACGAGGACGATCACTTCTGGGTACAGAAAGCGCGACGAATGTTCGACGATACAAGACACTCGAAAGGTCTCAACGATTATCAAAGCTTTCGGCAAATTGCGTCTATCCTTGCCAATGACTTAGGTCAAATGCGTGTTCAATTCAATGCCCAGCAATACGTTGTGCCTGAACGCTATCGGGACGATCACTCCTACCTTTGGCATTTCGCCGAACAAGGTGTCGCGACAGAAACGTCAGAAGACATAGTCTTGCCCGACACTCGTCGACCAACCGAAGCGAGGGATACGACACAAGCCGACAGTCACCAGACCATTGAGGTATCGAGGCACTTTCATTATCCTGAATGGGACTATCAGCGACAGATTTTGAAAACAGACTGGTGTACCTTGATTGAGACGACCCCAGTCACTCAATCCTTTGATCGCAAAGCTTTGCCACAAGCTGATGAGTTGAAGCTACTGAGACGACGGCCGGCGAAACAGTTAAACCGCGATTGCCTTTTACGAGGTCAAAAAGAGGGTGAACAAATCGATTTGAACGCAGCTGTCAGATTCATCGTATCGCGCAGAACAAGGCAATATGACGAACCGCGATATTTTATTCGTCCGCAGCTAAGCAAACGCAAGGGCAGCATTTTACTGGTACTCGATTTATCCGAATCGTCCAACGACCCTATTAAAGGTGATTCGATGCAGCGAACTGTGCTGGATATCGAGAAACATGCTGCTTTGAGTTTCGCGCGATCCGCTCTCGCGCATGGGGATCGAGTAGCTATCCATGGCTATTCTAGTGACACCCGTCAATCGACCCATTACGTCAGAATATTAAATTTTGGCGAAACACTCACCGAAGACAAAGCTCAACTCGTGATGGTTCAACAAGCTCAACACTCAACTCGCCTGGGTGCAGCGATCAGACACGGGATCAGCCTGTTAAACCTTGAGCATACTGATTATCGCGCTATGCTTTTGTTAAGTGACGGAGTGCCCGCCGATATTGATGTCTTCGATCCGAAATATCTGGTCGAGGATGCGCAACAAGCCGTCGCCTTCGCCAGGCGGAACAGAGTGATTTGTTATGGCCTGACACTCGATCCACAAGCTGAAGCCTCGTCTCGAAGAATTTTTGGTGCTGCTCATTACCGCATTGTCGACTACGTCAACACATTACCCCGGCATCTGGAAAGCTGCTACCAAGTTCTATCGCATCGTCATTCATAATCGATCTAATCAATGTGTCCACACAGGAGCAAAGCATGCGTATTTTGACAATCTCAACGGGTAAGGTCGCTAAGATACTGGTCAATGAGGGAGGGCCTGCCCGGACCGTCCACTCAGCCATTAACAAAGCACCTGTCAGCACTTTGAATAATCCTCAGGGTGTCTTTGCCGGTCACTTGGGCCTCGAACAAGACGAGCAAGCTGATCACAATGTCCACGGTGGGCCTGGCATGGCTGTGTACGCCTATCCAGTTGAGCACTACCCTTTCTGGCAGAATTTACTCGAGACACAACGTAGCGATCTTCGCATTTTGCCGCACGGATTTTTTGGTGAGAACCTGACCGTTGAAGGCTTCGTGGAGAAGGACGTTTTCGAAGGTGACGTCTGGACAGTTGGCGAAGTTGAATTCATGGTCGAAAAACTGCGCGAACCCTGCTTTAAGTTCGACGCCAAAATTGGTTTTTCTGCTGGTCCTTCCATGATTTTGACGGCGCGCAGCGGTTGGTACCTTCGTGTGCTTACTCCCGGCATTATTCACGCGGGTGACGTCATTGAAGTCAGTGCGGGAGAGCGACTGGTAAGCATCGCAGACCAAAATGCCATGACGGCACAAAAACGCCGGTTATCAGCTAACTGACAGCGCCATCCCTGTTAAATGGCTGGTTAAGTAGCAAAAAAACAGGTAAAACTGGGAGCAACATCACAAACTAGAAAAAATCATGAGACAAGCAAGTATCGCGAGATGGAAATCCATTTGCGCATTCGCAGTCATGTTGCTCGCAACAGTCGGCTCTGCAACTGCTCAAACATTCCCGGTGCGCCCAATTAGCATCGTGTGTCCATATGGGGCTGGCAGCGGCAACGATATGATTGCCAGAGAACTTGCCCAGAAACTTACGGAAATTTTCAAAAGCCCCGTCATTGTTGAAAACAAACCGGGCGCGACAGGTAATATCGCTACCGACTATGTTGCGCAATCCAAGCCTGATGGTTACACGCTTTTTTTAAACAGTACCAGCGGAATCATCTATCAGGCGACCAATCCGGGATTAAAAACCGATATCGTCCGAGATTTAGCGGTAATAGGCTTTGCAGCTGTCATGCCTTATGTCATTGCCGTACCGGCTAGCTTTGAAGCACGCTCGATGAAAGAACTGATCGAACTTGCTCAAGCCAACCCCGGAAAGATCAACTACAACGGACCTCCTGGCAGTATGTCGGATTATTTAGCGAATACTTTAAAGGCATTCGCCTCACTAGACATGGTGATGATCCCCTATAAGAGCACTTCAGACGCGCAAGTCGATGTGCTGGCTAACCGTATTCAAGTCTGGATAACCACAGCAGCCTCGGCCGTACCCTTTGCGAAGTCGGGCAAAATCCGTGCACTAGCTGTCACCGGTGAAAAACGTCTCGCCCTCATTCCAGATGTGCCAACGATCGCAGAGGCAGGGATCCCGCAGATGCAAACCGAGGTCACTTTCTATTTAATGGCACCTAAAGGGGTCTCGACAGAGATCATGCAAAAACTTAATAGCGCGGTCAATGATGCCTTGAGTGATCCCGCCTTGATCGATCGACTCGGACTAATGACTGTCCAACCCAAAACTGGCACAGCCGATGAAGCGACAAGACATGTCAGGCAAGAGATTACAAAATGGACCAACGAATTACAGGGTGTAGTTAGCAAGTGAAAATAGAATAAAAAGGAGACAAAAAAATGAAGGGTGTCGTATTCGCAGGTGATAGAAAAGTCGAGTTCATGAATTTCGCGGATCCTAGCCCGGGCCCGGGCGAGGTGGTTCTGGAAATCAAAGCATCAGGGATGTGCGGCAGTGATCTCAAATTCTATCGTTCACCAGCTGGTGAAGCCGCAAAGTCATTGGGTTTAGGTAGCTCAGCCCCAGTCATTGGTGGTCACGAACCCTGTGGTGTGGTGGTTGCCGTCGGTGCTGGTGTCAATCCTAAACAAGCCTATATTGGTCAACGCGCCATGGTGCACCACTATCGCGGCTGTGGTGCGTGTCCTCACTGCACGACAGGCTGGATGCAGTTGTGCGACGAAGGCGTAAAAGAGGTTTATGGTGTCACCGGTCACGGTGCTCACGCGAAATACATGAAATGCCCAGCCGCAACCATTGTTGAATTGCCTGGTGAATTATCTTTTTCTACAGGCGCCGCAATCGCTTGCGGGACTGGCACAGCTTGGGGCGCGCTCAAACGACTTGACTTGGCTGGCGATCAAACCATCGCCATCTTTGGTCAAGGCCCAGTTGGTTTATCCGCGACACAACTGGCGAGTGCGATGGGTGCCCGAGTAATTGCTCTGGATATCAGCGACGAGCGTTTAAAGCGTGCGACCGAGCTTGGTGCTGACGCAGTGATCAATCCTTTAAATACGCCCGATATCGTGGGTGCGATCAAGGGTTTGACACATGGTTTAGGTGCTCACGCGACGCTTGACGCTTCGTCATCTGCCGAGGCCCGCAAACAAGCGGTACAAAGTGTTCGCACCTGGGGCAAAGCATGTTTTGTTGGCGAAGGCGGTAGCGTGTCGCTAGACGTCAGCCCGGATATGTTGAGAAGGCAAGTAACCGTAATTGGATCCTGGACATTCTCAACGAAAGGTCAAGCCGAGTGCGCTCGCTTCATTGCAGACCGCAAAGTGCAGGTCGACGATCTATTCACGCACAAATGGTCACTGGAAGACGCAGATCAGGCTTACAAATTATTCGATCACCAAACCTCCGGGAAGGGTGTGTTTTTGATGTAAGTTAACTGGAACAGCCGTCCGGTCAGCTATTGCTATCGATTTCTATCCAAAAAATCGAGCAGCAATCGGCTGACTGCTTCAGGCTGCTCCTGCTGGACCCAATGCCCTGCTCCATCGACCAAGTGAGTGCCTTGGTAATTGGTCGTCAACTCGTTCTCGACATATTGAAGTCCACCAGGTGTTTGATAAACACCCCAGTCGCTTCTGCCGCCAACAAACATAGAGGGCACAGTGATTTTTACGCCTGAAAAAATCTGCAGCTCCTGATCCACCGAGCCGATACGATAGCCCTGCAACCCGCCTTGAAACCCGGTACGAGCGTACTCGCCGCTGTAGACCTGAAGTTCAGCATCAGGCAACCACTCGCACTGGGCAATCGCCTCTGCTGACGGCATTTCAGGGGAAACAGACTCTGCCATGCCCTTGTCGAGATCCATGACATAGTAACGAGGAAGTTTCTCCCATTCGCTGGCGATCAGCGACGTGAGCGGAAACGGTTTGTTCTGCACCCAGTCCGCGCTCTTCATGTGATAGTAGGCACGCAAAAAGTTATGCAAACCTTGCTTGGCGTGCCACATATTGTCATTAGCAGGTGGAGTTGTGTAATAACGCATGTAGTACTTACGCGGCGGACTGAGGTGAGTCAAAGCCTCGTGGATTTGATCCGCTGCATTGCTGTTGACGGCCTTGGCTGACGAGTCATTGGCCGTGTTGAACGGAAACTCACCTGGTGCACCTCGGAAGGGTGAGCTCATCAACACCACAGACTTGAATACGTCAGGTCTTGTCAAAGCGCACCACCCCGCTATGGGCGAACCTTGATCATGGCCAATCACCGCCTCAACCGATCGATAACCCAAAGCCGCCAACAATGCCAGATTATCGATGACCTTATTGCGGGTACCGAAAGGGCGTAAGTCATCCTCATATTTGACGTCTGAACCCGAACTGCGACCATACCCGCGTGCGTCCGGCGCAATCACATGGTAGCCAGCGAGAGCCAGGGGCAACAGGATCTTGCGCCAGCTATAAGCGAGCTCAGGGAATCCGTGCAACAGCAAAAGCGCTGGTCGACCCGGCACCTCGAAGCCAGCCTCGAGTATGTGGACGGTTATGCCATTGACGTTGTCAATCAGGCGAGAACGGACTCCAACGGGTAAAACAGAAGCATCAAGTGCGGACATGGCGACAGCCTAAATATGAATGAAAGGTCTAATTGATTTTTTGTGTATTTACTATACATTAGGCACTAGCAAGACAAAAACGACGATAAGAGACAACACCATGCCAAATACGATAGACAGCAAGAACTTGCTCATGGGGCAGATGATGGCCCAACCGCTCATGATTTCGAGCTTGCTGGCACATGCCAGCAACGCCTACGGGTCGGTTGAAATCGTCTCACAAAGAGTTGAAGGTGATCGGCATCGTTACACCTACGCGGATTGCGAGCATCGCGCAAAAAAAGTCGTTCAAATGCTAGCGAAACTGGGATTACAGCCAGGCGAGCGAGTGGCCACTATCGCTTGGAATGGCTACCGTCACCTCGAGTTGTATTACGGAATATCGGGTGGAGGCTTGGTTTGCCACACCATCAATCCGCGTTTATTTGAAGAGCAAATTCACTACATCATCAATCACGCAGAAGATGCAGCAATCTGTTTTGATCTGACTTTTCTGCCGCTTGTGGAAAAGCTTCAGCCCAGTTGCCCTTCAGTTCGCCACTGGATTTGCCTGATTGACGACGACAAAATGCCACAGAGCAGCATCCCAAACCTGCTCTGCTATGAAACCTTGATCGATAGCGAAGATGGCGCTTACGAGTGGCCTAGTTTTGACGAAAACGCCGCTTCTGCGTTGTGCTACACCTCTGGCACGACAGGTCGTCCAAAAGGCGCTCTGTACACGCACCGTTCGACCGTCCTCCATTCTTACGCCTCAGCGTTACCGGACTCGCTCGACGCCTCGACCCGAGATGTCATCATGCCAGTCGTCCCCATGTTCCATGTGAATGCCTGGGGGCTTCCTTACACTTCTCCCATGGTCGGGGCGAAACTTGTTTTACCTGGCGCGAAGCTGGACGGCCCATCGTTATACGACTTGATTGAACAAGAAGGGGTCACCATGTCTGCGGGTGTTCCGACTATCTGGGCGGGCCTTTTGCAGCATTGCAAAGATCACAAACTGGCATTCACCAAATTCAAGCGAACCGTCATTGGCGGATCGGCCTGCCCGCCTGCAATGATGCAAACCTTCCAGTCACTAGGTGTTCAAGTGATTCACGCCTGGGGCATGACTGAGCTTTCGCCGCTGGGCACTGTTGCTAAATTAAAGGCGACAGACCTGGACAAACCCAAAGCGCAACAGGACGCAATCCTGCAAAAGCAAGGCCGAGTCATCTACGGTATCAGCATGAAAATCGTTAACGGCGAAGGCGACGTGCTACCGCACGACGGTAAAGCTTTTGGGGACCTTTTGGTCAAAGGCTCCTGGGTAGTAGACAGATATTTTCGTGGCGGCGAGTCCCCACTGATAGACGGTTGGTTTCCGACTGGGGACGTCGCGACGATTGATCACGATGGCAACATGCAAATCACGGACCGAAGCAAGGACGTGATCAAGTCGGGGGGTGAATGGATATCGTCAATTGACATTGAGAACGTTGCCGCTGCTCATCCGGACGTGCACCTGGCAGCCTGCGTTGCCGTAGATCATCCGAAATGGGATGAGAGGCCTCTGCTGGTGGTCGTCAAAAAGCCAGATAGCACCTGCACTGATGAGGACCTGAAGCAGGATCTTCTGCGCTCGTTCGAAGGCAAGGTTGCAAAATGGTGGATACCCGACGATGTCGCTTTTATCGAGAAAATGCCACTCACTGCTACGGGCAAATTACTTAAACTTGAATTGAGAAACCAATTTCGCAGCAGAAATATGTTGGCACCGCAGCAGCGTTAGGCTTAACTAGGGCGAACAACGCTTGATTAAAAAGGGGAAGTAATAAAAATGATTATCGATGCACAGGTTCACGCTTACGAAAAAGATCACCCGGGTCGTCCATGGGCGGCGGTGTTAGTTGGGCCCAGCGAAGTCACAGGTGCTCAAATGTGCGCTGCGATGGATAGTGTGGGCGTTGATGCCGCAATCCTTGTTTCGGTGTTCACCATGTACCGCTGGGATGACAGTTACGCACGCGAAGTCTATACAGCCTACCCCAAGCGTTTTCGTTTGATTAAACCTGTCAACCCGAACGACCCAGCTGTTGCCGACACGATTGCAGCCTGGGCAAAAACACCGGGTGCGATCGCGATTCGCATCATGATGAACGACGAAGTCTCAAACGATCCTGCAGACCCAGCCGTCAATCATGTGCTGTCAACCGCAGCAAAACATAACCTGCCGGTGAACTTGTTTTGCTGGGACCGAATCGAGCAAGTGAAGCAACTAGCGTTGAGAAATCCCGACACCCAGATCGTGGTTGATCACGTTGGTCTGCGACAACCCTATGAGCCACCTTTACTGGACGAGCCCTTTAAAAATCTACCCGCAGTCCTGTCATTGGCGAGCTGTCCGAACGTCGCGATCAAAATCAGTGGTGCAGGCACGCTCTCAAAGTTGCCATACCCTTATCCTGATATTTGGGATCCAATACGGCGCATTCTTGATGCTTACTCGCTTGACCGCTGCATGTGGGGTACCGACTGGACGCGCACCAGCAAGATACTGACATACAAGCAAGGGGTTGAAGCGTTTACTTTGAACGATCAACTGAGCGACTCAGATAGACAAAAACTGATGGGTGACAGTCTGTTGAAAGTTTATCGTTGCGACTTTAACTAGAGAGACATTCAGCGAGCCGTTTGAGTCGAGCTCAGAACGGCGACTGGCTATCTGTCGCTATACCCAGGCGAATTGCCCGATTGCCGTTTAGCCAGACCATGTTGTCGGTCTGGTTACCTTCGTCGGTTTTCACTATCCAAGTGACGGCGGCAGCAGGCAGCATCTCTTTCAGATACGGCAGGATATTCTGCTCGTAAAACGGGTCTTGGCTGTTTTTTGCGCCAGTAGCATCGGGATAGTGATACCCAAGACCTCGTCTCGAACTGACATTTTTACCGGTCAGTATGTTGTCGGCTCTTGAGTAAACCCGTTTGAATCCGCCAGCGAAGACTCTGTTGCAGGCACTGGCGCAGACATCTTGCTTGCCATCAGTCCAGGTAGTTAATTTGTTTGCCCGGAGGTAACGCCCGATCTTGATGGCATCCAGTACTCTCAAGCCGGTGTTGTTCAAACGAATGACTTTGTATGCCCGGCCCTTGCCCTGCATAAACTGAATAAATTTATCGCCGTCCCCTTCGCAAATCCCGCCCGTCATATAAACGTAGGAATCCTTGATAGCAAGTTTCATGGGTACGGTACACCCTGTATCCGCCAAAACGTCTTTACTGGAGATACTCAAGAGGCACGAAAAGACTATCCAGATTACCAGAAGCAAACGGCGACGACTGGCCATAACAAAAGTGAACATATACGAATTCTCTAACTGGCCACGCGTGATGGCTCTCAACGCCGGAACTATAGCACCTCATTTTTCAGAGCAAAAATATCCAGGACGTAAGGGTTTTCCTTGGGAAACGCCGTTGCCTTAACCCTGCCTAAAAGCGATACTTGCATACTGAAATAAGGCAGACCTTGAATGCCCGCTCAACACGCCAGTTGCAAACATGCTTGAAGGATACTAAATGACTACGACAACGACTCGCCGTAAATTTTTGCTAAGTTCGGCCGCACTCGCAACGACCTCTTTCATGAGCAGCGCGACGCGTGCCGCTGATGAGCCCTTGATGATCCGTTGCTCGCTCGACACCGCTCCGTCGCATGGCAGAAACAAAGCCTTCCAGGATTATCTGGCCAAGCTCGAAACGCAATCAGGCGGACGGATCAAAACAAAGCTCTATGAAAGTGGGCAACTATTTAAAGATCTGGAAGTCGCCAAAGCCATGTTGCAAAACCAGGTCGAAATGGCCTGTCCTGGCAGTTGGGTCATTACGGGTATCGTGCCAGATGCCGACGCATTTCAATTGCCTGTCTTATACGGGCGGACTGCCGATGACGTTCACAAAATCTTCGATAACGAAGCTGGCAAACTGATTAACGCCAAGATCGCTGAAAAATTGCGAGGCAAGGTGCTAGGCCCATGGATAGATTTAGGGTACGAGAACTGGTACAGCACGAAGACGCCGCTCACTAGCCTGGATTCAGTAAAGGGCCTAAAAGTGCGCAATTCAGGTGGCCCCGGGCAAGCCTGGCGTGCCAAATTTGTAGGCGCGATCCCAAACACCACGGCTTGGCCCAGTGTGCCTCTCTCGTTATCTCAGGGCGTATTCGACACATTGGTCAGCACCAATGAAAGTTTGGTTACTGCCCAATTATGGGATGCTGGTGTGAAATACGCATACGAAGATCATCAGTTTTTTGCAATGTATATCCCCATGATCAGTACGACATTCTGGGCAAAGCTCACCCCGGATCTGCAAAAATTAGTCACTGATCTCTGGGCGGAAAACATTCCTACCTATCGCGCTCACATGGCTGAAGCGCAGACCAAAGCAAGAGCGACGCTCGAAGCGCACAACATCAAATTCGTTGATCCAAGTGCTGATCAGCTTGCTGCTGATCGCAAGCGCATGATGCCAGAGCAAGAGGCCCTCGCAAAAGAGCTCAAACTGTCTCCTGAGGTTGTCAAACTTATCAATGCAGGTTTCCCAAGTGCTTAGTCGGTCTAAGCTTCGATCATTCATGAAGTTTTGGGATTCTCTCGAGCAAAAACTCGTCGGAGTCCTTGGGATCTTTGCTCTCTCGGTGGCGCTTTGGCAAGTCGTCGGGCGGTACGCAACTCCCGATCATGCCATCAGTTTTGCAGAGGAAATCATCGTTTACCTGATGATCTGGGCAGTGATGATCGTCTCGAGCCAACTCGTCAAACGAGATGGGCATGTAAGACCTGATTTAGTGCTGCGGATACTGCCTGTTCAACTGGCTCGCTGGGTAGAGGTCTTCAATTGTGTGGTTGCCATCGTTTTCTGCGGAGGTATGGTCTGGTACGGAAGCAGCATCGTTCAAACGGCGATCATGATCGACGAGGTTAGCTCCAGCGATCTGCAGTTCCCGATGTGGATCTATTACCTTGCGTTGCCCGTCGGCACAGGCTTGATGGCCGTTCGATATGTAGCGAAACTCATCGACTACATCTGGTTCTACGACGCTGAAACCATGAAGCCCGGGCACGTTCTACACGATAGCGTAGACGGTCTTGAAACACCCAAACTGAATTAATCGACACACATCATGGGCTATTTATTTTTCGCACTGTTCTTTGGCTTGCTTGCTGCAGGTATGCCAATATTTTTAGTGCTCGGCACTTGCGCTGCTGCCTTGTTTTTCGCGTCGGGTCATGAACTGGTCGGGGTGGCTCAAACCATCTGCAACGACATGAACTCGAGCACACTGATGGCTTTACCCCTCTTTGTGATGGCGAGCGCGTTTATGCGGTCGGGAGGGATTGCTACAGCACTGGTTAACCTGGCGGGCGTCTGGTTAGGTGGTGTCAGAGGCTCTTTGGGCTTGATCACAGTTGTATCCTGTACCTTGTTTGCGGCGATTTGCGGCTCGAGCGTTGCAACTGCACTGGCCATGGGGTCAATTCTGGTACCAGCGATGATCGAGCGCGGCTATCCGCGTTCGTTTGCACTGGGTGTCGTCGGCGCTTCAGGTACGATAGGCATCGTGGTCCCACCTAGCCTGGCACTCTTACTCTACGGCATTGTGACCGAGCAGTCGGTGCCTCGCTTATTTCTTGCGGGCATTTTGCCCGGCCTCTTGCAAGCCGTGGTTTTCTTTGTCTGGGTGATGTACTACGCGCGCAAACATAACTTTCCTATCGAACCGAAACGCCCTGTTGCCGAACGTGTGCAAATGACAATACGCGGACTACCTGCCTTGATCGTGCCAGTTGTTGTATTGGTTGGCATCTATGGCGGCTTCGTGACGGTAACTGAGGCGGCAGCCTTGGCCGCGATTACGTCACTACTTGTCTCGCTGCTTTTTTATAAAGGCTTTCGCTGGACTAAAACTCTGGATGTGGTTGCTGACGGGATCCGCAGTGCTGCGGCGATCATGCTGATCGTTGCAACCGCTCTGGCGCTGGGACACTGGGTAACAGAATCGGGAATCCCCGAAAAACTGGTTCAGTTCACAGTTGATCACGAATTTAGTCGTTGGCAATTTTTACTGGCGATCAACGTTTTGCTTCTGGTGATTGGCTGCTTTTTAGAGGTCATTGCAACCTTACTCTTGATCATGCCCTTGCTCGCTCCGGTGCTTAAACCTCTGGGGATTGACCCCGTTCACTTCTCAATCATCTTTACGCACAACATGGAGATTGGTCTGATCCATCCACCGGTTGGTTTAAACCTGTTTGTACTGTCGACAATTGTGGCTGCGCCCATCAGCGAGGTGATCAAAGGTGTCTTCCCCTTCCTGGTGTTGCTCATCATTTGTCTGGGCATTATTACGTATGTGCCAGAACTAACCATGTGGCTGCCAAACTACGTGTTTGGGCCAGCCACGCACTGACCAAGTGCCCCCCCTCCATAGCCAAGAGGGGGTAAAAAATTAGATGGGCGACATGATGTGAATCACACGGCTAGCGATAAACTCTTTGGTTTTCGCGCCGTAGGCAGCCATGTGAGGCGCTGCACCATGAGCTTTCAAAGCTTCAATTGATTCCCATTTTTCAACAACGACGAAAGTATCTGGCCCCCAGGGGGTCTGAATCGCTGGAGCGCCTTCCGTATCGATGGCTGCTCCATATTCAATGCAGCCTTGTTCTGCTAGTACCGCGGGTACGTTCGCTCTGAAGTGTTCGAGGATCGTTTCGCGCAAACCTGGTTTTGCGGTAATTACTGCAATGACATGAATCATGTTTTGTTTCCTTTTTTATCGAAAATTTCTGTCTCTTATCGCCTTAGCCACAGGCCTTGGGGCTTATACGGTAACATGGGCTCACAAGTTTGCTGCGCAGACAGCCTCGACAATTTTTATTGATAATGTCCACTCTCTTCATTTTTGTTTTTCTTGGTGCCTTCGCTGGTGGTTTAGTGAATGGCCTGTCCGGTTTTGGCACTGGCTTGACTGCGCTCCCCTTCTGGCTCATTGTCCTGCCTCCTCAATTAGCATCCCCGCTAGCGGTAGTCTGCTCGGTCGTTTCACAGGCTGGCACACTGCCGAAAGTTTGGCGCATCATTGACTTTAAGAAAGTAAAGCCTCTAATAATTGGTGGACTCATCGGCGTGCCAGTCGGTACTTTTTTCCTTCCGCTTGTATCGCTCGACGCTTGTAAAACTGGAGTAGGTATCCTGCTGGTCAGTTATTGCAGCTTCCAACTGATTAGTCGGGCTCAATTTCAAGTCATCTGGGGTGGTCAGCTTGCGGATGGGTTCGTTGGTCTGGCGGGCGGGGTCCTGGGAGGATTAGTTGGATTATCGGGACCACTTCCTACCATCTGGGCGAATATCCGTGGCTGGGGCAAAGACACCAAGCGCGGCGTATTTCAAGCCTATAACGGCAGTATTCTGTTCTTTGCTTTTATTTCCCAGAGCGTGACCGGCATCATTACAGTTGAAAAGATGGGACACCTATTTCTGCTCGCTTTACCAGGAACGCTAGTTGGCGTCTGGTGCGGTCGTCGCCTGTACGCGCGCCTGAGCGATCGGCGCTTCGATCATATATTAATGGTGATGTTATTGATTTCGGGTTGTTCACTACTTATCTCAGTCTTTGGCTAAAGTTATCCTAATTAGGTGCGTAGGACTAAGGCTAACCAATTGAATTAGCACTGTAAACCTGTAGAATCGATGATAAGACGGTAATATATTGATACAGAATTTGAGTCATGTCAGCCAGATAAACAAAAAATCGTTAATTGGATACCCACGGGAGACAAATCGTGCATCTAACCCCAGAGCAACTAGAACAATTCGACAGAGATGGTTACCTCTTCTTCCCCGGTTTGTTTACGCCGGAAGAAACCCGCGGATTAAACGCTGCAGTGCCCGAGCTATACAGCCGTCGCGAAGCCTACAACATTCGTGAGAAGGACAGCGATGCAGTCCGCACTAACTTTGCCGCCCACATGTACAGCGAGCCGTTCGCCCGCCTTGCCCGCCATCCACGGATGATCAAGCCAGTAGAAGAATTATTTGGTGAAGAAGTCTATATGCACCAATTCAAGATTAACGGCAAAATGGCCTTTGAAGGTGATGTCTGGCAATGGCATCAAGACTATGGCACATGGATGAACGACGACATGATGCCGACTGAGCGTGCCATGAACGTGGCGATTTTTCTGGACGACGTTAACCCTTTTAACGGCCCACTCATGTTTATCCCCGGTAGCCATAAAAAGGGGGTAATTGATGCCAAACACGACCTTACGACCACGAGTTATCCGCTCTGGACCATCGACAACGATTTGATTAAACAACTGGTTGAGCGCGCCGGCGACAAGAATGGGGGCATTGTGAGCCCAACTGGACCAGCAGGCTCGATGATTCTGTTTCACAGTTGCCTGATTCATGCCTCGGCCAGCAATCTGTCTCCCTGGAATCGCGTCAGTGTTTACCTGAGCCTTTGTGCTGTGTCGAATCACATTCGGCGCCACAAACGTCCAGAGTTCATCACACACCGTGATTTCACGCCAATTGAATGTTTGCCCGATGATTGTTTGACCAAAAACTATCCGGTCGACACGCCCTGGAAACAAGGTATGCCAGCTAGCGCGCTAGAAACTTCGCTAGAAGAAATATCCGTCAGCGTTTAGAGTAAGGCTTCGCCGTCAGCACTCAGTCGCGTGATTCGGCAACCGGATCACGCGTCATTTAAATGACACGCGGCCCAGTGACCTTCACCTAAATCCCGCAGAACAGGGCTTTCTTTTTTGCATCTGTCTTCGGCACGCGGGCAGCGTGTATGAAAATGACAACCACTGGGTCGATTAACCGGATTGGGGATATCTCCCTTCAATACAATGCGCTTGCGCTTTAGGCTCGGCTCAGGGATGGGCACGGCTGATAACAGGGCTTCAGTGTAAGGATGTTTGGGATTGACGTAGAGCTCTCGCGATGGAGCGATCTCAACGACACGTCCCAGATACATGACCGCCACGCGATCACTGATATGTTCGACGACCGAGAGATCATGCGCGATAAATAAATACGTCAAACCGAGATCACGCTGCAAATCTGACAGCAAGTTGATCACCTGGGCCTGGATCGATACATCAAGTGCCGAGACCGGTTCGTCACATACGATGAGCTTGGGCGAGACGGCTAACGCACGCGCAATACCAACACGCTGCCTCTGTCCGCCAGAAAACTCATGCGGGAAGCGACGAAGATGGCTAGCGTTTAAACCAACCGTCTCAAGCAAATGCACGATGCGCGCTTCATACTCTTGCTCAGTCTTGGTCAACCCGTGGATGATGAGCGGTTCGCCAATAATTTCTCGCACTGACATGCGGGGGTTCAGCGAGGCAAAGGGATCTTGAAATATGATCTGCATATCGCGCCGCGCAGCCTGAAGCGATTTGGCATCCATGTGGGTTACGTCTTGGCCGTTAAAGCGAACCTCACCAGCGGTCGGTTCGATCAGACGTAGAACACAGCGGCCGGTTGTCGACTTGCCACAGCCCGACTCGCCCACCATACCCAGCGTTTCACCTGCTGCGATATCGAAGCTAATCCCATCGACAGCGTGCAAAGTTTCAGTGACGCGGCCAAAGAAGTCCCGTTTGACCGGAAACTGTTTAGCCAGATTTTTTACTTCAAGAAGAGGAACAGGCTGTGTCATAACAATCACGCAATAAGGTGGCACGCGACGCGATGCCCTGGTGCAGTTTCGCGCGAGATCGGATCGGCTTCGTTACATACCGGCATGGCATGTGGGCAGCGCGGAGCAAAGCGACAACCTGTTCCCAGACCGATCAGCTTAGGTACCGAACCAGTAATCGTGGACAAACGGGTTTTCTCTGAAGCATCCAGATCAATGCGGGGAATTGAGCGGATCAAGCCTTGCGTATAAGGGTGCTGGGGATGAGCAAACAAATCTTCAACATTTGCTTCTTCAACCACCCGGCCAGCATACATGACGACCACACGCTGAGTCGACTCTGCGACCACGCCCATCGCGTGAGTGATCAACATGATAGCCATATTGAATTTGCTTTTGAGACTGTCCAGCAGATCCAAAATTTGCGCCTGTATCGTCACATCCAGCGCAGTTGTCGGTTCATCTGCAATCAATAGTTTGGGATTGCAGGATAATGCCATCGCAATCATCACCCTTTGGCGCATACCGCCAGAGAACTGATGGGGATAATCATGAATACGGGTTTCGGGGCGAGGAATATTGACGAGACTCAACATCTCAACAGCTCGCTGATACGCCTGCTTCTTGGTCAACCCTTCATGCAGACGGCAAGCTTCGGATACTTGATCACCCACCGTCAAAACCGGATTCAGAGACGTCATTGGCTCTTGAAACACCATGCCGATCTCACGGCTCCGGATTTTGCACATCTGTGCTTCATCCGTTTTGACCAAATCACGGCCTTCGAAATTGATTGAGCCACTCGCGATCCTCCCGGGTGGCATCGCGAGGAGCTTCATGATGGACATGGCGGTCACACTTTTACCGCAACCCGATTCACCCACCACACCGAGTGTTTCACCGCGATTGATATAGAAACTGACACCATCCACAGATTGGACAGTGCCCTCATCCGTATCAAAATAGACCCGCAGGTCGCGAATATCCAGCAGTGGCTCGGTCATATTATTGCTGAGTTCAGAACGATCCATACGATGACACCTTAAATAACACGTCGAGGATCATAGGCGTCACGCAAACCGTCACCGATGTAGTTGATGGTCAAGACGGTGATGAAAATCAATAAGCCGGGCGCCAAAGCCCAGTGAGGAGCCACATCCATTTGATCCTTAGCGTCATAAAGAATCCGGCCCCACGTCGGCACATCAGGCGGAAAACCCAGACCCAGAAAAGACAAGGTTGACTCAGCAATAATCGCAGCAGCCACATCAATCGTTGCCGCCACAATCACTGGCCCTATCGCGTTCGGCAAAATGTGCTTGACGACTTGACGCCAGCGACTAGCGCCGAGGGCCCGTGCTGCCTCGACAAACTCTTTCTCGCGCAAAGTCAGAAACTGAGCGCGCACCAAACGAGCAACCGGCATCCAGCGCAAGCCCCCGATCACTGACACCACCAAAATGAAAATACCCATCTCGATGCCCACAAGCTTTTTCAGGGAATCGTTAAAGAGATAAAAGATCAATAACAACAACGGCAATTGGGGTAAAGATAAAAACAGATCTGTCAGCCACATCAGACAAGTATCCATCAACCCTCTGGACATGCCAGCAAGCGCCCCCACCAATACACCAAAGGTCATGGCGATCAGCATCGCAACCAAACCAACTGCGAGCGAGATACGCCCCCCATAGAGAATCCTGGCTAGCAAATCTTGTCCTAAATCATCTGTACCCAAGGGGTGCTTCCACGAAGGTGGGGACAGCGAGGCGCTGAAATCAATCTCGTTAATGGGGACGCGCCACAACCATGGGCCAAGAACAACTGCACCGACAATAATGGAAAGCACACCAAGGCACACCAGAGCAAGCTTGTGCTTTTTGAAACGACGCCAGGCCTCTTGACCAGGTGTCACGGGTGCTGCAGCAGGCTTGTTTTGAAGCTCAGCTAAACGAGATGCGGGGGTCAAGCCAGCCATAAATCAAATCTGCAAGGAGGTTACAAGCAATGACAAGCGCCGAAAAAACGAAGGTGACGGCCATGATGACTGGCGTATCGTTAGCAAGCATTGAACTAATTAATAGGGAGCCTATGCCCGGAATTCTGAAGATCTGTTCAGTGACGATTGCGCCACCAAAAATGGCAGGCATTTGCAAAGCAACTAGCGTCACGACGGGGATCAAGGCATTACGGAGTACGTGCTTGGTCATCACGATTTTTTTAGGTAATCCCTTTGATCGTGCAGTGGTGACGTAATCAAGCCGGATCACATCAAGCACAGCGGATCTGACGTAGCGCGTCCAGGAGCCAGCTTGAAAGAGCCCAAGCACAGCTACAGGCATGATCATCTGTTTGATTTGATCCCAAATCAGTTGCCAACCGGTAGAGGGCAGGTTTGCCTGGTAAACAAAAGGCAACCAGTTCAGATAAACACTAAAAAACAAGATAAACAAGATGCCAGTGAAGAAGGTTGGCAGAGAAAATCCAATGAATGCCAGCGTATTTGCGAGTTGATCAAAGATTGAATAAGGACGCGACGCTGCAATCACGCCGATCGGGATAGCAATCGCTAGCGCCAGCAACTGCGAAGACCCAATCACCAGCAACGAGGTACCCACTCGCTGCCGGATCAGGACATCGACATCCATGCGACTGATAAACGAAAAGCCCCAGTCTCCCTGCAACATGGCCAGCAGCCAGTGCCAATACCGCACCATAATCGGATCATTCAAACCAAACTTCTCACGCAAGGCCTCAGCGACCTCGCGCGGGATGTTGGGATTGCTGGTCATTTCGCTAAACGGATCACCTGGCGCAAGCGCCAGGATGGTGAACAAAACCAAGCTGATCCCAAGCAAGCTCGGGATCGCGATCAAAATACGACGTAACAGATACCGAGACATAGCTTTGCTGCTCTAGACAAAAACCAAGCGGCGATTATGCCACGCGATACCAATCTTTCAGAATGGCCAGATCGTTATCCCAACCGGTTGGCGTCACACGCAAGTTGGTGGCGATTCCTGACACCATCGGACGATGCAAGATAGGGATGATGCAATGCGAGTTACACACCATATCGTTCATCTGCACGTACAACGCAGCGCGCTTGACGGGATCCAGCTCGTGCTTTGCGAGTTCATACAAACGATCGTAGTCAAGATTGACGTAACGAACTGTATTGCGACCCTGCCATTTATTGGCCTTCGAGCCAGCCTGCGTTGAAACGTATTGATCCATAAAGCGCTCGGGATCAGGCTGCTGCTGGGTTGTCGTATACATCTGCATATCGCAATAAAATTTGATGTAGATGTCGTCGTTGCCTGGATCACTGGAGAAAAACACAGACGCCGTCACTTGCTTCAGATCGAGATCAATGCCGGCTTTCTGGCAAGCTTGTTTGATGATTTGCTGACACTTCTGGCGCGGGCCGTTGATCGAAGTCTGAAATTGCAGCTTGAGTGGCTTGCCATCTTTCATGCGGATGCCGTCGGCACCAGGCTTCCAGCCGGCCTCGTCAAGGAGCTTTTTGGCTTTCTCGATGTCGAACTCAGACTTGGTATTTTTCGACACAAACTGAGCAGGACCGTTTTCATAATTGGAAGTTGCCCGGGCGGTACGGCCGTAGATAAACTTCTGCATGCTGTCTTTATCGACCAGCAAAGCAATGGCGTCACGCACTTTAGGATCGGTCAGGATCGGATGGGGAGCCTTGAGACTCGACCGTTCGCCATCCACTTCTTTCAGCGGGTCAGTCTGATTAAGCTGAATGAACTCAAGATTACCGCCCCAGCTCATGTGCAACGCGCCCTTACCGCCTTGCTCAAAGCGTTTAAGCACTTCGTCTTCGACTTGCAAGTTCCAGGCATAGTCGTATTCGCCCGTTTGCAAAACGGCGCGAGCAGCTGAAGGTGCGTCGCCGCCGCCTTTCATCTCAATGCTGTCGAAGTGCGGGCGATTCGCCTCGTGATAGTCCATATTGATCACGCCCTTGACCATATCGCCTGGTTTGAACTCGGCGAACTTGTAAGGGCCAGTGCCAACCGGCGCGAGATTAACGGGTGCCTCACGCGATTTATCGCCGGCAAACGGCTCGAACAAGTGCTTTGGAATGATGCAACCGTAAATGCCGCAATACGGGTCGGCCCAGAACGGAGTTGGCTCAGGAAACTCGACCCGCACTGTGTAGTCATCTACCTTAACGAATTTGCGGTCTTTGTAACTACCGATCGACACTGAGCTCGTCGCTGGATTGGCAGCGTAGGCAGCGGTAAAGACTACGTCATCAGCGCTGAACGGCTTACCATCGTGCCATTTCACGCCTTTTTTAAGCTTCCAGGTGACAGACTTACCATCAGCCGCGACGCCGCCATTCGCCACGCTGGGGATCTCAGCAGCCAAAATCGGCACCAAGCCACCGTTGGAGTCGTAACAAGCAAGCGGCTCATAGAAAATACGCGAGCCTTCCATGTCTTTGGTACCCACTGCAAAGTGAGGGTTCAACAGCGTGGCTCCTTGCCACCAGAGCAATTTGAGTGCACCGCCGCCGCCGCGTTTGGTGGGCGGATAGTCAGGCTTATCGGCAGCCTGCGCAATACCAGCGTGCGATAACAACTGAGACGCAATCGGTGCTGTCAGGCCGACCCCAACCATCAGCCGGATAAAGTCCTTGCGAGACATTTTGTGGCTTTTTACACCGTCAATCAACTGACGAATATCGGATTCATTCATTTATTGCTCCAAATTTGAACCGGCAAACCGTAAACGTAATATAAAGTCACGGTTAGGGCAATGGTATTTACGTTTATTTATACGCACAATACGCTATTTACAAAAAGGCACTTGATATGGTTATGAAGACGCACTCCATCAAACTCCCCATGATGACCCCGGGCACTGAACGGGAAATAGCGGTTTTTCGTTATGGTAAGAAAGGTGCCCGACCCAAGGTTTATATCCAGGCAGCGATTCACGCCAACGAGATGCCCGGCACCATGGCCTTGCACTACTTGTTGCCCATGTTGACTGAGGCAGATAGCAAAGGCTTGATTCAAGGCGAAATCATTGTGGTACCCACCGTGAATCCAATCGGGCAAGCACAGCTGGTGGGAAATGGTCATGCGGGTCGCTATCACTTGCTTAGTTACGATAACTTCAACCGAAACTGGCTTGAGCTGTCAACCGCCGTCGCCGACAAGGTTGGCAAGAAACTGGGTAAAGATGGTGAAAAAAATGTCGAACTGATCCGTAAAGCGGCATTAGATGCGTTGAACACAATGAAGCCTGTCAATGAATTGCAGACTTTGCGGGTCGAGATACAGAAGCTGTCGACTGATGCCGATTTTGTACTTGATTTGCATTGTGACATTCAAGCTGCCATGCACATTTTCTCTGGTGCTCGTGACTGGGCTCACGAACCTATCAAGTCGCTGACTGCTGATTTGGGTGCGGTCGCCAGTGTTTACAACGAGCCTTACCCTCGCGTACAGACCTTCTCTGGCGTCAATGGGGCCTTGTGGGCCCGTTTGGCAGAGAAGTTTCCCGAGGCGAATATCCCCCAGGCGTGTATGTCGGTCACCGTTGAAATGCGCAGCCAGCATGACGTCAGTCACGACATGGGTAAGTCAGATGCCGGCAACTTGTACAACTGGCTAACTCGCCAGGGCGTCTTAGCTGGCAAAGCGCCAGCACTGCCTCGTGCAAAAGCAGCCGGCACGCCGATGAGCGGCGTAGATGTTGGTTATAGCCAGGGTACAGGATTTTTGGTTTATCACTTCAAGGCTGGCAGCAAAGTAAAAAAGGGCGATGCTATCTGTGATGTGATTAATCCCTCTGATCCCCGGGGCCCGAAAGCACGAACCACTTATCACAGCCAAACGGATGGGGTCTTGTTCTCACGGCGTCTTGACGGCTACTTATCCTGGCCAGGCCAGGTATTGTGGCGGATTGCCGGTGCTAAACCACTAGCACATCGCATTGGTGCAACCGGTTTAGATGACTAGTGCGCCAGCTCAGGGCAGCCATAACGGTGTTGGACAACGGCTGTTCGGTCTGCTCGGTGTCTGGCATTTTTCCAGAGTGATTTCAGGGTCGTCTGCGGCAACGGTTAACGGGCAAGCGACCCTGTCCCTGACTGAGCCAGATCTCATGCGTTACGACGAAAAAGGATCAGTTCTCCTGGTCGATGGCCAATCCCTTATCGCCACGCAGTCATATGTGTATCAGCCAACTCGAGATGGTCTGATAGTGCATTTTGCCGGCGAGCCTAGACGCTTGTTTCATGAGGTTTTACTGCAAGACCATACCGACTGTTTACGAGCCAAGGGTTATCATCTGTGCGGCCAAGACACTTACGCTACTGACTACGTTTTTGATGCAGCGATGCATACTTTTCAAATCAGTCATCAAGTGACTGGCCCACATAAAAATTACAAGAGTGAGACGACCTACACACGAAGCGCCTAAGATTGGCAGAACCAAATCGTCCGCAGCGATGAGCGATCAGCGCTTGCCATTCGCCAAACGAGAGGCCTCTGGCAAACACCGCAAGCGATACATGGCGACACAACCCAGCGCAGGCCCAATGGCCAGCATCGCAAAAGCCATACGCCAACCCGACCACGCCACGACCTCAGGCACCAAATGAATACTGAGAAGCGTTAACAAAAATCCTGCACACGTCTGCACGGTGAGCATGGTTCCCGTAATCGATGGCTCGCTCAGCTCGGCGATACTGGCAGAAAACTGGGCAGAGTCGGCCACCACAGATATCCCCCAGATTAGCGCCACCACGATCACCAGCCAGGGTGTCAAACCAAATAAGAAAGCGATCAGCAGCGCGCATGATGAACTTGTTGCCATCGCCAGAATTGTAAGCGTTGTGCGGCCGACTCGATCAGCAAACCAACCGCCTGCAATTGCACCGACCGCCCCTGCCGAGATCGCCGCAAAGGTCACTACGCTGGCGACGCTATTAGGATTCGTCATACCTGAGGCTTCGAAACTGGCCGCCAGAAAGATGGCTAGCCACGACCACATGGCATAGAGCTCCCACATATGACCTAGATAACCAAGATTGGCCAAGCGAAGCGGCCGATTACGCCAAGCTTGCATCATGAAGCCAAGATCGATCCGGCTGCTGCGTGCCATGTTTGGCCCCAGGCGACAAAAAGATATCCCCAAACCCGCCACGAGTGCGCATGAAGCAGCCAAGGCATAGATCATCCGCCAATCAAGCGCATCAAAGGCTGCTAGCAGATGTGGGCTAGCTGAGCCTAAGGTCAGGCCGCCCACTAACAGACCAATTAATAAACCCATATCTCGCTGCGCCCACGTCACCGCAAGACGCATCCCGACAGGATACACACCTGCCATGCACATACCTGTCAAAAATCGCAGCAAAAAGACGGTCAAGCCGACAGGTGGCAACAAAGCGAGCGAGCCTGTTGCAAACGCAGCAGTAAAAGCGCTGAGCATAAACAATCGACGTGGGTCATAGCGATCAGCCAGTGACAAGGCCGCACTGACAATAGTGCCGAAGACAAAGCCACATTGCACGGAGCTAGTGAGCAAGGCTTGATCAAGCGGCAATATCTGATACGTTCGCTTGATCGTTGCGACGGCTGACGCAGACGAGAACCAAACTGCCATGGCGCCAATCTCACATAAAAGCAAGATCAAAAGGGACCTGAATTTTCCCTGCAAGCCTGTCTCGCCTTTCGGGATGGCGGTCATTGAGCACGCCTCATTATGTAGCAATCATCAATTTGGCTTCAGCTCACCGAGTTCGCACGAAATCTATTGGCGGCATGACTTGTTGGCAATCGATCGCTACCAAATAACTTGCTGCGCAACGCGCCGGGGCGGTAGCCAGTTTTATATACGCCCTTCTCTTGCAAAATCGGGATCACATGCTCGATGATGTCCTCAAAACATTCTGGAACTACCGTACGTGACAGGTTAAATCCATCAACACCGGCTTCTTGCGTCCAGGCGATTAAGGCATCAGCTACAGACTCAGCCGACCCAACCAGTGGCGGCTGACGGCTACCCAAGGTCATCTGTTCAAGAAGCTTTCGTTTCGTCCATTGCGGACCTGCGGTGCGCTTCATCGCTTCAACGTTAGACACAATGGCTTGGCTCTTATCCGTGACAATTGGTTCATCAAGATCGTATGTCGAGAAGTCAATTCCCATGGAGGCTGCCGCGTGAACGAGCGCTGCCTCAGAGCTCACGTACTTTTTGTACTCTTCAAACTTCTCTTGCGCCTGAGCTTCTGTTTTAGCGGTCACTATCGTTGCGCCGAGAAACACCTTGATGTCGCTCGCCGCGCGACCAAGCCTTACCGCCTGAGCTCGGATATCGCTGACAATCGATTGAACACCCTCTTTGCTCTGACCATTTACAAACACGCATTCAGCATGCGTGGCAGCGAACAGGCGCCCGCGGGTGGAGGAGCCGGCCTGGTACAAAACTGGCGTGCGCTGTGGTGATGGCTCTGATAAATGCATGGCATCGACTTGATACTGCTGACCATGATGGTGGATAACGTGAACTTTGGAAGAATCTGCGTACACACCGTTTTGTCTATCCAGTTTTACTGCATCATCCTCCCAACTACCCTCCCAGAGTTTGTAAACAAGCTCCATGTATTCTTCAGCTAGATCGTAGCGATCATCGTGGGCCATCTGTCCTGACAAACCAATCGCTCGGGCTGCGCTGTCGAGATAACCGGTGACGATGTTCCAGCCGACACGTCCGCCTGTCAAATGATCAAGCGTTGACATTCTGCGAGCAAACTGAAAGGGCGACTCATACACCAGGTTACTGGTAACACCGAAACCCAAGTGTTGTGTCACAGCAGCCATGGCGGGGATCAATAGGGTTGGGTCGTTCACTGGCACTTGTACCGCCCCACGCAAGGCTGCATCTGGGCTGGCACCGTAAACATCGTAGACACCCAGAACGTCGGCAAAGAAAATGCCGTCAAAGAGACCCTTCTCTAGCTTGCGAGCGTATTCAATCCAGTATTGGATCTTGTTGTACTCGGCAGAACGATCTCTGGGATGACGCCATAGGCCTTGCTGGATATGGCCAACGCAGTTCATGTCGAAAGCGTTGAAATGAATTTCTTTACGCATTGCTTCTGCACTTTAGATTAATGTTTAAGTCATGATGCAGATCGGCGATAAACGCTCGAGATGCGCCTTCTTAGTACCTGCAACGCGCCTCACTTTTATACTTTGTGAAGTAGACAATTAAACTCGCTTCCGACTTGTATTTTGTGTAGTGGATCGTAGCTCTGGCGCTGCTTTTATATTTGGTGAAGTACCACACGCCAGGATCATTATCCGATTGGTAGGCTGTCTCATAGACGATGCAATTAGCTTCAGACTGATATTGAGTCACGTATACCTTGGCATCGGCTTCCGAAGCGTAATCCGTGACATAAATTTGGGCTGCATGCGTACAGAGTGAGTATGCCGCCAGAAGCAAACCCACCAAACGACTCATTAACTTCAGCGGTAATCGACAACCGTTCATCATCAACCTTTCAATCCTATCAAAGCACTCCCTCAAGTATAAGCGCCGAACAAATTAAAATAGTCCCAACTAGTCCGTAAACATGCAAGTCAGGGAAAACACTTAAGCGCAAACCCACCTACTTTTAGTTGAGTTGACCAACGACAATTTAAGCCTTAAGGTCACGTCTACAAAATAAAAATAAAAATAAAAATATTCAAAAAATATGGAGCAAGCTTTTGTCGAATCAATCAACACCTGCCTTACTCAGCGTGAGGGACATAACCGTACGCTTCGGCGGTATTGTGGCGCTCGACTCCGTCAGTTTCGATGTCCCTCGCAACAAAGTTTGCGGATTAATTGGCCCTAACGGCGCGGGCAAAACAACGCTTTTTAATTGTTTAAGCAGGCTCTATTCTTATCAGTCTGGCGACTTGCAGTTTGATGGTCAATCTATCACCAACACGCCTGTCCATGATATGCCTCGGATTGGCGTTGGCAGGACCTTTCAGAACCTTGCCATGTTTAAAACCATGACCGTTCGTCAAAACGTGATGGTAGGCGCGCACAGCTGTTCGAACAAAGGCTTCATTAGCAATATGTTGCAAATGCCATCCTCTCGTGCTGAGGAAAAACAGTTGACGGAAGATGCCAATGCGCTCATGGATTACCTGAAACTGGCTGAATACGCGGACCACACAGTTGGCGATCTCCCTTTTGGTATCCAAAAACGTGTTGAGTTTGCGCGCGCCTTGGCGGCCAAGCCAAAAATGTTGCTCCTTGATGAACCAGCAGCGGGCCTGAACCATAGCGAACTCAGCGATCTTGCCACCTTCATCCGCTCAGTACGTGATGACATGGGCATCACGGTCTTGTTGGTCGAGCATCATATGAATTTAGTCATGGCTGTATCCGACTGGATTGTGGTCTTGAATTTCGGCAAAAAAATCGCTGAAGGGACGCCTGAAGTAATCCAGCAACATCCAGAAGTAATCCGTGCATATCTTGGAGACGGCGACCGTGAAGCTGCTTGATGCCGACAACCTGAGTGCCTCGTACGGGGCCAATCAAGTCCTGTTTGATTTGACTTTCAATCTCGAAATCGGCGGCATTACGGCGATTTTGGGTGCCAATGGTGCAGGCAAGACAACAACATTGCGAGCTGTCTGCCAAACAGTAAAGACTGCTGGTTCTCTGACGTTTCTGGGCAATCGGATCGATGGCCGTGCGACTGAGGAAATTGTCAAAGCTGGCATTGCGCACGTACCAGATGGAAGAGGTACCTTCACTCAACTGACCGTCGAAGAAAATCTGCGTCTGGGTGCATATACACGGAAAGATAAAGCCGAGGTTGCAGCGGATATCGAACAGATGTTTACGCGCTTCCCTCGATTGAAAGAGCGCTATCGGCAACAGGCAGGCACATTATCCGGGGGTGAGCAGCAGATGCTGGCAATCAGCCGTGCGCTGATGTTGAGACCCCGTTTACTTTTGCTCGACGAGCCGTCGTTCGGTTTAGCGCCGCTGATCGTTAAGGAAATCTTCGACATCATGCGGCAGATAAATAAAGAAGACAAAGTCAGTATGTTGCTTGTTGAACAAAACGCAAGCTTAGCGCTGGGCCTGGCTGACCATGCTTACTTACTCGAAACAGGCAAGATAGTGTTGTCGGGTTCATCAGCGGACATCAAAGCAGACGAATCGATTCGTCGCATCTATTTAGGTTATTGATCCACTTGCTGGATTGCGGAGCACGCATGGACTCTCTACTACAACAAATATCAGCAGGACTCGCAAATGGCGGCATCTATGCTGCTATCGGCCTGGCTTTGGTCATGATCCACCAGTCAACGCACCACATCAACTTTGCTCAGGGCGAAATGGCGACATTCTCAACCTTTATTGCCTGGGCCCTGATCCAGCAAGGCGTGCCTTACTGGATCGCCTTTGTCATCACGGTGGTTGTCTCATTTGTTATCGGTGTATTAATCCAGCGCATTTTTCTGAAACCCGTTGAAAAAGCACCCGTGCTAACCAATGTGATTGTGTTTATTGGACTGCTCGTTATCTTTAACTCAGTGGCCGGCTGGATATTTGATTACACGATCAAATCCTTCCCCAGCCCTTTCCCTCTCGAAGGGATGTTTCTACCAAAGTATTTCTCTGGTCATCAGATCGGATCCATCGCCGTGACACTCGTTGTTTTGTTAGCGGTTTTTTCCTTCTTCCGCTTCACGCCGTTGGGTCTTGCCATGCGGGCAGCGGCATTCAACCCCGAATCGGCGCGGCTAGTGGGTATAAAGGTGTCGTGGATGCTTGCGCTCGGCTGGGGAATGGCCGCGCTCATCGGTGCTGTCGCAGGCATGATGATCGCTCCGGTTGTATTTCTGGATCCGAACATGATGGCAGGCATTTTGCTATACGGCTTCGCAGCAGCCCTCTTGGGTGGCATCGACAATCCCTGGGGTGCGGTCTTAGGCGGAGTGATTTTAGGTGTGCTGGAGAACCTGCTCGGTGCCTATGTGATTGGCAGCGATTTAAAACTAACCATGGCTCTTGTTTTGATCGTCACCATTCTGATATTCAGACCTTACGGTTTGTTTGGCAAGCCGATTTTTTCACGAGTTTAAGAGAGCAGACATGCAAATCACTTCTAAAAAGCTCGCTTATCCCCTTGGATTAGTTTTGCTGATCTTGCTGCCCTTCTTCGTTGAAGACTTTCGCGTCTCGCAGTTCAGCCAAGTATTGATTTATGCGATTGCAATCTTGGGTCTCAATATTTTGACGGGCTTTGGTGGCCAAATTTCTCTCGGCCATGGCGCGTTCTATGCTATGGGTGCCTACACCAGTGCCATTCTCATCACTCAATTCGATATGTCGCCCTATCTAACCCTGCCAATCGCGGGCTTGTTCTGTCTGGTGATGGGTGTGCTGATGGGTTTTCCGGCGCTTCGACTTGCGGGTCACTATCTGGCGTTAGCCACGTTCGCTCTGGCGATTGCTACGCCACAGTTACTCAAGCACAAAGCGATAGAAAAATGGACTGGCGGCGTTCAAGGGCTGATTCTTGACAAGCCACAGTCTCCGTTTAAGCTGAGTTTGTTCGGCACTGAGCTCAGTGAGGATCGTTGGCTCTATCTGGTTATTTTGTTGATTGCGATTTTACTATTCTGGCTGGCGCGTAACCTGTTAAATGGCCGAATAGGACGAGCAATCGTGGCGGTTCGCGATCAACCTGTAGCCGCCGCAGCATTAGGCGTGAATTTAACCGTTTTGAAAACAGCAACCTTTGGTGTCTCAGCCGCCTACACTGGTATTGCCGGTGCCTTGAGCGCACTCGCGGTTTCATTTGTTGCACCCGACAGTTTCCCTTCGTTTTTATCGATCAGTTTGCTAGTCGGTACTGTCGTGGGTGGTTTGGGTTCAATTTATGGCGCAATCTTTGGCGCACTGTTTATACAGTTCGTGCCAAACATCGCTGATCAACTTTCGAAATCTGCACCGTGGGCTGTCTACGGTGCTATTTTGTTAGCGTTTGCCTACGCTGCACCAAATGGTGTGATGGGCATATTCAAGAAAATCACAAAAAGGAGATAACTGTGACACTAAGATTGAAGAGCTTATCCTCGATCGCACTGACAGCCGCGTTGACGCTGGCCGGTTCGCTTACCGCAGCACAACCGTATGATCCAGGCGCGACCGATAAAGAAATCAAGATTGGTAATATCGAACCCTACTCAGGTCCTGCCTCAGCCTATGCCTCTTACGGCAAAGCTCAAGCGGCCTGGTTCAACAAGATCAATGACGAGGGCGGGATCAATGGTCGCAAGATCAACTTCATCTCGCTCGATGACGGCTACTCACCACCTAAAACGCTTGAACAGGCTCGTAAACTTGTCGAGCAGGATAAGGTTTTGTTCTTGTTCGCAACACTCGGCACCCCCACAAACAGCGCGATTCAGAAATACATGAATCAAAAGAAAGTCCCACAGCTGTTTGTTCAGACTGGTGCATCCAAATGGGGTGATCCAAAGAACTTCCCCTGGACCATGGGCTGGCAAACCAACTATTTCAGCGAAGGTAAGGTTTTTGCGCAAGCGATCCTTGATAATCAGCCAAACGCCAAGATCGCTGTGATTTACCAGAATGATGATTTTGGCAAAGACTACCTTGCAGGTCTGGAAGCTGGCTTAGGTGACAAGAAGAGCATGATCATCGCCCGCGAAACTTATGAGGTAACTGATCCCACGGTTGATAGCCAGATGGTCAAACTCAAGTCAAGTGGTGCGGATGTACTGATGAACCTGTCCACACCGAAATTCGCTGCCCAGGTCATCAAAAAGGTAGCCGAGCTCGGCTGGAAGCCTGTTCACTATCTGTGCCAAGTATCCAGTTCACCAGGTGCAACACTGGTTCCTGCCGGCCTGGATAACTCTGTCGGTATTATTACGACCGGCTTCTTCAAAGATCCAAGCGATCCGCAATGGAAAGACGATAAAGCTATGCTCGAGTATCAGGCCTGGTTCAAAAAATATCTGCCCAACGCTGATCCGGTCGATACCTACTATCTTCAGGGTATGCTCAATGCACAAACTCTGGAATATGTGCTCAGGCAAGCTGGCAACAACCTGACACGTGAAAACATCATGAAACAAGCAGCTAGCATCAAAGACCTGCAACTGCCTTTACTATTGCCTGGTATCAATGTGCAAACCGGACCAGAGGACTTCTATCCTATCGAGCGCTTGCAACTCGCCAAGTTCAACGGTAAAGAATGGGTTCTCTACGGTAAGATTTATGGCAACTAAAGCCACTAGCTAGAGTTTGCGGATGGGATCCGTCCCATCCCAATTCACCGAGGCCTGATGAATAGTTGATAAGAACTTCTCTTGCGCATCGGTGAACTCGATAAGCTCAAGCATGCCTGGCAAATCTTTGGTAGTGTCGAAATAGGCAAATCGTATCCCGCGAACAGACTTTCCAGAGAACGCCAACTCGTACCCCAGCTTGCGATACTTTTCTACATCCCGCTCGAAATCTCTGGTCGCCATGCCAAGGTGGTGAAAACCAAAACCTCGTTGCCGGACGATATCGTGATAAACCGACGGACGGTCGTCGACGCTTTGTATCAACTCAAAACACATGTGACCCGAGAAACCGAGGGCCAAGGCCATCTGGATATCGGTCGGCTGCCCGCGGTAGGTTCCCTCGGTGAATGTGTACGCATCGGTGTAGTACCACGGACCCACATTGAACTTGGCCGCAAACTCTGCCATCGATTGATGTAGATCTTCAACCACGTAAGCAACTTGAATAATGCCACCAAAGGGTTGCCCAAAACTCGTTTCAATCATGGCAGAGCCCTATTCTCAAGTATTTAAATTAACAGAGACTTGTTTGACTTCGGTGTAGCTCTCGAGCATGCCCTCTAGCGAGAATTCGCGCCCTGCACCGCTTTGCTTCATCCCACCGTAAGACTGGCCAAGCTGTTGCCCACCGCCCTGATTGACCATTACCCAGCCAGCTTCGAGTTCGTGGGCGATACGCAAAGCCGGACCACCAGCTTTAGCCCAGACAAAAGCAGCCAACCCGTAAATCGAATCATTGGCGCGTGCAATCACCTCGGCCTCATCACGCCAGGTCGTGACCGACAAAACGGGGCCAAAGACTTCCTCACGCGTCATACGAACGTCATCAGGTAAGTTTAGAAACACAGTAGGTTCAAAGAAATAACCTTCTGCTAAAGGCCCTGTCGTTGGAGGTAGTCCACCCATAATCAGTGCACTGGGTTTGGCCTCCATGGCCTCTTGCACATATGAGCAAACTCGAGAAAACTGTTTGGCGTTGACCAGAGAACCGGTGTCGGTTTCTTCATTCAAGGGGTCACCTACCCGCATTTTTTTAAGCTTATCCGTCAACGTTGCCAAGAACGAATCGGCAATGGATTCATGCAAGAATAGCCTTGAACCAGCGGTACACGACTGACTCTGGCGAGTGAAGCGCATAGCTGTAATCACACCGTCTGCTGTGAAGTTCTGATCCACATCAGGCAAAATGATTTGCGCACTTTTACCGCCTAGCTCAAGCGAGACCGCTGCAATGCGGCTACTTGCCGCTGCCAGAATCGAGCGCCCGACTGCAGTTGAACCCGTGAACGATACTTTGGGAATACCGGGGTGTTCTGCAATCGCAGCGCCGCACTCAACTCCGTAGCCGGTCAAGACGTTCAGGACGCCAGCTGGCAAGAATTCCGAGCAGATTCGCGCCATCTCCAGCACAGCCATTGGCGCCTCTTCAGACGCTTTAAGCACCATGGTGTTGCCGGTCATGATGGCGGGCGCAATCTTCAAGGCAGAGAGCATTAAAGGGGCGTTCCAGGGCACGATGGCGCCGACCACACCATAAGGCTCCCGACGGGTGTAGTCGAGCGTATCAGGGCTCAAATAGGTTGTTTTACCTTTGATTTCACGCGCCAGACCAGCGACGTAACGAAATATCTGAGCCGTCACTCCCGCCTCACCACGACTTTGCGTACGCAGTGCGTTGCCGTTCTCGGTACTGATCAGTCTAGCCAGATTCTCCTGGTTTGCTTCAAGACTGTCGGCAATCTGATGCAAAATTTTGCCACGCTCTGTGGCTGTCGCTCTTTTCCATGATTTAAACGCCTGCTTGGCAGCCGCGACTGCAATATCCACGTCGCGGGCACCGGCTCTCGGCACTTTGGCAAAGACGACCTTTTTGGAGGGGTTTTCGACGTTGATCCAGTCGCCGTCAGCGCTATCCACCCACTGACCATTAATCAACATCTGCTGCAGCTTCACTTGCGAATCCATCTTTTGCCCTTCTCCAAAAAACATCTAAAAACCGGCTTGATCAGCGACCGAATAATCCTTATCTGACCAAGGAGATACCCCGATAACCCTCTGCAGCAACCTCGTTGCAGATCACGCGATACTTATCGAGACCTGCAACGTAAGGCATGAAGACTCTTGGTTTGCCGGGGATATTAGCCCCCACGTACCAAGAATTAGCCAAGGGATAAAGCGTTGAGTCAGCAACCTCATTAACATGCTTTACCCAGCTTTCTTCTGCTTCAAGCTCAGCCTCAACACGTTTGTACTGACTCTCTTTAACGCATTTGAGCAAATCAAAAATCCAATCGACGTGCTGCTCAATCGCAGAGATCATGTTGGTCTTGACTGATGGGCTGCCCGGACCTGTGATGATCAGCATATTCGGAAACCCAGCGGTCATAATTCCCAGGTAGGTCTTGGGGCCGTCTGACCATTTTTGGCGAAGTTCGTTGCCGTCGCTGACTTGAATATCAATATCCATGATCGCACCGGTCATGGCATCAAAACCCGTTGCAAAAATGATGGCATCAAATTCATACTCTGCGTCTGCTGTGCGGATGCCCTTCTCGGTGATCTCTTGAATTGGCGCGTTTTTGATATTCACCAAGGACACATTGTCGCGGTTATAGGTTTCAAAATAACCGATATCAAGCGGTAACCTTTTGGTCCCGATGTAGTGATCGTTCGGGCACAGGATTTCAGCAACACTGGGATCTTTCACGATACTGCGAATTTTCCGGCGAACGAAATCGGACAACTGCTCGTTGGCTTCTTTGTTAGTCAGGATGTCTTTATACCCATAGAGGAAGCTGATGTTGCCACCCGTGTTCCATTTTTTCTCGAAAATTTCTTCTCGCGCCTCGGCACTATCTTCGAGCAAGGATTTTGTCGGAGGTGGATAACCTGAAATCCCGAAAGGTGTTCTATCCGCCTCTGCGCGGGCTTGTTTGTAGTTGTCTTTATGCTTCTTGACAACCTCCGGCGGTAAAACATAATTTACCGAGGGTACAGAAAAATTCGCACTGCGCTGGAACACAGTCAGATGTTTGGCCTCTTTGGCCACAACCGGAATCGTCTGAATTCCTGAGGCGCCGGTACCAATGATGCCTACACGCTTGCCAGTGAAATCAACTTTCTCGTGCGGCCATTGACCCGTGTGGTACCAATTACCTTTGAAATTCTCCAGGCCTTTGAAATCAGGCACTCGCGGCAAAGACAGGTTGCCCGAGGCCATGATGCAGAACTGGGCCTGTATGACTTCGCCCTTAGTCGTGGTCAAAGTCCAAAGATTGGTCTGACGGTCAAAAATCGCGGACTTGACTCTCGTGTTGAACTGTATGTCGCGGCGCAGATCAAATCGATCGGCAACGTGATTCGCATATCTGAGGATGTCTGGCTGCGCAGCGAAGCGCTCTGGCCACTCCCATTCCTGCTGCAGTTCATCGGAAAAAGAATACGAATATTCCAGACTTTCAACGTCGCAACGAGCCCCTGGGTAGCGGTTCCAATACCATGTGCCACCGACATTGTCACCCGCCTCAACGACCTTAATATTTAGCTTGAGCGCGCGAAGTTTGTGCAAGGTATACATTCCGGCAAAACCGGCACCAATTACCACGACGTCGTAGGGCGACGAAGCTTGAGCAACTGCAGTCATTTTTTTGTCTCCGTTGAAGCTGTTTTGAAACCGCTTTGTTTAAGCCTTTATCGGCTTTTTTATTCAGGTGATCATAGTCTAATTCGATTTCGCCCTGAGTTAAAGCCCGACTTGATATCATCATTACTCAATAGTCCGGCCGAGCAGGCGGCAATCACTTATCAGAGACAAACATGATCAGAACAATAGGATTTCCTGGTCGATACATCCAGGGACCAGGCGCAATTAACCAATTGCCTGGCCTTCTCGCGGAGTTTGCATCGAAATCACCAGTCATTGTCATGGACGACATTGTCCGTGGGGCCGCCGGTGAGCGCATACTCGCCCCGCTGAGTCAGGCTGGCATTATGGCCAAGGTTTTGAGGTTTCCGGGCGAATGCTCAGTGCAAGCGATCGCCGACTTGAGCAAAGAAATCGACCCAGCGAAACACGATTTCATTATTGCTTTCGGGGGTGGCAAAACGATCGATGCAACTAAAGGTGTCGCCAAAGCGCATCGTTTGAGCCTGTTGATCGTGCCGACAATTGCCTCGAATGACTCCCCGACCAGTCGACTGATCGTGTTGTACGACCAACAGCACCGGGTCGCTGCTGTCGATATCCTTACACGCAATCCCGACATTGTTCTGGTCGATAGCAACATCATCGCGCAGGCACCTGCACGCTTCTTTGCAGCGGGTATGGGTGATGCCTTAAGCAAAAAGTTTGAGGCGGCACAATGCCATTTGGCCGGCGGCAAAAACTTTTTTGGTACACCCTCACTTTCAACAGCTCGCTTGTTAGCGACAACGTGCTACGAAACCATTCTGGAATTTGGCCTATCCGCACTGGATCGCATTCGAAGAACCGGGACACCAGACGAACACGTCGAACGGGTCATCGAAGCCACCGTGTTGTTGAGCGGACTGGGGTTTGAAAGCGGCGGCTTATCCATTTCTCACGCCTTGACTCGGGGTTTAACTGCCCACCCAGCCATAAGTCAGATGCTGCACGGTGAGCTCGTCGCCTTTGGGTCAATTGTGCAATTGATTGCGGAAGATCGCCCAGCGGCAGAGGTAGTGGCACACGCTCGATTTTGTCACCAGGCACAGTTACCTGTTACGCTCGCTCAGCTCGGCGCGGAAAATGCGACTGCTGCTGACCTTCTGACGATTGGGACGTTAACGATGAGTGCGCCCTACATCGGCAACATCCATCCAGCAGCCAATGCAGCGCGACTTGCTGACTGTATCCAGCGCGCCGATATAATCGGTCGGCGACTACTCAGCGCTAATTAAAAGAGGATGACAAAGTGAAAGCAGCCTGGTACGAAAAAAATGGTGAAGCTCGTGATGTGATGGTCGTTGGCGATATGCCTTGCCCCGAGCTTGGTCCTGGTGAAGTGAAAGTGAAGATTCATGTATCGGGTATCAACCCGTCAGACGTGAAATCCAGACGCGCCAGACCACTGGGTGCGGATCGCGTGATCCCCAACAGCGATGGGGCTGGTGTCATTGAAGCGGTGGGTGCAGGAGTAGCACAAAGCCGTATCGGTCAGCGGGTCTGGATCTGGAATGGTCAATTCGGTCGAGCGCTGGGTACTAGTGCACAGTACATTGTTCTGCCAGGAGATCAAGCCGTGGTGCTGCCGGACAACACGGACTTTGATGCTGGCGCTTGCATGGGTATACCCGGGCTAACGGCGCTTGAGGCAGTGCATCGGTGTGGCAATCTCGCTGGCAAGACCGTTTTAATTATTGGCGCCGCCTCGTCGGTTAGCCACTATGCTGCGCAAATGGCGGTACAAAAAGGCGCCAGCGTAATTGGTACAGTCAGTTCTGACGTCAAGGCCGCTCACGCATTGGCAGCTGGCGTTACTGAGATCATCAACTACAAAACTGAAGACGTCGCAGAACGCGTCAAACAGCTAACGAGCGGGCACGGGGTTGACGCCATCATTGACATGGATTTTTCAACCACGTCCCAGCTGATTCATAAGGGGGCGCTAAAAGGACACGGTACAGTGGTGTGTTTTGGATCGAACCAGTTAGGCGATCATGCGATCCCCTTCAGGATCAGCCTCTTCGGTTCATTGAGCTATCAGTTTTTTCTGGTCTATGACCTGACGCACGAGCGACGTATAGATGCGCTGGCAGAGCTCAACCGATTATTGGCGAGCGGCAAACTACAGCATGCGATTGGTGCCCGCTACTCATTGCCTGATATCGTTGCCGCCCATGAAGCGGTAGAGCAAGGGAGCGTCATGGGCAACATCGTGATTGATATCGACTAGGTCTGAGAGTACTCAGTGAGCGCGCATTAGTCCGCGAACCCGGTGAACGCATCGCTGGGCGCACCCCAACTGGTGTAGCCACCGTCTACTGGCACAGTCACACCCGTCATGTAAGAGGCTTGATCAGAGGCAAGAAACAACATCACCTTTGCGATGTCTTCAGGTGCACCCAGTCTGCCCATCGGGGTATGACGTTCGATTTCGCGGCGGTCCAGCTTGCCTTGATCAATCACTGTTTGAACCAAGGGGGTGAGAATATAGCCAGGCGCAATGGCGTTTACGCGAACCCCTGCCGCAGCCCATTCACAGCCCATCGTTCGCGTGATCATTGAAATCCCCGCTTTAGCAGCGCTATAACCGTTGCGCAAGGTCAACCCGGACACCCCGGCAATCGAACTGATATTAATCACGCTACCTTTGCCTTGTTCCAACATATGCTTGGCACAAGTTTTTGTCATCATGTAAGTCCCCGTGAGGTGGATATCAAGCAGGCGGCGAAACACGGCAACATCCTGTTCAATCGTCGGTTTGGCCTGATCAGCGATGCCGGCGCAATTTACCAGAACGTCGATGTGACCGTATTGTTTTACCACTGTCTCAACAACGTGATTAACTTGACCTTCGTCGGCTACATCGCAAGCGATACCAAGGTGCTTAACGCCCAGCTGACCGGCAACACCAAGCGCGGCTGCCTCATTCAAATCGGCAACAACCACAACACCTCCCTCTTTAGCAAAGGCATGCGCGCCAGCCAATCCCAAGCCGCTGGCAGCTCCGGTAATCAAGATAACTTTGGATGCGAGTTCTGAATACAAGGTTGTCCCCTATTTGATTTGTTGTGAGGGCATCATATCAAAGCATGACAACAATGTTGCTGGAAGGCAAGGCGCTCAGCGTTTTCTTCAGTATCTTGTAGATATCCAAATCAAACTCGACTTCTGCTTGATCAATACGAGAGAACAAGACTTCTTCATCACTTGCCACACCCAGATAACACCAGTTGTGAACCACGTGAATCTGCTGCCCCTCTCTGATCCCGATTGGGCCCGCATACGGCCAGACCTTAATCTTGAGCGCTTCGAACGCCATTTTGAATTTTAAGTTGTGACGCATGACAGATTCGAGCCCGACGCAAGCTCCATCGCATTGCTTGATCTGAAAGCCGAAACAAGGCTTACCCCAGCTTGTTTTCTCAATCCCCAGAAGGGCTTCACACAACCTACCCTCCTTCGCAATTGCGCGCAGACAGGCGTTGGCCTCGCGTTTACTGTGAAATATGCCATAAAGATTATCCTGGACGCCGGGCTGCAATTCTGCGTGAGTGACCAACTTGGGGAGACAAACCCCTTTTTCATTTTCTATCAACTGCCACGCGCACAGATCTTTTGAGCGCCTGAGTTTGACGTTCATCACCGGCAAGTGTTGCTTGATCATGGCTGACTCGAGCAGCAGCGCACCGAGCTCACCAGACGTTTCGATCCAACTAATGTCCCTGACCTGCAGTGCCAGTTTCATCTCTTTGCGCACCTTAAGCGCGGCTTGAAAATGGCTCATCACCCGCGTTCGCATGTGGATACTTTTGCCAATATAAAGTGGCACCCTATCCTCGGCATACAGGATATAAACGCCAGGCGTATCTGGCACCTCATTAATCAGCGCCTTATCGATATGCGGGGGTACGCTGGACTCGCCGATCAAATCTGTCACTTCTGTCAACAAGCGATCAAGACCAAACTTAGTCTCGCAGATTCGCCAAAACTGCAACAGCAAATCAGCATCCCCCAAGGCGCGATGCCTGGCACTGACTACCAGACCGTGCCGTTCGATCAAGCTATCCAAGTTGTGCCTGGATTGATCAGGAAACAGGCGACGCGATAACTTGACCGTACAAAGCACTTTGGGCTTGAAGTCTATATCGAGACGTTTAAAGGCGGCTTTGAGAAAGCCATAATCGAAGCGCGCATTGTGCGCGACAAATATTTTGTTTTCCAGCGCTCGGTATAGCCTATTAGCGAGGTCTTCGAAGCTAGGTGCATCCATCACCATTGCATTAGAAATACCAGTCAAACGCTGGATATGATCGGGAATAGAGGTTTGAGGATTAATGAGTTCGTCCCAGACCTCAATATCCTGATTGGCATACAAGGTTTTGACGGCTACCTCAGTGATCCGATCTCTCTCGAAATTTGATCCAGTGGTTTCGATGTCTACAAAGGCAAATGGGAACAAGGTTTGAACGACGCTCGAAGAGGTTAAGTAGCTGCCTGGGGGACATTCCCAAGTCGTCTTACCCTCAGTTTACGGGTAAATCCCTCGCTGATTACGCGCGTCCAGATAATGCTTGTTGTGCAACTTGTGAGACGAAATTGCTCCTCGGTGCTGGGCTCTCAAAGACCTGCGCGTCATCTAAGTATCAACCCTCTAAACTCTTTGTAACGTCCCTAGGGTATTCACCCATCGCTGTCGGTACAAACCCTATATAGAATGAGCAACATAAAACTTATTCGGAGACAATTTTGAAACATCAATTTTTTGGTCGAGTCATTGCGGCACTCGCGATCAGCTTGCTGAGTAACTTTGCCAACGCCCAGGGCGTCACCAAAGACGAAATCCTCATCGGCGGAGTTGGGCCCATAACCGGTCCCGCAGCCTATATCGGTCTAGGTGGTCGTGACGGTTTGGCCATGGCAATCAAAGAAATAAACGCGCAAGGCGGTATCAATGGGCGCAAAATCAAGTTAATTTTTGAGGACGATGGCCACTCGCCCAGCAAAGCGCTCGGCGCAGTGAAGAAACTTATCGATCAGGACAAAGCTTTCATGATCTTCGCTGCCGGTGGATCCAACTCAACGGTGGGTTTCATCGATTACATGAAAGAGCAGCAAAAAGTTGCCTACGTGTCATTTGCGTCAGCACCGGCGGTAACCTTTCCGTTTAACACCTATATGTTCAGGGGTGCCACAACTGAAGTCGCTCGTTATGGTGAGCTTTACTCTGAATTCATTGCAGATGGCTTGAAGGCTAAAAAAGTCGCCATCATGAATGGCCGCGAAGAATATCCGAAAAATGAAGGTAACGCGCTGGCTAAAACGCTTCAGGATATCTACAAAGTAGATGTCGTCGCACGCGTTGAATTTAATATTGGTGACAAAGACTTTACGCCTCAATTATTGGATGTGAAAAAATCCGGCGCACAGGTTGTCGCTTTTTTTGGCAATCCAGCCGAAGCTGCCATTGCCATGCGCCAGGCTCGTGAACTCGGCATAGAGCAAAAATTCTTTGTCGGAGCCACTATGGTGGATAAAGGCTTCACCAATGTTGCGAAAGAGAACGCTGAAGGTGCGACGGGCTTCTCGCTCGTACCTTTCTTACCTGGCACACAGAACGCAGCGCTGCAAGCCTGGGAGACCAAATGGAAAGCAGAATATCCAAATCTGCCCGCTGGTCGGCCCAATGTATTTGACATCATGGCCTACACCGATATGTACGTCCTGGCTCAAGCGATAAAAACGGCTGGCGCAGATCTCAATACACAAACGCTGATTGCGAACCTCGAAAAAATAAAAGACTTTTCGCCATCACCGCTAGCTTCGCCTATTACCTTCAGCACGAAGCACCACATCGGCAACCTGAATCTCACCGTGATGGAAGTCAAAAACGGTGAATGGCAACCCATCGGTTGGAAACCCACTCGTCCAAGTGAGATTCTGAAGCGCTACGAGTGATTGGTCAGGACAAGTCGCTCAGAATATGACCATTGCCATCGCGCTGCAGCTGCTGATCTCGGGCCTGTCGGTCGGCAGCATTTATGCCTTGGTCGCGTTGGCTTTGGTGATCCCATTCAAAGCGTCTGGGATCCTCAATTTTGCCCAGGGAGAATTTGTCACGGTTGGCGCCTACTCTGCGCTCGTCTTGACTGCATTCGGGTTGCCTTACTGGATAGTCTTGCCATCGACGATTTCTATAGGATTGATTATCGGTCTGGTAATCGAGCGCGCAATCATCAGACGGATCATGTCCGCGCCAGAATTTACGCTGGTCATCGCAACCTTCGCAATTGGGCTCATTATCAAGAGCGCTATCCGGCTTTATTGGCAGGATAATCTGTTCGCAATAGAAAATCCTTTACCCTTTAAGACGTTTAAATTTTCTGGCATTGTCATCAACCCCCAGTATCTATGGGTCATTGGCTGCACAACCACGCTCGTCTGCTGTCTTGCATGGTTTTTTAAGTGCAGCCCCATGGGCAAAGCCATGCGGGCAGTATCTCAAAGCCAAGATGGTGCTCGCCTCATGGGGATTCATGTTGAAAGGGTTTTGATGACATCCTGGGGGATTTCTACTGCAATCGGAGCTCTTGGCGGGATTTTACTGGCGCCCATTATTGGTATTAATCCCGAGATCGGGGGCTTGATCCTAAAGGCCCTGGTTGCAGCGGTCATTGGTGGTTTTACCTCTTTACCGGGCGCATTTGTCGGCGGTTTGCTCCTGGGCTTGCTAGAAACCTATTCGGGTGCGTTTTTTGGCAGTACGCTTAAAAACCTTATCCCATTTGTCATGCTTGTGGTTTTCCTTCTCGTTAAACCCTATGGATTATTTGGTAAAGCGCCACTGGTGAGAATTTGATGCAGCTAACGCGCTTACAGGTTTTGATGGTTTCGACAGTGGTCGTATGCATTATCGCTGCGCCGTGGGTGTTACCGACCTACTACCTCTATCTGCTGAATCTCGTGCTCATCAATATTATTCTGGCACTTGGTTTGAATATCCTTACCGGCAACTCGGGGCAGATTTCGCTTTGTCACTCATCTTTCATGGCAATCGCTGCATACGCTTACACCATTCTCAATAACGACCTGCATTGGCCTATTTTGCTTTGCGCAATCACAGCGGTGGGATTGGCCAGTCTCGGTGGCGCTCTGGTTGGTTATCCAGCGCGACGGCTCGGCGGAATCTATCTGGCCTTGGCAACGCTTGCATTTTTATCATTAACTCAAATTCTGATTGAAGAATTCCCTGATATAACTGGCGGTATACGCGGCCTAAAAATCGAAAAAGCCACACTTCTGGGTATTTCAACGAGCAGCGAATCGCTGCGATTCTATGTTGTTGCCGTTGCTTGCGCGTTCAGCCTGTATGTCACGATCAACATCTTACGGTTTCCTCTAGGGCGAGCTTTCGATGCCATCCGTACGAGTCCTCAAGCTGCACAGTCTCTCGGCATACCCGTCGCAAGAATCAAATTGCTCGCCTTCACCATCTCTGCTGCCTACGCTGGATTGGCTGGTGTACTGTTCGCCATGGTCGTCGGATTTATCGATCCCGTTGAATTTGGAGTTGGCGCCTCGTTGCGTTACATCACGTTCATTGTTGTCGGCGGGCTCGGCAGCATTGCCGGCTCGATCATCGGCTCGATCATTTTCACGCTGCTACCCGAGGGATTGCGTGGAGTCAAAGAATATAGTGATTTAGTGTATGCGGTCATTTTGCTGCTCAGCTTAGTCTTTTTGCCAAATGGTTTGATTAGTCTTTATCAAAAGCTAGTACCGAATAAAAAAATAGCAAAATCGAATTAAGACCATGCAAAATAATCTCATGATCAAGACGCACGACTTGTCACTTCAGTTCGGCGGCCTTCAGGCACTGCAGCAAATCAGTCTTGAAGTACCTGCCGGCGAGTTTCGCGGACTCATTGGCCCAAACGGTGCAGGAAAAACAACCTTAATCAACTGTTTGAGCGGTGCCATTCAATCCAGTTCTGGGTCGATTGTTTTCGACAATATTGAGGTGACTACTATGCCACCTCATCTGATCAGCCACTTGGGAATGAGCAGGAGTTTTCAGCACGTACAACTCTTTGGCGACAGAAATGTTCGAGATAACATTCTGATTGGCATGCACAGACAAATCAAACAGAGTATTGCTGGTCAATTACTTGGCCTGGCAAGTAGTCGCCGGGCGGAAAAAGAGGCTGGTCTACTCGCAGACGAGCTCTTGACCCGTTTTGATTTGAAAGGCCTCGAGCATTTATCAGCCCGACAGCTACCATACGGTGTATTAAAAAGACTAGACCTTGCCAGGGCGCTCAGTGCCAGGCCAAAGCTTTTGTTACTTGACGAGCCAACCTCCGGGATGTCTGAAGAAGAGGCTACTGACTCAATTTCCTTACTCAAAGAACTCGCCAGGCAAGACGGTATGACCTTAATTGTGATCGAACACAACATGAGGATCATGATGAATCTGGCCGATCGTATTACCGTTCTTCACTTAGGTCGAATCATCGCCGAGGGAAGCCCTCAAGAAGTTACTCACGATCCCGCTGCGATCGAAGCCTATTTGGGCGAAGAGTCAGCCGATGCTTAAGATCGATAACCTGCACACCACCTACGGCCCCGTTGAGGCCTTGCATGGCATCAACATGACGATTGAGGATGGCGCCGTCGTTGGTGTGCTGGGTGCCAATGGTGCAGGCAAAACCACTTTACTGAAATCAATCGCAGGCTTGCTGCGCGTAAGTCAAGGTCGTACAGTCTATGCAGGAAAAGACATCACGAATCAGTCCGCACAACGGATAGTCAAGTTAGGTGTATCGCTTGTCCCGCAAGGCCGATTACTTTTTACGGAAATGAGCGTTCGTGAAAATCTGGAAATGGGGGCTTACCTGCTGCATGATCGTGCTGAATTCAACAAAAGGCTGGATGATGTTCAGGGGATGTTTCCGATTTTGAAAGAACGGTCCCAACAAATGGTGGCTCTGATGTCAGGGGGTGAACAGCAAATGCTTGCCGTCGCACGCGCTTTGATGACAAAACCCGATCTGATTTTGCTGGACGAGCCCTCGATTGGATTAGCACCGAAAATCTTTGATCAGATTCTGGCCACAATTAAAGAACTTAATACCAATCGTAAGACCACCATTGTTATCGCCGAACAAAACGTGAAAAAAATCCTGAAAATCGTTGATTACGCCTATGTTCTTGAATCTGGCAAAGTAGCGATCGAAGGGACAGCGGAACAACTATCCAACAACGAAGCCATCCGTCAGGCTTACCTCGGACTATGAGCATTGCGTTGCAAATCTATCAGGAGAATCGCACATGAAACTAATCGACACGCATTCCCATTGGGGAACCAAACGAGGCTACGTGTTACGAACGGAAGCAGAACTTGCGCAGCAAAAAAAGACCTGGAACTCTGAGGCCAAGTATTCAACAGAAGAGGAAATGGCGAATTACTTTCGCGCTAGCCAAGCACAGGTGATCCTGGATTTGGGGTTCACCAAATTTGCCCCACTCGATGAAATCAAGCCGCTGCATGACTACTCTTTTGAGACGCAAAGACGCTATCCAGATGCAATCATTGGCAACTGGTTTCACATCGACCCAGTTTTTCACGGCAAGGACGCTGGTCTGAAAGAGCTGCGCCGCTGCATCGACGCCAAAGCAGGGTTTATTGGCTTAGCTGTAAACGGGTCGGGCTCAGTTCCCGCAAGCGACCCACTTTACGACCCCTACTACAAGTTGTGCATCGAAGCGGGTATTCCGGTCCTTATCTTCGTCGGGACGACAGGCCTGGGCGCGGGCTTACCTGGTGGTAATGGCATCTTGCTTGATAGCTGTCACCCTCGCCATCTCGATATGGTGGCCGCCAGGAACCCGCTGCTGAGAATTGTGGCAGCAAGACCCGGCTGGCCATGGCAAACAGAAACGATTGCTGTTTTGATGCATAAGCGCAATATCTGGTACGAATTGCATGGCTGGTCACCCAAATATTTTGCCCCCGATCTGAAGCACGATATCGCAAGACGACTGCAGGACCGGATCATGTTTGGCGGCGATTATCCGCTCTACACCTACGAGCGACTGACTTCTGAATGGAGAGCCGAGGGCTATTCTGAAACGATCTTGACTAAAGTCTTCCATCAAAATGCGGAAGCCTTTCTTGCCGGAGTTGACCGCTAATGGATCTCGGACTGAAAGGGAAAGTGGCTATCGTGGGTGGCGGTAGCATGGGTATTGGTTTTGGCATTGCAAGCCGACTTGCAAGCGAAGGGACCGATCTGGTGATTTTTGCCCGTCGTATCGCCAAGCTCGAGGCCGCAGCTGCAGAGTTAACCAGTAAGTTTGGCGTACGCGTAATACCGGTTGCGGCGGATATCAGAGATCAGGATGAGAGCGGTCGAATCGTGCAGGCAGCGATCGACCATTTTGGCAAACTTGATATTCTGGTCAACAACGATGGTGCACCGCCACTTGGTCCAATTGATTCGTTTGATGACGTCGCCTGGCAAAAGGCCGTCGAACAGAATCTGTTCAGTGTCATTCGTATGGTCAGATCTGCCCTGCCTCACTTGAGAGCGGCGGGCTCAGGCAGTGTGCTCAACATATCTGCCATTTCAGCTATACAGCCGATCGCGGGATTCGGTTTGTCGGTTGCGACGTGGGCAGGCTTGATTGGTTACGCTAAAACGCTGTCAATGGAGATTGCGTGCGACAGCATCAACGTGAATACGATCTGCCCTGGTTACATTGACACGGACAGGCTACAAAAAGTGTTTGCTGCCGGGACAGAAAGCCCAGAAGCCGTGCGAGCAAAACTCGTTTCAGAAATCCCGCTGGGTCGAATCGGCTCAACGGCGGATATTGCAAATCTTGTTGCACTTCTCGTCTCACCTGCGGGATCCTACATCACAGGCTGCACGATCCCTGTTGATGGGGGGCTTCTGCGCGCACTCAGGTAACAAACACTATGACCGCATTATCTGTTGATACTCACGGCAATAAATTGTTGACAACGCCGCAATACAAGACAAGGCTGACCGCAGCACTGCGCAAGCAATTTATCGACAGCAACGCCTGGCATGACCTGACTTTTTATCACTACATAGAGAAAGGCGCGGCTGAGCACCCTGACCGGATTGTCTTCATAGACGAAAATCGCAGCCTGACATACGGACAACTGAAAGAGCAAGTCGATCGTTGTGCCTCTTTTTTCCGGAGTTTAGGGATTGGTGCGGGCGATGTGGTCACGATGCAATTTCCCAATCGCGTTGAGTTTCCGATTGTTTTCTTTTGCCTTGAATTAATTGGAGCAATTGCCAACAAGATTAGTCCTGATTTCAGACGTCGGGAAGTCGAATACATCCTTCGATTTTCTAATAGCAAAGCATTCGTCTGCGCAGCTAACTTCAAGGGGTTTGATTATGCCGCCATGATTGACGAGTTGCGGCCAGAGTTACCTAATCTGAAAACGGTTGTTGTATCCGGCGAGACAAGCGTACAAAACGTGAATGGACTTGAGGCAGGGTTGGCCTCAGCGATACCTATCGACCCGTCGACCCGCGTTCATACCAGCCCAGACGCAGTGATGCGCATGGCTTTTACGTCTGGTACAACTGGTGACCCTAAAGGTGTGATGCACAGCTTCAACACCACTTTATATGCGGTGGAAGTAATCAATAGCGAGATGAAAGTAACCAAAGATGAGGTGTTTCTCATCTGGTTACCTGTCGGTCTGAACTGGGGCTACATCACCTTAATGCAGACAGTCATGGCGGGTGCGCAAGCAGTTTTGATGGAAAGATTTCAAGCAACGCGTGCGCTTGAATTGATCGAGAAGTACCGGGTGACCTTCATACCCACCGCGCCAGCTTCTATTCTGGCGATTTTAAATGTGCCGGATTTCAAGAAATACAATTGCGATTCTCTGCGCGTGGTCGTGACAGGTGGCGCCTCTGCGGCTATTGAAACAATACGGGCGTACCAGCAGCATATGAAGGGTCACCTGCTTGAGCTATACGGCATGCTTGAGACGGGGTTTCATACTTTCACAAGGTTTGAAGATGACCCAGAAAAAGTAAATGGAACCATTGGTCGTATTGTTGGGCAGATGACTTTGCGAATCATCGACGAGGCAGGCAACGACTTACCTTACGGTGAAGAAGGCGAGATCGCCGCCTATGGGCCTTCGGTTCATTTAGGGTATTTCAATAACCCTACCGCTAACCAGGAACTATTTACCGCCGACGATTGGTTTCGAACCGGTGATCTGGGCAAGTACGTGGATGATGCGGGTAACGTCATGATCGTTGGTCGCCGTAAAGAGATGATCAATCGCGGCGGAAAAAAATATTTTCCCCGCGAAATTGAAGAGATACTCTATGGTCATCCCTCGATCTTGCACGCGGCAGTCGTAGGCGTCAATGATCTCAGGCTTGGCGAAAAGAACTGTTTATGCGTGGTGCTAAAACCCGGCACCAGTCTTAGTCTGGACGATGTGACTCGCATGCTGAAAGGGCAGGTTGCTGACTATAAATTGCCAGAAATGCTTGAGTTCTATGATGAACTTCCCTTCACTCCAACCGGAAAAATTCGCCGGCATGTCTTGACGGCTGATGTTCTTGGACGAGTAAAAACGAGGGAGTAGTTGACTGTTAAGATGACAGGACAAGTCCATCCACAATACATCTTGACGAGGCTCTGTCGTGAAATCTATTCGCATTGATCGTAACCGTCGCCTGCGCGATGATCCAGGCACTGGCCATAATCGCTGGCACCCTGACATTGAGCCACTGATTGAAGTTGCTCCCGGTGAAGACATTCTGCTCGAGACTCGTGATGCAGCTGACGGTCAAGTCAAGCCTCACATGACTTTTGCGGATCTTGCCAAGAATGACAAAAAGGTTGGTCACCCACTGACGGGGCCGGTCTTCGTCAAAGGGGCTGAGCCAGGGGATATTCTGGAAGTCGAGTTTGTTGACATGACCCCTCAGCCTTATGGCTGGACGGTGATTCGACCGGGTGTTGGGTTGCTGCGCGAAGTCTTTGATGCAGAGTTTCTGGCCCATTGGCATGTCGATGGTAAGTTTGCCAGGTCACCTCAAATACCAGGTGTGAGAATCCCAGAGGGCATCTTCATGGGTACGGCTGGTGTCGCGCCTTCGCATGAGCAAATGCGCTTATGGAACGCACGTGAAACTGAACTAGTGAGCAGAGGCGGGCTTGCATTACTGCCCGATCCACAGGATGCGATCCCTGCGACGCAACCAATCGCAAGTGAGGGTTTACGTACTATGCCACCGCGCGAGAATGGGGGGAATGCGGACATCAAACAACTCACACGTGGCTCAAAGCTGCAACTTCCAGTAAGCGTAGCGGGCGCGCTCTTCTCTACGGGTGACGCGCATTATGCTCAAGGCGATTCAGAGTGCTGTATCACCGCTATCGAAATGGGTGCTACAGCCGTGGTTCGTTTTAACCTGTTGAAAGGTGAAGCAACACGTCGCAAAACTCGCTTTCCGAGATTTTCGCATCCTGGCTATTTTGCTGCACCTGAATGGGCAGCACCACACAACTTCGTAGCCACGACGGGCTTTCCTATCCGCGAAGATGGTACGCAAGAATGTGAAGACTTAACTTTAGCCGCTCGTAATGCGGTGCTCGAGATGATTGCTTTACTCGGCGAACGTGGATTCAGTCGTGAGCAGGCTTATGTTATCTGCTCGCTAGCCGTTGACCTTCGGATCAGCAACGTTGTGGATCTTCCTAATGTTTGCGTCAGCGCACTTTTGCCTGAAGCGATCTTCGATCGCTAACCCGAGTCATCGAACGAGAGGTCGGTGTGAAACCATATCTACGGCGTGATTTTTTAAAAGCTAGCGCAACGACGCTCATGACGGCCTCCATGGCCAACGCCTGGATGCCATCAGCCCAAGCGACAAGTGCTCAGCACGACCAGAATTGGGATAACGGTCGTGTTACACATCTCTTACCGAGTGTTAACGACAGAAGTCTCTTGCTGAAGATTTCTCTGACTCAGGCTCAAACGACATCGCCTTATCTCCTGGTCGATGGCAGCAAGGTACACGGTCGAATGACCGATACTCAAGGTAAATACTGGGAGTTTCTGGCCACCGAACTCACACCGGCAAAAACCTATCCGCTTAGCCTGCACACCAGCTCAGGCTTAGCGCTGTGTCAGCCTTGGACAATCGATACGTTTCCTGCGCGCAATGCAAATCCAGAGCACTTCAGGCTGATGCTATACAGTTGTGCCGGGGGCAATGAGCAGCAAACTTTTTTACCGCTATCCACCCGTCAAAGATTGTTCAAGCGAGCCTTGTCCTTCAACCCGCATGCGGCGATTGCAAACGGCGATCAGGTCTATTGGGATCTGCTCGCGCCCGTGAGCTCGAAAGCCAGCGCGAATAAGCCTGGCGCTGAAAAACTTGCCGGTAAATTCGATCGTGCAGATATTGTCTTTGGCGGAACGAACGAAACCGTACTCAAACAAGTTGCCGATGCACAAATTGCCTCGCTATACGGGACAGCGTTTCGATCAACACCCATGTTCTTTATTCAAGATGATCACGATTACTTCGATAATGACGAAGCGACCGATGAGATCATCACGTTCCCGCCTTCACATTTCATGTTGCAAATGGCGAGAGCCACTCAGCATATGTATTACCCCGAGCACCTGTTTGATCCAACTCGGCCCAGAGGCTTACCCGGATCCAGTGCAGCGGATCGATTAAGCGGTATCTCAGAAAGTTTTGGCACTTTGCGCTTCGGCAAGCTGGCTGAAGTGCTTATGTACGACGTCAGACGATCGCAAACGCTGGCCGGCCCCTCAGCAGTATTTGTTGATCCAGAGGTCGAACGTTGGTTGAAAAACCGTAGCGAAAATAGCGATGCCATCCACCTGGTTCACTCCCCTTCTAACCCGCCCGGATGGACAGCCGGTAAATGGGGCGAGTGGTATCCAGACATGCTGGATCGCAATGGCAAGCTGACGACAGCTATTGCTAAGCCATACTGGCAAACCGGTTGGCTCGCGCAACACGATCGCATTCTCTCGACGCTGTCTGCGGATACAAAGCGTATACCTTTAGTCGTGAGCGGAGACCTGCATGCCATTGGCTTTGGCCAAATCTTGCGAACAGGCAAAGAAAATCTCAGTAATAACCCAGTTAATGTGGCCTTAACAGGTCCGATTGGCACAAGACCCGGGGGCTGGCCTTCAGGCCGACGAGGCATTGGCTCCACCCCATCACTACACCTCGACATGCGCGAGCAGGTCAAGCCGATTGAGCAACACGGCTTTACGATCGCCGATTTTTATCAAGACAGAATTATGTTGCGATTTTTCAAATGGGATGTGAACACTCAAACAACGGACGAGATTGATATGCTTGAACCGTTCTTTGTGACTGAATTGAAGCGACGTACCTGACAATGCTGGGCGCTGTAGTACTTGCGGCAGGATCTGCGACCCGAATGGGGCTTCGCCCCAAGTGCTTACTTGAGCTTGACGGTGTGTCACTCATCAAGCGGATTATCTCAGACCTGAAAGAAGCAGGTGTTGATGAGATTGTGGTCATCTCAGGCCATTACGCCGGTCAGATTGAACCAGAGATTGCGACGTTAGCCGTGACCCTGATCAGAAACCCAAGTCCAGATGATGGGCACACCTCGTCTTTACGCTTGGGTCTTACGGCGTTGTCTAGAAAAATAGACCATATCATCGTGGCGCTATCAGACCAGCCCCTTATTAACTCAGAAGACATTCGCCAACTAACGATTGCCTACGAAAAACGTCCAACAGACAAAGAGTTAGTTGTCCCTATCGTACATGGCCAGCCAGGCAATCCTGTCATGTTCAGCGCTCGCGTATGCCGCGAAATTCTAGACGGCGCGTCAGATTTCGGTGGCAAACAATGGCGGATAGCAAATCAGGAAAAAGTACACCGGTGGGTCTCTGTCAATGAAAACTATTTAACGGATGTTGACAGCCCTGAGGATATTGAAGCGTTACGGACAAAAACAGGACTACAGTTGAGCTGGCCCCGCTCATTTCTAAAAACTGAGTAACGATACGCAACTTGAAAACGCTAGACGCGCTCGCTAAGAATTGGTTTTATCGCCCTGAAAGGCACCTGCCCTGCATGTCAAGACCAAGGTGTCACGATAACCACCCTCCGCGGTCGGTTGTATCGGAGTTGTCTCATGAATGACTCTGGCGTCATCCAGCAATAATAAAGACCACGGCTCTGTCAGCGTAAATCGCTCGCCCGAGGTGCCATGAGCATCAAACACCCTTGTCTCGCCACCCTTGATATTTTGCCGATCAACCATAAACACACCCACTAAATCTACCCCATCGCGATGTGCACCTTCAGGCGTGGGCCGACCAATACCATTTTTTGTATCAATCCGAAATTGGTGAGCCTCAATGCACCAAGGGCCGTCAACTTGTTTAGATTGATCATCCAAACACAGATCCGAAGCCGTCCGTGCGAAGGCAGACAGCAAATCAATCCAAACTTGCTGTTCGAGCGTTTTGCTGGCAATTGGATCGAACCAGCGCTTCATTCCGCCGTGTAAAGCGTTGTAATCCAAAGGCTGCCAATGCGCTCTTGCGGGAGCAAGGCGGAGTTGTCCGTGCTCATAGACAAAACACGAGTGTCGCCTTGACCGATAGTCGCCACCGTCTTTTAAATATGCATCCTTAGGCATACCGACCCAATCTGGGGACAAAGCTAGCAAATTCTCGGCCGAGCATCCTGCCCAACGAACAACCGTTTCAAAATCTAGAACTGCATACCCTCGATTCCGAAGTTGTGGCAGAAGCTCATTTAGCGATGTAGTCGTGGGCAAATATTCAAGCATGGTTTCATCCGTTATGCCTCGATGATACCCTTGGCCGCATGCTTTTGGGCTGCTTGGCCCAACGTTTCGTGGGCATTTAATTACCGATTGCTTAAACCCCAGCCCTCTCAAGCTCTGAATATGCATGACTCAGCCACATCTTTACCCGCTGGCGATCCATCAGGCCAAGGCCGGTCTCGCTGGCGGCCGAGTGCTGTGCTGACCAAAAGCTGCTGTTGTGTCGATCGATTTTTTGTGCAGCAACATCGTGCAGGTGTTTGATGGTCGTGACTTTGGCTCCCAGTGCTTTAGCTCGATCCAGCTCCCCGGATTTTTCAAGCGTACTGAAATCGTCGCCGCGTAGCTGATTCAGAACCATAACGTGATTGACACGATTACTGAAGCGATCGAGCAAACGCGCCAGCAAGTCGACGGAATCCCGACCAGAATCCATCACATGCCAGTAATGAAGCGAAAAACCAGAGTCATCCGCCATGGTAAGAACACCCGACTCTTCCATCCACTGAACCAGCGGCTGATGAGTTTGTGCCGCCAAATCAACCAGCACACGCCAACCGGGATGTTCGACCGCCGCCTCGATAATGTGGTCCAGCGCTTCGTATCGATCAATCAAGACTGGCGATGCATAGTCACCATAGAATCGCAGCAATGCGCCATGCGAGCGATCCGTATCGAACCCGACAAAAGGCATTCTGCGATCAATCAGAAATTGCGCGAGCAGCCTCGATACCATTGATTTACCTACTCCGCCTTTCTCGCCACCGATAAAGTGGATCTTGGACTTTGCTAGCTGGCTTTGAGGCATGTTCATTTTTTAAGAGTAGGTCAGTTAAATTGCATGGATTGTACGTGCTGCCAACTCTTATCACTATCATTTTTTGACAGCGAAGCGGTTACGCGCTTGTCTAAATCACGCGCAACCCCTTCGCTTATCAGGCCGCAACCGGAGTCCGGATTAAATAATCGAATGCGCTCAGAGCAGCCTTTGAGCCCTCGCTCGCGGCAATGACAATTTGCTTGTAAGGCACAGTCGTGCAATCTCCAGCGGCAAAGATCCCGGGCTGGTTAGTGTGGCCCTTTGCGTCGATAATGATCTCACCAAACTGGCTGAGTTCGATCGTTCCTTTTAAAAACTCAGTGTTCGGGATCAAGCCGATCTGGACAAATACCCCTGCTAGTTCGATGTGGTGCTCGACTCCGGTTGCACGGTCTTTGAAGCTGATTCCGTTGACTTTGCTGCCATCACCAGTGATTTCTGTGGTCTGAGAATTCGTGTGCACAGTCACATTAGGCAAACTATTTAGTTTGTTTACCAAAACCGCATCCGCTTTGAGCTGCTCGGCGAACTCGATCACAGTGACGTGCTCAACGAGACCTGCTAAGTCGATCGCTGCCTCTATGCCCGAATTGCCACCACCAATCACCGCCGTACGCTTACCTTTGAACAAAGGACCATCGCAGTGCGGGCAATACGCGACACCCTTGTTCTTGTATTGCTGCTCGCCAGGGACATTCACATTACGCCAGCGAGCACCCGTCGATAAGAGCACTGTGCGCGCTTTGAGAGTGCCACCGTTTTCCATCTGAACCTGGATCAAATCACCTGGCTCTTCAGCGGGTATCACCTTAGTAGCGAGTTGCAAGTTCATAATATCCACGTTGTAGTGGCGAACCTGCGCTTCCAGTGCCGCTGCGAACTTGGGACCATCCGTCTCCAGCACAGAAATATAGTTTTCAATTGCCATCGTGTCGTTAGTTTGACCACCAAAGCGCTCTGCCGCGACCCCGACGCGAATGCCCTTGCGTGCAGCGTAAACGGCTGCGGCAGCACCAGCCGGCCCGCCGCCAACGATCAACACATCAAAGGGTTCTTTTGCGTCAAGCTTGGCGGCTTCACGAGCACTTGCGTTCGTATCCAGTTTGGCCACAATCTCTTCAACATTCATCCGGCCCGAGCCAAACACTTGTCCATTGAGAAACACCATGGGCACAGCCATGATTTCACGGTCATTGACTTCTTGCTGGAAGGCACCGCCTTCAATAACAACAGTCTTCACCTTGGAGTTGAAGATCGCCATCAAAGAGAGCGCTTGCACAACATCTGGGCAGTTGTGGCAGCTGAGCGACATATAGACCTCAAAATTGAAGTCTCCATCCAAAGCTTTAATCGCCTCGAGAACATCCTGCTCGACTTTCGGTGGATGTCCACCGGTCCAAAGTAGTGCCAAAACCAGGGACGTGAACTCGTGACCGAGCGGTAAACCAGCAAAACGAACACCCGTCGTCTCACCCTCGCGAGCCACAACAAAAGAAGGCTTGCGATCGTCTGTGCCCGTGGTCTCGAGTGTTACCTTGTCTGACAAGCTCACGATCGTTTCTAACAGGCTACGCATCTCCGTGCCGGTTTCGCTATTGTCAAGCGTAGCAATGAGGCGGATCGGCTGGCGTAGCATGCCCAGATAAGTCTGTAACTGTGTTTTGAGGGTATCGTCAAGCATGATGATTAGTCCTTGTTAAAGGTGCAGTTAACCTGAGTCAAGCGCTACCGCGCTGACCTATGGCAGTCATTTTCAAGTGGGTTTGATGTTTGAGGGAAAAGCACACAGCAGCAGAGAGCTGCCAGATGCTTTTCGCTCAAAGCCCTGCCGAGCAGGGCATTGACCCTCAACTTAGATCTTACCGACCAGATCCAGTGAAGGTGTCAGCGTTTTAGCGCCTTCGTTCCACTTAGCTGGGCAAACTTCGCCTGGATGGGCTGCAGTGTATTGAGCTGCTTTCAGTTTGCGGACGGTTTCTTTCACGTCACGTGCGATTTCGTTTGAGTGAATTTCAAGCGTCTTGATCATCAGATCAGGATTGATGATGAACGTACCGCGGTAGGCGAGGCCTTCTTCAGGGATGTAGACGCCGAAAGCGTTCGACAAAGCGTGAGTTGGATCACCCACTAATGGAAACTTGGCTTTGCCAACAGCTGGCGATGTCTCATGCCAGACTTTGTGTGAGAAATGCGTGTCAGTTGTGACGATATAAACTTCAGCGCCGGCTTTTTGAAACTCTGCGTAGTTTTCAGCTGCGTCTTCAATTTCAGTAGGACAATTGAAAGTAAAAGCTGCTGGCATAAATATCAAAACTGACCACTTGCCCTGCAGGCTTGCTTCGGTCACTTCAATGAATTTGCCGTTATGAAAAGCTTGGGCTTTAAATGGCTGGACTTGAGTATTGATCAGGGACATGCTGTTTCCTTGAGGTGGGTTGATAAAAAAAAACAATCAATATAACGAAACCGGTAGATGTAATCATAATCGCTATCCGTGTTAACGCTAATTGTTTGTTTTAATCGAAGTGATTGTTCAAACCTATCCTGAACGTTCAAATTGAGTAAAAATTTAGGTCCGCACTAAGATAACCGTGTACGATTTAAACAAACTTATCTGGCCGCCATATGACAACAATTCCCTCAAATTCTCCCGAATCAGCAGCTTTAGCTGTCGCAATCAAGCAAGCCAGGCTGGATAAAACCTTTGAACAATTTCCTGAAGACGTCACGATCGCCTTCCGAACCGCCGCTAATCTGCGCGCGAATAGCCAGCTAGTTTGCGATCCGTTAACTGAGTTTTGGCCTCCGATGAGGGTTAAGGGATAGATCATGCAATGGATGACTGCAGCCGAAATTGCAAGAGGCTATCGCAACAAAACGTTTTCACCTGTTGAGCTCACAAAAAGTCTTCTCGACAGAATTGACGCGCTAAACCCAATCTGTCACGCGTTTATCACCGTTGATCACGAGGGCGCGCTCGCGTCTGCACGTCACGCTGAGAGAGAAATCTACGCAGGTCGTGCTTTGGGGCCACTGCATGGTGTACCCCTTGGTATCAAAGACATCATTGATGTTGCGGGACAAGCGACCACTTGTCACTCAAAGATACGCTTGGATCATCTGGCACACCAAGATGCTCAGGTGATCGCCAAGTTGCGGGCAGCGGGCATGATTTTCATGGGGAAGCTGGCATTGCACGAATTCGCGATTGGCGGGCCAGCGTTTGATTTGCCATTCCCACCGGCGCGCAATCCATGGAACCTTGAGCATCATCCAGGCGGATCGTCTTCTGGCTCGGGGGCTGCCGTGGCAGCTGGTTTATTACCTTTAGCACTTGGCACAGACACAGGCGGATCCATCCGCAATCCAGCAGCCTGTTGTGGCATTGTGGGACTAAAAGCCACGTATGAACTCGTTTCGAGACGTGGCGTATTCACTTTATCGTCATCCATGGACCACGTGGGCCCAATGGCGCGTACGGTTGAGGATGCCAGTCTGCTCCTCAACGCGTTAGCCGAGCCACAGGCAGGTGGGCAGCCAATTGACTACACCGCTGATTTAGGCCGCAGCATCAAGGGTCTTCGTATCGGCTATGTCAGGCATTTTCACGAAACCGATGAAATTGCGCATAGTGATGTCAGCACGGCGCTTGATGAGGCCGCCAAGGTTTTGAGTCAGCTGGGCGCGACGGTCAGCGACGTTCAACTACCAGCCTTAAGTGAGTTTTTGACGGCACAGAAGTTTTTGATGTTAGCTGAGTGCTGGTCAGTGCATGCCCAATGGCTGCGTGAGCGCCCACAGGATTACGCGCAGACCACGAGACGCAAGCTGCTGCCGGGGGCATTTCTGACTGCTGGTGAATATGTTCAGGCTATGCAGATGAGGCGTCTGCTTATCGACGCGGTTGATCAGACGTTTAAGGACTACGACGTTTTGCTGGTGGCAAACTCAATGGATCCAGCATGCCGGATTGACGATGAGCCTGAAATCGTTCGCACCTATACACGCCAGGCTCGCATGCCTTTTAACCTGACAGGTCACCCGGCTATCGCACTCATGACTGGCCAAGCCTCAAACGGCTTACCTCTCTCAATGCAACTTGTAGGCAAGTGCTTTGACGAAACAAGCGTGCTTCGGGTCGCAGCAGCTTACGAGCGTGCCACACCCTGGCATCTGCTGCATCCTCAATTGTGATGAATTCCTTCGCAAAAGCTGACTTCACTAGCTAACGAGCCGGATAAGAGAGTCAAACCAGGCAAGCAGAAAGTTGCACTAGCCCAACTCAGTAAGGCCTATCACCTGCAACAGTCACGCGATGACCGCTGCGGGTGTGAGGCCAGTAATCCCACATCGCCCTGTGCTGCACACATCGGTTGTCCCAAAAAGCAATCGAGTTCTGTTGCCAGCGAAATCGGCATTGAAACAGAGGGTTTTCCATATGTTCGAACAGATAGCGTAAAACGCCCGCACTCTCATCTCTGGGGACCTCAAGCAAGTGGCTGGTAAAGCCGCGATTGACATACAGCGCCTTTCTCCCTGTCACCGGATGCGTTCTGATCACAGGATGCACTGCGTTCGGATAGACCGGCTTATCGGCAACACCGAAATTTTTATAAGTACCTCGATATACAGGCTCACCATCATGAAAAGCCTTTAGCCCCTCGAGGTAAACCTTCATTCGATCCGATAATGAGTCATAGGCAGCATACATGCTTGCGAAGAGCGTATCACCGCCATGAGGTGGACAGGTGTGGATATGCAGGATGCTGCCCATGGGTGGTTTTTCATCGCAACTCACGTCGGTGTGCCAGCCCTCGCCGTTTGCCCGGCTAGAGTGCTCATCAGCATGAATTTTCATGAGCGCTGGCAGGCCTTCAACATGAGGCGCTGCCGGATGCAGATGCAGATCCCCAAACAAGCGTCCAAAAGACAAGTGCTGTTCTTTTGTTATGGCTTGGTCTCTGAAAAAAATCACCTGATTTTCAGCTAAGGCACGATGAATCTCTTGCTGCTGTATCTCTGATAATGGTTGCCGCAAATCCACGTCAAATATCTCAGCACCGATAACAGGCGTGAGTTTCTCGACACGAAGGGTCTGATAGGGAGCGCTATCGATACCACTATGCCGGTACCGCGGACCGTTATTGCCTCGCAATGAAGTCCCTTGCATGATTTGTCTCCTTGATTTAATTGTTTGTAGCTGACACTGCTGACTGCAGCCTCACTTTACGCAACTGTAGGAAAGTTTGGCTGTGAATGCAATCTTTTAGTGGTATTCAGGATTTAGGTAAAATTTGACTACGTACACGATACCTTTTCGCCGAGAGCACCGGAACATAAAATGAGAGAAACGTTTAACTTTTCGCCTGACTCTGGGGTGCCACCACAAGTCGGCCCTTTTTCGCATGCAACGCGCTGGGGGGATATGCTGTTCGTAACTGGGCAGATGCCCACTGATCCCACGACGGGAAAAATTGTCCCGGGTGGCTTGATCGAGCAATCCTTGCAAGTTAAGAAAAATCTCGAAGCGGTGATCGCACATTTTGGCTTGACTCTGGACGATTCTTTAATGGTCAGGGTCTATCTGGAATCCTTTGATGACTACAGTGACTTCAACGACTGTTATCGAACGTGGTTCACCAAACCCTTACCCAGCCGAACGTGTGTAGGGGTGCATGGTCTCGCCGTCGGTGCCTTAGTTGAAATCGATCTGATTCTTGGTATCCCTCAATCGCCAGTTTGTCAGAGCTAATTAGAAAAAATACAGGAGACAGTCATGGGACGATGGACGATCAGAAAAGCACTCATTGCAGGGTTTTATTCTTTCGTGTGCCTATTACTCAGCCCATGGGTTTCGCAGGCGCAGGATTTTCCGACAAAACCAATTCGAATCATTGCCTCGCAAAACCCAGGCGGCACCACTGACGCAACTGCGCGTGCCTTTGCCGAGTACCTCACCCAAAAGTTAAGCGTGCCGGTCACGGTTGAAAACCGACCTGGCGCAGGTGGCATGATCGCGGCTGAAGCTGTTGCCCACGCACCAGCTGACGGGTACACACTGTTTGTTGGTCTGCATAGCCAATTGGCTCAAGCATCGGTCTTGTTTAAAAAGCCGCTGATCAATCCTGATACCGATTTAGTACCAGTCGCAGCCGTTACAGCGGGAGGCTTGCCCGCTGCAGTGAATACTGGCTTGTCAGTCAAGAATGCAAAGGAACTGGTTGAGCTTGCCCATCAGCGGACAGTAAACGCCGGAAACTACAGTTTAGGATCGGGATGGCACTTATTACTCTCGCAACTGGCTAAAGAAACGGGCGGGCAGTTTGTTGTCGTGAGCTATAAAGGGACGCCTGCGATGTTTACAGACCTGGTAGGCAAACAAACTGATGTAGCGACAGGCTCGGTGATCAGCATCGATCCCTTTATGCAACGCGAGGGCCTGCGCATGATAGCCATCATGTCAGACCGACGCAGTACTAAATATCCTGAAGTGCCGACTTGGGCTGAGCAAGGGTTCACTAGTCCTGCGTTTACCAAATTACTCGAATACAACATGCTCTTGGCACCGGCTGGCACACCGAAAGCAATCGTTGATAAGATATCTACTACCGTAGCCGACGCCGCTACTCAATCCAGAAAAATGATTGCACTGTTAGAGATGATCGGATCGGACGACAAAGTATTAGTAGGTTCGCCCTTAACAAAAATGATTAGCGACGTCTGGCCGGTGTATCGACAACTGACAACTGAATTGAAGTTGACCCCAGAGTAAGCTATGACTGAACTCATGCGTTGATTGACTATTTATTATGGTCATCTTTGATAATTCTGTCTTGGCCTCGCCGCTGCATCGTGGCTCAACCCTTGCTGATCTGATCATTTCTTCGATCGCGCGATATCCAGACCGCTTCGCTTTTCGCAATGATGAAGCTGTAATTACCTATCAGCAACTCGGTCAGCAGATCAGTCAAATTGCCCAATACTTTGACAGTCTCGGTTTAAAGCCCGGTGACACGGTTGCACAGCTCGGAGTCAATCGCTTTGAGGTGTTTGCAGTGATCGTAGCTGTCTACATGCGAGGGCTGAGGTCTGTCACGCTGCACGCGATGGGCGGCGAGGAAGACCACCAGTATGTTATCGACGATTCTCAGGCACGGGTTGTCATCGTAGACCCTTATCATGCAGTTCGCGGCGCAGCGCTCAAAACTCGGTGCAAGAGCGTAACTCATTGGCTTTCACTAGGAGACTTGCAAGGGTTTACGGATTTATTATCTCTGACCCCTACCTATAACGCGAAGCCTTTGATAGCCCTGGGTGACTCAGAAGACATTGTTCGCCTGGCCTATACCGGTGGCACAACCGGTCGATCCAAAGGAGTAATGCTCTCCAACCGGGCTTTGGTGACAAACGCGATTCTTGATATGACAGCCAAAGAGTGGCCGGCCGATGTTCGCTATCTTTGTGTTGCGCCAATCTCTCATGGCGCTGGTTCATTAGTTACGCCGACATTGATGCGAGGAGGCTGCATTACGTTGCTTCGCGGATTTTCAGTCAACGGCGTAATACAGGCGATCAACCGCTATGCCTGTAACGTCACTTGGATGGTGCCGACCATGCTTTACGGCCTGCTGGACTCGGTCCAAACCGACGAGGTGGATTGGTCCAGCTTCCATACCTTGATTTATAGCGGAGCGCCAGCCTCGCCCAGTCGCATCCGACAGGCTCTTACGACCTTTGGGCCTATTCTGCTTCAAAGTTATGGCCAAACGGAAGCGCCCAACGACATCCTGCTGCTCGGACGCAGCGAGCATGCCAGTTTTAGCGATGCACAATTGGCTAGCGCTGGCAGACCTTACCCGACACTGCGAGTGTGCCTGCTTGACGAGTCGGGTGCCGAAGTACCTGATGGTCAGCGAGGCGAGATTTGTGTGCGAGGGTCGCTAGTCATGTCAGGCTATCTTGATCGACCTGAGGAAACGGCCTCCACTTTGGCTGGCGACTGGTTACATACGGGCGACATTGCCTATAAAGATCAGGATGGTCTGTTTTATATTGTTGACCGCAAAAAAGATCTCATTATCACTGGGGGGTTTAACGTTTATCCCAAAGAGGTCGAGGATGTGCTTGCCGCCAATCCAGCCGTAGCGGCTGCGGCTGTCATTGGCATACCTGACGCCAAATGGGGCGAGATGGTCTTGGCCTATGTTCAACTGAAGGCTGGATTCGAAGTTGCCGCGGATCTATTGATTGAAGAAGTTAGAGCAGCAAAAGGTTCAATTGCCTCACCTAAACGCCTTGAATTTATTGATACCCTGCCGCTCACTGCCTTGGGAAAAATAGATAAAAAAGCGCTCAGGGCACAGCACTGGGGAAACACCACCCGTGCCGTAAATTGAGGACTTCAACTAGCGTCAGCAGTTGAACAGATCCTGCTTGGTACGATTATTGCTGGATAATTCTCTATCGAATGTTTGTATTTTCTGCAGCTTAAATAGGGAATTATCGTGAAATTAGCGTTAAAACTGTTCACACAAATCACACTTAGCCTTCTGACTCTATCAGTAGCCGCGACATCGCACGCTGACGATACCTATCCAAGCAAACCGATCAAGGTTGTCGTGCCCTTCCCCCCCGGCGGTGCGACAGATATCCTGACTCGAGCCGTGACAGAAAAGCTGGCCGTGCGGCTTGGTCAAGCTGTTGTGATTGAGAATAAGCCGGGTGGTGGTGCCAACATTGGTGCCTCTTCTGTTGCGCACGCGACGCCCGACGGTTACACCATCTTGATGGGATCAATGGGTTCGCATTCCGCTGCCATCAGTTATTACAAATCGCTTACCTACAATTTGCGCACTGAGCTAACCCCCATCTCACGTGTTGGCACAATTGGAATTACCGTTTTGGTAAGTGCTGATAATCCAGCAAAGAATCTCGCGGAATTAATCGACGATGTCCGTAAGCATCCCGGTGACTTTACCTGTGGATCGTCCGGGACGGGTGGTCAGATTCACTTGACCTGCGAAATGTTCAAAACAGCCGCTAACCTCAATATTTTGCACATTCCGTATAAGGGCACGGCCATGTTGATTCCGGACCTGATCACAGGACGAGTCAGCATGACACTTGATAATATTCCACCTTACTTGCAACTCATACAAACAGGCAAAGTGAAAGCGCTAGCAGTAACGATGCTCGAACGATCACCGCTACTGCCAGAGGTACCAACCTTGGCTGAGTCTGGTTTCCCTGGGTTCGACTCTGTCGCCGCATACTCATTCTTTGCACCAACTGGAACACCCAAGCCAATTATTGATCGTCTGAATAAAGAAGTGAATGCTGTCTTGCTGGATCCTGAGCTGAAAGCAAAGTTGCGTGAGCAAGGCATTGAGATTCAGGGATCAACACCAGAGGCGGTCTCGGCCTATTTGGATAACGAAATAACCAAGTGGGCAAAAGTGATCAAGGACGGGAAGATTGCGCAAGAGTAGCAATCAGCAAATGTAGTCGCTAAGTCTGAGACGACGGGCTGTCGTTGAGCAATCCGCACAAGGACGAGGCTCTTAAGCCTTTTTACGCGGTGGCAACCCAGTATGTTGCGTCAATACCCGACCGGGTTTAACTATCCGTTTGGTAACAGGCTGAGTGCTGTTTTTGCGCCGGGTACTGGTGTAACTGCCATCTGTTTGCGGCTGATGGAAAGGTATGAGATGTTTTTTACCATTGCCGATCAGATCCGCACGGCCCATGGCTTTGAGCGCCTCGCGCAATAGGGGCCAATTATTAGCATCGTGGTAGCGCAAAAAAGCCTTATGCAAGCGACGCCGCCGATCGCCGCGAACGATATCAACGGTTTCGCTGGTCCGAGTAATACGCCCGAGTGGATTACGCCCCGAGTGATACATCGCAGTAGCAGTTGCCATCGGGCTGGGGTAAAAAGTTTGCACTTGATCTGCTCTAAAGCCGTGGCTCTTGAGCCATACAGCTAAGTGCATCATGTCCTCATCACTAGTACCAGGATGAGCGGCAATAAAGTAAGGCACTAGAAACTGCTTTTTACCAGCCTCTAAACTGAACTTATCAAACATCTGTTTGAACTTGTCATAGCTGCCAATGCCGGGCTTCATCATTTTGGATAATGGCCCCATCTCAGTGTGCTCTGGGGCTATCTTGAGATAACCGCCCACATGATGGGTAACGAGCTCGCGTATATACTCGGGTGACTTCACGGCCAAGTCATAGCGCAAGCCAGAACCAATCAAAATCTTCTTCACACCTTTGAGTGCACGAGCACGTCGGTACATATGAATCAAAGAACTGTGATCGGTGTTCAGGTTCTGACAGACGTCCGGATAGACACAACTTGGTTTGCGGCAGGCGGCCTCAATTGCGGGTGTTTTGCAACCGATCCGGTACATGTTTGCAGTCGGGCCACCCAAATCTGAAATCACACCCGTGAAACCAGGCACTTTGTCGCGGATGTCTTCTATCTCACGAATGACAGAGTCTTCGCTGCGGCTTTGAATAATTCTGCCTTCGTGCTCGGTAATCGAACAAAAGGTGCAACCGCCAAAACACCCGCGCATGATGTTCACGCTAAAGCGAATCATCTCCCAGGCGGGGATTTTGGTGGCACCGTCGTGCCCACCGTTTTCATCAGCGTAGACTGGGTGCGGACTGCGAGCGTACGGTAAGTCAAAAACCAGATCCATCTCTGGGGTGGTGAGCGGAATCGGCGGTGGATTGATCCACACATCCCTGGCTGTGCGCCCTTCACCATGAGCTTGAACGAGCGCCCGCGCATTACCCGGGTTGGTTTCTAAATGAAGTACTCGGCTGGCGTGGGCATATAAAACTGGATCCGATTTCACTTGCTCGTAGGCTGGCAGGCGGATCACGCTGCGATCGCGAGGAGGTACTTTGAGCTTACCCTTTAACTGTAGGGCCGGATTCGGAGAAAACACCAGGGGTGACTCGCCAGCGATTGCCTTGCGTTTTTTATCGCTCTTTTTGTTGGCGTCGGCGGCCACTTCACGCGCTTCATCATTGCGTGCGCAGGTCTCACCATTTTCGAGCGCTTGCTCGCTAATCATCAGGTAAGGATTGACGTGAGCCTCTACCCTGCCTGGTTCGTCGATACTCGTTGACGTGATCTCAAACCAGCCCTCGGGCGTCTCGCGAAGCATGAACGCAGTGCCCCGAACATCGGTAATTTGGTGCACAGGCTCTTTGGCAGCCAGGCGGTGAGCAATTTCGACAACTGCCCGTTCGGCGTTGCCATACAACAGCAGATCGCATTTGCTATCAATCACGACGGAGCGGCGAACTTTATCCGACCAATAATCGTAATGAGCGATGCGTCTAAGCGAACCCTCGATCCCACCGAGAACAACTGGGACATCTTTATAGGCTTCTTTGCAGCGCTGCGTATAGACAATCGCGGCACGATCGGGACGCTTGCCACCGATATCTCCCGCTGTATAGGCGTCATCACTGCGCATTTTTCGATCAGCCGTATAGCGATTGATCATCGAATCCATATTGCCCGCGGTCACACCAAAAAACAGATTTGGTTTACCCAAGACTTTGAAAGGGTCGGCACTTTGCCACTCAGGCTGGGCAATAATGCCAACTCTAAACCCCTGATTCTCAAGCATTCGCCCAATGACTGCCATCCCAAAACTTGGATGATCAACGTAGGCGTCACCGGTCACAATAATGATGTCGCAACTATCCCAGCCAAGCTGAGTCATCTCATCGCGACTCATCGGCAAGAAAGGGGCCACACCAAAACGCTCAGCCCAGAACTTGCGATAGCTGTTCAGGGGTTTTGCGTTGCGGGGGAAGAGGGAGACGTCGGCGTAGGTGGTCATGATAGTCCGTAGGCGATATTGTACGGTACGTATTGCAAAACCACTGAACTGCCGGTCACTGGACCGGCGGCATTTCTACAGACTTAGTTGCAGGCTGGGACTTGCCGAGATCAAAATGGAATGACAACTTTCAACAGTTTGAAATTATCGTCCATGAAATGCACCTCAGCGGGGGCTCCCGCAAAAACTGAGGTACTCATTGCTTTGCCCATTTGTTTACCAATCTGTATGTACTCAGGATCGGTATCTAAACCTTTCTTGACGATGTACTCGAACTGATAGGTCTTGCCTGACTTGTCAAGTCGAGTCTCAGTTTCAGTCTCGGGATCAAAGCCTTCGTCCACTAAAAAATTGACCAGTTTATTTGCTTCGGCTTTTGAAACTGTGTCGGTATAGTAAATGACAAGATTATTTTTTTTTGACTTTAGGGAGTGTCTCTGCATGAGCACAATGCACGAAGACAGCAAGAAAAAGTGACAACGCCAGCAATCTAATTAAAGCTATTGTTTTCATTTGATTACGCTTAAATAAATTTTTTTCAAGGTGTTCAATACATTTGCTGCGGGCGAGTATCTAGAATTGCTGACGTCATGTCAACCGTGCCGAACAATTCGTTGCTTGCACGCCAACTCATTGATCCATTACAGTGCGAGCTGGGCTTAAATGACAATGGTTACATCATGGTGACAGGCAATGAGTGAACTCGCCCGAGCGGTATTCGGTTACGCCACGCTAGTGGGCCTTGCCTGGCTGATCTCTGAGAATCGTCGAGCCATACCTTGGCGTACGGTCATTGGGGGTGTTGCCTTACAAACCATACTCACTCTTATGTTTTTTAAGATTTCGTTTTTGAAAACGACCATTGCTGGGCTTAATAATGTGATGCAAGGTCTGTTGATGGCCACTAAAAGCGGCACCAGTGCCGTGTTCGGTTATCTGGGCGGTGCACCCTCTCCCTTCGCCTCCTCAGGCTCTGGCTCTTCGTTCATTCTTGCGTTTCAGGCGCTACCCATTGTCTTGCTTATGAGCGTGATTTCAGCGCTTTTATTCCATTGGGGCGTTTTGCCCCGGTTGGTCAAACTATTCTCAGTATTGCTTGAGAAGATCATGAACGTCAGCGGCAGTGTTGGCCTGTCAACCGCAGCCAATGTGTTTCTTGGCATGGTCGAAGCGCCGCTCCTAATTAAACCCTATCTCGACAAACTCTCTCGAGGTGAACTGTTTGCTGTCATGTCCGTCGGGATGTCAGGTGTCGCTGGTTCAGTGATGGCGCTGTATGCCGGTATTTTGTCAGAACAGGTTCCGGATGCGCTGGGGCATATTCTGATTGCCTCTTTTGTTAGCGCACCAGCCGCTTTAGCGTTCTCAGCACTTATGGTGCCATCCGAAAAAGGGGTCAGCGAGTTACCAGTGAATATTCAACGCGTGGACACGAATAGTTTCGATGCCATCGTCAGAGCGACGACAGAGGGCTTGCAGACCATCTTGCAAATTGGCGCGACGCTGATCGTGTTTATCTCGCTTGTCACGCTGGTTAATGAACTCTTGGGTTGGTTACCGCTAGGGGAACAGCACGTCACGCTACAAGGTCTCCTGGGGTACTTGATGGCTCCGCTTGCCTGGCTTATCGGAATCCCTTGGGATGAATCCGTTGTGGCGGGTTCTTTGCTCGGAACCAAGACAGTTTTAAATGAGCTGGTGGCCTATATCGACATGGCCAATTTGCCCGCTGGCGCCCTCTCGGTGAAAAGCCAACTCATCTTGACTTATGCGATGTGTGGCTTTGCCAATCTGGGTAGTCTGGGGATTTTGATTGGTGGGATGACTGCAATGACACCCGTTCATCGCAAAAATATTCTGGATTTAGGCGTGAGAACAATCGTGGCCGGAACACTGGCTACGTTGTCTTGCGGGTGCATTGTCAGTTATCTCGTCTGATTTATGTACGCTCTGGTCGGAGCTACTGAGCCGGAAACGGCAAAGGCTTTCCCTCAGGTGGCATCTCTTGACCGAGTGCCAGCAGCATCGCCACTCCGACGTAGGTGCCGCTGACCGCAACCAAGTCAACGAGTTGCTGGTCACCCAAAATAGCTTTGGCTCTGTTAAACAACTCGTCTGGAACGTTGTGCGTGCGTATGAGCGCCATACTGACGTCGTACACCACCTCTTCGTCTGGTTTCATGTTCGCTGGACGAACTCCTTTTTTGACATCGTCTGCAATCTGTTGTGGCAGCCCGGCTTTGAGCGCCAGGGGGTAATGGGCAAACCATTCGATTTGTGATTTCCATTCGTTACCCTGGATAATGATGGCGAATTCGTTCAAGCGAGTGGGTAATGAAGTGTTGAAGCGCAAGTAGTCCAACAACTTTTTAAGCCGGTCTGCATAAACTGGGCTTCTAAACATCACGTTATACGGGCCAGCCAAGCCAACGCTTGAAAGTTTGATGATGTCCTGAGCCAGTTGCTGACCCTCAGGCGCTATTTGCTCAAGTGTGATTTGAGGAAAGCGTTTTGGGGCACCTGGGGTGGGCGGAGTCTGAGCATAAGCCGCTGACACGCTCAGGCCAAGACCGATGGTTATAGCTAATTTTAAGAATTTTGCTTTCATGATGTTGTCTCTTTGTATTTGTCTTTATGGTGTGAGAGCGCGGTAGGCTCAGTGGGTGCGCCAGTGCACCCGCCAAGACAAATCTTAAGCTAAACAACATTCTTTTGTGAGAAATTACTTACCTTGATCTGTCCGGTTTTATCAGACCGTCACAAGTCAGGGGGGGTGGATAACGATAGACTTCAAACTGTTGGCGATCGCCCTCAACTGGCAATTGATGGCGCTGGCCAGCCGTGCGAATTTTCAGAGCCCGGCCGGTTCTTCAGCCACCACGACCAGTCGCGCGGCAGCAGCGAGAAAGGGTCTTCGTGAGCAAGCTCACGGGCCGCCCAGATTGGCCAATGCGGATTAGCAAGTGCTGGTCGCCCGAGGAACACCAAGTCGATGAGTTCTTCGCGTATCACCTGGTTTGCCACTGCAGGCTGACCTAGGTTCCAGCTAACCGCCACCGGAATTCCAACCTCCCGACGGACGCGACTGCCCCGCTCTACCATGAAAGCAGCGCGAGAGAATGGAGGGTCGCGCATGTCGTCGGTGTTAAGACCGATACTCAAGTCAGCAAGATCAAGCCCGTGGTTCTTCAGCTGCGCGACTGCCCAGACCGCTTCATCAAACTGTACGCCGTCTTCGTGGTAATCATCAGTCACCAGACGCATCGTGAGCGGCAGGCGCTCAGGCCAAACGGCACGCACCGCATCAAGCGCCTCGCGATGAAATCGCAGCCGATTCTCGAGTGTTCCGCCGTAAGCATCTGTACGTTGATTTGCCAGGGGTGAGAAAAAACTTGCGCCGAGATAACCGTGCGCGAAGTGCATTTCTAGCCACTCGAAGCCAGCCGCGATGGCCCGTTTTGCGGCGGCCGCATAGGCCAGGTGCAATGCATGAATCTCATCAACGGTGAGTTCTTGCACGGCATATGGGAAGCGCCCGCCAAACGGGATGGGCGACGGACCGCGCACCTGCCAGCCATCAGGATGGTCTGGAGCGATTTGCAGCTTACCTTCCCAGGGCTTTTGCTCGCTTCCCTTTCGACCCGTATGGCCCAGTTGAATGGCTGGGACCGCACCCATGTCCTTTATCATCCGGACAATGCGGGCCATGCTTTCGATCTGCTCGTCCTCCCACAACCCGGCACACGCGGTGCTAGTGCGGCCGTCGGGTGTGATGGCGATCTGTTCGGGGAAGACCAAGCCGAAGCCGCCAGCCGCACGCGAGCCCATCAGCATCAGGTGAAAATCGTTCATCTTCCCATCGGGCTCAGACCGATACATCGTCATCGGCGACATCGCGATACGATTGCGCAGCGTGACTCCCTTAAGCGTATAGGGTGTGAACAAATCAGGCATGGACGAGCCTCCTTGGCTTTTGAATCGTTTTATCGCAGGGGACACTTGCAAAGCACTGTGGATTACCTTTTTCTCATCAACGCCAAGTTGCTCGACCGGCAAATTCATCCAGCGTCAACTGTTATCCTTAAACCCATATAGTTTGGCAGGATTGCTCACAAGAATTTGTTCAATTTGTCCTGCTGTATCTGTCCAGCGAGTTAGCAAGTCAATGAGATTTGCATCGTCAGGTTTTGATGTCTCGGTAGGGTGAGGCCAATCACTGCCCCACACCATTCGCTCTGGCGCTATTGCAACGTAACTGCGTGCGACGGGATCTAAATCGCGATACAAACCGTCAGCTTGGAGCTGAGAATCCAGATATGCGCCCGAAAGTTTGATCCAGGTACGCCCCGACTGCAATAATTCAGTGACGATGCGATGCGCCGGATGTTTGATGCCGATGGGCAAAGGTATACGTGCCAAGTGATCAAATACGATGGTGCATGGCAGTCGTTTGATAAGTGCTTCATGTTCAACAATTTGATCGGCAGTCCAATGAAGTTGAATATGCCAGCCTAACTCATGAACTCGCCGTGCTAACGGTTCGACCATCTCAAAAGTGACGGGGGCATTCGACGCGTTGTAAAGCGTAAAGCGGATCCCACAAATTCCACCATCATTCATGCTTGCCAGCTCTTGGTCTGTCACACTGGTGTTCACGACGCCCACGCCACGGGTATTTTGCCGACCGAGTTGCTCGATACCCATCAACGTGACCCGATTGTCTGTTTGAGAAGCCCGTGGGTTAACAATAACAGTCCTCGTGGTTCCGAGGCGTTGTTGAATAAGTTTGTATTCGGCTGCAGTCGCTTGCGATAGCACGCCGTGCGCATTCGGTGGAGCATAAGCGGGGTCATACAAATGAATATGACAGTCACAAGCGTTTGCCGGTACTTTGAGCTTAGGTTTGTCAGTGCCGCTAGAGTGCGGAATCGTATTCATGATTCAGTCTGCTGGTTTAAACGAGTGATTTCAGCTTTGATCAAATCCGTATGCTGACCCAGTGTGGGGGCCGCGAAAGGGTCAGGTCCTGGGGTTCGGCCAAACTTGATGGCTTGTCTCAATCCGCGGAAGTTACCAACGACAGGATGGTGGTAGGTGGCAATCATTCCTTGATCAAGAACTTGAGGGTGGTCAAACATGTCTTCGATCGTTCGTGCTGCGGAGCAGGGCACTTCTTCACCAAAGTGAGATTCCCACTCAAGCGCTGATTTACGCATTAAAGCGGCGTGTAATTGCGGAACAATCTCAGCGTGGTGGATGGCTCGCTTTTTCACGCTGTCGTATCTCTCGTTAGCGGCAAGCTCGTGAAGGCCTGTTTTTTCACATAGCGCTGTCCAGAAATGCGGGGTATTTGCGGAGATGTATAAGTAACCGTCTTTGGTAGGATGAATCCCGGTAATGCCGCCAGATCTCATGTCACGCCCAACGTCTCGCCCTTCATTTTCAGCCCAAATGAGACGGCCAGATTGCAACGTCATTGCGGCAGCAAGTAATGAAACGCCTACAAATTGTCCTTGCCCGCTGCGCTCGCGCTCATACAAGGCGGACGATACCGAACCAGCCACGAGTGCGGAGGTATAGTAATCAACGATTGATCCATAGAGAATTTCTGGTGGGCCGTCTTTCTTACCCTGCAGCACACACATTCCCGCCATCGTTTGCAGTACTTGATCAAATCCTGCTTTATCTTTTAGTGGGCCAGTGTCGCCGTAGCCACTGACTGCGCAATAGATGAGTCGAGGATTGATGGCTTTAAGTTGATCGTACGCAATGCCTATCCTTGCCGGAACGCTGGGCCTAAAGTTATGTACGAGGACATCAGCAGTTTTGACTAACTCGATTAAGGCGGCATGGTCCTGTGTCTGCTTCAAATCCAACATGATCCCAAGCTTGCTGCGGTTCATTCCGAGAAACGCACGACTCTCGGTCTGCAGCGAGGATGGATATTTGCGCAGATTATCTCCAATCGGCGGTTCTACTTTGATGACTTCTGCGCCTTGGTCGGCTAGCAATGCGCAGCCGTAAGGACCTGCGATATAGGCAGACAGATCCAGCACTCTGATCCCGCTTAAGGGGCCTTTGGCGCCCGTGCGCTGTGGAATGACGGACTGGTGATCTATTGAATCTGAGGAGTTTACTGTCATGATGCTTATTCAGGTTGAATATTCGCTTGGTGAGCTACTACTTGCCAGCGTTTGATTTCGTTTTTGATGTAAGTTGCAAAAGCTTCGCTAGTCATAATCGCCGTTTGTGCGCCTTCCTTATTGAGGAAGTTCTGCATACCTTGTTCTAGCATGATTTTATTAATCGTTTGATTAAGTCGCTCAACAATAGCGTCAGGTGTATTTGCTGGAGCGAGCACTCCCCACCATAGATCGACCACACCGCCGTTTAACCCAGACTCCTGCAAAGTTGGTAATTGGGGCATCGCTCGGGCGCGTTCCTTGCTTGTGACACCCAAAGCCAGAATTTTCCCTGTGTTGACTTGAGACAATAAGGACGGCGCACTCGCTACGATCATATCGATTTGCCCTCCAAGCAAATCAGTGACTGCCGGACCCATTCCTTTGTAAGGTACGTGAGTGAGCTGGATGCCAGCGGCTTGTGAAAATGCCTCCGTTGCAAATTGATTAATGCTACCAATACCAGAGGTTCCGTAGTTCACCTTCTTAGGATTGAGTTTGGCGAAATCAATCAGTTCGGTTAAGGATTTGTAAGGAGTATTTACATTGACTGTGACGAGCAAAGGCCCCTTGGCGATCATTGCGACTGGCTTAAAACTCTTGATTGCATCGTATTGCAAATCTTTCCTGATCGCGGCTCCGGTAGTGAATGTCGAAGATAGCAGCACCAATGTATAGCCATCAGGCAGTGCTCGCGCAACCAGGTTATTAGCGAGTATCCCTCCGGCTGCCGGCTTATTCTCGACAATCACAGGTTGACCTAGTTCATCCTGAAGTCTTTTTGACAAGGTCCTTGCGAAAATGTCATTTGAGCCACCCGGCGCGCTACCTACGAGGATTGTGATGGGTTTGCTCGGGTATAAGTCTTGGGCGTTTGCGCAAAGAGGAATTACGATCGACGATGAGCACAGCGCGGCAACGATACCGCCTACTAGATGAAATAAACGCATGCGAGGTTCACTCGTCATGCTTTGATCAAGCCCAGTTTTGTTGAGTAAGCCACAAGTTTCTGTGCGCTTTTGAAAAAAGGCGGATCTATCATCTTGCCGTCTACTACATAGGCTCCAATCCCCTGACTATCAGCCAATTTAGCTGCTTCCAACACTTTAAGTGCATGAGCGATAGCTTCGTCGTCCGGTCTAAAAGCCGCATTAGCCAATTCAACTTGGCTGGGATGTATACAGGTTTTACCTGTATACCCAAAACTTGCGGCCATTTTAGCTTCGGTGATGAATCCATCGGTATTTTTGATATCCGCATACGCTGCATCAAATGCATCTATACCGGCTTCACCTGCAGCCAGTTTTACTTGCATCATGGTGTGCTCAATAGCATGGGCTGATTTTCTTGAAATACCAAGTGGTTCAAACAAGTCGGCCAGACCCAATTGCAGGCCGCAGACGCGAGGATGGGCGCTCGCCAAATCATAGGCTAAGCGCAGCGCGCGAGGTGTTTCAATGTTAAGTAAAAGACGTATTGGTGAATTTCCGTCAATGTTCACGCCATTAAGTTGCTCTGCTTGTTCGATCGCGCCTACCGTTTCCAGGACGTTTTGAATGCTCTCGGGCTTTGGCAAATTGATTATCTGGACACCCTTTTGAACAACTTGAGCGATGTCGTCTTGAAAGTAAGGCGTATCCATGGCGTTAATTCGAACGATAAGGGTTTTCTTACTTTCAATTGCCGCAGCCGACTTGAAGAAGATCTTAAGATTATTGCGTGCTTCTGATTTTTTGGTTGGAGCAACGGCGTCTTCTAAATCGAATGACAGCGCATCCGCGGCGCTAGACAAAGCTTTCTCAAATAACTCGGGTCGCGATCCTGGGACAAATAGTTTGCTACGCATTTTCTTTGTATACCTAAAGTTTTTTTGTTAGCCCCGTTTGATGAGCAATCCGCCGTCAACTGGCATTAACACGCCAGTGACGTATTTTGATTCGTCTGAGGCGAAAAATACAGCAGCATTAGCGACGTCCCAAGCTGTGCCCATGTATCCCATTGGGACCAACTTGTCGCGACCTGCACGGATTTCTTCTCGCGCAACGCCAGTCTCTCTCGCACGGCGCTCGATTGCCATCGGTGTATCCATAAAGCCAGGCAGAATTGCATTTGCCCTGATTCCAAAAGCAGCGTTTTCCATGGCAATGTGCTGTGTCATGGTGTTGATTGCGCCTTTACTCGTTTTGTATGTCAAAGTAGGCCGTGCCGCCAATGAAGATGTCGAAGAAATGTTGATGATGCTTCCAGCTTTTTGTTTAATCATAGCTGGCAAAACATGTTTGCAGGTCATGAACATTCCGCGCAGATTTAATCCCATAATGTCATCCCACGCCTTGACGTCGAGGTCGACCGTTTTTCGGTCGCCTTCTGACTTGCCAACGTTATTGTGCAGGATATCGATTCGTCCGTAGCGCTCTAGGCAGGTCGCCGCGATTCGCTTGCAGTCCTCTTCATTAGTGATATCGGCAGTCATTGTGCTGGCCACACCACCATATTTTTTTACGGCATCAAATGTTGCATCTGCTCGGTCTTGTCCGATGTCCACTAGCAGTAGTGTTGCGCCTTCTTCTGCAAACCTTTCCGATACGGCTCTGCCATTCCCTATGGTTTCGCCTGGCTCTTGGCCAGCCCCTACAATTATTGCCACTTTTCCTTTGAGGCGTCCTGAGTGATTCATGTTGCTCCTTTTTCGTGACTATTGAAATAATTAGTCACCTTTAACGTGAGCATCTTTGATGACACGCTTTCATTTTTTCTTGCGGTGTTTGTTCTGGCGCGAACAATCAGATTCGATTAAATTTCATCAATTACAAGCGATAAATAACAACGAGACAAGCATGTTTCAACAATACAAGGCTTTTTTTCGCAATCATCTCTACAGACAAACCGTTGCTATCGGTCTATTTGTCGCGATGACATTCCCGGTTTATGGGGCGGACAGCCGAGCCGTCTATCCCGATCATCCGATTAAACTGGTCGTGCCCTACACCCCAGGCGGCGGCGCAGACACTAACTCCCGGATGCTAGCTCAACCGATGTCGACCGACTTAGGCCAAACTATCATTATTGAAAATAAGCCTGGAGCAAGTGGTGTGGTGGGTGCAATGGCGGTCTTACAGGCCCCTCCTGATGGTTATACAGTTTTTTACGATACGTTCCCTTATGCCGTAAATGCCGTTATGAGGGATCTTCCGTTTGATCCGGTCAAAGATATGCTGCCGGTCTCACAGGCAATCAATATGCCTCTGATTTTAGTTGTTCCGCAAGATAGCCCTTTCAAAACGGTAAAAGATCTTGTCGATTACGCAAGAGCCAACCCGAATAAACTAGATTACGGATCTTATGGCGCTGGCGGTGCTGCGCATCTGGCTGCCGAATTACTACAACGTGACGCCAATATGAAATGGGTTCACGTGCCTTATAAAGGTGGCGCACAAGCCATTGCCGACGTTCTAGCAGGCCGACTCGCCGGTTATTTTTCTAATCCAATCACAGCGCTACAACATCTTCGCTCTGGCAAGCTAAGAGCGCTTGCGACGACTGGTCCCAAACGTATGGATGCATTACCAGGCGTACCAACCTTCGTGGAATTGGGATTTCAGAACTTCATCGTGGTCGAATGGAACGGATTTTTTGTTGCCAAAGGAACATCAAAACAAATCATTGATCGGCTCGCTGAATCGATAAACAAAGCAGCTAGTGATCCAGTTGTCGTCAGTAGGATGAAGTCCTTGGGTATCGATCCAGTAGGCAATTCGCCGGCTGAATTTGCAGCGTTCTTGCAAGGTGAAATCAAACAATGGAGCGCTCTGGTTAAAAGCAACAATATACGTGCCGATTAATTACAAGGCAGCACGCAGCAAACTCACATTGTCTTCATGTGCAAAAAACACAAGGGTTGTTTTTGAGTGCCTTGTCCGCAAGTGCGGCCGTAGCAATATCGTTTATGGGGTAGAGCCCCAAAATGTTAACCATGTGACTGGTACGATATGTAAACCATGTGTCCGGAACGGACCATGGTGTTATGGCTCCCCGACCTGGACTCGAACCAGGGACCTGCGGATTAACAGTCCGTCGCTCTACCGACTGAGCTATCAGGGAATAGTCACTACGACTAAGGGCGAAATATTAGCATAATTTTTAGTAGCTTGCGCCGATAGTCACGATACCAGAACGGATCTGCTCTGTTTAAACCAGACTCGCTCTCACCATCCAGCCAATGGCAGCAATAATCATTGCAATCTGCGTACCGATTACCCACGTGAACTTTCTATCCATATCGGATCGAAACGACGCTTGTGAGTCGTTAAGCCACATAAATTTACGATCGACATCAGCTCGTAGATCGATGAGTGATTTGTCGAGCCTATCCACGGATCGATCGAGACGATCGACAGAGTGATAGATCCTATCAATACTCAAACTTGTTTGTTCGGCAATAACTTCAAGTGTAGTGATACGTTTTTCCATACCGGAAAGTCTATCGAGTTCTTTCAAAGCACTCAATACGTAGCGAGTAGCTCACACCCCTTCACAAGCCTATTTTTTGTAATGCTTTGTTAATCGGAGGATGTATAAAGTGCTCTGATATAATTTTTGGCTGTGCCGATGTAGCTCAGACGGTAGAGCAGCTCATTCGTAATGAGAAGGTCGAGGGTTCGATTCCTTTCATCGGCACCAAGTCAGTCAAGAGCAACTCATTTGACTGTATCGTTAGGTCGAGTGGGTCTGAGGTTAAAAAAACAAACGGATTACTCGCAGTGAATCCTTTCAACCTTAGAGCTTCAATCGCACATCAGGTCCGCCAAATGACGGGGGGCAAAGGCCCACCGACGGCTTTTCTTGAGCCTCAAGGCGATCCCGGTCTCTTCGGGCCTCAATCAATGGTTTGGCAAGTACATGCCCACTTTGTGCCCATGCTCGTTGGTGGGTTGTCCTCTTTACTTCTTCAGGCTTTACATCCACTTGCCTTGGCAGGCGTATGGGATCACTCGTCTTTCCGACAAGACTTGAAAGCAAGATTAGGACGCACCGCCTTTTACATCGCTTCGACTAGTTACGGTGGGCGAGAGATGGCGATGCAGTCCGTTAACCGTGTACGCAATATCCATCTCGCCGTCACCGGCGCACTACCAGACGGCACACCTTATCGCGCCGACGATCCGGTTTTACTGAAATGGGTGCATCTGGGCGAGGTACTAAGTTTTCTTGGTGCGTATCAGCAATTTGGTGAAACGCCCTTGGCAATCGGCCAAGATGATCAGTACATTCAAGAGATGGCCTTATTAGGCGAATTGCTAGGTGCTGAAGCGCTACCGCATCGCGTGAGTGAGGCAAACTGGATGCTACAGAGCTATCGATCCGAGCTGGTCTATGACGACAGAACACGATCGGTAGTTAATCTGATTGAGAACTTTCCTTGTCGTACAACGGATAAGCCGGTACTCAAACTCGTCATTGCCGCTGCGTTTCACTTGCTACCAGACTGGGCTTTGCTGATGCTGGGAAAGCCACCTGCAAGCGCTGCAGAGAAGCTATTCGTCAGACATGCGTTGAAATTAGTCGCCAGACCCATTGACTGGGCACTCGATTCGGAAGGCGTAGCGGCCTATTCGCGGAAACGAGTGGGATCCAACACCGCGTCATAATTGAGCGACGAAGCGCTTAAACCCCTACGCGCATACCCATTGCACTAGCTTGCCGTTGTTCATAGGCTGCATGCGCCGCACCGTATTGATGTCCACGGATACCACCTCTAACCGTGTTGCCTTCGCACGATCGGTATAGGTCTCTCCAGAACTCTGGCATATCCTGATTATCTGGTGGTGCGATCCACAAGCGATACAAGAGCCGACGTTTTGCTTCATCTTCGTGATCTACGAATTCAGTTCGCGAATGCAGCGTCACGTGGCTGCTGACAATTTGCAGGTCACCGGGTTCAAGCCACATCTCATAAGCAATGTCTGGGCGGCGCACTACTTGATCAAATTGTTCAAGGGCAGCAAGGTGCTCGGCTGACAAGAAAGGTGCGCCCTCAATCTGCTGGGCTGACCGAACGCGATTCCAGTTCCAGCGGCCGAACCAGTTACCATTTTTTTCAGAGAAAACCGGCATGACAACAAAGGGGCCTTCATCGGGTGCTGCCTCCCCTTGGCGGCTAAAACCAATGGGCTGATATAACCAGTCAAGTTGATCCGCATAATCTTTCGCCATCACTTGATGCCCGCTTAAAGAGCTACACAGGATCGTTTTACCGCCTGACAAGGCTTTGTTGTAGCAACTTAAAAAAACCAGGTCAGACGAGTCCGTATGAAAATCCAGCTCAGCGTTAGACGAATAACCTCGACCAGTACCCGTCCGATAGGTCATCCCCGCATTCTTCACTGCCGATATATATTGCGTAGCCTTGCCTTGAGGTCGGGCGACGCCCGAGCGCAACCCAATTGCCCAACTCAATAATTCGTACTGCTTGCTGTCAAGTCCCTCACGCGGCAAGCCTTTAATCAGCGCTACACCTCGTCCATGCTTGACTTCCTTTAAGGCGGTCTCAATCCGTGACCACCCCCCGCCCAGATCAAATTCTTCAGCTCGATAATCCAGCAAATCCCGGTCCGGCTCGTACTTGCTCAGCACTGCGTCGCGCATCTGACGAGCGTGCTGATCGCTAATCCTGAAAATCCAGCTTTGATCTCGCGCAAGATCCTCTGAGGACCAAGCCGCGGGATGATCTAAAGATAATAAGGTCATGACGATTCCTATTTCCTGTTCGCGACCAACGACAGTCACGAGCGATATTTTTTCTTTAATGTCTCATTGACTAAAAATCGTTGCTCAAGCGCTTGCGATTCTGCATAGCCGCACAATTCATTAATCTCTTCAAACGATATGGCGAGATCCGGTCGATCAACCACCTGGTCTTTGCCCAAACAAGCGATCAAAGCCTGCATGCCGTTTTTCATGCCTTGAACTGCTGACGCAGTCAACAATCTGGGATAGATGACCGCAGCCACGCCGAGATCCTCAAGACGTTTCGCAGAGATCAGTGGGGTGGTTGATCGTGTTCGTATTCCAAAACCCATATTGACAGAGACGGGTTTCACCACTTCTTTAACCAGGGTTGCAATGTCATGCTCGTGAAGCACTGCGTCCGCAAACAGCAAGTCTGCGCCAGCTTCGGCGTACAAATTCAACCGACGGATAGTCTCATCAAGTCCGTGTATCGCATAGGCGTCGGTGCGAGACTTGATCACAAAATCCGGGTTACGCCGCGCCTGGGCAGCTGACCGGATTTTCTCAGTATTTTCTTCGGCTGAAATGACTTCCTTACCCTTCATATGACCGCAGCGCTTTGGCCAGACTTGATCTTCTAGCATGACGCCACCAACACCAGCCTGCTCGAAAGCCCTCACCGTGTGATGGACATTGACTGCATTACCGTATCCAGTATCACCGTCAGCAATCATGGGAATGTCGCAGCACGCGACCATTGCACGGCAAGTTTGTAGATTTTCTTCTAAGCCCATGAGCCCGACGTCTAGCTGACCTAATCGGGATTCACTGATACCACCACCAGTTAGAAAGCCTGCCCGAAAGCCACTCTGCTGCACGAGTCTGGCACTGTAGCCATCAAAAATACCCGGCATCACCAATATCTCTGGCGCATCTATCAGTTCACGCAAGCGTTTACCAGGATTGGTCATTGACTATCGAGCTCTCTGGCAGTGGTTGAATCAAATCGGTTGAATACCGATTTCTTTAATGAGTTTGTTCCATTTTGCCATATCGGTTTGCAACAGCTTGCGCAAGTCTTCTTGACTGCCACCTCCAGTCACCAAGCCCTCTTTCGCAAAATGCGCTCGGATGTCAGGCCTCTGTAAAACGGTATTGATGGCGACATTGAGTTTTTGCGTAATCGCTTCAGGTGTGCCCTTCGGCGCAAAAATCCCAAACCAGCCAACGACTTCAAATCCTGGCAAACCAGCCTCATCCGCTGTGGGGACATCGGGCAACATGTCGACCCGCTTTGTTGAACTGACGGCAAGCGCCTTCAGGCGACCTGCCTGTATGTTCGGGAAGGCGGCTGGCACCGTTGAAAAGTACATCTGAACGCGTCCAGCAACGGTATCGACAATAGCCGCACCACCGCCTTTGTAGTTAATGCTCATGATTTGAGCATCCGCCATTTTCTTAAGCAATTCACCCGCAAGGTGCGAGCTGGTTCCATTACCCGAGTTCGCGTAGTTCAACATGCCTGGATTCTTTTTCGCCAACGCAATTAATTCCTGCAGGGTATTCGCTTTGACGTCGGTGTTTACAACAAGCACCAAAGGAGCTGAGCAGACTTTCACAATCGGTACAAAGTCCTTCTCAGTATCAAAAGGCAGCTTTAAATACAAAGACGGATTCATGGGAAAAGAGGTAATAGGCATCAGCAGTGTGTAGCCATCCGGCTCAGCACGCGCGCCTTGTTCGACCCCGATATTACCGGCCGCACCTGGTCTGTCGTCCACAATGATGGATTGGCCAAGCAGATCAGATAATTTGCTACCCACTGCGCGGGCAGCATAATCAGTTCCACCTCCAGCGTCCGAAGGCACAATCAAATGAATCGGTTTGTTAGGATAGTCGCTTGACTTGGAGAGTGACTGGGTCAGGCTAGGCTTTGGCACTGCAAGACAGGCGGCACCCAGACTACCCAGAACAAATTCCCTTTTATTCATTAGTGTCTCTCTATGTGTTGTTATCGACAGCACTCGTGATGGTGCCAATAATGCCTTTGGGCATAAAAAACATGCAAGCAATTAAAATCCCGCCGTAGACAGCGCCTGCTAACGCCTCACTGATATCGGACGCGTAAGAAGGTACAAATTGCAAAAATAATCCCGCAATTAGCGCACCCCAGATCGTACCCAGCCCACCGACGACGATTGCAGCTAGAAAGCTCACAGACAAGAGAAGCGTGAACGAATCTGGCGCAATGAACCCGATTGACAGGTTGAATAAGGCGCCTCCAACACCACCGAGCATCGACCCTAAGCCAAAAATCAACACCTTGTATTGATTGACATCAACGCCCATCGAAAGGGCTGCCAGCGGTGCTTGCCTGACAGCTGTTAACGCTCGTCCCGTGCTACCCGCAACGAAGTTACGGGCCAAATAAAAGCACAAGACTGCAAACCCCAAGACAACGTAATAAACCCAACCGTCTTGGGTGAGTCCAGTCCATTTCGGCGCGATCGGCCGTTCGATCGGCAAGCCTGACATCCCTCCGGTGTACTCTTTGAAATGCTTGATGAAGGGTGACACCGACACCGCTAAAACCAGGGTAATTAAGGCAAGATAAAGTCCTCTGAGTCGCTGAGCGGGAAAACCGGCCAGCAAGCCCACAACGAAAGAGACAAGCGCAGCCAGTAATATCGACAAGGCGTAATTCAGCTGCCAATACGCCATGCTGAGCGCCGCTGTATAGGCGCCAAGCGCAAAAAAAGCGTTATGTCCTAAAGATATCTGACCTGCATAGCCAGTAATCAAATTCAAACCAATCGCGGCAACCGCATAGGCGAGTACACCCGTTAATTGAAAAGTAAGATAACTCGGCGCAATAAAAGGTGCCGTCAGAAGAAATGCGGCCAAAGGAATGAGCAAAAATCTGAATGACCTGAATTTTTGTTTTCGCTCAGTCACGGACAGCCTATCGCCTTTATTCATGGTGATTCAAACCCTCGTAGCAACAACTTTGCCGAATAGCCCTTCAGGTTTAATCAACAAGACTCCAACGATGAGGGCGAGTGGTACCACCATCTGCAGATCAGACCCAAGAAAGAACAAAAACGAAGTAGACAAGGATTGCGCAATCCCCACGATGAGCCCACCGACGACCGAGCCAACGTAACTACTCATGCCACCGACGACCGCGGCAGCAAAGGCGTAGATAACGACATCGCCCATCATGTTTGGATCCAGCGTAAGTCGCGAAGCTACTAGCGCCCCCGAGATCGCACCCAGACCAGCAGCCATCGCCCAACCTAAAATCATCATTTGCGTGTAGGGGATTCCGGAAAGCTGGGCAGATTGCGCGTTCGAGGCAGACGCTCTCAGCGCCATCCCTATCCGTGTTTTTTGAAAGAGCAGAAACAGGCCAGCGGCTACACCCATCAGCACGGCAATAAAGCTCACCAATTCAGCAGCGACGCGGATATTGCTGAAAGTCCAAACCACCTTGGAGAAAGGCGTAGGTGACGATTTCTGCAAAAACCCCCACACCGCCCCTGTCGCACTGTTGAAAGCCAGAAACAAGCCAAGCGTCACAATGATGATTGTCATTTCATCCTTGTACTGAACCGGTCTGACAATCAACGCGTAGACCACCGCACCAATCATCATTGAAAGCACTACGCTCAGCACAAGCGCTGGCAGAATCGGCACACCCCAGTCGCATAGCTGCCAAGTCAAAAACGCAGAGAACGTCGCCATTTCACCTTGTGCAAAATTAGCAATATTGGTGGTTCGATAGATAAGCACCAGGGCGAGCCCGAGCGACGCATAGATAGCACCCGAGCCGATGCCATTGAGTAACTGCTGAATAAAGTAATTCAACAGTAATCCCCTAAATATGCGGCCCTCACGCCGTCGTGAGCTGCGACGTCCTTGGGAAGCCCTTGCAAAGAAATCGTGCCTGACTCAAGTACGTAGGCGTAATCAGCAATTTCCAGGGCGACGTTGGCATTTTGCTCGACCACCAGCATGGAGATCTTGAGCTCTGCCTTGACGCGACCAAGTGCATCGTACAAATCGTTAATAATGACTGGTGCTAAGCCCAGTGACGGTTCGTCGAGCAAGAGCACTCGTGGCCGCAGCATTAGTGCGCGACCCACTGCCAACATTTGCTGCTCTCCGCCGCTCAGGTTGCCTGCCTTTTGTTGATGTCTTTCACGCAAGCGCGGAAACCATTCATACATTTTTTGGATGTCCGCGTTAATTTCATCTTTATCGTGCCGCCGAAAAGCACCTACGCGCAGGTTTTCTTCAACAGTTAAATCGGTAAAGGTGCCGCGTCCCTCTGCTGCATGAGCGAGCCCTAAGGTAGCGATCCGATCCGGGCGCAGACCAGCAATACTGACACCATCCAGCTTCATGGCGCCTTCTGACTTTATCAACCCACTGATGGCTCTCAACGTTGTCGTCTTACCTGCTCCGTTGGCGCCAAGCAAAACTGATACTGACCCCTCCTCCACCGCCATTGAGATACCGTGAAGCACCCGAATACGCCCGTAGCCAGCGGACAAGTTATTGATCTCAAGCACACTCATCGCGGTTTACCTAAATACGCTTCGACGACCAGCGGGTTAGATTTGATATCTTCAGGCTTACCGTCCGCAATTTTGTGGCCAAAATCCAGAACAATAATGCTGTCCGATATTCTCATTACCATGCCCATATGATGCTCGACTAGGAGCAGGGTCAAATTGAATTCTTCACGAATTTTCAGCAAAGTATCTGACAGTTGATGCACCTCAGAATGGGCAAGACCTCCTGCTGGTTCGTCCAGCAATAAAAGTGAGGGCCGAGCAGCCAACGCTCTGGCCAGTTCCACTTTCTTGAGCGTCGGATAAGGAAGATCGTCTACTCTCCGATGAGCCTCGTCAGCCAAATCCAGCTTGGCAAGCAGGGAATGCGCAAAGTCTTTGAGCGAAGATTCCTCGTGCCGGTTCTGTAAAGGCAAAAAGGATGCTTTGAATAGGCTGGTTCGCCCGTAGTGGTGACCGCCCAGCATCACATTCTCGAGCACACTCAAAGATGGCAACAACGCAAGGTTCTGAAACGTTCGGGCAATGCCTCGCTGCACGACATCATTAGCTTTCAGCCGCGTGATATCTCGGCCGTCGAGAGAAATTTTTCCGTCAGAGGGGTTGTACAGACGACTGATGCAGTTAAACATACTGGTCTTGCCGGCCCCATTCGGGCCAATCAATCCGCAGATGACGCCGGCTTGCACTTCAAACGACAGGTCATTGAGTGCGACGATACCGCCAAACCGCAACGACACATTGGAGACCGCTAATTTCACAGCCCTGCCTTATGCTGAATTTGCTGCGCCAGAATAGTCATGTCAGACCCCGGTTTTGCAGCTTTCAGAGCTTCATCCCAAATTTTGGCGCTGTCTTGGCACAAAACTGTATCAACCCCTGTCGCTTTAATAAGAGACATAGCAACACCCACATCCTTGTGCATCAACTGCATGGCAAAACCAAAATTCCATGTTTTATCTAAAACTGGACCCGGCCACATGTGGTTTGACATGAAGCTTCCGCCGCTTGATGCATTCACAATTTTATGCATCACGCGAGGATCAAGGCCGAATTTCTCACCGACTGCAAAAACCTCAGCGGTCGCTGCGAAGATGGTGGCGCCAAGCAAGTTATTCAAAGCTTTGACTGCGTGACCCGCGCCTACAGCGCCTGCTAACACAACATTCGAACCCATCCTGTTGAGCAACGGCAGTGCTTGATCAAACTGTACCTGGGTACCGCCCGCCATAATGGCTAGTTTGCCCGAAGCGGCGCCACTAATGCCACCTGAAACAGGGGCATCGATGAAAGTTAGACCCTTATCGTGCGCCAGTTTCGCATTCGCGACGGTATGTGTTGGATCCGACGAACTCATGTCGATGATTGTGGACCCGGCCGACAGAATATCGATCAAACCCTTTTTGCCCTCAGACCCTTTAAAAACTTCATCGACAATCTTGCTGTTTGGTAACATCAAGATCACCACTCGGGCTGTTGCTAACTCATGCAAGCCGCTGGCGGCAATGGCCCCGGACGTGACCACGGCCTCATCTACCCGTGCAGGGTCAGCGTCTAAGGCGATCAGCTTACCCACTCCGTTTAGATGAGTAATCATTCTGCTACCCATCGCGCCGAGCCCAATAAATCCTATGACTTGCTGTTGATCAACTGCTTGCACCATGACGGTCTCTCATGATTGGTTGGCTAGGTGACTGGATCAGGGCGCTGGTGTCTTGCCTTCGAAGTTGATAACGGCCCCAACTGGTACGAACTTCTCTCCATCGAATTGCGCCATCTGAACGGACTCAATGGGATAGCCGTCGGTAGAGCCGTCAGTATTTAAAGTAATGCCGTCTAGCAGTAGCGCTACTTTTTGACCCTTCATGCTTCGAGCCGCTTGCATAAAGGATTCACGAGTGGGTTTCTCAGTACGTTCCAGCACCGCTTTAACTGCCTGACATACAAACCAACCCGTTGCAGCGTTTTGATCGGCTGGGTTCAAACCACTTTCATATTTTTTTAATTGCTCTACATAAAGCTTCATATCAGCGTCATTTGCAAACGCAGGGTTTGCCTGGTCTTTCAGCCAAATACCGCTATAGATCCCTTTGGATACATCTGCACCTGCAGGTTGCAGCGCCCCACCGATGCTCGAGCCGACACCCCAGATAATATGATTTGGCTTCCAGTTGATAGCTGCCATTCTTTTCAAAGCCTGAACGACAAATTTAGGAGTCGTCGCGTCCACAAACACATCTGCCCCAGACGCTGCAATGCGATCTATCTTGGCATCAATCGTCGGCTCGCTGTAAGTGTGCTCCTCGTGAATCACGATATTCAGACCCATTTCCTTCGCAGCTTTGACAAAGCCTTTAGCAAAGAAGGGACCACCGCTATCGTCATTGAACAAAGCGACTTTTGCGTTAGGGAATTTTTCTTTTATGAAGGCTGCGTAGAGGGCCGCTTCTGTGTTGTAGGCTAAGAGCGCCGGCATCGTCCAGGGGAATTTCTCTACGTTTTCTTTATCACCCAACATGGGGCCGCCAGAAAACACAAATACTTGAGGCACTTTTTCCTGGTTGTAATAAGGCCTGGCACCAAGGTTTGCCCCAGTGCCAGCATTGCCCGAAATAGCAAACACATGATCTTGGCTGATTAACCGACGTGCATTCTGTAGTGCTCGTGCAGGCTCCATCGCGTCGTCGTACATCAGGTTCTTGATTTTGCGAGTTTTACCGTCTCCCATCTTGATGCCGCCCAGATCGGTATTGATGTACTCAAAACAGGCTCGTTGGGCACGCCCGATTGGGCCGTAGCCTGCATTAGGGCCAGATAAAGGTACTGAGCTGCCCCAGATAATTTCAGTGTCGTTGATACCGTCTTCGGCATGGCTATTTGAGCCAAGAAGCAGCGCCACGCTGACGGCGACTATTTGTAAAAGGCGAGCGGGGGTACGATTGCAAGGCAACATTGTTTTGTCTCCGTTGATTATCTTTTCCCCCTAGGATATGCCGATGGCGCGATTTTGCCACTCGGGTTTTCCACTACAGGAAATGACTTGTCAACGGCCTGCCAAGCCTAAAGCTGTTAGAAGGGAAAGAATATTCCACACAGCTCTAGGCTATCGCCCTAACTGCCCCTTACTGTGTCAGACTTTTAGTGTCCTGACCAACTATCCGCCTGGCGCGTCTAGCTTGTCATACAGAATAGCTGGCTGAGCTTTAACCGGTTGCGCAGGCTTATATTCACACCTAGCGGAGACTGCGTTTGTCGTTACCTCTGCGCCAAAAAGGACTTTTACGCCGCACGTTGATTGAAACATTCCACTCTGGTTGTGCCCGATACCGATCACTTCATAGGCGTCGTGATTAATGAATGTAAAAGGGGTTGCAACAAATCTCTCATATGCAACATAACGGCGCGCACGTTGAATCCGGGTTGAACCCTGAGCTTTCGCCGCACAGGTCTTGTCCAGATTATCCTGGCTTGGATTGTTGTCTGCTGTGCCCATCAAATATGTCACCCGGCGACTCAAGTAACGTTCAAGCAGAACGGGCGCCGACAGCCCTGCGCCAAAATGAATAATATCTCGTGTCCCGTAACGATACTGGTCGTAATTTGGGCAGGCTGCTTGACCATCAAAAGGCCCGAAGCTTGTGTCCGATATTGGACGATCCTTAGTGAAGTACATAAAGGCGGATGGATTCGCGACGACGTACTGCAAGTCGATACCCGACTTGCGAATACGAGCATCAATCTGATTCAACACCGCATACCGGTGCACTAACTGCCCTCCCGCCGAATGTCCGGCAAGAACAACTTTTCGCAATGACGGATACTTGTTCTTATCAGCGAGCGTTAGCAGTAACTCATCCATTGCATCATATGAGCTCAAACCACTCGGGCCCGTTAGCGCATCTAAACCACTCGCCCACGCATTTGGAGCCCAAGTTGGCAAACCGGTAAATCCTGAGGCTTGATCCTGAGGTGCGACAAACTGAGGGGACACCAGGAGAATATTGGTCTGATCAGGACGTACCTGATTCAGCGTTGACTGTGCGGATGCGAAGTAATCATTGCCGTTTCGGCTCACACCATGCAAGACGATGACAATTTCCTTGATATTGAAATCTGTCTCAGATAAATCGTGATTGGCATAGGCTGCAAATTCAAACGGCTGCGCGTTGTGCTGCAGAGCGACCCGCTGCCAGGCTGGTGGTTGAAGCTTAGAGGCCAGCAATTCAATAGCTTGGGATTGAGCCTGACCGGAGAGTGCAATCCCTCCCATCGCAACGGCAAAAAATTTGATCAGCTTGTTGATATTGCTTTTCAGACTCACACGATTTGTTGTCATACCTGACCTCGTTGTGTTTGTTTAAATTAAATGCCCCGCCTTTACGGCTTTTGTCTCAAGATAACCCGCGTTATGCTCGTTCGACGCAAAAACATGTCGAACCCGCTCAGTCACCTCAATCCCATGCTGCGCCAAGGCGCTAACTTTAATCGGGTTATTGGTCATGAGCTTAACTTGTTTGATACCCAATAATTTCAACATTTGTGCAGCCGGCAAATACACGCGCTCATCTTCGTCATAGCCTAGTTGCAAATTTGCGTCGATAGTGTCGTAGCCAGCATCTTGCAATTGGTAGGCTCTAAGCTTGTTGACCAAACCTATACCCCTGCCTTCTTGCCCCAAATACAACATGATCCCACTGCCCGAGGCTGACATGGCCTCAATTGCACCGCGCAACTGACTGCCACAATCGCAACGTAACGATCCAAGCAAATCCCCGGTAAAACACTCTGAATGCAATCTGACTAATACCGGTAGGGATAGATCAGGTTCACCAATAACGATTGCGAAATGTTCGGAACCACCGTCACTCGGTCTGAAAGCCACCATGCGGGTCTGTTCGGCGCCCTCAAGCGGCACTCTTGCCTGACTCACGATCCTGAGTTGCTGAGCACCAGTTGTCTTGTAAGACTCAATATCTTTGACGCTAACAATAAGCGTGTCGGCGGGCTCGTGCTCGATCGGCATGGTCAGCGCAGCTGGCAACAATCTTGCCAGCTTGGTCAAGAGTAAACCCGCCCCTTCGATAGAAGCACCGTGGGCTATCTTCAGGCGGTTCTTGTCGACGGGCGGCAAAACTGATGTAGGGTCAGACAAATACTCGACGTCGTCCGCCGTCAAAGACTGGATAGTTCGGATCAGATAGAAATCGTGCCCAGCCTCAGCTAGCCCAAGCGCACGTGCCCTTTTGCCAGTGATCGCCACCGAGACGTCGCCCTCACCTTGACGGCAGAACTGCGCAAGCGTTTCAGGACCCACCCATTCACTAGCGAGCATGAGTACGAGATGATTACCGCCGCGAATCACTACCGGTACTCCGCGCCGCAGATCGGCTATCGCGCGCTCAACCGCTGTTAACGCATGATCGATTTCATTACTTGTATGCTGGGTAGATGACACGTAATACAACCTTAGTTTCGGGATTACCCTGTATTATGCCAGCGTGATGAACTTTTTCGCTAAAACCCTACTCGACACTGAACAATGGCACTCATTTGTTCAAGGGGTCAAGTGTTCTAAGCCAGACAAACAAAACGTCTGGTATCCGGTCTTTGGATCGTTCGACACCGCTCAGCAGTCATTCATAATTGGTCAGTTGGGCCAGTCTTTAGATGGCCGAATTGCGACGCCAACTGGCGACTCTAAATATATAAATGGCGAGGCTGGGCTGACCCACCTGCATAGACTGCGCGCGCTAGTAGATGCCGTCGTTGTCGGTGTCGGAACGGCTATAGCTGATGATCCACTGCTGACTGTTCGGAAGGTTCAAGGGGCGCATCCGGCTAGAGTCGTGATCGACCCAGCTGGCAAACTTACCCCGGATGCGAAGGTCTGGCGAGATGACGGTGTCCTAAGGTTAGTCATCACAACGGAGCATGCAAAACCTGATATCCCTCCTGGGGTCGAGCATATTGCCTTGAAGACCGTAGATGGCCAAATAACGCCTGCCGATATCATTTTTGCTTTGGCGACCAGGGGACTCAGAAACGTCCTGGTCGAGGGCGGTGCAGACACCATCGCTCGGTTTATTCACGCAGGTTGCCTGAATCGGCTGCATTTAATCGTGGCACCCATTATTCTGGGTTCTGGCCGAGCAGGCCTATGCCTCAAAGAAATTCAAACGCTCAGTGAGGCGATCAGACCAGTAGTACATGTCCATCCAATGGATGGCGAAGTCCTGTTCGATTGCGATTTCTCAGCTCACCGCCCGATGATGTAACGCTCTCAAAACATCCGCGAACTGGGCACCTGAAGCCTCCCAAGTAGGTAGTGCCTGACCTGTTTGCCAGGCTCCCTGCGCGTATTGTTCTCTGATCAGTGGGTCGCGTACCAGCAGAGCGATGGCATCCGCCAAGGCATCGACATCGCCCGGTGCAACCAGACACCCTGCTTGCTCAGGTACCGTATCCGTGATTGCTCCACCGGTCGTGCCAATGACAGGCAAGCCACACGCCATGGCTTCGGCATAGGCCATGCCGTAGCCCTCAAAGCGCGAGGCAAGCACAAACACATCTGACTTATCGTAGTAGCTGGCGAGCTCGCTTGCGTTCAAGGCCCCCGTCAAAGTGATTCGGTTTTCGAGTTGGTATGCCTTAATTTGCACTGCTAAAGCGGCCGCGCAGTCCGGGTCTCGTTCGTTGTCACCAATGATAGTGAGATGCCAATCCAGTTCGATTAATTTACTTAGTGCCAGGACCAAAACGTCAAAGCCTTTGCGGGGGATGATTGTTCCCACCGACAATAACTCGACTCGCCCGGTGCTCCCACCTCGTGACCGACTCGACGCCTGTGTGCCGGGATAAACGACGTTCACCTTGTTAAGCGGAACGCCAAAGTCAGGCATCAAGCTTGCTGTCGACTGGCTCGTTACGATGACATGTGCAGCGGCGGCAAGTGCCCGAGTCTCACTTGCCCGCAAGGTCGCTTGATCCGACGCTGAAAGCCCATTTTCGAGCGCTAGCGGATGATGTACCAGAGCAACCAGTTGACGGCTTTTCGCGAGTTGGAACATTGCCTCAGGCATGACGCCAAAGGCTAGGCCGTCAACGACAATCAAGGTACTGGGATCAAGCGCTTCGAGTTTGCGCTGTGCATTGACCAGGGTTGCCTCATCCGGCCAAGGAAACCCATCCCCCAGCAACACAACTTCAACCAGCCACCCCAGCGCTTGAAGCTCTTTGATAATACGACGATCGTAGCCGTAACCGCCGGTGGCAGTCTGCAAGTCGCCCGGAACGGCAAAAGCAAGTCGTGGCTGGCTCACAAAGCAGCTTCGTACCAAGCGCGAGCCACGTGAGATTCAGAGATCGTCACGCGAATGGCGTGCAACTCACTGCTGGTACGCCCCAATTTGCCTGACTTGGCGGCGACCGAAAGTTCATCAAAGATATGCTTGGTCAAAAACTCAGTCGTAGTGTTGATGCCTTTAAAGGCAGGCACGTCGTCAAGGTTTGTGTAGTTGAGCGGTTTAAGCGTCGCTTTCAAAACATCCAGCGCACAACCGATATCCACAACGATCCCGTTGGGATCAAGCTCTTTTGATATGAAGGCCGCATCGACGACAAACGTTGCTCCGTGCAAGGCCTGTGCGGGACCAAAAACAGCGCCGCGAAAAGAATGAGCGATCATGATGTGATCACGGACTTCAACTGTAAACATGGTGGTTTCCTGGTAATTATCAGTATGAAACAGGCTGGCAAAGCACACCAGCTTGTGGATCGAAAATTCTGAGTAAATAGCGGCAGATATTTTGAAAAGCGATCGGCCGATCAAGCAAGACATCCAGTGCTGGGTCATCCAACAACTGCATTGCAGCGTTCAGGCGCCTGGCATAATCCCAGCGTGGCCGGTGCGAGGCAGCAATATGCCCGACCTGACTTGCCACTAGCTTCAATTGTTTGCTGTGAAAAGCCCCGCCCAGCGCGACGGGCGTCTGACCAGAGCCAAACCAGCTCAGCTCGACAATGCTGGCCTCTTCACCAGCCAAACTGATGGCAGTATTCAGACCCGATGCACTCGCAGAGGCATGGATAACCAGATCGCAATCGTGTGGCGCCTGCAGAGGTGAGGCAAAAGCCATACCGAGTTTTTGCGCTTCGTATTCGCGCAACGGATTGATATCGACCAGTGTCACTTCAGAACCAGGTAACTTGGCACAAAGATATCCTGCCAACAAACCAACGACGCCTCCACCGACTATAGCGATTCGATCCGCAGGGCCCGGAGTCGCGTTCCAGACAGCGTTCAAGGCTGTCTCCATGTTAGCGGCCAGCAAAGCTCTGACAGGGGGTATTTTGCCGATGTTCACCAGCGCCGATGCAGGGATTTGCAACATACTTTGATGAGGACTCAAACTAAAAAAAGTTTTACCTACAAAGTCTGGCGGACCCTCTTCAACAACACCCACATTGGCGTAGCCATATTTAACAGGAAACGGAAACTCACCCTCCATGAAAGGTGCCCGCATCCGGTCGTAATCCTCAACCGCAACACGCCCGGTAGCGACCAAGGATTCAGTGCCTCGGCTAAAAGCGCTAAAAAGCGTTCTGACCAGACAATGCCCCGGTTGCAGAGGAGGCATCTGCTCTTGTCGCAACTCGGCTTGATTGGGCGCCGTATACCAAAGTGCTTGAACGCTAGTCATACAAGATTGCAGGCGAAAGGCTTTATAAAATCAGAGTTGAGAGGTAGCTGCATGACCTATACTGCCAGCATGCTAATGCCCCAGTATAAATGACCCCCAAGGCAACACCTTGCAACTTAGTCGATCATCCGTCCAGCCACTGCATCCTTTGCGCAGAAGATTGTTTTTCAGCATACTGGTTGTAGCAACGATGCTGGTGCTGTGGTGGCTCATGTATCGTGCCGTCACACCAACCGGTCAAACTCCGATGGGACTTGTGGTCTTAGGCCTGTATACGGTGCTACTGCCGTGGCTAAGTATCGGCACCTGGAACGCCATCATCGGTTTTTTGATCATGCGCTTCAGCACCGACCCGCTTGCCAAGTTGATGCCCCAAGCAGTGGCGGCCGCGCACTCTGATCAAGATCCACCGATTACTGCGTCGACCGCACTGCTGGTGTGTGTGCGTAACGAAAACCCCGCCCTCGTTATCCGCAACTTGTCCCTTACAGTAGACGGGCTGGTGCTCGCCGGGGCAACGTCTCGCTTTCATTTGTACATTCTCAGCGACACCAATGACCCAGAGCTCGCTGCCCATGAGGAGCTCGAATTTGAGTCGTTCAAAGCGGCAAGGTCTCAACAAATCGGCTTGACCTACCGCCGCCGAGTAATCAACGAGGGCTATAAAGCCGGAAACGTTCACGATTTTTGCGAGCGCTGGGGCAATCAACATGAATTCGCGCTCACGCTTGATGCCGACAGTTTCATGTCAGGCCGCGCGATCCTGAGACTGGTCCGAATGATGCAAGCCGATCCCCAGTTAGGGATATTGCAGGGCTTGGTGGTCGCGATGCCCTCACAAAGTGGTTTCACACGTTTGTTTCAGTTCGGGATGCGACTGGGGATGAGATCCTGGACTATGGGCAGCGCTTGGTGGCAGGGAGATTGCGGACCCTATTGGGGTCACAATGCCTTGTTCCGGATCAAACCGTTCACAGACCACTGCAAGCTCCCTTTGCTCAAACCAGACAGACACGGTCCGAGACACATTCTGAGCCACGATCAGGTCGAGGCTGTATTGATGCGTCGGGCGGGTTACCACGTCCGCGTCATGCCATTAGAGGACGCCAGCTGGGAGCAAAACCCACCCACCTTGCCTGAGTTCGTCCAACGAGATCTGCGTTGGTGCGAAGGCAATATGCAATATGGTGAATTAGTTGCTATGCCCAAGCTGGCGTTAGTGAGCCGCATTCAGTTAATGCTTGCCATGCTGATGTTCGCTGGGGCGCCGGCCTGGATCGGTTTGATGCTGTGTGCGGGCATCACCGCGTCGATGGCGACCCAGTTAATCCCTACGTTCAATAAAGACCTACTTAAACTTTTGTTTATGACGACGCTAGTCTTGTTTTACTTGCCCAAGATTGCCAGCGCTGTCGATGTCGTTTGCAACAAACAGCAGCGAGCCGCATTCGGGGGTACGGGTAAATTTGTATCCGGGTTTTTTATCGAAACGGTTTTCTCCATGCTGATCAACCCCATTATGTGGTTCAACCAAACCGTTTTCCTTGGTCGCTTGCTAATCGGCAACAGCAAAGGCTGGATTGGCCAGACACGCGACGACCACTCGGTTGCGTGGCTATCGGCGGTCCGGCTCTACTGGTTGCACACTCTTTTTGGATTGACTTGTCTCATCCTGATCGCTGTGAACCTGCCACATGCTTTTGTGTACGCCCTGTTCTTTATGTTGGGCCTCGTCGTTCCCATCCCGCTCGCGGTTGTGTTGTCGTGGTCGTCTGTCGGCAAATGGATGACAAATGCGGGAATCGGTCAGTTGCCAGAAGAAACCGCGACACCCGAGGATTTACTTGCGCTTGAACTACCCGCCTTGCTGACGAGGAAGGTCTGAGCATCGCCATGCGGACCTTCATCCAGATCTACAAAAAAGTACTTCAACAACTGGGTGAAGATACGCCACTGGCTTGGTGGTTATCGCTAGCCAACGTCGCTTTGGTGCTCGCTCTCTTCGCAGAGCCCATCTTGTTCGGACGCATCATCGACTCACTCTCACAGTTGAATACTCAGAACCTGGCAGGCGCCTGGTCTGCCAGCGGTCCCTACCTGATAGCCTGGGTTTGTTTTGGTCTGTTTGAAATCGTGTGCGCGAGCTTTCTCGCACTGCAAACCGACAGACTGGCTCACCGCCGACGCCACATCGTGCTGCGTCATTTCTTTGAACACGTGCTTCAACTGCCTGCGTCTCACTACAATCAGATGCATTCTGGTCGCTTGATGAAAATCATGCTGCAAGGCGTTGATTCACTCTGGGCGTTATGGCTGGGATTCTTCAGAGATCATTTCAGCTCGTTCATCGCGCTGTTTGTCCTGATGCCACTGACTTTCTACCTCAACTGGCGCCTGGCGTGGCTACTTGTTTTATTGTGCGCAATCCTGACTTGCTTATCAATCTATATCGTCCGCAAGACACAACGCTTACAAAAAGAAGTTGAGCAACATCACTCGGATCTGGCAGAGCGCGCCAATGACACTTTGGGCAATATTGCTTTGGTGCAAAGTTTTGCCCGTGTCAAGGACGAAGTCAACGCCATCAAAGGCATCAGTGGTCGAGTACTGAGCGCGCAATTTCCTGTACTGTCCTGGTGGGCCGTCATCAGAGTCTTAACCCGCGTCAGCACCACCCTCACGGTATTGAGCATCATCACGCTGGGCATCTGGCTATTTGCCAATGGTCTGACAACCGTTGGTGAGATTGTCACCTTCATATCGATCGCCACACTCATCATTGGACGTCTTGAGCAGACCGCACAATTCATCAATCGCCTGGCAGGCGATGCGCCTCGTTTACAAGAGTTTTTTGACGTACTGGATACAACACCTCATATTAAAGATTCGCCGACTGCAAGAGACATCAAGCGGTTTCAGGGACGGATTGAATTTGACGCTGTCACCTTTTCTTACGGTAACAAGCGCAAAGCCGTTGTCAATTTAAGTTTTGTCATCGAACCCGGCCAAACCGTTGCCTTAGTCGGTGAATCAGGTGCAGGCAAATCAACTGCGTTGGCACTGCTTTACCGAACTTTCGATCCAGACTCAGGCACAATCAAAATCGATGGGATCGACATCCGCGACATCAAGCTTGACTCATTGCGCGGCAATATTGGCGTCGTCTTCCAGGAGGCAATGCTGTTTAATCGCAGCATCGCAGAAAACCTCGCCATTGGGGCACCGGACGCCACGAGAGAGCAAATGGTGCAAGCCGCTCAAGCGGCAGAGGCCTATGACTTCATCATGCGCAGTGCCGACGGTTTTGACTCTGTGATCGGTGAACGCGGCCGATCGCTGTCAGGCGGAGAGCGCCAGCGCCTATCAATTGCTCGTGCCATGCTCAAAGACCCACCCATTTTGATTCTGGACGAGGCAACTAGTGCGCTGGATAGCGGCACTGAATCAAAGTTGCTGCACGCCTTGGACGTTGTGATCAAAAATCGCACTACCCTGGTCATTGCCCATCGCCTTTCCACGATACGCAGGGCAGACAAAATATTAGTGCTCGATCATGGCAAATTAATAGAAAGCGGTACGTTTGACGAACTCATGGCACTTGATGGAAACTTTGCTCAGCGGGCAAGAGAACAGTTTGACCTATCTTCAGACCACACGACGCAGGACGCAACACGATGACAGGATTTTCAGCGCAATGGTTAGCGATGCGCGAACCCGTCGATCACCGCTCACGGGACGTATCACTGCAAAACAAGGTCTCATCACATTTTGAGCAGCAGCCATTTACAGCAGTTCAACCGATGCGGATTATGGATCTGGGCTGCGGTACCGGCTCAAATCTGCGAGCCCTTGCAGATGGATTACCTGATCATCAGCATTGGACGTTGATCGATTACGATCTCGCGTTATTGCAAGCGGCCAAAGCAGAACTGACTCGCTGGTCCAACGCCGAAACCACGGATGGCCTGTCGCCGCTCAATATCCTGCATCAGACAAAGCATATCAAGATCGAGTTTCTGCAGGAAGATCTTGCGGTCAACATTGAGCGTGTGCTCGAAACGGATTGTGACCTGGTCACTGCTGCGGCATTTTTTGATCTGGTATCGGAAAGTTGGCTGGATCGTTTTTGCGCGAGTCTGCGAAACCCTTTCTACACGGTGTTGACCTACAACGGTGACGAGCAATGGTTTCCCAGTGACGACACAGATTCAGAAATATTGCAGGCATTTCATCATCACCAGCAGCAAGATAAAGGCCTTGGTATTGCGGCAGGGCCAGACGCAACCCGTATACTGGTCGAGCAGTTGCAGTCAAGATCATTCGACACATACACTGCCTCAAGCCCCTGGGTATTAACGCCCCCTGCAGATCAAATGCTTATTGAAGCGCTTGCACGCAGCAGTGCCGCCGCGGTGCAGGAGACGGCGCTTGTGGCCCCTGATCGGATCCAGTCGTGGTTGAATCGAGGGCTCGGGGCAAGCCAGTGCGTTGTCGGTCATTGGGATCTTTGGTCGATACCTTTGGAGAAAAAGGGACGTGTTTGATATCGTAGCCATCGGCGAGGCAATGCTTGAGTTCAATCAAACAACGCCGGGTCAGCCCACTTACTTACAAGGTTTTGGTGGTGACACCAGCAACGCGATCATTGCTGCGGCTAGAGCTGGCGCACGTACCGCCTATCTCACCCGGCTCGGTGATGACGCGTTCGGCAAGAATTTAATTGATCTTTGGCAAAAAGAAACTGTCGACATCGCTGGCGTTGAGCTGGATAACGAGCGCCCAACAGGCATTTATTTCGTGACTCACGGTGCTCACGGGCACGAATTCACCTACCGTCGTGCTGGCTCTGCCGCGAGCTACTTAACGCGCGACTGGCTGGATAGCTTTGCTAAAACGCCAATCGAGTCAAGCAAATGGCTTCATGTTTCGGGGATATCGCTCGCCGTCTCAACGACCGCAGCCCAGACTGTCCTGCAGGCGATGCGTCTGGCTCGCGAAAAAAAGGTCAAGGTGTCATTCGACTCTAATCTGCGGCTTAAATTATGGTCGCTCGAGCAAGCAAAACGTACCATCGCTCAAGCGATTGATCTGTGCGATCTGTTTTTACCCAGCACTGACGATCTCACGACCCTAACCGGTCTGTCGGATCCCGATCAAATACTTGACTGGTGTCATGCCCAAGGCGCAACAACAGTCGTATTAAAACAGGGACACAGAGGTTGCACGATCAGTACCTCTGACAACCGGCAACATATACCTGGCCGTCAAGTAACAGCTGTTGATGCGACAGGTGCGGGAGACTGTTTTTGCGGCAATCTGCTAGCCCGACTCTCTTTCGGTGATAACTTGGCCGAAGCCGCCGACTATGCCAATACCGCAGCCTCACTGGCTGTACAAGGCTGGGGGGCTGTCGCCGCCTTACCGGATGCCCGTGCGGTGCAGGCTTGCCGCCTCGCGGGCAAGTAGGCTAATACGATTAAAGTCGCCGCCAGCCAGCGCATCAGCGGGACACAACCATGACCCTCCAACGCAAACGACATTAGGCAGGGCCAGAAACTCGCTTGCGTTTTGTGCAGTAACCCCGCCAGTTGGGCAGAATTTGATATGCTCAAACGGCCCATTCAAGGCACGAAGCATAGCAATACCACCAGCCTGCATCGCAGGGAAAAACTTTAACGCAGTGAAGCCAGCATCGATAGCCATCATGACTTCACTTGCGGTGGATACGCCTGGTAACAACGGCACGCCAAGCTCTTGAGCAGCTTTACCGATACTCGATGTGAAACCAGGGCTCACCAAAAATTGAGCACCTGCTGACACCGCCGCCTCAGCGCTTTCGCGATTGCAGACGGTCCCTGCCCCGACGACCGCTTCGGGCACTTCGGATGCGATCAGTCGGATACATTGAAGTGCCATGCTTGTCCGGAGTGTCACTTCGAGCATGCGAATACCGCCAGCCACAAGAGCCCGAGCAAGCATGACAGCCTGCTCAGGGTTATTCAGGACAATAACCGGGATGACAGGGGCATCCTGCATGACATCTAACGAGGTCAGCTTGGCGACCATGGGTTCAGACCTTCACTGCAGGTTCGACCGATGAGACATCCACCGCAGCCTTAGCCTGCTTGCGCGACAACTCTTTAGGGAGAGGGAAGGCCACGTGTTCTTCGAGGCCAGCCATCGTTCGAACAGACACGGCACCGAGCGATTTCAGGCGGTCAATCACTTGCTGCACCAGTAACTCAGGCGCAGAGGCGCCAGCTGTAATCCCGATGTGCTTTTTGTCACTGAGCCATGCGGGCTCGATCGAATCCGCACCGTCAATTAAATAAGCTGGCAGGCCCTTACGCTGAGCAACTTCTCTAAGGCGATTCGAATTAGAGCTATTCGCGCTACCAACTACGAGAACGAGATCACACTCTGCCGCAAGCATTTTTACTGCATCCTGCCGATTTTGCGTGGCATAACAGATGTCACTCTTTTTAGGCTCGACAATCGTCGGAAACTTAGCACGTAGCGCCGCCGCAACAGCACTTGCGTCATCAACGGATAAGGTTGTCTGTGTCACGAAAGCCAATTGATCCGGCCGGTGAACCTGCAAGGCCTCGACATCCTGAACCGTCTCAACCAGATACATCCCGTCAGGGGATTGCCCAAGGGTACCTTCAACTTCTGGATGACCTTTATGCCCGATCATGACAATCTCGCGGCCCGCTTCACGCATTTTTGCGACCTCAATATGCACTTTGGTCACGAGCGGGCAGGTCGCGTCGAACACTTTCAGCCCAAGCTTGTCGGCCTGTTTTCGGATCGCTTGCGAAACACCATGGGCCGAGAACACGACAATGGCCCCTGCCGGCGCCTGCTCAAGTTCGTCGATAAAAATAGCACCTTTCGCGCGCAAGTCCTCAACGACATAACGATTATGTACGATCTCATGGCGCACATATATCGGTGAGCCGTGTAACTCAATTGCACGCTCAACAATATCAATCGCACGGTCAACACCGGCACAAAATCCACGAGGCTGGGCCAAAACGACTTCAACGCTTGTCATCAAAGCACCCCTAATAAATCAATATCAACTCGCAACGTTAAACCAGCAAGCGGATGATTGAAATCAAACAAAGCCGAATCCTCACCCAGTTCTTTCAGCACGCCAGAGTAGCGACCGCCATTTGGAGCAGTGAACTCAACCACGTCGCCTGGCTCAAACCCCGCGTCGGCACCACCCTGCTCGATCATCATTTTGCGGGTGACGCGCTGGATTAAGTCCGGATTGCGTTCGCCATAAGCGTCAGCAGCCGAGAGCTCGTAGCTAAAACAATCCCCCTCAGGTCGACCAATAAGGGGAGCCTCCATGTTCGGTGACCATTGTCCAGCACCTAACTGCAGCGTGGCAGGTCGACCGCTAAATGTATCGATAAAGTAAGAACCAGCCGCAGGGCCGCTCGTCATGACGATACGGTAGTGCAAAGTCAGGTAGGAATCCGGACGGACAACCGGAGGCGTTGCAGAAGACGTTGAATTCAAAATCTGTCACCGTGGCAAGCTTGTAAAAACCCTATTTTAGAGCCTTGTCCATGACCTTGCGCGATACCCTTACAAATGACCAACGCCCCCGCGAACGCCTGCTCAAATTCGGGGCGAACAACCTAACCGACGCGGAGCTCCTGGCGATCTTGCTAGGATCAGGCACCAGAAGGCTCAATGTGATTGAATTTGCGCAGATGTTGCTTAGCCATCACCAAGGACTCAGGCAGCTTCTGGCAACGCCGACCGCCGACTTAATGCGTGTAGAGGGTATGGGTCAGGCGCGAGCGTGTCAGATTAGTGCAATTTCAACGATTGCCCGACGAGCGATCGAAGAAAATCTGCTCAGCAGCAATACCTTGGCGCAACCGGATCAAGTTAAATTCTTTTGTCAGACGCTGCTAGGGCACCTGCAGATTGAACACTGTGTGGCGCTGTTTCTGGACAATCAGCACCGGCTGATCGCTACCGAGGAGATCTCTCGAGGCACTTTAACCCAGACTTCAATTTATCCCCGTGAGCTCGTCAAGGCTGGCCTCAAGCACCATGCACGTTCGCTCATCATCGCGCACAACCACCCCTCAGGTCTGGCGCAGGCCAGCACAGCGGATGTCGAACTGACCCGAGAGCTAAAGAGATCCCTTTCCATGGTCGACATTCATTTACTCGACCACCTGATCGTAGCCGGCCACCGCGTCATATCGATGGCCGAACGATCCTTGATGTAGCAGTGCTTAGACTCGCTCGAACACCGCTGCGATCCCCTGACCGCCGCCAATACACATCGTCACCAGGGCGTAACGGCCTTTAATCCGGTGGAGTTCGTAGATAGCTTTGGTAGTGATGATTGCGCCAGTGGCGCCTACGGGATGACCCAGCGAAATACCGCTACCATTTGGATTCAAGCGGGCCATGTCAAATTTCAGCTCTTTTGCCACGGCGCACGCTTGCGCTGCGAAAGCCTCATTGGCCTCGATGACGTCCATCTGGTCCACGGTCAAGCCTGCACGCTTGAGTACAGCTTGCGTAGCGGGCACGGGGCCAATGCCCATGATTTTAGGATCTACCCCTGCGTGAGCATAAGCCACCAGACGGGCCATGGGTTGCTTGCCACTGGCCTTAGCCGCCTCGCCGCTCATCATCAAGACGGCAGCAGCGCCATCGTTGATGCCGGAGGCGTTGCCTGCCGTGACAGTACCATTTTCTTTAATGAATACCGCACGCAATCCAGCCATGCTTTCAGCAGACACATCACGACGAGGATGCTCATCGACTTTAAATTCGACTTCACCTTTGCGGGTTTTGATCACAACAGGCACGATTTGATCGTTAAACCGGCCCTCATCCTGGGCAACAACGGCACGGCGGTGCGACTCGAGAGCTAAGGCATCCTGATCGGCGCGCGTAACGTTGAACTGGGCTGCTACATTCTCTGCGGTCACGCCCATGTGCATGCGACCGAACGGATCTGACAACGCACCAGTCATCATGTCTATCATTGTCGCGTCACCCATGCGTGAGCCAAAACGCTGCGTTTGCGACAGATAGCCACCTCGACTCATGGACTCGGCACCACCGCCAATTGCTGCTTCTGTATCGCCCAGCAAAATAGATTGTGCGGCTGAGACGATTGCCTGCAAGCCAGATCCGCAGAGGCGGTTCACGTTGAATGCAGCACTGCTGTGGGGCAATCCACCATTAATCGCAACCACGCGCGACAGGTACATATCGCGCGCCTCAGTATGGATAACGTGACCAAAGGCGAGATGCCCGATTGCCTGTGTATCGGCACCAGAGCGATCCAGCACTGCATTCACTACCGTTGCACCCAAATCACAGGGGGCCACATCTTTCAGACCACCACCAAAATCACCGATAGCGGTTCTAGCCGCGGCCATGACGAAAACTTCGCGCATTTTGAGCTCCTTATTGGTTTTGAGACGTTTTTGCCGTATTCTTTCTTAAACAAATCGTGTAATAGCACTAGCATAACCCGCAGGGGTGGACGGTAAAGTATATGAGTATCCCTTATTCCATTCTGGACATCTCCCCTATTCCTCAAGGGGGTAGTGCAGCCGACGCGTTACATAATTCTCGCGATCTGGCCCAGCATGCTGAAAAATGGGGCTACACCCGCTACTGGCTTGCCGAGCACCATAACATGATAGGCAATGCCAGTTCAGCGACCGCGGTCGTGATCGGGCACGTGGCGGCTGGCACCAGCAAAATTCGAGTGGGCTCAGGCGGGATCATGCTTCCTAACCACGCACCCCTTGTCATTGCTGAGCAGTTCGGTACCCTTGCCTCGATCTTCCCCGGGCGGATAGAACTCGGCCTAGGGCGCGCGCCTGGTACGGATTACCAGACCGCACAGGCGCTCAGAAGAGATCTGCAGGGGAATTCGGATCAGTTTCCTCAAGATGTGCAGGAGCTCAAGCACTATTTTGGCGATATCCAACCTGGCCAACACGTTAAGGCCATACCCGGCGCAGGCTTACATGTACCAATCTGGATTCTTGGGTCGAGCACCTATGGCGCACAAGTTGCTGCCCATTTTGGGTTGCCATACGCTTTCGCATCGCATTTCGCGCCAGAGCAGTTGATGGACGCGCTGTATGCCTACCGGGCGCTGTTCAAACCGTCTGCTCAATTAGCAACGCCTCATGCAGTGGTTCTGACCAATGTAGTCGCCGCAGATACAGACGAAGAGGCTTGGCGCTTGTTCACCACGGTTCAGCAGCAGTTCACAAGGATGCGTCGCAACACAAGAGGGCAACTACCTCCCCCGATCGATGACATAGAGAGCTTCTGGACACCTCAGGAGAAGGCCTCTGTCATGCAAACCTTATCATGCGCCGTCGTCGGCTCTCGTGCGAGTGTCGAAAAAGGCCTGCAGGCACTGGTCGACAAGACAGGCGCGAACGAGCTCATGTTCGCTGGGCAAATTTTCGATCACGGTGCGCGCCTTCGCTCTTTTGAAATCGTCGCGCAGGCGATGGCAAACGTCCATACCAGTCCAGCGCAAGTGCTGGAGACCGTCTAAACACTTGCCTAACTCAGAAAGTTAGCTGTAGATATAATCACGCCGCCAAGGATAGGCCTGGTCAGACGGCATATCCAGCTCATCCGATCGCCCTGTCGCTAAATGCTGACCCACAATCTGATGTAGCGATACCCAACCCTGCTCAAAAGCAAGTGCGCAACCGGCTAAATAAACCCGATAAGCCTTAATCGCGCGTTGACCCCGCTCTCCGGGTAGCACTAGTGCCGCGGCATCAAGCTGTGCTTCAAGCGAATCGCTCCAGGCCCACAGAGTCCGGGCATAGTGAGGGCGCAAGTTTTCAACATCCAGCGCCTCTATGCCCCCGTTAGTCATATGTGTCAGCACGTGACCGATGTGGCAGAGTTCCCCGCCCGGAAAAATATAGCGCTCGATAAAGTCGCCCATACCATTCCCTATCATCGGGTTGTCAGGCGTTGCCGCAGTAATACCGTGATTCAAAATCAGGCCACCTGGTTTGAGCAAAGCTTGCATATGAGCAAAATAGCGGGTCAGGTTTGCCCGACCAACATGTTCAAACATGCCAACTGACGAAATCTTGTCGAAAGGCTGACTGGGATCTAGCTCACGATAATCCAGCAAATCAACCCTGACCCGACCGCTCAGACCCTTTTGTTCAATCAGTTTATTGACATAGGCATGTTGATTTCTGGATAAGGTGATGCCAGTCGCCTCTACTCCATAATTCTCCGCTGCCCACAACAACAAGCCTCCCCAACCGGAGCCTACGTCGAGATAACGCTCACCTGGTTTGAGTTTTAATTTACGGCAAATCAGATCCAGCTTCGCCTCTTGGGCTTGAGCCAGAGTCAGATCAGGCTCCCGGTAATAGGCACACGAATAGACTCGACGCGGATCAAGCCAGAGCTGATAGAACTCGTCAGACAAATCGTAATGAAACTGAATCTGTTTGGCGTCACGGTCTATTGAATGGCGGGCTGCCGAGATAAAACGGTCGATCAGATGACCGAACCATGTGGCCTTGGCATCCAGAGCGGGATTGTTAGGTAACAACGCCACAGCTGCCGCCATGACATCGCGCATGGAGCCCTCGATATCACAACGCCCCTCAACATAATCAGCAGCGATATAGCCGATATCGCCCGCAGCCAAATCCATCAACACCTTTTTTTCTTTGGCATGCAACCTAATTGGCGCGCTGCGATCACCGAGCTGTGTCCCGTCGGGCATGACGAGGCAAAGCTTGACCGGTAATGAAGCGAGTTTTTCACCAATAGTATGAGCGAGCGGATTCAAACCAAGGTCTCCCAGAACAATCGCAGAATAAGAAGGAAGGGGCTTTCAAACGACTTTTATTAAATTTATCGGATTTTTCATAAAAAAGAAATATTTACCTTTCAATTCAATGAGATCCAGTCAGGGAGTTCTAGGCGATAATGCCGACCTGTTCATTGATCCCGGATTGTTTATGACTTCAAAGCTGGCGCCTGCGTCCATGCCAGGCTGGCTTATTTTGATGGGTGCGCTCACCGCGATTGCGCCCGTTTCGATTGATATGTATCTGCCGACTTTTCATTTAATCGCGCAGGATTTTGAGGTGTCCGCGGGCGATGTCGAACGCACACTGGCAATCTACTTATTCGGCATGGCGATCTCGCAATTGTTGTATGGGCCCCTGGCAGATCGTTTTGGGCGCAAACCGCCACTCATAGGGGGTCTCTTTCTCTATCTCTTTGCTTCAATCGGCTGTGCTCTGGCGCCAAACATTCAGGTACTAACGCTTTGCCGGTTATTTCAGGCCATGGGTGGGGCCGCTGGACTGGTAGTGCCGCGCGCGGTGATCCGCGATCATTACGACACTCAACAGGCTGCCCGAGCCCTCTCTCTGCTCATGCTCATTATGGGAGTAGCTCCTATTCTCGCTCCCATCGTTGGGGGGCAACTGCTTGCTCTTGTGGGGTGGCGCGGTATTTTCTGGGCAATGGTAGTTGGGTCGCTCGCCTTAGCGATAACCGTCAGACAAATCATGACTGAATCACTCAACCCGCAAAACGTCACGGCACTTCATCTTGGTACGATTTTCACGACTTACTTCAAATTGCTTGCCTCACGCCGTTTTGTCGCCTTTGCAGTCTCCGGGGGAATGATTTCAGCCGCCATGTTTAGCTATATCGCCAGCTCGCCACGAATATTCATTCAATATTTCGGCATTGCGCCACAACACTACGGGGTTTTATTCGGCTCAAACGCAGTCTGTCTGATTATTGGCTCACAGATTAGTGCCAGATTGCTTAAAAGCCGTCCACCGATCGTTATTTTGCCGCTCGCCTTGACGGGGGCAGCCGCTGCTGGGTTGACGGCACTCTTACTGACCCTGACCGGCTTGATTACCCTGCCTCTGCTGATGGCCTGTCTGATGACCTTTATGTTCTCGATGGGATTTGTCGGGCCTAATTCAGCCGCAATGGCTTTAGCTGATCAGGGCAAACATCTGGGTTCGGCCTCGGCTATGCTCGGTACTTTGCAGATGTCTTGCGGTGCGATTGCGGGCGTCACGGTGAGCGTGCTGCCCTGGGAAGGTCCGCTACCACTAGCACTGATGTTGGCTGTATGCACCAGTTTAGGCTGGTCAATCGGCCTAATTGCCAGAAGGACTTGATTATCAGGTGGTTTCCGTAATAGAATGCAAGGCTAACTGTATAAAGAGGTGCAATCATGGCACGCGTTTGCCAAGTAACCGGTAAAGCCCCAATGGTGGGCAACAATGTTTCTCACGCTAACAACAAGACAAAGCGTCGTTTTCTGCCTAATCTGCAGTCACGCCGTTTCTGGGTTGAGAGCGAAAATCGCTGGGTGCGCCTGCGCGTATCCACTAACGCCCTGCGTACGATTGATAAACTCGGCATCGATGCCGTGTTGGTCGATCTGCGTGCCCGTGGCGAAATCGCCTAAAGGAGCACATCATGGCAAAAGGTATCCGCGAAAAAATTAAACTCGAGTCAACAGCTGGCACGGGTCATTTCTACACGACAACGAAAAACAAACGCAACATGCCAGAGAAGATGCTGATCAAGAAATTTGATCCTGTCGCTCGCAAGCACGTTGATTACAAAGAGACCAAACTGAAGTAATTCAGCGCACGCTCCGGTTTACAGTTGCTGTAATGCACTGCCTGACAACCCCGCTTGATGCGGGGTTGTTCGTTTAATCGATTTTTATTGGCAAATATCCATGCAGGATCGCTACCAACCCACCGTTGTTGAAACCGCCGCACACACGAATTGGGATGCCAGAGACGCTTATCGTGTCACTGAGTTCGCCAAAGATGCTGCCGGACAACTGAAGCCCAAGTTTTACGCCTGCTCAATGCTGCCCTACCCTAGCGGCAAACTTCACATGGGTCATGTGCGCAATTACACCATCAACGACATGATGGCCCGGCAACTGCGCATGCGAGGCTATAACGTTCTCATGCCCATGGGTTGGGATGCGTTCGGCATGCCGGCAGAAAACGCTGCTATCAAATCCAAAACGCCGCCCGCCAAATGGACATACGAAAACATCGCTTACATGAAAAAGCAGATGAAGGCGATGGGTCTGGCGATTGATTGGTCGCGTGAGATGGCTGCCTGCGATCCCAGCTATTACAAATGGAACCAATGGCTCTTTTTAAAGATGCTCGAAAAAGGTATCGCCTACCGTAAAACGCAAGTCGTCAATTGGGATCCCGTGGACAACACGGTTCTGGCAAACGAGCAGGTCATCGACGGCCGTGGCTGGCGCTCAGGCGCCTTGGTCGAGAAGCGGGAGATCCCTGGTTACTATCTGCGCATTACCGATTACGCCACCGATCTGCTTGAGCAGGTCAAAGACGGACTTGATGGCTGGCCAGACCGTGTTCGTGCGATGCAGGAGAACTGGATCGGTAAAAGCGAAGGCGTCCGCTTTGCCTTCACCCACCAGATTCAACAAGACGACGGCAGCGTCATTCAAGATGGCAAACTGTTTGTCTTCACAACCCGCCCCGACACCATTATGGGGGTAACTTTTTGTGCGGTAGCCCCAGAGCACCCGATTGCGCTGCACGCCGCAAAAACACAACCTGCAGTCGCTGAGTTCATCGAACTCTGTAAACAAGGTGGTACGACCGAAGCTGAGCTCGCCACACGCGAGAAAGAAGGCCTCGACACAGGTTTGTTTGTTAGCCACCCGATCACCGGCGCTGCGATTCCGGTGTGGGTTGGTAATTACGTGCTGATGAGTTACGGTGATGGCGCTGTGATGGGCGTGCCCGCGCATGACGAACGCGACTTCGCCTTCGCCAATAAATATTCCCTGGCGATCAAGCAAGTCGTCCAAGTAGGCGATCAAGTCTTTGACGCTAAAGTCTGGTCCGATTGGTATGCAGATAAGCAAACCGGCAAGCTGGTCAACTCTGCTCCCTACGATGGTTTATCCTCTGCGCAGGCCTCGGCAGCCGTTGCTCAACGACTCGAGGATTTAGGTGTTGGTGCACGCCAAACTACCTGGCGTTTGCGCGACTGGGGTATCTCACGTCAGCGTTATTGGGGCACCCCCATCCCGATCATCCACTGTGAAGCTTGCGGTCCTGTGCCAGTACCCGAGGCAGATCTGCCCGTGGTGTTGCCAGACGACCTCATCCCTGATGGCAGTGGCAATCCTCTGACCAAACATGAAGGTTTCCTGGCTTGCCACTGCCCAAGTTGCGGCAAACCAGCAAGACGTGAAACCGACACCATGGATACCTTTGTCGACTCGTCCTGGTATTTCATGCGTTACACCTCGCCCGGCAATGATCTGGCCATGGTGGACGCTCGCAATGATTACTGGATGCCGATGGATCAGTACATCGGTGGCATTGAGCATGCGGTTTTGCATTTGCTCTATGCGCGGTTCTGGACCAAGGTCATGAAAGATCTCGGACTCGTTCAATTCGACGAGCCCTTTACCAAGCTGCTCTGTCAGGGCATGGTACTTAACCACATCTATTCTGCCAAAACAGAAAACGGTGGCATTGAATACTTCTGGCCTGAAGAAGTCGAAAACACTTACGATGCGAAAGGAGCGATCAGCGGCGCAACACTGAAAACCAGCGGGCGGGCGGTCACCTATGGTGGCGTTGGAACGATGTCAAAGTCGAAAAACAACGGTGTCGATCCGCAGTCACTGATAGATACCCAGGGTGCTGATACCGCTCGTCTGTTTGTCATGTTCACGAGTCCGCCAGAACAGACACTTGAATGGTCTGACTCTGGCGTCGAGGGATCAAACCGGTTTCTGCGCCGACTGTGGTCGCTGTGCTTCAAGCTTAAAGATACCGTGACACGTGGTGCCTCGAGCAAACCACCCGTATGGACTGACGCTCCCGCCGACGTCAAAAAACTGCGTGTCGAGATTTATTCCCTGCTCAAACAAGCTGACTACGACTATCAGCGTATTCAATACAACACTGTTGTATCAGCCTGCATGAAGATGCTCAATGCGCTTGATGATGCGAGCTTGGGGGCTTCCAGCTATGCAGATGCGGCCATGGCCGAGTCTCTGGGTATCCTGTTACGGGTTCTGTATCCTGTTGTTCCTCACATTACCTGGACACTCTGGGCCGAACTCGGTTACGCGGATCAATATGGCGATCTGCTCGATGCCCCCTGGCCTCAGGTAGACGAAGCTGCGCTGATCACCGACGAAATAGACATGGTGTTGCAAGTCAACGGTAAACTAAGGGGCACGTTAAGCATCGGGCGCAAAGCGACCCGAGAGCAAATCGAGCAAATTGCGATGGGGCACGAAGCGGTAATTCGTCATCTTGAAGGCCGACCCCCCAAGCGTGTAATCGTCGTGCCCGGTAAACTTGTCAACGTCGTAGGTTAAGCTACTTCGGTGATACCCAAAAGGACCACCTGATGTTTGATTTGTTGAAGTCAATACCACGGATAAAACCGTTTGGCCTGGCGGCATCGTTATTGCTTTCGTTCGCTTTAACGGGCTGCGGGTTCCGTCTGGCCGGAGAAAGCCCGCTTCCGTTTGCCAGCCTGTATATCGGTGTACAAGAAAACAGCAAGTTCGGTTCGGATATGCGCAGGGCTTTCTCTGCCACGTCGCCCAAGACACGGATAGAAGAGAATCCGACGCTTGCTGAGGCGCAGTTGCAGCAAATCGCTTACAGCAAAACAATGAGAGAGGTCTCGCTCAACTCTCTTGGTCAGGTCCAGGAATACGAATTGACCTTAGTCATCGTGATGCAATTGACCGATGGCAAAGGGCAGATCATCATGCCAGCCGAAGAATTTTTAAGTGTGCGTGACGTACCTTACGATCCGAATGTGATCCAGGCCAAAGAGGGTGAGATTGCAACCGTGTTCAAAGACATGGAAAGAGCCACCATCAGCCGTGTCGTTCGCCGGGTAACCTCTGCAGAAGTCATTGACCGGGCTGAGCGGTTGGCTGCTACCGATTCCACTGAATTGTCTGGTGAGCCAGCCCAGGTAGCACGCCCTGTCAAAGGCCCCGCGCAACAGTTGCCAGACGCTGTCCAGCGTTCGCAAATGATGCCAACACCGACTGCGATCCAAAAGTAAGCGGGCTGTGGACGCCGAGCGGATTCTCAGAAATCTCGATAAACCTGATGCACGCTTGAGTGCCTTGTTTGTAGTGACGGGCGACGATCCATTGCTGACCATCGAAGCAAGTGACGCGATTCGTCATGCCTCGCGCAAGGCGGGTTACCTGGACAGAAAATCGTTGGTCATGGACGCCCGCAGTGATTGGGGAGAAGTTGCGCTAACGACCCAGAGCGGTTCGCTCTTTGGCGATAGGACCTTGCTCGAGATATCAATCCCGACTGGCAAACCAGGGAAGGCCGGCGCAGAGACTTTGATAGGTTTGGCACAAGCTTGTCAGGGTGTCACTGACTCGGACGTGCTGACTATTGTGTCCCTGCCCCGCCTGGACAGAGCCACCCGGGAAACGAAATGGGCTCAGCAGTTATTTACTTCATCTACTTTGCTTGATTTACCAAGCGTAGAGAGAAATCAACTGCCTCAGTGGATTGCCGAGAGACTGAGCCGACAAAAACAAACCGTATCGTCAGACGTACTGCAATGGCTGGCTGACAAGGTCGAGGGCAATTTGCTGGCTGCACACCAAGAGATACTAAAACTTGCCTTGCTTTTCCCTGAGGGAGAACTTGCAGCTAGCGACGTTGAACAAGCCGTCATGAATGTTGCACGTTACGACGTGTTTGGCCTTCGTGATGCAATGCTCGCTGGTGATGTCGAGAGAATGCTGAGAACCATGGCGGGTTTACAAGCTGAAGGCGAGGCCTTGCCACTGGTTTTGTGGGCAATCGGAGAAGAAATCCGATCTCTCGCGCGTGTTGCGCAAGCAGGTGCGCTTGGGCAGGACACATCTGGCATACTGAGGTCCTTAAGGATTTTTGGTGCACACGAACGTCTAGCCCGTCAGGCAATTGCCAGAGTGTCAGCAAACAGTTGGCCAGCAGCTGTCCAACATGCTCATGAAGTTGATCGCCTTATCAAGGGAATACAGGTTACTGGCCGTCTGCATGATCCGTGGGAAGAAATGACTCGGCTCGCCATGCGGGTGGCAGTGGGCTCAAGCAATAGGTAAAACATGACATCCATCAAAGAACAGATGCTCGCAATGGGGCGCCAGGCCAGAGAAGCCTCGCGCACGTTGCTAAAAACCGGTAGCCAGCAAAAGAATGATGCACTCCTGGCCATGGCAGATGGCCTTGAACACGGTCGACTCGCATTGAAAGAAGCAAACCGGATTGATCTTGAAGCGGCTCGAGCCAGGTCGCTGGCTACACCATTGCTTGACCGCCTAACGTTGTCAGACAAAACGATAGACACCATGAGTGCTGGCCTGCGTCAGATCGCCGACTTGCCTGATCCCGTAGGCAGTCTGACCGAAAGCACGATCCGCCCGAATGGCATGCGTGTTGGCAGAATGCGCGTACCGATTGGTGTCATCGGTATCATTTATGAATCCCGTCCGAACGTCACCATCGACGCGGCAGCACTGTGCTTGAAATCCGGCAATGCGTCGATTTTACGTGGTGGTAGCGAAGCCCTGAACTCTAACCTGGCACTGAGCCATATTGTTAAAACGGCTCTGCAGAGAGCCGGTCTACCTGCACATGCGGTACAAATCGTCGAAACTGCCGATCGCGAGGCTGTCGGTGAACTCATCACGATGACTGAGCATATCGATGTCATTATCCCAAGAGGTGGTAAAAGCTTGATCAGCCGCTTGGCCGAACAGTCCCGTGTGCCGATGATTAAGCACCTGGATGGTAACTGCCATGTTTATGTCGATCAGCACGCTAATCTGATTCAAGCCAGTGACATTGCTTTCAACGCCAAGACCTACCGCTACGGCGTGTGCGGTTCGATGGAAACCTTGCTGGTCCATCAGGCCGTCGCCACCGCATTGCTGCCCGCGCTGGGCAAACGGCTGATCGATCATGGCGTGGCAATTCGCGGATGCGATCAAACCAGACAGCTTATCGCCGCCGCTGAAGCGGCAACAACCGAGGATTGGGGCACTGAGTATCTAGGTCCAATCCTTGCGGTTAAGGTCGTCGATAATCTCGACGCTGCGATCTCTCATATCGCGACTTATGGCTCAGGCCATACCGATTCAATCGTGACGGAGAATATTTCTGCCGCCGAACAGTTTCAAAGAGAAGTTGACTCAAGCTCGGTCTATGTCAATTTGCCCACGTGCTTTGCTGATGGCTTTGAATACGGTCTTGGCGCGGAGATCGGAATTTCTACCAACCGCTTGCATGCTCGTGGTCCTGTTGGTCTTGAGGGACTCACCACGTTGAAATGGGTGCTTGAAGGTCACGGTCAACTTAGACTGTGATCCGTTATCTTTTAAAGGATTGAATAAATCATGGCCTGGGTCAAAACGTTTCATATTGTCTTTGTTGCGTCATGGTTCGCCGGCTTGTTTTATCTGCCCCGGATTTATGTCAACCTGGCGCAAGTGCAGGATCAGGCCACTATCCAGACGCTCGTTGGAATGGCTCGCCGTCTGTATCGCTTTATGACCATTCTCGCCATCCCGGCAATTGTGCTGGGTCTCTGGCTATTTCTGGAGCACTACGGGGTTGGCACAGGTCCCGGTAATTACTGGATGCATGCCAAACTCCTTTTTGTCTTGCTAGTGCTCGGCTACCACCATGCTTGCGGGATTATGTTGCGCAAGTTTGAGGCAGGCGTCAATAAACGGTCGCACGTGTTTTACCGATGGTTCAACGAAGTCCCTGTCATCCTTTTAATCGTGGTGACAGCGCTGGTCGTCGTCAAACCATTTTGATAACGACACAACAACCATGACATCCCAGGGCAAAACGCTAACGCTCAAGGCGAAACCCAAAGCGACTGAGTCCAAGACCGACTCAAAAGCCAATTCACGCGAGAAACCTAAAACTCGCATTGGCGCGCGTGCCAGGCAGGTAGCGCAACTGACCCTCGAAAAGGCCAAGCAAACTCGTTTAAAGCAATCGAGTCAGCCGGTTGAAGCGGTCGTAGCCCCCCCTGCTGAGCGACCTTATGATCGAAACAAGCGTGGCAACCCCAGACGGGATCAAACGGATCGACAGAGCGATCGGACAGAACGGACTGATCGGGTAGATCGGACTGAGCGAATACAGTTGATCGAACGATCACCGATTGTGCAGACAGCAGAAATATTTGCCGCCTTTGCGCCTTGCCCGATGGGCCTGGAGACCGTGCTCGCTGATGAGCTTGAAGCGCTTGGCTTCGGTCAGGTGCAGCCCACCCGAGCCGGGTGTCATTTTGAGTGTGATTGGCTCGGTGTGCAAAGAGCCAACCTGTACTCACGGCTGGCGACACGCATCCTCGTGAGAGTTGGGCAAGCTCCGGTTGCACACGAGGACGAGATTCTCGATCTCGCTCAGTCTGTGCCCTGGGAGCGCTGGTTTGGTGCCGAGCACACTTTGCGCGTGGATACCTCTGCCGTTCGAAGCCCGATGCAAAGTTTGCAATACTGCAATTTACGAGCAAAAGACGGTATCTGCGATCGCCTGCGTGAGCTCGAAGGCGAGCGCCCCTCAATTGATACCGTCAGGCCAGATGCGCGAGTGCATCTGTTCTTGTCGGAAGATACTGCAACGCTCTATCTTGATACCTCCGGTGAATCGCTATTTAAGCGCGGTTGGCGCTTTGATAAAGGTGAAGCCCCGTTGCGCGAAAATTTAGCAGCTGGCATTCTGGCGTTATCAGGCTGGGATCCTGCTGCCGCTCTGCTGGATCCATTCTGCGGCAGCGGTACAGTACTGATCGAAGCTGCCTGGATCGCTCTTGGTGTGCCTCCCGGGATTGCCAGGCCTTTCGGTTTTGAACGACTGCGAGATCATGATGCGCGGCAGTGGGGTGATCTTAAAGCAGACGCTCAGGAGAACATCTTGCCTGAGCTTGACGCACCACTGGTGGGCATTGACCTCGACCCTGAAGCGATTGAAGCGGCAGAGCGCAATGCAGAACGTGCTTACCTGACGCCTGACACCATACGTTTTGAAGTGGGCGACGCGCGGGACGCCACTGCACCAGCGTCATCTGGCTGGCTCGTGACTAATCCACCCTATGGAGACAGGCTGGATGAACAGAATGTCGAGTTTTGGCGCGAATGGTCTGCCAATCTCAAGAGGGAGTTCACAGACTGGCAAGTCAGCGTGATCACCTCTGATCACGAGCTTCCCAAGCATATGCGTCTGAAGCCGATGCGTCGCTATCCTCTGTTCAACGGCGCGCTTGATTGCCGGTTGTTCAGCTTTGAGCTGGTCGCAAACAGCTATAGAAAGGATGCTGAGTTAAGCGAATAAGTTGCTGCATCGCAACGCAACATTAGTCATTGGAATTTGTGGCTTGTTAAGTTCTAGGGTTTTCCCTATAATAGGGTATACCCTAGACCACTGAGGAAGCCATCATGACTTTTAATTCAGATACCCGTTTAACCGACACCCTTGAGCGCGAAATTCTCGCCCAGGCTTTGGATAATCAATACAACTACAGCCCAATGCGTTCAATCCAGAACTTGGTTAGCAAACTGATCAAGTTAAGAGAGAAAGGCCTTGTTGCGCGCGGCAATGCGTCAGTGAGCCAAATGCTGTAATCAGTCGCTTACCAAGCGATGTAACAACCTCAGTGCAAAAACTGCGGGATAATACCCGCGATGAACACTGAACTGACAAATTCTCCTGCGCTAGTGCCTCAGGCGCCTCCTCGATCCAGACGCTTTGCGGCGATGATGTACGAGGGCGTCTTACTTTTTGGCCCTGTCTTTGTTGCCGATTACGCTTTCGACAGCCTGACGCAAAGCCGCAGCGGCCTCACACTTTTGTCTGTGAGGCAGATTTTTCTCTTTATTATCATTGGCTTGTATTTCACGATCTGCTGGAAGCGTAGCGGCCAAACCCTGCCCATGAAGGCATGGAACATCCGGCTCGTATCAGATACCGGTGGGCCGTTGAGCACAGCAAAAATGCTGCTTCGCTACGGTTTACTGTGGGTTCTTCCTCTAATCACATTTTTAATGATTAAAGGCTTGTTCTACCTCACGGGATGGCCCGGAACCCTGATTTTGTTTGTTCTTGCCCCCTTTACCAATTTGATCCCGACCTGGTTTACCCAAGGGCAACAGTTCCTGCACGACAGGTTTGCAGGCACCGCCTTAATTGAAGTAAACCGCTAAAAAGAGCTCAGTAAAAACCCTATATTTCGGGGTACTGGGCCAAGCGGTGGTTGCATCAAAAGCGTCCCTGAGCCATGCTATGGGGATTATGTCTTTGCCTTTGCAGAATGTCTGATCAATACGCTCATTATTACGACTCTTTTCGTTGGCTGATACCGACCAATCTTAATATTGGCGTCGAATGTTGCCACCGCTGGGCGCAGAGTACGGCACACGCAAGACAGATCGCTATCTTTTTCGAGGATGAGGGTGGGCAGAGGGAAATCTGGACCTACGAACGCCTATCCCAGACTGCCAATCAGCTATCCAATGGGTTAGCCCGCATGGGTGTCAAGCGCGGCGACCGAGTTGCTGTGGTTTTAGGACAACGACCTGAAACCGTGGTGGCTCACATGGCGATCTACAGCCTTGGGGCGATCGTTTTGCCACTCTCTAACCTGTTTGGGCCCGAAGCACTCGAGCAGCGGATTAAAGATGCTGAGGCGCGTGTTGCCATTTTTGACGAGACATCCAGTGTCAACGTACTTGCCGCTCTACCCCGCTGCACGGCGCTCAAGCAACTGGTCGGTATCAACGTGCAGGATGAGAGAGTCCTGCACTGGCGTAGCTTGCTGATTCGGCAACCGACTGAGTTCAAACCAGTTCAAACAAAATCTGCCGATCCGGCGATTCTGCTCTACACCTCAGGCACAACTGGCGCACCAAAAGGCGCACTCCTACCTCACAGTGTGCTGATCGGCAATTTGCCGGGCTTTGTAGCGTCTCAAAACTGGTTTCCACAACCTGGAGACGTGTTTTGGTCGCCAGCGGATTGGGCCTGGACAGGTGGGCTGATGGACGCGCTATTGCCCACGCTTTATTTTGGTCAATCCATCGTAGGGACCCGAGGTCGCTTCAGTGCAGAAAGAGCGTTTGAAATAATGGAGCGCTATCGGGTTACTAACACCTTTCTGTTCCCGACGGCTCTAAAAATGATGATGAAAGCAGTACCGGAGCCCCGTGACCAGTACCGTTTGGTTCTACGGGCCATCATGAGCGCGGGCGAAAGCGTTGGTGAGACAGTGTTCTCATGGTGTCAGCAAGCGCTGGGTATTACGCCAAACGAAATGTTTGGTCAGACAGAGATGAATTATCTTGTCGGGAATAGTCACGAAAAATGGCCCGCCAGACCTGGCAGCATGGGACGTCCTTACCCCGGTCATCGCGTTGCGGTCATTGATGAAGCGGGCAATATCTGCCCAGTCGGTGAGATCGGGGACGTGGCTCTGAACCGGTTTGACATACACGGGCACGCTGATCCAATCCTGTTTCTTGGCTATTGGCGCAATGAAGTCGCCACCACCGAAAAATTCACAGGCGACTGGTGCCGTACCGGTGATCTGGCAAAAATGGATGAAGATGGCTATCTTTGGTACGCTGGACGGGCGGATGACGTTTTCAAGTCTTCAGGGTATCGCATCGGGCCGGGTGAAATTGAGAACTGTCTACTCGAGCATCCTGCCGTCGCTAACGTCGCCGTTGTACCAAAACCGGATGAGGCACGTGGCGCGATAGTGAAAGCGTTTGTGGTGTTAACAGGCGAGTATCAGAACCAGCCAAAACAAGCGATCACTGAAGCTTTGCAGCAACATGTCAGCAGTCGCCTGGCACCATACGAATATCCAAAAGAAATTGAATACATCACCGAGTTGCCGATGACCACTACCGGCAAAATCCAGCGTCGCGTATTGAGGCAACTGGAAGAAGGCCGTGCTAATCCAAACAAAGCCGGAAGTCGAAAGACCAAGCCTCATTAGTCCTTGCAAAGACAAGTGAGCGAGCGTCCGCACGGCCTGTTGAGCGAGTAAAATCGTGCCACTACTCAACTCGCAGGCATGATTCGATGGCACTTTATCAATTGGGCGAACTCGCTCCCCAAATACATCCCACCGCTTTGGTGTTCGACTCGGCCGATCTAATCGGCGATGTGGTCATCGAAGAAGGCGCAAGTATCTGGCCAAATGTCAGTATCCGTGGCGACAACACTCGAATTCTGGTTGGTGCTCAAAGTAACGTTCAGGAAGGCAGCGTCTTGCACTCAGATGCCGGAGTACCTCTGACCATTGCGCCTCGCGTGACGATTGGCCATCAAGCCATGTTGCACGGCTGTGTCATAGAAACTGGATCACTGATTGGTATGCAAGCCATCATCCTGAATCATGCAAGGATAGGTAAAAACTGTCTGATTGGCGCTGGGGCGATCGTGCCCGAAGGTCGTGAGATCCCTGATGGAAGCTTAGTGATTGGTGTCGGCAAAATCGTCCGCACCATCTCGGCAGAGGAAATCGAAGGCATTCAGAAAAACATCATGAACTACGCTCAACGCGCACAGATGTATCTTAAAAAACTCAAGCGTATTGGTTGAGCCGTTTTATGACAGACGTACTCAAAAAATATTTGTTCGAAGACAGAAGTGTGCGCATTGAAATTGTGCGCCTCACTGACACCTGGCTTGCCGCCCAGGCTCATCATGATTACCCGCAAGCGGTAGCCAGTCTACTTGGTGAGTTAGTCGCAGCTGCAGTGTTACTGGCGACAAACCTGAAGTTTGATGGATCCCTGTTATTGCAAATGCAGGGGGATGGCGCGATTGCACTGATGGTTGCCGAGTGTCGGGCCGATCTAAGCGTACGTGCGACGGTCAAGCTACGAGATCAACAGCTACCCGATTCGGGTGACCTGCAGGCACTGCTCAATCCTCATGGCGGCGCTCGATTTATCGTGGTGCTAGACCCACCAAAAAACACTCCTGGCAGGCAAGCTTATCAGGGTATTGTCCCGCTTGAAGGCGACAGCATCAGTGAGGCGCTCGAGCAATACATGATCCGCTCAGAACAATTGCATACCAAAATCTGGTTGTCGGCCGATCGGCAAAAATGTGCTGGTTTACTGTTACAGAAGATGCCAATTAAAGGGGGCAACACTCTGGCCAGTGAAGAAACTGCTGAACAATCCTGGGAGCGAGCAACTGCCCTGAGCAATACTTTAACCAACCAAGAACTGCTTGAAACTCAGCAAGACACGATCATTCACCGCTTGTTTTGGGAAGAAACTTTGCTTGGTTTCGATGCCCAGCCTATTACGTGGAAGTGCTCCTGCACCCGGGAGCGCGTCATTGACATGCTGAAAATGCTGGGACAAACCGAGGTCGATGATATCCTTACCGAGCAGGGAAAAATTGAAGTTGCCTGCGAATTCTGTGGCAAACCCTATCTATTCGATGCGATTGATGCAACCAGTCTGTTTCAAACGGTCACCATCGCCGATAATAAGACGCTGCACTGAGCTCGCCCATCGTCTGAGCCCCCAGAGCAATCCTATCCAGTTGAAGCCAAGCCTTGAGGCCTGCCATGTTGATTAAATCCGCTTTAGTATCGGCCATCGTCGGGCTCGCAACGCTATTAGGTCCGACCACCCAGGCGGCGTATCCTGACAAACCCATCAAAGTTATCGTCCCCTCGGCTGCAGGGGGTGCTGCAGATGTATTGGTCCGTACACTCACGAACCAAATGTCGGCCGACTTAGGCGTGCCCTTTATTGTTGAAAATAAACCAGGCGGCTCTTATGTCATTGGCACCATGGAGGCCGTGCGGGCAGCCCCAGACGGTTACACATTGCTCTACGCCAACGCCGTCTCGCTTGCGACCAATAGTTCTCTGATCAAAAACATCCCTTACCGCATCGACACCGATCTCACCATGATAGGCAATGCACTGCGGGTTGTGAATTTATTGGTCGTCAATAACGAGGTACCTGTTAAAAATGTGCAAGAGCTGATCGCTTATGCGAAACAAAACCCAGGCAAATTAGCCTATGGGTCTGAGGGTAACGGAACGACTTCTCATCTGGGCATGGAGCTATTTAAATCCATGGCGGGTATTGATATGGTGCATGTTCCGTACAAGGCCGCAACGAACGCGGTCACCGATTTGCTTGGTGGCAATATTCAGGTACTAATGATCAACGCCCCAAGCACAGCCAGTCATGTTGAAGCGGGTCGAATGCGCGCTTTGGGGGTTTCCAGCAAAATTAGATCGGCGAGCTTCCCGGATATTCCGACTATTACCGAGCAAGGCGTGACAGGCTTCGAGTTCACTGCCTGGGGTGGTCTGGTGGGCCCGGCGAATTTACCTAAAGACATTGTTGACAAGCTCAACGCTGCCATGAGGAAAGCGCTAACCAACCCGGAACTACTGGCGAAATTCAAGTCAACTGGGTCCGAAGCCGAGCCGAGCTCACCTGAGGAATTTCGCCAAATGTCGATCAGCGAGACTGCAAAGTGGGCGGCAGTCGTCAAACAGTCTGGCGCAAAAGTCGATTAATCAGCGCTGGTAGCGTAGTAGTCGCCCGGGTCGTTTGCCTGTCGGGGCACCATCTTTCCAGACAATCAAACCGTTAACCAACACGGTATCAATCCCGATAGCGGGCGCAATCGGTTTCGAAAACGTTGCGCCCTCATCGACTGTATCCGGATCGAGCAAGGTCAAATCCGCATAAGCCCCCTCTTGAACCAGCCCGCGATCTTTCAAGCCGAAATTCTTCGCCGTTAAGCCAGTCATTTTATGGATGGCGGTTTCTAGCGAAAACAAACCCAGCTTGCGCCCGTAATGCCCAAGCACGCGAGGAAAGCTGCCCCACAGTCTCGGGTGTGGCGCCGCATCGTGCGGCAATCCGTCTGATCCGATCATGGTCTCATCAAATTTCAGAATACGCTGCACATCTTTATCATCCATCATGTAATAGATTGCACCCGCGGGGAGCAAACGTGCGACGACTTCATCTACGGTCCCGCCCATTTTCTCTACAATCTCGGACAAGTCCATGCCTGCATACTCTGGCAACGTTTCAGACCAGGTGACCGTGACGCGGGTCGCATTCTTGACGCGATGCGCTGACAGAATGGTGGATGAAGCCGGATAAGGATAGCAATCCAGACAGATTTTCTGAAGCTTCATGTTTTGCGAGATGAAATCAAGCGTCTCGGCTGAGCGTCCGTAGTTTTTGACACCCACTACTTTATGGTGAGAAATCACAACAGGCACATCCAGCTCTCGTCCAATTCTGAAAGTTTCAGTCAGCGACTGAATAATGTTGTCCGCCTCATCCCGCATATGGGTGCAGTAAACACCGCCCAGCTCGCGCATGGGTTCGCAGATCGCAATCACCTCTTCAGTGGGCGCGGCGATAGCAGGTTCGTAATAGAGACCGGTAGACACGCCAATAGCGCCTGCCTCTAAAGCCTCCTGGACCAGATCACGCATGGCTTTGATCTCGGTTTCACTGGCAGGTGCTTCTAAATCAGTCATCGTCGCGACTCGCAGCGTGGTGTGACCAACCAGCATCGCGCAGTTAGTGGCTGCAGGTTGATCACTCAGTGCTTTCACATAGCTGGCAAAGTCCCTGAAGCGAAACCACTCGCCATCACCATCCAGCAAATTCAGTGGCGGGGTGACGGGGTCGGGGATGGTTCGAGGCATGGGTGCCAATGAGATCCCGCAGTTGCCACCAACGATGGTCGTAATACCTTGACTTACCTTGGGTGCCATATCGCCACCAGACAACATGAGGCGGTCGTCATGGGTATGGGCGTCAATAAATCCTGGCGCAATCACTTTGTTGCCGGCATCGATTTCGGTCTTGCCACTTGCTTGTGCCAAATCACCTACTTTAACAATGCGCTCACCGTTAACCCCAACATCGGCTCGAAATCTTGGGGCACCGGTGCCATCCACTACCCAGCCATTGCGGATTAATAAGTCGAATTGTTCAGGCATGCTGGTGTCCCCAGTTAATTGTTTAAGCGTCGATTATTACGTATTTTTGCTAATCGATCACCACATTCAAAACAAGCACACTGGAGACCTTAGCGATTTACGCAGCACTGATGGGCAGGTGAAAACATGGTTTCAGGATCGCAACAACAAAGAGCGTGGCTAAAACCAGCACGCGGTAATTTTCGCCAGCGAGGCGCAAGTTTCATCGAGTTCACGATTGTTGCCATCCCCCTATTCTTGTTGGGCGCGTTGGGGATAGAGCTGATTCGATTCAACCAAAGCCGGTTGATGGTTATCGTGGCATTAAACGAGGCTATGCGTACTTGCATCACTAATCACGGCAATCCTGTAATGACACTCGCGACTTTCGAGCAAGCACTGCTACCACTGTTCGCGCCTGCCGGCAGATACGCCACGATTGAAGACAGACAGCGTAAGACTAAGCAAAGATTTCAATCGCAAACAGGTTCATCGCCCTGGCGTGTTGTTCAGCTTGCGCCAGACAAAAACGACTTTGCTGATTTTGCCCACCCCATCCTCACTCAGCGCAGTGGGCGCGCCACTATTCGCAACAGTTATATGGCCGAACAGCATCAAGACCGGATTCGCTCAGGCTGGCTTAGCGGCAAAGGCCCAAAATCAGGCAACGATATCTTTGAGGCCAATACCGTTCGTTTGCAAGCCACCTACCTGCACCAGCCATTGACGCCAGGCGTTGGGTTTGTCATGAGAACGCTGATGAGGTCTCAAGACACATATATTGCCAATGGCTACAGAAATGGTTTAGTGGCTATTCAAGTCGAACAACATGGCATGATGCAAAGTAATCCCATGCTATGGTGACTTCGGTGGTTTGACATTGGGTGGTAACACTTGCACGAAGATTTCATCTTTTTTCATCATGCCAAGCTCACCTCGGGCTCTTTCCTCAGCTGCTTCCGTGCCGGATTCCAAGTCGCTAATCTCAGCTCTGAGGGCTTGATTTCTTAGCAACAAGCCTTCATTAATATTTTTTTGACCTGCCAGCTGCGCTTGCAATTCCCGAACTTCGAACCAGCCGCCTCGACCCTTCCAGAGCGGATATTGGATCAACGCAACCAGTGTCAGCAGAATAACGAACAGCAAGCGCATATGGCTTAGCCTATCAGCAATCAACGCAGGTTATAGAAAGCTTCACGTCCAGGATAGCTGGCGACTTCAGCGAGCTCTTCTTCAATACGCAAGAGTTGGTTGTACTTTGCCATACGATCCGAGCGTGACAACGAACCCGTTTTAATCTGCATCGCGTTAGTGGCAACGGCAATATCTGCAATGGTTGAGTCTTCAGTCTCGCCCGAACGATGCGACACTACTGCGGTATAGCCTGCCCGCTTTGCCATTTCGATTGCCGCGAAGGTTTCAGTCAAAGTGCCGATCTGGTTGATCTTGATGAGAATCGAGTTAGCGATCCCTTGCTGTATACCTTGCTTGAGAATCTTGGTATTGGTCACAAACAGATCGTCGCCTACCAGCTGGACCTTTTTACCAAGCTGATCGCTGAGCAGTTTCCAGCCATCCCAATCGTTCTCGGCCATGCCATCTTCAATAGAGATGATTGGGTATTTATCACACCAAGTTGCCAGCAAATTAGTGAACTCTTGCGAAGACAGCTTGATCCCGCCTTCGCCATCAAGGACGTACTTGCCATCGCGATAGAACTCCGAAGCAGCACAATCAAGACCCAGAGCGATCTGACGGCCTGGCTCATAACCTGCCATTTCAATTGCACGCAGAATCATTTGAATGGCTGCTTCGTGATTCGGGACATTAGGCGCAAAACCACCCTCGTCGCCGACTGCGGTCGACATACCTTGATCGTTAATGATTTTTTTCAATGCATGGAAAGTCTCTGCACCCATTTGCATCGCATGACGAAAACTTGACGCACCGATAGGCAGAATCATCAATTCTTGCATGTCCAGTGTATTGTTCGCGTGCGCGCCACCATTGATAACATTCATCATGGGTACGGGCATGCTCATCGGTCCACTGCCGCCAAAGTACCGATATAAAGACAAGCCAGATTCATCAGCTGCAGCGCGTGCAACAGCCATACTGGCGGCCAGAATTGCGTTGGCACCGAGGCGGCCTTTCGCTTCGGTTCCATCAAGTTCAATCAAAGTGCGATCAACAAAAGTCTGCTCTTGCGCATCCAGACCCATCAATGCTTCAGAAATTTCAGTATTGAGGTTTTCAACCGCGCGTAAAACGCCCTTGCCCAAGTAACGTTTTTTATCACCATCGCGCAATTCAATCGCCTCGCGCGAACCAGTCGACGCACCCGATGGGACCGAGGCACGGCCCATGGCGCCAGACTCGAGCAACACGTCGCACTCAACGGTGGGATTGCCGCGCGAGTCTAGAATTTCGCGGCCGATAATGTCAACAATCGAACTCATGGGATGATTTCCTATAAATAAAAGTGAATCTATGTCGCGTCGTTGATGGTGTTTTCGAGAAAACCTGCTTGCTTGACTATGGTGTCTAAACTGATCAACGTCGTCAGTAAATCTTTCATCGTGTGTAGCGGGACTGCATTCGGGCCGTCTGACATGGCTTTGGACGGATTGGGGTGAGTCTCCATGAAGAGACCAGATACGCCTGCGGCGACGGCGGCACGCGCTAACACTGGCACAAACTCTCTCTGCCCACCAGATGATGTGCCCTGTCCGCCAGGTAGCTGAACAGAATGGGTGGCGTCAAACACGACTGGGCAACCTGTCTCACGCATAATCGCGAGCGATCGCATGTCAGAGACCAGATTGTTGTAACCAAATGAGGCGCCACGTTCACACACCATCAGGGCTTCAGCTACCCCTGCTGCCTGAGCAGCGGCACGGGCTTTAGTAACTACTTGCAACATATCGTGAGGGGCCAGAAACTGACCCTTTTTGATATTGACTGGTTTACCGCTTGCCGCGCAGGCATGGATAAAATCAGTCTGCCGGCATAAGAACGCAGGTGTTTGAAGCACATCGACAGCCTGGGCGACTGATTGAATCTGCTCAATGCTGTGAACATCGGTCAGCACGGGAACCCCTAGCTCTGCACGAATATCCGCCAGTATTTTCAAGCCCTCGTCCATCCCTGGCCCGCGATAAGACGCACCAGAGCTACGATTGGCTTTATCGAAAGAGCTTTTGTAAATGAAAGGGATGCCGAGAGCAGCCGTTATCTCTTTAAGAAGGCCTGCCGTATCGAACGCCATTTGCCTGGACTCAATCACACAAGGCCCCGCAATCAGAAAGAAAGGCTTATCGAGACCAACCTCGAACCCACACAGTTTCATGATTTCACGTGACCTGTTTGTTGCTTGGCCAAGGCGGCCCGAACATAACTGGTAAATAACGGATGGCCGTCCCGCGGGGTCGAAGTGAACTCTGGATGGAACTGGACGCCCACAAACCAGGGATGGTCAGGAAGCTCCATCATCTCAGGCAGATTTTCGGTTGGAGTGCGCGCGCTAATCACCAACCCGGCTGCCTCAAGCCTTGGTACGTAGACGTTATTAACCTCGTAGCGGTGGCGGTGACGCTCGTTGACCTCGTCACCGTAAATGTCGTGCGCGCGAGTATGCGGTTTAACAGGGCAACGCTGTGAGCCTTTGCGCATCGTACCGCCGAGGTCAGATTGCTCATCGCGTTTCTCAACTTTACCTTCGCGATCCATCCATTCATTGATCAGTGCTACGACAGGATGAGGTGACTCAGCGTTGAATTCTGTGCTGTTGGCATCTGTCAGACCGGCAACATCACGGGCAAACTCGATCACCGCAAGTTGCATACCCAGGCAAATTCCCAAGTAAGGAACTTTGTGCTCGCGAGCGAAGCGAATCGCTGCGATTTTGCCTTCAGTACCTCGCTTGCCGAAACCACCAGGCACCAGAATCGCATCGAAGCGTTCAAGCGCTGACGTACCATTTAGTTCGAGCTCTTCAGAGTCAATGTACTCGACGATCACATTGGATCGGGTGTGAATACCTGCGTGAATCAATGCTTCAGTGAGGGACTTGTATGATTCAGTCAGGTCAACATACTTGCCAACCATGGCGATATGCACTTCGTGCGCAGGATGCTCCAGCGCATCGACCAAACCGTCCCACATCTTCAAATCAGCAGGCGGCGCCTGGATGTGAAGGGTTTCCAGAATCAAATCATCCAGACCCTGTTTTTGCAACATTGCCGGGATTTTATAGATTGAGTCCGCATCCCAGACAGAAATGACCGCATCAAGCGGCACGTTCGAAAACAGCGAGATCTTGGCTCGCTCTTCATCCGGCACTGGCCTGTCAGCCCTGCAGAGCAATGCATGCGGGATGATGCCGATTTCACGCAGTTTCTGCACAGAATGTTGAGTCGGTTTGGTCTTGAGCTCGCCTGCAGAGGCAATAAAAGGCAGCAAGGTCAAATGAATGAAGGCCGCGTTATTGCGCCCAAGACGCAAACTCATCTGGCGGGCCGCCTCAAGAAATGGCAGAGACTCAATATCGCCTACGGTACCGCCGATTTCTACGATGGCAACATCGGTTTGCCCATCCCACGCTTGCTCGGCACCCCGCGCAATGAAATCCTGAATTTCGTTAGTGATGTGAGGGATCACCTGGACTGTTTTCCCCAGATAATCACCACGGCGCTCTTTGCGTAAAACAGACTCGTAAATCTGGCCAGTCGTAAAGTTGTTGGCTTTACGCATTTTCGACGAAATAAACCGTTCGTAGTGACCAAGATCCAGGTCTGTTTCGGCCCCGTCTTCGGTCACGAAAACCTCACCGTGCTGAAACGGGCTCATGGTGCCCGGATCGACGTTAATGTATGGATCTAGTTTGAGCATCGTGACTTTTAGCCCACGAGACTCGAGAATCGCTGCAAGAGATGCGGCGGCTATCCCTTTACCTAAGGATGAAACCACGCCACCGGTGACAAATACGTATTTGGTCATGTCATTTACGCGCCCGCGAAGAAGCGCATGCTGGAAATTTGGATTATAGCCTCGCTACAAAACAATGCGGGGCTGTAAAGCGACCAAATACCAATAAATTTAGACGACCAGGGGAGTCGTACGCGTCATCAGCCAAGCTAAGGCATCCCCTTCCAGTCGAGGCGCCAAGCGATCTCTGACGGTCGCGTGGTAGCTATTGAGCCAGTCCAGCTCTGAGTCATCGAGCTGATCAAGCAAAATCGGTCTTGTATCAATCGGGCAGAGCGTCAGCGTCTCGAAGCGAAGGAACTCGCCAAACTCCGATTCGCCCGCGGATTGATTGCAGACTAGATTCTCTATCCGAATCCCCCATCGCCCCGGCTTATACAACCCAGGCTCATTGGATGTAATCATGCCTAGGCGCATCGCAGTGTGAGGTGCCGGTGGAGCGCGATAGGAAATCGCTTGTGGTCCTTCGTGTACATTCAGAAAGTACCCGACCCCATGTCCCGTGCCATGGCCGTAGTCTGCCATTTTTGCCCACAAAGGCGCCCGGGCTATTACATCCAGTACCGGGCTAGCAACCCCTTCGGGAAACGTCAGCCGAGAGAGGGCGATCATAGCTTTCAAGACTGCCGTGTAATCCTCTTTTTGCTCATGGCTGGGTTGCCCTACAGGTACCACCCGGGTGATGTCTGTCGTGCCACCCAGATACTGCCCGCCTGAATCAATCAGCAATAGCCCGTCGCCTTCGATGCGGGAAAAGGATTCAGGGGTTGCCCGATAATGAGGCATTGCTCCGTTGGCATTGAAGGCAGCTATGGTCGAGAAGCTAGGCGATACAAAACCAAACTGCGCCGCCCTGAACTCGAGCAGTTTTTCATCAACCTGTAACTCGTCGATTGCAGGCTGACCGGGTTGGTTGACGTTTGCCTCAAACCACGCAAAAAACTCACACAAGGCAGCACCATCGAGCTCCATGACTCGTCTGACATGCTTCAACTCGTGTCGCGTTTTTTGCGACTTCATGAACGTACTGGGGTTAATCTGCCGCACCGTTTTGATCTTGATCTGGTCGATGAGACCACAAGTGGTTCGTGCTGGATCAAACATGAGGGTATCGGCAGCAGGCAAACCAGTCAAAATACCCGCCACGTCTTCGTAGGGCAATATTGCGACCCTTTCTTCTTTCAGTTCATCTACGAGCGGAGGCGGGATTTTGCCCTTGCCAATGAACAGCCTTGTCAGCCCTTCGCTGATCAAAAGATGCGACAGGAATACCGGGTTGTAATCCACGTCGTTACCACGCAAGTTCAGAATCCAGGCGATGTCATCCAAGGTCGAAATCAAGTGCCATTGCGCGCCAGCCTCTTGCATCTTCGCCCGCACACGGGCAATCTTGTCCACACGACCAACGCCCGCATATTCGACAGAAAAATCAAGCACAGGCGCCTTCGGCAAGGCAGGACGATCAAGCCAGACCTGACCCGGGATATCAAGATCCAGCCTGAGAGTCACGCCACACTTTTGGGTCGCTGTTACCAAGGCATCGCGAGCACTCAAACTTAATGCACGACCATCAATCGCAAGAGATTGGCCAGCACGCAAATGCTCTGTCAACCATTCGACGTGCCCTGAATCGGCAGAGGTACCCATTTTCATCATGGTAAAGCCGGTTCCAGCTAATTCAGTCTCGGCTTGCACCCAATACCGGCTATCCACCCAGACACCAGCAAAATCCTGAGTGACCAGGACCGTGCCCGCCGAACCCGTAAAGCCTGTCAGCCATAAACGAATCTGCCAGTACTCGGGCAAGTATTCGGACAGGTGCGGATCTGCCGAGGGTATCAGGCAAGCGTGCACATCTGCTTGGGACATCGCGTCGCGCAGGGCGGCAAGTTTAGCGGCTTGGCTCATGTGTTGAACTCGCTTCTTATTTTGAACGACTGCGCTCGCGCAAGTAAGCCACGATGCCAGGGATGAACGACACGATGATGATGCCAATAATGACGAGCGTCAGGTTATTACTGATGAAAGGCATATTGCCAAACAGGTAGCCCGCGAGGGTCAGGGATACCACCCAAAACAAGCCGCCGCTGACATTAAACAGAAAGAATTTACCGGATTGCATCCGACCAAACCCTGCCGCAAACGGGGCCATCGTGCGGACTATCGGTAAAAACCGGGCTATAACGATAGTCTTGCCCCCATGTCGATCGAAGAAGCCTTGCGTATAAGCCAACCTTTCCTGGCTGATCAACTTGGTTTTCGTAATCAGCGCCTGACCAAACCAGCGACCCACTGCATAATTGACTGCATCACCTGCAATCGCTGCCACAGATAGTAAAGCCATTAATAGCAGCGGATCCATCTTGCCGATCGCACCAATCGCACCAGCAACAAATAGCAGTGAATCGCCTGGTAAGAAGGGGGCAAAAACAAGGCCCGTTTCGGCAAAAATAATGAGGAATAACAAGGCGTAGATCCAGTTGCCGTGCTGAGAGATAAAGTCAAGCATCGTTTTATCGATGTGCAACAGAAGATTGAGCAAGCCAGTGATGATTTCCATTTAATTACCGTGTGTGTGATGCCTGATGGTTCGCATGAAGTCCAATGCCGGGGCTGTCATGCGTGAGGCATCATTGTAGTCATACTTGGCGAACGCTCTTGGGCTTAAAACGCCCCACCAATCTGATGACGAGCGACGTAATGATCAGGCCCAACCTGCACCAGAGGCGCAACCACTGGATCATCATTCAAACCGCGAATAGGGCTGGGTAAATCATCGACATCCAACACCCTTTTTTGATGACGACGGGTCGGATCGGCGATTGGAACGGCAGACATGAGTTTGCGCGTGTAGGGGTGTTGCGGGTTCTGGAAAATCTCTTTTCTCGGACCAATCTCAACAATCTGTCCGAGATACATCACAGCAACGCGGTGACTGATACGCTCGACCACCGCCATGTCATGAGAGATAAAAAGAAACGCCACACCCAGTTCTTTTTGGAGGTCAATCAACAAATTAATGATTTGCGCTTGAATCGATACATCCAGCGCTGAGACGGACTCATCCGCTATCACCACTTTCGGGTTCAAAGCCAGTGCTCTTGCGATACACACACGCTGACGCTGACCGCCCGAAAATTCGTGTGGATAACGCCGCGCCATTTCGCGCGACAAACCGACGCGATCCAGCAATTGCCCGACGCGTTCGCGAGCCTCGGCTGGACTGCAAACCTTATGAATTAACAGCGGCTCCATGATTGAGTAGCCAACCGTGAGGCGTGGATCGAGTGAGGCAAAAGGGTCTTGGAAAACAAACTGGATGTTGCGCCTGAGCGACTGCAATTGCTGGTGCTTGAGTGCCAATACATCTTGTCCGTCAAAGGTAATCTGGCCGCCCTGAATATCAACCAGTCTTAGTAGCGATCGCCCGGTCGTGGACTTACCGCAGCCTGATTCACCCACCAAGGCTAAAGTCTCGCCAGGGAACAAATCAAAGCTCACCTTTTCAACTGCGTGTACCCGTCGCTGCACACGATTGAGAATGCCGCCGCGCAGATCGAAACGCGTGATCAGGTTGCGAACGCTCAGGATGGGTGCTTGATCCCGGTAAGGCAGGATCAGTGAACCGGCGTCCGCTACTGACTGATTTTCACTCTCAACGGAGGCTGGCGTGTCGGCATGCCCCGGTGCGACTAAGGCAAACCGAGCTGGCAGATCGGTATCGTGCATGGACCCCAGCCGCGGCACGGCAGCCAGCAAGGCTTGGGTATAGGGGTGCTGAGCGGATGCAAATATCCTTGTGGACTCACCCTCTTCTACCTTTTCACCTTTGTACATCACCAGAACACGGTCAGCGACTTCAGCCACCACACCCATGTCGTGGGTAATAAAGATCACCCCCATCTGCATCTCTTGTTGCAGTTGACTGATCAATTGCAGGATTTGCGCCTGCACCGTGACATCAAGCGCAGTTGTTGGCTCATCAGCGATCAGTAAAGCTGGCTTACAAGCGAGTGCCATTGCGATCATGACCCGTTGACGCATACCCCCAGACAACTGGTGTGGGTAGCGATCCATGACAGATTTCGCCTCGGGGATACGTACTTGCTCAAGCAACCGTAAGGTCTCGGCGCGGGCTTGCGCTGCACTGGCGTGCTGGTGCAGCCGGATTGACTCGGCAATCTGGTCACCGGCAGTAAAAACAGGGTTGAGCGAGGTCATCGGCTCTTGAAAAATCATGGCCATATCTGCGCCACGCACCGAGCGCATGATTTTGGAATCCGCCTTGGATAAATCCACCAGAGAGCCATCGCGCCTGCGCAAGGTCATCGACCCATCGATGATACGCCCACCACCATATTCAACCAGGCGCATCAACGCTAGTGAGGTCACTGATTTACCCGAGCCGGATTCGCCCACGATGGCGAGTGTTTCGCCTCTACCTACGTGAAATGAGAGGTTCTTGACCGCATCGACGGTCCGCTCGGCGCCAGCAAAGCGCACACTCAAATTATCAACGTGAATCACGTCGTTGTCGGCTAGCTGGGTAGGGATGGCGGACTCAGTCATGGCTTAGTAAATCTCGGTGACAGGCGCTTGCCCGAGTCGGGCGTAGCCTCGATACATGCCTTCGGTGTTGAACGGCATCTCGATATTGCCTGTATTGTCGACAGCAATCAAGCCCCCTTTGCCGCCAATCGAAGGAATAGACTCAAACATGACAGCATGGGAGGCTTTTAAGAGACTTTGCCCAGCATATTTCATGCGAGCTGCGATATCGTAAGCAGCGACCGTGCGGATATACATCTCGCCGGTACCCGTACCCGAGACGGCACACGTCTCGTTACTGGCATAACAACCCGCGCCGATGATCGGTGAGTCACCTACCCGCCCTACCTGCTTATTGGTGATGCCACCCGTTGAGGTTGCCGCGGCCAGATTGCCGTGCTGATCCAGTGCTACCGCCCCGACTGTGCCGAACTTTTTGTCATGATCCAGCGGATGCGCGGGTGACTTTGCTTGCTGCTCTGCCACCAATGCCTGGCCGTCATGATCAAGTATCGCCGCATCGGGATTTTCTCGTTGCACGCGCAGTAATTGCTCTTTGCGTGCTGGGGTAGAAAAATACGACGGATCAACCAGCTCTAAGCCCTGAGACTCGGCAAATCGCTCCGCCCCCTCGCCAACAAAGAAGACATGCCGGCTTTTTTCGAGGATCGTTCGAGCCGCGAGAATGGGGTTTTTTATTCTATGCACGTCTGCAATTGCGCCACTGCGAAGCGTTTTGCCATCCATGATGGATGCGTCCAGTTCGTGTGTGCCGTCGGACGTAAGCACGGCACCGTAGCCTGCATTGAATAACGGACAGTTCTCAAGCTCGACTACCGCTGCGGTCACTGCATCCAGCGCCGCACCCCCTTGCTCAAGAATCGCCTGACCGGCAACGAGCGCCTTTTTCAGTGCGTCGTGATATTCACGTTCTTTCTCAGGAGTGATCGCGGCGCGGCTCATGGTGCCCGCGCCGCCGTGAACAACGATGACTGGATTCAACGTATGCGCCCGATCAAACGCCAGAGACGTCAAGCTTGGCAGCAGTCTTGGACTTGATTTCCTCAACAGTCACGCCAGGGGCAAGTTCAAGCAGCTTCAACCCGTCAGGGGTGACCGCCATCACGCCCAAGTCAGTAATAATCATGTCGATTACGCCTACGCCGGTCAGAGGCAAGGTGCACTTGGGTAACAATTTAAGATCGGTCGTACCGTCTTTTTTGGTGGCCACGTGTTCCATCAGCACCAGTACACGGCCCACGCCCGCAACTAAGTCCATCGCACCGCCCATGCCTTTAACCATCTTGCCGGGGATCATCCAGTTTGCCAGATCACCTGTCTCGGATACTTGCATCGCACCCAGAATAGCCAGATTGATCTTGCCACCACGAATCATTGCAAACGAGTCTGCAGATGAAAAAATCGATGAGCCAGGAATCGTGGTGACCGTTTGCTTTCCTGCGTTGATCATGTCGGGATCAACTTCGTCTTCGGTCGGGAACTGACCAATACCCAGCAACCCATTTTCGGATTGCAACCATACCTCGATCCCTTCAGGGACATGGTTGGCGACCAGAGTTGGTAAACCAATCCCGAGGTTGACGTAAAAACCATCCTGCAATTCACGCGCCGCGCGGGCGGCCATTTCATCACGAGTCCATGCCATTTTCGTGCGCTCCTTAATTTGCCGAGCGCACAGTGCGCTGCTCGATACGTTTTTCTGGGTTGGCATTAATTACGATACGGTGAACGTAAATGCCAGGCAAATGAATCTGATCCGGGTCAAGCTCACCGTTTTCGACTACTTTTTCAACTTCGACTACGGTTATTTTGCCGGCCATCGCCACAGGCGGATTAAAGTTGCGCGCTGTTTTGTGGAAGACCAGATTGCCGCTGCGATCGGCAATATAAGCCTTGACCAACGACACGTCCGACACCAGACCTCGCTCCATCACGTAGTGATCACCATCGAATTCGCGTACTTCCTTACCGTCTGCCACCATGGTGCCCACCCCAGTGCGGGTAAAGAACGCAGGGATCCCTGCCCCTCCCGCACGCAGACGTTCAGCCAAGGTACCCTGCGGCGTAAATTCAAGCTCTAATTCACCTGCTAAATACTGGCGCTCAAACTCTTTGTTTTCGCCAACGTACGAGGCGATCATTTTCTTAACTTGCCGGGTCTGTAGCAAAATGCCCAGGCCGAACCCATCAACACCGGCATTATTGCTGATACACGTCAGGTTTTGAACACCCAAATCTTTGACTGCGTCTATCAAAGCCTCGGGGATGCCGCAGAGGCCAAAGCCTCCTACGGCCAGGGTCTGCCCATCTTTCACCAGGCCAGTCAGCGCTTCTAGGGCGCTTGCGTATAGCTTATTCATTGTTCGTGCTCCTTTCAGGTTTTCTGCATATCTTGGTGCATCGCTCTCGGGATACAGTTCGCTGCACTTGAATTCACCGGGCCTAGCTTAACTCACTCTTCTATGACGCGGTAAGGGGCAATGGCGGTCGCCATAAAACGCAACATATCCTCTGACCAAGGCACCGCCTTGTTCGTTTGATTGCTTGTGTAGACAAGCACCCACTTTCCTCTTGCGTAGGGGCCGCTTTGGGACTCGTCAACCACGAAAAGGTCTGCTTCAGCCTCAAGGCTGCTGCGCCCTAATCGAACGATCTTATTTCTAACTCTGATCCGGGCCGGATACATCACGGGTTTGATGAAATCGCAGCTTGTTGAGACCACGACCGAAGAATAGTCCTCTGAAAATTTCTGCCCGCCCACATATAACATCTGCATCCGCGACTCCTCAAAGTAACGAAAATACATGGCGTTATTGAGATGGTTCTGACTGTCCGCATCTGCCCAGCGCATAGGAATTTCGAAATCGTATCGGTCACCGACACTCAATAAAGCGGTCGAAGTTGTGGTCAAGAGTGTCCCCTCGTGGTTGCAAAAGTGGTAGTTTGTTGATTCGCAAGGCAAAGACGATCCCGACCGCCTTTCACTGCAATACAATCCTAGGCGAAATCATACCTATTTACCTGAATGTAGATAAACACTTGGAGTCAGGCATGTCAGAACGCGAATCAATGGAATATGACGTTGTCGTCGTGGGTGGAGGCCCAGGCGGCTTAGCCACTGCCATCAGACTCAAGCAGTTGGCGAGCAAGGAAGGCCAGGAGATAAGCGTCTGTGTACTTGAAAAAGGTAGCGAGATCGGCGCTCACATTTTGTCTGGCGCAGTGATGGATCCACAGGCGTTGACTGAACTACTGCCTGACTGGAAGAACATGGGTGCCCCGCTCGATACGCCTGTCGTTGAGGATGAGTTTCTGTTCTTGACTGAAACCGGCGCGCGCAAGACCCCGAACTGGCTACTGCCTGAGTGCTTTCAAAATCATGGCAATTACGTCATTAGCCTGGGCAAGGTTGCACGGTGGCTAGGTGAACAAGCTGAAGCGCTCGGTGTTGAGATTTTTCCAGGATTCTCAGCCGCCGAAGTTTTATATAACGAGCAAGGGGCTGTACGCGGCGTTGCAACGGGAGATATGGGGGTCGGTCGTGACGGTCAGCCCACCGATCACTATCAGCAAGGCATGGAATTACACGCCAGATACACCATCTTCGCTGAGGGTGCCCGCGGACAGTTGGGTCGTCAACTGATCGACAAATTCAAGCTCGGTGACGGGCGTGATCCCCAGGCGTACGGTATTGGTATCAAAGAATTATGGGAGATCAACCCCGCCAAGTCGCGTCCGGGTCTGGTTGTGCACACCGCTGGCTGGCCCCTGGATGCCGACACCTATGGCGGCTCCTTTCTTTATCACTTGAACGACAATCAGGTCGCCGTCGGCATGGTGGTCGGACTGGATTATGCCAACCCCTGGCTCTCGCCTTTTGAAGAGTTTCAGCGCTACAAGACTCACCCTGCAATTCGCAAACACTTTGAGGGTGGCAAGCGAATTGCCTATGGTGCCCGCGCGATTACTGCTGGTGGTTTACTGTCTTTACCTAAACTGGTGTTCCCGGGTGGTGCCTTGGTTGGCTGCGAAGCAGGCTTTTTAAACGCGTCGCGCATTAAAGGTAGTCACGCTGCGATCAAGTCGGGCATGATGGCGGCTGAGGCAGCGTTTGCTGCCTTGGCCACCGAGCGCAGCCATGATGAGTTATCGGCCTACCCCGCTGCCTTCGAAAGCTCGTGGTTACACGCTGAGCTCAACAAGGCACGCAACTTTAAACAATGGTTTAAAAAGGGTCGTGGCGTCGGCACGCTGATGACGGGAATCGAGCAATGGCTGCTCAAAGGCAATATGCCCTGGACGATTCATCGCACCAAGCCCGATTATGCTTGCCTGCAACCAGCGGACCAGTGTCCCAAGATTGAATATCCCAAACCGGACGGCGTGCTGACATTCGATCGCTTGAGCTCGGTATTCATTTCGAATACCAATCACGAAGAGAACCAGCCTGTTCATCTAACGTTAAAAGACGCCTCCGTGCCTGTTTCAATTAACTTAGCTAAGTATGGCGGCCCTGAATCACGTTACTGCCCAGCCGGCGTTTATGAGTACGTGAAAAACGATGACAACACCGATCGTTTGCAAATCAACGCGCAGAATTGTGTGCATTGCAAAACCTGTGACATTAAGGATCCCACACAAAATATTGTTTGGGTAACGCCACAGGGTGGTGAAGGGCCGGTCTATAGCGGGATGTAATGTTGCAGCAACACGTTCAGTAGTCCCAACCCTATTACGACTGCTAGCGCGACAGCAAGCACGGTACGCTGAATCCAGCGTCTGTGTTCGGCCGCATCACCATGGGTCAACTGAATGGCCATCTCGATTTTGCCAGGTGAGGCCATCATCAAAAATGCTGCAGCAACATTGTGGGTAGCCATAAACCACAACACACTGATCCCTAACGAACGAGCGATAGCCGCTTGAGTGGTGGCAAACATAGAATTTGCACCAACATTGGATCCAGTGATCAAACCACCTGTCGCCCCAACAAATGGGGCGATTGGCAAATAGGCGTGTCCGATGCCTGAAATGGCTTGTGCCAGATAGGCAGCCATACCCGATATGGCCATCACCATGCCCAAGGCAATGAACAAACCCGTCACCGGTGCCACCTGCAGCCATGAGGCCCAGGTGCGAGTCAGTGGAGGCATCGCTGGCAGCCCGCGAGTAAAAAAGAAGGTCGCAACAAACAGCCACAGCGCGGGAGAGCCGAGAAATCGCCAAGCCTCAGAGAAGCCATTTGCCCTGACATACCAACTGCCTGCCAAAACCCCGACCAGCAATACAAAATAGCTGGTCAAGCCCTTGCGCGCAATTGCAGGCAAGGTTTGACTTTCCGTTTTGGATCCTCGCAAAAAATGCAGCAGAATGATCACAAGGCTTCCGAGAGCGCCCGCTGGGCTGGTACCAAACAGCATATTAAAGCCCGTGATTGCCACTGTCAGAGTCACCCCCGATAACGTGCCAAGCAGCACGGCTTTCACTCTTTCGCCTGGTTCAGAAACCAGCCAGGCTGCGGTCACACCAGTGGCAATCAGCGGGATAAAACTCACGAAGCCAGAAGCCACGCCCAGCTCATGAAAAGAGAGTTCGGACAGTGATGCCGCGACCATGGTGCCTGGCCCCATCGAACCCCAGGGAATCGTGCACAGCCCGAGTAAACCAAGCACCGCGACTTTGCGGGGCGGCAAGCCAAAATTGGCCAGCAGGGGGATACCGATTGTGATGCCGATTGCAAAACCAGTTAGTGACTCCGCGAACGGCGTAATACCATGCACAACTAAAAGCACAGCGCCTACCCCGCCGCCAGCACGACTCTTTATCCAGGACGCGAGTGCTGTCTGAACACCGGCGTGCCGCAACACTTCGGACAACAACAAGCCACCAGCGACGATAGCTAGTACCTCAATCAAAATCGGTAGCCAGTGCAACAACTGAGTGATCAAACCACTCAAAGGCACAGGAAAAGCGATTAACGCACCCACCCCTGCTGCCGTTACGCCAAGAAGCGCTGCTTGCAGGGATTTAACACCCAGGCCGAGGGCCAGTAGCGTGATTACAACGGGCGCTGCACTGATAATAAGTTGCATGAGATCATCCGGGCCATCAGTAGAAAACCTGACGACAGATTACTCGTAAATGACCCGTTTTGCCTTATGAACGGTTCGCGGCAGGGTGCCAGGCGGCAGGACTTCAACTAGAAAGCGCACCTGCAATTTATCTCGCAGCAAGGCTGAGAGTTGTTGAGCTTGCTTATCCCGATCAGATCCATCGGCCACTTCGACCCTGAGCTTGACCCCAGTCAAAAACCCGGTATTCGGATCTTTAAGTGAGTCGTCAATCACCAGAACGTATTCATTGGTGAATTGCGGCATCGCCCTGACAATATTTTCGACCGCAGACGGAAATAAATTAACACCCCGAATGATCAGCATGTCGTCTGCGCGCCCCAACACGCCGCCGGGCAAACGTGCATGAGTTCTACCATCTGCAGCGGGCCGGCTGTCACGCACGACGACATCTCCCGTCCACCAGCGCACAAGAGGACAAGCTTGTTTATCCAGATGAGTAAGAATCAGAACGCCGCGCTCACCATCTGCTACGGGTTCGTGGGTGTCGGGATGCAGCACTTCGGCATACACGAAATCTTCTGCCAGCGTAGGGCCGTTTTGTGAAGTGGTTTCGAAGGCAATCGGTTGAAACTCAAGCGCGCCATAGCAATCCACCATTTTTGCACCCCAGAGGCGCTCGATACGCTCGCGCGTGCCAGGTACCCCAGCACCTGGTTCGCCTCCGACGGCAACCGTCTTCACTTTGGACTGGGTTAAATCACGGCCCATCTTTTGTGCGGTCTCGGCAATATGCGCCATAAAGGACGGAGTCCCAACCACATAGGTGGTGCCATATTCAAAAATAGTCTCTACCTGCCTCTCCGTATCACCCGACGACGAGGGGATCACAATAGCACCGACCTTCTGTGCTGCCAGCGTAAACCCGAGGCCACCGACGAACCAGGCATAGTTGAACATGCACTGAAACACGTCGTCCTTTCTCACACCCTGGGCGTAAAGATAACGCGCATACAGGTGTGCCCAACGCTCGATATCTGCGTTGGTCCATAAAACAGGGGTTGGTTTACCTGTCGTGCCCGATGAAAAATGCACTCGAACCGCGTCTGCCGGAGGCACTGCGGCAAAGCTGCCAAAAGGCGGTTTTGCCTCAAGGCCTTTGACGTAATCGGATTTGTAGGTGAAGGGCAATCGACGAATATCGTCCAGCGTTTTAAGCTCTGCGGGGTTAAAGCCAGCTTGTTTAAACACCTCACGATAATGATCGCTGTTTTTTTGCACCGCTGTCAGTTGTGTTCGCAAAGCATTTAACTGAAACGCTTGCAGCTGATCGCGTGACCAGGTTTCGCACTCATCCCAAATCGTGTCTGAAAACGCCATCATGCACCTTGATCTTGCACGTCTTTGCGAATGGCGCGCGACAGCACCAACCGCTGAATCTCTGAAGACCCCTCGTAGATCTCAAGAATGCGCTGATCACGATAGAGACGCTCGACCGTAGTGGGCTTGCAATAGCCCATACCGCCCCAGATCTGTACGGCTTCATTCGCTGCAAAATGTGATATCTCAGAGGTGAACAACTTGGACATTGCACCCAGTGTGGACACATCCTCGCCCGCGTCATACGCTCGCGCTGCTTCATACAGCATCATGCGAGCTGCAGAGATCTGAGTCGCCATATCTGCAAGTTTGAAACCAATGCCCTGATTCTCGCCGATCGATTGACCAAACGCCTTTCGCTCGACCGACCTTTTTGCTGCCTCGTTATAGGCTGCAATAGCTAGCCCCATCGATTGCGCAGACACCATGATCCGGCCAACATTCAGCGTTTGGAGCGCCAGACGCAAGGCTCGGTGCAACTCACCAATCCGATTACTATCCGGCACAACCAGATCGACCTTGAGGTTCGAAGTCTGAGTGCCTCTAATGCCCATTCGATCAGACAGCTCATCAATTACCACACCTTCTTGTTCTTTATCAACCATAAAGGCCGAAATGCCTCGGCCGCCAGCAGCAGGATCGGTCTTGGCAAAGACCACGTAGTAACGCGATGCCCCGCCATTACCGATCCAGTATTTCTCACCTTTTAGACGCCAGCCATCACCCTCGCGAGTAGCGGTGGCTTCAATCGCCGCTGCATCAGAACCTGCAACGCGTTCAGACAAAGCAAAGCTCGTTGCGCGACCATGAGTCATCTCGCGCAGATACAAGCTTTTCTGTTCAGTTGTGCCCGCTAGCAAAATGGGGAAGGCGCCCAGCTGGTAGGCGCACATGATGGCCGCGGTTGACGAGCAGTGACTACCGAGGGTTTCGACCGCCGCCACCGTCGTAGTCAAGCTTTGTCCCTCTCCGCCCCATTCTCTTGGCAGAAACAAGCCCGTAAACTTGTGAGCGACCAGCGTATCAATCGTTTCCCATGGGTAACGTTGATCCCGATCGAGTTCTGGCGCAAGCGGTGCGAATTGCTCACGACCCAGCTGGTCGGCTAAATCTCGCCATTTACTTGCCTGGGCGTCGAGCTTGGGTTGCCAAAGGACGGTCACGATAGATGCTCCTGTTTAAACAATATTTTTCAATGACGCCTACGATGGCGCCAGGCAAGCATGGCGGCTGGGATAGTCATTAACCCTCGGGGGAACAGCGCCAGCGTCATGATGAGCACGCCACCCAGTACGATTTTGTCGTTGTAGCCACCAAATGAAAGAAACTTTTCCTGAACGAGTATTAAAGCTGTCGCTGCAAGCGGTCCCAGCAATTGACGTTTACCCACCAGGACCACAGCGGTCAACATGAGCAAGAGAAAATAGTTATCTAATAAATCCGCGCTCACATAAGCTCGCTGATACGCATACAGCCAACCGGCTACTGAACTAATAGCCGCTGAGAACACGAACACTTGCAGCCTGACTCGAGCGGGATCGATGCCACTCATGATTGCGAGCCTAGGATTCAGATGCACCATGATGGCCGCGGCACCCAGACGCGATGCGCGAAAGCGCTGTATCAAATAAATCGTGATAACAAGCGCAACGAAAGCGTAAGGCCATAGCTCGCGATCGTTGCCAGCCTTCAGGGTCATCCCGAGCAGTGACAAATCAAGAGTGGGGATGCCACGAACACCGTCTGATCCGCCCAGAAAGCTCCAGTTCGCAGCGATAGTCATGGCCACGACGGTCACCGCATACGTCACAAGCGAGAACACAAACTCGCGCAGTCGCAGCGTAATCAGGCCAATTAATAAAGCGAGCGTCATCGAGACGGCTACAGAGCAGGCTAACGTGAGCCAGGCATTCAACGCTAATTGTGTGGATAAAAGGGAGGTCGCGTATCCCCCGGTCGCAAAGAATACAGTGTGAGCCAAGCTAACCTCACCGAGGTCAGACACGATCATGTCCAGGCCGTAGGCCATCACTGCAAAAATCGCAATTAGCACGAAAGCCGCATAGACTGAGCCGCCTCCGCCTAAGGTTTCCGGTCCTAGATAAACCAATAATGCGATGATGGGTAGTAGCACCCTGTTTTGTGTCAACATTAGTGCGCCCCTCCGCCTGCGCCCAAACCTTTGGGGCGCAGTACCAGCACAGCGATAAGCAGTACGAAAGCCGCCGCAGTCGTATAGGCTGGCGCAACCAAGGCCGCAAAGAGAGAGGTAAAAATGCCTAAGCCGACACCTGCTACATAACTGCCTCGCACGCTACCAATGCCACCCAGCACCACGACGACAAACGTCATGATGACCTCATCAAACCCCATGGATGTGAGGATTGGGGTGCGTGGCGCGACCATCCCTGCCGCAAACGCAACGGCTGCGCCTTCGAAGGCAAATACACCATAATAAATACGCCTGACGTTAATCCCTGCTAATTCAGCGAGTTTTGGGTCTTCTGCCACCATGCGGACGAGCCGGCCATAACGCGTAGCGTTCAGTAATTTATTTAGTCCGATAAACACCATGACGGCTGCAACGACAATTGCCAAGTCTTGCGCAGTGAGCCATAGTTCACCAAATTCGAATTCAATTGCGGACCAGGGCGAATCAAGTATTTGTCCTGTCGACCCAAAGATCAGCGCCGCCAGTCCATGCAAGACATAGCCGAAACCGAGCGTCATAATCATGATCGAGACCAGGTTTTGTTCAAAGGTAGCCTTGAGCATCACCCTTTGCATGAACAAGCCCACCATTGCACCGGCCACCATGGCTAACGGAATTGCCAGTTCGTAGGGAACCCCGGCTTTTGCAAACGCCCACCAGGTCACGAAGGCCCCCAGCATATACATCTGACCGTGCCCGAAATTCACCAGACGGGCTACACCCAGCAACAGCGTCCAGCCGATGGCGACCAAGGCGTACGCATGTCCAATCACGATGCCGTTGATGATCTGCTGCAGCAAATTCATCATGCATGTGCTCCCAGATAGGCCTGAGCAATGCGGGGATTGTTGGCCATTTCGCTTGCGCTGCCTTGCATGACAATGGTTCCCCGCTCGAGTAGAACCAGACGGTCAACAACCTCTAAAGCGGCCTTGACGTTCTGCTCAATTAACAGAACCGATAATCCAGCCTGCGCAAGCGTACGCATGGTGTGCAGCACTTGCGATACCAGCATCGGAGCCAGCCCGATTGAAGGTTCATCCAGCATCAGAAGCCGTGGACCCAACATCAACGCTCGGCCAATCCCCAGCATCTGACGCTCGCCACCGGATAGCTGCGAGCCAAGATGATCGCGGCGCTCTTTCAACCGTGGAAACAGGTCATAGACTTCCTCTCGTGCATAGATCCGGCGACCGTCATTACTCGCAGGATCAAAAGCAGTGGTAAGGTTGTCATGAACAGTTAGATGGCTAAAAACCAGCTTACCCTCAGGCACCAGCAATAAGCCCGACCGAACTCTTTCGTAAGTCGGCAGGTTATCAACCGACAAATCACCCACCTTTATCTGCCCTGTCACGCGAGCATGACCTCGGGACCAACCTGCCAAGCCATTAACCAAAGATGATTTGCCGGCCCCATTGGCACCCACGACACCCACAATTTCACCTTTTTTCACAGTCAACGCATCAACATTAATCGCCAGATTTCCGCCATACGCCACTTTTAAATTGCTGACTGACAATACGTCCAGGGATGGCTCTGCAGCGGTCACGACGAGGCTCCCAGATAGGCTTCACGTACGCGTGAATCCGCTTGTATCGCCTGAGGCGCTCCGTAAGCGAGCTGCTTGCCGAAGTTGAGGACACAAATCCGGTCGGCGACAGACATGATCAGATCCATATGATGTTCAATGACCACAAGAGCAACGCCCTCTTGCTTCAGGCGTTGCAGAATCTGTTTAAGGATTTCCATATCCTCACCACCTAAACCCGCAGCAGGCTCATCAAGCAGCAATACCTTGGCGCCTGCACCAAACGCCAACGCGATCGATAACATTCGCTGCACGCCGTAGGGGATATCTTTGGGACTCAGTGAATGGTATTGCTCATGAACGCCAAACTGTCTAAGAATCGCTGCTGCCCGAATGCTAGCTTGCTGGCGTTTCCTGAAGGCTGCCAGTGGTTTGAAAATACTGCTGAGCAGATCGGGGCAAGCGACATCGCCCAGTACTACCAGCAGATTCTCCAGAACGGTCAATTCATCGAAAAAAGCATTTTGTTGAAATGCTCGTTTCATCCCCAGCGCACTCAAATCATAGGCAGGGACGTTACTGACGTCCTGACCATTCAGGGTGATAGTACCGGTGCGAGCAACCAGCGCAGTCACCGCCTCAAAGCAAGAACTTTTGCCAGCGCCGTTAGGCCCGATAATGCCCAGGATTTCACCTGACGAGACTGACCAACTCACATCGCTCAGCGCAACCAGCGCACCATATTGAACCGTGAGACCCTGCACACACAGTGCTGGGTTTAAGGACTCGACCCTATCCGAACGAAACGATTCAACAACCATTTTCAACAACCATCTTGAACCAACAAGCCACTGCTTTGCTTTTGCAAAGCGACTATTGTTGAACGAGAATCTTTCCTCCTTCAACAGTAAACAGATAGTGCTTAGAACCTAACTGTCCGTTAGGCTCAAAGCTGACATCACCCATGATGGTGCCTTTAAAGCTACCACCTCTGATCCGCTTGGCCACAGTCTCGCGATCAAAGGTTTTGACATCATTGACAGCCATAGCCCAGATCTGCAAGGCGGCTGCCCCGATAGCCATGAACTTGTCAGGTTCGAACTTGAACATCTCCTGGTTCTTAGCGATGAATTTCTTATTCATTGGATTGGAGGCGAAGGGTTCGACATTGGGGAAATAAATGTCGGCACTAATCAGACCGTTAGCAGCCTCGCCGGCCACTTGAATCACGCTTGGTGCAACGGTACCAACCGCCGCTACGAGTTTGCCGGGCAAACGAGTTTGCTTGGCTTGCCGGATGGTAGCAGGCATACCGAGACCTTCGTTCGCGTTAATGACAACCGTGACTTCTGGATTCGCTGCTTTGACATTGGTCAGCGCAACTCTGAAATCGGCTTGTGCAAAAGGAAACTTCTCCTCAGCAACCTTCTCGTAGGTGTAGTTCAGCTTTTTAAGCTCTGCCTCTATCGACGCTTGGGCACCATTGCCATACGCATCGTTCTGTGTAAGGAATGCGACACGTTTGGCCTTTGCAACAGTGGCAATGTATTGCGCCACGATAGCCCCATCTTGCGAATTTGAGCTATTGAGCCTGATCGCAAGTGGATTACCTTCGCCCGACAAAATAGGATCCGCTTTAGAGATCGCGGTGATGTCCAGAATACCTGCCCGGCTGATGACAGGCTGCATGGCGAGCGTGACTGGGCTATTCCAGCCTTCGATTATGGCGTCCACTTTATCTGATATGAGCTCGGTTGCCCGTGAGACACCAACAGCAGGGGTCGATTCATCGTCCCGAACAATCAATTCAATCTTTTTGCCGAGCACACCGCCGTTTTCATTAATCACCGCGGCCATCGCTTGCATTGCCTGCGTCACATGCTGGCCTTGTGGACCAGCCCCACCAGAGAGCGGGAATATTGCGCCAACTTTGGCCGCAGACTGGGCATAAGCGCCAGACGACAACGCAACACCCAAAACCAATAAGGATAGGAACCTACCTAGATAAGCGGTCATTTTTTGTCTCCAACCAATACGATTGTGATAATTATTTTTTTAAAAACAACTATGTTGTCGTTTTTTTATATATCGCTAACTGTACCCTAAGGGGCGAAAGTTAGCTAGACGATGCGATTTTTTGTTCTTAACCGGTTTCCAAATCTGATCTTTGCAAAAAGTCATTGACGATTTAACCAGCGAGCCAAAACGGTCAGAGGCAGCGAAACACAAACCACCACTACGCCGCAAACCGCCACATGTCCGATATTACCTGCAACCCACTCACGAAACACAAGGTTGCTCATCACTGGAGAGTCAGGTGTTGCCAGAAGCAAGGGCATACTAAACTGACGAATAAACACGGTGAGCAACAACAACCAGGATGCCAGAAGCCCCGGCGAAGCCAAGGGTAAAACGATCCGTCTGACAGTCGTCCACGCACCACCGCCCGCGGCCATCGATGCCATTTCAAGGTTCTGATCAGTCTGTAATAAAACGCCCTGTATGTTTCGAATGCTGAACGGGACTACCTTGAGGCAAAAGCCCATAAGCAGCAACCAGACCGTCCCGTAAATGAGACTACCTTCAAACGCTATCAATAGCGCCAGGGCAAACAATGATGAGGGCAACGCGAAAGGTAAAAATGTCAGGTAGTCGATCGACTGACGAAAACGCTGCTTCGTCTTCAAAAACAGCAATGCCATGGGACAGCCAACACCAATCGCTATCGTTGCTCCGCCAAGTCCAATTAAAACCGTGTTGACGAGCGCTTGCAATGACTCATCGTTGTTGAACACCCATTGATAATTGTAAAACCGGGGGGATATCTCACGGCTCAAGGATTCGAGCGGAATATCCAGTGAATTACACAAGATCACCAGCAAAGGCAAGGCTCCGCCAAGCACGATCAACAGGTAAAACCCGATACACGCCACCCAGCGTAACCATCCAATATCAAAGGGCAGATGGCGATATAACTTGCCTTTCTTTACGATCAGCCTGTGATCGCGAACGACGAGACGTCGATAAAGCTGGACGAATATCAACACCACGAATAGTATGAACAAGCCGTAGATCGCAGCAGCGCCCGGATCAGGCTGATCGGTCAAGCGTGTCAGTAGCAAAATTTCGACACTGATCATTTTGCTGTTGGCTGGATATCCCAGAAACCAGGCAACGTCAAAGCTCTCCAACCCCAGGATGAAAAGAAGCAAAAAAATTGATAATGCATTGGGCAGCATTCTCGGTATCGTGACTCGCCTGAAAGTCTCCCAAACACTTGCCCCAGCGACTGTCGAAGCCTCTTCAAGCACAGGATCAGTTGCAGCCAAGCTTGCATAAAAGAAAGTAAACGCGAGCGGGAAACTGCACAAAGATTCGACAAACACCATCCCCGCAAACGAGTAAATATTGAGCGTATCAGGTGGAAAAAAAAAGCCGAGCCATTGATGAATCAGACCGCCAGCTGGGTCCACAAGTAGTGCCCAACTGATGGCCCCGAACGATGCTGGTATTAAATAGGGTAAGGTGATCGCGATAACCATGAACTTGGCGCCTGGAATATTGGTCCGGATCGCTAACCAGGCAAACAAAAAGCCCATGGTTCCAGCCACCATGGTGGTGATAGCGCTAAACAGAATGGTCCGACCAACAATCAGGTAGCTATCAACCTGAGTAAAAAAATCAACGTAGTGGTCGAGCGTCAGCCTGATCGGATCAGTCGGTGTCGAAAAAAACGTTTCGACTAACACCAGTAAACAAGGGACAATAACCAGCAGGCATAACAATCCAAACCCAAAAATGAGCGCTACGCGCCTTGTTAAACCAACCGTTTCATCTGACCTCATGGCTAGCTCTTCACGGCGCTTGGTCAACAATCGCCCAACACCGATCATTGCGCAAGGCTAGCGTAATATCCCGACCCTCTCGTGCGTTAAATGGGGTGTGACGAAACCGAATCTGCTGAAGCCCAGCAAGCACATCGGTCTCTTGCCGCTCGCCGAAATACATGCTGGACAGGATACGCCCTCGAATTCTCAACGCTTCAGTCGCCAACGGAATATTGGGATTCGTACCATCGACCCGAATCAGGCTCTCTGGGCGAATCATCAAGGTCACCTTCTTATTTAACGACGGCAGAGATTCCATTTCGACGGTCACCGCCCCCCACTGCGTCTGGACGATCCCGTGCTGTGAATCAATTTTTTGTTTAACCGTGCCACTGATAAAGTTACACAAGCCAAGAGACTGGGCGACAAGCGCTGAATTGGGGCGTCCGTATACGTCCTGGGGACTGCCGGTCATTTCTACACGACCGCCGTTCATGACGGCAACATAGTCAGACATTGAGAGCGCCTCGGCTTTGTCGTCAGCAATATAGAGGGTCGTGGTCTGGGTTTTTCGTTGCGTATTTTTTAGCTCGTTTCTGACATGTTCACGCAAAAATGGATCGAGTTGACCGAGGGGATCGTCAAGCAATAATAAGGCCGGCTTCGCGATCAAGGCCCGCGCCAGCGCCACTTTGTAACGCTGTTCACTGCTCAGCATACCGACCGCTGCCTTTAAATGCACCATCAAACCAACCAACTCTGTGACACGCAGCACTTCTTGTTGAATATTCTTACTTTGTACTTTGCGTCGGTTAGTGGTCAGGGGGTAAGCAATATTGTCGTAGACGCTCATAGTCGGCCATAGTGCGCTGGACTGGAAAACCAAACCAATATCGCGCTGATGGGTGGGCACGCAGACACCGCGTTTGGGTGACGAGACCAACTCGTCGGCAATCGATATTTCGCCGGCATCGTGAGAGTCAAGCCCAGCAAGGACCCGCAAGAGCGTCGTTTTGCCGGACGCACTTGATCCAAGCAAGGTAAAGAACGACCCAGTTGGGATCGTCAGATTAATGTCGCTCAAGAGAGGCCAATCGCGATCTGGCGTCTTCAGTATTTTTCGTAGGGCGTCAATCCGAATCATTTAAGTCTCAGCTACTCGCCCTTGATACCAAGTTGCTCGATCAACGCCTTCCACATAGCACTTTCCTTTTTTGTGACGTCCAGAAGTTCCTCGGGTGTCGTGGTCTTTGCGTCATCGCCGAGTTTCAGCATTGCGTCCTTGTATTCTGCCGAGTTTGTAATCTGGTTAATCGACTTTGATAATTTATCGACAATGGGCCTGGGGGTTCCCGCAGGTGCAAAAATCGACATCCAAGTTTCGCCAACAATAGCAGGGTAGCCTAGCTCTTTAAAAGTCGGGACGTCAGGCAAAAGCGGAGCACGCTCTTCGGCAATCATGGCCAGCGCACGATAGCCTCCCGCATTGACGTTTGGCACGCTAGCAGTGAGGGCTTCAACATTTGAATCGATTACTCCGGCGAGCATATCAGCCGTTGCTGGCGCTGCACCTTTGTAATGCACCATGGTGAACTGAACTCCCAGACCCTTACCGACTAGCTCACCAAGCAGATGAACCATACTGCCCTGCCCGTTTGTGGCGTTATTAATTTTGCCTGGATGCTCTTTTGCATACTGAACGAATTCAGCGAGCGTCTTAGCCGGAAAATCGTTTCTGACAACAAAAGCAAAGGGGATAGTCGCTACAGCCGCCACCGGGACGAAGTCGTCAAGGCCGTAAGGCAATTGCCCCTTCAAGTGTGGCGTGGTCGTAAAAGTTGAGCCAGCTGAAAGTAGCAGGGTATAGCCATCTTTCGCAGAGCGAGCAACATAAGTTGCACCAATTGCAGTCGCTGCGCCAGCTTTATTCTCAACAACAACTGACACGTTGAGCACGTCATGCAGTTGCCGCGCAACCTGTCGACCAAGGATATCAGCAGGACCGCCTGCGGGAAACGGTACAACCAGCGTGATTGCCTTGTCCGGCCAGTGATCGGCGGCGTCTTGCGCCTTCAAGGGCGCAGTAACCAACAAACCTGCGCAAAATGCCACTAACAATAACAAACCATGTCTGGTCTGCGAGCTTTTCATTCAAGTCTCCTGAGCGGTCGCGGCGTTTTCACCGTCTACCGCTAAAGTACAGGAGACCACTCAATCAGGCAAGATTAGTGATTATCCCGCGGTACCTTGCTGCCGCTACATCCAACAAGAAAATCAAAATCTACCCCGTCGTTTGCCTGGTTGACGTGATCAACGTACAACTTGTAATACCCGCGATCAAGAGGTGGTTTAGGCGCTTTCCATTTTTCGCGTCGCTTGGCGAGTATCTCGTCGCTGACATCCAGATGAAGTCGCCGTTTGGCAACGTCCAGCTCTATCATGTCACCGTTTTCAACCAGCGCAAGTGGCCCACCGGCAGCGGCCTCTGGCGCCACATGCAGGACAACGGTTCCGTATGCTGTGCCACTCATGCGCGCGTCAGAAATACGGATCATGTCAGTAATGCCTTTTTTCAAAATCTTCGGTGGCAATGGCATATTGCCAACTTCTGCCATCCCCGGATAGCCTTTAGGACCGCAATTCTTCAGCACCATGATGCAGTTCTCATCGATATCAAGCTTGGGACTATCGATACGTTTATGAAAGTCCTCAATATCCTCAAACACGACGGCGCGACCCTTATGCTTAAGCAGTTTAGGTGTTGCCGCTGATGGTTTGATGATTGCACCATCAGGGCAAAGATTGCCACGCAAAACTGCGATACCCGTATTTTTCTTGAAAGGCTTTTTCCACTCTGTGATCACATCGCGGTTAAAGCATTCAGCCTTTTTATTGTTATCCCAGATCGAATTGCCAGTGACTGTCAGCGCTTTCTTGTTCAATAAGCCTTCTTCACCCAGGGTGCGCAACACCACAGGCAAACCACCTGCATAACAAAAGTCCTCCATCAGATACTTGCCACTGGGCATCAAGTTAAGAAGTGTATGAACATCGCGGCCAAATTTATCCCAATCGTCGATCGAGAGTTCTACGCCGATGCGACGGGCGATTGCAATCAAATGGATCACTGCATTTGTCGAGCCACCAATTGCAGCATTCGTCCGGATAGCATTCTCGAACGCTTCACGCGTTAACACTTTGGACAATGTCAGATTCTCTTTGACCATCTGAACAATACGACGGCCAGACTCGCGCGCCAGTACATTACGCCGCCCGTCAACGGCAGGGTATGCAGCATTACCGGGCAAGGCTACTCCCAAGGCCTCAACCATGCTTGCCATCGTCGACGCCGTGCCCATGACCATGCAATGCCCGTGCGACCGGTGCATACACGATTCAGCTTCGTGAAATTCATCGACCGTCATTTTGCCGGCCCGAACATCCTCGGACATCGACCACGTATTCGTACCCGAGCCGATATCCGTGCCACGATACTTACCGTTCAACATCGGCCCACCCGAAACACCAATAGTGGGGATGTTCACACTCGATGCACCCATGAGCAATGAAGGGGTAGTTTTGTCGCAACCGAATAGCAAAACAACACCATCCAGCGGGTTAGCTCGAATCGTTTCTTCGACATCCATGCTGGCGAGATTGCGCAAGAGCATAGCTGTCGGACGAACCAGCGTCTCGCCCAGCGAAGTGACAGGGAACTCAAGCGGAAAACCACCAGCTTCAAGCACACCCTGTCGAACCTGCTCAGCAAGCACTCGGAAGTGGCTATTACAAGGAGTCAGCTCGGACCAAGTATTGCAGATACCAATAACAGGTCGTCCGTCGAACTGATCGTGTGGAATGCCACGATTCTTCATCCAGCTACGGTAGATAAAACCATAGATGTCGTTACGACTAAACCATTGACTGGACCGCAAGTTCAGTTTGGTTGCTGTTTTGCCTGTTTTTTTATCTGCTTTCTTTTTTGACTCGGTCACGAGCAATCCCCTTTGTTTCCTGCTTGCTGTTTAAACCAAAAACTCAGCTTATTTGCCAGATTTCTTGTAAGCAATAACTTTCTGTTTTTGCTCGCCCAGACCTGCAATACCGAGCGTCATCACGTCGCCCGCTTTCAAGAAACGTGGCTTGGGCTTAACACCCATACCTACCCCCGGGGGCGTACCGGTCGTGATGATGTCACCTGGCATCAAGGTCATGAATTGGCTTGCGTAGCTGATAATCGTTGCGCAATCGAAGACCATGGTTTTCGTGTTGCCGGTCTGAAACCGCTTGCCATTCACGTCGAGCCACATATCCAGATTTTGTGGATTTTTAATTTCGTCGGTCGTGACCAACCAAGGGCCAACCGGGCCGAACGTATCGCAACCCTTGCCCTTATCCCAGCTACCGCCACGTTCAAGCTGATACTCACGCTCTGACACATCGTTGACCACGCAATAACCTGCAACGTGTTTAAGGGCATCTTCTTTCGAAACATACTGTGCTTTTTTGCCAATAACAATTCCGAGTTCAACCTCCCAGTCGGATTTTTTTGAATCCTTGGGCAACATCACATCGTCGTCCGGGCCGCACAAACTGGTGTCCGCCTTAAAGAACATAATCGGCTCTTTAGGGACAGGCAAACCAGATTCTGCCGCGTGATCAGAGTAGTTCAAGCCAATCGCAAGAAACTTGCGAACCCCTTGAAAGGGGACACCAAAACGCGGCTTGCCTTTGACTTTAGGCAAGGTATCGGTGTCGATTTTTGACAACGCCTTCAAGGACTTGGGAGACAACTGATCTGGGCCAATACACTCAACTACGCCCGAGAGGTCACGCAATTTACCTTCGTGATCAATCAGACCTGGTTTCTCTTTACCTTTGGGACCGTAACTGACGAGCTTCATGAGACTGCTCCTGTATGTATTAAATTGGAATTGGAATTAAATTAATTAGTGTGCACTGACGCAATCATAAAGCGTATGCTTTAAAAAGTACCTGAACCCTGCTAGAGTGTCCAACCACCATCGATCACATTGATTGTGCCAGTCGTGAAGCTTGACTCATCCGAGGCTAGATAAACAGCCAGGTAAGCAATTTCCTGGTCGGTACCTAAGCGACCCATTGGCTGGCGGGCAACAAACATGCCACGAGCTTCATCGATGCTTTTACCGGTATCGGTTGAAACAGCCTTGATGCGATCGCCAAGGGATGGCGACTCAATAGTGCCGGGGCAAATTGCGTTGAAGCGCACCCCTTTTGCAACGTAATCAGCCGCCAAAGCCTTTGTCAGACCGATGACAGCTGCCTTCGATGCGCCATAAATCACCCGATTAGGTGCCCCCTTGATACTGGACGCCCCAGACGCCATGTTGATGACACTGCCCTTACCCTTGGTCAACATGCCAGGCAAAAATGCCCGGACGGTGCGATACATGGATTTGACGTTCAAGTCCATACTGAAATCCCAATCTTCATTGCTGACCTGAAAGATGTCGCCTTGATGCACAAAGCCTGCGCAATTAAACAAAACGTCCACGCTGCCGATTTTTTTAGCTAAGGCATTAACGTCATCCGTCTTCAGCACATCAAGCACGTGAGTATGGATGTTTGTCGTCCCGCTCAACTTATCAAGCAAGGTTTGATTGATATCAGTCGCCCAGACGGTTGCCCCCTGTTTGGCCATCTCTAACGCACACGCACGACCAATGCCTTGCCCTGCAGCAGTGATTAGTATTGTTTTACCTTGCAGTCTCATCCCACTTGCTCCTTAAAATTGGCATTACCAATTTACCAGTTATCCAGACAAAGTCCAATGAAAAGTCGTACCATAGACACCTAACAGAGACTGATCAAGCTTGCACACATTATGCCGATCCAATCTATCGAAACGCGCCGCGTCTATCAGCAGATTGCCGATCAACTAAGCAAATTGATCAAGGCAGGCGAATTCAAGGTTGATAGTCGCTTACCCTCTGAACGCGACTTAGCCGAGAAATTTGGTGTCTCTCGGCCGTCTGTAAGAGAAGCTTTGATTGCTCTCGAAGTCATCGGCCTGGTGCAGATTCGTATGGGTTCTGGCGTTTACGTCTGTAAGCCTGTACAGACGAAATCCCGGCGAAAAGTACCGCGGCAAGATTATGCGCCGTTCGAAGTGATTCAGGCCCGATTGCTGATCGAGTCTGAGATCGCGGCTCAGGCCGCGCTGTCTCGCACCGACGCGCATATTGTGCAACTCGACGCTTATTTAAATGACATGATTAATCGGGCGGCTGACAATCGTCAGCCGCTGGATGCCGATCAGGCGTTTCATAGAACCCTTGTTGAAGCGACCGGTAATCATGTTTTGAAAGACGTGGTTGAACAACTGTTCAACGCCCGCTTTGGCATCCTGTTTTCACGTCTCGCCAACTATTTTGATAACAAGAAAAGCTGGGATCAAGCCATACGCGAGCACCGCGCTATCCTCCGTGCTGTTAAAGCACAAGACGCTAACGCGGCACGCCGAGCCATGAGGCACCACATGGAAAAAGCCTTCATGCGATTTTCAGCCAGTTGGAGCAAACAAAGCAATCATAATGACACCACCCAGGCTGAACTTAGCGCTAAAGCTTAATAAGTGCCTCTGCCGCCTGAGATATCAAATACTGCACCGGTCGAAAAGCTGCATTCGTCAGAAGATAGCCAGGCAATCATATTGGCAATTTCCTGAATGTCACCAAAGCGATTCATGGGGATTTTGGACAGCATGAAGTCAATATGCGTCTGTGTCATTTGATCAAACATACCCGTCTTGACCGCTGCGGGCGTCACACAATTGACCCTGATACCCGTTAACGCAAGTTCTTTACCAAGAGATTTAGTCAACCCGATCACAGCAGCTTTGGAGGCGCTATAGGCAGAAGCGTTGGGGTTGCCTTCTTTACCGGCAATAGAAGCGATATTGACTATGCGGCCGTAGCCTTTGCCCTCTTGAGCACTTTTCATGATTGGCGCAATTGCATGACAAGTGAGAAAGGTCCCGCGCAAATTAATGGCGAACACACGATCCCACTCGTCGATCGGATAATCGATCAACGAGACATTGGGGCCAGTAATGCCAGCGCTGTTGACGAGTATGTCAATCCTCTTACTGAACTCGAGCGTTGAGGCCAACGCCGCAGCAACCGAATGCTGATCAGACACATCCACCTTCACTGCCTGCACTCGATTGCCAAACTTTGACACGGCAGCGGCCAGGGCCTTGTCATCTCTATCCCACATGCTGACGGTCGCGCCACCCGCAACCAGGCGGGCAGTGCAAGCTTCTCCGATACCTGCAGCACCACCCGTGACAACAGCATGTTTGTGAGAGAAATCATATTGCGCTGGATTTGCCATCTTGTTTGCCTCGGTTGATTTAGGGGTTTTCCCGCTATTTTGTTAATAATTGGTCAGACCAATTGCCCTGCGGTCACAACCATAATATTCTTAGCTCCTCAAGTCAATCCGAAGGCATCAAAACATGGCAAGCGTAACGCTACGGGGTGTAAAAAAATCGTTTCAAGATACTCCTGTCCTGCACGGCGTGGATATCGATATCCCGGAGGGTTCTTTCACCGTTCTAGTCGGCCCTTCGGGGTGCGGCAAATCAACTTTGTTACGGATGCTCGCAGGGCTTGAAGAGGTAACAGGTGGGGATATCTATATTGGTGACAAAGTCGTGAACACCATGCAGCCCAAAGAACGGGATATAGCCATGGTGTTTCAAAACTATGCGCTCTATCCGCACATGACTGTCCGTGACAATATGTCGTTCTCGTTAAAACTGGCTAAGGCGGAAAAAACCACGAGCGACGCCAAAGTCCAGCGGGCAGCCGAAATTCTGGGTTTAACTGATCTCCTCGAACGCTATCCGCGTCAGTTATCGGGTGGACAACGTCAGCGGGTAGCAATGGGACGAGCTATCGTTCGCGACCCACAAGTTTTTCTGTTTGATGAGCCTTTATCCAATCTTGACGCGAAACTGCGCGTACAGATGCGCACAGAGATCAAGGCTCTTCATCAGCGTCTGAAGACCACGTCGATCTATGTCACTCATGATCAAATTGAAGCCATGACCATGGGCGATCAGATTGTCGTCATGCGCGATGGTCGGATCGAGCAAGTCGGTGGCCCGATCGAGCTCTACGAAAATCCAGTGAACACCTTTGTCGCGGGCTTTATCGGCTCACCTGCGATGAATATGCTGCCTGGCAAGATTTCGCATGTTGACGGCCAAACCAAAGTCGTCTTGCATGATGGATCTCATGTCACTGCAAAAACCACAATCGTTGGTCAAGACGGACAGAACGTTCTGTTTGGCACTCGCCCTGAACACCTGTCCATCGATCCGAGTGGTGATCTTGCGGTTGTGGCCAATGTGATTGAGCCAACTGGTGCTGATACTTTCGTCACGTTCTCTTTCGGTGAGACTCAGCTGTCCGCGGTTTTCCATCATCGTATCGATTTAGTACCTAATCAGCCTGTCAAGCTTAAGCCCGATCACGCACATTCGCATTTGTTTGACGCTCAAACCGGTTTTGTCATGAAGTAAACGAGTGGTATCGCCAGTCCATTTTGCAGCAAAACGATAAGCAGCCATCTGCACAATCAGGAGATAAGCATGAAACATTTTTCACGTCGTGAATTTATCGGCACCGGGGCCGCCGTCGCATCGACCGCCGCCGTTGGGGCCTTCAGTCCCATTGCGAGTGCGCAAACACCCACATTGGCCTACAAGCCGGAAGCCGGAGCAAAACTGCGTGTCTTGCGCTGGAAGCGCTTTGTCCAGGGCGACGAAGACCAGTTCATGATCAATATTGAGAAGTTCAGTAAGACCTACGGCATCGAAGTCAAGGTCGATAACGAGGGCTGGGAAGATATCCGCCCCAAAGCAGCTGTCTCCGCCAACGTTGGTAGCGGTCCAGACATGATCATGGGTTGGTTCGATGATCCATTTCAGTATCCGACCAAGATGCTGGACATGACCGAGTTGTGCACCTACTTAGGTCAAAAATACGGTGGCTGGTACGACGCAGCCAAACAGTACGGTACGCTGAACGGCAAGTGGCTTGCTGTGCCGTGGGCTTTCATTGCCAACGCAATGGTTTATCGTAAAAGCCACGTGCAAGCTGCCGGGTTTGAAACAATGCCAAAAGATACTGCTGGCTTTCTCAAACTGTGCCAAGCCCTCAAAGAAAAAGGGACTCCTGCTGGTTTTGCCTTAGGTAAAGCGGTCGGTGATGGCAACAACTGGACTCACTGGTTGTTGTGGTCGCACGGTGGCAAGATGGTCAATGAAAAAGGCCAGGTGGTGATCGATTCGCCAGAGACCATTGCAGCGCTTGAATATGCCCGCGAGCTCTATAAAACTTTTGTACCAGGCACCTTGTCCTGGCAAGACCCCAACAATAACAAGGCATTCCTTGACGGACAGATCAGTCTGACTGCTAATGGCATCTCTGTTTATTACTCCGCCAAGATGTCAGAAGATCCAAAAATGAAAGCTATGGCAGACGACATCGATCACGCGCATTTCCCGGTGGGACCAGTTGGTCGCCCCATGGAACTGATGCAAATTACACAGATGATGTGCTTTGCCTACACGAAATTCCCCAATGCCACGCGTGAGCTGGCTCGCTTCTTGATGGAAGGCGAACAGTACAACCCATGGATGGAGAAATCGATTGGCTATGGCGCACAAACCTTAAAAGCGTATGCCGCCAATCCGCTATGGCATGGTGATCCAAAAGTAGCTGTCTACGGCGAATGTCCCGCTATGGCTACCGTGCATGGCTACTCGGGTCCACTGGGTGCCGCGTCTGCTGCGGTGCTTGGCGACTATATCGTTCTTGATATGGTTGCAGAGGCCTCTAGCGGCACCCGCACCCCAAAAGAAGCGGCTCAACGCGCAGCTGAACGTGCTAAACGCTATTACAAGGCCTAAGTAAAGTATGAAAGCCCTTTCCCTGATGGAGCGTTTCCAATCCAATCGGCATGCACTCGGTTATACCTTCATGCTGCCGGCGGTCCTGTTGTTAGCTGGATTGTTAGCGTATCCGTTAGGGCTAGGGACTTGGCTAGGCTTTACCGACGCCAAGATCGGTCGAGTCGGCGAATGGATAGGCTTAGAGAACTTCGCCTATCTGATTACCGATAGTGTTTTTCAATTAGTTGTCTTCAACACGCTTTTCTATACCATCGTAGCCAGTATTGCGAAGTTCATACTTGGGCTCTGGCTTGCCTTGTTGCTCAACAAGAATCTGCCTTTTCAGTCATTTTTCAGAGCAGTCGTCTTGTTGCCCTGGATCGCTCCGACTGCACTCAGTGCACTGGCTTTCTGGTGGATGTACGACGCACAGTTCTCCGTCATCAGCTGGCTCTTCACCAAAATGGGTTTGATAGACCATTACATTGATTTTCTTGGCGACCCGTGGATGGCTCGTATGTCGGTGATCATAGCCAACGTCTGGCGCGGCATCCCGTTTGTGGCGATCTCCTTGCTAGCTGGTTTACAAACGATATCCCCCTCTTTTTATGAGGCCTCTTCTATAGATGGGGCAACACCATGGCAGCAGTTTCGCTTCATTACGATGCCCTTGCTCACACCCATCATTGCCGTGGTCATGACGTTTTCGGTATTGTTCACTTTCACTGATTTCCAGTTGATCTACGTACTGACTCGCGGTGGCCCCCTTAATGCCACCCATCTGATGGCGACGCTAGCGTTTCAGCGCGCTATCCCGGGAGGTGCGCTAGGCGAGGGTGCAGCAATTGCCACCATGATGGTGCCCCTTTTGCTTGCAGCCATTATGTTTAGCTACTTCGGCCTACAACGACGCGCCTGGCAACAGGGCGCAGACAAATAAATAATCAGGGAATCACCATGTCAAAACAAAATAGTCAGGGAATGGATTTCCTGACGTCCCTGCCAAGACGTTGGGTAACGATTTACATCCCACTAGGCGTATTGCTCTTTATTCTGCTCTTCCCTTTTTACTGGATGGCAATTACCGCCTTCAAGCCCGATAACGAGCTGTTATCGCAAACGGGCAACCCTTTCTGGCTTGTGCATCCAACGCTGGCGCATTTCAACAAGTTACTGTTTCACACCGCTTATCCTCAGTGGCTTTGGAACACGCTTGTCGTGTCAATCAGTGCAACCTTCATTTCGTTATTGACTTCAGTGCTCGCGGCTTACGCAATCGAACGTCTGCGTTTCAAAGGCTCGAAGGTCATGGGCATGATGATCTTTTTTGCGTATCTGGTACCGCCGTCAATCATTTTCATTCCCTTAGCCAGTATTGTTTTTCAGTACGGCATGTTTGATACCAAGATGGCGTTGATTCTCACCTACCCGACTTTTCTCGTGCCATTCTGCACTTGGCTGCTCATGGGCTATTTCAGATCTATCCCCTACGAGCTCGAGGAGTGCGCCTTGATTGACGGTGCGACACGCTTGCAGATTCTCACCCGCATCATCCTCCCGCTTGCAGTACCTGGTTTGATCTCGGCAGGTATCTTCGCGTTCACGCTTTCCTGGAACGAGTTCATCTACGCCCTCACCTTCGTCTCCTCGTCCGAGACCAAGACTGTTCCAGTAGGTGTCATCACCGAGCTCGTTGAGGGCGATGTCTATCACTGGGGCGCATTGATGGCGGGTGCCTTACTTGGCTCACTGCCTGTCGCGTTCATCTATTCGTTTTTTGTCGAATATTACGTATCGGGCATGACTGGCTCTGTCAAAGAATAAATTAGCAAAGATAAGGATCAAAGATGGAACCCATCATTCGCCTGCATGCACAGGATGATGTCGTCATTGCGCGTCAGCAATTAGTCTCTGGCGCCAAACTCGTTTCCGAAAATATAACGGTCCGTGGCCTCATCCCACCGGGTCACAAAGTGGCGACCAGAAAGATCAACAAAGGCGATCCAGTGCGACGCTATAACCAGATCATCGGTTTTGCGACTGCCGACATTGAAGCTGGCTCTCACGTGCATGTGCACAACCTTGGCATGGGCGCTGAGGGCGGTGCTTTCGAACGGGACTATGCGATCGGCGTAGATGCCACGCCAACACAGTACGAGCCAACGCCAAGAACCTTCAAAGGGATCGTGCGTGAGGATGGTCGTGTGGCGACCCGCAACTATCTCGGTATCTTGACCAGCGTCAACTGCTCGGCAACCGCAGCCAGAGCCATCGCTGCCCACTTCGATCGCCAGACTAACCCTGCTGCGCTGGCAGATTTCCCGAACGTCGATGGCGTTATCGCGTTGGCGATGGGGACCGGTTGCGGCATGGGCAGTACAGGTGAAGGCATTGATGTCTTGCGTCGCACCTTAGCTGGCTATGCCAGACACGCGAACTTCTGTGGTGTTTTGATGGTGGGCTTGGGCTGTGAAAGCAATCAGATAGTCGATCTGCTGTCTGTCGAAAATTTATCTGAGAATCCGCTTTTTCAAACGTTCAATATTCAAGATACTGGCGGCACAAGTAAAACGGTTGCGAAGGGTATTGATTTGATTAAAGGCATGTTGCCTCATGCCAACAAAATCGAACGTGTTGACGTGCCAATTAGTCACCTCACCATCGGGCTTCAGTGTGGTGGCTCAGATGGTTATTCAGGTATTTCAGCTAACCCTGCTCTGGGTGCTGCGGTCGATATGTTAGTCAAGCACGGTGGTAGCGCAATTCTCTCAGAGACACCTGAAATCTATGGAGCCGAGCACTTGCTCACCCGCCGCGCTGCGAGCAAAGAAATCGCCGAAAAACTCATCTCCCGGATTCATTGGTGGGAGGACTATTGTGCCCGCAATCAGGGTGAGATGAACAACAACCCATCTGCGGGTAATAAGGCAGGCGGTCTGACGACAATCCTCGAAAAATCCCTCGGTGCTGTGGCCAAAGGCGGCACCATGCGTCTGGAGGCGGTTTACGAATATGCCCAACCAGTCAAGGCCAAAGGCTTTGTTTACATGGATACGCCAGGCTATGACCCCGTCTCGGCTACTGGCCAGGTTGCAGGCGGTGCCAACATGATTTGTTTCACGACTGGCCGCGGATCGGCCTATGGTTGCGCCCCATCGCCTTCCATCAAACTGGCCACCAACAATGCGCTATGGATTCGTCAAAGCGAAGATATCGACATCAATTGTGGTGAAATTATTGATGCAGGTGTCTCAATCCAGGAAAAAGGGAAAGAAATATTTGAGATGATCATCCGTGTCGCTTCAGGCGAAAAAACCAAGAGCGAAAATCACGGCTATGGTCAAAACGAATTCGTACCATGGCAGATTGGCGCAGTGATGTAACGCTTTTTGGTCTAAGCTACGTCTTAATCTGATTCTGCCTGGAGCAGTCCTTGACCGAAACACCTGTACCCATCAAACCCGCGGCTACGATTATTCTTGCGCGCGATACCGTTGATGGTTTTGAAGTACTGATGCTCAAGCGAACTACCCAAGTCACATTTGCAAAAGGGATGCATGTGTTTCCTGGTGGCGGACTGGATGCGCAAGATCAGCACGAAGAGATAGTTGATCTTTGTGTGGGTCTTGATGACGAACAAGCGAGTCATCTTCTGGGTATCGAGCAAGGCGGGCTTGCCTACTGGATTGCGGCAGTGCGCGAGTGTTTTGAAGAGGCGGGGCTGGTGCTTGGTTACCACGCCGACGAGAAACTGTTTAGCTTTGATCAAGCTGAAGCAGATCGTCTGGCTGCATTAAGAGCGGATTTCACCCATAACAAGCTATCTTTCGTTGAAATACTGAAGCAGCTTCAGCTGCAGGTGGCCACCGATCGAATCCACTACTTTAGTCATTGGGTGACTAAGGCAGGTCAACCACGGCGCTATGACACCAGGTTTTTCGTGGCTCGCGCGCCAAGCCAACAAATCCCCATGCAGGACAACTCTGAAACCGTTGCCCACTTGTGGGTAAGACCCCAAGTTGCGCTTGAGATGGGTAAGGTGGGTGAATTAAGCTTGATGTTCCCCACCATCAAAACACTTGAAGCGCTCGCAGAGTTTGATAGCGTTGACGATATGCTCACGCACGCTAAGACTCCCCGCAAGATACTCAAAATGAATCCGAAAGGCGCCCTCGACCGGGACGGTCAAAGTCATCTGCTGATCCCGGGTGACCCTGCCTATGCTGAAATCACAAAAATTGACGTAGAGAACAAAGGCCACTGCCGTAATTACATCGCGCCGGGTCTGCCGACAAAGATTGGTGAAGACATCATCAGATTGACTGCCGCTAATGCAGGCATGATGACTGGCCCTGGTACCAACACCTACCTGCTTGGCAATACGTTGACGGGTATCGCGGTAATCGACCCCGGCCCAGCCGATCAAGCCCACATCGACAATATTCTTGAACATGCTGCGGGCAACATCAAATGGGTGCTTTGTACCCATACACATAAAGATCACTCACCTGCAGCGCAATTACTCAAAAACCAGACAGGCGCAATCTTGCTGGGCATGGCGCCGCCGCCTCACGACAATCAAGATCAGACCTTCATGCCTGATGTTGTACTCAATGATGGTGATTATTGCGACGTCGGTGGAATGAGATTGCAGGCTATCCATACACCGGGACACGCGTCCAATCATCTCTGTTTTCTGCTCGAAGCAGAACGGCTGCTTTTTACCGGCGACCATATCATGCAAGGATCAACAGTCGTCATCAATCCGCCTGATGGACATCTTGCCACCTACCTGGCGTCTTTGCGCAAGATCACTTCATTGAATATTGACTATCTTGCTCCAGGCCATGGTTTCTTGATGCACCAACCCGTAGAAGCCGTTGAGCGCCTGCTTGTGCACAGGCAAGACCGCGAAAACAAAGTTCTGAAAGCGCTTCGGGAAGTGCAAGAGCCAATCACACTTGAGATACTGGTCACGCGGGTTTACGACGATGTACCAAGCGGCCGTCATGCGATTGCCACGAGATCACTACTAGCCCATCTGCATAAATTGCTCGAGGACAAGCGGGTTATTTCGCATCCAGATTCGAGTTGGCAATTGAGTAATTAATCTGGCCATCAAAAAATTTAAGCCAAAACCGATTAACGATGCGCTCTGTTGTAAAAGTCGAGCATCGCAACAACATCTTGCCCCCGGTAGCCAGCCGCTAAGCCCAATGCCATCAGCTCACGGATAGAGGAAGCAGCCGGAGTCGGGTGTTGCAAGGTCCGGCCAAACTCAATCGCCAAGGCTAAATCCTTTTCACCGAGCTCAAGCTTGAAACCTGGCGCAAAATCATTTTTGATCGCTTTCGGAAATCGCTTGGTAAAGTGGTGCGAGGTGCCGCCCGATTGAGACAACACAGAATAGAGCAAATCCGGTTCAACCCCAGCAGCAAGCCCAAGTGCGAAGGCTTCAGCTGCGACGACAATATTGCCCATCGACATCATATTATTGACGAGTTTGACGGCTTTAGCTGTGCCAACACCACCGGTGTAATGATACGAACTACTCAGCGCCTTCAAAATTTCATCAACTTCAGCGATAGCAGACTGCTGTCCACCGACCATGATGACCAGTTTGCCGGTCACGGTTTCGCCAGGCCCGCCGCTGACAGGCGCATCTATCAGATCAACCTCTTTGTCTCTGGCTGCTTCTGCCAGCTTGCGCATGGTGTCAGGATCAATCGTGCTCAATTCGATCCCAATCGAACCCGGCTCAGCCAGGCTGAGGATGCCTTCAAGGCCCAGCCAAGCCTCAATCGCAATGACCGAATTGGGTAGGCTAGACAATATGATTTTCCGACCGGCTAGCGCAACACTCAAATCGCCTGTGGTTGGGATACCCACCGCTTGCGCAGCGAGCTGGCTTTGCTCACTGACATCGTAGCCCAGGACATCAAAGCCTTTCTCTATAAGGCGCTGCGACATGCCACGCCCCATTTGGCCCACACCGATAAATGCTATTTTTCTCATCACTTTATTCTCTTTTTTTTACTACCGCCAGCTGGTCTACTATTCACAAGATAGTTTGTTTGGGTATGTGAAAAGGGATTTAACAGCCCTTTTTGCGACCCCGCAAAACAATCGCAGCAGCGATCAGATTCATCAACGATGCAATCGCCAGAGGCAAGCGATAGTTGCCACTCCAGTCAAAAAGCAAACCGAAAACACCTGGACCCATAGCCGACATCAGCTGCATGATCATCGCGCAGATACCAAAAACGATTCCAAACGACGACGCCCCAAACTCCCGTCTGACAATAATCGGTGGCAGCGTCGTGACGTTCCCAGCAGTCATGCCGTAAAGCACCACGCCCATCATTAACGCCCATGGGGTTGTAGGCAAAACACAAACCAGCAATATTGCCAGCGCTGCTTGAAGCAACACACCCGATGCGATGATTCGGACATCCATCCGGTCAGAAAAGCGAGCTAACAGCATCCTTGCAAGAAAAGCCGAGAAGGCAGCCGCGGTCACGCATAAACCAGTCACCCGTGGTCCGACGACCGGTAGCAACATGGATACCTGATGAGTGAGAAAACCGATCTGTACCATCAATGCCAAACCAAAAGCCAGCATGACAGTCCTCAACTCGGTGGTCTGCAGGGCTGTTTTCCGTGTCCATTGTTTTGCCTCGGCAGCTGAAGTTTGCCCGATCCCGCTCAACCCGTCTGGATGTAGACCCATATCTTGCGGTCTTCGCTTCAAAACAAAGAAACTAATCGGCCATATAACCACTACTACGATCAAGCCCGCACAGAGCATGGCTCTCTCGAAACCAACCGTCTCAATCAATGTCAGCAAGAACGGCACACCAATCATGCCGCCAACGCTCGCGCCGAGCATGGCAGTCGATACAGCTCGGCCTTGAAACTTACTAAACCAGGGCGCAAGTGTCGTGGTAAGCGCAGTCGTCGACAAGCACGACCAGCCTAAACCCATCAGGGCAAATGCAGGATAGATCTGCCACACTTCAGTCACTTGACCCATACTGCTCAGGCCGATTGCCATCGACGCGGAGCCCGCCATCATCATCGGTTTAGCTCCGTAGCGGGCAATTGCTGGTCCCACGAAAATCAAGACAGACGCGTTGACTAAAAACGAAAGCGTGAGTGCCGACGACACCAAGCCAATAGACCAATTGTGTTGTTGACTGATGGTGTGCAGATAGACACTTGGCCCATACAACGCAAAAGACCACGCAATGACAGCTATTGCCATGCAACCGCCGACCATCCACCACCCCCAGAATGTTTTGGTGGCTGTAGCTGAGAGATTCACGGACAAGGCTGGCTCAGTCAGTCTTGATGGTCAAGGTATCAATGCTGCCCTAAGCCTGACGCTGCGTCTGCGCCACACATAGTTGGGTATAGGCGGCCTTAATCAAGGTGCAGTCAAGATTTTTTGCCAACCCGCGCTGCACCATGCCGCCTAGAATATGCTCATGCTCGGTCCTGTTGCCATTACGCAAATCGCGTAGCATCGATGCAGTAAAGTTAGAACCCACTTTGGTTAAATTACCGAGTGCTTTGGCATGCGCGGCTGAACTCATTGCGAACCCGTAGGCCGCCGCAACTGCGCAGGTTTCACCGAAACATTTAGTCATGATGTCGCTACCCCATGGGGTAGCGACAATCTCACCGACTGATCCTCGAAAGAGTGTGGTCATACCAGCAAGACACGCCAGGTAGACCCACTTATCCCAGAGAGATTGCTCGATGTTTGCACTATAAATACTGTCGAACTGAGCCTGCTGGCAAAGCTCGAAGAAATCTTTTGCTAGCTGGACATGGGCGTCTGAACGCGGACCGATGGTCAGCGTTGCAAGTTCGTTCAAGCGTTTTACCGCACCTGTTTCGGTGATCGTGCCAGCGATCTGCGCCACGCCACCCATCACCCGATCAAGCCCAAAACGCTCATCCAGCGCTTGCAAATGGTTTAAACCATTCAAAAAGGGAATGAGTACGCCTTTGCTGCTCGCACCTGCAATGGACTCGAGCGCATCATCCAGATCATAGGCTTTGGGGGCAAGCATGATGATGTCGTACTCGGGCTGGAGTTGATCTTTGGTGACTGATTTCGCTCGCACAGTAAAGGTCTCTTTCGGGGTCTCAACAACCAGACCTTCAGCCTTTATTTTTTGATGTCTGGCCTCACGCAACAGAAACGTAACATCAGCACCAGCGTTAATTAAACGGGCACCAAAATAACCACCGACTCCACCAGCACCAACGATTAGAATTTTCATATGCCTTCTTTTGTGTAAGTTGTCGTTTGGTCAACTACGATCAATGACCGGTTGCAATTCATCATGCGCGTTAACATACCACTCATTCTGATTTAATTGCTGAGAGCTATTTATGTCACATCTTCCCGCCCATCAGCTAACCATGACTGTGCTGATGACTCCCGACACTGCAAATTTTGCAGGCAACGTTCATGGCGGGTCAATCCTCAAACTATTGGATCAGGTCGCCTATGCTTGCGCAAGTCGTTACGCCAGTCGCTACGTGGTGACGCTGAGCGTCGATCAGGTCACTTTCAGGCAGCCGATACACGTAGGTGAGTTGGTCACATTTTTAGCATCCATCAATCATACGGGCACCTCTTCCATGGAAGTCGGGGTCAAGGTGATCGCAGAGAATATCCAGACCCAGGAGGTCAGACACGTCAATAGCTGCTTCTTTACGATGGTAGCTGTTGACGATCAGCGCAAACCTGTCCCCGTCCCCCCCTTGCGGCCGTTTAGCGAGCAAGAGAAGCGCCGCTACGCCGCTGCAGAGCTTCGTAAGCAGATGCGACTTGAAATGAACGCGCGGGTGGTACATCAAAAAAATCAGGACAAAGTGTCCTGATCTCTTTGAAACTGCTCAAACTGGTTTGGACAGCTGATCAAGAATAGCCGGGTTCTCCAGGGTCGACACATCCTGAGTCACCGCCTCACCTTTGGCCACCACACGCAATAAACGACGCATAATTTTGCCTGAGCGAGTCTTGGGTAAATTATCACCAAACCGGATCTCCTTAGGTTTAGCAATTGGTCCGATCTCTTTGGCTACCCAGTCGCGCAATTGTTTGCCAATGGCAATAGCTTCATCACCCTCAGGTCTCGCGCGTTTTAGCACTACGAAGGCAACAACCGCCTCACCGGTCGTGGCGTCCGGGCGGCCCACCACCGCCGCCTCGGCAACCATTTCATGCGACACCAAGGCAGACTCGACTTCCATTGTCCCTAGTCGATGGCCAGAGACATTCAGTACGTCATCAATCCGCCCCATGATCCAGAAGCAACCGTCAGCATCGCACTGAGCGCCGTCACCAGCCAGATAATATCCTTTAAGCTCTGGTGGGAAGTAGCTCTTTTCAAAACGATCCGGATCGCCCCAAATGGTTCTAATCATCGAAGGCCAGGGCCGTTTAATCACGAGAAAGCCACCGTGACCTGCATCCACGTCGTGACCAGTTTCATCAACAATCGCAGCTGTGATACCGGGCAGACGTGTGGTGCAAGATCCTGGTTTTAATGGTGTCGCACCCGGCAACGGCGTGATCATGTGTCCGCCCGTTTCTGTTTGCCACCAGGTATCAACGATGGGGCAACGACCTCCCCCAACGTTATTGTGGTACCACATCCAGGCCTCAGGATTGATCGGTTCACCGACAGAACCCAGCAGTCTCAGACTGGTCAAGTCATACGACTTGGGGTGATGCGCCTCGTTGGCGTCAGACGCCTTAATCAACGATCTGATCGCAGTCGGCGCGGTATAAAAAATCGTGACTTTGTGATCCTGGATCATCTTCCAGAACCTGCCAGCGTCCGGGTAGGTCGGCACGCCTTCAAACACAATTTGCGTCATCCCTGCGGCGAGCGGGCCATAGGCGATGTAAGTGTGACCAGTCACCCAGCCTACATCCGCCGTACACCAAAAGATATCGCTCGCTTTGGCATCAAACACCCATTGCATCGTCAGCTTGGCCCACAGCAAATACCCGGCTGAACTGTGTTGCACACCTTTTGGCTTGCCAGTAGATCCTGAGGTGTACAAAATAAATAAAGGATGCTCGGCATTGACAGCAACGGGCTCGCAGGTGGTGGCCTGCTGCTTGACTAGCTCATGCATCCAGACATCGCGTTTGTCATCCCAGACGACTTTGCCGCCGGTACGCTGATAGACCACGCAATGGCGAACTGCCTCGCAGCCGCCCATACCAAACGCCTCGTCAACTGCCGGTTTTAGCGGGATAGACTTGCCGCCACGCATCTGCTCGTCTGCGGTAATCACCAGCGTCGCACCCACATCGGTGATGCGCTCGTGCAAACTCTTTGCCGAGAACCCACCAAACACGACAGAGTGCGTAATGCCAAGCCGCGCGCAGCCTTGCATCGCAACCACCGCTTCTATCGACATTGGCAAATAAATAATTGCGCGTTCGCCGGTTTTGTAGCCAAGCGATTTCAATCCATTGGCAAACTGGCAGACACGTTCGTAGAGCTGTCGATAGGTCACACGCGTGACATCGCCACCATCTGCTTCAAAGATGATGGCGACCTTATCCGCATTACCGTTGCTCAGATTGACATCCAGGCAATTAGCAGAGACATTCAAATCCCCGTCACCAAACCATCGAAAGAACGGTGCCCGCGATTCATCCAGGACTTTTGTGAACGGTTTTACCCAGTTCAGGTTCTCCCTGGCGAGACGTCCCCAGAACGCATCAGGATCGCGATCTGCTTCGTCAAGCAGTGCTTGATAACCCGCTGCACCAGAAACATTAGCCTGTTTGGCGAAGTCGGCTGGTGGCGGAAAGACACGGGTTTCAACAAGCGTTGATTCGATTGACATGGACATGGCGATATCTCCTGTGAGCCTGATAACTGAACTCTATTTTTAATAAAAAACTTTTGATAGCAAGTCTTAAAGCGCTGCAATGCCTGCTGCTGCAATCTGAGCGTCTTCAGACGATTTAACGCCTGAAACACCGACGGCACCAATCACCTCACCGTCCACAATAACTGGCAATCCGCCTTCCAGCATTCCCTTAACCAGGGGGGCCGTCAGAAACGAGGTGCGGCCATTATTGATAACTTCTTCGTAAAGTTTAGTCTCACGACGTCCTACCGCAGCCGTGTGGGCTTTAGCAGGCGCAATGTGAGCGGAGATGGGGGCAGCGCCGTCAAGGCGTTGCAAGGCCAACAGATGACCACCGTCATCAACAATGGCGATGGTCACCGCCCAGTTGTTCTGATTTGCGCACGCTTTAGCCGCAGCCATCATCCGTGCAACATCTGCATCACCGAGAATTGATTTAGTTTTCAAAGCGAATCCTTTATTTGTTCAAGTGCACTTGGGTCTTCGATGGTGGTGAGATCCCCTGGATCCCTGCCTTCGCAAACTGCCACAATCGCCCGTCTTAACACTTTACCAGAGCGCGTCTTGGGAAGCGTCGTGACGAATCTGACTCGAGCTGGCCGTGCGACTGCACCAAGCTGCTCGTCAACTATCTTCATGATCGCACCTTCAAGCTTCAGGTCAGCGCCTGGCTGGTCTAGTATCGCAGGGTCTTTCAGCACTGCAAAAGCAACCGCGACTTGCCCTTTGAGCTGATCCGCAATCCCTACCACCGCACACTCGGCAACTGAGGGATGATTATTAATCGACTCCTCGATCTCACGAGTGCCCAGTCGATGGCCGGCCACATTGATGACATCGTCGGTGCGACCAAGAATAAAGAAGTACCCATCATCATCAAACAGCCCCCAGTCAAAGGTCGAATAAACCTGTCGATTGGGGATAGCGTTAAAGTATGTCTCAACAAAACGCTCATCGTCACCCCAGATTGTGCTCATGGCACCCGGGGGCAATGGTGGCGCAATCGCGACCACGCCTTTTTGATTGGGACCGAGGTCTTCGCCTGTCTGCTCATCAATCACGCGCACATCAAACCCGTAGACGGGGAAAGACGGGCTACCAAATTTGGTTGGGACCTCAGCCACACCAGGTTGCGCCGCCAAAATCGTCCAGCCTGTTTCCGTTTGCCAATAATTATCAATGATCGGTTTACCTAAACCCTCAGATATCCACTCAGCGGTTGGCTCGTCGAGCGGTTCTCCGGCCAGATAGAGCGAGCGCAATGAAGACAAGTCGTATTTCTTCAAGAGTGCCGGATCTTGTTTTTTAAGCACCCGGATTGCAGTTGGCGCTGAGAACATCGTGTTAACCGAGAAGCGTTCAACTAGGCTCCACAGGATCCCGCCGTCAGGGCGAATCGGCGTACCTTCGTAAAGAATTGTGGCCTGACCGCCAATCAAAGGACCATAAACGATATAGGAATGCCCTACTACCCAGCCGATGTCACTGGTGCATAAAAAGGTCTCACCTGCCTTGCCGTTGAACACGCCTTTCATGGAAGAGGCGAGCGCCACGGCGTATCCACCAGTATCGCGCTGAACGCCTTTGGGCTTGCCGGTCGTACCCGAGGTGTACAGGATGTAACTCGGTGCGGATGATTCAAGCCAAACGGGGGCAACCTCTGCCTTGTCATATTGAGCATGCAGCTTGCTGTAGTCCAGATCTCGCCCTGCAACCGGCTCAAAAGCGAACAAGCCACGATCAACGATGATGACTTGAGCAGGTGGCTGTTTTGATAGCGCAATCGCTTTATCCAGCAGGGGTTTGTAGGGAGTTACCTTGCCGCCTCTTGAGCCAGCGTCAGCAGTGACAATGACTTTTGGCTGGGCATCATCAATGCGCTGAGCCAAATTAACCGATGCAAAGCCCCCGAACACAACCGAGTGAACAGCACCCAAGCGCGCGCATGCCAGCATGGCGAACACGGCCTCCGGGATCATTGGCATGTAAATCAGCACGCGATCGCCCTGACTAACACCCTGGCTAGCGAGCATCGCTGCAACCGTGTTTACCTCGTCATACAAGTCACGATAGGTGTAAGTAATTTCTTGATCAACCTCGGTAGATACCCAGATTAGCGCCCGCTCATCGCCTCGCGTAGCGACCCAGCGATCCACCGCGTTGAAGCATAAATTCGTCTGACCGCCAACAAACCATTTTGCAAACGGAGGTTTTGAGAAATCCAGCACTCGCTCAAAGGGCTTGTGCCAATGAATCGCTTCTGATTCAGCTGTCCAGAAAGCATCTCTGTCATCGATTGATCGCCGATGAAAGCGTTGAACGGGGTTCATTGAAGGTACTCCTTTCACTTAAGCAGTTTGATTTATTAGGTTTGTTGGGGTCTGTTACTATTTTGAGCTATGGTGAAAGCGACGTTTTATATGTAATTTTTTGACGTTGATGCATAAAAATCCTTAGCTTGCAGCCACTTAATTGTTGCAATACCGCTATCTTGGCTTTAGTCTTACAGCTTGGCTATCCGGTTTTTCCCGCCTATTGAGAATGTTTATTTCACCTCCATCATTACATTCTGCTCGTTTGATGCTTTCGACAGGCAGGATTAGTCACCGATGGACAGTCAGATTTTGCGCGCTGCTTGGTGCCTTGTGCGCCACCTTGTTGGTCGGTTGTGCGACAGGTCCGAACGGTTTACGCAGTGCCTATGATCAGAGCGACAACGATAGCGACAGCGCTGGTTGGCAGTATGCCCGTGATCCCATCAGCGAATTTATGGCGAGGCAACGCAGTGCAAACATCAAAATCAATCCGGAAGACATCAATAATCCGCTCGCCCGGCAGGCGTTGACTCAGCTAGGCATTCGCTACCGATTTGGCGGGAAATCACCGGAAACCGGCTTCGATTGCAGCGGTCTCGTATTTTATTCTGCACAGGCTTCACTCGGTCTGAAGCTGCCCCCACGTTCTGATGACATGGCCAAGCTCGGCTCAACTATCGAGCGCAATCAATTACAGGTTGGCGATCTGGTTTTCTTCAACACAATGGGTAGGAGGTTTTCCCATGTAGGTGTTTATCTGGGTGATAGCAAGTTTGTTCACTCACCTGCATCGGGTGGTGTTGTCCGGATCGAGGACATCAACGAGCGCTACTGGGACAAGCGGTTTACCGGTGCCCGTCGATTGGAAGGTGCTGAATTTGCATCAGCGAATACCGGTACTGGCCTGACTGACTCGGCACCGATTTCCATCCCTGCAAGCAAGGGGACCGGCACTGCGACTAATCATTCATCAAATAAAAACAGTCAGATTTCAACTAAATCACAAGCAACAATGCCAGCCAAAGAGGCTAAGTCGTCGTCACCCACCAAGACTGCCAAGGCAGATTCGACGGGTGTGGCATCCAAATCCAGTAAAACGAACAAGAGTGCCAACTCAACATCTGCGGTTAGCTCAACGTCAAAAACTACCTCGGCACCGCAGAGCACAGCAACAACCAAAACTGCGGCAACTAAAACCAAGACGCCTCAAACCACGTCAAACTCCGCGAGCAATACTCGGCAGCCCTAATTGGGTTAATGCTTGCTGCACGGCACATACTGAGCGACGACAAGCCACAATCCTTACACCTTGACGCTGAGCGGCCTGTCGAAAGGTCTTCATCACGTTATGCCCAAGAAAATCAGTTAGCAGAATCACCAGGCCTGTGCCCGACGGCAACTGCAAGGTTTTTTTCTGATGAGAGGGGTCGCGGCCACTGATATGGTGTGTGATTCGGATGTTGTGGCCACGCAAGAGGTCAGGGATATTGCCCAGACGATCTGCCCCGACCACGACTGCACTCAGTAAATTGACCATAACCGGCTCCTGTTGATACTTGCATAAACAGGTTAAATGATAATGATTCTCATTTAAATAGTCAATTCAAACAATAACGATTCTTATTCAATATTTTATATCTTCACTGATCCTGGTTTGGCGTCTAGCAGCGTCTTTATCTGAGCGTCATCCAGATCGGGCGACAGCATCGTGATCAGGGTATGGACATAATCACGCAAAAAAACGCCTGATTTAACTGCGATCCGGGTCGTTTGCTCACCAAACAAGTGCTCAGCCGGTATTCGCACCAGATGACTGTCGCGTGAGGGTTCGAAAGCCACACCAGCAATGATGCCAATGCCCATGCCAACATCCACGTAGGTTTTTATAACATCTGCGTCAATTGCCTCAAGCACGATGTCCGGTTTAATACCCTGGCGCTGAAACGCTTCATCCATTGATCGTCGGCCAGAGAAAGCTCGATCGTATGTCACCACCGGATAGTCTTTCAGGTGTTCAAGTGAAAGCACAAAATTGATATCTTTGGCTAGATGGGCGAGTGGATGATCTGGCCTGACGACGACTGCGTGGCCCCAGCTGTAACAGGGTATGGTCGAGAGACCGGGGGTCAGTGCGAGGGACTCGGTAGCAATTGCAAGGTCAGCGTGCCCACTAAGTACCATGTCCGCAAGCTGCGGCGGACTGCCCTCTGCCAGAGACAAATGAACCTTGGGGAACAAAGCCCTGAATGCTGGAATCACTTTTGGCAGGACATAGCGTGCCTGTGTATGGGTACAAGCAATGACCATCGATCCCTCGTCCCGGCGGGCGAAGTCATCGCTGACTTTTTTTAGATTATCAATCTCCTGCATGATCCGATCGATCACTTGAGCAACCGCGACACCAGGCTTTGTCAATCCTTTGATCCGCTTGCCATAGCGTTCAAATATTTGTACGCCTAACTCATCCTCGAACTCGAGAATGGCTTTCGAAACCCCAGGCTGAGACGTAAACAGATTGTTAGCTGCCTCAGTCAAATTAAAGTTACGTCTGATGGTTTCACGCACGAAGCGAAACTGTTGCAAATTCATATAAACCCCTGAAGATGCAACATTTTAAGTTATATAGGATCAACTTAAACTAACTTTTATTTATTAGCTTATGCTACGCAGCAGCCTAGGCCTGCACCGCTACTGGATCTTTCGGTGCCTTGATTCGCAAGCGCTGGAAGAGCAAAAACGCCGTCAACCCGGCAAAAACGCAATGAACCACCCAGACCCCTACCCCGAAAGGAATGGTCGACGTATTAATCCACCCTTGAGAAATATTGATGAGGTTCATGTAGAGCATGGCGATCAAACCGGCAATCAGTAGCTCTGACCTGGCGATCCTTGGGTTGACAGCACCCAGCGGAATAGCAAGTAATGCCAGGTTCAGTGCGGCGATCGGGATAGAAATTCGCCAGAACAACTGTCCTTTGGCCTCTGGTTCGGGATCTATGATCAACAGCTCAGTTGGTCTCGCCTTGCGGCTTTTTAGTAGCTCAAGACGGCGCTGTTCGGCCGACTGGGCGCTGTCCTTGCTCTCTAAGCGCATCCCAAAGCGTTCGAAATCCGACACTCTGAATTCAGACGTACCAGGCTTCAGATCGTAGCGCTGGCCTTTTTCAAGCACCAGAAAACGATCTCCATTGGCCTCGATCTCGGTTACTGCAGATTTCGCTGTGACAATGGAGTGCCAGTTCGGATCAAGCGCCCGTAAAAATAGGTTACCAAGCGTAGTCTGGTCTTCGCTTGCCTCTTCAGCAAAAAACACCCGCTGCCCTTCCTCGACTTCCATGAACTGACCAGCGGTTATTTTGGATAAGTCAGACCGCATCTCGTATTTGGCGCGGTAGTCTTCCATCTGCCTGTTAGCCCACGGCGTGGCAAACATGGTCAGCAAAGTGCTTGCGATGGCAACTGGTACAGCCAATCTCAAGATGGGATTGATCCAGTCCAGCAGTGACAGACCGCTTGAAAACCAGACGACCATTTCTGACTCGCGATAGTTGCGCGTCACCGTCGTCAGCACACCAATAAAAATCGCAAAGGCAAGAATGGTCGGCAACGCTGCGATGGTCGTAAAAGTGGCCAGTCCGATCACAATATCCGGACCAATTTTGCCAGCAGCCGCCTCACCAAGCAGACGCACCAGCACAATACTTAGCCAGATCACGATCAACGTTGAAAACACAACGCCCGAGTGATTAGCGACTTCTGAAGTGACGGAGCGTTTAAATAGGGACATGAATCAAAAATGCGGGATAATCGAGGAAGTTCTCAAGGCGCTTCAGGAGTCAATCAATGGAATTTAGCACACACGTCACCGCATCACCCCATCAGATCAAAACCCCGGCACTGGCTGTCGGCGTATTTACAGACGGGATTTTAAGCCCTGCGGCTGATATTATCGATCGTGCGAGTAACGGCGCGGTTCGCGCGATGATCAAGACCGAATTTACCGGTCGCCTTGCCACGACCCTGGTATTGCGTCAGTTGACTGGCGTATCAGCACAACGAGTGGTGTTAGTCGGTCTGGGTAAACAAATTGACTACAGTGCTAAAACACTGGCACGTGCAGAACACGCCTTTGCTGCGTACTGCGTGCAGGCACAGCTCACCGATGCCTGTTCTACGTTAACAGCAATTGCATGCCCTACCCCCATTCGTTTGCGGGCACGCAGCGCGGCTCAGTCCGTCGGCGACGCAACTTATTACTACAACGCGACCATAGGCAAGCCAGACGCGAGTCGTCAACCTAAGCTCAAAAAATACACACTCTGGGTCGACAAAGCAGACTTATCCAGTGCGCAACTTGGTCTGGTTGAAGGCTCGGCGCTTGTTGCCGGGATGACTTTAGCCAAAACCCTGGGCAATCTGCCAGGCAATATCTGCACACCCAGCTATCTCGGTGATACCGCCAAGCAACTGGGGCGCGACTTTAAATCCATAAAAGTCACTGTGCTTGAGAGCAAACAGATTGAAGCGCTACGCATGGGCTCGTTTCTGTCGGTTTCAAGAGGATCTGATCAGCCGCCACGCTTCATCGTGATGCACTACAACAAGCCAGCAGCCGCTACAACCAGCAAGAAAGCCAGCAGCAAGACAGCAAGCTCAGGTCCAATCATCCTCGTCGGCAAAGGTGTCACGTTTGACGCCGGTGGCATATCGATTAAACCCGCAGCCACGATGGATGAAATGAAATTCGACATGTGCGGTGCCGCCAGTGTGATCGGCACCCTGAGGGCTGTCGCAGAGCTGGGGTTGCCAATCGAGGTCATTGGCTTGATTCCGGCCTGCGAGAATCTGCTTAACGGCAGCGCTAACAAGCCCGGTGATGTTGTAACCAGTATGTCAGGTCAAACTATCGAAATCCTCAATACCGATGCCGAGGGTCGGCTGATATTGTGCGATGCACTCACTTACGCTGAGCGATTCAAGCCACAAGCGGTGATCGATATTGCTACCCTCACTGGCGCATGCGTCACTGCTTTAGGTAAAGTTAACTCTGGTTTGTTCGCAACCGACGATGCGCTGGCAGATGCCTTGCTATCGGCTGGCAAGGAAGCTCAGGATCCGGCATGGCGTATGCCGCTGGATGACGCTTATCAGGAGCAGCTCAAATCCAACTTTGCAGACATGGCGAACATTGGTGGCCCGCCGGCTGGAGCAGTAACAGCCGCTTGCTTTTTGTCTCGTTTCACGAAAGCCTACCGCTGGGCACATCTGGATATCGCGGGCACAGCCTGGAAATCTGGTGTTGAAAAAGGTTCGACAGCGCGACCAGTCCCGCTTTTGCTCAATTACCTCATCACTGCGGCTTACCAGTAAGTCGCTTCGATACCAGAGCGGATACAAAACGATGGCCAGAATAGACTTTGCCTTCGGCGCCGAGCAACGATTGACTCAAGCCTGCCAGACCGTCTTGCGGCAATATCTGGCAGGCCAGAGAGTCCTCGTTTATTGCCCCGATGAGCAAAGACTCGCTACTTTCGATCGTCTCTTGTGGGCAGTTGAAGACACGGCCTTTGTGCCACACGTAACAAGCGATAGCGTTCATGCTGCCTCAATCGCTGTCGTGATGGTTCAGAACAACCTGGATGATGCACTGAGCAAATTAAGAGAACATACCTGGTTGCTGAATTTGTCGGACGATTGCCCGCCAAATCTTGGTTCGGTCAATCGGGTGCTTGAAATTGTTTCTGAAGACGAAGACGATAAGCTGGCCGCACGCGCTCGGTGGTCGGTCTATAAAACTCAAGGACACGAGCTCAAGGCGCACCGTTTAGGTGCGTGAATCTGTTACAGCCATGCCGAAACAATTTATTATTCCCATTCAGGGAACTGTAAGGTATGATTTCAATCATAGTAATACTCAGCTGATAAGCTTTAAACAAGTCAGTCATCCCAACAGGAGTTCACGATGAGCGATTTCCATTCAATTTCACAAGATGCCTACGGCGCTTCGTCCGCAGTTGCGCGCAACCGCGTACTTCGCAACACCTACTGGTTGCTGGCAATTTCAATGATCCCAACCGTTTTGGGTGCCGCAATTGGCGTCTACACCGGTATCGCGCAAGCAATGATGGCCAGTCCTGGCATGACCCTGATCATCTTCATGGCAGGTGCTTTCGGTCTGATGTTCGCGATCGAAAAGAATAAAGAAAACTCAATGGGCGTAGCCCTGCTGTTGCTATTTACCTTCTTTATGGGTCTCATGCTTTCGCGCCTGATTGGTTTTGTGCTCGGCTTTGGCAATGGGGCACAGTTAATCATGGCAGCTTTTGGTGGCACAGCCGTGGTCTTCGGCGCAATGGCTACGTTGGCAACAACGATCAAACGCGACCTGTCGGGTATGGGCAAATTTCTGTTCATGGGTGCAGTGATTTTGATGATTGCATCGATCGGCAATATTTTCTTGCATCTTCCCGCTCTAACCTTGACCATCATGGTGCTGGCCATTGTGATCTTCTCGGCTTTCATGCTGTTCGATCTGCAACGCGTGGTCAACGGCGGCGAGACCAATTACATCTCTGCTACCCTCGCCATCTATCTGGACGTGTATAACGTTTTCTCCAACTTGCTGGCTCTGCTTGGTATTTTCGGTGGCAGCAATCGCGATTAATTGCATAAGCGATTAAGTAAGGCCGTTTCCCTTAACCAGCGAAACGGCCTTTTTTATCGCTAGTGCTTTCTAAAATAAGCGCTTCAATGACCCGCAGTGAACGGGTATTTAGCGAAAATATTGCTTATAACGGTCCTGATGCCTTGCTCGGATTCGTCCTGACTGGTGCTCCTGACGTTAGTCGTGCTGACCCCCTGCCACACAGCCTGCTTACGTTTGGCATCGACCAAGTCGATAGTAACCACGCTAACGGTGTAGGTGATCGGGGATAGATTCCAGCCATATTGTGGCCCTCCCCATCTACGGCCTGGGCCAATCGGGGCAGCCATATCAACATAGTCTGTTTTTTGCGTGTCGACTGTCTGAAAATTGACGAGCAGATCTGGCTGTTGCTCATTAAGTACATAACCCTTGGCCGCCATCTGCTCGGCGATTGCCTGTCTAAAACGCTCACCTGCTAATGAGCGATAGCCGCCCTGCATCAATCCATCCGCTTGCATGAAGTTATATGACCGGAACGTCGCAAAATTCGTAGAGGCGTTCACATCCGTTTTAATGTTCGGCGGCACGGCACAAGCCGACAGCATTAAACACGCACTGAACGTCAGGACTTTGCTAAATATCTTCATGCGCCCCCCAATTAGATAGGCTTACAAACACTTTTGTGATTGCTGATCTGACAAGTCAACACAGCTTTACCATCCATGTCGTACTCGGTTAGCAACCATCTTGAGCCAGCTTGATCCTGCCGATCAAGCGTCACAAAACCATACCCCTGGCGGCTAGCAAAGCCGGTCACACCAAGCTGTTTTTGCAGAGCTTCTGTCACCTCATTGGTTTTGGGGGAGGACGCGGTCGCCGTACCACCATTGCCTGTCACGATGACTGGTCCACGGCCATCGTTAAACGAAATCGACTCGAATGTATGAAAATGACCGTGCAAAGACAAGCTTATCCGCTGCCGAACAGGATGTTGCTTATCCAGTTCGCTCATCACGCGAGTAAGACCAGTCTGAAACAAAAACGGCGCACCCGTGTCTCGTGATTTTTCTACTGCCTCGAGGGGATGATGGCTGACGAAAATATTATGGGGTTTTGCGCGCAGCAGCTGATCTACCATCGCCAGTTGTTCGCTGTACTTTTTGAAATTAACGCTTGAGGGGCTATTTTTCTTCTTGTCCGCGGACGAGTCAAACACAACGAGTTGCGCCTCAGTGCCAATCGAGACAGCAAATGGCTCAGAATAATCGCCCGCCTCGTATTCGGCTACTAAATTGCAAGTACGCCTGGCATCCCACACTTGATAATCGATAAAACGAAACCAGCCCTGACCCGAGCGGGCGCACGATTCATGATTGCCACGGGCGAACACCCACGGTGCTTGTTTGAGCAAGGGCGAGGCGGGCTTAAAAAAATCAGCGTCCCAAACGTCGTAACCCTGGCCCCATACAGACCCAGTACAGCCTTTGATGTCGTCAGGACATGGGCTTTCCCGGTATGCGATGTCTCCAACATGAATCACTAAATCAGGATTTTTTGAGGCTGCCTGTTTAGCAATCTGCGCAAACGGCCACTCGACCGGATCCGAACATGCCTGAAACGCATTGTCGGCCGCCTTCAACCGACAACCAGTATCGCCCAACACAACAATTCTCTCTGGCACTGCATTGGGTGACCTCAGGATTTGATCGCCGATTTTGGCTTGTTTCGCGCCTTTCCGCCAGGGGGCTTCGCAACTAGAAACAGGGAAATTTGCGCTTTTACCCTCTTCTGCCGATCGAGCAGCAATGTCGGCTGGTCCAACTCTCAAGGCCATCTGCACGGGGGCCTGCGTATCCCAGGCAATCTGAGGGCAGGAGGATGCTTGGGTCACGGCACGGACAAAGTACTGGCCATCACCGGCAACAATAAAAACATAGGGCGCAGGCACCTCAACGGCTGCAAAGACCTGTGCGATGGGCAAACAAGCACTCAGTGACAAGAACATACGCACCACCGCGCGGATCGCACAAGTACTCATCAAACACCCCCGATAGTCGATCAACTTGAAATTAATTGGCGCAGTTCAGTACAACCAAAACGCTCATAGTTTTTTTCTGACCCGCAAACTCTTTAGGTGGCGCTGGATATCTTGCATTTTGCACCGCCGCCAGAGCAGCACTATCCAGCATCGGCCGTTTGCTCGTGGTTGCCACCGTGGCGTTACTTTGAACACCATCTGTCAGATCAAAGTGTACTTTAGTCTGCCCTGACATCCCCATATTCTGAGCAGCCAGCGGACAACTGACAGCCGCTTGAATCGCCGCATTCACTTTGCTGCGATAGGCGTCCAGTAAATCAGCGCTTTGTTTGCTTTGCGCTTGAGCAGCTGCCGCCGCAGTCGCTGGCATGGCAACTAAAAAACAACACTGACATTTCAGTTGCCGACGAGCGACCAAACGAGCGCTAGCCTGAATTACCCACTGTAAGGCCGCCGCACACATGGATCACTTGACCCGTCACAAAGCCTGCGCGGGCATCGATCAAGCTGGCTGCGATGTGAGCAATATCCTCGGGTAAACCGATACGTTTGACCGGAATACCTTCAATGATTTTTTGAGTCTTTGGAGCGCCAGGCGGATTGCTGCCGTTAAACATTTCGGTGGCAATGGGGCCCGGCGCAATCGTATTGACAGTTATACCGTAAGGCCCAAGTTCAAGCGCCCAAGTGCGGGTCATCCCTGCCAGGCCTGCTTTGAGGCCGCCATAAATCGAACGACCTTCTTTGCCAAGCGACGCGCGGCTGCCCATATTGATGATGCGACCATATTTCTTCGCCTTCATCGCTGGCAGAAAACCTTGCGCCACAATAATAGGGGCTAAAAAGTTCAGCTCAAGCGTTTCTTGTGCTTGTTCGACGGTGATGTCTTCCAGGTTGGCCAGATTGACCAAACCGGCGTTATTGACCACGTTCAGAATTTCTCTACGGGCAGCTAAATCAGCGACTGCCTCGCGAGCACGAACCGGGTTTGCCAGGTCGACCGACTCGAACGTTTCGCCCGGCAAAATGGTCTCTGGCGCGCTACGACTGAAGTTGACGACCTCAAATCCATCCTCTAATAAGCGTTGCACGATCGCCCGGCCAATGCCACGACTGCCACCCGTTACCAATGCAGTTTGCTTGCTCATTCGGATTTAATCCCTTTGTCCTTGATTAGCTTGCCCCATTTGGCTCGCTCACTCGCTTCGAAAGCAGCCAGTTCAGGTCCAAACAACTGACCAGGTGTTGCCGCGGCCGCCGCGTAGGTTTTGATGATTTTTTCTGACTTCAGGCCTTTACGTGAGGCCTCGATAAGAACATCCATCACGTCCTTGGGCGTACCCTTGGGCGCGTAGATTGCGAACCAGGCCGTCACGTCGAAGCCCTTCACGCCTGATTCAGCAAAGGTTGGCAGCTTGGGCGCCAAGGGACTGCGCTCGGCTGAAGTAAGGGCAATCCCCCTGATGCGATTACCCTCGTTAATCTGATTGACAGTACCAGGCAGATTATCAAACAACAAATCAATCTGACCGCCCACGAGCGCAGGGAAGGAACCCGAAACGCCCTTAAAGGGAATGTGCAGTAACTCAATTCCGGTGACCGCAGCAAAATACTCGGCTGTCAGGTGAGGCGATGAGCCAATACCGGGTGTGCCGTAGGTCAGTTTCTTGTCTTTCGCGGCACGCGCAGCGTCGATCACATCCTGCAAATTCTTCCAGGGCGAGTTAACCGACACAGAGACCACGTTAGGGGTCGTCGAAACCAGGGCGATTGGCTCAAAGTCCCTGACTGGATCAATATTCAGTGCTGGATAAATAAATTGATTGATCGATTGTGTACCGATGGTGCCCAAGGCAATGGTGTAGCCATCAGGTTTTGCGCGAGCGACATAAGTCATCCCTACACTACCTCCAGCGCCAGGCCGATTTTCGACAATAACTGTTTGCTTGAGAGCATCCTCTAGGGCTTGGGCGATGGTCCGGCCAAACATATCAGCCGCTCCCCCCGCTGGGTAGGGAACCACGACCGTTACGGTGTGATTCGGGAACTGCTGAGCAAACACACAACCCGCAAACGCGGACGCTATCAGCACAGCGACACCGTAGCGCGCCATGCGACTGATACGCCGATGCACGAGTTGAACCAATTGACTCATCTTTTTTGTCTCCTGTTTATTGTCGGGCAAGCTTACACGAAGCAACTTGGTCAAGACAACTCAATAGTTCGATTATTAGGACTATAGTATCGTCCTTTGAACCCGCTTCTCAGCCTATTTGATTGAATATGACAGCCTCATCGTCAACGCCCACCTCTTTTGCGCAATGCTTAACGGCTATCGTCCAGCGAAGTCCGGATCACATTGCACTCATTGATAGAAACATCCCTACAACTTATCGAGATCTTAATCAGCAAGTAGAAAGGCTCGCCGCTGGGTTTGCAAAACTTGGGATTGGTGCAGATGACCGAATCGCATTGTGGTTGCCCAACTGTCTGGCCTGGGTGCAAACCTTCCTTGCTTGCGCCAGGCTAGGTGCCACCGTACTGGCGGTCAATACCCGGTTTCGCAGCAAAGAGGTTGCGGATATTGTCGGACGAGGCCACGCAAAATGGCTGGTGATGTGGCCTGAATTCAAAGGCATCCCCTTCGCCGAGATTCTGTCGGACATACCTTCTGACATTACTCAGGGACTCGAGGGCATCATCACGCTAGGGACTGCGCCGCAGCGGCTGGGCGGCCATCAGCCTATCCTGTTTGATGATCTGTTGCACTCGACAGAAACCGTACCAGCAAACTATGGCAACAACGGCGTGCTTTGTTACACGACGTCTGGCACAACATCTCTGCCAAAATTTGTCTTACACGATCAAAAAACCCTGATCATGCATGCGCAGGCAATGGTTGGAGCCTATGGCTACGATCAGTCTAGCCGTATCCTTGCAAGCACCCCATTTTGTGGTGCCTTCGGCTTTTCGACCTTGTCAGGCGGCTTGGTAAATGGCTTCACGGTCGTGAGCGAGCCCGTGTCGGATACTGCAAGCACACTCGAACAGATTCGTTTGCATGGCGTGACCCACACGTATGCCAACAACGAGTCAATTCTCAAGCTGCTTGAATCGGCGGCTACCCCCGACATATTCAAGACATGCAAATTATTCGGGTTTGCAAGCTTCTCGCCTGCAATTAGCGAATTACTAACCAAAGCTGAACAAGCTCAGTTGCCAATTACTGGTCTGTATGGTTCGAGTGAGCTGCAGGCCTTAATTGCTGCGCAGCCAACTAACCCCGGTCAGGGTGACACCAGCGTTCGCTATCTTGCCGGCGGCAGCCTCATCCATCCCGAGGCCAGACTGCGCGCGCGCGACCCAGAATCTGGCCAAGTACTGCCACATGGTGAATCCGGTGAGATAGAAATCAAGACTCCCAGCATTATGCTCGGCTATCTGGATAACGAGGCAGCTACCCGCAAGGCATTTACCGAAGATGGTTATTTCAAAACCGGTGACTTAGGCTATACCGTGAGCGATACGCAGTTTGTGTTTCAGACTAGGATGGGCGACTCAATGCGTTTGTCAGGTTTTATGGTCAATCCCGTCGAGATAGAGCAATGCGTCGAAGATCAGCCAGGGGTTCAAGCCTGCCAGGTCGTTGCTGGAACAAAAGGATCCAAAGTATTACCGGTCGCTTTCGTTATTTTGCGTGAGGGCGCGAGTCCTGAGACAGCTTTGTGGACTCAGGCATGCAAGCGCGTGCTGGCAGGTTTTAAAGTACCCGTGCATTTTGAGATCGTGACCGAATTTCCATCGGTGCAAAGTGCTAATGCAGTCAAAATCCAGAAGAACAAATTGCGCGAGATGGCAGACCAGATTCTGGGGTCCATGTCATGACCACTGCCGGGCAAGTCTACTCTCGCAGCCCTCTACCACTTTATCTTCAAGTGGCTGCGATCTTTAGACGCAACATCCAGCGCGACCTCTGGCCACGCGGCTCACAAGTCCCTGCCCTGGACAGCCTGGTCGATACACTTGGGGTATCGCGTGCAACGGTTCGTCAGGCCTTTGGCCTGCTTGAGCGAGAAGGCCTGATCCATCGCTCACGAGGATCTGGCACCTACGTCAATGATGAGTTACCAAAAACAATCAGCATGACCTTGCCTAAAACTTGGGCAGAAACTGTGGCCTTGAGTAATGCGTTAGGCACTCAGACCTTGACGGAATCCAGCAACGATGTCGCACTACCGAGTTGGCTGGGCATGCAATGCCCCTATGAAAAAAGCGGTCACTTTCACTACTGGCGACGCATTCACACGACCTCTGCAGGCCCGTTTTGCTATACGGAAGTCTATTTAGCGAACGACATTTACGAGAAGCATCCTGAACGTTATCGTCATCGCACTGTGGCTCCGATCCTCGATTCACTGCACGGCACTGAAATCAGTCACGCTGAGCAACTGCTCACCATTATCGAGGCTGGCTCAGATTCGGCCGAAGCTTTGCATCTGCCACTAGCCACACCGGTCGCCGAGCTCAGACGTTATGCCTGCATCGGTGAGCGCGTCATTTATTTCACCCGACTCGAAGTACCTACCCGCTACGTACAAATCACTTTTGACTTGATGGAGCAGCGCTGACATGTTTCACGCGAATTCCTTATTACTACCGTTTTTCACTGATGAACATCGGGTAATGCACGATTCTTTACACGAGTGGTGCCGTGAGCATTTCGCCTCACGCATCCACACTGGGTCAGTTGATCTGTATTGCCAGAAACTAGTCCGGCAACTGGGCGAAGCGGGCTGGCTGCGTTATAGCGTGCCAGCAGCCTACGGTGGTGAGCTGACTGAAATCGACTCTCGCAGCCTTTGCTTGTTACGACAAACCCTGGGCTACTACGACGGCTTGGCGGATTTTGCCTTTGTTATGCAAGGCTTAGGGTCAGGTCCGATCTCTCTGTTTGGCTCAGAAGAGCTCAAAGCCAAATATTTACCCAACGTAGCAACGGGGGACCAGATTGCTGCCTTCGCCTTATCCGAACCCGAGGCAGGATCGGACGCCGCAGCGATGAAAACCAAAGCAACTCGGACTTCTGATGGCTATTTACTCAATGGCGTGAAGACCTGGATCTCAAACGCAGGAATCGCGAATTTTTACACTGTCTTTGCTCGCACTGAAAACGATGAAATAGATGGGGTCACCGCTTTTGTAGTCGATGCCAATACCCCCGGATTGGAAGTCTCCGAGCGTTTTGATCTGGCGGCGCCTCATCCCATAGGCACGCTGACCTTTACAAATTGCCACATCCCGGTATCGCAACGTTTGGGGCAACCTGGTCAAGGCTTCAAAGTCGCCATGCAGAATCTCGATGTATTCAGAGCCTCAGTCGGTGCTGCGGCCTTGGGGTTCGCCGAAGCTGCGCTGGATATGGCTATCGATCACGCCAGCACACGCCAGATGTTTGGTGGCGTCTTGAGCGATTTGCAGATGACGCAAGCGGCCATCGGGGATATGAGCACCGAGATTGATGCGGCAACATTACTCGTCTACCGAGCCGCTTGGGAGCGCGATGTACTCAAGCAACGCACAACCCGCTCTGCTGCCATGGCAAAGTTGTATGCGACAGAGTCTGCGCAGCGAATCATTGATCGAAGTTTGCAAATGTTTGGTGGCTTGGGGGTGCGAGTGGGCCAACCCATCGAAATGCTGTACAGAGAAGTCCGAGCCCTGAGAATTTACGAAGGCGCCACTGAAGTACAACAGGTCATCATCGCCCGAGAAACAATTAAAAACAAAACAGGAGCAACAAAATGAACGGTTCAGAAGCAATGGTTCAAACCCTCTTGGCCGCAGGTATTGACACCTGTTTTGCCAATCCTGGGACTTCCGAGATGCATTTCGTATCCGCGCTGGATCGTGCAACGAGCATGCGCTGTGTCCTTGGTTTATTTGAAGGTGTGGTCACGGGCGCGGCCGATGGCTACTACCGCATGACAGAAAAGCCTGCTGCGACCTTATTACATTTGGGGCCAGGCCTGGGTAACGGCTTAGCCAATCTGCACAACGCCAAACGCGCACACTCGGGCATCGTCAACATCGTCGGCCAACATGCTCTGGATCATATTCATAATGATGCGCCTTTGAATTCTGATGTTGAAGCTGTTGCTCGGCCCATGTCGCACTGGGTAAAAACGACCAGATCTGCGACTGAAGCCCCTATGGATACCGCTGAGGCGATCTCGCAAGCGACCAGCACACCCGGCCGGATCGCCACGCTCGTATTACCAGCGAATTGCGCCTGGGAGAACGCTGATCCTGGTCATTACTCAACGGCTCCCGCTCAAACCGCAGCTGCGCCTCTGAGTGAATCCATTATTGCTATTGCCAAAATCTTGAACGACAAGCACTCGGCTGCCCAAACGACACTGCTGCTAGGTGGTGCTGCCCTACGAGCCAAATCAGCCATGCTGGCTGGTCGCATAGCAGGCAAGACAGGCTGCACGCTCGCCTCCGAGCCACGTAATCCTCGCATGGAGAGAGGTCGTGGTCGGGTGAACATACGTCCTTTGCCCTTCCCCGTTGCCGGTGCAGTTGAGATGTTGAAAGACACCAGACATTTAGTGTTGATTGGTGCGGCTCCACCAGTTGCCTTCTTTGCGTATCCCGACAAACCACGCATGATCAAACAGCCGGATTGCGAGGTACATACACTTGCCGCGCTCACACATGATCTCGAAGCGACGCTGCAAGGCTTGTGTGATGCGCTTGATGCGGGTTCTACCGCACCCGCTGATTTTGCTGCTGACGACAAAATCATCACTGAATTACCAACTGGTGCTGCCAATGCTGACAACGTAGGTTACGTCATTGCCGCGACGTTACCGCCCAATGCAATTCTGATCGATGAAGCCGTCACGTCTGGCCGGCAGTTGTTTAAAACCATGCCCATGGCAAATGCTCACGACTGCCTGGATATTACCGGAGGATCGATTGGCTTTGGATTGCCCTGTGCCGTGGGTGCTGCGGTCGCTTGCCCTGATCGCAAGGTAGTTGCCCTGATTGGTGATGGCAGCGCCATGTACACCATACAGTCACTCTGGACCATGGCACGAGAGCAACTCGATGTCACCGTGGTGATTTTTGCCAATCGCTCTTACCGAATCTTGCGCGGTGAACTAACCAATATGGGTGGGCCGGCAGCTGGTATCAACGCAGCTCGTATGCTGGACCTTGACAAACCCAATCTGGACTTTGTCGCCATCGCCAAGGGACACGGTGTCCCCGGGGTTCAGGTCGATAACCTCGAGGACCTAGCCGCTGCGCTGCGCGTCGCCGCACACGAGAAAGGACCTAAATTAATTGAATTAGTTATGTAACAATACCCATTGATCGCTTATAAAAAAACAGGAGACAAAGTCATGAAATGTTATTGCGTCATTAACTTCCAGCAAGCCCTGCAAATGGTGGATCGCCCCACGCCTACCCCCACTGGCACTCAGGTGTTATTGCAAGTGCGTGCGGCCGGCGTTTGCCATAGCGATCTGCATATTTGGGAAGGTGGCTACGACTTGGGTCATGGCAAGCGCCTTTCACTAAAAGATCGTGGGATCAACCTGCCACTCGCCATGGGACATGAAACGGTCGGCACTGTCGTTTCCATGGGACCAGATGCCACTGGTGTTGAGAAAGGTAAAAACTATGTGGTGTTCCCCTGGATTGGTTGCCGCCAGTGTGTTGCCTGCCTGGAAGGAATGGAAAACCACTGCTCGGCACCGCAATACCTGGGCGTATATCGCGATGGCGGCTACGCGGATCACATCGTTGTGCCAGATGCTCGATATCTGGTTGACATTGGTGATCTGGATCCAGCGACGACCGCACCTTATGCTTGCTCAGGCCTGACGACATATAGCGCGTTGAACAAAGTCGGTGCTAAAACCTTTCAAAATCATCCCGTCGTCATCATGGGGGCCGGTGGCCTCGGTCTCATGTGTCTGGAATTAGTCAAGGCTCAAGGCGGTGCGGGCGCCATTGTGGTGGACATCGACCCAGTCAAGCGTCAAGCAGCCCTGGATGCCGGTGCAATGGCAGCGATTGATGGAAACGCCCCCGATGCGGCCCAGCAGATTATCAAGGCTAACGGGGGCAAGATGGTTCAGGCGGTCATTGATCTGGTAGGTGCACCATCGACCACGCAAATCGGTTTTGACAGCATTATTAAAGGCGGCAAGCTCATCATCGTCGGTCTGTTTGGTGGCGCTTCACCTTGGCCAATCGCCTTTATTCCTATGCGTGCCATGCACATCATTGGTAGTTATGTGGGTTCGTTACAAGAGTTTCACGAACTCATGGCTCTGGTTCGCGCAGGCAAAGTCAAACCGATTCAAGTGACCCGTCATGACCTGAGTGAGGCGGATGCTGTGCTGGCATCACTTCATCACGGCAAGGTGACTGGCCGCGCTGTTTTGACTGCCTGATATTTTTGTAAGGCGAGAAACACCTGGCGGGTTGCAAGCGGTTTACCAGCCAGGTGTTCGGTGAGTTGTTCACGTAAAAGGGCTCTCAGTTCGGGCTCTTTTTGCAGATCGCTGAAATCAGGTTCATCCGCATCCAGGCCGTAACCAGTTTCCCTCAGCAAGATCCACTCAAAACGTCGCAGGGCGCCTGCCGCTGCGCCACCGGCAGCCAAACTTTGTAAAGTCGTTACATAGGCATCAAATAAACCAGGGTGCGCATCTTCGCGAGGAAGCAGGCGAAACAACAATTCATTCATGTACCAGCAGGACATCATGGCGGGCCCGTTGAGTGCATGAATACCGGCGCATTCAGCACGGGTGAGTGTTTTGACCTCACCAGCCCCAGTCCAGGACAAAAGCAGAGGCTGAAACACAGACAACACCGATCTCAAGGCTGAGTTGGGTCGTTTAGCCCCTTTAGCAACCATGCTCACCCAGCCATGATCACGGGTAAAGGTCTGCAGAATGAGGGAGGTTTCTCGCCAGGCCGTTGAGTGCAACACATAGCCTGGAACTTCATGCACGCGTTGCGTGCGTCTACTCATAGCCTAGATCACGCAGGCTGCTTTCTTTATCAGCCCAGCCTTTACGTACTTTGACATAAACCTCCAAGTGCACAGGTTTATCAAGCAGTTTAGTAATGTCCTGACGCGCTTCTGAGGCGATACGCTTCATGTGGCTGCCACCCGCCCCTAACAAAATGGGCCTATGACTATCGCGCTCAACAATCACGCAAGCAGAAATCTGAGCCCCCTTATCGGTCTCATCCCATAGCTCTATCATGACCGTGCACGCGTAGGGTAGCTCATCACCAACCAGGCGAAAGATTTTTTCACGGATTAGTTCAGCCGCGATGAAGCGCATGGATCGGTCGGTCAGCGTGTCAGCTTCAAAGAATGCTTCATTCTCGGGTAACCGTTTAGCAATTTCATCGAGCAGCTGATCGAGTTGATGCCTTTTATTTGCGCTGACTGGCACAACAGCATCAAAAGGGTATTGCGCCACGATAGATGCAACAAAAGGATACAGTTCGTCGCGATTTTTGATCTCATCTATCTTGCTGATGACGAGGATAGTTCGGGCGGGTTCGTGTAACAAAGCAAGTAACTTTGCATCACCCGGCGACCACTTGCCCGCTTCAACCACAAACAGGACAACATCAACGTCGGCCAGCGTTTGTGTCACGACACGGTTCATCATCTTGTTCATTGCCCCGCCGTGACGAGTTTGAAACCCCGGCGTATCAACAAATACAAACTGCTCGTCGTCACGCGTCAGGACGCCCTGGATACGATGCCTGGTTGTTTGAGCTTTCCGTGAAACAATTGAAATTTTGCTACCGATCAGCGCGTTAGTTAGCGTCGACTTACCCACGTTAGGACGCCCAACCACCGCAATGAAACCACAACGGTGGGCGGGCGTTGTCGCTTCTGTCATTTGAGTTCCTGGGCGACGGCTACGGGTAGCGTTAATTGCGTGGTTTTACGCGCACGACTGGCTCGCTTCTTGGCAGGAGCGGGGTTGGCAGCAAGCGCGGCTTCGAGAGTCAGTTTGGCTGCCGACTGCTCTGCGGCACGGCGACTAGAGCCCGCCGCAATCAGCTTCAAATCCAGAACTGGCACGCTGCACTCGACCTCAAACTGTTGGCTATGTGCAGCACCGTGCGTAGCGATCACACTATATATCGGTAGTGCCAGCTTGCGGCTTTGTAAAAACTCTTGCAACAAGGTTTTGGCATCCTTGCCCAAGGTCAAGGGATCGACACTCGCTAAGATAGGAACGTAAAGACTCTCAATGACATGCTTCGCGGCTTCAAAGCCGCCGTCGAGAAACACGGCCGCCAGCACCGCCTCAAACGTGTCGGCAAGGATCGAGGGGCGCCTGAAACCACCGCTCTTTAACTCGCCTTCACCCAGACGCAAGTAACGGGATAGATCGAGCTTTTGCGCAATATCTGCCAGAGAAGCCTGCTTCACCAGATTAGCTCTCACGCGCGAGAGATCACCCTCGTCCAGAGAACCATAATGGGTAAATAGCAATGCCGATACCGCAACGTTAAGTACTGAGTCACCAAGAAACTCGAGGCGCTCGTTATGCTTGGCCCCGTGACTGCGATGCGTCAAAGCCTGCTCAAGCAAGGCAGGCTTTTTGAAGGTGTAGTCGATCGAGGACTCAAGCGAGGCGAGTGACATTAATTAAAGGTACCAATACGGCCGAATTTGCCAAAATTCATCCAGATCAAAAAAGCACGCCCGACGATATTTTGATCAGGCACAAAACCCCAGTATCTGCTGTCAAGACTATTGTCCCGATTATCGCCCATCATAAAGTAACCGCCCTCGGGAATTGTGCATTTGACACCATTTCTAAGGTATTCGCAGTTTTGCCGATTAGGGAAATTCCAAGTTGGTGCTAAATCCTGATATTTTCGCTCATCTAGCAATATTTGATGGTTAACATCGCCCAATTGCTCTGAATACTCTGCCGTATAGGCAACACGATCGGGCTCAAAATATTCACCCGATTTAGTCCGAACGATCTCCTTACCATTGATAAAGAGCTTTTTATCGAGATACTCAAGCTTGTCGCCAGGCAGACCAACTACTCGTTTGATGTAATCCAGCGTAGGATCCACGGGATACCTAAACACCATCACGTCACCGCGTTTGGGTGAACCAATTGGGATAATTTTTTGATTCAGGACAGGAAGCCTAATCCCATAATTAAACTTGTTCACCAGGATCAGATCGCCCGACTCTAGCGTTGGCAGCATCGAGCCCGAAGGGATGCGGAAAGGCTCGACTACAAAAGAGCGCAACACAAATACAAACAAGATCACCGGAAAAAAACTGACTGCATATTCGACAAGCCAATTGATTTTGCCGTTACTGGCACGCAAAGCAGCTTCTTGTACCATGGCATCTTCTTGCGACAAACCAGCCCAGCTGGGCCGGGCGCTGGCGAGCGCAGCTTCGACCCGGGCGGCGCGAAGGCGACGAAGCCAGAAGTAATCGAGGCCGTAGATGACACCTGTCACCACCAGCAAGACGAACAATATCAGTGCAAAATTCCAGTTCATGTTTGACCTGAGAGGCAAAATTTATTTATCTTCGACCTGCAAGATTGCCAAAAAGGCCTCTTGCGGGATTTCAACACTGCCGACCTGCTTCATGCGCTTCTTACCGGCTTTTTGTTTTTCGAGCAGTTTCTTCTTACGACTAATATCGCCGCCGTAACACTTGGCCAAGACGTTTTTGCGCAAGGCCTTGACGTTTTCACGGGCAATGATCTCTGCGCCGATTGCAGCCTGAATCGCAACATCGTACATCTGCCGAGGGATTAACTCGCGCATTTTAGCCACGACCTCCCTACCACGATATCTGGCATTGGATCGATGACAGATCGTGGATAACGCATCGACTTTATCAGTATTGATGAGCACATCGACTCGCACCACGTCGGCAGCCCGGTATTCCTTGAACTCATAGTCCATCGACGCGTAACCACGTGACACTGATTTCAATTTGTCAAAGAAATCCAACACGATTTCAGCCAAGGGAATCTCATAGTGCAAGTGCACCTGTCGACCGTGATAAGTCATGTCCAGCTGATTGCCGCGCTTGTTATTACACAAGGTCATCACCGGGCCAACATACTCTTGCGGCATAAACAGCGTCACCGTGACAATGGGCTCGCGCACCTCTTCAAGCTTGCCGATTTCAGGCAAGCGCGAGGGACTTTCAATATGAATGACAGTGCCATCACGCTGTAAAACCTCATAAACAACTGAAGGCGCGGTCGTGATGATATCCATGTCGAATTCGCGCTCAAGCCGCTCTTGCACGATTTCCATGTGCAATAAACCCAGGAAGCCGCAACGAAACCCAAAACCCAATGCCTGCGAAACTTCAGGCTCGAACATCAGCGCCGCATCATTTAGCTTAAGTTTTTCAAGCGAATCACGCAGTTGATCGTATTCACTACTTTCAACTGGATACAACCCGGCAAATACCTGAGGTTTGACTTCTTTAAAGCCTGGCAAAGGCTTATCGGCAGGTTTACCAGCGATCGTGATGGTGTCGCCCACTTTCGCATCAGCCAGGTCTTTGATCCCAGCGATGACAAAACCCACCTCACCTGCAGAAAGCTGCACTCTTGGCTGTGACTTCGGGGTAAAAACGCCGATCTGTTCACAGAGGTGCGCGGCACCGGTTGCCATAAAGGAAATTTTGTCTTTGGGCTTCAACACGCCGTTGACAATACGAACCAGCATAACCACGCCTACGTAATTATCGAACCACGAGTCGATGATCAAGGCTTGCAAGGGTGCTGCCGGATCACCAACAGGCGGCGGGATACGCGCCACGACAGCTTCAAGAATATCGTCTATCCCCATCCCGGTTTTGGCGCTCGCCAGAATTGCATCGGTCGCATCGATACCAATGACGTCTTCAATTTCTTCCCGAGCGCCCTCAGGATTGGCCGAGGGCAGATCCATTTTATTCAGGATGGGAACAACTTCAACGCCAAGTTCGATCGCGGTGTAACAGTTAGCCACCGTTTGGGCCTCGACCCCCTGCGAGGCATCGACCACCAGCAAAGCCCCTTCACAGGCAGATAGCGAGCGGCTGACCTCATATGAAAAATCGACGTGGCCAGGTGTATCAATGAGATTGAGTGCGTAAATCTGTCCGTCAGCCGCTTTATATTGCAACGCAGCTGTCTGAGCTTTGATGGTGATTCCACGCTCGCGCTCAATATCCATTGAATCGAGGACTTGGGCTGACATCTCGCGGTCTGCAAGGCCACCACAACGCTGAATGAGACGATCTGCGAGGGTAGATTTGCCGTGGTCGATATGGGCAATAATCGAGAAATTGCGGATGTGCTGCATAACGCCTAAAAAGAAGTCTAACTGCCTCAGATCACCTGAAAAAGGTCATTGATCATACAAAAGGGGCGATGAACGCCCCTTTTCATGCGGCAAACCTCTATTCTAGCCGTTCTGGATAGAAATATGGTTTGCCACCAGGCCACTTGGGATATAGACTGCTATTCCTCGCCTTTACTCTGTCTGATCGCGACCCACTGCGTTTGCTCGCCGCGACGAACCATTAGACCCAAAGGCTTGCCTTTATCAGCCGAGGATATAAGTTTGGCGAGTTGCTCTGGGCCAGTCACGTCAGTATCGTTAACTGCCAGAATAATATCGCCTGCCGCAATATCTGCTGCGGCAGCTAAACCACTGACCTCGCTGACCAGAGCACCACCTTTAATTTTGAGCTTTTTCTGCTGGTCAACAGGGACTGAGGCCACTTTCATACCAAGTATTTCGGTTGTCTTTTCCGTTTTCTTGTCCTCAGGCTCAGACTCTTTTTCGGCCCCTTTGTCCGTCATTTTCATTTGAGCAACAACCACACTCAGGGTAATTGTTTTACCTCTTCGCCAGACTTCGACAGATGATTTGGTCCCAGGCTTGGTTTCACCGACTAGTCTTGGCAAATCAGACCACTTAATAATGGGCTTACCATTGAATTTAAGAATCACATCACCTGGTTGCACACCAGCTTTATCAGCTGGCGTATCCGCCTCTACCCCGCTGACCATGGCACCTTCTGCTCTGGGCAAACCCAGCGCTTCAGAGACATCTTTGGTCACTTCACCGATTTGCACGCCGATGCGACCACGAGTGACTTTTCCGTTTGAGCGTAACTGATCAACAACCAGCATGGCTTCATCAATTGGTATTGACAGGGATACCCCCATGTAGCCGCCGCTTCGGGAGACGATCTGCGAATTGATACCCACGACCTCTCCGTTCAGATTTAACAGTGGCCCACCCGAGTTACCAGGATTGACTGCCACATCCGTCTGAATAAAGGGCAAGTACTCTCCCGTGTCGCGCCCGATAGCACTGACAATACCCGACGTTACCGTCGATTCAAGCCCGAAGGGTGAGCCAATAGCAAGAACCCACTGCCCTTTCTTGAGCTGCTTAGGATTGCCGATGGCGAGAGCAGTCATCCCTTTCGCTTCAATTTTCAACAGCGCCACGTCTGTGCGTTGATCGCTCCCAATGACTTTCGCCTTGTATTCTTTGCCACCAGGAACAGTGACCAGGATTTCAGACGCTCCTTCGACCACGTGGTGATTCGTCAGGATATAGCCATCATCAGAAATGAAGAAACCGGACCCCACGCCCCGAGGCACGCTACGCTGCTCTGGCTCTGGCTGATTTTTACCCTGTGGTGGCTGCCTACCCTGGGGTGGCATTGGCGGCATGCCGGGAACTTGAAAGTCCGGACCAAAGAAATGCCGAAACGCCTCGTAGGGATCTTGCCCGCCGCCTGGTCCGAAGCCTGGCGCCCTTACCGCAACCTTGGCCATCGTGCGGATATTAACAACAGCCGGCTCAACCTGTTCAACGATCGTAGTGAAATCCGGTAACGAAACTTTTGGCACAAGGCTGGGGCTTTGCGCGTGCACTGCTAGAGGATTGATCAGACAGGCCCCACACAACATTAATACCGTCAGACCGACTGCCATGGTGAAGCGACGAGTAAGCGTCGTCGGCAGACACACAGATAAACGATACAAGTTTTGCATCTAGCACTCCGTTAGTAACGCAAGCCGCAATTAAGGCGCGGCGTGACGCGGGTTGTATTGGATGGATTTGGCGATTTGCTCAAGTGTCCCTGCTGGTACTTCACCCAGCACCGTCAACCAGAAATCACCAACCTGACCACCGTAAATATTGACTGAACCGTTGCGAGCTGGTCCATGAGGTTTATATTCAGACAGCTCAGCTCGATAAGGTTCAATAAAAATTGAAATCGTCGCTAAGCCATCAGAGAGAATCAGTTGATTCACTCTTCGGTCGCCCGCGAATGCGCGACTCACTTGCAGCGTTGCCACGTAGCCGGGGGGTGCAGGGATTCGCCACCCAAGTGCATATAAGTCAATGGGCTTTTCGTCAGGCTCGACGGTACGCCAGCCATCAAGCGCCCACGATGCCTCAAGCTGATTGTCGGCAAGCGTGGGATTGATCGTCAGCTGCGTAAAGGAAATTTGTTCGATCATGCGTGCCTCATCGGACAGCGTTCGTGCCCGCAATAGCAACGCGGTCTCGTCGTCAGCGCAAAGCCGATAGCCAAACCGGAACTCGTCTTTAGGCACAATATCAACGACTCGACAAGTGCGACCAGCTACGCGAGCCAGCTCTGGCCGCACCTCAATGCTGTAGTGCTGATCAATGGCAGTTGCATCAGATAACAACAAGCCGGGAAACAAATCACCTCGCCGACGTTCGTGCAAAATCGTTTGGCTCTCCGGGATTAATTCACGAACATCGTTGTTCATTCGCAGATATTCGCGAGGCTTTCCGTCGAGCGATTCAAGGCGCTCTCGTTCATCCGTTCCGTCAAAAACATGGGTGATCCGGGACGACTGCATGGTATGCCCATGATGATAGGTAAACACCCCGCGATAATTGAGCGTGTGAGCTGCCTTCTGAATCATCAGTAAAAGCTCGGCATTGGCTGGCCACACTTTCGACGGGCTATTCCCCACCGAAGACTGTGACAGCGCTGGCTGCGCCGATACAAGGGCGGATAAGATCCCGCAGAGCGTGAGCAAGCGTCTAAGCGTTAGCTTCACTTCAAGCCACCAAAAGAAACCTGCCTGACGGCAGCAGGCCCGGCAAGCTGCCGATGCGCAGCAACGTAATCAGGCGCAACCTCAGCGGAAGCAGCAGCGGCAACACTCGCGGGCGCAGACAAAGCAACGCTCGACTGCGTGCTCGATCCACCCAGTTCTGGCGCAAAGAATGGCCTAACGACCCAGACCACGGCGGCAACTGCTGCCGCCATCGCCAAGGAAGACAAACCGTACTGCCGCAAAATACTCTGCTTTGATCTCAAGACTGCAGTTGCAGCCTCGGGAGCAGGCATCAGGGCTTCTTGCGCTAACGCCTTAGCCAGACGATCTTCAAAGCCTGGCTTGAGCGAAAGCGCGAGCTCGGGAGTACGCAAGACATCACCGATCAAGTGATAGGTCTGCCAAGTTTGTCGAGCCGATTCATCGAACACCTCTGGTGTTAATGAAGTATCGGCATCCCCATCCATCCAGGCAGAAATTGATTGTGCCAATCCATCACCGGTAGAGGCTGTATCGGTCTGATGGGTCGCAGATGTAGTCATGACTTGGTTCTCCTACCAACGTGTATCGCCGTTACCGCCCAATACAGGCCGCAACTTTGCTGCAATCGATTCACGAGCTCTGAAAATACGCGACCTGACCGTACCGATTGGGCAGTTCATCGTGGCAGCAATATCTTCGTAACTCATCCCTTCAATCTCTCTCAAGACAATCGCAGTCCGGAGATCTTCAGGAAGATCTTCGATACTTTTGTTGACCGTTTCAGCGATTTCGCGGCTTGCCATCGCTGATTCAGGTGTGTTGTTGTCTGTTAGGTTGTCAGTTTCGTTAAAAGTTTCACCGTCTTCGTTCTCGTAGGCATTGGGTGTGCTGGGACGACGACTGTTCGAGGCCAGCCAGTTGCGCCCTGTATTGATGGCGATCCGGTAAAGCCAGGTGTAAAAGGCGCTTTCGCCTCGAAACTGGGGCAAAGCACGATAGGCCTTAATAAAGGCCTCCTGAGCGACATCCTCAACTTCCGAAGGATCCCGAACCATGCGTGACAGCAGACGAATGATCTTGCGCTGGTATTTCAGCACCAGCAAGTCAAAGGCCTGACGTTCGCCCCGCTGCACTCGCGCTACGAGTTCAGCGTCAACGTCTCGTTCACTCAAACCTTGCCTCCGAAGGACTGCAATCGATCACCTTGCCGTATTTGCCAGTTAGTCAAAATTGAAAAGTACCGAAACGCCTGCGCATCCTGGCGATCCAGGGTCTGACGCCAAATCATCACACCCAAGCTTTTTGTTGATGTTTTCGGGTCTACGACAGCGTGCGCGAGAGGTTTCAAGATCAAATAGTATCCAAACATGTTCTTTATACACTGAGACAAGACAACCAGCTGAACCGCCCCGTTCGGTCTGACGAGACGCCATTCAAGATGCGAGTCCGCGATCAGTAACAGTGTATTGACACGATTTCTTACAAATTGTTCCGCAAGGACATGTATCGCGAGCGGACCAAGTACAGAAAAACCGATCCAGACGAGAGCAATATCGTAATAGATGAGGGTCGTAACTGTTACAGCTGAAATTAAAACGGTCGTATATAAATAAATTCGGCTTACCTCGCGCGGGGTATCGAGCGCAATGGTAAGCCTCAGTCTAGCAAGCGGATCGGTCAAACTAGATTCGACGAACAGCCATGGATCCGTTGGTGCCGCCAAATCCAAACGAGTTTGATAGCGCCACCTCAATTTTTACGTCTCGCGCAGCGTTGGCGCAGTAATCGAGATCGCACTCTGGATCTTGATTAAAGATATTGATGGTGGGCGGTGAAATCTGATGGTGAACAGCAAGCGTGGTAAACACAGCTTCGATGCCACCTGCAGCCCCCAATAAGTGACCCGTCATTGATTTGGTTGAGTTGACGACCAGCTTTTTGGCGTGCTCACCAAAAGCCAGCTTCAACGCTTCGGTTTCATTCCTGTCACCAAGCGGTGTCGAGGTACCGTGAGCGTTGACGTACTGTACCTGATCCGGATTGATGCCTCCGTTTCTCAGGGCATGTACGATCCCGCGGCGCGGGCCGTCCCGATCTGGCGCAGTAATGTGGTGAGCGTCAGAACTCATCCCATAACCAGCAAACTCGCCGTAAATCTTCGCGCCGCGCTTTTTGGCGTGCTCATACTCTTCGAGTATCAGAACACCAGCCCCTTCACCCAAAACAAAACCGTCGCGATCTCTATCCCAGGGACGTGACGCAGTGGTTGGATCGTCATTGCGAGTCGATAACGCACGCATGGCCGCAAAGCCACCAATCCCGAGCGGAGAAACGGTGGATTCTGCCCCACCTGCCATCATCACGTCGGCATCGCCGTACTCGATGAGACGAGCCGCGTCACCGATGGAATGCAAACCAGTCGTGCACGCCGAGACAACCGCATAGGATGGGCCTTTAAATCCCAGCATGATGCTGAGATGGCCAGAAATCAGGTTGATGAGAGAGGCTGGCACAAAGAAAGGCGATATCCGCCGGGGACCGCGCTCAAGATACTCAGAGTGCGTTTCTTCAATTCGTTGCAAACCACCAATCCCGGAGCCGACGATGACGCCGACCCGATCTGCATTTTCTTCGGTGATGCTGAGGCCAGCGTCCTTCCAGGCCTGAATACCCGCAGCGATGCCGTAATGGATAAAAGTATCCATGGTACGAGCTTCTTTCACCGGGATATACGCACTAACGTCAAATTCTTTGACTTCGCCCGCAATGTGCGAGTTGAAAGCCGTTGGATCAAAGCGAGTAATACGCCCGATACCGGATCGACCATTGACGATATTGTCCCAGGCTGTCGCGATGTCATTGCCGACTGGGCTGACGATCCCTAAGCCTGTAATGACGACGCGTCGTTTCACAGACTACTCCTTACTTACTTGACGGCCAGTAGACGCGCTATCGGCCAGAGGGGGCTGACACTGACAAGCAGTATTCAGCCCGACCCGAACTAGTGATTACTTCGAATTGGAAGAGATGTAATCAATAGCCTGTTGAACAGTCGTGATTTTCTCAGCTTCTTCGTCGGGGATTTCTGTTTCGAACTCGTCTTCAAGTGCCATGACTAACTCGACCATATCGAGCGAATCGGCACCGAGATCGTCAAGAAATGAAGAGGCGTTCTTAATCTCGGCTTCGTTAACGCCAAGTTGTTCAGCGACAATCTTCTTGACGCGCTGTTCGATGCTTTCCATGCAGATCTCCAAAAGGAAAAGTCCCGCGCATTATAGCGAAGCGGGGAAAAAAAACTCGTTACAAATACATTCCACCGTTCACATGCAGGGTAATCCCTGTGATGTATGCGGCAGAAGGCGAGGCTAAAAAGGCTACGGCGTGCGCGATATCAGCAGCTGAGCCTAGTCGGCCCAGCGGTATCTGACCCAGCAACGCAGCTGTTTGATTTTCATCGAGCGCTTTGGTCATATCGGTTTCAATGAATCCCGGGGCCACGCAATTCACCGTGACGTTGCGACTGCCTAACTCGCGCGCCAACGCACGACTCATACCCGCCACACCCGCCTTAGAGGCCGCGTAGTTAGCCTGACCGGGATTACCACTCGAGCCGACTACGGATGTAATGTTGACGATGCGACCCCAGCGGGCCTTCATCATCGGTTTCATCACAGCACGGCTTAAACGAAAAACAGATTTCAAATTGGTGTCAATTACCGAATCCCATTCGTCATCTTTCATGCGCATGGATAAGTTATCGCGGGTAATGCCGGCATTATTGACCAGAATTGCCACACCACCTGCCTGACCGAGGGTGTCGATCAAGGCATCGCAAGCTGCGGAATCAGTGACGTTCAGCACGACACCATTGCCACCATAGGGTTTGAGCATGGCAGTTACGTCGGCAGCGCCCGCGGCCGTTGTTGAAGTACCAGTCACGATCGCTCCTCGCATGGCAAGCTCAAGAGCGATGGCTTTACCAATCCCTCTTGACGCACCCGTGACCAACGCTATCTTGTCTTTCAGATCCATGTTGTTTTCCATCTTTTGAGGCGATCAGGCGGCTTGGGATACAGCTTCAATTGCTGTTCTCATTGAGTCTGGATCGGTCACGGCAAAAGCTTGCATGTCAGGATCAATGCGTTTGATCATCCCCGCTAGCACTTTACCTGGCCCGCACTCAACGATATGAGTGACCCCACGCGCTTTCATGGCCTGGATAACCTCCACCCAGCGCACAGGATGCCAAGCCTGGCGAACCAGTGCGTCAACGATTGCAGCGGGGTCAGAAGGCGCTTGGACATCAACGTTATTGATAACGGGGATCAAGGGGGAATGCAAGCTTAATTTAGCCAGAGCCTGCTGCAACACGTCAGCCGCAGGTTTTAACAAACTCGAATGAAAGGGTGCTGAAACAGGCAATTGCAGGGCGCGCTTGGCACCGGCCGCTTTCGCGGTCACCATTGCACGTTGGACTGCGCCCAGGTGACCAGCAATCACGACCTGCAACGGGGCGTTGTAATTGACCGCTTCAACGACCTCCCCTTCCGCAGCAGCAAAGCATGCGTCGCGGACACCTTGATCGTCGAGCCCCAGCACGGCAGCCATCGCGCCAGTGCCAACCGGAACGGCCGCTTGCATCGCATCTGCCCGTACTCGTACCACACGCACTGCGTCACCAAGAGAGAATACGCCGGCAGCCGTCAAGGCCGCATATTCACCGAGACTATGGCCAGCCATTACGTCGGGTTTGGGTCCACCAGCGGTCAACCAAGCCTGGTACGTTGCCATGCCAGCAGTGAGCATGACCGGTTGGGTGTTGGTCGTTAAATTCAGTTGTTCGGCAGGGCCTGTTGCAATCAACTCGCTCAACTCCATGCCTAACGCGGTCGATGCTTCAGCGACAACGGCAGCAACTTCTGGATGAGCGGACCAGGCGTCAAGCATGCCAACCGACTGTGATCCTTGTCCCGGAAATACAAAAGCAAATTTCATAACAGTATTGTCTAAGCTCAGAAATTAATCTGAAAGTGTAAGCGAGGTTCGCCAAAGAGACTACATTTTTACTAGAACAGATCCCCAGGTGAAGCCGCCCCCTACCCCTTGCAACAGGAGTAATTGCCCCGGTCGCACTCTGCCATCGCGCCTGGCAACGTCCAGTGCAAGCGGGACGCTTGCCGCGGATGTATTGGCATGCTTATCAACCGTCACCACGACTTTTTCACTGTCAATTTCAAGTTTTCGAGCCAAAAAATTGAGAATCCGGATGTTTGCCTGATGCGGGATAAACCAGTCAATGTCAGCCAAGGTCAAACCAGCCTGTTCAACGACGCTGCGGGCAGAGCGATCCAGTACAGTTACAGCCTGTTTGAACACGGCCTGGCCATCCATGCGTAAAAATGGATCACCGACGACTTCCCCATGAGCAACATTACCAGCCGCTTTGAGAATATCCATCTGACTGCCGTCTGCATGTAGCTCAGCCCCGATAATGCCGGGGGCATCGGAGGCTCGCAACACCACAGCCCCGGCACCATCGCCAAACAGGACGCAGGTGCCACGGTCAGTCCAGTCCAGAATACTGGAAAACACTTCGGCGCCAATAACCAAAGCTGCTTTAGCCCGGCCAGCGCGGATAAAGCTATCTGCCGTAGTCAGCGCATACACAAAGCCGCTGCAGACAGCCTGAACATCAAAGGCGGCGGCCCCACGGTTACCCAAGCCAGCTTGAACTAAACAGGCAGTGCTAGGGAAGACAAAATCAGGCGTGGACGTGGCCACAATAATCAGATCCAGTTCACTCGCATCAAGCCCCGCATCCAGCAATGCGGCTTTGGCCGCCTGGATCGCCAAGTCGCTCGTTTTTGCGCCTCTTTCTGCGATGTAGCGCTGTCTGATACCGGTTCTGTCGACAATCCACTGATCGGAGGTCTCAATGCCCTTGAGAGCTAATTCGGCCGCAAGCTCGTCATTCGTGACGCACCTCGGGGGCAAATAGCTACCTGTTCCCGCAATTATTGAATAAGACGTGGCAGCTGTCATGTGTTGTCTCCTGCAGCGCTCTGTGTATCCAGCGATCTGGATTGATTCATCTGCCCAATCGAAGCGGTGATGCGATCCAGTAATCCTGTGGTGACGGCATTGCGCGCCCTTTCGAGAGCACAGCTAAAGCCGTAGGCGTCTGCAGACCCATGACTCTTGATGACAACGCCACGCAAGCCCAGCAAAGCCGCACCGTTATGCTGGCGATTATCTACTCGCTTGCGAAAGCGAGAAAGCACCGGCAATGCTGCCAACCCCATCAAACGGGTGAGCCAACTTCGATTGAATTCTTCTTTGATCATGCTGGCCAGCATGCGGGCAAGCCCTTCGGCAGACTTTAAAACAACGTTGCCGACAAAACCGTCACATACGACCACATCGACTGTACCTTTGAAGATATCGTTACCTTCAACGTTACCGTAAAAATTTAAATTGCTCAGGCGTAACAAATCCGCCGCCTGTTTGACGACATCGTTACCCTTGATAATTTCTTCACCGATATTGAGCAAGCCTACTGAGGGCTGATGCTCGGTAAGATTTGCTTGAGCAAGTGCAATACCCATGATGGCAAACTGAAATAAGTGCTCGGCTGTGCAGTCAACGTTAGCACCCAGATCAAGCACAATCGTTGCGCCGCCAGTCTGGTTGGGCAACAAGGTAGCGATGGCGGGCCGGTCTATCCCATCAAGGGTCTTGAGCACATAGCGAGAGATCGCCATCCAGGCCCCAGTGTTGCCAGCCGACACACAGGCGTCGGCCTGACCGTCTTTCACCAGTTGAGCCGCCACCCGCATCGATGAATCTTTTTTACGACGCAGTGCGACCTCGACTGGGTCATCCATCTGGACAACCTCAGACGCCGCGATTACTTGGTATCGGGAGGGGTCAACATCCGGGAATGATTTTCTGGCTGAGACCAGCGCCAGTTTCAGTTCATCGGGTAAGCCAACGAGCAATAAAGACGCATCAGGATGCTTCTGGGCAAACGCCAGACAAGCGGGAATCGTGACGGGCAATCCCGAATCGCCCCCCATGCAATCAACAGCGATGCGAATAGCGTTCACCACGAGTGATTAACGCTTCACGCAAATGAGCAACATGGGCCTTAGGCCTTTAGACCAGACTTATTCGTCTGCCTTGGTCTTCAAGACCTTACGACCACGATAAAAGCCATTTGGGCTGATATGGTGGCGCAGGTGCTGCTCGCCAGTATTTGGCTCAATCGCCGTAGGGGGATTGATGATGAAATCGTGTGAACGATGCATACCGCGCTTAGACGGTGACTTTTTGTTTTGCTGAACAGCCATGACACTACTCCTGTGGATCCGCGAATTGTACGACAGACCGCTTGATGACAAACTACACCCAAATACAAACTAGACAACATACTGACTAACAATCGTTACTTACCCTTCGCTTTGAGCTGACCCAAGACAGCGAAGGGAGAAGGACGCTGTGCCTCTTCAGGCTGGTCGACCAGACCTGAGTCATCCGCCGAGGCTCCGTTTGCACATAGTTCGTGCTTGGGCACATAGGGCACTTCTAAAATCAATTCATCTTCTATCAACTCACCCACATCAAACTTGGGTGAGCCCACAATTTTTTCCGGCGCATCGGGATCATCATCTTCAAGATCATCCCGATCAAGCTCGGATTCTTGCCTGACCAACTCAAGCGTGACATGGTGGTCAATGTCCAGGCCCAGATCACCCAGACAACGCTGACACTCAAGTACCACCTTCGCCTGAACGCTTAAACTCAAACGCGGACTGCCATCCAAGCCCCTTGAACCAGTAAGCTTGTACTGCACCATGCTAGAGTCAGGCTGCCTGGGCAAGCCTTCAAGTAATCGCTGAAACCGGTGAACATTAAACTCGCCAACAATTTCTTGCTCACGACGTGCAAATTCAATCGCATCGATATGTGGGGGATAACCGTGCATGTAGCCATCCGAGCAAAAAGCGGCAAAGCATTAGATAATAACGTGTTTTTACTCATATCGTCAATAAAGACGACCACTCATGTCAGACGTTCGCCACATGTTAATCCTCGGTTCGAGCTCACGTTATCGTCAAGAATTACTGCAAAGACTAAAAATTCCTTTTTTATCTGTTAGCCCTGATATCAACGAGACACCTCAAGCCGGCGAATCTCCTTTGGCGCTAGCACTAAGATTATCCAAGGAAAAAGCACTCGCCGTCGCGACAGCCTACCCCGATGCAATTGTCATTGGTGCCGATCAGGTCGCCAGCTTGCGAAATACCCCGATCGGCAAACCTGGCAGCCTTCCGGCGGCTCGCGATCAACTTAGCCTCCTGTCAGGTCAAACCGTGATTTTTCATAGCGCCATAACAGTGGTTTACAAGGACTCGATTCAAACGGTCGATACACCCACTACCTGTGTCTTTCGCGAACTCTCTGCAGAGGCCATCGCACGCTATGTTGAGATCGATCAGCCCTGGGATACGGCGGGCGCAGCCAAAGCAGAATGCCTTGGCATTGCCTTGATGGAAAGCATCACCAGCAGCGACCCCACCGCTATTATTGGTTTGCCACTCATCACCTTGACCAGCATGCTGCGACTAGTTGGCTTTGATCCACTCGAACAGGCAAAAATTCATTTATGACGATAACTCTTGGTACGCTGCATTTGATTCCGGTTGGCTTGGGGGAGGCCGCGATCACTGAATGGCTACCTGATGCTGCACAGGCACAAGCCGGTTCACTGACCACCTACATCGCTGAAAACGCCAAGACAGCACGCGCGTTTTTGAAGCTAACCCCGTTGAAGCGCCCACTGCAAGAGATCACGATTCATGAGTTGGGTCACAAAGTTGACGAAAAAATGCTGGTTAACTGGTTGCAACCGCTACGCCAGGGAATCGATATTGGCGTCGTCTCTGAAGCCGGTTGCCCCGCCGTGGCCGACCCGGGCGCAAGAGTTGTAGCGTTAGCTCACCAGTGGGGTGCAAGAGTCAAGCCCTGGGTTGGTCCTTCTTCAATATTACTTGGCTTGATGGCCAGTGGACTGGATGGCCAGCGCTTTGCTTTTCATGGGTACGCCCCAGTTGATGCGACCGATCGGGCACGGCAAATCAAAGTCTGGGAGCAAGCCTCTGCCAAGCAAAAACAAACTCAGTTGTTGATTGAAACACCCTACCGCAATCAGGCCATGTTCAGCACCTTGATCGAACAACTGAAGGGCAATACACGTTTATGCGTAGCCCGTTCAGTGACCACTTCACATGAACTCGTTAGAACGCTGACAATTAACCAGTGGAAGGCCATAGTCCCTCCCGATCTTGATAAACATCCGACGCTCTTCCTGTTTCAAGCAGGCGAATGATGTCAGACACAGACGTGACCCATAGACCACTCACTCGTCACATCAAAAGCAAATTAGTTCTGGTGTTAGCCGCGGTCGCTTCTTTGCTCGCTGGCTGCACACCTTATTCGCCCCAGGAGATGGGTGGATTGGTTATCAATGAATCGCTTTCCTCGCAGGCAAAGAAAAGCAGAGTAGAAATTATTGTCCTGCACTACACAGCATCGAACACCCCGATTGCGAAACTGACACTGACCCAAGAAGCAGTCAGTGCTCACTATTTGGTGACTGACGATAACCCGCCCATTATTTACCGTATCGTGCCTGAAACCTACAGCGCCTGGCACGCTGGCGAGAGCAGCTGGTATGGCAAGTCGGCGCTGAATTCCAATTCGATAGGTGTCGAGATTGTTCATCCCGGCTGGGTAAAAAACCCGAACGGCGGACTGGGGCCGGCGTATCCAAGCACTCAGATCGATAGCCTCATTAAATTAGTAAGTGACATTGCCAATCGATATCAGATCAGTCCCGAAAACATAGTCGGACACAGCGACGTAGCACCTTCACGAAAACTGGATCCAGGGCCAGCTTTCCCCTGGAAGCAATTAGCTGATGCGGGTCTGGGACGCTGGTTCAATGATAGCCAAGCTAATCAGTATCTGCAACAATTCAAGGGGAGAGGCGTCCCTGATGCGCGGTGGTTTCAAAATCAACTCAAGCGCGTGGGCTATGGTGTAAGCGAGACTGGGGTGCTAGACAATCAAACGAAGGCTGCGATTAACGCATTTCAATTGCACTACCGTCCAAGTCAGGTATCAGGTTTGCCCGACGCAGAGACTGCAGCTCGACTGTTGGCACTACCAACAACGGGCACGGCGCTGAATTTTTGACGCACCCATCTTACTAAGCGCCACGCCAGCAATAAAAATAGTACGCCGGCATAGATAGATACTTCCTGGAAGTTATGTTTACCCGCCTTGTGCCACCAGTAATGCAAAATCGCCAGACACGCAATCAGGTAGATTAATTGATGCAGACGCTGCCAACGTTTGCCCAGTCGTTTCATTGAAAACTGGTTTGACGTCAAGGCCAGCGCTGTCATCGTGAGAAACGCGATCATCCCAACCAGAATAAACGGCCTCTTTGAAATATCTGCCAGCATGTCAGTCAGATCAAAGCCTTGATCCCACCCGCTCCAGGCCAGCATATGCAAGGTACAGTAGAAAAAGGCAAACAAACCACACATCCGCCTTAGTCTCACGAGAGCGGGCTGCTTCAGCGCCCGCCGTACCGGAGTGATCGCAAGTGTCACGAGCAGGCAGACAAGGGTCCAGGTACCTGCCGAGCGAGTCAGGAACTCAACAGGGTTTGCGGTCAGATTATCGGTCAAACCCAACCAAACCCATCGAAAAACTGGCAGTATTCCGAGCAAAAACAAGATGGGTTTCAGACGCCCGACCTGTTTGGCAGATAGAGACATATCAGTAGTTCTTTGCCAGATCCATGCCCTGATAGAGCGAGGCAACTTCGGTCTGATAACCATTAAAAATCAGGGTTTTTCTGCGCTTGCTAAACAGGCCGTCCTCACCGATACGGCGCTCTGTCGCCTGGCTCCAGCGAGGGTGAGAGACCTCTGGATTGACGTTTGCATAAAATCCATACTCGCCAGCGGCTGCTTTCATCCAGCTTGAAACTGGCATCTTCTCAACCAAGCGGATCTTGACGATGGATTTCGCTGATTTAAAACCGTACTTCCAGGGCACCACCGCACGAACTGGGGCACCGTTCTGGTTCGGCAGGACTTTGCCATAAAGACCAAGAGTGAGAAGCGTCAGAGGATGCATGGCCTCGTCCATACGAAGACCTTCGTTGTAAGGCCACTGAATCACCCGCGAATTTACCCCCGGCATATTGTCCGGTTGCAGCGCGGTGATGAACTCGACGTATTTCGCATTGCCTGTTGGTTGAACCTGCTTGAGCAACTCGGATAAGGAATAGCCCACCCAGGGGATGACCATGGACCAGCCCTCAACACAGCGCATGCGATAGATGCGTTCTTCGAGCGGCGCGAGCTTGCGCAGGTCATCAATATCAAAGGTTTTGGGCTGTACGACCTCGCCTTCAATCGAGAGCTTCCACGGCGAGGTTTGCAGGGTGTGAGCGTGCTGGACTGGATCGCCTTTATCCAGACCAAACTCGTAATAGTTGTTGTAGGAAACGACATCCTTCTCTGGCGTTGGGGTCTCCATCACTAGGAACTTATTGTTGGGCATTGCGCTTAGTTTTTCCAACGGCTTTGGCGCAGCGGCAAAGAGTTCGGTCGACAGCCCGGACAACCCGATGGTGGCAGCCGTCAGTCCAGCTGCTTTCATCCATTCGCGCCGTGATTGCCAGACCGATTCTGGCGTAATTTCTTTGCTTGATACTTTTGGGTAACGGTATACAGACATTTAGATCCCCTTGTACACAGGTCTCGTTAAAACGCTTCAGTTTGATCACGTTACATGGATTGTGACGCTGTTCTCGCTAATAGCCAAGCTTGTAATTGAGAAATATCCGAGACCATTGCTGCATGTGGATGCGTTCGTAACTCCTCAGGCGGGTGGGCGCCGTAGGTGACACCAACTCCGTGGATACCGGCATTGGCCGCCATCTGCAGATCATGCGAGGTATCCCCCACCATCACCACTTGATCTGGTGCGACCATCAGTTCATCCATCAGTTCGAGCAACATACCTGGATGAGGCTTGCCGAAGGTCTCGTCAGCACACCGGGTCGCTGCAAACTTGTCATGCAAGGCAGTCATTGCCAACGCCCGATTAAGACCGACACGACTTTTACCCGTTGCAACAGCTAGTGTGACGTCCTGAGCCCGCAGCGCATCGAGCATCTCAATCGCCCCATCGAACAATTTTAGTCCTTGATCCTTAGCTAAATAATGGTAACGGTAGCGTTCAAGAAACAACGGTTCGAGACTTTTGGTCAATTGCGGGACCGCCTTGCGCAGGGCGGGCTCAAGCGACAAACCAATCACCCAGGCCGCTTCAGCGAGTGTGGGCACTGGCAATTCGAGATCGCGACAGGCAGCTTGTATGGCAACAGCGATGCCGTGAGTCGAATCCATTAAGGTTCCGTCCCAATCGAATACGACAACTGAATAAGGTTTCATGGCTTAAGCGACTGTTGGGTTTACTGGCCGGCTTGCTGATCAAGTTTTGCAAGGATGACCTCACAAGCACTGGGTAACGGTGCCTTTAATATTAGCGGCTCTTTCGTAATCGGATGTGGCATATCCAGTTGGTGGGCATGCAAGAACATCCGGTTAAATCCTAGCAGACGAAAGCGATCCTTCGTGTCATCTTGTCCATACTTGTCGTCGCCCACGATTGGAAAGCCGCTGGCAGCCAGGTGAACACGGATCTGATGCGTGCGGCCTGTGCGTAACTCTGCATCAACAAGACTGAATTCACCAAAGCGCTTAACCTTGGATACGATGGTGTGGGCTGCTTGACCCTGCGGATCAATCTTTACCCGACGCTCGCCCGACTGGGTGGTCCATTTCGTCAAGGGTAACTTAATGTGCTGCCTATCGTTGACCCAGTCGCCCTCAACTAAAGCAAAGTAATGCTTATGCCCCAAGCCCTCGCGAAACATTTCATGCAAGCCAAGTAAAGCGTTACGCTTTTTGGCGATCAGTAACAAACCCGACGTGTCCCTATCAAGGCGATGGGCGAGCTCTAGAAACCTGGCATCGGGACGAGCCATGCGCAATTGCTCAATTACGCCAAAGGAGACGCCACTACCGCCGTGCACCGCCACGCCGGCTGGTTTATCGATCACCAACAACCCGTCATCTTCAAAAACAACTGGAAACTCCGCGGCGGGTACGTGAGGTGTCTCATTGGGAGTAGGCAGGCGCATGGGCGGTACCCGCACCATATCGCCGAGCTTGAGTTTGACATCCGGTGAGACGCGCCCTTTGTTAATGCGCACCTCACCGCCCCTGACTGCCTTATAAATATGACTTTTTGGCACGCCCTTACACAATCGGAGCAAAAAATTATCGAGTCGCTGACCTTCGTGCTCGACCGTCACTTCGACCATCCGGACGACAGGCGTTTTTTCGTGCTCAGCATGAGGTTTTTTCGGTAAAACCATGTTTTCTTTGCGCATTACGAAAAGCGGCATATAATCGGGAGGCCTTTAAGGGATAAGAAAGCCCTCCGGCGTAGAGATGCAGACTTATTTGTCGCGTCTCCGTCTGGATCGCGAACGACATTGTACCGTTTGCTTTTTTGTCCCTCGGGTAACTGGTTGCTGATCCTTTTTCAGCAAGACACCGTCGTATCCCTGCACCAGGTGATTCTGATTTTTTTGCCTGTTGTTCTCAGCATCTGTTTAATACTGTCATCCACTATTGTGATTCTGACCTTTCTGCTGAATGAACCGAGCGCCATTGTGCGCACCGTGCTGGTCTGACCGACCGAAAGCCTTGCGCGCCTGTCTACGGTGCGAGGCCCGTCTTGTCTGTTTGAGTGCTTCGCCCCTGGTTTCCCGTGGTGGCTTGTCGCCTTTGCGATTTGCCAATTGAAACGGAGAAACCACAAATGAAACGAATGTTGTTTAATGCAACGCACCAGGAAGAACTGCGTGTTGCTATCGTTGATGGCCAAAAGCTCATCGACCTCGACATTGAAACCGCCGGTCGCGAACAGCGCAAAGGCAATATCTACAAAGCAGTAATCACTCGCATTGAACCCGGTCTGGAAGCCTGCTTCGTCAACTATGGTGAAGAACGCCACGGTTTTCTGCCCTTTAAAGAAGTCGCGCGCTCCTACTTTAAAGAGGGTGTGGATGTTCGTACCGCCCGCATTCAGGATGCGCTGAAAGAAGGTCAAGAGATCATCGTTCAGGTCGAGAAAGAAGAGCGTGGTAACAAAGGCGCTGCGCTTACGACCTTTATCTCACTGGCAGGACGCTATCTGGTCCTGATGCCTAACAATCCTCGTGGTGGTGGTGTCTCCCGCAGAGTCGAAGGCGAAGATCGCCAGGAACTGCGTGAAAACATGGATCAGCTCGATATCCCCCAGGGGATGAGCATCATTGCACGCACCGCCGGCATCGGTCGTTCGGTTGAAGAATTGCAGTGGGATTTATCCTATTTGATGCAACTCTGGACCGCGATCGACGGCGCTGCAAAAGAAAATGCGGGCCCAATCCTGATTTATCTTGAATCAAGCCTGGTCATCCGCGCAATCCGGGATTATTTCTCCCCGGATATCGGCGAAATCCTCATTGATACGGACGATATTGCGGATCAAGCCAGCGCGTTCATGAGCGTAGTTATGCCTGACAACGTGTCACGGGTGAAGCGCTATCAGGATGACGTTCCCCTCTTCTCCCGTTTCCAGATCGAACATCAAATCGAGACCGCCTACTCGCGTACGGTCGATCTGCCTTCAGGCGGATCGATTGTGATCGATCACACGGAAGCGCTGGTCGCCGTTGATGTCAACTCCGCTCGCGCGACACGTGGTGCAGATATTGAAGAAACTGCCCTTCGCACCAACCAAGAAGCGGCGGATGAAGTAGCGCGTCAGTTACGTTTACGTGACTTGGGTGGCCTGATTGTGATCGATTTTATCGACATGGAAGACACCAAAAATCAACGCTCGGTTGAAAACCGCTTGCGTGACGCTCTGCACTTTGACCGTGCCCGGGTACAAATGGGTAAGATCTCCCGCTTTGGTCTGATGGAGCTTTCGCGTCAGCGTCTGCGTCCTGCCCTGAACGAAGGTTCTCACATCACCTGCCCTCGTTGTAATGGCACCGGAGTGATCCGCGACGCTGAATCAAGCGCTTTGCAAGTCCTGCGCCTGTTGCAGGAAGAGGCGATGAAAGAAAATACCGCAGCGGTCCATGCACAGGTGCCGGTCGATGTTGCCACCTTCTTGCTCAACGAGAAGCGCAGCGACATCACCAAGATCGAATCACGGCTTAAAGTGAACTTGATCCTGATCCCTAACCGTCATCTCGAGACCCCGCATCACCATATCGAGCGACTGCGTCACGATGACCCTCGCCTGGAAGACGTAAAGACTAGTTTCGACCTGGTCGACGCACCTTCAACGGACATGAGCTGGGCACCGAAAGAACAAGAAGTCGCTATTAAGCCAGAGGCTTTGGTTAAAGGAATTACCCCTGCCAAGCCAGCCCCGATCTCGACGCCATCACCGCGGGCAGCTAAAGCCGCTGCAGAACAAGCCAAAATTGAATCGCCGGGTTTCTTCAAGCGCTTGATGGGCTGGTTGACTGGTTCCGGTTCTGCGGAGGTTGCACCTGTAGTGGCACCCGCCACGACTGAGACACGTGACCGACCCAGACGGGAAGGTGGCGATCAACGCCGTGGCAATGGCCGCAATCAGCGTGGTCGTCGCAACGGCGAACCACGAGGCGAAAGCCGCAACAACGTTAATGGTGACGAGAGCTCCAGCGAGAACAATCGTCGTCCGCAGCAGAAGCAAGTTCGAGACGATGAGCGCAGCGGCGCACCTCAACGCGCCCCAGCAGCCAGCAATGGTGAGCAAGGCGAAGAGCAAGGCTCACGCAACAACCGCAACCGCCGTGGTCGCGGTCGTAACCGTCGGGAAGAAGGCCAAGACCTGGCTCGTACAGGGGCAGACGACGAGAAATTGCAGGGGCTGAATCCCGCGCCAGTATCTCAGTCTGATGACTTGGCTAAGAACCATTCTGACACCAGCTCGGACGAGCTCGATCAATTACGCGACGATGCTCAGGCTGGCGAACAGAGCGATCCGGAGCGCAAACGCCGTCGTCGTCGCAGTCGCCGCGGCCGTCGTCCAAATGATGATGGTCAAAGTGCTCAGGGTTCAGATGAGCAGCAGTCGGATCAGGAGCAGAGTGATGAAGAGTTTGATCATTCGGCGACTGCTTCCCCCGTTGTCGCTGGCAGCACAAGCCCTGTTGCAGAGACGCATCATGCTCAACCATCGCAAGACTCGATGGCGTTCTCTGTTCCCTCATCGGTATCAATAACCCCAGTCACGGCCCAAGCTGAACAGCCTGTAAATGTTGCGCCTGTCGCTGTCGTTGTGGCAGAGCCCGTCCTGGCAAGTCTGCAGCAAGTTGTCACTGCACCTGTTGTCGGTGAGCCGGTTGTCTCGGTAAGTCATGACGCTGCGCCAGTTGTGGAGGCCCTAGCCGCCGCTCCTGTTGTCGCAACACCAGCGCCAGTTGCTATGCCTGCCCCTGCACCTGTCGTTGACAAAGCGACATTGCACGCGATTGTGCAAGCTGCCGGTTTAACCTGGGTCGAAAGCAATCCAGATCGGGTTGCTCAAGCGTTAGCCAGCTTGCAAACGACAGTTGCTCCGACACTTGGCCGTGCACCTAAGCCAGCCGTAATCGTGTCAAGCGCACCGCTTCAGCAAGTGGAGACCAGGCGGGACTAATCAGCGCTGGTTTTATCGGTAAACAAAAAGGCAATCATGACTGGTTGCCTTTTTGTTATCGGTGATTCAATCCCGCCCAGCAATAACTTGTTGCGCTTTCAATCCGGCGATTTCTTCATCCGCCAAATCTAACCAGTCATGCAGGATCTCATCGGTATGTTGTCCCAACAGGGGTGGCGCATAACGGTAATTTACGGGGCTCGCTGATAAGCGGATCGGGTTGGCAATCAAAGGCACATTTTTACCCAAACCATGCGGCAACTCAAAACGGGTTTGCAGATGTTGCACCTGCGGGTGATTCATCGCTTGCTCGTAGTTGTTAATGGGGCCTGCCGGGACGCCTGCTTTGAGAAAGACCTCTTCCCAATAGGCGCGAGGTTGTTTGCACATGACTTCGGCGAAACAAGCTCTCAGTGCTGCTAGATTGACCATTCGAGCTGGGTTATCGACAAAGCGGGGATCCGTTGCCCACTCTGGGTGGCCAAGCGCTTTTGCCAGGGCTGAGAACTGACCCTGGTTAGCACTCGCGATGATGATATCGCCATCTGCACAGGGGAACACCCCGTATGGAGTGATGGCAGGCGAGGCGTTGCCGGTGCGCTGTGGAATCTTGCCCGTATTCATATAGTTCGATAACTGACCAGAGCTCAGCGCCATCGACACTGCCAGTAACGACAAATCGATATACTGCCCTTTGCCCGTCTCATCACGATGATGCAAGGCAGCCAGGATCGAGACGGACGCGTACATGCCTGTAAACAGATCAATCAACGGTACACCAGCTCGCTGAGGGCCTCCACCGGGCAAGTCATCACGTTCGCCCGTCACGCTCATCAAACCACTCAGACCTTGAAACAGGTAATCGTAGCCAGGTCGTTTAGCGAACGGACCATCCTGACCAAAACCGGTCACTGAACAATAAATCAAACGCTCATTCAAGGCCGACAAGGATGCATAATCCAGACCATAGCGAGCTAAATCACCAACCTTGTAATTCTCGATGCAAATATCAGCTTGCATAGCGAGCTGACGGATGAGTGCCTGCCCTTCTGGCTTAGACAGATCGACTGCCATCGAACGCTTGTTGCGATTAGCCGACTGAAAATACGAGGATTCGCGAGTAGGCTCGCCGTTTGCATCGGGTACCCAAGGCGGCCCCCACTGCCGCGATTCATCCCCAGGCCCAACACGCTCGATCTTGATGACATCGGCACCGAGATCGCCCAAGAGTTGGGTGCACCACGGTGCCGCAAGCACTCTTGATAAATCCAGTACGCGTAAGGCACGTAATGGTCCGGTCGCCTGTTTTTTCTGATCTGAAGTTTGCTGGTTACTCATGTTCTTAATGGATCTCCATTCCTGCCGCTTTAATGACTTTACCCCAACGCTCGGTATCACGCTGTTGGAGCGTATGAAGATCATCGGGCGTTCCCACGAAATCCAATAAGCCTCGGGTCGCCAGGTATTGCTGACCTTCATCGGACTGCATGGCTTTGTTGATCAAAGCAATCATGCCAGTTATGGCCTCTGGCGGCGATCCTGCGGGCACCCAAACAGCTAGCCATGAAAAGAAGTCATAGCCCTGCTCGGCAATGGTTGGGACTTCAGCTGCGTTCGATACTCGCTTCATCACCGTCACACCCAGGGGCACCACCTTACCAGCCCGCACTTGCGCCATGCCAGTCGCAATATCTGCAACATAGAAATCAATCTGACCACCTAACAAATCCGTCATCGCTTGGGGGCTGGCCTTGTAGTTCACGTTGACCGCGTCAAACCCCGCCTGTGATTTGAGTTGTTCAATCGTGACACGGCTCGCCACAGCTGCACTGCCATAACTGAGTTTGCCTGGGTTCGCTTTTGCAAATGCCACAAACTCTTTCAACGATTTTGCAGGAATCTTCGCAGGATTCGCGATCAGTACGTAAGGGACCCGGGCAAACGTCGCCACTGGCGCGAAATCTTTCTCCGGGTCGAAGCTCAATTTGCTATACAAATGCACGTTGGTTGCATGAGTTGAGTTACCCGAAACTAAAGCGGTATAACCATCAGCAGGGGATCGCGCTACAGCCTCAGCTGCGATATTGCCGTCGACGCCCGGCCGATTCTCGACAATAACGGACTGCCCTGTATATCGCTGGATCATCTCGCCAATAAAGCGAACGGTGCTATCAGTCGCTGATCCCGCTGCATAGCCCACAATAAATTTAATCGGCTTGGTCGGCCATGTTGCATTCGTCGCTTGTGTCTGAATCTGAGTTTGTGCTTGCGCTGACAGCACAGTGCTCAAAGCAATCAACGTAACTGTCGTCACAAAAACTTTACAGGTATGACGAGCTAAGGATGTCGCATCCATATTTGTCTACTCCCTCTTATATTTTTTAATTTGTTACACAGCTGCTAACAAAGATCTTGCAAAGTTAATGTATACCTATCCCCATTTTTTCTACCAACAAGTATGGCACCCGCACCGGCATATCTAGCAGCATCTGCGCAAACGACTTCGCCAATGGATCGGAGCGCAAGCTCGACGTCCCGCCACCACCCAGGGCTTGGTGCATCAGAAAATTCATGCCGTTGATCCCAGGCAAATCGAAACGTTCAACTTCACCTTCAACCAAATGTTTGAAATAGTGCTTCACTTTTTCTACAGTCAATTGCTGACGCAAGAGAGGTAGCAAGTCAACATGACGAGCAATCACCCCAATGTTGGCGTCGTTGCCCTTATCACCGCTGCGGGCCCACGCAAGCTTTACCAGCGGCACCTCGATATCTGAAGCGTCGTAGGCAGGCCGCTCTGCAACCGCAAACAGTGTCGCTGGTTCAAGTTGAACCGTCTTCATTGGGTTCTCTATGTCATAGGTTCGGTCGGCCAAGCGCACCTGAACATGCAACTTGGACTTTTCGATCAAAAACGAAAATAGCCTGATGACTGGCTGAATATCTGCTCGACCGCCGAAGTGACTGCGTGTGCCCGGTCCCATTGATGTGCCGGCTGATATGGATTCTTTCTGCAGAAAAACCAATGCCTTTGCCTGAGGGTGGCGCGCTCCAATTCTCAACACCAGCTCACGTGAGTCCTGTACGCGTATGTTTTCACCGTACTGAGACTCGCAGCCTAATAACTCGACACGATGTTCGCTGTAATCGCCAAAGCCATTGGCCTCCAGTTGCCTGCGGGTTCGAACAAGCAAGGCCTCAGCCGTTTTATGCGCTTTGGTGACTGAATCAATTCCTCTGATTAATTGATTCGTCGTAATCTGATAACCGTCCTGCCAAGTGACGCTCACTTTATAGTGTTGCGAAGGCGGACGGCCAACTGCGCCATCGATGCGAACTCGCTGCGGTTCAATCTGGCGAATGTGTACTTGTCTGAAATCACACACCACGTCCGGTAGTTCATAGCGCGCGGGATCACCGATCTCATAGACGAGTTGTTCTGCCGCCGCACCGACACAAATCAGGCCACCCGTTTTATCTGGCTTGACCAAATCAAAACAGCCATCGTCACTGACTTCAAGCACGGGGTAACCTATATTCGCCCAATCTGGTACGTCCTGCCAGTCAGTAAACAACCCACCCGTGGCTTGAGCGCCGCATTCAATCATATGCCCAGCCAGACTACCTTGGGCAAGACGATCCCAATCCTGCCAGCCCCAGCCGAACTCGAAAGCCAGCGCACCCAGGGTGACGGCACTATCAACGCACCTTCCAGTCACAACAATCTGAGCCCCTTCCGCCAGGGCTTTGGCTATTGGCTGCGCGCCGAGGTAGGCGTTCGCGGACAGCACCTTGGCCGGGAGCGGCTGACGGCTCTGCATGTCGTTGACGCCCTGGTCGCGCAAACCGTCAATGAGGGATGAAACATCGTCGCCCACCACCACAGCAACGTTAGGCTCAAGCCCTAATTCCCGGGCACAAACCAGGATAGCTTGGGCGCAAGAATCGGGATTCAATCCGCCAGCATTCGCGATGAGTTTGATCCCTTGAGCCATGCACTGTTGCAGATATGGTTTGATCACACCTGTCACAAAATCGGTTGCATAGCCCAACTGCGGATCTTTCATTCTGGCGCGTTGCAATATCGACATCGTCGTCTCAGCGAGATAGTCGAAGACGATGTAATCGAGTTCAGGTACGCTCAACAACTGCGGCATCGAGATAGTTGAATCGCCCCAGAATCCGCTGGCACCTCCGATACGAACGAGTTTTTTTCTCATGCCGGATCCTTCGCAGACAAATCAGGCTTGACTTTGATGCGAACCAGCACGCGACCCGCCATCACCTGATCGCCAGCATGACACGAAACTTCTTCAATCTCGCCATCAATCTCTGCGTTGAGCGTGTGCTCCATTTTCATGGACTCGATCACGATCAATGGATCGCCCGCTTTAATTACTTGCCCAACCTGGACGGGGGCATGAGCGATCCGCCCTGCAAGCGGTGCTCTTACCACCCCTGCAGTCGCCGACACCGTCCCGTCTTTAGTTTCATGAATATGGGTCAAGTCAGAGGCACAATAAAAAGCGCCTCGATATTGCAACCATAACTGCCCTTGCGCGTCGATTTCGAAACGAACTTGATGACGCTGTCCATTGAAATCAAACGCCAGCAGCGACGGACTTTGCTCAGCATCCGTCAAGCTCAGGATATCGTCCTGAATTTGAACCTTTACATTCACGACCTTAGCGGACGTTGACGCACCAACTGAACAGAGTCGGGGTCTCGACCCATCGATGACGAGTTTGACAATGTGATTCAAGCCAATCGCATTAGTCCAGCTCTTACCTGTTACCGCATTGGTAAAAATCATGGCTGCAGCGGCTTCGACGACTGCTGGGGTTAGTCCACGAGCCCTCGCCTCAGCATCAAAACAATCGTCGAGAAACGTGGTGGTCGCCTGGCCGTCTTTGAACCGGTGGTGTGCCAAACACGTTTGTAAGAAAGGCAGGTTATGTCTAAGCCCGAGCAAAACGGTTTGCTGACACGCATTGAGCAGTTTGTTGATACACGCTTCACGGGTGTCACCATGCACCATAATTTTGGCCAGCATCGAATCGTAAAAAGCAGATACTTGCAAGCCGGCATGCAAGGCAGCATCGGTACGGGCTATCGTGGCTGGCTCCCAGACCAGTACCTCGCCCGTTTGAGGTAAAAAATCTTCTGCAGTATCTTCGGCACACAAACGGACTTCCATCGCATGACCAGACCAAGTCACTTGATCTTGCGTTAAGGCGAGAGTCTGGCCCATCGCAACGTGCAACTGCCATTCGACCAGATCCAAGCCAGTCAACAATTCAGTGACGCCGTGCTCAACTTGCAAACGCGTATTCATCTCCATGAACCAGAAATTGCCGTCGTCCCCTAGCAGAAACTCAAGCGTACCCGCTCCAACATACTGAATAGCTTTACCCGCTGCAACTGCGGTCTTACCCATTCGATCCCGCAAGATCGCGTCCACCGCTGGCGACGGTGATTCTTCGATCAGTTTCTGATGACGTCGCTGAACCGAGCAATCACGCTCACCCAGATGGATGACGTTACCGTGCTGATCACCAAAGATCTGTACTTCAACGTGCCTGGCATTCAGGATGGCCCGCTCAAGAATCAATTGATCCGAGCCGAACGACGCTAAGGCTTCGGATCTGGCCGCCTGCAGAGCTGCCAACAAGTCTTGCTTCTGCCTTACCAGACGCATACCCCGGCCACCTCCGCCTGCAGCCGCCTTGACCATAATAGGGAAACCAACGCGTTCCGCTTCAACAATAAGCGCCTGATCGTCTTGTGCCAGTCCCTGATAACCAGGTATGCACGGCACACCCGCCGCAATCATGATGTCTTTTGCTTCTGCCTTGTTACCCATCAGCTTGATTGCTTTAGCCGTGGGACCAACAAACACAAGGCCTGCCGCGACAACTGCCTCTGCAAACGCAGCATTTTCTGCCAAAAAACCATAACCTGGATGAATCGCTTGCGCACCGGTTGCGTTGGCTGCATCGATAATTTTGCTGATAGACCGATAGGATTCACTAGCTGCGCTAGCCCCAAGACAAACAGCCTCATCTGCATAACTAACATGCGGGCTGTGGCGATCAGCTTCTGAATACACTGCAACTACTCGTAGCCCGATGCGACGGGCACTACGCATAATGCGCAGCGCAATCTCGCCGCGATTAGCCACTAATAGCGTATTAAACAGATGAGTCACGCCGACCGATTCCTCTGAGGACTTCATCAGAGCGGGCGTTTGGGCAAAATGCCCATGTTCTTGCAGATAATCTGCAACATGACTTCATCTGCACCACCCCCAATAGAGATCAAACGCAAGTCCCGATAGGCACGTGAAACGGGATTATCGAGTGTGAAACCCATACCTCCCCAATATTGCAGACACGCATCCGTGACTTCGCGGCAGAGGCGGCCAACCTTGAGCTTGGCCATAGAGGCCAGTTGAGTCATGTCCTCACCAGCCATGTGGGTGTCAGCCGCACGATAGACCAGGGAGCGAAGCAGTTCGACCTCGGTCTTCAACTCAGCCAGTTTGAAATGTACAACCTGATTATCGAGAATCGGTCTGCCGAAGGCCACTCGATTGCGAGTGTAAGCGATGGTTTCGTTGATACACATATCCAGTGCGGTCACCCGTCGCGCCGCAGCAGATAGACGCTCTTCTTGGAACTGCATCATTTGGTAAATAAAGCCCTTGCCCTCCTCTCCAATCAAGTTCCGCTGGGGCACTCTAACGTCATCAAAAAAGATCTGCGCCGTGTCGGACGACCACATACCGATCTTGTCGATTTTCTGGACAGTGACGCCCTTGACGCGTTGACCATTCTCTTTAAGCGGCACGCACAGCAGTGATTTACTGCGATGAGGCGCGTCGTTTGAGGTGTTGACCAACAGGCACACCCAATCGGCTTGCGTCCCATTGGTAATCCACATTTTGGACCCGTTAATCACATAATCGTCACCGTCCTTGCGGGCGTAAGTCTTGATCGAGGCGACGTCAGAGCCCGCGCCTGCCTCAGACACACCAACCGAAACCACGTTCTCGCCTGAAATAGCGGGCGCCAGAAAGTTCCGTTTTAAATAGTCTGAGCCAAATTGTGTCAAGGCTGGCGTTGCCATATCGGTTTGCACGGCAAGCGCCATACTCACGCCTTGAGCAGCGATGTGACCGATCGCTTCGCAAAACGCGATTTCGAATGAATAATCCAAACCAAGACCGCCGTACTCAACTGGCTTATGAACGCCCAGATAACCGAGCTTGCCCATCTTGCCAAATACCTCATGAGCCGGGAAAATCCCAGCCCGCTCCCACTCATCGACATGGGGGTTAACTTCTTTATCGATGAATTGCCTGACGCTATCCTGCAGTGCAATGTGCTCGCTGGTGTAGTGCATTATGTCTCCTTTATTGTTTTGACTTTAAAACCTGGCAACGCCATACTGAACACGATTGGGTAATCTCAACTGAGCTTCTCTGCAGGTGGCCAAGGTAATAGCCAGTACCTTGCGCGTATCGCGCGGATCGATCAGGCCATCGTCTAGCATCAGACTACTTGTGTAGATGGCACCTGACTGACGCTCGAAATTATCAATAATGGCTTGCTTCTGCTGAGCCAGTGCTTCGCGGTCGGGTTCTACCCCTCGCCGGGCGGCAACTCCCAAAGCAACGATCTCCATGGTGTCAGCTGCTTGCTGGCCGCCCATGACCGCAGTTTTCGCATTGGGCCAACTAAACACAAAACGAGGTCCAAACGCCCGGCCGCACATGCCGTAATGGCCGGCACCATAGGATGCGGCGCACAAAAAAGTAATTTGCGGCACTCGTGCGTTCGAAAGCGCTTGAATCATTTTTGCGCCATGCTTGATCATCCCAGCTTCTTCGGATGCTCTGCCAACGATAAAGCCAGTTGTATTCTGTAGATAAACAATAGGGGTACCTGCTTGATCACACATCTGAATGAACTGGGCGGCTTTAGTCGCCCCCTGTGGATCAAGCGAACCATTGTTACTGATGAAAGCAACGGCATGGCCTTCAACGAAGGCTTGTATACAAAGAGTCGCTGAGCCATAGCCTGCACGAAACTCGGTGAAGGCTGACCCATCGACAATCCGGGCCACCACCTCACGCATATCGACTTTCTTTCGCGAGTCGATTGGCATAATGCCCGCGAGCTCATCAGGATTAAACAGCGGTTCAAGGAAAGCCGGCTGATTTTGAACTTGCCTGTCGCGATTCCAGTCCAGATTACGAACGATATCCCGGGTTAAGGTAATCGCGTGGGCATCGTCCTCGGCCACAAAATCAGCTAAGCCTGATACCGTCGCGTGCATGTCTGCGCCACCAAGATCCTCTTCGCTGGCAATTTCACCGGTCGCTGCTTTGAGCAAAGGAGGCCCTGCCAAGAATGCTCGCGCTCGACCACGTACCATCACCACATAGTCCGACAAGCCAGGTAAATAAGCCCCCCCTGCTGTGGAAGAGCCGTGCACGGCAGAGATAACGGGTAGCCCAGCCGCTGATAGCAGGGCCAGGTTGCGAAACATCCCACCACTATTCACGAACCGTTCAACCCGATAGCTACGCAGATTCGCACCTGCGCTCTCAACCAGCTGAATAAACGGTAGTTTGTTCTCAAGGGCAATATCCTGACAGCGCATGATCTTGCGGCCCGTCATGTTTTGCATGGCGCCTGCTTCGATACCCGAATCGTTCACCACCACCATCACGCGAACGCCATGAACGAAACCAATACCCGCAATCACTGCGCTACCTGGAATACTGGTTTCCGGGTCAGGATTTTCAATACCGCAATAGCCGGCAAGACTCATCAGCTCTAAAAACGGTTGGCCCGGATCAAGCAATCTGGATAGCCGATCCCGGGGCAATAACTGACCTCGCTTGGCGAAACGATCATTCGACCGCTGCGAGGCGAGCATCGTGCGCTGCTGCAATGCAATGACCTCATCGACTAGCGCTTGCATGGCTGCCCGTTGCTCAACATAAGCGACTGAAAACGGATCAATGGATGTTGAGAAGGCTTGCATAAAGTGACACTTTGTCTCTAAGATTATTTATAGTTTATTTGAATTAAAATATAATACACTTGCATTATTTCGTCAAATATTCGTTCAACACCTTTGACCACAGAATGAGTACAAAAAAGCAGAGCGCGTCAAACAAAACCATTGCGCAGCAAGACGACTCAGCGCCAGCTCAGACTCGCTCGCTCGACACCAAACTAGAGCTCTTGCTAGCTGCTGAAAAACTCTTTGCACTCAATGGTTTGCTGGGCGTATCCATGCGCCAGATCGTCTCAGCCGCGAATCAGCGAAATGCCTCGACAATTCACTACCACTTCGGCTCTCGTGACGCCTTGATTTATGCAATCTGTGAATACCGGATTCTGGGTATCGAACAAGATCGTGCCCACAGGCTTGCGCAGTATTTGCAGGCACCTGCCATATTGTCCGAGCGTGTCATCGCTCTGCTTGAGGCCTTACTCTGGCCGAGTGCGCAACCAATTATTGACAGCCACGGACAAAGCTATTTCAGACGCTTTCTGGCTCATAGTTTTGTGAGCGATACAGTCGATTTGCCTGGTTTCATCAAAGGCCGTTTCGATATGGGAATGCGGCAGATCGCCGGGCTATTACAGCAACATCTTACGCACTTGTCCGAGGCCAGCTTCAATATTCGCTGGGCGTTGATGATCCGTTCAGTGACCTACCTGCTGGCGAATCTGGAAGCTCGAGCAGAGGCAACATCGAAAGCCAAGGCGACCGCACTGATCAAGCGTGGCGTGCGCGACATTGCCGTCAGCTTCGCAGGGATGCTGCAAGCCCCTGACAATAGCTCAGCCTGTGACATTACCGAAAAGGTAAAACAATCCAATACAAAAAGGAAGTGAGACGACCAATGACGACGCAGACTGCTTCAGCAATAACTTCAAGCCCACTTCACGAAGAAAACATTGAAGGATTTTTGCTATTAACCTTCAATCAACCAGAGGCACGCAATCCGCTCGGTCCGGAAGTCGTCGCCGCACTAACGGCAGCGCTTGAACGTGCCGAGACAAACGCACAGGTTAGAGCACTTATTCTTAGAGGGTACGGGTCTGTCTTTAGCGCGGGCGGCAATCTGGGTAATTTCAAGGATCGACTGGCAGCACCGATGAATGCCGATGGCAGCGACCCTATTGCAGCCAGTAATAGAGCTTTCGGTGCGTTTTTAGAAAGGCTCAGATGCTTCCCGAAACCAGTGGTGGTGGCAGCGCATGGTGCCGCAATGGGTGGTGGTGTTGGCTTGGTCTGTGCCGCAGATATCGCTATTGTTTGTGCCGATACGAAATTTTGTTTCACCGAGACAAAATTAGGCCTGATACCCGCACAGATTCTGCCCTTTGTGGTCGAGCGCATTGGCGGCAAAGCCGCTAGACGCTTGATGCTCAGTGCAGAGAGATTTTCTGCCGATGACGCGTTGCAAATCGGCCTGGTAGATTTCGTCGCGCCTGACATGGATGCCTTACGTGATCGCCTGGTCAGTGTCTTGAATAGTATCAGCGCTTGTGCGCCCAACGCCGTGATGGCAACCAAACGACTGTCTTACCGTAACGACTGGCAGACCTCTGAAGAGGGGCTCAGCAGATTGCTTGACGACTGTGCAACCGCCTTTGCAGCCGCGATGCGTGACGAGGCGAGCGAGGGCCTGACTGCTTTGCGTGAGAAACGCGCCCCCAGTTGGACGAAGAGCTTCCCGCGGGAAGCTCTTGCTCACTGGTGATCGACGACTAGCGCCTTTGAAACCTCAAGCAACCACCGCATCAATCGGCTGATTCGTCAGCAAAGCAAGCAGCCGGGCGATTTCTTGCCGTAACTGACGACGATCAACAACCATGTCTACTGCGCCCTTTTGCTGCAAAAATTCTGAGCGCTGAAAACCCTCAGGCAATTTTTCGCGCACAGTCGACTCGATCACACGAGGCCCAGCAAAGCCGATCAAAGCACGCGGTTCCGCGATCACTACGTCGCCCATGAAGGCAAAGCTTGCAGAGACACCACCCATTGTCGGATCGGTCAGCACACTAATAAATGGCTGGCCAACCTCGGATAAGCGAGTCAGCATCGCGTTGGTCTTGGCCATCTGCATAAGCGAAAAAAGACTTTCTTGCATGCGGGCACCGCCAGACGCTGCGACGCAAATAAACGGGATACGTTGTTCAATCGCTGCCTTCACGCCCCGAACAAAGCGCTCACCAACGACAGAGCCCATTGATCCGCCCATGAACTGAAACTCGAAACACGAGACGACACACGGGATAGTCATGATGGTACCGCTCATCACCACTAGCGCGTCGGTTTCACCCGTTTGCTCGACAGCCTCTTTGACGCGATCCGGGTACTTTCTGGAGTCTTTAAATTCGAGAGGATCTGCTGATTTAATATCAGATCCAATTTCAAGGCGACCTTCAATGTCGAGCAGCGAATCGATACGGGTACGGGCGCCGATACGCATGTGATGATCGCATTTAGGGCAGACATGCAAGTTGGCAGACAGGTCCTCGTTATACAAAACAGCTTCGCATGATGGGCATTTAACCCACAAGCCCTCGGGTACCCGTCGCGCAGCGATGTCTGACGGCTGAGCCTTGTTGATTCGTGGAGGCAATATCTTACCTAGCCAACTCATTGACGCCCCTCGACAACCTGACGTCCTTGGTTAAGCGCTGTCCGAATTGTGCGAAGCCAATTGGCCCCAGCTGAAATTGCCGCCTCAGACTGTTGATCGAGCGGTAAATCGGCCCACGCCTTAGCCATGGTGTCAATGAGCTTACTACCTATGACGACCGCATCAGCAACATTACCGATGCGCTGAGCGCTTTGGCTATCGCTGATCCCAAAACCCACGCCAACGGGTAGCGTGACATGCCTGCGAATATTGGCCAGGCGTCTAGCGACATCATCCACATCCAGATTGCCAGCGCCTGTTACGCCGTTTAATGACACGTAATAGACATAGCCCTTTGCAATCTTGGCAACTGCGCTGATACGCTCTTCGGTTGAGGTCGGTGCCAGCAAAAAAATCGGTGCAATGTGATGCTCAGCCAGCAAATCGGCAAACTGCGAGATTTCTTCAGGAGGGTAGTCCACCACCAGCAAGCCGTCTATCCCGGCTGTCTGGGCTTTTTCAGCAAAAACTTTCTGCCCCATGCGCTCAATAGGATTAGCGTAGCCCATGAGAACGATAGGCGTTTGCTGATCGGTCTGGCGAAACTGTGACACCATATCCAACACATGTCGCAAACCGACGCCCTGCCGGATGGCGTGTTCAGACGCACGTTGAATCACCGGTCCATCTGCTTGTGGATCAGAGAATGGGATGCCTAACTCGATAATATCTGCGCCTGCGTCGACGAGTGCGTGCATGAGCGGCACAGTCGACGCTGGCAGAGGATTACCCGCAGCAATGTAAGGAATGAGCGCAGCGCGATTCTGGCTGGCTGCAACGGCGAAGGCGCTACCGATCCGATCTGAATTCAATGACATCTATCTATAAACCTTTTATAGCGTCAAGCCCGAATGCTGGGCAACTGTATTCATGTCTTTGTCGCCACGACCGGATAAATTAACCAGAATCACCTGATCCGGACGCATCGTCTTTGCTAATTTTGCGGCGTGAGCCAGTGCGTGAGATGTCTCAAGTGCAGGGATAATGCCTTCAATTCGGCAGCAGTGATGGAAGGCAGCTAAAGCATCTTCGTCGGTGACGCTGACATAAGAGGCTCTATTGCTGTCTTTCAGCCAGGCATGCTCAGGACCAACGCCGGGATAATCAAGCCCTGCTGAGATGGAGTGGGTTTCGATTACCTGACCATCTTCATTCTGCAACACATAGGTGCGATTGCCGTGCAAGACGCCGACCGTACCAGCCGTTAACGAGGCTGAGTGTTTTCCGGTTGAGATACCTTCACCTGCAGCCTCGACACCAATCAGCTTGACGTTCTCATGCGAGATGTAGGGATGAAAAATACCCATGGCGTTCGAGCCGCCACCGACACATGCAATGACAGCATCGGGCTGTTTGCCAGCGTAGAGGGGCATCTGTTCGATCGACTCATTACCGATAACCGAATGAAAATTACGAACCATCATCGGATAAGGGTGTGGCCCCGCGACGGTACCGATAATGTAGAAAGTGTCGTCGACATTGGTCACCCAATCACGCATCGCCTCGTTCAGGGCATCCTTCAAGGTTCTGGATCCTGACTCGACAGGTACAACGGTAGCGCCGAGTAACTTCATGCGATAGACGTTGGGCGCTTGACGCTTGACGTCTTCGATACCCATGTACACCACGCACTCCATGCCATAACGGGCGCAGACAGTCGCAGTGGCTACACCGTGCTGACCGGCACCTGTCTCGGCGATGATACGTTTTTTACCCATCCGTCTGGCAAGCAATGCCTGACCCAGACTATTGTTGATTTTGTGTGCCCCGGTATGGCAGAGATCTTCGCGTTTGAACCAGATCTGCGCGCCGCCCATTTCTTCAGACCAGCGTTTGGCGTGATAGACGGGGGTTGGGCGTCCAACAAAATGCTTCAGTTCGTAGTCAAACTCGGCCAGAAACTCTGGATCGTAACGATATTGCTCATAGGCGAGGCGCAGCTGCTCAATCGCCTGCATAAGGGTTTCTGCTGCAAAGACGCCACCGTAAGGGCCAAAATGCCCCTTGGCATCGGGAAAATCATAGGGTTTCAAAGCGGGCTCCCCGAATAACAATTGGTGTAGGCAACAATATGCCAAAAATCGATACCAGTTAATCTTGAAGTTTAGCAGTATGTCAGCCGGAATAACTCGAGTGCCGGTAGGGACTTACCTGGCAGCTATCGACGCGTCGCGCTTATGACACCATTGACGTCAAGCAGGGCCTGCAGGGCACGCTGAAGCTCTGGTCCATCGTGCACTTCAATCGTAAATCCCATGTGAGCCAACGAACGCTTACTCTGCGTATTGACGGCGATCACGTTCAACCTCAGACGCGCAAATACTTCTGAGAGATCTCTCAATAAGCCTGAGCGATCCTGGGCACGGACGCTTAAGTCGACCGGATAAACTAAGCCACTTTTGACACCCCCCCAAGCCACATCGATTGCTCGCTCCGGCTGGCGGGCACACAACTCGGAAAAGCTTGCACAGTCAGCGCGATGAATCGACACTCCTCGCCCTCGCGTGACAAAGCCCCGGATAGCATCGGGCGGAGCAGGTCGGCAGCATCGTGCCAATTGCGTCAATAACGAATCAACACCTACGACCAAGACGCCGCTCTTGCCACCCAGTGCCGCATTATCCCCACTCGAGTGGTGTGCGATGAGATCCTGTGCACCGATGTCTTGCGCCACCTCGACCGGTTGGAAAGCGCTGTCAATCTGCCGCAAACTGAATTCATCTTTCGCGGCGGCAACATAGAGATCCTCGGCATGGGCGAAGCCCAGCTGCTGCGCAAGCTGTGTCAGATTAACGGCTGTTTTACCCAGCCGTTGCAATTCTTTCTCAACGAGCAATTGACCCTGAACAACACGTTGCTGCAGTTCGATCGCGTTAAACCATGCCCTGACTTTGGCTCTGGCGCGTGGGCTCGCTAAAAAGCCCAAATGAGGATTAAGCCAGTCTCTTGAGGGACCGCCGGACTTGGTTGTCACAATTTCAACGGTCTGGCCTGTTTGCAACTTGGTTTGTAACGGAACCATCTGACCGTCGATTCGGGCACCGCGACAACGATGTCCCAGGTCAGAATGCAAGTGATAAGCAAAATCAACCGCGGTGGCTCCAACGGGTAGCTCGATGACCCGCGCCTGAGGCGACAACACGTAAATTCTGTCGTCCTGCGGTACAGCCACAGGGGCAGCGCCACCGCCGGGCGACCCCGCATCTGCTTTCCAGGCCAATAACTGCCTCATCCACGCCAGTTGGCGGTCGTAACGGCCAGACGCGGCCACCTGTCCGCCTTTCACGCCAGCTTCTTTGTAGCGCCAATGCGCGGCCATCCCGTATTCTGCAAATTCATGCATGGACTGAGTTCGTATCTGGACCTCGAAGGGCCTGCCCTGGTCGTCAGCGACCACGGTGTGCAACGAACGATAACCGTTGGGTTTGGGGCGCGATACGTAGTCATCAAACTCATTGGAGACGGGCACCCACAGCTCGTGCACCAAACCCAAAGCGGTGTAGCAATCACGATCGTCGTCGACAATAACGCGCAGTGCCCGGACATCGAACAGTTCGCTAAACTGCAACTGTTTAGTGAGCATCTTGTTGTAGATGCTGTAGATATGTTTTGGTCTGCCAGATACTTCGGCCTTGACCCCTAAACCAGTTAGTGCCAGTGTTATCCGCTCAATGGTTTGCTCGATGAATAGCTCTCGTTCGACTCGCCTCTCTTCCAACAGGCCCGCAATTTCTTTATAGCGCTGGGGATCGGTAAATCGAAAAGCCAGATCTTCAAGCTGCCACTTAAGCTGCCAGATGCCAAGGCGATTCGCCAAAGGTGCGTAAAGATTCAATGTCTCGTGTGCCATCGCAGGATCGCACGGAATCTTAGTCAGTGCATGCCATCGCAAGGTCTGAAGACGTGAAGCAAGGCGTATCAACACGATGCGCAAATCAGCTGCCATCGCAAGCAGCATTTTGCGCAACATCTCATTTTGACCGCCTCGTTCAATCCCAGCGGAATCAGCCGCGCTGACGATCGTGCCCAGACGCAATAAAGCTTTTGTTCCCTGGACCAACGAAGCCACTTCGGGACCAAATAGCCGGCTGATTTCCTCATGTTGTTCAGAACCTGCGGATTCAGGCAAACCGATGAGGAGCGCAGCGGCCTGTGTAACGGTATCCGCTTGAATTTCCCGCAGGATATCAGCGGTACCAAGAGCGTGATCAAGATGACGCTCGCCAGCCGGCGTTTTGAGCTCAGCGCACCGAGGCTCGGCCCATAGCCTTACCTGCCCCAGTAAATTGGCTTCGTCGCTCATGCCACCTTAGACGGCTGCCGTCACCACAATCTCAACTTTGTAATCCGCATTGGCCAGGCGTGCTTCGATGGTTGCACGCGGCGGAGCGTACCCCTCGGGCACCCAAGCATCCCATGCTTTGTTCATGCCATCAAATTCTTTCATGTTGGCAACGAATATCTGAGTCATCAGAATACGGGTCTTGTCAGTACCAGCTTCTGCCAACAATCGATCTATCGTTGCCAGAATCTGAGCTGTTTGGCCTGTGATGTCCTGACGGACGTCATCCGCCACTTGGCCCGCCAGATAGGCCACACCGTTGTGTACAGCCATATCCGAAAGACGCTTTCCTACATTGACTCGTTTGATATCGCTCATTGAGATTCCTTCAGTTGCTCAAACAGGGGGTAATTCAAATACCTGGCGCAGATAAGCCAGGTAGGCTTGATCATCGCACATGGTTTTTTCGGGTGCGTCCGAAACTTTAGCGACGGGTTGCCCATTACATCTCACCATTTTCATGACAATCTGCAATGGCTCGTGCCCTAAATCATTCGTCAAATTGGTACCGATACCGAAAGAAGTTTTGCAACGTCCGGCAAAACGCCGCGTGATTTCGATAGCACGCGGGATAGTCAGCGCATCAGAAAAAACGAGCGTTTTTGTCCGTGGGTCAACGCGATTCGCTGCGTAATGGGCTAGCATGCGCTCCCCCCAGTCCAATGGGTCACCAGAATCATGACGTGCCCCATCAAACAGTTTGCAGAAGTACATGTCAAAGTCGCGTAAAAAAGCATCTAGCCCGTACACATCTGACAAGGCAATACCCAGATCCCCGCGATATTCTTTAGCCCACGTCTCAAGTGCAAACACTTGAGAGTCACGCAAGCGGGGACCGAGCGCCTGACATGCCTGCAGATATTCGTGCGCCATAGTACCCAAAGGGGTGACGCCATGCTTCATGGCAAACCAGACATTGCTCGTACCGGCAAAATGCTCGCCCATTTGGGCTTTCATGGTGAGGACGACCTCTTCGTGCCAAGCATGCGAGAAGCGTCGGCGAGTGCCGTACTCCGCCACTCTGAACTGGGCCAGATCAGGCGCATCAAGCACAAGATGCATTTTTGTTTGCAGACGTTTACGACCCTCGTCCCAAGGCGGATTGGGACAAACGTTCCGAAAATAAACCTCATTAACGATTGCCAACACCGGGATTTCAAACAGAATCGTGTGAAGCCATGAACCTTTGACGATAATCTCAATTTCGCCAGGTTTGTTTCCTTCGCTTACCTCGATGCGCTTTTCCGATAGCTGAAAGAAATCCAGGAAATCGATGAAGTCACTCTTAATAAACCGCAAGCCGCCCAGATAGGTCAGCTCTTGCTGACTGAACCGCAACTGACACAGCGCGCGGATTTCAGCGCGGATTTCTTCGATGTACGGACGAAGGTCGACCCCGGGCGTCCTGCACCGGTACCGGTATTCAACCTGAGCCGCAGGAAAATGATGCAAAACCACCTGCATCATCGTGAACTTATACAGGTCTGTATCGAGTAGTGACTTAATAATCATGATTTTTCAACAATGACCTTAACCATAGCATAGCCGCCATGAATGAAAGGGCTTTTGCAAGGTTCTTCGGCCATTTAGGTAAAATCCCCTACAAATCCTTTTGCTAACAACTATCAACGCTGGTGAAATCCATGACGCACGTCGTGACTGAAAACTGTATTAAATGCAAATTTACGGACTGCGTCGACGTCTGTCCCGTCGACTGCTTCAGGGAAGGACCAAACTTTTTGATCATCGATCCCGATGAGTGTATCGATTGCGCAGTTTGTATTCCTGAGTGCCCAGCTAATGCCATTTTCGCGGAGGAAGATTTACCGGCCGATCAGATTAAATTCATTGCGCTGAACGCCGAATTAGTCAAGTCGCCGTCCTTCACCAGCATCAGTCGCTCGAAAAAGCCACTACCCGATGCTGACAACTGGAACGGCATGACCGACAAACTCAAGTATCTCGAAAGGTAATCAGTTTGACCGAAGCAAGCGGGCCTGAGCTAATGACTGACGAGCTTCGCTATACACGCCAAAAGATAGTGTCCAGGGCAACCTGGCTCGATGACAAGCTGTTTTCCCTGCGTGTCACGCGAGATCAGACATTCAGCTTTTTACCTGGTCAATTTGCCCGACTGGGCTTAGCGCTCGCATCGACCGATGACGCGGCGGCCCCACTTGAGTGGCGTGCCTATTCAATGGTGTCCAGCCCGAACGAGCCGGAATTAGAGTTCTTGTCTGTCGTCGTTCCGGACGGCAAATTCAGTCCGGCTATGGCGAGACTGTCTATAGGGGATGAGATTCTGATCGACAAAACGGTCTATGGATTTCTGACACTCGATCGCTTCACTGATGGGGATGACCTCTGGTTGATCTGCACCGGGACGGGATTATCGGCATATATCGCCATGTTGCGAGACCCCAGGATCTGGACACAATTCAAACGTGTGATCCTGGTTCACGGTGTCCGGCAGGCCAATGAACTGACTTATCGCCAGGAAATGTTAGACCTGATTGACGACGACAAACCACTGGTTTATCTGCCTATCACCTCAAAAGAAGCGTCATCGCCTGGGTTATCACCCCACGTCCATACCGATCTCGTGCAACCAGGCCGCATGACCAGCTTGCTTTCATCCGGCGAACTCGAGCAACGCGTGCGAATCGAACTCAATCCGAGCGCATCCCGTGTCATGCTCTGTGGTAATCCAGCCATGGTGACCGAAATGAGGACATTGTTGTCGGCGCGTGGTTTCGCAGCAGGTCGGCGCGGTGTGGCAGGCAATCTTGCAGTTGAAAACTACTGGTGAACGAAGAAAACACCGTATCTTGTTGCATTGCAACATGCGTTTAGGCGATAATCTGGTTAATAAAATAATTAAACAAACATTCAAACTAGGACTCAAGCATGCTTTATAAGTTACATGATGATGTACAGCACGCGATCCTCGGCCCGGTAGCGGCGTTTGCAAATATTGGCGCTGCACTGTTTTCACATCCAAGTAGCCCGCTCGCGTACTCACCCATGGCTCGAAACATTGCCGCTGGTTACGAGCTGCTGCATCGTATCGGCAAGCGCTACGAAAAGCCCGAATGGATGTTGACCGAGACTGAGGTAAATGGCAAAAAAGTAGCTGTCTCGATCGAAACAGAAATGGCGACGCCGTTCTGCAACTTGATCCATTTCGTGCGCGACATCCCTGTAAGAACCGCCCAGACTCAGCCTAAATTGCTGGTTGTGGCCCCCCTGTCTGGTCATCACTCAACCTTATTGCGGGACACGGTTCGGGCGTTGATACAAAACCACGATGTGTATGTGACTGACTGGGTCGACGCAAGAATGGTCCCAGCATCGTGCGGCCCCTTCCACCTGAATGATTACGTCAAGCTAATTCGTACCTTTGTTGAGCATCTGGCGCCTGACTTGCATGTGATCTCGGTCTGTCAACCAACTGTTCCCGTCCTGGCCGCCATTTCGCTGATGGCCTCCGACAAGAGTCCAGCCTTGCCGAAGAGCATGGTCATGATGGGTGGCCCAATCGACCCACGCTGCTCACCGACTCAGGTCAACAGGCTAGCCACTACACGGCCATTTGAATGGTTCGAGAATGAAGTGATCTATTCCGTTCCACCACGGCATCCTGGGTATGGTCGCAAGGTTTATCCTGGTTTTCTTCAACATGCCGGCTTCATGGCGATGAACCCGGATCGTCATTTGAAATCTCATTACGATTTTTATGTAGATCTCCTGCAAGGCGATGAGAGTGATGCTGAAGCGCATCGTCGGTTCTATAACGAGTACAACGCTGTACTTGATATGCCAGCTGAGTTCTACCTCGACACTATCCGCATGGTGTTTCAAAATTTTGATCTGCCAAACGGCACCTGGGAAGTCGACGGCAAGCTCGTTAAACCCGCAGATATCAAATCCGTCGCGCTTTTCACAATTGAAGGCGAACTAGACGATATTTCGGGCGAGGGACAGACTCGCGCAGCTCAGGATTTATGCAAGAGCATCCCCGCAGCCAGAAAAAAACACTACACGGCGCCTCAATGTGGTCACTATGGTATTTTTTCGGGCAGTCGCTGGCGCAATACAATCTGCCCGCAAATAACAGAGTTCATTCGCCAAGCTTAAGTACTTGCTAATGCTAGCCGATCAGATCAACGATCTGCTGCCTCAGACGCAGTGCACGAAGTGTGGTTTCGACGGCTGCCAGCCCTACGCCGCAGCCATTGCCGCTGACCAGGCGAACATCAACAGATGCCCGCCCGGCGGCACTGAAGGCATCATTAAACTTGCTCAATTGCTCAACCGCCGCCCTAGTCCACTGGATGAAAGCTGCGGTGTTCACCGTCCGTTGCAAGTTGCTATCATCGATGAACAACACTGCATCGGATGCACACTCTGTATCCAGGCGTGTCCGGTAGACGCCATTGTCGGGGCAGCAAAGCGGATGCACACGGTGATCAAAGACCTCTGCACAGGTTGCGATTTATGTATCGCGCCTTGTCCGGTTGACTGCATCACGATGGTTGACGTTACACCAGCTCGCGCATGGACAACCGAGGATGCCAAGCGCGCAAAGACTCATTATCTGAGACGAAAAAATCGGGCTACCCAAGAGCCAGAAGCCCTGCGCTTTGAACAACAAAACGTAACACTGACTGAGCCAGTCCATGCTTCGCAAGACAAGCAAGCCCTGATTGCCAGGATGCTTGCTAAAGCCCGAGCGCGCCGAGCGCAGTCATGAACAGACAAAAACGCTACGAAATTTTCTCGCGATTACGCTCGGCCAATCCAAATCCCATCACCGAACTTGAATACAACAGCACTTTTCAACTACTGATCGCTGTCATCCTGTCAGCGCAGGCTACCGACAAAGCAGTCAATCTCGCCACTCGCAAATTCTTCCCACGGTACGGCACACCGAAAGCACTTTTGAAATTGGGTGAGGCGGGCTTGTCGGAGTTCGTGAAGAGTATCGGTTTGTACAAAACGAAGGCGAAAAACGTCATCATGACTTGCTCGATCTTACTTGAGCAACATGGCGGTGAAGTCCCGGAAAATCGAGAGGCTCTCGAGGCGCTGCCAGGGGTTGGCCGCAAAACGGCCAACGTTGTTTTAAACACTGCCTTCGGCCATCCCACGATGGCGGTTGATACCCATATATTCAGAGTATCAAACCGTACTGGGATAGCCCCCGGCAAGGATGTACTTGAAGTAGAGAAAAAGCTTCTGAAATTCATTCCCGATGAATTCCTGCTTAACGCGCATCACTGGCTCATCTTGCAAGGCCGCTATGTATGCGTCGCCCGCACACCCAAGTGCCCGCAGTGCGGCATTGCAGACTTGTGCGAGTACCGAGGCAAAACTAAGACGCAGTGAGTGAGGGCAATGTCAAGTCATCCGCCTGGGTCTGAGGCACTATGACAAACCCGCATTGAAGTTTTTGCTGCACTTGCGCATAATCGATTCCCTAAACAAGTGATATCGGATCCGATCAGCATGGGCGACATAATTCTTCAAACTCAAGGGCTCACCAAAGAGTTTCGCGGCTTCGTAGCAGTCAATGATGTCGCTTTGAGCGTCAAACGGGGACACATCCATGCGTTAATCGGCCCGAATGGAGCTGGCAAAACGACTTGCTTCAACCTGTTGACCAAGTTTTTGGCACCAACTCGGGGCAAAATCCACTTCAATGGTGTCGATATAACCGGGGATCGCCCAGCACAGATCGCTCGTCGGGGCATCATTCGGTCTTTTCAAATTTCAGCCGTCTTCCCGCACCTGACGGTGCTTGAGAACGTCCGTATCGGTTTACAACGGCCAACGGGTTTGTCTTTTCACTTCTGGCGCAGTGAGCGCTGCCTTGATCAACTAAATGACCGAGCCCGACAGTTGCTAGATCAAGTCGATTTGGGTGAATTCGCCGACTCGATCACGGGCAGTCTTCCCTATGGCCGTAAACGGGCGCTCGAAATTGCGACAACCCTGGCCATGGATCCCGAATTAATGCTGCTTGACGAGCCGACGCAAGGCATGGGGCACGAAGATGTCGATCGCGTGACTCAACTGATTAAGCGAGTCAGCGAAGGTCGTACCATTTTGATGGTCGAACACAACATGAGCGTCATTTCAAAAATCGCAGACGAAATCACGGTATTGGCAAGGGGAACTGTCCTCGCAGAAGGTGACTACGCCAGCGTATCCCGCAATCCCCTGGTGATGGAGGCCTACATGGGCACCACACAGGCCGAGCTCGAAGGAGCACACGCATGACGATGCCCGCACTTGAAATCTCTGGCCTGAACGCCTGGTACGGCGAATCCCATATCCTTCACGGTGTGGATTTAAGCGTCAATCAGGGTGAAGTCGTGACCTTACTGGGCCGCAATGGCGCCGGTCGCACCACCACCCTTCGCTCAATATTGGGTCTAACTGGCGCGCGAAAAGGATCAATCCGTATTCACGGCACTGAGTCAATCGACATGCCAACTTACAAAGTCGCGCATCTCGGGGTGGGTTATTGTCCAGAAGAGCGCGGTATCTTTGCTAGCCTCTCCTGTGAAGAAAACCTGCTGTTACCGCCGCCGGTCGGTGCGCTGGGCGGTGGCATGTCGTTATCAGAAATTTACGAGATGTTCCCAAACCTGCTCGAGAGAAGGCATTCACCTGGCACCAGACTGTCGGGCGGTGAGCAGCAAATGCTTGCAGTAGGCCGCATCTTGCGCACGGGTGCAAACCTGTTGCTACTGGATGAAATTTCAGAAGGCCTTGCACCTGTGATCGTACAAGCCTTAGCGCGTATGATCACGACGCTGAAAGCCAAGGGCTACACCATCGTGATGGTGGAGCAGAATTTTCGCTTTGCAGCGCCGCTCGCTGATCGCTTCTACGTGATGGAACACGGGCAAATCGTTGAACACTTTGAAGCCAGTGAACTTGCGGCCAAACAAGGTGTGCTCAACGAGTTACTTGGTGTTTAAGCACCAGTTGCTTGTATTATCGCAATCTGGCTGTTATCGCCGCAGTTATCCCATAGATTGAACCGGTGCATTTGCCATGACTCATGGTTAAAGCCCAAAAGGAGAATGTCGTGAAGTTACGCAAATTAAACACTGCTCTTGTCTTGGCTGGCCTTACGCTGGGCAGCCAATTTGCCGCTGCTGCCGTTTCGGACGATGTGATTCGTATTGGCTACATCACCGATATGTCTGGCGTGTACGCCGATATCGATGGACCTGCTGGCGCTGAAGCCATTCGTATGGCGATCGAAGACGCGGGTGGGAGTATCAACGGTAAAAAAATTGAACTCCTGGTCGCAGACAATCAAAACAAATCTGATCTCGCGACTGCGCGTGCGCGCGAATGGTTTGACCAGAAAAACCTCGACGTGCTCATCGGTGGCACAAACTCTGGCGTTAACCTTGCGCTGGCCACTGTCGCCGCCGAGAAGAAAAAGCCATTCATTTCGATCGGCGCGGGTACGTCGGATCTGACAAACAAACAATGTACGCCCTACACAGTCCATTATGCCTACGACACGGTCGCTATGGCTCGTGGCACCGGAGCAGCTGTCGTCAAAGACGGCGGGAAATCCTGGTTCTTTCTGACGGCTGATTATGCTTTTGGCCACGCACTTGAGCGCGACACAACTGCCGTGATTAAAGCCAATGGCGGTGAGATCAAGGGCACAGTCAGAGCACCGTTGAATACGTCTGATTTCTCTTCTTTCTTACTCCAGGCACAAGGTTCGGGCGCACAGATTCTTGGTCTGGCCAACGCTGGCGGCGACGCGGTTAACTCAATCAAGGCTGCGGACGAGTTCGGTATCACCAAAACCATGAAAATGGCGGGGCTACTACTATTTATCAATGATATACACTCGCTTGGCCTGAAAGCCACACAAGGTATGTACTTGACCGACGGTTGGTATTGGGATCAGAGCGATGCCTCACGCGACTGGACCAAAAAATTTGTTGCGCGTAGCAAGCATCAACCTTCCATGTTGCACGCGGCTGACTACTCTTCGGTCAGTTTTTACCTCAAAGGCGTCAAAGAAACTGGCTCGGATGACGCAGAAACGATGATGAAATGGATGAAGTCCAACAAGATCAACGATTTCTTTGCAAAGGACGGTTATGTTCGCCAGGATGGTCGTATGGTGCACGACATGTATCTGATGCAAGTCAAAACACCAGCAGAATCAAAAGCACCTTGGGATTACTACAAAGTGCTGGCGACTTTGCCAGGTGATCAGGTATTTACCAAATTGTCTGAATCAACCTGCTCGCTCATTAACAAGTAACACTAGCAGGCCCTTGTTCCCACGGACAAGGGCCTGTTGGTTTTCATTATTTTTGCCAGACGAAACACGATGATGACAATTTTTGGTATCCCGATACAGGCTTTTCTAGGGCAGCTATTGCTGGGTCTGGTCAATGGCTCTTTTTACGCAATTTTGTCTCTCGGTCTGGCGGTCATATTCGGCCTGCTCAACGTCATTAATTTCGCTCACGGTGCGCTGTATATGCTGGGCGCATTTCTTGCCTGGATGGGCTTGAGCTATTTTGGCCTCAATTACTGGGTCATGCTGGCAGTAGCTCCTATCCTTGTTGGTCTGTTTGGTATTCTGATTGAAAAATTCATGCTCAAGCATCTGTACAAGCTTGATCATCTCTACGGTTTGTTGCTGACATTCGGCATCACTCTGATTCTCGAGGGTTTATTGCGCAGCTTTTATGGCGTCTCCGGATTGCCTTATGCAACCCCCGACGCTCTGCGCGGTGCTACCAATCTGGGTTTTATGATCCTGCCTAACTACCGTGCCTGGGTAGTCGTTGCATCGGTCGTAGTGTGCCTGTTTACCTGGTTCATCATTGAGCGTACTCGCCTGGGGGCCTTGTTACGAGCTGGCACGGAAAACCCTCGTCTGGTCGAAGCGTTTGGTGTGAATGTCCCGCTCATGATTACCCTGACTTACGGATTTGGTGTTGCATTGGCTGGATTTGCAGGCGTTCTCGCTGCGCCAGTTCTGCAGATCTCTCCGCTCATGGGATCCAATTTGATTATCGTGGTCTTCGCCGTTGTAGTTATTGGCGGTATGGGATCCATTCTCGGTGCAATCGTTACTGGCCTCGGGCTTGGAATCATCGAAGGCTTGACCAAGGTTTTTTATCCAGAGGCCTCAAGCACAGTGGTATTTATCATCATGGCAATCGTCCTACTGGTTCGTCCCGCCGGGCTTTTCGGGAAAGAAAAATGAATCGTAAAACACTCGGCTATCTTGTTTGTCTGGTTCTGCTCGCCTTTGTACCCATGCTGGGGATTTATCCCATCTTCATCATGAAGATCATGTGCTACGCGCTGTTTGCCTGCGCCTTTAACCTGTTACTTGGCTATACCGGACTACTTTCTTTTGGCCATGCTGCGTTTCTCGGCACATCCGCTTACACACTGGGCCATGCTATTAAGGTCTGGGGCTTTTCGCCAGAACTCGCAATCGTTGTCGCAGTCCTGGCCGCTGGCTTACTTGGCCTGGCTATTGGCGCGCTAGCCATCAAGCGCAGCGGCATTTACTTTGCCATGATTACGCTGGCGATGTCTCAAATGGTGTTCTTTTTCTTTCTGCAGGCGAAATTCACGGGTGGCGAAGACGGCCTTCAAGGGGTACCGCGCGGGTTATTGTTCGGCCTGATCGATCTGAAGAACGATATCAACTTGTATTACCTGGTCTTGTTTATTTTTGTCGGCGCGTACTTCCTTATCTGGAGAGTCGTTCATTCACCCTTCGGACAGGTTCTCAAGGCTCTGCGCGAGAACGAGCCAAGAACAATATCGCTCGGCTATGACGTCGATCGCTTCAAACTCCTCGCTTTCGTGCTGTCGGCTATGCTGGCTGGCCTGGCAGGGGCGACCAAAACACTCGTATTTGTCTCGGCAACGCTGTCCGATGCAACCTGGCAAATGTCTGGTCTAGTTGTACTGATGACACTCGTTGGCGGCATGGGTACACTGGTCGGGCCAGTAATCGGTGCCTTCATCATCGTTTTACTTGAAAATAAAGTTGGCGACTTCGGTGCCGCCCTATATGCTTGGACTGGCGTGGAATGGTTCAGTCATTTAGGTGAATCAGTGACTATTGTGATTGGCCTCATTTTCGTCGTTTGCGTGCTTGCCTTCCGCAAAGGTATTGTCGGTGAACTTAACGCTTGGATTGAGCGTAAACAAATGGAGCGAACATGATCTCGTTTAAAAAAATCAGCTTGCACTGCAGCCTTGCACTATTTTCTGTTGTCGCAAGCGCTGGCGTGCAGTCGACCACCTGGGCGCAGACGGGTGCAGGTAAAGCAGATGCATCTGGCGTTCGGGCTGCGACGCAAATTGAATGGCTGGGTCAAGCGGGGTTTCGGATTACGACGCCAGGTGGCAAGCTGATCGTGGTGGATCCTTGGATTACAGGTGGTCCCAAGACTCCGCCAAAATACAAAAAAGACTTGGCTGCATTGGGCAAGATCGATCTCTTGCTCGTGAGCCATGGTCACGGCGATCACCTGGGTGATGCACCCGATTTGGCCAAGCTCAATAAAACCAAACTGTATGGCCCAGCGGACATGGTGACGCCACTGATCACGATCGGTGCCTTGCCTGCAGATCTGGGGCACCGTTTCAATAAATCCGGAACAGTGAAACCGCTGGAAGGTGTCAAAGTCACAGCAGTGAGAGCCGATCACTCATCACTGATCGTATGGCCAGATGCCCAGGGCAAGCCAGTATCCCACGCGGCTGGCGAGCCAATCGGCTTTATTATTGAGTTAGAAAATGGTTTCAAAATCTGGCATATGGGCGACACTGGCTTGTTCACCGATATGGCCTTTATCGCCCAGTATTACAAACCCGATCTGGTGATGATCCCAATTGGTGGCAATTTCACTATGGGGCCTGAAGAAGCGGCTTTTGCCATCAAGACCTGGATTAAACCCAAGATGGTCTTGCCAATGCACTACAACTCCAACCCTCTGACACCGGGCACACTGGCCGAGTTTCAGGCGGCAATGAAAGGCAGCGACATCAAGATTGTACCGATGACTGAAGGTCAGACACTTAACTTCTAAACGTTGATTGATCGCTTCACCTGGTAAGCCAGCACTGAAGCGATCACTGCCTTGATGATATCAATGGGGATAAAAATCGCGATTGCGGCGATTGCTTTAATCGGGGTAAGGCCAGTCACGACGATCATCCAGGGGACTCCCAGGGCGTAGACCACGATGACTCCGCCCATTACTCCAGCGAACACTCCAATCGCGATCTGAGCGCCCGGGGATTTCGCACGCCATTGCGTAAAATCCGCCCGATAACCAAGCCAGCCGACGACACTTGCCCCGGGAATCATCCCAAGCAAAAAACCGCCAGTCGGCCCAGTCAGGACTGCCAAGCCTGCTCGCCCCCCCGGCAAAACAGGGATACCAATCATTGCCATTGACACATAGAGCAGGACAACGAGCGCCCCGCGTAATGGACCCAGAATCAGGCCAACTAGCATCACCCCTAAGAGCTGTAGTGTCACAGGTACGGGGATCACGCCGATAGGAATGGGAGCAACCAAGGACAGCACGATCAGCAGTGCGGTCATTAGCGCAATCAGGACAAGATCAATCGATTTGAGTTTCATTGTTTACCTATTCAATTGCCGCACATCAATCGCGTCTGCGATATCTTGCGCGCGCTTCAATGTTCGCACAATCATGGGAACAATACATATCAAGACATGGCGATCCAAGCCACGGGCAATTTGAGCTTCACGGATCTCGTGCCATTGAGCAGACAACTCGGGGATCATCCTGAGCGTCAAACCAAACGTCAGGGTGATTTCTGCATGCTTTACCCACCCCAGGCGATCCAAAGGTTTTAGACACGCCTCTACAACTTCCATCAAGGCGGATACTGAAGTCGTCCAGGACACCGCCAACGCCAGTAAAAGCAGAGAAATCATCCTCAGCGCAGTTACAGCAGCGGGCTCCCAGCCCTGTAGCCAGGTACTATAGGCAAAAATCAACACAATCAAACCAAAAAAAGAACGGACTGCTTGCCAAAATCGCCGGTTAATCAAGCCAGCAGAAAATAGCAAAACAGAGACCCCGACTACCCCGGCAAGCTGGATCCAGACAGTTTGAATACTCAGCAAAAACGATGAAATAATCAATAAAAACAGTAGCTTATGACTTGCTCGTTGCCGACAAAACCATGATTCCTTTGACTGACCGTTTGCCGGCATCATGTGGATTGCTCTTGATACCAGGCAACGGCGTTCACCGCGTTACCATCGTGCACGAGACGGCCTTGCTCAATAACCAGGACGCGATCCATTGTTTGCATCAGCGCTAAATCATGGCTCACGACGACGCAAGGCTGCGAGAGTTCAGCCAGGATGCGCGCGAAGCGATTAGCGTTCTTTAGATCCAGCTGAGTCGTTGGTTCGTCAAACACGAGTAGCTCGGGAGCCGTAACCAAGACTGCAGCCAAAGCCACCAGCTGTTTCTCACCGCCAGACAAGGTGTGCACGGCTCGATTAATCAAATGCTCGCAACCAACCAAGCAGAGTGCGTCGCGAACGGCTTGAGCCCGAGCAGAACGATCAGCAATAAAGCGCTTGATTCCCAGCTCCATATCTTCCCCAACAATGGGTAAAACAAGCTGATTGTCGGGATTCTGGAAGATAAACCCGACTTTCCGGCGGACCTCGGGCAGATGCTCGGCAACAGCCAGGCCATCAAGGATCACTTGACCGTTAACTGGCACGGTTAAGCCGTTTATCAACCGCAATACGGTGCTTTTGCCCGAGCCATTGGAGCCTAAAATGCCGATTCGATGCTCAGAGAGTTCGCAAGCGAACTCGTGCAAAACGGTTCGGTCGTCGCGCACAACGGTGACATTTTTAAACTGGATTAACATGGGCACGGATTATGCAACAGAACTTTTCGCAATCTTTCAACTCAAAGAGCAGATATGGAAAAAATAAACAAAACTGACGCTGAGTGGCAAGCCCAACTCTCGCCGCAAGAGTACTACGTCACCAGACAGAAAGGCACCGAACGTGCATTTACCGGTCGTTACTGGGATCATAACCAACACGGCATCTACCGCTGTGTCGGATGCGGTACCGCCTTATTTGCCTCGGATACAAAATTTGATGCGGGTTGCGGCTGGCCTAGTTATTTTGACCCTATCAATCCAGAAAACGTGCGCGAAGAAAAAGACACCAGCCATGGAATGCTGCGTACAGAGGTGATTTGTAACGTTTGCGATAGTCATCTTGGTCATGTTTTCCCCGATGGTCCACCACCAACAGGGTTACGGTATTGCATCAACTCGCTTTCGCTGACGTTCGAGCCGGCTGGCAACCAGACATGAAAAAGTTCCTTTTCGACTTGTTTCCACTGATTTTGTTTTTTGTTGCATACAAAATCAATGGTATTTACGCGGCAACGGCGGTCGCGATGGCCGCCGGAATTGCTCAAATTGTCTGGCTCAAGCTATCACGCAAACCCATAGAGGGGATGCATTGGATCAATTTAGGCGTCATCGTCATCTTTGGCGGCGCAACGCTTTGGCTCAAAGATGACACCTTCATCAAATGGAAACCGACTGTGCTGTACTGGTTATTTGGTGGATCCTTGCTCATCAGTCAGTTCCTCATGAAGCGTAACTTGATGCAAAAACTTCTTGGTGAAAAAGTCATCATGTCACCTCACGCGTGGTCAAAAATGAACATCAGTTGGGCTATTTTCTTTATCTGTGCCGGGCTGGCTAACCTATTCGTGGCTTTCTCCGGGTATTTCACAGAAGAGCAATGGGTCAACTTCAAGGTATTCGGCTTAATGGGCTTACTGGTCGTATTCGTCATTGTGCAATCCATCTGGCTTGGAAAACATATGCAGCCAGTCACTGAGCGTAAAGGTGACGAGTCGTGAGTTCCAATCCACATCAGGCCTTGCTAGAAGCAAGACTCGAAACACTGAAAGCACAAGAGTTGCTGATTGAAGACGAGTCCCACCTTCATGCCGGCCACGCAGGAAACCCCGGTGGGGCCAGTCACTTTCGCGCCACGATTGTGGCGGACTGTTTTGAAACACTTCCGATGATTGCGCAACATCGGCTGGTGTATGATCTCGTGCGCGATTTAATCCCCTTCCCGATCCACGCGTTAGCGTTAAAGACTCGGGCGCCCTCAAAAGGAACTTCATGAAACGTATCGCTATGCTGACGGCAGCAATTTTGATTGCTTCACCTGTTTTGGCTCAAAATATTGCAACAGTAAATGGCAAGGCCATCACCCAGAAAAGCATGGATCAATTTGTTGAGCTGCTAAAAGGCCAAGGCGCCACAGATTCGCCTGAGCTGCGCAAACAAGTCAAAGACGAGATGATCAATCGCCAAGTGATGGTGCAAGCCGCTGAAAAAGATGGCATTGCCAAAGATGCGAATGTCATGACTGAACTCGAGTTAGCCCGGCAGGGGATTTTAGTGCGGGCATTGATGGCTGATTACCTCAAAAAACATCCAGTAAGTGATGTTGATTTGAAAGCCGAATATGACAAGCTGAAAAAGGCAGAGGAAGGTGTCATGGAGTACCGCGTTCGTCACATCCTGGTTGAGGACGAGAAACTTGCCAACGACATCCTCGGTAAACTGAAAAACAAGTCAGACAAGTTCGAAGACTTGGCTAAAAAGAATTCGAAGGATACTGGCAGTGCCGACAAAGGAGGTGAACTTGATTGGGCGCCTGCCACTAACTATGTCGAACCCTTCGCCGAGGCTGTGAAAGCCACTAGCAAGGGTGCTTTAGCTGACAAGCCCGTCAAAACCCAGTTTGGCTGGCACATTATTGAAGTGGAAGATACTCGCCCAGTCGAGATCCCAAGCTTTGACAAAGTAAAACCACAGATGGAAGAGCGTATGCGTCAGCAAATACTTGCCAAGTATCAGCAAGAGTTGCGTGAAAAAGCAAAAATTCAGTAAATAGTTCGAATCAAATATTCACAGTGAATTTTTGAGGGCAGCCATTGCCGTCTAAGTCTACCTGCCAGAAGCCACAAACTGCAAAGGTTTGTGGCTTTTTTACTCGAGCATCGACCGCAAGGTAGCTTCGTCGATGACCGGTACACCGAGCTCAGCCGCCTTGGTCAGCTTACTACCTGCTTCGCTACCGGCTACGACAAAACTTGTCTTCTTGGATACTGAGCCAGAGACCTTGCCACCTGCCGCCAAAATTTGAGCTGCCGCCTCGTCGCGAGACCAAACAGGCAGCGTGCCCGTGAGCACAAAGGTTTTTCCGCTCAGCGCCGACGCCTGCGCGACAGGCTCGAGATCGGCAACAATACCCTGCGCATTAAGAGCAGTCACGATTTCAAGATTATGCTGTTCAGCAAAAAACCGCTTAATCGAGCCAGCAACAACTGGGCCCACGTCCGGGGCTGCTTGCAAGGCGTCGATGTCGGCATCAATCAAGGCCTGCATTGATCCAAAATATCTCGCCAGATCTCGGGCGGTGGTTTCTCCTACATGACGAATTCCAAGAGAAAAGATTAAACGCCCGAGTGTTGGACGTTTTGCGGCCTGGATAGACTCAACCACGTTTTGAGCAGACTTCTCTCCCATCCGTTCGTAATCTGCAAGTTCCTGCACTGTCAGGGTGAACAAATCGACAATTGAACGCAAGCGCTCACGTTCGACCAGTTGATCGATCAGTTTTTCTCCCAGCCCCTCGATATCGAGGGCCTTACGGCCAACGGCATGCAAAAGACTCTGTTTGCGTTGAGCAGCGCAAAATAAACCACCCGTGCATCTTGCAATGGTCTCGTCCTCGACTCGTTCAATCGCGGATCCGCAAACTGGACATGCGACAGGCATCACAAAATACCGGGCATCGGCCGGGCGTCTTTCGGGGATAGGTGCAACGACCTCGGGAATTACATCGCCCGCTCGTCGGACCACTACGCGATCGCCGATCCATAAATCCTTGCGACGAATTTCGTCCTCATTATGCAGAGTGGCATTTGTTACCGTCACCCCTCCGACAAAGACAGGCTCTAAACGAGCCACTGGTGTGATCGCGCCTGTCCGGCCAACTTGCACATCAATGTCAAGCAAAGTGGTGGTTGCCTCTTGCGCCGGAAACTTGTGTGCAATAGCGAACCGCGGTGCGCGAGCAACGTAGCCGAGCACTCGCTGGGCTGCAAGATCATTAACCTTATAAACAACACCGTCTATGTCATAGGCAAGTGTGGCCCGCTTTGCACCCACGCGCCGATAATAGGACAGCAATTGCTCTGACCCTTGAGCAAGAAAATGCTCTGACTGGTTAACCGGTAATCCCAGTGCAGCGAACCAATCCAGCATATCGCTGTGCAATGCAGGCATTTCGCGCGACACTTCCCCCCAACCGTAAGCAAAGAATCTGAGTGGTCGTTGTGCGGTCACGCGCGGATCCAGCTGACGCAGACTCCCCGCAGCGGCGTTGCGAGGGTTGACAAATATCTTATCCCCCTTGCTAGCTTGTGTTTCATTGAGCAGGGCAAAGTCCGCCGTATTCATCAATATTTCACCCCGCACTTCAAGAACAGCAGGCACAGGCCCATGATCGTCCCGAAGTTTGAGCGGAATGGATTTGATTGTTTTAATGTTGCTGGTCACATCCTCGCCAGTCTGACCATCTCCTCGCGTTGCTGCTTGCACCAATAAGCCATTCTCATACCGGATATTGATCGCAAGCCCATCGAGTTTCAGTTCGCAGAAATACTCGACCTCATCGCTAGCCCCAAGTTTGCCGGCAGCGCGAAGTGCATCGCCCACCCGCTTATCAAAGGCTTTGAGTTCGTCATCCTCAAACGCATTTCCCAGTGACAACATCGGGACTTGATGCGTGACACTACCAAGCGCACTAACAGGTGCTGATCCCACTCTTTGAGTCGGTGACTCTGGGCTGATCAGTTGCGGATGCCACGTTTCGATAGCCACTAACTCACTCATCAGGGCGTCGTATTCAGCGTCAGAGATAGACGGGGCGTCGTTGATGTAGTAACTGTGATTATGTTGATCGATTTCTTTGCGCAGCTGCGCAATTCGCTCGCTCGCTTCAATGAAATCAAGCATCATTCAACAAAACATGTCAGGCAAAAACACGCAACGCGCGCTGGCTTCCAGCAGGGAATCCCGCGCTCGCCAACTGAGCAAACAGAACCTGCAACTGCTCATCAATCGAAACGTCCGATCCCTGCACGACCTCGCGCCCCATGTCATCCACCAAATCCGCGCCCAAGCGGCGAGACAACTCCAGGCCGATCTCGACCATGCGCCCAAAAGCACGGGTGTCGGCTGGTGTGCGGGGCACATCCAGCAAAAGTGTCAACGTATCAACGCCGGCCATTCCAGCATCGAAAGACTCGGCGTCAAAACGAAACAAAGTAAAGCAAACCAAACCGTGGTCGCCATACCAAGCCAACGCGCCTTTCTCTGCGATGAAACCCATACTCTTCGCAGTACTCACCACATCGGCAACGGCTCGCGTCGACCGGGTGCGCAAGGTCAGCCCTACTTGCCGATCCAATGCTGCACAAGCGCTGTCCAGACGCAACGCGGCCTCAAGTACGGCTTGCTGCTCAGGCCCTTCAATCGTCGCCTCCATTTGATCTGCAAGGGATTGCAGACGGTTCCAGATTTGCGACCATTCAATGGCGGTGAGTGCACCGCTTCGATTTGCTAACAACACCGCCACCTGCATAGAGATATAGGCGCTGGCTGGATTTATTTTTCTGGATAAGTGACCCTCAGTGTCCTGGGCGAACACGCGAACCGGTTTACGACCCGCGCTACGCAGCGGCTGAGCAATCTCCACAAGATCTTGGGCACTAATCGCTGATTGGAAGGTGATTTCAATAACGACTTCAATCGCTGGATCCGGCTCTTCGGTATCTTGACTCATTGGTTCTTCGTCGGTCCCGCCGAGGCGACTCACCAGCAAGCTGTCCTCATCCTCGCCGCCCCAGACCGGATCGCGGCGAATGGCTAAGCCGTCATCCATCTCGTTGAACAGGGGATCCTTTTCGACCAAGGGCAAGGTAGCCTGCATACGTCGACGCACACGTCTGTCCTGCCACCAGTTAAATCCCAGTAACAAGGCAATGACGACGCCACCGACGGCAAGTAAGGCAATTTGCAATTCAGGCATAGATCAGCTCTGCTCTCAAGCTGCTTCAGCGGCGAACTGAAGAGCCGATTCGATATCTACTGCCACGATACGTGAAACGCCCTGCTCTTGCATCGTGACTCCGACTAACTGTTTCGCCATCTGCATGGCAATTTTATTATGCGAAATAAATAAAAATTGTGTCTGATCGCTCATGCTGCCCACCAAATTTGCGTAGCGCTCAGTATTCGCATCATCGAGCGGTGCATCAACTTCGTCGAGCAGACAGAAAGGGGCGGGATTGAGTTTGAACAACGCAAAAACGAGCGCCGTCGCAGTCAGTGCTTTCTCGCCGCCAGACAACAAATGAATGCTGGTATTGCGTTTACCCGGTGGCTGCGCCATCACTTGGAGGCCGGCATCCAGAATCTCGTCGCCGGTCATAATTAGTCGGGCCTCTCCGCCACCGAAGAGTTTGGGGAAAAGCTCACCAAAATGCCCGTTTACCTGGTCAAACGTCGTCTGCAAGAGCTCGCGTGTCTCGCGATCAATTTTACGGATAGCATCTTCAAGCGTTTCGATTGCCGAATTCAAATCAGCCACTTGAGAATCAAGAAAACCTTTTCTCTCACGCGAAGTTGTGAGCTCTTCGAGGGCGGCGAGATTAACGGCCCCAAGCGCTTCAATTTGTCTCGTGATGCTTTGTACTTCGGACTGAAGCCAGCTCGTACGGGACCATTGCTCTGACTGGTTGCTGAGCTCAGCCTGTACCCGAACCCGATCAACCTGACGAGCGTCGAGTTGTTCGGCGAACTGCTCGGCCGCAAGCCTCGAAGCTTGCTCTTGCAATTGCAAACTGACGATACGCTCGCGCTTGGGCTCAACCGATCGCTCAAGGGTCATTCTTTCTTCGTCAGCCTGCCTGAGCTGTGCGCTCAAACTATCCATTTCGATACGCGCCAGACCAAGAGTCTCTTCGCAGACGGCGCGCGCTTCGAGTGCATCTTGCAAGCCGGCCTGCGCAGCTGCGGCGTCCAGGGTTTGCAATTCAGCGTCAATGGACGACGATTCTTGCTGCGCTCTTGCCAACTGGTCCCGCGCCAGCTGCAGATTTCTTTGCAGCTCAGCGATACGCGCTCGCACGCCTCTTTCATGAAACTCGGCTTCTTGAGCACCACGCTCTTGATCTCTTACGCGCGCGCGCGCAGTATCTGCTTCAGCGGCAATCGCTTCACCCGCCATCTCGGCATCCGCATAAGCTTGCTGCTGCAGCGCAAGTTCTGCGTCAAGGCTTTCAAACCTGGCATTTGCTTCTTCCTGGGCCGCTAAAAGCTCTTCTTTTTGTGATTTCACCTCGGCAAGGTCTTGTTCTAAGCGCCCGGACTGCGCACGCGTCTGCTCCAGTTGCTGCTGGACACGTGTATGAGCAAGCTGCAGGTCATAAAGGCGGTTGGTGATCTCTGCTACGCGTTGGCGGGCTGGCCCCAGTGCTTGTGTGACTTGTTGCCAAGCTGCTTCGGCCTGTGACACCGCATTGCGCGCTTGATCAGCAATCAAATGGTTCGCTTTGATTTCGCGCTGCAGGTTTTCAATCTCTTGTTGGCGAGCCAACAATCCCGATTGCTCTGAATCAGGTGCGTAAAACCGCACACTCTGTGCATCGACAACGTGCCCGGATTGCAGAACTAAAGAAGCACCAGGCGGCAAAGTAGCCCGTTTGGCAAGCGCTTCGGCAAGATCTTCAGCAATGTAGATCTGCCCCAGCCAACCATTAAGCAAGGTTCGCAATTCAGGATCGCTGATCCGCAGAAGTGAAGTCAGTGGTGTTAGCCCACCAGGCGAAGCAGCTGCCGCAGAAGGTACGGGCAACTGATAGAACGCCACCCGCGCTGGGGGCTTATCCTGGGCGAAAGCACGAGTCCAATCGAGATTACGCACCTCGAGACTAGTCATACGCTCATTTAGGACTGCCTCAAGGGCTGTCTCCCAGCCCGCTTCAATGTGCAACTTTTGCCATAGTCTGGACAAGCTGGTGAGCTCATGTTTGGCCAACCACGGCTCGAGCGCGCCTTTTTTCTGAACATCCTCTTGCAAGCGAGTCAGCGCCGACAACCGGGCATCAAGCCTCGCAAGCGCTTGCGCATCAGCCTGGGATTTTTGTTGCGCATCGGCACGTCGCGCCTCTGCCTCAGGTAACCGCCCCTCAAGCTCTGCCAAGTGACCAGTCGCTTCTTCGAGAAGGTCCTGCGCGACCAGCTTATCACCCTCGAGCTTTTCAAGTTCAGCCACATCTGGGGATTGCACACCGGACAGCTCAACTCTGAGTCGTTCCGTGCGCAACTCAAGTGACTCGAGCTGCCTATCTGTATCGCGCTGGCTTTGTGCAACTAAAGCCAAACCTTGCTCAACACGCGCCAGACCGATGCGCATGTTTTCTCTAAGCAAGGCTGCCTGTCGCACGCGCAAATCGATTTCGGGCAGACTTGCTTGAGCGGCTTCGGCTAATAAACGGGCTTCTTCAAGCCGGGCCTGACTAGCGGCAAGGTCTTCCTCGCTATCAGCAATCTGCGTTTGACAATGCTCTTGCTGAGATTGCCATTCGGACATCTGCTCTTGCAGTTGGGTTTTTCGGGCTTGCATGCGGTTACGGGAGTCAACCACGTGCCTGATCTCGGCCTCAAGGCTACTGACACTGGCATTGGCCTCGTATAGCCGACCTTGCGCAGCATGCACCGCATCGCTGGCTTGATAGTGCGCCTGACGACGCGACTCGAGCGCAGCCTCTTGCGCGCGCACCCCAGCCATCAGCGCTTCTAGCTGGTTTTGTGCCTGCTCAATCTCAGCCGCAAATTTTGCTCTTTCTTCGTGAGCCGTCAATTCTTTCAGGTACCAAAGCGCGTTCTGCTTGGCTTCGCCATCTGTTTGCAGTGCACGATATTCACGTGCGACCTCGGCTTGCGTCTCTAGCTTCTCGAGTTGCGCATTCAGTTCGCGCAAGATGTCGTCCAATCTTGTCAGATTCTCACGAGTGTCAGATAGACGATTTTCGGTTTCTCTGCGCCGCTCTTTGTAACGCGACACGCCAGCCGCCTCTTCGAGGTAAACGCGAAGTTCTTCAGGTTTGGCCTCAATCAGCCGATTGATCATGCCTTGGCCGATTATGGCGTAGCCTTTGGATCCCAGACCAGTGCCGAGAAAAATATCATGAATGTCACGACGACGAACTTGCTGATTGTTGACGAAATAGCTACTCGTGCCGTCTCGAGTCAATACCCGGCGCACGGCAATCTCGGCATAGGTGGCCCATTGACCTGCAGCCCGGCCGTCACTATTGTCGAACACCAGCTCAACCGAGGCCCTTGCCGATGCTTTGCGCTGGCTCGATCCACTAAAAATAACGTCTTGCATCGACTCGCCGCGCAACTCTGACGCACGGGTCTCACCCATTACCCAGCGGACTGCGTCAATGATATTAGACTTGCCGCAGCCGTTCGGACCCACCACGCCCACCAATTGACCCGGCGTAGGAATAACAGTCGGATCGACAAAGGACTTGAAACCCGCAAGTTTGATTTGAGACAAACGCACAATAAGGGGATGAATAAAGTTAACCCCCGAATGATAACGCAGGGGGAGACAAATGCACCATCACGGACCAAGCCTATCAAGAACCATCACCGACAGCTATACTCCACGGATTGCCTTCAATCGGCGAAAACCTTAATTTTGAGGACGATGACTCAGTGAATCGCGGCTTTTACTTGGTTGTAGCGGCACAAGCCCTTTCATCGATAGCCGATAACGCATTGTTTATCGCAGCTATAGCCCTGATCCAGCAACTTCAAGGCCCGGACTGGATGGCACCAGTCATTAAATGGTTTTTCGCAGTCTCTTACGTCGCCCTGGCCGCGTTTGTCGGGGCCGTGTCCGATTCTTACCCGAAAGGCCAGGTGATGTTCGCGACGAATGGTCTGAAGGTGGTCGGATGTCTGATGATGTTCTGTTACGGCTTGCTCCATCTGACGGCGTCTGAGCAGGTCACTTTTGTGTGCGTCGCCTATGCTCTCGTAGGGATCGGGGCAGCTGGTTATTCACCAGCAAAATATGGCATTGTCACTGAGATGTTGCCTCCCCTGGACTTGGTCAAGGGCAACAGCTGGATTGAAGGCATGACCGTGCTCTCGATCATCATGGGGACCGTCGTCGGTGGCATCCTGATCTCACCCAGTGTGTCGGACTTCTTTTTACGGAATGCAGGGCTTGGCAATCTGGTCAATACGCCTGCCGAAGCAGCGATCTTGATCATTGCAGCCATATACTCGGGAGCCGCAATAATCAATCTCGCCGTCCCGAAAACCAACGTCACTTACCCAAAACAACAAAAAAACCCGCTCAATCTAATGAAAACCTTTGGTGGTTACGTCATGATCTTGTGGCGCGACAAACTTGGCCAAATTTCTCTTGCGGTTACTACCCTGTTCTGGGGAGCTGGCGCCACCTTGCAACTGATTGTCATTGAGTGGGGCAAACAGCACTTGGGCTATAGACTTGATCAAACGTCAATCTTGATGGGAGTCACCGCCCTGGGAACCGTAGTGGGTGCAGTCGCTGCGGGCAAAGTACCTCTTAACAAATCCTTGAAGGTCTTGCCCGTTGGGGTCGTTATGGGGATTTTAGTCATGCTAATGCCTTGGGTCACGTCGGCCTGGTCGGCCTATTTCCTGTTGTTTGCGATCGGTGCGACCTCAGGATTTTTTGTGGTACCCATGAATGCGCTGTTGCAGCACCGTGGCCATGTTTTACTTTCGGCAGGTCACTCGATCGCCGTGCAAAACTTTAACGAACAAATCAATATCCTGTTGATGGTCGCGATTTATACACTACTGCTTTGGCTTCATTTGCCGATCAACACCATCATTACGATATTTGCGTCTATCGTTGCAGCATTGATGTTGGTCCTGATTCGCTGGAGCCACCGCAACCTGTGTCGACATCCTGAACTATGCGATCAAATTGGGCAGGAAGGACACGGCACAGCTCTATAGCAAGCGTTGCAAATCAAGCCAAACCGACGCCTTCTCTTCGGGTCGGCGCAACACATACGACGGGTTGTAAGTGACAACAACCGGTATCTCAAGACCATCCGATCGGTAAGTCATTGACTTTTCTCGTAAAGACTGCAAAGACTCATCCCCGCCCAGAAGTGAATGAGCGGCGAAGCGACCCAGCAACAACAGCTTTTTAGGTTGCAACAAAGCGATTTGTTGGGCTAAAAACGGCCTGCAAGCTGCAAGTTCCTCTGGCCGTGGGCTACGGTTTCCGGGAGGCCGGCATTTGATTGCATTGGTCAGATACACCCGCGAAGCACGGTCCCAGCCAATCGCTCGCAACATATTATCGAGCAGTTCCCCTGGTCTACCGACAAACGGTATGCCTTGTCTATCCTCTTGATCAGCGGGTGCCTCGCCAATAATCATCAGGTCGGGTTGCAAATCCCCTGCACCCACAACGACCTGCTCGCGTTCCTGACACAGGCCACAAGCTTGGCATTGTGCGACAGCCTCGGTAAGCCCAGTGATTGTGTCCAAACTGACTAAGGCTGGCCGTTTGGGCGTGGCTTCAACAGGTTTCACGTGCACACGAGTCTTGCTGCGGACGACCGGGTGGTGCAATTCAGCGTCAACAGCAGTTGTGTTCCTGGTTGGGGTGAGTTCTGGCAACCAGGGCTTTTCAATCCCTAACTCGCGCAGCCAGGCCATCTGCAGTGCAGAGACCGTCGACTTAGCGTTTGGATCAGCAGCCATCATTCAGCACCAAGAAATACCTTTTTTAGAACCAGCGCATCTTCACGACCATCTCGGCCAGCAGGATAGTACTGGTGCCGGATACCAATTTGCTCAAACCCGTAGCGCTCGTAGAACGCTCGAGCCGATACGTTAGAGGGTCGGACTTCAAGCAATAGCCCTTCTGCGCTTTTCGCTCGCGCGTCTCGGCTGACCTGCTCGAGCAACATGGTGGCGATGCCTTGACGCTGAGCATCTTTGGCAACTGCTACGACCAGAATGTGAGTGAGATCAGGCGCCTCCATTGCAACACAGAATCCAAGCAATCTGTTTTGATCACGCACCACCCAAGCGGCCTGACCAGCTTCGAGCGAATCTTCGAAGTTTTTTTCGGTCCAGGGAAACGACTGCACCGCACGCTCGATTTCCAGGACGTCGACTAAATCAGCACTCGTCATCGGTAACAAAGAAATATTCTGGCGAATCGATGCACGCGGGTTACCTCCACCGCCCTGAGCCCGCTCAAGCGTCGTGAAAGCAACTTTATCTCTCAGATACAGCGGCGCAGCGTGTTCGGGTGCGATCACCTGACCTTTATGTAAACGCTGACGCGCAAGTCTGGCCACCCAGTCCGAATGGGGTAACTCATGCTGATTGAGTAGCACACATCCGCTGATTCCAAGCGCTTTGTGCCCATGATCGGCAAGCAGTTGCCAGCCTTCACCGATGAGTTGAATTGCTGGATCAACCGAACCGACTCGTAAAGCTGCATGGCGGATCCACAGCTCGCGTCGTGTAGCAACAAGCAAGTGTGCATCGGCGGCCGGCACTAAAACAGGCGGTTGCAACTCTATAAGCTGACCGTCCGCCGCAGACAGGTAAGCCGCAACATACATTTCGTCCATCCGGGCATCGAGTGCGCTCACAATTAACGATCCCTGCTCAGCCTCTGCAGCGGCGGCAACCGCCAGTAGCGCGCCGATGGGGATCAGCGGCAAATTAAGCGCCATGCCAAGCCCCTGTGCCACCCCGCAACCCAAGCGTAAACCGGTAAACGCGCCCGGCCCTTGACCAAATGCGACTGCGGTCAGGTCATGTTTTTTTATCCCGTTTGCCTTTAACAAGTCATCCACCAAGGGAAGCAGATGCTGGGCGTGACCCGTGCTACCAGTAACGGCGCGCTGATCGAGGATCACGTCAGCATCCTGCTCAATAAGCAGGGTCACACTACAGGTTTGCGTCGAAGTTTCTAGGGCGAGTAAGACTGTCATGCCCACATTGTAGTGAAAGAATTTTGTAACTTTTAGTTACAGAAGCGTTAAGGTTTTTCATATTGTGTAAAACATTATGAAATTCCATTCTGATGCTTGCCAATGCCTGCTACATTTTTGGCATGAATACAAAGTACCCCTCCTTATCAAGAAAAATCCTGATTGTTGACGACGATGAAAGATTGCGGGATCTGCTCAGCAGATACTTCACCGACCAGGGTTTTCAAGTTTTTACTGCCGAAGATTCCAAAGAGATGTCGCGCCAATGGCAACGAGAATATTTTGATCTCGTCGTTTTGGATGTCATGATGCCTGGTGAAGACGGGCTGTCGATTTGCAGGCGAATGCGCGGCGGGCAGGACGACACACCTGTCATCATGCTGACCGCCAAAGCTGAAGACATTGACCGCATCATTGGTCTCGAAATGGGCGCCGATGACTATCTGGCCAAACCGTTTAATCCGCGCGAGCTGTTAGCACGAGTCAACGCCATTCTGCGCAGACGAAGTCAGGACGAACATCCCGGTGCACCCAGTCACGACAGTGAAGCGATCAGCTTCGGGCCGTTTGTTTTGAACTTATCCAACCGCAGTCTGACCCGTCAGAATAATCCGATCACGATTACGACTGGCGAATTCGCGGTCTTGAAAGCGTTCGCCCGCAATCCTCGCTCACCCATGTCAAGAGACAAACTCATGGAGCTAGCCCGAGGTCGTGAATACGCGGCCTATGACAGAAGTCTGGACGTTCAAATTTCCAGGCTGCGCAAACTCATTGAAACCAATCCTTCCAAACCCGCTTATATCCAGACGGTATGGGGTCTAGGTTATGTTTTTGTGCCAACAGGCCATCGCTAAAAAGCAGAAGTTTTCCCTGTTCTACCGGGCACTTCTGGTACTGGCGCTAATTTTAGCCAGTGGCCTGATGCTTGAAGCTCTTCTGGATCAGTCAATTAGCGATGATCCCTGGCTCAATGCACTCTGCGATCTGCTCTGTTTACTCGGTTTGGCTGTGATTGGCACTTTAGCCTTCATGAACTACGTCGATCGAGCGCTGATCAACCGGCAGCGGACTGAGAAAGAAAGCGAAATCATGCTTGCAGGACTATCCCACGATTTGCGTACACCTCTCACTCGAATGCGCCTTGAAATTGAGCTCAGTGCAATGAGCGAGCATTCAAAAACCGCCATCGATCATGACCTGGCCCAGATCGAACATGCGTTGGCTCAATTAATGAACTACGCCAAATCATCACGGGTAAGGCCTGTTGAAACCATCAATTTGTCGACAGCATTACACAACTTTATCCAGACTGAAAAACGACGCTGGCAGGGATTGAATGTAAGTTTGTCGACCAGAATTGCGCCGGATGTTTACGTTCGGATCAGCCAGCAGGACATTAGCCGCGTTCTGATGAATCTGGTGGATAACGCCTTACGTTATGGTCGAAGCGACAGCGGCCAGCTGGACTTACTCATCCGTCTGGAGAGAACCGATGCGCTTGCTTTTCTCGAGATCTCGGATCGCGGTCGGGGTATCAAACCAGAAGATACCGAAAACTTGATCCGCCCGTTTGTCAGAGGCAATCGACAAGCCAGTGACAGTGCAGGCGCCGGCCTTGGGTTAGCCATCGTCGAACGGCTAATGAGACGGGCCGACGCCGAACTCACCTTAATCTCTCGTGAAGGCGGAGGACTGACTGCCCAGATCTGCACCGCGTGTTACGCGTCGACGGCGAATAGCAAGACAGCGACAGTTGCCGCGATACCTTCTTGACGGCCCAAATAACCGAGGCCTTCGTTGGTTTTCGCTTTGATATTGACGGCCCCGATTTCTACTTGTAAATCCGCTGCAATGTTAGCCACCATTGCACTGGCATGCGGTCCGATTTTAGGTACTTGCGCATGTACGGTTGCGTCTAGATTACCTAATCGCCATCCGGCTGCTCTTACCTTGGCATAGGCTGCCCGAAGCAATATCCGGCTGTCGGCACCGCGATAGGTTGGATCTGTATCTGGAAAGTGCCGACCGATATCACCCAAACAGGCTGCACCAAGCAAGGCGTCCGTCACTGCGTGCAGAAGCACGTCAGCATCAGAGTGTCCCAACAGGCCGCGAGCGTGAGGGATGGTCACGCCGCCGATAATTAAAGGTCTGTCGTCGGTGAATGCATGCACATCAAAACCTTGCCCGATCCGTATCTTCGGCTGCTTCATCTTGAATCTTTCACCTTTTTATATTCTCACGCCCGTTCGTGCCCGACACGACATACCAACACGCATCCCACGATCAGCAACGCGCATCATAACCATGAGGCCACCCAGGCGAAGTCTTCTGGCCAGGTGACTTTTACATTACGACCAGAGCCGTGCACCAATAAAGGGGTAAAGCCAGCAGCTTCCATGGCCGCTGCCTCATCAGTAATACCCAGTCCCTGTTCTACCGCTTTCGTTAATGCCGCTTTTAGCGCGGCAGACAACTGACCTGCTCTGAACATTTGCGGCGTTTGAGCCAGCCATAAGCCGTTTCGATCAACGGTTTGTTGAATACGCACTCGATCAGCATTGGAGGGATCCGCTAAAGAGGTCTGACGCTTCATCGTGTCGGCCACTGGCATGGCAAGCAAGCCACCCTCGTTTGCGGCTAAGCAGACGTCGAGCAAGCGCGCGAGTGCCTCACGAGGCAATCCTGGACGGGCTGCATCATGCACTAAAACCCAATCGTCCGGGGACAAGCGAGCATCCTCAAGAGCATTCAAGACAGTATGTGCCCGAGTTTCACCGCCGTGGGGTCGCCATACTGTGCGCGGCAACCCAGCCAAGGCTTGCGTCACTCTATCGTCGTGCGCTGCCACGACAACTCTAACCTCGTCCACTCGAGCATCCGCGAGCAAGGCACTCACGGCATGCCGCAACATCGGTTGGCCTGCAAGTAGCTGATATTGCTTAGGTATTGGCGATTCACCCGGGATAGCGGCGCGCGCGCCAATACCTGCTGCAGGCACAAGTGCAATTATTTTGGGGTTTGTAGGGGTTTGACGCATCAGTATGATTTTATAATCGTTCTTTGCTTTTTAGATATCCCTGACATGCCGGTCGCTCTGACTGCTGTTCCCGCACTGCTTGCCGCATTAAAACCCGGTTTGCGATTTGCACACCCCCGTCCTTCTGGCTCAGGGGATGCCCTTCTGCTGTCTCAAATTTCCCGACAGGCAAAACAAACGCTAGTGGTGCTAACCGCTGATCCGCTCGAAGCTCAGCGACTAGCTGACGAAATCAACATCTTTGACCCCAGCTTGCGTGTGCGGCCTTTGCCAGACTGGGAGACGCTGCCCTATGACAGCTTCTCGCCCCATCAGGACTTGATCTCCGAACGGTTGCGAACCCTTCATGCACTGATGCAAGCTCAGGTTGATATCCTGACCGTACCGATCACGACTGCTCTGTACCGGCTGCCACCCCCAAGTTTTCTGGCTGCCTATACCTTCTCATTCAAGCAAAAAGATAAACTCGACGAGTCTGCCTTACGGCAACAATTGATGCTGGCAAACTATGCCCATGTGTCTCAAGTCACGATGCCTGGCGAGTTCTGCGTCAGAGGCAGCTTGATCGATCTGTTCCCGATGGGCTCAGTCCTACCCTACCGGATCGATTTATTCGACGACGAAATCGAGTCCATCCGCGCCTTTGATATCGACACCCAGCGCAGCCTGTATCCGGTGAAAGAAGTCCAGCTCCTGCCTGGGCGAGAATTCCCCATGGACGAGCCCGCTCGAAACCTCTTCAGAGCCAAGTTTCGAGAAATTTTTGAGGGAGACCCCTCACGAGCTCTGCCGTACAAAGACATCGGCGCGGGGATCCCTTTCGCGGGCGTTGAATATTACCTGCCGCTATTTTATGAGTCGACCGCCACCCTGTTTGATTACCTGAGTCCGCAGACGATCATGGTGACCTGCGGAGATAACAGTGGTGATATTGATGACGCGATCACTCGATTCGCCCGCGATACCAACAGCCGGTATAACTTTTTAAAGAGTGACAGAGAACGGCCTGTGCTCGCACCCGAAGCCCTGTTCTTGAATCAAGAGGCTTTATTCGAGCAACTCAAGCGTTTTCCAAGGATTGCTCTCACCAAAGACAGTCCTCATCCCGATTTTGCAATCGCGCCTGAGATCGGTATCTCAAGACGTGCCGATGACCCTGTGGCGAAACTTCGGGCGCTGCTTAATGATCGACCGGTAGGCAAACGCTTACGAGTGCTGTTGTGCGCCCAGTCACATGGTCGTCGCGAGACCATTCAGCAGATGCTGGGCGAGCATCAGATCACGCTCGATGCACAAACTGAATCGGTCTCTGAATTTATCGATAGCGAGGCACACTTCGCGATTGGGGTCGCCGCGCTGGACAAAGGTTTCTGTGTCCCCGGTCAATCGCTGATTTTCTTGACAGAGAACGACCTCTATCCAAGCCATGGCACTTCAGCGCGTCGAGGCCGTAAAGACCAAGAGCGCGCCAGTGACGTCGAGGCAATGATCCGTGACCTGTCAGAGTTAAGGCCCGGTGACCCTGTCGTGCACACTCAACACGGGATCGGTCGCTATCATGGCCTGGTCAACATGGATCTGGGCGAAGGTCAGACCGAGTTTCTGCATCTTGAATATGGCAACGAAACCAAGCTTTACGTGCCGGTATCGCAGCTGCATGTGATCGCCCGTTATAGCGGCGCTGATCCGGACGCGGCTCCCCTGCACTTGCTGGGTTCAGGCCAGTGGGATAAGGCCAGACGCAAAGCCGCACAGCAAGTCCGTGACACGGCCGCTGAACTGCTTGACCTCTATGCAAAGCGAGCCGCTCGCGAGGGGTTTGCCTTCAAGTTGCCAGTTGGAGATTACGATTTATTTGCTGATGGTTTTGGTTTCGACGAGACCGTCGATCAAGCTCAGGCGATCCAGTCTGTTCTGGCTGACATGACCTCGGGCAAGCCGATGGACCGGCTGGTTTGCGGGGATGTGGGTTTTGGTAAAACAGAAGTGGCGCTGCGTGCCGCCTTTCTGGCGATTGCCAACAACAAGCAAGTCGCCCTGCTTTGTCCGACCACACTGCTTGCCGAGCAACACGCACAAACTTTTGTAGATCGTTTCGCTGACTGGCCGGTCAAAGTCGTTGAATTATCGCGTTTCAGATCCGCTAAAGAGGTGAGCGCGGCCATAGCAGGCATCAATGCGGGTACCGTAGACATTGTCATCGGCACGCACAAGATACTGTCCAAAGAGGTGAAGTTCAAGCAGCTTGGCTTAGTCATCATCGATGAAGAACATCGCTTTGGCGTCAGACAAAAAGAAGCTTTGAAATCACTGCGGGCAGAGGTGGATGTCTTGACCCTGACGGCGACACCTATCCCTCGCACCTTGGGCATGTCGCTTGAAGGGATTCGTGACTTCTCGGTCATTGCGACAGCACCTCAAAAACGTCTGGCAATCAAAACGTTTGTCAGACGGGAAGACAACAGTACGATACGTGAGGCCTTACTGCGCGAACTAAAGCGAGGCGGGCAAGCATACTTTTTGCACAACGAAGTTGAGACCATTCATAATCGCCGAGCCAGGCTCGAGGAACTTGTACCCGAAGCGCGCATCGCAGTCGCGCATGGGCAAATGGGCGAACGCGATCTCGAGCAGGTGATGAAAGGCTTTTATCAGCAGCGTTTTAATGTTCTGCTCTGTACAACCATTATTGAAACGGGGATTGACGTCCCGACAGCGAACACCATCATCATCCATCGCGCAGATCGCTTTGGGCTGGCGCAATTACATCAACTGCGCGGTCGTGTTGGACGATCACATCATCAGGCCTACGCTTACTTGATGACACCTGGGGACGACGCAATCACCAAAAACGCTAAAAAGCGTCTTGAGGCCATACAGGCGATGGAAGAACTGGGCGCCGGCTTTTTCCTGGCGATGCATGATCTTGAGATTCGCGGCACGGGTGAAGTATTGGGCGATTCGCAATCAGGCAATATCCAGGAAATCGGCTTCTCGATGTACAACGACATGCTCAACGAAGCAGTTCGCGCAATGAAAGCTGGCGAAGAGCCTGATCTTGACGCTCCGTTTACGGCGGGTTGTGAGGTTAATCTGCATTTGCCTGCGTTACTGCCGGCCGACTATTGCGGGGATGTTCATGCAAGACTGACCCTCTACAAACGCTTATCCAACTCAAAAGATGATGACGGTCTGATTCGCATACAAGAAGAATTGATCGACCGGTTTGGCAAATTACCTGATGCCGCACGTGCCTTGATTGCCACACATAAAATTCGCCTTGCGGCCATCGCACTGGGTATCCAGAAAATTGATGCTAGTGAATTGCAGATATTGCTGCAATTCAAACAGAGCACTTCAGTCGATCCTTTGAAGTTGATTGAGCTTGTGCAAAAACAAAGACACATCAGATTTGCCGGACAAGATAAACTTCGGATCGAAGTGAAGAGCACTGACTTGAATACGCGAGTCGATTCAATCAAAGCCGTCTTGCGTTCCATCAGTTAGTGACCCCTCAATTACCAGTCTATTTATGTCGAATACTCATGTTGTTATTCAATCCCCCAGTTTGGGGACTAGCCTGATCGAACAAGCGGCTGCTTTGGCTAATTGCGAAGGCGTTCAACGAGTCAGCCACACGGCCGCGCGCCTGCTGAACGTCACGGCCGACGAGGATACCAAGCTAGCACTCACTGGATGGGGCGAACAACAGGCGGTTGATACGGCCTTCATCCGCGCGGGCGCGAAACTATCGGATTGCAAAATTCTTGCCATGGATATGGATTCGACGTTGATCAATATCGAATGCATTGATGAGATCGCCGCCTTTGGTGGCGTTAAAGAGCAAGTCTCGTCAATCACTGAAGCTGCCATGCGCGGTGAAATCAAAGACTTCAGCGAAAGCCTGACAAGACGCGTCGCGTTTCTTAAGGATTTGCCGCTCGATGTTCTTCAATCCGTTTACGAGCAACGCTTGCAGCTAAACCCGGGGGCGCAAGCTCTGATCGATACCGCTAAGCAAGCAGGTCTCAAGACACTGCTGGTATCAGGTGGCTTTACTTTCTTCACCGACAAGCTCAAGGCACGTCTAGGTTTGGATGCAGCCCATTCGAATACGCTGGAGCATATTGATGGCCGACTGACGGGCCGTGTGTTGGGCAGTATTCTCGACGCGCAGGGTAAGGCAGACACATTGACAGCCTTCGCCAGAGAACATCGCGTTAGCCAAGATCAAATTATCGCGATTGGTGACGGGGCTAATGATCTAAAAATGCTTGCATTAGCTGGCTATTCTGTTGCTTACCGGGCAAAACCGGTGGTACGAGCTCAGGCAAAATACTCGCTGAATATTGCGGGCTTAGATGGCGTACTCAACTGGTTTGAGCACTGATATTGGTCTGGCTGGTGCTACTACCCGCATGCTTGCTAAAGGTTCGGACATTGCTTATCACTTAGCGCTTTAGCAAATATCTGAATACAAAACCGGGAAAAGCCAGCACAGCAAAGAGCGTCAAGGTTATGGCGAAGAACTCCCAGTTTTGCGGGAAAACATTACCCAGGGCGGACTCGAATGCCCAACCGACCACACCGATCAGTAGATAGAACATAAGCAGTTCGACAGTTCTGACCCAGAACGGCTTGACTGATTTGAACGCTGCGACAGGGATAAGCCCCAGGAGCCGTTCGCTCACAAAAGGCAGATTCGCGAGGGCGAACGCCAGAACGATTAACAACCAGACAGCAATAGATTGACTCATGCAGTCAAGGTACCGCAACCATCAAGTAAAGGCCGTCTGGATTGCACGAACGCACAGATTGATCAAGTCGCTGGGCAACAGGCCAAAGCCAAGCACCGCCAAACTGTTAATTATCATCAACGTGCTGGTCGGCCAAGCAGTTTTAGGCACTGGTGCCGCATCCGTGTCAGGGTCATCAAAATACATGACCTTGAGTACACGGAGATAATAGAAAGCGCCGATCAGCGAGAACATCACCGCATACACTGCGATCCAAAGATGATCTGATTGCAACAGGGCTTGAAGAATAAGCAACTTGGCAGTAAAGCCAACCAAGGGCGGTAAGCCGGCCAACGAAAACATCGTCAACAGCAGAACGCCTGCCATCCAGGGGCTGCGGCGGTTTAACCCCTTCAGATCAGAGATTTCTTCGCAGTCCATTCCCTCTTTCGACAGCAACAAGGTCATACCGAAAGTCACCAGGGTGGTCAGTACATAGGTCAACATGTAAAAAACCGCTGAACCATAGGCGTAAGCATCGCCACCTGCTGACTCGTTGGACGTACCCGACGCGATGCCCAGCAACACAAACCCCATGTGGGAAATCGTTGAATAAGCCAGCATGCGTTTGAAATTGGTCTGCATGATCGCAGTCAAGTTACCGACAGCCAGTGACAACATACCGAGAATAATCAGCATGGGTTGCCAGCTTGGTTGCATCGCGATCAGCGCATCCGCAAGGATGCGCAACGCAATGGCGAGAGCTGCCAACTTGGGGGCGGCCGCCAACACCAGCGTTACTGCCGTCGGTGACCCTTGATAGACATCCGGCACCCACATATGAAACGGTACAGCGCCCAGCTTGAACGCTAAGCCGGCGACTAAAAATACCAAGCCAAACGTCAACGGATATTCTTTGGGCTGACCTGAGAAGATAGCATCGCCGATATCAGAGATATCGATTGAACCCGTGGCACCGTAGATCATCGACATACCGTAGAGCATGAAGCCAGAGGCCAGAGCGCCAAGAACAAAGTACTTCATCGCTGCCTCGGTTGAGACGACATGATCACGACGCAAGGCCACCAAGGCATACAAAGCTAGCGACATGAGCTCCAGACCAAGATAGATACTCAGGAAATTGCTCCCCGAGATCATGATCATCTGACCAAGCAGCGCAAACAAGACTAAAACGTAGAACTCGCCGCCACGCAGCATGTCGCGACTCTGTAAATATTCGCGGCTGTAAACGAGCGTCGCGAACACGGCAACGTAGGAAGCAATTTTCAGTACGTAGGACAACTGATCCACAATGAATAGACCAGAGAAGCCAGAACCACCCAGGCCGTTGACGATCTGCAATCCAGACAGCAGGACGAGCCCAACAAGCGTCAAAAGCGAGAGGCTGTAAGCAAGAGTTCTTCTGGGATCACTGCTGAGGGCATCAAGGACCAGAATAACCATGCCCATCACGAGCAAAAAAATCTCTGGGGCAGCCAGGGCAAAGTCGAGTGGGGGTTGCATCATGGCGAGGCTTACAGTTTAGAAATTGATACGTGTTGCAACAGGGCCTGAACTGAAACGTGCATGACATCAGTAAAGGGCTTGGGATAAAGACCCATGAAGAGCACCGCGATTGCCATCACCCCAAGGATGAGGAACTCACGGCTAGAGATGTCCTGGAGTTCGCGGACGTGATCGTTGGCGATCTCACCAAAGGCAACTCGCTTAGCCATCCAGAGCGTGTATGCAGCCCCAAGGATGAGCGCAGTTGCTGCGAGCAGGCCAACCCAGAAGTTAAATTTGACAGCCCCCATAATTACCATGAATTCACCAACGAAACCGCTGGTAGCAGGCAGGCCAGCGTTTGCCATACTGAACAGGATAAAGAAGGTGACAAACTTTGGCATCGTGTTGATGACACCGCCAAATTTAGCGATCTCGTGCGTGTGCATCCGGTCATAAAGCACACCAATACAATAAAACACCGCACCTGACACAAAGCCGTGAGAGATCATCTGGACAATAGCGCCTTCCAGACCCGCCGTATTAAACAGGAACAAGCCGAGCGTGACAAAACCCATGTGTGCGACCGATGAATACGCTACCAGCTTTTTCATGTCCTCTTGAACAATTGCCACCAGACCGATATAAATCACCGCAATCAGTGACAGGGCAATCATCATGGGTGCCAGGGCCAGAGACGCATCGGGTGCAATGGGTAATGACAACCGGATAAAACCGTAAGCACCGAGTTTCAGCATGATTGCCGCCAGCACGATCGAGCCACCGGTTGGCGCCTCAACGTGGGTATCTGGCAACCATGTGTGCACGGGCCACATCGGCATTTTGACTGCAAAAGCAGTCAGGAATGCGACGAAAATAAAGGTCTGCTCTGTCATCGTCAGGGGCAGTTTGTGCCACGTCAGAATATCGAACGAACCGTCAGCCCGACTCCAGAGATAGATCAGCGCAATCAGGGTCAACAACGAGCCAAGCAGTGTGTACAAGAAGAATTTGAACGCTGCATAGACACGATTCTCACCACCCCATACACCGACGATGATGTACATCGGAATGAGCGTGGCCTCGAAGAAGACATAGAACAACATGCCGTCTAGTGCGACAAAGACGCCAACCATCAAGCCCGACAAGATCAGGAAGGCGGCCATGTATTGCGCGACTCGCGTTGTGATCGCTTGCCAACCAGCCAACACCACGATGATGGTGATGAAAGCAGTGAGTAACACAAACCAAATCGAAAGACCGTCTACGCCAAGGTGATAAAAAACGCCGAACGATGGAATCCAGTTGCGCATCTCGACGAACTGCATCACGGCAGTTGTTTGATCAAAATTTGCGTAAATCGGAATCGTCACCAGGAAGCTGATCACTGCACCGATAAGCGCAAGTATTCTCACTACACCGGCGCGCTGATCGTTGCCGATTGCCAGAATGATTAAGCCAAATGCGATCGGAACAAAGATCGCAAGCGTAAGCCAAGGGGTAAAGTTAGAAGCCATCTCGCTTGCCATCATTTATTAAACAGAACAAAGAAGCTGATCATGGCCATTAGACCGACGATCATCGCGAATGCGTAGTGATAGATGTAACCTGACTGTCCGCGACGCACTACCGCCGCAATCGCACCAACTAGCCGGGCGGAGCCATTCACGAAAACACCATCTATCAGCCCCCTGTCACCGCCTTTCCAGAGACCGGTAGCCAAAAGACGTGCACCACGCGCCAAGACTTGTTCATTGAACCAGTCGAAGTAATACTTGTTTTGCAGGACATTATTGAGACCTGACAAATGACGTTCGATTGCAGCAGGCACTTTAGGATTAATGAGGTAGCAATACCAAGCGACAATGAAACCCGCCAACAACAGGAAGAAAGGCACACTGACGAACCCTGCAAGCGCAGCTGCAACATAGCCATGCCATTCGTGAGCAAGTTCGTGCATCGCTGGATGCTGATGCAAGACTGTAATCACACCCTTGAAATATGAACCAAACAGCAAGGGGTCAATCACCAGGGCACCCAGCACGACCGATGGAATCGCCAGGGCAACCAGCGGTACAGTGACCACCCAGGGTGACTCATGCGGCACGCCACCATGATGACTGTGATCATCATGTGCGTGGTCATCGTGACCATGTTCAGCATGATCCGCATGGCCGTGATCGCCGTGATCGCCGTGAGTATCAAACCTTTCCTTACCGTGGAACACCAAAAAGTAAACGCGGAACGAATACAGCGAAGTAATAAATACACCAGCCAAGGTCGCATAATGGGCGAACTGCGCGCCCCAGACGGTGGCAGCGCCCGCCGCTTCAATGATGTGATCTTTTGAGTAGAAGCCCGAGAAGAATGGTGTACCAACAAGTGCGAGAGTACCGATCAGGAAAGTAATCCAGGTGATTGGCATGTATTTGCGTAGACCACCCATATTGCGAATGTCCTGATCATGGTGCATGCCCATGATTACCGAGCCCGCGCCCAGGAACAACAACGCTTTGAACGCTGCATGCGTCATCAGGTGGAAAATCGCAACGGAATAAGCTGACGCGCCGAGCGCGACAGTCATGTAACCGAGTTGCGATAAGGTTGAATAAGCAACGACCTTCTTGATGTCGTTTTGCACAATGCCCAGAACGCCAAGAAACAGTGCGCCGATCGCACCAATCACGATGACGAAAGACAGCGCCGTATCCGACAACTCGAACAAAGGCGAAAAGCGAGCCACCATGAAGATGCCTGCTGTCACCATTGTGGCCGCGTGAATCAAGGCCGAGATTGGCGTCGGGCCTTCCATCGAATCTGGCAACCAGGCATGCAAAGGCACCTGAGCGGATTTACCCATCGCACCAATAAACAGGCAAATGCAAGCTACCGTGATCAGCATCCAGTCGGAGCCCGGCAATTTCAAGCTCGCCAAGTGATCGGCTTGCTTGAAAACTTCGCCGTAATGCATCGAACCTGCATAAGCGAACAAAAGACCGATCCCGAGGATAAAACCGAAGTCGCCCACCCGATTGATCAGAAAAGCTTTCATATTGGCAAAAATTGCCGTTGGCTTCGTGTACCAGAAACCGATGAGCAGGTAGGAGACTAGACCCACCGCCTCCCAACCGAAGAACAGTTGCACCATGTTGTTCGACATGACCAACATCAGCATTGCAAACGTAAACAAGGATATGTAAGAGAAAAAGCGTTGATAGCCGGGATCTTCCGCCATGTATCCAATGGTGTAGATATGCACCATCAAAGAGACTGAAGTCACTACGACCATCATCAGGGCGCTTAGCGGATCAATCAAGAACCCCACTTCAAGCTTGACGCCATCCAGCATGGCCCAGGTGTAGACGGTGCCATCAAAACGCAATCCACCCAGTACATCTTTCAACACCATGACCGAGCCAATCACCGAGACTGTAACCAGTGCGATCGTAATGAAGTGCGATGCACGGCGGCCAACCTGTTGCCCCAGAAAGCCCGTGCCAAACAATCCGGCAAGCACGGCGCCCAGCAAGGGAGCCAGAGCAATAATTAAATAAATCGAAGGTACGCTAGACATATCGTGTGGTCGTCCGGTCAGCCGTTGAGGCGGTCAAGTTCATCGACGTTGATGGTGTTCAAGTTACGGAACAACAGCACCAGAATTGCCAGACCAATCGCCGCCTCAGCAGCAGCAACAGTCAGGATAAAAAATACAAACACCTGGCCGATCGAATCACCGTACCAAGTAGAGAATGAGACGAAGTTCATGTTTACTGCAAGCAACATCAGTTCAATCGACATTAGCAAGACGATGAGATTGCGACGATTCAGGAAGATGCCAAAAACACCGATAGCGAACATGATCGCGCCGAGCACGAGGAAGTGAGGCAGGGTTAGCGTCATCATGCTTTGTCTCCCGAGGGTGCTGGATCGGTTGTAACAGGAGTCGGGTTTGCACCAATCGCCTCTTGGCTCTGAATATTAACCAGACGGACACGATCTTTAGCACGCACGCGAACGGCCGCTGAGGGATCGTTGTATTTGACATCTCTGCGCTGACGCAAGGTCAGGGCAATGGCGGCTACCATGCCAACGAGCAAGATGGCAGCACCAATTTCGACGGCAAAGGGGTACTCGGTATACATCACCGTACCCAGTGTTTTGGCATTGTTATAGTCCGCGCCCAAATCAGCGGCAGGGCCAACATCCCTGAAACTGGTGGTTAGCACTAGACTCATCTCGACCACCAGAACCGCACCAATTCCCAGTCCCACTGGCAGATACGTTTTAAGGCCTTGACGCAGTTCTTCCATCCGCACGTCAAGCATCATCACCACAAACATGAACAGCACCATTACCGCACCAACATATACCAGCACGAGCAATAGCGCTAAAAACTCGGCCCCCAGCAGCATCCAGATCATGGCTGCATTTGCGAACGCAAGGATCAGATGCAACACCGCGTTCACAGGACCAGAGGCGGTGATGACTCGCAGACCGGCGTAGACCAGCACTGCGGAAAAAAGATAGAACAGAATAGTATCGAGTGTCATATTTTCAAGCCCTGATGATCAGCGATAAGGCGCATCAGCTGCACGGTTTTTTGCAATGTCATCTTCGTAGCGATCACCCACTGCCAACAGCATGTCTTTAGTGAAGTACAAGTCACCGCGCTTTTCACCGTGGTACTCATGAATATGGGTCTCAACGATTGAATCGACAGGACAGCTTTCTTCGCAAAAGCCACAAAAAATGCACTTCGTCAGATCGATATCGTAACGCGAGGTACGGCGAGAGCCATCCTCACGTACATGTGATTCGATTGTGATCGCCATCGCAGGACAGACTGCTTCGCACAGTTTGCAGGCAATGCAACGCTCTTCACCGTTAGGGTAGCGGCGCAAGGCGTGCAACCCACGAAAACGTGGCGACATTGGCGTCTTTTCTTGTGGATACCGCAAGGTGATCTTGCGTTTAAAGAAGTACTTGCCAGTCAGCTTCATGCCCTTAAACAACTCAATGAGCAACAAACTGCCGAAAAAATCTTTGATCGCTTCCATTACTTGCCTTTTTGCCGTTTTGTCGCGTTCATTTCCAGATGTTCCAGGGAGTCTGCATCCAGATCGCCACAATCACCAGCCAAACACCAGTTAGTGGGATGAAAATCTTCCAACCCAGACGCATGATCTGGTCATATCTGTAGCGCGGGAAAGATGCGCGGAACCAAATAAACAGGGACACCACCAGGAAGGTCTTGATTGCCAGCCAGATCCAACCGGGGATCCAGGTTAAAGGCACTATATCGATCGGTGAAGTCCAGCCACCCAGGAACATGATCGAGGTCATGGCTGACAAGAAAATCATGTTTGCATATTCGCCCAGGAAGAACAGGGCAAAAGCCATACCTGAGTATTCAACCATATGGCCAGCAACAATCTCGGACTCACCCTCGACCACGTCAAAGGGGTGACGATTGGTCTCGGCTACGATTGAAATGATGTAAATGATGAACAGTGGTAGCAACGGTAGCCAGTTCCAGGACAAGAAGGTCAAGCCCATCCCGGCAAACATGCCGCGCGATTGCGAGTTCACGATTGCAGACATGTTCATGCTGCCTGACACCAGCAACACTGTTACCAGCACAAAACCCATCGCCAATTCATAAGAAAGCATCTGCGCTGACGCGCGCATCGAAGCTAAGAAGGCATATTTGGAGTTCGATGCCCAACCCGCAACAATCACACCGTAGACGCCCACTGAACTCAGCGCAGCAACATAAAGCAAACCGGCATTGACGTTAGCCAGCACCACTTCAGGGCCGAAGGGCACAACTGCCCAAACCGCAAGGGCTGGCATCAGCGTTACCACTGGTGCAAGAATAAACAGAATCTTGTTTGCCTGAGTGGGGACAATGACTTCTTTTGTCAGCAGTTTGAATACGTCAGCGAATGGCTGAAGCAATCCTCTGAAGCCAACCCGGTTGGGGCCGCGACGAACGTGCATAAAGCCGATCATCTTGCGCTCCCAGTAGGTAAGGTAGGCAACACAGATGATGACTGGCAGCGCAATAATGATGATTTTTATCAAAATCCAAAGGACGTACCAGACGGTAGGACCAAACAAGGCTACACCGTAAGATTCAACGATATTGAGCAAATCCTTCATCAGGCACGCTCCACGCTAAGTTCAGCAAAAGCGCCACCAAGCGCGACCGTTTCGGCAAACCCAGCCGAGACCCGGACCGTCCCTGGGGCCACCGTCTTATCCGCCTCTGCAGCAATCATGATCTGACCGACGGCAGATTTCACTCGAATCATCGACGACACATCGAGCGACAAGCCGGCCAAGGTATCGGGATGCAACCTTGCAACGGGCGATTTAGAGGCTGCTGAAAGTTGCAAGGCATGAGCCCGACGAACCATCGCATCTGAGCGAAAGATCGGGGTATCGGCCACACGTTGCAGGGCAGTGCCAGAGGCCGAAAGGCCTGCTTGCGCTTGAATCGCATTCGTTAAACGGGACTCGATCCCGCCAGCCAGCACAGAATCCCGCACAGATTCGGACGACTCATCGTCGAAACCACTCAGTTGCAGGACGTTACCCAGTACGCGCAGAACTTTCCAGCCTGGACGAGTCTGGCCTTGAGGTGCAACGGTGCCCTTAAAGCTCTGTGCCGTGCCTTGTGCGTTGACGAAAGTCCCTGAGGTTTCTGTGAAGGGTGCGATGGGCAACATCACGTGGGCCCATTCGCTTGCGGCTGACGCGAACGGGGTTAGCGCCACTACAAATTGTGCAGACTGCAAAGCAACCAAAGCCTGTTGACCGTTATCAGCGTCCAGTGTGGGCTCAGCATGCAAAACCACATAGGCTTTGAGGGGTTCAGCCAACATCGCTGCAGCAGTCTTACCGCCTTGTTTAGGTGTCGCACCAGCAAGATAGCCGCCGACGGTGTTTGCACCTGAAGTCAAGAAACCCAGAGTGCCACCGGCCAGCTGAGCGATCAGTTGAGCATTTGCAGCAATCACCGACGCCTGTGGCGAGTTCACCGCAACACTGCCAAGCAAAATGGATACTTTCTCACCGCTTGCAAGACTTTGAGCAATTGCCTTCGCGTGTTCACTTGCTTGCACGCCTGATAACGCATCCGGCAAGCTTGCTGATTTAATACCAGCCAACGCAACCGCGACTTCAGCCAAAGTATTCACAATTTCATCTGGCCGCACCACGGCGCGAGCGGTCAATTTGATCAGCGCATCGTCGCCTGCAACATCAACTGTTGAAATCTGGGCACCCTGCTTTGCCGCCTGACGCAGGCGTTGCGCAAACAAGGGATGATCTTTACGCAAGAAAGAGCCTACAACCAGAACGCGGTCATGCGTACCTAACGCTGCAATGGGCATGCCCAACCAGGGGGCGCCAGCCAATGCCGCATCAAAACCTGCATCGGTCTGACGTAAACGAAAATCGATGTTATCCGAGCCTAAACCGTGCATGACACGCGATAACAAGGAGAGCTCTTCGAGCGTTGAGTACTCTGCTGCGAGCGCGCCAATTTGTGCGGCACCGGATTCTTGTTTAACTGTTTCTAGACCCTGCACAACCGCTTGCAAAGCATCAGACCAGGATACTTCGCGCCACTGACCGTCCCGACCTTTGATCATCGGCGCCTGCAAGCGATCCTCTGCATTGAGTCCTTCGTATGAAAAACGGTCGCGATCGCTTATCCAGCACTCGTTAATGTCTTCATTCTCAAAAGGCACGACACGCATCACTTGATCATCCTTAACTTGGACGACCAAATTCGCACCGACGCTGTCATGAGGTGATACTGACCGGCGGCGAGCAAGCTCCCAAGTGCGGGCGTTGTAACGGAAGGGCTTGGACGTCAACGCCCCAACCGGGCAGATATCGATCATGTTGCCTGACAACTCAGACTCAACCGCTTGGCCTACGAAAGTGGTGATCTCGGAGTGCTCGCCGCGACCGATCATGCCGAGTTCCATCACGCCAGCGATTTCCTGGCCGAAGCGCACGCAACGGGTACAGTGAATACAGCGGGACATTTCTTCGGCTGAGACCAGTGGACCAAGGCTCTTGTGAAACACAACGCGTTTTTCTTCAGCGTAGCGCGACGAAGAAGAGCCATAACCAACGGCAAGATCCTGCAACTGGCACTCACCACCTTGATCGCAAATCGGGCAGTCAAGTGGATGGTTGATCAGCAAAAACTCCATCACGCTTTTCTGGGCAGCTACTGCACGCTCTGAACTCGTGTGAACGACCATACCGTTTGTCGCTGGCGTCGCGCAGGCCGGCATCGCCTTGGGCGCTTTCTCAACCTCAACCAGACACATCCGGCAGTTTGCCGCGATAGACAGTTTCTTGTGATAGCAAAAGTGCGGCACGTAAACGCCAAGCTTGTGAGCGGCATGCATCACCATGCTGCCCTCTTGCACTTCGACTTTCTTGCCGTCGATGGTTAACTCAACCATAACTTGTCCAGACCTTAAATGTAGGGAGCCACCACACATCGCTTGTGCTCGATGTGGTGCGCAAATTCGTCACGGAAATGCTTGATAAATCCTCGTACTGGCATGGCTGCCGCATCACCAAGCGCACATATGGTGCGTCCCATGATGTTGAGTGCAACTGAATCCAGCAACTCAAGATCGTCGGGGCGACCTTGACCATGCTCAATCCGGTTAACCATACGAAACAGCCAACCCGTCCCTTCGCGACAGGGTGTGCACTGACCGCAGCTTTCTTCGTGATAGAAGTAAGACAAGCGCAGCAGTGACTTGACCATGCAACGACTTTCGTCCATCACAATGACGGCGCCGGATCCAAGCATGGACCCTGCTTTAGCGATCGCATCGTAATCCATGGTGGTGTCCATCATGATGCTGGCAGGCAACACCGGAGCACTTGAGCCACCGGGTATGACAGCCTTCAGTTTGGCACCATTGCGCATACCGCCAGCGAGTTCCAATAGCTTGGAAAACGGTGTACCGAGCGGGATCTCGTAGTTGCCGGGCCGCTCTACATCGCCAGTAATCGAAAACAGCTTGGTGCCACCATTGTTGGGCTTACCCACTTCTAGGTAGGCTGCCCCGCTGTTGCGGATAATCCAGGGTACGGCCGCGAAAGTCTCGGTATTGTTGATCGTCGTAGGTTTGCCGTACAAGCCGAAACTGGCAGGGAAAGGTGGCTTAAAGCGCGGCTGGCCTTTTTTGCCTTCCAGTGATTCGAGCAAAGCGGTTTCTTCGCCACAAATGTAGGCACCGTAGCCATGAAAGGCATGGAGCTGAAAATTAAACGATGAACCGAGTATCTGCTTACCCAGGAAACCCGCAGCACGGGCTTCTTCGAGAGCTTCTTCAAAACGGCTATAGACCTCGAAAATCTCACCGTGGATATAGTTGTAGCCGACATCAATCCCCATTGCGAAGGCGGCAATTGCCATGCCTTCGATCACGATATGTGGATTTAAACGCAGAATATCGCGGTCTTTGAATGTACCGGGTTCGCCTTCGTCGGAGTTACAGACCAAGTATTTCTGACCTGGGAAGCTACGGGGCATAAAGCTCCATTTCAAGCCAGTAGGAAAGCCAGCACCACCGCGACCGCGCAAACCAGACGCCTTGACCTCGGCGATCACCTCTTCTTGCGTCATGCCTGAGGTCAGGATTTTGCGCAAAGCCTCGTAACCGCCACGCTTCACGTAATCAGCAAGGCGCCAGTTGTTGCCATCGAGGCCCGCCATGATCTGGGGGTTGATGTGACGGTCGTGCAGGGCCATCGAAGCGGGTAGATCACCGCCTGGCGCGGCGTCAAGGCCTTGAGAATATTTTTGCAATAAAGCGGCGGCACTCATGCGGCACTCCCAGCGCTTGAGAGATCTGCAATCATGGCATCGATCCTTTCAGCAGACATACGCACACACATGTGCTTGTTGTTGACCAGTAGCACAGGCGAGTCACCACAAGCACCCATGCACTCACCTTCGATTAGCGTAAATACGCCATCCGGGGTCGTCTCTTTCAAGCCAATCCCCAATTTGTTTTTCAGATAGTCGATGGTTTTTTCACCGTCGCGTAAAGCGCAAGGCAAATTGGTACAAACAGAAATCTTGAACTTGCCAACAGGACGAGTATCGAACATGTTGTAGAAAGTTGCGTTCTCTTGAACCAAAATTGCGGGCTGACCGAGATAGTTGGCAACGTCTTCAATCACTTCAGGCGACACCCAACCTTTCTCGCTTTGCGCGATGGTTAGAGATGCCATGATGGCTGACTGCTTTTGGTCGGCCGGATATTTGGCGACTTCGCGGTCAATCAGTTGATAAGCCTGTTCAGAGAGCAGCATAATTTAAATCCGTTATAGATCTCTTGACCCGTTTAGCGGTCAATCTCACCAAAAACAATATCCTGAGTACCAATGATGGTCACAGCATCCGCAATCATGTGCCCATGCGCCATTTCATCCAGCGCATGCAAATGCGGGAAGCCAGGCGCCCTGATCTTTAGACGGTAGGGCTTGTTGGCACCGTCGGAAACCATGTAAATACCGAACTCACCTTTTGGGTGTTCGATTGACACATAGGCCTCGCCTGCGGGGACACTGAAACCTTCGGTAAACAACTTGAAGTGATGGATCAGTTCTTCCATATTGGTTTTCATGCCGGTGCGGTGCGGCGGGGAGACCTTATGATTATCTGACATCACCGGGCCTGGATTGTTGCGCAACCACTGCACGCACTGACGAATGATGCGATTACTTTCGCGCATCTCGGCGACTCGCACCAGATAACGATCATAGGAATCACCATTGACACCGACCGGAATGTCAAAATCCAGACGATCATAGACTTCGTAGGGCTGCATTTTGCGCAAGTCCCACTCAACCCCTGAGCCACGCAACATAGGGCCGGTAAAGCCTAATGCCTTGGCACGCTCGGGGCTAACGACGCCGATACCAACCAGACGTTGCTTCCAGATACGGTTATCTGTCAGCAAGGTTTCGTACTCATCGACACAAGTCGGGAAGCGAGTCGTGAAGTCATCAATGAAATCAAGCAATGAACCTGAACGGGCATCGTTCATGGCTTTGAGCTCTTTGGGTGAACGATATTCACTGCTCTTGCCATACTGAGGCATTGCATCAGGCAAATCACGGTAAACACCGCCTGGGCGATAGTAGGCCGCGTGCATGCGCGCACCTGACACCGCCTCGTAGCAATCCATCAAATCCTCGCGCTCGCGAAACGCGTAAAGAAACACCGCCATCGCACCCACATCGAGACCATGCGCACCCAACCACATCAGATGATTAAGCAAACGCGTAATCTCGTCGAACATAACGCGGATATATTGAGCGCGAACTGGTGGAGTAACACCCATCAACTTCTCGATCGCCATGACATAGGCGTGCTCGTTACACATCATTGAGACGTAATCGAGCCTGTCCATATATGGCAGAGCTTGCAAAAAGGTGCGATGCTCTGCCAGCTTTTCAGTAGCACGATGCAGCAAGCCAATATGCGGATCGGCGCGCTGAATGACTTCGCCATCCAACTCAAGCACCAAGCGCAACACGCCGTGAGCCGCGGGATGCTGCGGCCCGAAATTGAGTGTGTAGTTTTTGATTTCTGCCATGATTAGCGCCCTACCCCATAACCATCCTCGCGAATGATGCGCGGAATGTTTTCACGAGGTTCGATAGTGACGGGTTGGTAGATGACTCGACCCGCTTCTGGGTCATAGCGCATTTCGACGTTCCCATAAACAGGGAAATCCTTGCGGAAAGGATGACCAATAAATCCGTAATCGGTCAAAATACGACGCAAGTCCGGATGACCTTCAAAGACGATACCAAAGAGATCAAACGCTTCACGCTCGAACCAGTTAACGCTCGGCCAGACCTTAACGAGGGAGTCCAGCACAGGAAAGTCATCGCTAGCCGCGAAAGTACGAACGCGCAAACGCCAATTGTGTTTGATGGATAAAAGATGAGCCACCACCGCAAATCGTGCGGCCGGCTTTAACTCTGCCTGAGACGCTTCGCCTACGCGGCCCACGCCGTAAGTCGAATAATCCACGCCGCACAAGTCAACACACGACTCAAACCGCAGCGAGGCATCATCACGAAGCTTCAGGCAAGTTTCTTCCCATCGATCAACTGGGACCACAACTGTAATTTCATCCAATGCTACTGTAACGATTGCCTGTGGCCCTAGCACAGCCACAACCTGTTGTTGCAAGGTTTCTAACCTGGACATATTTCAAGCCTGTTTTATTTGACTATGCACGAGCGATGGTATTTGTTCGACGAATCTTGTTTTGCATCTGCAAGAGACCGTAGACCAAGGCCTCTGCTGTAGGTGGACATCCGGGCACATAGACATCAACCGGCACCACGCGATCGCAACCGCGAACGACCGAGTAAGAATAATGGTAGTAACCACCGCCATTAGCACAGGAGCCCATTGACAACACCCAGCGTGGTTCGGGCATTTGATCGTAAACCTTACGCAATGCAGGTGCCATTTTGTTACAAAGTGTGCCTGCAACAATCATTAAATCTGACTGGCGAGGACTAGGACGAAACACCATGCCCCATTGATCCAGGTCATACCGGGCGGCGCCCGCGTGCATCATCTCGACCGCACAACAAGCCAAGCCAAAAGTCATCGGCCACATCGAGCCTGTCTTGGCCCAATTAATCACTTTGTCAGCACTGGTTGTGACAAAGCCCTGTTTCAAGATACCGTCAATTGCCATATTTGTTCTCAGACTCTGTGGGAATTATTCCCAATCCAATGCGCCTTTTTTCCACTCGTAGATAAAGCCTACGGTGAGGACTGCCAGAAAAATCATCACTGTTATAAAACCAACCATGCCTACCGAGCCACTGGCATTCGCCCAGGGGAATAGAAAAGCGATTTCCAGGTCGAACAAGATGAATAGAATGGCAACGAGATAGTAACGAATATCGAACTTCATTCGTGCATCGCCAAAAGCCTCGAAACCGCATTCGTAGGCTGATAATTTTTGTGCGTCGGGTTTGTTAGGACCGATCAGGGAACCCGCAGCGATCAGCGCAAAACCGATCAGGGTACCTACAACGATAAAAAGCAAAACGGGAAAATACTGTTGCAAATTCATCCAGATCATCCGTGTGTTGATGATGTTTGTAGACCAAAAACAAGCTGGTTTACGCCGATAAATAACCCGTCATAAACGCGCGTACGAATTCTAGCATTTAGATTAGGGAAATTACGGGTGTCCGCTAAAAAAACAGGCCACCGAATGGGGTGGCCTGTTGAACCTCACAGCATCTTGCTTCAATACACTTAATTTAGCTTAGTTGATATCAACTCTGCCACATTAGAATGTATGACGCAAACCAACCATGACTTGGGTAGCATTCAAACCGCTAACCATTGCGTAGTTGCTGGTGTATGAACCGAATGCATACAGGTTCGTGCGCTTTGAGAAGTTGTACGAATAACCCAGCGAGTACGTGCTTTGATTAGCTTGTGACACATACACCGCATTTTGCGAGAAAGCGCTATTAGGATTAGCAGCCTGGAACGACGCCAACAGTGTTCCGTTAGCGCCAACGGGTGCGGACAAACCAACCAAGTAAGCATTGACTGCAACGCCAGGTGCAAATACCACGTTGCCAGTTGTTGTTGATGATGCGTCAGTGATGTCAGTTGTTGTGATGCCTTGCATCTGCTGATTGCCACCAGCCAGTAAACCGTTGTATTGGCGACCGTAATCAGCATAAACCTTAGCGACACCAAAGTCGTAGGTACCGCCAACGATGAAGCCGTTAACGTTGTTCAGGCCACCAACGATGTTTTGGTTAGGATTGAGTTGCTCATAAGTAGCAACCAAATACAAAGGACCATTTGAATACTTGGCACCAGCTGTGAAGCCGGTCAAGTTATTTTGGGTATTGAAGTTATAGGCCGCTGCAGCTGAGCCAGCGGTGTAAGCCAAGGCGCCCGATGAGGTCGTGGCTTGGTAGTAGGAAGCGTTACCAGCAGCGAACGAGTAACCGACTTTAGCTTGAAAGCCGCTCATGACTGGTGTCTCATAGCTCAACAAATTGTCGTAACGATTTGAGTTCCAGGTGAAAGCCGTGGTCGAACCGACAATTGCATTAGCGATTTCAAATGGGTCAGTCTTCAAGCCCATGTAGTCGTAAGAAACCGAGTTTTGACGACCAAATTTCACGGTGCCAAAAGCTGTATTTTGCACACCAAACCATGATTGACGGTTAAACAAACGAGCTGAGTCAGACTGGGTACCGTTACCAGGATTAATGCCCGCCTCAAGCTGGAAAATTGCCGAGTTACCGCCACCCAAATCCTCAACACCTTTCATTCCAAATCGTGAGCCGGATTGTTGGCCATTTTTTGCGCCAAACTGTGATGTGCCAACGCTACCCGTCGTGCTGTTCGAGTAGGCGTAGTTTGTATAAGCCAAAGCAGCGTCAATGACGCCATAAAGCGTGACGCTGGATTGTGCCGAAGCGGCGCTGACGAAACCAGCAAGCAGCGCTGTCGCAAGTAGTGTCTTTTTCATTTAGGAAATCTCCGAGGATTTGAGTGACAGGTAGAACGAACAATCATGTTTACTGACGGGTGAGACGTTATTTGAGTCTCAAAGCTTCTGCGAACATCGTTATGCTATCGAACCAAACTACGAGGATTTATGACACCCGATGAATCAGGCGCAGTTGTTTGCGAACTGTTGCGTTTTATGTACAGTTCGCCCAAAATAAAACGAGCCACCCGAAGGTGGCTCGTTTTAATTCAGACTAGCCTAGACTAGCTGCTTGCCTAAGCGTGTGCTTAGAACAAGTGACGCAGACCGACAGTAACTTGAGTTGCATTCAAGCCGCTGACCATTGCGAAGTTGTTTGCGTATGAAGCAAACGCATACAGGTTTGTACGCTTCGAGAAGTTGTACAAGTAACCAACTGAGTACACGTTTTCGTTAGCAGACGACACGTATGTGTTTGCCAATGAAGAGAATGTACCGTTAGGCTGTGACAACTGCCACTCAGCCAATACTTGACCGTTAGCGCCGACAGGAGCTGACAGGCCGAGCATGTAACCGTTAACTTGAACGCCAGGAGCAAAAACAACTGAACCTGTTGTTGCAGCAGATGGATCAGTGATGTCAGCAGTTGACGTGCCGATCAGTGCAGATGCACCACCAGCCAACAGACCACCAGTTTGACGGCTGTAGTTAGCGTAAGCTTTTACGACGTTGAAATCGTAGTAGCCGCCAACGATCAGGCCGTTAACACTGTTCAAGCCGCTAACGATGTTCTGGTTAGGGTTGATCTGGTCATAAGTCACTGTCAAGTAGAGAGGGCCATTTGAATACTTGGCACCAGCTACAACAGCTGTCATGTTGTTTTGTGTATTGAAGTTGTAAGTTGCAGCGCTTGAGCCAGCAGTGTAGGTGCTACCGTTTTGGTAGTACGAAGCTTGACCAGCAGCAAACGAGTAACCGACTTTAGCTTGAAAGCCGCTCATGACTGGTGTCTCATAGCTCAACAAATTGTCGTAACGGCCAGCATCCCAAGTGATCGTTGTTGTCGAAGAAGCTTGGCTACCCGAAATACCGAATGGATCGGTCACAACGCCCATGTAGTCCCATGCCAATGAGTTCTGGCGACCGAACTTGACATTACCCCAGGCTGCGTTTTGCACGCCGAACCATGACAGACGGTTGAACACCCGTGTGCTGTCAGCAGCTGCGCCGTTGCCGACGTTGAAGCCTGATTCAAGGTTGAAAATTACTTGGTTACCGCCACCGATGTCTTCAACGCCTTTTAAACCAAAGCGGTCGCCTGACATGGCACCGTTACGCCAGCCGAGCTGTGACGTACCGACGCTACCAGTTGTGGCGTTGGTGTAAGAGTAGTTGGTGTAGCTGATACCACCGTCAACGATACCGTACAAAGTAACGCTGGATTGTGCCGAAGCAGCACCAGCAAAGCCGGCTAGCAGGGCGGCAGCGAGCAGAGTCTTTTTCATTTAAGAAATCTCCGATGATTTGAGTGACAAGAGCAACAAACAGGCTTGTTTGCCGCCCCCCTAACTCCGCTAAGGGAAGTTGATATGTATTGCATCAAAGTTTCGCTGCTGTGGCTATAAAAGACTGCTGGATTGTGACAAATAGCTGTAATTATGTTGGTGAAACACAACAAATACTACTAACATCTCAATATTTATAAGGGTTAACCCTTATACGATTAACTTTACTGAGGCTACTCGCTCAAACCTAGTTAAAGCGTCACAATCTCTGATTTTAACGTCGGTTTATTTGCCGCGATAAAAACGAACTGCTCGGCTCTCTGACCGGTTAAGTCCTCAGAAATATGACACATCTAATGAAAACTTAGAAAAAGAGGTCGTGCAGAGGCGAGAGATGACTGCTCAGGCATGGATCAAGCTCTGACAGAGAGAACCAAGCAGAAAGTGGGAATGAAATGTGGGTGAGCGGGAGAAGCGTAGGGAGAGAGCGAGAAAAGCAGGAGGAGCGAGAAAAAACCGATCTAAAGCTTGGTGCCGACGGCGAGACTCGAACTCGCACAGCTTTCGCCACTACCCCCTCAAGATAGCGTGTCTACCAATTCCACCACGTCGGCATGTTTAATGCGACTTTAGATCGACTTCAGCTTCAGTTGGGCGCCGAGGCTGACGCCCAGCTAGCTACAAAACCAAAGTAAGCCAAAAATTGTAGCACGCACCGGCATAAACCTTGGCGTGCCACGCTAATTTATTTAGAGACTGGTGCTGCAGGGACTGCAGGCATCGCTGGCGCAGTTGGCGCAACAGGGATTGGTGCCGAACCAGATACGGAAGCCGCACCCGGCAAGGACGGCACTGCTGCATCTTTAGCCGCCGCTGGCGCTGCCGGCGCTGTCGGCGTGAAGTTCTGCATGACACCGGTATCCTGCCCCTTGGAGCCTCGATTAGACACATAAGCTAACGCGATGGTGGTGATGAAGAACACGACAGCAGCCCACTTTGTCGCGCGGGACAAAAAGTTGGCAGCACCCGTCGCACCGAACAAGCTGCCAGCTGATCCACCACCAAAGGATGAGCCCATGTCAGCGCCCTTACCTTGCTGCAACAGCACCAGAGAAATAATGGTGAGGGAGGCGATAATTTGAATCACCAACAAAATATTGAACATCAAAGACATTAAAAGACTCCGGAAACCAAATTGACAAATTAAGCGCCGATGCGCAGGAACTCGTCAGCAATTAAAGATGCCCCACCGACCAAGGCACCGTCGATATCAGGCATAGCAAATAAACTGGCAGCGTTGCTGGATTTGACGCTACCCCCATATAAAACCTTTACGGCAGGAGCACCGGACGCCCTGAGCGCCTGCCGGATCTCTGCGTGAACTTCTTGAGCCTGCTCGGGGGTGGCAGTGCGGCCTGTGCCAATCGCCCAAACGGGTTCATAGGCAATGACCATTCGGTTGAGTGCTTCGACACCCAAGGCGGTGATGGGCGCCAACTGTTTTGCAATCACCTCATGCACCTGCCCAGCATCGCGCTCTGCAAGAGATTCGCCGACACAAACCACTGGCGTCATATCGCAGGCAAGCACTGCTTTGGCTTTGTCAGCCACCAACTGATCGGTCTCGGCATGCATGGAGCGACGCTCTGAATGCCCAACCAATACCCAGGTGCAAGCAAAATCTTTAAGCATCGCTGCAGACACCTCGCCTGTATAGGCGCCAGACTCTTGTGCGCTCACATCTTGAGCGCCCCAGGTAATTTCGCTGGCTTTCAGGGCGTCAGCCGCTTGCGAAAGGTAAGGCGCTGGCACACAAACGGCAAAGTGAGCTTTCGTCTTATTTGCGCTCACCGACAAGCCTGAACGCAGCTCCGCTAGCAACTTGGCGTTAGCGGCCAAACTGCCGTTCATTTTCCAGTTACCCATGACCAACAGTGCTTTCGCAGTTGAGCCTGTCGCTTCTGGAGTTTGTGTTGCGGATGAATCAGCTTGCATCATGTCTGGGACAAAATTGTCAGTAAACCAAACATTGTATCCTTATATCGCCCACAAATGGGTTATGATCACGGGCTTAGCGGGAAGCGTGGCCGAGCGGTTTAAGGCACCGGTCTTGAAAACCGGCGAGGGTTCACGCCCTCCGTGAGTTCGAATCTCACCGCTTCCGCCAAGAATTATGGGCTCTACCCCATTAACGGGGGATTGGGCTGCACCCCATTACCAATGGTTACCTCATTGGCCTCGAGCCGCACAGCCTCTCATTCAGTCTGGGATTCAATCCCAATCATTACTACCTCCACCACCGCTGTCACCCCCATCATCCCACGATGAAGCGTCATTCACGCCAAAGTTTTGACCGCCCATATCAAAAGGCTGTTGTGCCGGACTATCCCAAGACGAGTCAAGCTGACCAGCCTGCGCAGGAGGAAAGAAACCTGATGAGCCACTATCGTGATGACCGTCGCCCATGACACGGTGCATGAGTGCCTCTCCTGCAACGACACCCGCACCGAGTGCCGCGCCAGTCGCCAGGCTTCCCATCAGTCCAGAACCCATTCCACCTGCAGCGGGTGCTGCCGGCGGATAGCCCATCGGCTGGCCAGGCATTCCGCCGGCTGGGCCTGCCGGTGGCACAGCGTTACCGAAACCACGTCCAAATGTTGGAGCAGGGCCAGCACCGTTCATTGGCATGGGTGCGGGTTGCTGAGTTTTGTTACGACCGAAGGCAAAGTAAAGCAGGACACCCATCAAAGCTAACCCACCAATAATCCAGCTCCAGGGCAAAGATGGCTTGATTTGATTAATGGCTGCTTGCTTTACTTGATTCGTGCCTGATCCAATGAAGGCGCGCAGGGCTTGCACTGCCTCAGGTTTCTCACCTGGCAGGCCAGGGGTGAGTTGTTCGGCAGTCGCCAACTCGGCTTTCGCGCGATTAAGCATCCCTTGCTTGGCATAGATTTCAGCTTGAACAAAGTGTGCCTTGCCACTGTTCGGATGATCTCTAAGCACTTGATCCATCATGCTTTGAGCCGCCTTGAAATTGCCTGATTGGGCAGCTTGATACACCTCTTGCATACTGGGCTCAGCTGCTACAGCCAGCCCTAAAGCACCTGAAAGCGACAAAACCAATGCGACCATCAGTCCAGTAATTAAACGACGCGACATGGCAGAGACTCCTGAAAAAGACCTGAACACACAATACTCCAACAATTTGTTACATGGGGCCGATCAGTTAACTTAACAATACCGCAACCTGTAAAAAGCATTAGTGTTATCCCTCGGTTTTAGGATTTAGGTAAGACTCCAGAATGGACGAATGGTTCCTTTTCCGCTGGCGATCAGAGCACGGAGTAGCAAAAAAGCAATAAAAGTCGCACAATACGGCTTATGGTTACAAATACAGCACTTCAAACTTCACAAGGGGACAACACACCCTTGATAGATCGCTTCGGCAGGCGAATTGAGTATCTGCGCTTGTCTGTGACCGATCGTTGCGATATGAAGTGCACTTATTGCTTGCCCAAAAGCTTTAAGGGCTACCAGGAACCCAAAGACTGGCTGACGTTTGATGAAATAGAGCGTGTCGTTGGGGCCTTTGCCAAACTAGGCACCTCCAGAGTCCGGTTGACCGGCGGTGAGCCGCTACTGCGGCGCAATCTTCCCGATCTGGCAGCTCGCTTAAGTGTCTTGCCGGGTATTAAAGATCTATCCTTGTCGACGAACGGCGCCCGCTTGCCCGAACTTGCGACTGCCCTGCGTGCGGCTGGCGTTCGCAGATTGAATGTCAGTCTTGATAGCCTGGATCGTGAGTGTGTGACACAAATTACGGGTCGTGATTCGATTGACGAAGTGATGGCAGGTCTTCAAGCTGCGCAAGAAGCGGGTTTTTCTCCGATCAAACTCAATATGGTCGTGATGCCGGGTGTCAATGCACACGAGGTCGAGTCCATGGCCAAGTTCTGTATGGACAGGGGATTTATCCTGCGGCTAATCGAGACCATGCCGATGGGCAGCACTGGCTTGGGGTCAGGCTACACCCCATTAGGCCCGATTTTGGATCAATTGCGCGATAAGTTTGACCTGATTCCGGAAATCAACAAAGAAATGGGCGGTGGCCCTGCCCGGTACTGGCGCACGCAAGACGGCCGTGGTCAGATCGGTTTGATTACCCCCATCAGTCAACACTTCTGTGAAACGTGTAACCGGGTTCGCCTGTCCGTATCCGGCACGCTTTATATGTGCCTGGGTCAGGAAGAAAAAGTTGAATTGCGGCCTATGTTGCGCGATGGTTGCTCAGATGAAGATTTGGTCCAGGTCTTGCGACAGGGCATTGAGCTGAAGCCCGAGAAACACGAGTTTCGCGAAGCACCAACCAAAATTATCCGTTTTATGTCGCAAACTGGCGGTTAAGGTTTCCCGTCAGTATGCTGCCTGAACACGGCATACAATTGCTCTATGAAACCACGTGCCCAATTACTCGACTTCGACGCAGCCAGGCTGCATTTGCTTGAGCAAGCCTCCGCGCCGACGACATCAAAGCATCCAACACTCACCCTAGGCCTGCTTGAAGCTTTAGGCCATGTATTGGCTGCACCTGTTGTGTCACCGATCAATGTCCCGGGTTTTGACAACTCAGCCATGGATGGGTATGCGCTGAATGTGTCTGATTTTGCTCGGTTGCCCGAGTCGTTCGAGGTTGTTCAACGTATTGCCGCTGGGCATACTGGTAGCTCGATCGAGGCCGGCACGGCTGCACGAATCTTTACTGGCGCCCCTATCCCTCAAGGCTGCAATGCGGTGGTTGCGCAAGAACACACGACCGTTGATGGCACCAGGGTCAAACTGACTCAAACCATTGAGCAAAGCCAGAATATTCGCTTGTGCGGTGAAGACATCAAAGCACAGTCAGAAATCCTGCCCGCTGGCGTCAAACTGGGGCCTCAGCATCTGGCCATGATTGCTTCGATCGGTGTAGCAACGGTATCGGTTTATGCACCCCTTAAAGTCGGCGTCTTTATGACGGGCGACGAACTCACCGAACTGGGTCAAGCGCTCGCTCCCGGTGGCATCTACAACAGCAACCGCTATGCCATCGTAAGTCTTCTGACCAAGCTAGGTTGCGTGGTCAATGACTACGGTATTGTGCGAGACTCCGCCGAAGCCACTCGTGAAGCCTTTATCAAGGCTGCCGGTGAAAACGATGTCGTGATGACGTGTGGCGGTGTATCGGTCGGCGAAGAAGATCACGTCAAGGGCGCCGTTCAAGCGCTCGGGAAACTCGATCTCTGGCAAATATCCATGAAACCCGGAAAGCCTTTAGCTTACGGTAAAGTCGGTCAAGCGGACTTTATTGGATTGCCCGGCAATCCTGTTAGTGCGTTTATTACGTTTTTATTGATGGCACGTCCGTTCTTGTCAAAACGCATGGGCTTGAAAGATTTTGATCTCAAGTACATTGAAGGGATATCTGGTTTCGACTGGCCTCGTCCAGATGGCCGTCGTGAGTTTTTGCGGGTCGCACGAAAGTTGGATGCGTCAGGTCAAACTGTGCTTGAGCTCTATCCCAATCAGGGCTCTGGGGTCATGAGTAGTCTTGCTTGGGCAGAGGGCTTAGCCGACATCGCAGCAGGCACCAAAATACAAAAAGGCGACACTCTGCGTTACCTCGCTCTGTCAGACTTGCTGAGTTAAATCATGGCAAAACCCGTTACGCTTTTGTATTTTGCGCAATTCAGAGAGATCTTTGGCTGTAACCAAGAGAGTCTCGATCTGCCCGACGATGTGGCAACATTAAATGATCTTGTTCGGTTGTTGTGCCAGCGAGGTGGTGTCTGGCAAGAGCAGCTCGGTGGCGACAAGGCGTTTCGCGCTGCCATTAACCAGGATATGGTTGAGGTGACAGCAACGATTCCAGCCTATGCCGAGATCGCCCTCTTTAAACCCGTTACAGGTGGTTGAGAGGCCAGCGAAATGACGAGTCGACCGGGTGATGCCTTTGATCCAATAGCAACCAGAATCTCTGTTGCCGTACAAACAGAGGATTTCGATCTTGCAAAAGAACACGCATTATTAGTAGCCGGAGACCATGGCATTGGCGCTGTGGTCAGTTTTATCGGTATGGTCAGAGACCTGAATTTAGCTGACGATGTGGTAGCGCTTGAACTTGAGCACTACCCTGGCATGACTGAAAAAGCTTTGACCAAAATCGCCACGCAAGCCTCTGAGAGATGGCCCTTACAGGCTGCCCGAATCGTACATCGGGTCGGCAAGATGTATCCGGGCGATCAGATCGTTATGGTGTTGACAGCTAGTCCTCATCGCCATGACGCTTATGAAGCCAATACGTTTATGATGGACTTTCTTAAAACAGAAGCACCCTTCTGGAAAAAAGAATGGACACCCACCGGACCACGCTGGATTGAAGCGCGCGAGACCGATTCAGATGCGGCGACTCGATGGACGCAAGCCCAGTCCGTTCAATAAACTGAAGAAACTACATACCCTAGCGTTTCAACTCAACAAAGCCACCATGACAGAACTGAATCCGCTTGAAACTATCGAAACACCCGCTTTTTACTACGAAGCACTGGTTCTGGCTGGCGGCCGTGGCAGCCGCATGGAGGGTAAGGATAAGGGTTGGATCATGTGGAATGGACATCCCTTGATCGAGCACGTTCTGGATCGCATTAAAAATCAAACCGTGCTGCCCCAACGAATCACTATCAGTGCCAATCGCAATCTCGATGCGTATCAACAGACAGGCAATGCAGTGCTATCAGACGACAGACCCGGCTACCTCGGGCCGCTTGCAGGTGTCGAGTCTGCTTTAGTGCGTTGTCGGCAACCCTTGCTGCTGGTTCTGCCTTGCGACACACCAGCGATACCCCTTGACCTGGCCGAGCGCCTACAAAGTGCAATGAGTAGTCAACCGTCCGCGCAAGGCGCTTACGCAACGACAGCAGATGGTCCTCATCCACTTTGCTGCTTACTTAAACCGTCTGTAGGGCCTTTATTGTCAAAGTTTCTTGATTCAGAGCAAGGCCGAATAGTCGACTGGCTAAACGCGGCAGGTGCTGTCTCCGTTAGTTTTGACGATGCGGATGCCTTTGCCAATTTCAACGATGCAACTATGCTGCAAGACAAGGACCAATAATCATGGGTGCCGATCTGACTCACTTTGATGCAGCTGGCAATGCCCACATGGTTGACGTGTCTGGCAAGAGCGAAACGCATCGCCGGGCTGTGGCCAGCGGCACGATTACGATGCATCCAGCTACCTTTGCAAAGCTTGCTCAAGGCACGGCGGCAAAAGGTGACGTACTGGGTGTTGCCAGACTAGCAGGCATCATGTCAGCCAAGCAAACCGGCAACCTCATCCCTCTTTGTCACCCCTTACCATTAAGTCATGTGTCGGTTGAGTTTGCCCTCGACGAAGCGGCTTGTGTCGTCACTTGTACGGCTGCAACAGAAACAGTTGGACGCACCGGTGTCGAAATGGAAGCGATGACAGCTGTCAGCGTTGCGCTGCTGACTATTTATGACATGCTGAAGGCCGTTGATCGTGGCATGGTGATCAATGCCGTCAAGTTAATTGAAAAGCATGGTGGTAAATCAGGGAGTTGGGTTGCCGACTAGGGCTTACTGCTCTTTTTGGTTGCACATAATGCGCCTGACTTCGCAAGTTTCAAGTTTGTCGTACAATCTGCCCCTTACAAAAATCCTGCCCCACAGGATAGCTACCCCGCCCGGGTGGTGAAATTGGTAGACACAAGAGACTTAAAATCTCTCGCCTTTACGGGTGTACCGGTTCGATTCCGGTCCCGGGCACCACACGAGCCGTCGCAACAATTGCCAGGGCAAACCCATGGCTGTACCCGATTAACTGTGTGGGTCGTCCAGCGGCATCAATGCTGCAAAATCTTGGATAAAAACTGAATCGCCCGATCGCTTTTGGGTTGCGTAAAGAAATCTTCTTTCGTTGCATCCTCAACGATCTCACCCTGATCCATAAAGATGACACGGTTGGCAACCTTGCGGGCAAAGCCCATTTCGTGAGTGACGACCATCATGGTCATACCCTCTTTGGCCAAACCTACCATCACATCCAAAACCTCACCCACCATTTCTGGGTCGAGAGCCGACGTTGGTTCGTCGAACAACATGACGTGGGGATCCATGCTTAAGGCTCGAGCGATAGCAACGCGCTGTTGCTGCCCTCCCGATAACTGACCGGGAAATTTATCTTTGTGAGCGTTCAGGCCGACACGATCCAACATTTTTAAGCCTCGCGCCAAGGCCTCATCCTTGCTGCGGCCTAACACCTTGACCTGCGCCAAGGTCAGATTTTCTGTGACATTCAAGTGCGGAAACAACTCAAAATGCTGAAAGACCATCCCCACCTGACTTCGCAGCTTGGGTAGATTCGTCTTCGGATCGTGTACCGGCACGTCGTTAATGAACAGCTTGCCTTCTTGGAAAGGTTCAAGCGCATTGACACATTTGATCAAGGTTGATTTGCCTGAGCCTGAGGGCCCGCAAACCACCACAACCTCGCCACGATCAACGTGTGTACTGCAATGCTTCAGTACGTTGAAACTACCGTACCATTTAGATACATCTTCAATCACAATCATTTTGTCTGACATGTTGGCTCTCTCAATCAGCAACGGCCAAGCGGCGTTGTAATTGCTTCACAGCCAGTGAAGCAACAAAGGAAATGACAAAATAGACCAGTGCGGCAAACAGATACATTTCAACCAGCCGGCCATCGCGTTGGGCAACTTTGCTAGCCGCCCCTAAAAAGTCGGTGATCGACAAAACATAGACTAGCGAGGTATCTTGAAACAAGACAATGGTTTGCGTCAGTAAGAGCGGCATCATGGATCTCAATGCCTGTGGCAACACAACGTAGATCATCACTTGCCAATAACGCATACCCAGCGCCTGCGCAGCACCCGTTTGACCGCTCGGCACTGCCTGTATTCCCGCCCGCATGATCTCAGAGAAGTAAGCTGCTTCAAACATTGAAAAAGTCACGAGCGCAGACGTAAACGCGCCAACAGTCATGGGCCGCGACGCACCTGTCGCCCATTGACCAATGTAGGGTAGTAGAAAGTAAAACCAGAAGATCACCAACACTAGTGGCAGTGAGCGAATTAAGTTGACGTAGCCGGCGGCGAATTTTTGCAGTAGCGTAAATTTAGACAGCCGCATCATCGCGATCAAGGTGCCGAGTACGATACCGCTCAGGGCAGCCAAGCTGGTCAAGGTCAAGGTAAAACTCATCCCGTCCCGAAAGAGATAGACCCAGGATCTTTGAATTACATCGAAATCGAAATTGCTAAACACGGTTCATCGCCTTTAATGCGCAACCGGACTGGCAGACGCACCCAGAAATCCAGGTACTGCTACGGCTCGCTCGAGTTTGCGCATCAAGAAGGTCACGACCAGATTCGTGACTAGGTAGAGCATTGTCGCCACAGTAAAAGCCTCGAACACCTGAAACGAAAATTCCTGCATGGATCGGGCACGCGCTGTGAGCTCCATCAGGCCGATTGTTAACGCAACTGAGGTATTTTTAATTGTGTTCAAGAACTCAGAGGTCATGGGCGGCAACATAACCCTAAGGGTGATCGGCAGCAAAATGTAGCGATACGTCTGTGCGGTCGTAAGCCCCATCGCGGTCGCGGCCAACTTCTGGCCTCTCGGTAAAGACAGCACACCAGACCGAACTTGCTCGGCTACCCTCGCCGACATGAATAAGCCCAACCCTAACACCGCCGTATAGACAGACGCGTTGGGCATTTGCTTGATCAAGTCCCCCAAATGCTTGGGAACGAGCTCAGGAATAACGAAGTACCAGAGAAAAAGCTGAACCAGTAATGGGATGTTTCTGAACAACTCAACGTAAGCATCACCCAAAAGACGACCGAAGCGATTGGGTAATGTCCTTACGACGCCAATCGTCAAACCAAGCGTGAAAGCGAGCACCCAAGCACAAGCAGCCGTAATCAGCGTCCAGCTCAAGCCAGAAAGCAACATCTGCAGATAAGTGCCCTGACCTTCCGGGGACATCTCTAACAGGATGCCCCAGTTCCATTTGTAGTTCATGCGAGCTCACAAAAAAACCCCGCCAAACTGGCCAGGGTTATCAGGATGACCTGCTTACTTGTATGAATCAGGGTCTGGATTATCAGTCGGATTCGCGAAAGCTTTTTTCAGTTCAGCTGAGGCTGGCTGATTTAAAACAATCCCTTTGGGGGGAATAGGCTTTTCAAACCACTTGACATGCAATGCCAGCATTTCAGGCGATTTGTAGAGCTTGCCGGCTACTTCATCAACAACTTTTTTGAACGCTGGGTCATCACGAGGGATCATGAAACCGTAAGGTTCAGGCTTGGAGAAAGCATCCTTGGAGATTTCGAAATCACCAGGCGTTTTCGCTGAACCGATCAAACCTGCGAGGATAATGTCGTCCATCACAAACGCAGCGGCGCGACCGGTCTCAACCATCAAGAAGCCCTCTGGATGATCTTTGGCACTCAGAATGGTCAAGTTCAAGTTCTGTGCAACGTTGGCTTCAGTCACTTGCTTGATATTCGTGCTGCCTGCTGTTGATACCACCGTCTTGCCTTTCAGGCTTGCGATATCAGTGATGCCAGAGCCTTTCTTAAAAACATAACGGCTAGCGGTGAGGTAATAACTGGGTCCGAAGGACACCTGCTTCTGACGGTCAACGTTGTTGGTCGTTGAACCGCACTCAAGGTCGATGGTACCGTTCGCCATTAACGGGATACGGGTAGCTGAAGTAACCGGATTAAGTTTGACTTGCAGATTAGGCAAATTGAGCTGGGTCTTGATACCGTTCACGACAGCCATGCAAATATCCATGGCATAGCCGACAACTTGCTGTTTATCGTCGTAATAAGAAAATGGCACCGACGCGTCACGATGCCCTATCGTAATCGTGTTGGTCTCTTTGATTTTTTTCAGCGTACCTGTCAACTCTTGCGACAGGGCAGCATTTGAAAGCACCAAACTTGCGACTGCTAAAACACCCAACTGGATAAATTTCTTCATGCCCGACCTCGCCTAAAGTTAACCTAACAAAAAATCACAAGATAACGCTATTTTGCACTGCAACACACAAAAAAAGCCAGCACTTGTTTACCCTGATGCCCTTCTGCACACAAACACGCTCTTGGGCGATAATCTCGGACGTACTAGTTACTACCCAGCGCAACGCCCGTTCGATCAACCTAACTGAATGACTATGCTGAGCCCTTCAAAAACAACTGACACAGATCACGAAGAAACCGCCGAGTGGCGCGAAGCGTTTGCCGCCGCGCTACAAAATCAGGGGCCAGAGCGCGCGAGGTTTTTACTAGACGAGCTGGTCAGACTCGCTCACGCCTCAAAAATCGGCTGGCAACCCGAGCTCAACACACCCTATGTCAATACGATTTCGGTTGATCAACAACCCGTATTCCCGGGGGATTTGGCAATAGAAGAAAGACTGGCATCACTTATGCGCTGGAATGCGCTGGCAATGGTAGTGAGAGCGAATCAAGCTTACGGCGAACTCGGTGGTCACATCGCCAGTTATGCAAGTGCTGCGGATCTGTTTGAGACCGGCTACAACCATTTCTTTCACGCGCGCGAAGGTCTTGATCCAGGGCAACATCGCGGCGACCTGGTATTTTTTCAGCCTCACAGTGCGCCAGGAGTTTATGCGAGGGCCTACTTGGAAGGTCGCTTAACCGAACAAGATCTCATGCACTATCGGCAGGAGATTGTCGCTAGTAACAACGGCGCTCAAGGCCTCTCCAGCTACCCACACCCCTGGCTCATGCCTGATTTCTGGCAGTTTCCGACGGGCTCGATGGGAATTGGACCGATTAGCTCCATTTATCACGCACGCTTCATGCGCTACCTCACTCACCGTAATCTTCTCGATTGCAGTAATCGCAAAGTCTGGGGTGTATTTGGTGACGGGGAAATGGATGAACCCGAATCGATGAGCGCGCTCACACTGGCTGCTCGCGAAGGCCTGGATAATCTTGTCTGGGTTGTCAACTGCAACCTGCAACGACTAGACGGCCCTGTTCGTGGCAATGGTCGAATCATTGACGAACTCGAAAAGCTTTTTCTGGGTGCAGGCTGGAACGTTATCAAACTGGTCTGGGGTAGCGACTGGGATGGCCTTTTTGCTCGCGATCTGACTGGTGCGTTAGCTCGTACTTTTGCAAACACAGTCGATGGTCAGATGCAAACGTTTGCCGCCAAGGATGGACGCTTCAATCGCGACACTTTCTTTGGGCAAGACGAAGAGTTAGCCAAACTCGCGCAAGGGATGACTGACGACCAAATCGACAGACTAAAAAGAGGCGGACATGATCTGGTCAAGATCCATGCGGCTTACGCGGCAGCGGCCAATCACAGTGGCCAACCCACTGTGATTCTGGCGCACACCAAGAAAGGCTATGGCATGGGCAGTGCTGGTCAAGGCAAGATGACTACGCATAGCCAGAAGAAATTTGATGAAACCGACCTGATCGAGTTTCGCAACCGCTTTAATCTGCCACTCAGTGATGAGCAGGCAACTTCATTAAGTTTTTATCGCCCAGCTGCTGACAGCCCGGAAATGCAATACATGCACTCACATCGCCAAGCGTTGGGGGGCTTCTTGCCCAAGCGCGAAACAACCTGTGAGCTGGTCCCAGCGCCTGAGCTTATGCAATATGCAGGCTTTGCGGTGCAGGCAGATGGCAAAGAAATGAGTACGACCATGGCTTTCGTGCGTATGCTAGGTAGCCTGCTCAAGGATCCACAGCTAGGCCCTCGGATTGTGCCTATTGTCGCAGATGAAGCCCGCACCTTCGGTATGGCTAACCTGTTTAAACAGGTTGGCATCTACTCAAGCGTAGGCCAGCGCTATGCACCCGAAGACATTGGCTCAGTGCTCAGTTATCGCGAAGCTCTCGATGGCCAGATTCTCGAGGAGGGCATCTCAGAGGCAGGTGCTATTGCAAGCTGGACAGCAGCAGCGACGAGCTACAGCGTGCATGGCTTAGCGATGCTGCCCTTCTATATCTATTATTCAATGTTTGGCTTTCAACGAGTGGGCGACCAGATCTGGGCAGCCGCAGACCAACGCCCCCGTGGCTTCTTGCTAGGTGCGACCTCAGGCCGTACGACACTCGGTGGTGAAGGCCTGCAGCATCAAGATGGTAGCAGTCACGTACACGCGTCGACTATCCCCAATTGCAAGGCCTACGACCCGGCGTTCTCGGGCGAAATGGCGATCATCATCGATCAAGGCATTCGAGACATGATGATTAACCAGAAAGACCTGTTTTATTACGTCACCCTCATGAACGAGAATTACGCGCAGCCAACGCTCAAAGCAGACGTCGCTGATCAAGTCATCAAGGGTTGCTACCTATTTGAAACCTACTCACCGGCCAAACCCGCTCAAGGATCACCGTGCGTAACGCTAATGGGATCGGGCGCTATCCTGACCGAAGTCATCAAGGCAGCTGAAATACTCACTAGTCAAGGTATCAAGGCCTATGTCTACAGTGTGACCAGCTGGAGTGAGCTGGCCCATGACGGGATACGCTGTCAGCAAGATGCAATCGCCGCACGCTCGGATAGCGCAAAACCTGAGCTGGAGGCACCTTTCCTGTGGCGGCAATTGGGTCAAAGCGAGGGGCCAGTTATTGCTGCCACCGATTATGTCAGGATGGTTCCTGAAACTGTGCGAGCTTACGTGCCGTCTAACCGGGTTTATTTAACGTTAGGCACTGATGGTTTTGGCCGAAGTGATACGCGGGCCGCACTAAGAGATTATTTCGGGGTTGACGCGGCTCATATCGCAGACGCCGCGATGTTTGCTTTATCGGGACAACAAACAGCATCTTGAGACCAACGCTCGTTTTAGACGCCTGCGTCCTGATGTCAGGCGTCTTGCGCCCTGCTCTGCTAGACATGGCTGAGCGCAAGCTGTTCAACCCGATCTGGTCTGAGAGGATTGGAGAGGAATGGAGGCGCAATGCCGGGCGTTTATGGCCAATCGCTGGCGACCTGCTGGATCAAGAATGGCAGTTGATGAATGAACGGTTTCCGGCCGCCAATCAGGGCGACGTCAGTGCGCTTGAAGAGGGACTTCGCCAGAGTGATAAAAAAGACTGGCATGTAATTGCTGCAGGAATCTCGTCGCGCCTAAATGACTCATCAAGCGAAACCACGGTACTGACCTGGAACCTCAAAGACTTCAGGCGATCTGAACTCAGGCGCAACGAACTTGGCTTGAGCGATCCCGATACCCTTTTGTCTCGCTGGTGGTCTGATCATCAGTTGTTGATAACAAGCACGATTCACGCTGCGATTACACAACTAGTACAAGAGGGTCGCAGACAACCAGACGCCATCGTCAACTTTCTGAAACGCGAGAGACTTTTTCGGTTGGCTGCGCTCTATGCTGAAGCTGAAATAGATGGTTAAGATAAGACATATTCCCAGCACACGCTACCAAAGTAATAACAAGGACTCGATATGAGCGACTATCCAATTTTTCATGCAGGCAATGTAGTGTTGCAATCTGGCCTGACTTTTCGTGATGCCCGACTTGCGTATCAAACCTACGGCACATTGAATGCGGATAAGTCCAACGTCATTTTGTACATGACCTCGTTTGCGGCTCATCACTACGACGTGGATTGGCTGATTGGGCCAGGCAAGGCCTTAGATACAGACAAATATTTTGTAGTGGTGCCTAATCTGTTCGGCAATGGCTTGTCGTCGTCACCCAGCAATGCGACCGAGCCCTTTACCGGCAGCCGTTGGCCCTACTTCACGATCCTGGACAACATCAGAGTTCAACACAAGCTGCTGACCGAACACCTTGGCATTCACTCGCTCGAAATGGCGTGCGGCTGGTCTATGGGCGGCTTGCAAGCCTATCAGTGGGCGTCTTATTACCCATCGATGGTCAAGCGTATGGTGGTTCTGTGCGGCGCTGCTAAATGCTCACCGCACAATCAGGTGTTTATCGAAGGGGTGAGAGCAACCCTGACAGCAGATCCAGCCTTTCAGAACGGTACGTTTGTCAGCCGCCCCGAAAGAAGCCTCAGAGCAATGGGTCGCAACTATGCCGCCATGGCTATGTCACAAACCTTCTATCGCGAAGAGCTGTGGCGTCGCGGGGGTTTCTCGTCACTTGAAGACTTTTTGATTATGTCCTGGGAAGCTAATTTTTTAAAGCGCGATGCTAACAACATGCTGACCCACTTGTGGGCTTGGCAAAACGCCAACATTGCCGCTAACGATAAATACCAAGGGGATTTCAAGGCTGCATTGAAAGCCATTACCGCAGACTCCCTGATCATGCCAGGTTCAACCGATTTGTATTTTCAAGTTGAAGATAACCGACTTGAAGTTGAGCAAATGCCAAACGCTAAGTTGTTACCTATCGTGTCTGATTGGGGGCATCGCGCTGGCTTGCCATCTGCCAATATTGAAGACGCGGCGTTCATCACGGAGGCGATTAAGGGGTTGCTGGCGAAAGCTTAGCTTGAACGAGTTGCGGCTGTTGCAATCACTTACAAAATAAGCGAGAGGTACGGATTGAAATCCAGAGCCTGCGTTCGTTAAAATCAAGCAATGGAAACCCGTCTCACTCGCTTAGAAGCCATCATCCCGACGCTAGCCACTCGTGAAGATCTGGCGCATCTGGAAGGACGCATGAACTGCGCTATTCAAAAAGTCGAAACGACTCTGCACAAAGAACTCACCAATCAAACCTGGTTAATCGTTAAATGGATGTCCGGTTTGTTAGTAACCCTGTTGCCAAGTCTCTTTGCTGCGGTTTTTTACGTGGCCCGTTACACGCATTAGCAAGTGTCTAGAGCAGCTTAGTCATAAAAATACTAAACGGATCCAGTTTGTAATCAGCAAAAGGGCCGCAGCGTTCAAAGCCATTTCGTTGATACAAAGCGAGTGCTGGCTCAAATGCAGCTGTCGATCCTGTCTCAAGACTCAACCTGGTATAGCCACGAGCCTTTGCTTCAGTAATAATTTGATTTAGTGCAGCCTGCCCGACGCCCATCCTGAGAAATTTCTCTCTCGTACGCATCGACTTAATCTCGCCATGAGTCGCATCAAGCGCTTTTAACGCTCCACAACCACACAGCTCTTTATCGCTCCAGATAGACCAAAACGTGATCTCGGGCTTTCTCAAGCCCTCAAGCGCTAACGCGTGAACACTTTCAAGGGGTGAATTACTCAACATCCCAGCCATGTGCTCTCGCACAAGTGCCTGTACTTCAGCCCCGCTCAAATCATCGCGACGAATTTCAAAGTTCATCAGTAATTTTTGATTGCGATACGATTTGGTAAAGCATAGTTAAAAACCGGGTGACTAAGCAAGCCCAAACTGAAATCCACGCCCTGGCGCCGCGGCCAACAAGGTTTGCGTGTAGGTGTGCTGAGGGTTGACGAACACATCCTGTGTTGCACCCTCTTCAACGATCTCGCCTCTTTGCATCACAATGATCCGATCACAGATCTGACTGGCTACGCGCAAATCGTGTGTAATAAACAGAATGCCAATGTGCAACCGCTGCTGGATTTCATCAAGCAATTCAAGAATCTGCGCCTGCACTGACACGTCTAGCGCCGATACCGCCTCATCCGCAATCAATACTTTGGGTTTACAAGCCAGCGCCCGCGCAATCGAAATTCGCTGTCGCTGGCCACCAGAAAATTCATTGGGATAGCGGTGCAACGCGTCTGGGCTTAAGCGAACAAGATGCATCAACTCTTCTGCCTGCTTCCAGGCGTCGGTGCGCGATACCCCAAAATTCAAAGGACCTTCAATAATCGCTTCACCCACAGTGCGACGCGGATTCAGGGATCGATAAGGATCCTGGAATACGATCTGAACAACACGGCGAAACGGATAAAGTGCCCGACCAGTGACCGTCGCAATCGATAAGCCGTCCGCAAAAATATCTCCAGCACTTGGCTCGATCAATCTGGCAATACAACGAGCCACCGTTGATTTACCTGAGCCCGACTCGCCCACAATTCCAACAGTCTCGCCTGGCAAGACCTTAAGCGAAATATTCTTAGCCGCATCCACGCGATGCTTGCGCTTGGGCCAAGCGCCGGTCCAATACGTTTTGGAAAGATTGACGGTTTGTAATAAAGGATAGGCTGCTGGGATCGGCTCGCGATGCTTGGGTATCAAGCCAGGCACCGCGGCCAACAGCATTTGTGTGTAAGGCTCTTTTGGTTGCTGCAAGACATCGAGCCTATCGCCTTGCTCAACCATCTCGCCAAGTTTGAGCACGACCACGCGGTCGGCAATTTCTGCGACCACGCCCAAATCGTGAGTGATAAACAAAACTGCCGTGTTGCTCTGCGCTTGTAACTCTGCAATCAAGCTGAGTATTTCAGCCTGCGTGGTCACATCCAGCGCTGTGGTGGGCTCGTCGCAAATAAGCAAAGCCGGCTTCAGGATTAAAGCCATGGCAATTACTATCCGTTGTCTTTGACCACCAGACAATTGATGAGGATAAGAGCGAAGCACGCGCTCAGGATCAGGCAGTTTTACCCGAGCAAAAATGTCCAGCACTTTTTGCCGGCGTTCGCTGGTCGATAATTTTGTATGCTGCCATAGCTGTTCGTCGACTTGATCGCCACACGTCATGATGGGGTTCAACGCCGTCATTGGCTCTTGAAACACCATCGCCATCTTTTCGCCACGTAACTGCCTCAGTCGCTCGCCGGTTGCCTTGCAAACCGATTCACCCAACAACTTGACGTCGCCAGCAGTCGTCCTCAGTGTTTTAGGTAGCAAACCCATGACTGCTTGTGCAATCACTGATTTGCCTGAGCCTGATTCGCCAAGCAGGCAAACGATCTCACCCTGCTTGACATCAAAGCTGATGTCGCGCACCGCGTGAGGTCGATCCGCCGTACGAGGCAGGTCGATCGTTAATCCCTGTACCGATAAAACTGGTTGTTGGCGCTCAGTCATATGGTGGCCTCAACCCGTACGCTTGTTGAACTTAGGATCCAGCGTATCGCGCAATCCATCGCCCAGGATATTGACAGCCAACACCGTGATCGCAAGGAAGAACCCGGGAAACAATACCGTCTGGGGGTATTGGTTGAACTGGGTTCGACCATCGGCCATGATGTTGCCCCAAGTTGGAATCTCTGGGGGCAAACCTACGCCCAGAAAAGACAGGATCGCTTCAACCAGGATGGCAGACGCACACACATAAGTACCCTGCACCAGCAAAGGCGCGATGGCATTGGGCAAAATATGACGCCACAAGATATTAATTGTCGATGTGGCAAGCGATACTGCAGCCTCGACATAGGGCTCTTCCCTGATCGTCAGAACGATTGATCTGACGAGTCTGGCAACACGGGGAATCTCGGGTATCGTAATGGCGATGACAACGGTAGCCACCGTTGGGCGCCAGAGTGCCATCAGCGTAATTGCAAACAAAATACCGGGGATAGCCATCAAACTATCCATCACTCTCATCAACGCGTTGTCCAGTCGTCTGAAATACCCTGCTGCCACCCCACATAGCGTGCCACCAATCAGAGATAGCACCGCCACACACAAACCAACAGTTAATGAAATTCGGGCACCATAAGCGACCCGACTCCAGGTATCGCGACCGAGACTATCCGTGCCCATCAAAAACAAGTGATCAAACGTATCGCCGGACAGGTCTGAAAATTCTGCGGTCACACCTGGCAATATATTCGCACTGGAAGGGTCCATCGCAGTCGGCTCAATCGTGTAGAGCCAAGGCGCGAAAACTGCCATGCATAGCAATAAAGTCAGCGCGCTTAAGCCAATACGCACTGAAGTATTTTTGAGGATCTTGTTTTGCGTTGCCATGGGATGTTGCCGTCTTCAGTACCGGATGCGTGGATCAAGCAACACGTAGCTCAGATCAACCAGCAAATTAATGAGCACATAGGCAAAAGAAAAGAACAACGTAATGCCTTGAATCAGTGGGAAGTCTCTTCCCAATACCGCGTCAACCGTCAACTGACCAAGTCCGGGGATTGCATATACGGTCTCGGTGACTACGACGCCACCAATCAACAAGCCGATACCAATACCAATCACTGTCACAATCGGGACCGCAGCATTGGTCAAGGCGTGGCGAACAAGAATCCGCAATTCGCTAATCCCTTTGGATCTGGCGGTCCTGATGTAATCCTCGGTCAGTGCCTCAGCTACGGACGCTCTGGTCACACGCGCGATCAAAGCAAGATAGACAATCGACAAGGTAACAGCCGGCAGGAATAAGTGTGACAACCAGCCGGAGAAGCTCTCGTTGATTGGCGTATAACCTTGCACTGGGAGCAGCTTCCAGTGCAAAGCAACAGCCCAGATCAACAAATAACCGATTACAAAAGTCGGGACAGAAAAACCCAGAACAGAGAAACTCATCAGCGACCGATCCAGCCAGCCGCTATGTCTCCAGGCCGCCAGAATCCCTAACGGTATCGCTATAGACAAGGTAATCAACATCGTCAGCGCTGAAAGCGATAGTGTTGGCCCGATCCGTTGCGCAATTAAATGCGTCACGGACTGTTTCATGTAATAGGATTCACCCAAATCGCCTTGCAAGGCTTTACCCGCCCAGCGAACGAACTGCACCGGTACGGGCTCGTCAAGACCCAGACTAGTGCGAATACGCGCGATATCTTCGCTGTTGCTGTTGTTACCAACCAGAGCAGCTGCTGGATCACCTGGCGTCAGGCGCAGCATGGCAAACACGATCAAGGCGACGATAAGAAGTACGGGCACTGTGGACAGCACCCGTCTGAGAATAAACAGCATCAGTTCTTCTTCAAGTTCCAGAACGCATTGACAGTCGAAGGCACTAGACCAGTCACTACGCCTTTACGCACAACAGTGATGTAATCAAAATCACCCACTTTTGCAAAAATACCCGTCTGGTAGGTTTGCAATTGCAGTTCTTTCGCGATCTTCTTACGCTGATCGTCGGTTGCTGCAGCCATGAAGTCTGCTTTCAGTTGTTCGAGCTTAGGATCGGTCGTCCAACCAAACCAACCTTTCTCACCGTTACCGGTCAGTGGTGGGAAGAACATCGGATTCATCATGTCACCAGGGCCCCAGCCAGTGATGAACATGTTCCAACCACCCTTGTCGGCTGGCTCTTTGCTTGTACGCCGAGTCACCAGCGAGGACCAGTCCATCGACTGCATATCAACATTGAATCCGGCTTGTTTCAGCAATTGTGCAAGCACGGGAGGGAACTTGTTCAAGACGGCGAAATCAGCTGGGAACAGCAATACGACTGGCTTGCCGTCATAGCCGGCTTCCTTAAGCAATTTCTTGGCAGCTTCAAACTGCGGCTTACCGGTGAAATACCCTGTATCCGTTGAAGCCAGTGGCGAGTCGCACGGATAGATGGATACGCAAGGACGATAGAGGTCCTTGTTAACCATTTGGGCACGCATCAAGGCCTCTTGATTAACAGCCATGATGGCTGCCTGAGCAATCTTCGGATTATCAAAAGGAGGCACGAAATGATTCAGGTGCAAATCGAAGGAGCCGGCAGGCGTGGGCTTCAGCAGCTCAAGCTTGGGGTTATCTTTAAGCGCAGCGTACTGATCGGCAGGCATCCACTCGATCAGATCGACTTCGCCATTGGCGATAGCATTGGCTTGCGTTTGAGCGTCTTTCAAAATCACCCACTCAACGCGATCCACGAATACACGCTTACCACCAGCAGTGCCCGAGGGCTCTTCAGCACGTGGCACGTATTTCTCGTTTTTGAGATAAACGATCTTGGCACCTGGCTTGTATTCGTCCATTTTCAGGACATAAGGGCCAGAGCCGATGTATTCGGTAATCTGCTGATCTGCCGGCGTCATTGCAACACGCTTGGGCATGATGAAGTTAGCGTTACCCGATGGCTTGGATAGCGCCTCGAGCGTCATGGGGAAAGGCGTCTTGAATGTCATCTTGAAAGAATTGGCATCAATTGCTTCAAACTTATCAAGTTGTGTCGCCATGACCTGACCAAACACATCGCGCTTGGCCCAGCGATTAACTGATGCAATCACGTCTTCAGAAGTGACTGGCTGACCGTCGCTAAAACTCAAACCCTTGCGAAGCGTGAATGTCCATTCTTTGAAATCAGGGCTTTTGGTATAAGTGTCAACCATTTGTGGTTGAATTTGGCCTTTGGCATCAATGCCAAAAAGCTGGTCATAGACCATATAACCGTGGTTACGACTGACAAAAGCGGTCGTCCAGATGGGATCAAGGATTTTTAAGTCCGCCTGGGGAACAATACGCAGGACTTTTGAGGAATCTTCTGCGTGACAGTTACCAGCAAAACCAATGACTGCAAATGAGACTGCCACCAAACATCGACTTATCAACCACTTAACCATATACGCACCCCGTAAAGACCGTGATTCAACGTTAATAACGAACTGATCATATACGCAATCATCATGCCAAGTCAGGTCGTTTGAAGTTGTTACACCGTTTGAGCCAAAAAACGAGTCAAAAAAAAGCACAAGCGCTAAGCTTGTGCCTCTTTCTGGACGATCAACTCAGTTTACTCAGCTTGAGTGGCTGGTGCCTCAGCCTGGGGAGCCGCGGGCCCGCCTTGCTCTTCAATGCCACCAATTGCCTTGACTGACAAGCGCAGACGACCTTTGTCATCGGCCTCAATCACTTTTACACGCAGGCTTTGACCAACTTTAATCACATCATTGATGTTTGCGATGCGATAGTTGGCGATTTCAGAGATGTGCAACAAGCCATCACGTCCTGGTAAGACCTGAACGATTGCACCAAAATCGAGCAGGCGAAGTACGCTACCTTCGTAAACCTGCCCCACTTCGACGTCAGCCGTCAGTTCAGTAATCCGGCGCTGCGCTTCTTTTGCCTTGTCCAGATCTGCACTTGAGATCACGATCGCACCATCATCACTAATATCGATCTGGCAACCGGTCTCTTCGGTCAAGGCGCGGATGGTTGCGCCACCCTTACCAATGACGTCACGGATTTTCTCTGGATTGATCTTCATCGAGAGCATACGTGGTGCAAACGCGGACAATTCACCACGACCGCCATCGATGGCCTCGCGCATCTTTTGCAAGATGTGGAGACGACCGTCGCGAGCCTGGGCCAACGCAACCTGCATGATTTCTTTGGTGATGCCCTGGATCTTTATATCCATTTGCAAAGCAGTGATGCCGTTTTCGGTACCAGCTACTTTGAAATCCATATCGCCCAAGTGATCTTCATCACCCAGGATATCTGTCAGAACGGCGAATTTGCCATCATCAAGGATCAAGCCCATTGCAACACCGGCGACGTGATCTTTGACAGGCACGCCTGCATCCATCATTGCTAGCGAACCACCGCAAACCGACGCCATTGAAGACGAGCCATTTGACTCGGTGATTTCAGAAACCAGCCGGATGGTGTACTGAAAATCAGCGGCTGCGGGCAACAGTGGCACGAGCGAGCGCTTGGCAAGGCGACCGTGACCGATTTCGCGACGCTTAGGCGTGCCAACGCGGCCAGTCTCACCCGTTGCAAACGGAGGCATGTTGTAGTGCATCAGGAAACGATCACGATACTCGCCCATAAGCGCATCAATGACTTGTTCGTTTTGCTTGGTGCCGAGTGTTGCGATAACCAGCGCCTGAGTCTCACCACGTGTGAATAAAGCGCTACCGTGAACGCGTGGCAATACGCCCAAGCGGATGCTGATTGGACGAACGGTGCGAGTGTCGCGGCCATCAATACGGGGCTCACCGCTCAAGATCTGGCTACGGACAATGCGGGCCTCAAGGTCAAACAAGATGTTGTCGACAGTCACGCTATCAGGCGCTGACATGCCAGTTGCAGCCGCTTGCTCAGCAACAGCAGCGTGCACAGCACTGTAGACCTGTTTCAGTTGCGCCGTACGTTCTTGCTTCTGACGGATTTGATAGGCTGCATTCATGCCTTCTTCACCAGCCGCTTTCACGATAGCGATCAGGGCTTCGTTTTTAGCTGCAGGTTGCCAATCCCAGGCTGGTTTGCCAGCTTCGCTGACCAGGCTATTGATGGCGCTAATGGCAGCTTGCATTTGTGTGTGACCAAAAACGACACCACCAAGCATGATTTCTTCCGACAACTGATCCGCTTCAGATTCAACCATCAGCACAGCAGCTTCAGTCCCCGCAACAACCAGATCCATTTTTGAGGTCAACAACTGGCTTGCCGTTGGATTGATGACGTATTGGCCGTCGATGTAACCGACACGCGCCGCGCCAATCGGTCCGTCAAATGGGATACCAGAGATTGCCAGCGCAGCTGAAGCACCGATCATGGCTGGGATGTCAGGATCGACTTCTGGATTGACTGACAAGACGTGAATGATGACTTGAACTTCGTTGTAGAAGCCTTCTGGGAACAGAGGACGCAAGGGACGATCAATCAGGCGTGACGTCAGCGTTTCTTTTTCAGATGGTTTACCTTCGCGCTTGAAAAATCCGCCCGGGATCTTGCCGGCTGCGTAGGTTTTTTCGATGTAGTCGACTGTCAGAGGGAAAAAATCCTGACCGGCTTTAGCATCTTTTTTTGCAACAACGGTTGCAAGCACGACGGTGTCGTCCACAGAAACCACAACAGCACCCGATGACTGACGAGCGATCTCGCCAGTCTCTAGTGTGACGGTGTGCTGACCGAACTGGAACGACTTGGTAACTTTATTAAACATGGCAAATAATCCTTACAAATGAAAAACCGTGCTCGACGCGACCAAAATGTCGCATACGGCACGGTTGATTCACGGGGTGACTGCCCGACAAATTTCGATCACTTGCGCAGACCGAGTTTTTCGATCAACGAGCGATAGGAATCTGGGTTGCGGCCCTTGAGATAATCGAGCAGCTTGCGGCGACGGCTAACCATGCGCAACAAACCACGGCGTGAGTGGTGATCTTTCAGGTGAGTCTTGAAATGACCCGTCAACTCGTTAATACGTGCAGTTAACAGTGCCACTTGAACTTCTGGTGAACCGGTGTCGCCTTGAGCGCGTTGGTATTGCGCGACGATGTCGGATTTATTGATATCAGCTACGGACATGATGACCTCTTATGAACAGGCGTTGGAGCCGAGGTGCCCCAACGTGATGGATAACCCTGCTAGTATACCTCATGTGAGGGCATGTAGCCCGCTGTGCAGAATAAGGAGCCATCATGAAACGTCTCGATCGTTTTCATTCAAACACATTTTGCCAATCGATGAAGCGCGGCATTAAGCCATGCTTGACCTTTGCTGCAAGCTTATTGCTGGCAAGCTGCGCGATGGTAGATAGTGCTACACCTGGCACACCACTCACGCAGGTGATCGAAAGATTCGGCAAACCCTCTACCGACTGCGCCAACGCCGATGGCACGAGGCACGTTGTCTGGACACAACAGCCAATGGGTCAAACTGCCTTGGGTGCAACAGTCGCGAAGGATGGCACGATCGGGCCAGTCACTCAATTGCTTACCGATGCGAGCTTCAACCGGTTAGGCACCGGTGAGTGGACCCCCGAAAAGGTCATTTGCGAGTTCGGACCGCCTGAGCACGTCGGTGACTCAGGCATGTACGAACTGCGGCGGTACACATTTGATTACCGGTACAAGCAGCAGGGCGCGTGGAACTCAATGATGTACATTTTTTTCGATCTGAACACCCACAAACTGGTGGGCTTCAATCCCGGGCCGGACCCTTTATTCGACCTTGGTCGATTCGGTCGCCGATGATAGTTTCTTTGCTTTACGGATCCGGAAAAACCACACACCCCAGCCGGATAAACCGTAAACAATAAACAAGGCAAACAGAACGACTGGCGGGTCACTCGAAATAAACACGAAACCCGCCACAAAGGCTAGCATCGCCCAAAACGGAACGCTCTTGCCCAGAGCGAAACTCTTTCCGCTGTAAAACGGCAAGTTAGTCACCATCGCGATGCCGGCGTAAAGTGTCAGCGTGAACGCAGTCCAGGAAACCATTTTCGGTGATACCTGCAAGCGATTATCAACCACCAACCAGAGGAAACCAGCCACCAGCGCTGCCGCTGCCGGACTGGGCAACCCCTGAAAATAGCGTTTATCTACCACCGCAATATTGGTGTTGAATCTGGCTAGCCGTAACGCTGCACCGCTGACATAAACAAACGCAGCAAGCCAGCCCCATCGCCCCAAATCCCTAAGCGCCCATTCGTAAACAACCAATGCTGGTGCGACCCCGAACGAAGTCATGTCAGATAGCGAATCGTACTGTTCGCCAAAGGCCGACGTAGTGTTGGTCAAACGGGCTACCCTGCCATCCATGCCATCAAGAACCATTGCCGCAAAAATGGCAATTGCGGCCATTTCGAAACGCCCGTTCATCGCCTGAACGATGGCATAGAACCCGGCAAATAATGCCGCAGTCGTGAATGCATTTGGAAGCAGATAAATACTGCGCCGTTTCAAATCCGGATCACGCATTGGGCTTTGAGGACTGTTTGGCATAGGGCGTGTTAAATAGGAGCATTAAGAAAGTGTTGGTGGCAGTTCAGCCAGCACAGTTGAAGTAGCAGACACTTTATCGCCGATCGATACCCGAGGCGTCGACTGTATCGGTAGATAAACATCAACGCGCGATCCGAAGCGAATAAAGCCGTAGCGCTGTCCCCGCGCCAGATGATCTTTGGCTTTGGCATAACAAAGGATACGCTTGGCAACGAGACCGGCCACCTGCACTGCAGTCACCGTGTGCCCTGTCTTGGCAAGCAATACCATCGCATTACGCTCGTTTTCAAGTGAGGCTTTCTCGAGTGCCGCATTAAAAAACTTGCCAGGGAAATACTCCGTACTCAGAACTTCGCCATCAATGGGCGAGCGATTGCTATGAACATTAAATACGTTCATGAACACACTTATTTTTAGAGCTTCCCGCCCGGCATAGGGATCGTGCGCCCGCTCGACCACGACAATACGACCATCCGCTGGCGACAAGACCGCATTAGGCGCTGTTGTGCCAGTCCGAGGTGGATCTCTGAAAAACTGAAGCACAAAAACGGCAATAACCCAAAGTGGGATCGACCATAGTGGCGACCATGCGGTGACCAATGCTGCAAGAATGACGGCGCCAGCCAAAAATGGCCAGCCTTCGCGTGCGATAAACGGATGAGGATAATGAGGTGTATGCATAGTGGATAAGAGGTTAACCCAAAAAAAACGCCCCGAAGGGCGTTTTCGACCGATCAATAAGACGCCAAGCTTAGTTCTTGCTCTTGTCGACCAGTTTGTTAGCAGCAATCCAAGGCATCATGGCGCGCAATTTGCCACCGACGACTTCGATCTCTGACTCAGCGTTGATACGACGGCGCGAGGTCAGGGTTGGCGCACCGGCTTGGTTTTCCAGGATAAAGCGCTTAGCGTATTCACCATTTTGGATGTCTGCCAGTACTTGACGCATTGCTGCATGAGTTTCATCAGTCACAATCTTGGGACCTGTTTCATACTCACCGAACTCAGCGTTGTTCGAGATTGAGTAATTCATGTTGGCGATACCGCCTTCATAAATCAGATCAACGATCAGCTTTAACTCATGCAGGCACTCAAAATAAGCCATTTCAGGTGCATAACCTGCGTCGACCAGAGTTTTGAAACCCGCTTTGATGAGTTCAACGGTACCGCCGCAAAGCACAGCTTGCTCGCCGAACAAGTCGGTTTCTGTTTCTTCGCGGAAGTTAGTTTCGATAACACCGGCACGACCACCGCCGATGGCGCAAGCGTAGGACAAAGCGACATCACGAGCAATACCGGATTTGTTCTGGTGCACAGCTACCAGGCAAGGGACACCGCCACCCTGAGCATAAGTACCACGAACAGTGTGCCCTGGCGCTTTAGGGGCAATCATCACCACATCAATATCTTCGCGCGGCACGACTTGGCCGTAATGGACGTTAAAGCCGTGTGCAAAAGCCAAGGCTGCACCGACCTTGATATTGGCGTGCACGCTTTCACGGTAAACCTGAGCAATGTTCTCGTCAGGCAAGAGCATCATGACGAGGTCAGCAGATTTGACCGCATCAGCGACTTCGGCTACCTGCAAACCAGCGTTGGCTGCTTTGTTCCAGGAGGCGCCGCCTTTACGAAGACCCACAACCACTTTAACGCCTGATTCATGCAAGTTCAGCGCATGTGCGTGGCCCTGCGAACCATAGCCAATAATGGCAACGGTCTTACCTTTAATCAGGGACAAATCACAATCTTTATCGTAAAAAACTTTCATAGCGAACTCCGTCTTTTTATGTTGAATTCAGAAAATCAAAATTAAATGTTCAAAAACTTAACAAACTGCAAACCATACCAATCTAAATAGGGATCTCGGGTCTCAATCACCACAAGGCTGACTAAGCTCTGAGAATTCTCTCTCCACGGCCAATGCCCGAGACACCAGTTCGAACCGTTTCAAGGATGGCACTGCGATCCAGCGCGTCGATAAACGCCTGCACTTTATCTTGATCGCCAGTGAGCTCAATCGTGTAGGACTTATCTGTCACGTCGATAATTCGACCGCGAAAGATATCCACCATCCGTTTCATCTCTTCACGCTCTTTACCAACCGCACGCACCTTGATTAGCATGAGCTCACGCTCGATGTGTGGGCCTTCTGACAAGTTAACGACCTTGACCACCTCGATTAAACGGTTGAGATGTTTCGTAATTTGTTCAATTACCTCATCCGAACCAGTGGTAATCAAAGTTAGACGGGACAAGGTACTGTCCTCGGTCGGTGCTACTGTCAACGTATCGATGTTGTAACCACGAGCCGAGAAAAGACCAACGACTCGAGACAACGCACCCGATTCGTTTTCCATCAGAACTGAAATGACATGTTTCATCTGGATCTCCTCACAGGTCTTCTGAGCCAAGCAACATCTCGGTCAAGCCTTTACCCGCTTTGACCATGGGCCAGACGTTCTCGGATTGATCAGTGATGATGTCCATAAACACCAGACGATCCTTCAGGTTGAAGGCCTCCTTTAAAGCACCTTCAACATCGGCTGGCTTATCGATCCGCATCCCTACATGACCATAGGCCTCAACCAGTTTGACGAAGTCAGGCAAAGCGTCCATGTAAGACGCTGAGTAACGCGACGAATAATCGATCTGTTGCCACTGCCGCACCATGCCTAGATATCGATTGTTCAGGCAGATCACTTTGGGTGTCATGCCATACTGCTTGCAAGTCGATAACTCTTGAATGTTCATCTGGATAGAACCTTCGCCCGTGATACAAGCAACTGTCGCATCCGGATTGGCCATCTGCACACCCATGGCGTAGGGCAAGCCCACACCCATGGTGCCCAAGCCGCCTGAATTGATCCAGCGGCGTGGCTTATTAAATCCGTAGTACTGGGCCGCCCACATCTGGTGCTGACCAACGTCAGACGTGATGAAGGCCTCGCCTTGTGTGATTTCACAGACTTTTTGCACAACCCACTGAGGTTTGATCACCTCGGTGGAATTGGCAAACTGCATACACTGCTTACCGCGCCAGACGCCAACCTGATCCCACCATTTAGCTAATGCTGAGATGTTGGGTTTTGTTTCGGCAGACATGGCGGCGTATTGAGCGGTCAATTCATCCAGTACATCTTTAACGTTGCCAACAATCGGCACATCGACTTTGACGCGTTTGGATATGGAAGAGGGATCAATATCAATATGAATGATTTTGCGAGGATTCGATGCAAAATGCTTGGGATTGCCAATGACGCGATCGTCAAACCGTGCCCCGATTGCCAGCAGCACATCACAATGTTGCATGGCCATGTTGGCTTCATAGGTCCCGTGCATACCTGGCATACCGAGATACTGCTTCTCGGATGCGGGATAAGCACCCAAACCCATTAAAGTATTGGTGATTGGCGCACCGATCATTTTTACAAACGTCTGCAGTTCAGCCGACGCGTCCGACAGGATGACACCACCACCGGTATAGATCATGGGCCGCTCAGCCTGCAAGAGCATCTGAACCGCTTTTTTAATTTGCCCTTGATGGCCTTTTACAACCGGCGCGTATGACCGCATTGATATCTCGCCTTTCGGCGCGGTGTATTTGCAGTGAGCCACCGTAATATCTTTCGGGATATCAACCAGAACTGGTCCAGGACGACCGGTGCGCGCAATATAAAATGCACGCCGCATGGTCTCTGCCAGATCTTTAACATCGCGGACGAGAAAATTGTGTTTGACGCACGGACGGGTAATCCCGATCGTGTCACACTCCTGGAAAGCATCTTCGCCAATGGCATGAGTGGGCACTTGACCACTAATAATCACCATGGGAATAGAGTCCATGTAGGCCGTCGCAATCCCGGTTACAGCATTGGTTGCACCGGGGCCACTCGTGACCAAACACACACCGACTTTATTGGACGACCGCGAATACGCATCTGCAGCGTGGACCGCAGCCTGCTCGTGCCGGACCAGAATGTGCTGGAATTTGTCTTGCTTGTAAATCGCGTCGTAAATATAGAGGACGGCACCACCGGGATAACCAAAAACGTGTTCTACGCCTTCGTCAGCCAAGCAACGCACGAGAATGTCTGCGCCATTGAGTTCCATTAGTAATATCCTTTCATAACAGGCAATACCTATCCGACTGCATTTTTTATTGTTGGATAAAAATGCTGAACCGCAACACATTCAACAACACGACTCGGCGTTTTGAGACTCACGGAGCCTCTCTACCCGAGCACATTGCTGATCTGCCACGCATTCGCCGTCAGGCTATGCAAGCACCCATCAGGGGTGCACTGGATCGAAACGGAGTCGCTGACCGCGGCTTTTGACCAGGCCAGCAGCAAAGTTATGGCAAGCATACTAGGGAGGGGTTCGCCCCAAAGCAACAAAGCCACGGGCAACATGACGGTAACCAAAGCTTGCCCGAACCCGCAACTTTAACCGTAGTTTTGCGCTAGTGCAAATCGGACTAAGGTAAGATTGACTTCATTGCTACAAGATACGTAGAAAAGGCGTGGCAGTCCCCGTATGGACATCAGCATCCCTCAATTGCAACGTTTTATCTTCGGCCACCACTTTTACAGTGGCATCCGGAGAGCTGCCGGCGCATTGTTACCGGTCTTGATACTTGGGCTTGGCTTCAATTTATTCGCGGAAGGCCTGGTCGCGGGTTTCGGTGCGCTCTGTATCGCCTTTATTGATCAGCCCGGACCACACCACAACCGCCTGGGCGAAATGCTCAGAGGCGCTTTTCTTAGCTCCCTTGCAGTCGTTATCACCGGACTGGCGTCCAACAACCTTTGGACAGAAAGCATCGCCGTTGTTTTTCAGTGCTTTGGATTTTCGCTTCTGTCGGTTTATGGCAAAAAGGGGACGCTCATCGGCTTTGCGTGCCTCTTGCTTATGACCGTGACCTTGCATTCACCGCTTACCCATCACGAGGTTTGGACACACACGCTGATCTCGCTGGGCGGCGCGTTGTTTTATGCGATCTTCAGTTATTTCACCAGTCGACTGATGAGCATTCGCGAAAAAGAACAAGCGCTGGCTATCGCTCTGTTCGCCACGGCCGACTATCTAACGAGCCGCGGCAACATGTACAGCGCAGAGCACGACCTTGACAGCAACTATCGCCACTTGATCAGGCGACAGGCCGACATGATAGAAAAGCATCAGGGTGCAAGAGACATGGTGCTCAGGGGACTATCCAATCTCAGTGATAAAGGAGACCCCCGTCGCATCATGCTCTGGAATCTCTTTGTCGAAATGCTGGCGATCGTTGATACCAACGTAGCAACGCATGCCGACTATGCCTTGCTGCAAAGCAAACTAGGCAGCTCGGACACGCTTTTGTTCATGCATGATGCCCTCTATAAAATGGCTCTCGATCTGGATCGTATCGCGTTAGCCGTGGCGCGCAACAGGGCTGCACGTACCAAAGGTAGTGTCAAGGCCGAATTGCGTGCAATCGAGTTCGACGTCAAGGCGATGCAACAGAGCGGATTTGCCGTAAGAGAGCCAGATGCCTACAGCGTATGCCTTCAGATCTTGAAGAGACTTCGGCACAACGCCAATTTGATCGAACGGATGTACAGCTATACCAAGGGATCAGAGGATATGAAGCCTCTGGCATCGACGTCAATCAATGACTCGCTTAGTGCTTTTTTATCTACTCAGAAATTTAATCCAAGGCAGCTAACGAGCAACCTGCATCTGGCTTCGCCTTTCTGCCGATACGCGCTGCGTGTCGCCCTGGGGAGCATCATTGCGCTAGCGGCGGCGGACGTGATCCCGGGCCTGACGCCTCAGGGTTACTGGATTTTGTTGACTGTCATCATCGTCATGCGCCCTGGCTTTGCCTTGACTAAACAACGTAATGGATTTCGTCTAACCGGCACGATCATTGGCTGTTCTCTTGCTTTCGCCGCCGTATATTTCATTGAATCGCACCAGATTCTTGCTGGCGTAATGGTGCTAGCCTTGATAATCGGTTGCAGCTTGATAATCGTCAATTTTTTGGCGGCTGCCGCATTCAACACCCTGGCCATGCTGATCGCATTCTTTTTGCTCAACCCAGCCGACACCAGTATCATTGGGATGCGGGCCATCGACACGATTATCGGCTGTTGTATTGCTTACGTATGCAGTTACTTTCTGCCTTGGTGGGAGTCTCAGTTCATGCCTGCGCTAAGTCGGACAGTTATCGCCGCAAATGAGCAATACCTGATCCGAAGTCTCGCACTGGTAGACCTGAGGCAGAAGATAGTGGCGGGAAGCCTTGGCGAGCGGCTTGAGAAAGCTGACCTCGATTGGCGACTTGCCCGCAAAAATCTTCACGTCGCACTCAGCAATTTTGCACAAGCTTTTTACCGCATGATGGCTGAACCAAAGTCACACCAGCGCGGCGTAGCAACATATAACGGTTTGATGATTCAATGCCATATGCTTGCTTCGCAAACCACATCTTTGATGACAATTTTGTCATCTCTCGAATCAACGCCAGAATCCGTTAAGCTACATATCAACAAGCTCCTGGAGCGTTTAAAATCAGCAGAGAACGATCATGGTGGTGTGGCTTCGCCACCGATCTTTGCACCCACTGGCTTATCTGATTTGAATTACCCTTTAAACCAGATTCACAAATCGATTCTGGCGATTGTCCGCTTCAGGGCTAACCTCACTACGTAAAAGGAATCTCCATGTCTTTAAAAGATAAAGTTGCTCTCGTAACTGGCGCCGCCAGCGGCATCGGCAAAGCATGTGCATTGAAGATGGCTGAACAAGGGGCCGCGATCGTGATTGCCGACTTGAACCTTGAAAAATCACAAGAGGTTGCGAATCAGATTATTGCCTCGGGCGGACGCGCTATTGCGGTTGCGATGGATGTGACTGACGAAGCTGCGGTATTTGCGGGCATCGATTCAGCTGTCGCTCAATTGGGAAGCATCGATGTGCTCGTGTCGAATGCCGGCGTACAAATCATCGCACCGATCGAGGATTTCAAGTTCGCGGACTGGAAAAAAATGCTCGCAATACATCTGGACGGGGCATTTTTGACGACTCAAGCTGCGATTCGTCATATGTATAAAAGCGGTCGTGGTGGAGCAATCATTTACATGGGCTCAGTGCACTCGCACGAGGCTTCAAAACTAAAGTCAGCCTACGTTACGGCCAAGCATGGTCTGCTTGGTCTGTGCCGGGCGGTTGCTAAAGAAGGCGGCCCCAAAGGCGTTCGTGCAAACGTGGTCTGCCCTGGCTTCGTCCGCACCCCTCTGGTTGAGGCACAAATCCCTGAGCAGGCTGCCTCTTTGCACATCACTGAAGAACAGGTCATTAAAACGGTAATGCTCAAGGACACCGTTGACGGTGAGTTCACAACGGTGGATGATGTAGCGAATACCGTTGCATTTTTAGCAGGCTTCGAGACCAACGCGCTTACTGGTCAATCGATTATCGTCAGTCATGGCTGGCATATGCAGTGATAGGGCTAGCGCTTGAGCAGTAAAAAAGGCGCTCAGGCGCCTTTTTACTTAGCAACGCCAGCATTTACACAGACTTGGCAGCATGAGCCCAAGATTCACGGTGAACGTCAAACTGAGTGAAAGTTTGACCTTTGGGTGGCATATTTAAACAGTCAGGATGCTCAAACGTAAGGCGCATGTCTGATAAACCTGCTGACCAGTGATATTGCTTGGTCTCGTAACTGAACTCAACGTCTTTGTATGAACCCTCGGTCTGCTTGTTCTGATAGATCAAGTGAATACAGTTGTAACGAACTCCCTCCAGTTTGGCGGCCAGCTCTTTAAAGAAAGGATCTTTTGCCCGCACAGCTGGCGGCACTTTTTGTATGGTCTCGTTCAGCAGATCCCTGAGCCCCTGCATCTCTTTGATTGCTGTGGTGATGTTACGGGTACGACTTGAATACTGGATGTCTTTCATCCTTGTCATTACGTCGCCAATGGTCTCGGGCAACTTGCCCTTAGCGCTCCAGAGGTCGATCTGAAACACCAGCGTATCCTTTCGATGCTGGCCCGCAATCACGTACTCAAGCGGAGTGTTGGATACGCAGCCGCCATCCCAATAAAATTCACCATTGATTTCAGTCGCCGGAAAACCTGGCGGCAGTGACCCGGACGCCAGAAAATGTTGAGGCGTCAAGGTAATTTCGGTATTGTCAAAATAAACAAAGTTGCCGTTCCTCACATTGGTAGCGCCCAGTGACACGCGCATATCACCATCATTGATCCGGTCAAAGTCGCACAGCCGCTCAAGCGTTGCAATGAGAGGACTTGTGTCGTAATAACTGATTTGAGCTGGATTGCCCATGCCTGGCGCCATAGGGCGCGGCACAAAGAAGCCCTGTTGACCTGCAAGAATTGCCTGCCCAGCAGCCATCGTCCCAAAAACGGTTTCAGTGAAGTCCCTGGTGCTTTGGTTAATCATCCCAGCAGCCGAATTCATCATATCCATCATCGAGGTCATCATGCCTGCGACGGGTGATGGCGGATGGCAAATGGTCTCCCAAAACGTCTTTAGCTTAGCAACGCGATCTTCTGGCTTGTTGCCTGCGATGATTGCGCAGTTAAGGGCGCCAATTGAAATGCCAGCGACCCAGTTAGGATGGACGCCCGCTTCGTGCAGTCCCTCGAAAACACCAGCTTGATAAGCCCCTAGCGCGCCGCCCCCCTGTAAAACTAGCGCAACTCGTGGGTACTGAGAAACTTTTTCCAGTGCAATCGAACTGCGTTTTCGAGTAACCATTGTTATGTAGATCTCCTGAATACCAGTTTGTCCGGGGTGGATACTTCAGACGCAAACGAATACCCTTCACTTTCAAACTTTTTCAGCTGCTCGACATCTGTCACACGATGTTCAATGGCAAACCGAGCCATCAGTCCGCGAGCCCGTTTGGCATGAAAGCTAACTACTTTGAACACACTGCCCTTACCGTCCTGAAACACGCACTGCACGACTCTTGCTTTTAGCGCTTTTAAATCAACAGATTTGAAATACTCTTCTGAAGCGAGATTAATCACGACAGGCTCTTTATCTTTTGACAACCGTTCGTTCAGGTAAGGGGTAATGGTTTTTAACCAGAACTGATAAAGATTCGTACCGCCAGGGTTGGTGAGCCGTGTGCCCATCTCGAGCCGGTAGGGTTGCATCAAGTCAAGTGGACGTAATACGCCGTACAAGCCGCTCAGTATGGCGACATGCTTCTGTGCCCATTTCAAGTCGGCAGCTTTCAGGCTTGATGCCTGCAGGCCTTCGTATACGTCACCATTAAAGGCAAGTAAGGCTTGCCGCGCATTGTCCTGGGTAAACACGGGTGTCCAGTTTTTATAGCGTTGCATGTTCAACTTGGACAAGGCCGGACTTAGATCCATTAACCCAGATACTTCAGTCTCGGATTTCTTTTTGAGCACTTTGATGAGTTCAGCTGCTTCTTTAACGAACAACGGCTGAGTGTGTTCAGATGTCGCAACCACAGAGTCGTAATCTAGTTTTTTAGCTGGGGATAAAAGAAAAAGCATACAGGTGCCCATCAATAGAATCGCGAAAGTGTTAGCGTAGTTTACCGGCACCTCGCTGTCATGCGGTCAAACCGATATCGGTTAGACGGGATTCTGCTAGAATCACAGGCTTCGACGCGATCGCTAGTGACCGTGCAAAGTGGTGAGTGCATCAAGCATGACAGCCAAAATGCTCAGTCAAACCGGAGAGGTGGCAGAGTGGTCGAATGTACCTGACTCGAAATCAGGCGTGGGTGCAAATCCACCGTGGGTTCGAATCCCACCCTCTCCGCCAGTGTTTCATTTCAAGTTTCTCCTCGTCTTATCCCCCCGCACCAACCAATTCTCGCAGCACGAATATTTGAATTGATGGTATGGTATTTGGATATTGCATAGAGAGGTCATCTTGACACTTACATCCATCATCGCTCTTGCCAAACACACGAGTCGCGCGCTGCCAGTTGTATTGGCGCTTAGCTTGGTAACGTCAGCACCTTGTGCCCTCGCGCAGGATGTCGACAGCACAGTCAAAACACTGCTGGCTTCGCCCAAAATCAAACAGGTATTGGCAGATTTGGAAACGGATGATGCCAGAGCACTGAAAGAGCTCAGACGGTTTACCACCGAACTCCCCGCTCCGCCCTTCAAAGAAAAATTGCGTGCTGAAGCGTTTTTGGCAAGGCTGAAAGAACTCGGCGCAAAAGATGCGTACATGGATGCCGATAACAATGTTATTGCCATTCGAAGAGGAGTGGGCCAAGGACCAAAGTTGCTGATATCGGCACACCTTGATACGGTGTTCCCGGAAGGTACCGACGTCACGATCAAAGAAAAGGACGGCAAGCTATATGCACCAGGTATTTCAGACGATACCCGTGGCTTGATAGTGTTGATGCAGTGGTTAAAGGCTTTGAACGAAAGAGGGATTCAAACCACAGGAGATTTAGTTATTGTCGCTAACGTCGGTGAAGAGGGCCTTGGTGATTTACGTGGCATGAAAGCAATTTTCAAACATGTATCCGACATAGACGGCATGGTTGGTCTAGAGCCTGGCTTATTAGGCAGAATCACGATCGGTGGGACAGGTAGTCACCGTTACGACGTAATTTTTACAGGACCTGGCGGCCATAGTTTCGGGGCCTTTGGTCAAGTACCCAGCGCCATACACGCGATGGGACGAGCCATTAGTAAGGTAGGCGACATCAGGCCACCGAAGGATCCAAAGACAACTTTTACTGTCGGGACAGTGGAAGGCGGAACTTCAGTCAATTCAATTGCTGGCCATGCAAGCTTCGCTCTTGATATACGATCCAATGGCTCTGATAGCCTTGCTCAAACCGAAAAACAAATTATGGATGCCATTGCAGCTGGCGTTGCAGAGGAAAACCAGCGTTGGGATACAGACAAAAAAATCACCGTCGAAATGAAGCTGATCGGAGATCGGCCTGCCGGTTCAACGCCTGAGGACTCCCTCATGGTTAAAACAGCAGTGACAAGCAGTAAAGCTTTTGGTGGGAAGCCCTATTTTAATAGCTCGAGCACAGATGCCAACGTACCCATGTCGCTCAAAATCCCGGCCATCATCTTAGGCAGTGGCGGCAAAAATGGGGGCACACATTCGCTTACCGAATGGCTGGACCCTAGTCAAGAATGGGTCGATGCCCAAGCCGCACTGGTCACGGTTCTAAGCCTGGTCGGGGTTGAAGGTCTGGTGAAGCCCTTGCTACCAAAGAAATGACGCAGACGGTCGTCAGCGCCCGCTCCGCCAACGTTTAGGCCTTGAGATAGTCGAAAGCAACTTCACCTAGCCCAAGCGTCAAATCGCACACTAAGTGCTTGGCACCAATTACTTCCAGAACGGGCAAATCTGCCACTGGTGCGAGAGCGTGATGAAACAGCTGAAGCCTGGCAGGACCAGTCCAAGCGCCGTGAAGCTTTACGCCTTGTGAGAAATACCGAACCAGCTCACAGATCCTAGGTGTGCCATCGACGTGTGGAATGATTTTCAACAGGTAGTTGGGCGTTTGGGACATCTTGTCTTGCTCCGCAGCAACGTCCAGGCTCTGGTATTTGAAACCCATTGTTCCTGTTGCGACACGCACCGGTCCATAATCGAGCGTACCCAGTAAGGTATCCGAGGCAACCGACAAGTGCGGATTAGCAAGTTTTTTAGGGAAACCCCACAACTCTCGACCGCCAGCGATAGGCGCGTGATCGTCGAGGTACATCATGTGCGTGTAGTTTGCCGCTTTGCCGTCCTGATCAATGACGCTGATCACCTGACCGCTTTCGGTGTAGTCACCAAACCCTGAAGAGTCAGGCATTTTAATAAATTCAAAGCTGACAAAAGGATCTTTGACGGTGAGTGGCTCGGGGACAATGGCTCTTAGCGCATCGATATCGGTGCGGTAAGTGATGATAAAAAACTCTCGGTTAACAAAGTGATAAGGGCCTCGGGGGAATGCGGGGCTCGTAAACGGCATTGAGTAGGCGTTCGCCCGGATGTCTGCGATTTTCACTTGTTGAGGCTCCGAGTTTGAGAAGTCAGTTCGCATAGTAGACACTAAATACGCATCTACATTACACCTGACTTTTATGACGTCTCATGGTCAAGTCCCTCAGACCGTTATCAGGCATATCAAAAACTAATGTTATTGGCCGTGATTACCTTACCCCAACGGTCAGAATCCTCTTGAGCGCGCTGTGCCAACTCTTTCGCCCCCATAGGGGTGGCGATTAGCCCTTTTTCAACCAGGGTTTTTTGTAAAGCAGGATCAGCGAGAATTTGAGCAAAGGTTTTACCTAGCAATTGCGTGAATTCAACAGGGGTTCCTTTCGGTGCATAAATTCCCATCCAGTTATCAACGTTATAGCCGGGTAAACCTGCTTCAATCATCGTCGGCAACTCAGGCGTACCTGGTAGCCTTTGTGTCGCGGCTACTGCCAACGCACGAACCTTCCCGCTATCCAGTAATGGTTTCGAAGCAGCTGCGCTGTCAAACATGAAGGACACGTTCCCCGCCACGAGATCAGGCACCGCCGGTGCGCTACCTTTATAAGGCACATGCACCAAATCGACGCCAATCTGTTCCGCTAACAGCGCAGATTCAAGATGAGACAGCGTGCCATTACCTTGTGAGGCATAGTTGATTTTGCCGTTGTTAGCTTTGAGCCAGCCGATCAATTCTTTTAGGTTTTGAGCAGGTACCTGGGCATTGACGTTCAACACATGCGGGGCGTTTGCAATCATGGCGACCGGTTCAAAATCCGTCAGAATATTGACCTTGAGCTCTTTGTATAAATGCCCTGCTATCACTTGATTCGTCAGCGAACTCAACAATAAGTTGTAGCCGTCATTGGGCGCAGCAGCGGCGGCTACCATACCAATGGTACTGGCGGCTCCTGGCTTATTGATCACAACGACTGGTTGCCCAAGTTTTGCGGAAAGCTGTTCGCCAATTAGCCGGGCGACGATATCGGCCGCACCACCCGCAGGGAATCCAACGAAAATATTGATACTGTGCGCCGGATAGACCTCAGCCTGCGCGTTCAGCCCGAACCCGTTTATGCCTAACAAACCCACCATCAATATTTTGCTTAGACGGGAAGACAAGGACACAAAACTGCGAACAAACAAAGTCATGGCAAAAACCTTATGAAATAAGAATACCCAAACAGAAGCGATCATGTATCTCTGTTCAGAGCAATTTTTATGCCATTACATATATCCGAACGATTAGTCAGGGCGATGCAAGACGACTGAGCTACGGGTGAATGTGCGACGGCCCCGCTTGAAGCCCATCAACGTCGGTGCCACCTCGCGGATAGCATTTACCGGATTATCTGACTCGACGATAATAAAATCAGCGTCGTTACCGACACCGATACCATAGCCGTCTCGCCGCATCAGTTGAGCAGAGTTAGTGGTAAACATTTTCCAGGTATCGCGCAATGGCTCCGGCATACCGCGTTGCACGATATTGGCGTACAAGTTAGCCTGCCGGATCAACTGCCCATCGCCGAAAGGCGTAAACGGATTGAGGATGTTGTTGGAACTAATCGAGCAGTTAACTCCTTGGGTTACCAGATGATTGGCATCGACAACGCCACGGCGCACGTTAGCCTCTAAGTCACGACCTGATAAATACAGATCCGTTGCAGGCAAGACAGTCAAGGCAACGCCGGCATCTTTCATGCGCTTTGCGACTTTGTCGACTTCTGCGACGGGCATGGTGGACAGTTTGGTGACGTGGCCAATTGCTACCCTGCCACCCCACTGGTATTTCTCTGTGAGTTCGCAAACTAACAAAGTGTCGAGCCTCGAGGCAGAAGCCCCCGAATCCAGATGCATGTCTATATCCACATCAAATTCATGCGCAATCTCAAAAACTCTTCGTATCTGGGCGGCAGGATCTGAGTCATAGTTTGGCGCGGCCCCAATAACCCGCGCACCCGCTTTAAGCGCTGCGATCATCAATGCTTCGGTACCCGGGTTATTGATCATGCCCTCTTGCGGCATGACACAAATCTCCATATCAAGCGCCCAACGGTACTCGTCGATCAAGGATTTAACGCCTTCGAAACCAACTAAGCCAACTTTTGGATCCACTTCGACATGTGTGCGCATGAGCGTGCAGCCGTGAGAGATACATTTTTCGAGAGTCCGGCGAGCTCGGGTCTGGACATCCTCAACGGTAAAGGTATGTTTGATTGCCGAGACACGCTCCATCGCATCAAAGGGAAATCTCACCGTCTCGCAGGCGCAGCGATCAATCGTGCAAGTTTTATCGAGATGAATATGCGTCTCGACAAATCCGGGTGCGACCAAATGGCCTTTTGCGTCAATCTCCTCTTTGGCCTTTTCCACAATCGCTGGCTGAATCAGCACAAACTTTCCATTCAACACTGCAAGATCCACCAAAGGATCGCCCGCTTGCATATCAGGCAGACGGGCATTACGAATGATCAAATCCAGATTCATGACAAACTCACGTGACAATGTTGTAGAGATTCAGTGACGAATATTCTAGGGTTACTACCGACATTCTAAGGGCGTTATCCGGCAAACTGCTACCAAACACCCGTCACGTACGTTAAACCAGCGCGCCCCTTGAAACTTGGCGCAATCTCAATTATTGTAGACGACCCAAGATCTTAATGGTGTCTTGTTACCCGTCAACAGCTTCGCTGTTGGAAAGAATGACCGACACGACCCGATAACGGTATAACGGCATACCGCTTGAAAACTAAATACTCAGGTGAAATTAGTTGTCAGCGATTACTCAACTTTCTTCTACGTTGTCGAACGCGGTAAACACCGTTCAAAAAAAGATTGCGACAACGCAGACTGAATTAGCGACCAACCTCAATCCGTCGTTGAGCCCGATCTATAACAGCGTAATCCTGACCCTCTCAAACAATATCAACACTTGGGGTACAAGAACCACAAACCTGAACACCACCAACGATATTGTGAGCGTTGCTCAGACCGGTTTGTCCTCGATATCCAGCCTGTTATACGAAATGCAAACGCTAGCTATATCAGCAGAGTCAACCACTGGTACCAGCGACCTGGCAAGTTTAAACGCAACATATCAAAGCTTAGCCACTCAAATCAAAACAATAGCAAACAACGCAACCATCGGTGGCACAGGTTTACTCAACACCACTTCAGGCATAACCATCTACCCTGCCCTCAGCACCAGCGTTACATCCACCGTTTACGGTTACGACTACGCGTCAATTGGATCCGCTCTTACAACTGCTTATCCCCTTAGCTCTAACTCTGCAGCGGTAACTGCAGCGACACAGCTCGCGACTTACATCGAATCCGTCACTGCAGCACAAGCTTCCATGTCGGCTTACAGTTCAATGTTGACGCTCGACTCCACTGCAGCAACCGCTTTTGCCTCGTCATCAAGCTCGTATATCAGCGACTTGCAGGGCTTGAACACAACGACACTGCAAACGAATTTAACTTCGTATAACAATCAGCTAGACGTTGACTATTATTTGATTGGCCAAATGAATTCTGCTGCAAGTGCCGCCCTCACGATATTCAAGTAAGCCAACAGACAGCGACACCGTCGCGATGCGATAGACTATTAACAAACTACAAACCGGAGACTAAACATGATTCAAACTCGCCATATTTTTAAAATTGCTTTGACTGTTCCCAGCATTGTTGATCTCGGTCAAACACCTGTTGGTGGTCGCAGAATCGCCTACGTCAGCGGCGGTACCTTCGAAGGCGACCGTCTCCGTGGCACTGTCAAGTCAACAACTGGCGGCGATTGGTTGCTCATGCGGCCTGATGGTGTTCTGACCCTGGATGTGCGCTTGATCCTCGAAACAGATGACCAGCAACTTATTTACATGAGCTACCGTGGCCTGCGGCATGGGCCTCAAGCGGTCATGGATCGCCTAAACAAAGGCGAGCCCGTCGATCCTGCTGAATACTATTTTCGCTCGACGCCTGTTTTTGAAACAGCGTCGGCAAAGTACGACTGGCTTAATCGCATCATCTGCGTCGCGACGGGAAGTCGCACATCGACGGGGCCCAGTTACGAGGTCTTCGAGCTACTGTAAGTTTGGATCAGGTCGTCAAACCTGCGCCGCAACATGGTTGCGGGAAGCAGCGGCGATGAAAGCCTAGGACAAACAAAAGCCTTGTTTCAATAAAGCTTGGGGTAGCACCCAAGCTCGATACAGTCCAAAGAGGCCTGACCCAATAAATAGTGATGCAGCAAAGTAGCGCACCCACACATAGCGACCCAGCTGCGCCATATAAGCGGAGAACTTTGTAATCAATAGCAAGTTGGGCAGCGTCCCTAAACCAAACGCTAGCATGAGTAACACCCCATCAACGACATTTCCCGCCAAGAACGCCAACGGTAAAACACCATAAACAAGGCCGCAAGGGACCAAGCCCCATAGCATGCCGCTAAACCAGCGAGCGGGAGAGCTCCCAAGGCTACCAAAGTATTTTGCCCATGTACCCGCCACTCGACTGCCAAGCCATTTCCCCCCGGGAAGGTTCTGACCACTTCGTTGTAACAACAATCGGATGCCGAAGTAGATCAACAAAACTGAGGTCAAGGCAAACAATGGTCGCTGAATATTGACAATATCTTGCTGCCAGACAAAGATACCCAACCAGGCCGCGATGCCACCAAGCATCATGTAAGTCGCGATACGGCCAAAATGCATGGTCAATTGAAGAGAAAACAATCGTCTTGGCGACTGAAATTGAATCGTCCGGACAGACGATCCTTCAAGGGCTGCTGAAATCCCGCCACACATCAATGCGCAATGCCAACCGCTGGCCAACGCCCCCAGAAAAACGCCAACCAGCAGACTAGTCGTTAACATCTGCCTTCGTCGGAAAGATATAAATGGTCAACATGCTTGCGACCGAGCAAAATAACCAGATCAATAAAAAGCCAAGTGTGTAGATGCCCTCGGCATCAATATGGGGCGATTGCCCGAAGAACAAAACATCCTCGGGGTGCACGAAACTGAACAATAATCCGACAGCCGGGATCGATACCAAGAAGGATGGCCATAACGCCAAGAGAAGCCGGGACAGTTTCATTTTTTGACCTGTTCGGTTTTTAAGCCTCTGCTCACAATGCCTTCATGCAATTGCTGATCAGGATATGTATTCACAGCCAACCAGATTGTTATCGCGCAGGCAACAATCGCTGCTGCGGGACCACTGATCAAGAGCCATGGCCACAATTGTCGCCACCAGGGTTTATTGATTTCTGACTTGGTCATCTGCGTTCCCCCACTTTGTATTTTTTAACGTGGCACGATAAAGGTCGACTTTTCATGGCGCGTTCGGCTCAGGCTTTGATGGTCCGTCTGCTCGAGCGCCTCTACTTCAAAGACAATCGGATAGTTTCCTGGCGTCAGATCGCCGATTGAAGTCCTTACTTTAACTGGCAACAACTGGTTTGATGAAGGCTCGACTTCCAAGCTCTCAATTTGATTTCCTCTTGAATCAAGTATCTTCAAGTTATCAAGGCCTTCTACTTTCAGAGATACGGCCATCGGATGTTCTGACGCGTTCATGATCTGAATTCGATAGATATTTTCCAAACTCACGCCTTCAACTTCACGGGCTAGCGAGCCACGATCCCTCATCACGTCGACCCGCAACGGATTACGTGACCAAAGTGAAAACGCAAAGAGTGAGATCAATACGGCGACGAAGGTGACATAAATAACGACGCGAGGCCTGAAGATCCTTCGCAAAGTTTCAATATTGCTTTGTCTATTCTCTATCGCATGTTCGGACGTATATCGAATCAAGCCTTTAGGGTAGTTCACCTTATCCATGACCTGGTTGCAGGCGTCGATACAAGCGCCACAGCCAATACACATGTACTGCAGCCCATCACGTATGTCGATACCGGTCGGGCACACTTGCACGCAAATACTGCAATTGACGCAATCACCAAGGCCCTTTTCAACCCGGTCAGCGGATTTATGTCGACTCCCCCTGGGCTCACCGCGACTCTTGTCATAAGTCACTACAAAGGTATCTCGATCCACCATCACGCTTTGGAATCGGGCGTACGGGCACATGTATTTGCAGACTTGTTCACGCATGAAGCCCGCATTGCCCCATGTGGCAAATCCATAAAACGCCCACCAAAACGTTTGCCACGGGCCTAACGAAAAATCCAGCACATGATCTTGTAAAGTTGCGATCGGGGTGAAATAGCCAATAAAAGTAAATCCCGTAGCAAAGGCGATCAGCAACCAGACACTGTGCTTGGTGATTTTCAGGCGCAGCTTTCGTAAGCTCCAGGGCCATTTTTCTTCATCAAGCCGAAGCCTTGCTGAGCGATCGCCCTCAATTTTTTTCTCGACCCACATGAATATTTCTGTGTAGACAGTTTGGGGGCATGCATAACCACAGAACAGTCTACCGGCGATCGCGGTGAACAAAAATAACGATAAGGCAGAGATGATGAGCAATAGCGTCAAGTAAATAATATCTTGAGGCCACAAGACCAAGCCAAATATATAAAACTTTCTATGCACGAGGTCGAAAAGCACCGCCTGTCGCCCGTTCCAGTTGAGCCATGGCAGGCCGTAGAACAACAGTTGCGTGAACAGAACCAGACCCCAGCGCCATCTTGCGAAAACGCCGGTGACAGATCGCGGCTGTATCTTGCGGCGAATCTCGTAAAGAGACTCTTCGATAATTTCTATCGCAATCGGCTTACCGGGAGGAGATGAAACCGGCATTGCTACTTCGTTGATGCTTGTTGAGGTTCGTTATTGGACAAGCCCCAGACATAAGCTGTGAGCAGATGAATTTTCTCAGGGGTCAGCACATTCTCTTGCGCGGGCATCATGCCTTGTCGACCATTTCTCAGTGTCTCCATCACGGTTGATTGTGTACCGCCATATAACCAGATTTTGTCAGTCAGATTAGGCGCACCAAGGAGCTGATTACCCTTACCTTCCGCACCATGGCAAGCGGTACAGTTATCGCTGTAGATCGCTTTACCCTTCGCTACTTTGATGCTGTCTGCCGACAAACCTGAAAGGCTTCGGACATAATTCGTCACGTTGACGATCCCGTCGTCCCCCAGATGAGAAAAAGAGGGCATCACACCACCACGACCGTGTGTGATGGTTTCTTTGATATTTTCAGGCGCACCGCCGTACAGCCAATCGCGGTCAGTCAAATTAGGGAAACCTTTTGCTCCTCCAGCATCTGAACCGTGGCATTGCGAACAATTATTCAGATATAGCCTTTGGCCCATTATTCTGGCCTGGGGATCTGCTGCAACTTGCTCGACTGACATCGCTACGTACTTGTCGTAAACAGGCTTAAGCTCAGTATTTGCAATGATCAAGGACTGCTTCAAATCGCCCTGAGTCGAATACGCGACAGCACCCGGATTCGAGCCGAGCCCAGGAAAAACATACAAGTAAACCAAACCAAAAACACAAGACAACACAAACATCCACATCCACCAGCGCGGCAAGGGATTGTTTAATTCTCTTAAGTCTTCATCCCAGACGTGCCCAGTATCCTTGGCAACCGAGCCATCTTTGTCGAGTACAACGGCGATTTTGCGCTGACTGAACAGCAACCAAAGACAAGCGGCAATCCCGGCCAGGGTGACGATCGTGACGTAGAAGCTCCAACCAGCATTTACAAAATCACTCATGATTGATCCTTGATAAATTCATCAGGCAGATCGAAAGGAAGGCGCGCTGATTCTTCATTCGCAGCTTTTTGTTTGGCTGACCAGGCCCACCAGACGATTCCTGCAAAAAACACAATGCCCAAAATAGTTGACAGTGCAGAAAGATAAGGAGCAAGAGTTTGCATGATTGCTTACCTGTCTCTTAGTTAGAATTTATTTCGTCGATTTTCATATATCGACGATTAATGCCTAAGCCCTGCAAATAAGCGATCAACGCATCGGCTTCAGTTTTATTCTCTAACTCTTTCGGGGCATCGGCGATGTCTTTGTCGGAGTAAGGAACGCCCACTTTTCTGAGCGCCTGCATATGAGCCTGAATAGTCTCCTTATCGGCTTTATTCGCTGCTAACCAGGGGTAGGCAGGCATATTGGACTCAGGCACGACTGATCGCGGGTTATTTAAGTGCACTTGATGCCAGGCATCAGAGTAACGTCCTCCCACACGGGCCAGATCAGGACCCGTTCGTTTACTGCCCCACAGAAACGGGTGGTCATAAACCGATTCACCAGCAACCGAGTACGGACCGTAGCGCTCGACTTCAGATCGCAGCGTACGAATCTGTTGTGAGTGACAGCCGACACAGCCTTCACGCTGGTAAATATCCCGCCCAGCAAGCCTCAGCGCCGAATATGGTTGAATGCCCGGGCTCGGTTCTGTTGTGGAGTGCTGGAAAAACAGTGGCACGATTTGTACTAAACCCCCGATAGCCACGACAAAGATTGTCGCTGCAATGAGCCAGCCTACATTGCGCTCCAGGGTTGCATGCGAGAAAAATGAGTGTTTCTGCTCTGACATGTGCTGCTCCCGATTAAGCCGCGACGGGCGCTTTTGTTAACCCAGGCATCTGGGGAATAGGTGCATCAATAAACTTTTTATTTGCAAGCGTCTTGAATACGTTGAAGGCCATGATCAACATGCCACTTAAGAAACACAAGCCGCCCAGCAACCGGATCACATAGAAGGGGAAGTTGGCTTTAACACTTTCAACAAACGAATAAGTCAAGGTGCCGTCCGCTTCGAAAGCTCGCCACATCAAGCCCTGCATGACACCAGCAATCCACATCGCAGCGATGTAAATGACAACGCCAATTGTGGCTATCCAGAAATGCAACTCAATCAGTGGCTTGCTGTACATGTCTTTTTGACCAACTAGGCGAGGGATCAGATAGTACAGAGAGCCGATTGAGATCATCGCCACCCACCCCAGCGCGCCCGAGTGGACGTGGCCAATCACCCAATCTGTGTAGTGAGAAAGACTATTCACGGTCTTGATTGACATCATGGATCCTTCAAAGGTCGACATGCCATAGAAAGACAAGGCGACGACCATGAATTTAAGGATGGGGTCGTGACGCAACTTCTGCCAGGCGCCCGATAACGTCATAATCCCGTTGATCATGCCACCCCAAGAAGGCGCTAACAGAATGATCGAAAAGACAGTACCCAGGGACTGGGTCCAATCAGGCAAAGAGGTAAGTTGTAAATGGTGAGGGCCTGCCCACATATAGGTGAAGTTCAGCGCCCAGAAGTGAACAATCGATAAACGATAGGAGTAAATCGGACGTTCGGCCTGCTTCGGAATGAAGTAATACATCATGCCGAGGAAGCTTGTGGTCAAAAAGAAGCCAACCGCATTATGGCCGTACCACCACTGAATCATTGCATCCTGAGTCCCAGAGTAGGCTGAGTAGGATTTGAACCAGCCTGCCGGAATTTCTACGTTGTTGACGATGTGCAGCAGGGCAATTGTCAAAATATACGCGCCAAAAAACCAGTTCGACACATAGATATGCTTCGTTTTACGCTTGATCAAAGTACCAAAGAAAACAATTGCGTAAGCCACCCACACAAGCGTAATCAGAATATCAATGGGCCACTCAAGCTCGGCGTACTCCTTTGACGTGGACAACCCCATTGGCAAGGTGATCGCCGCAGAAACGATAACGGCTTGCCATCCCCAAAAAGTAAAGGCCGCCAATTTATCGCTGAACAGCCGCACTTGACAGGTTCTCTGCACAACGTAATAAGACGTCGCAAACAATGCAGAGCCACCAAAAGCAAAAATAACCGCGTTGGTATGCAAAGGTCGCAATCGACCATAACTCAGCCAGGAAATATCGAAGGTAATTTCTGGCCACACGAGCTGAGCCGCCAGAATGACGCCAACGAGCATTCCGACTATTCCCCAAATAACGGTGGCTATGGCGAACTGGCTAACAATTTTGTAGTTGAAAAACTCTTTTTTATTGTCCACAGCAGTAACCATGTTTCCCCCTATCGGTTGACCTATGGGAAAAAGATTACTTTACTTTTGAGTTTTCAATGGGTATAGCAAAGTAAATCACTCGGCTATTGAGTCATCTGGCTTAGGTGTGTCGTCGTCCAGCAGGATGGCTTCACCAGGGCCTTGCATATCTTCAAACTGGTCGTTTTTAATTGCCCACGACAAAACCCACGCAATCAGTGCGATCACGACGATCGACAACGGGATAAGGATATAAAGACTTTCCATTAAATTAGTCTACGCCTTTCTCAAGCGCCACGCGTTTAGCGTGACCAACAGAGAGGATAAGGACATACCAATCCCTGCTATCCAGGGATTGATCAAACCAAACATGGCAATCGGGATCATCAAGCCATTGTATGCACAAGCCCAAATGAGATTCATTTTGATAATTAATTGCGTTCTCTGAGCCAGACGCATTATTTTTGAGAGTGGGGCCAAGGATCTGCTGGTCAAAATGGCGTCTGCGCCAGCGCAGGCTAATGGGGCACCGCCTCCAACCGCAACTGAAACATTCGCCGCCGCAAGCAAAGGTGCGTCATTAACTCCATCACCGATCGCGAGAACCACACCGCCAGATTCTTGCAAAGTCTGAACGTAGTTATATTTGTCTTCGGGGCTGCATGCGCCCTGGCATGTTCGAATCCCAACGTGCGCTGCCCACCAGGAGACTGTCCTGGAATGATCACCCGAGATTAAATGGACGTTGATGCCGCGAGCTTCCGCAGTCGCAAGCAAGGTGGCTAGCCCGGGACGCGATTGATCCAGAAAAATAAAACTGGCCATTAAGCCTTTTTCATCACATAAGTGAACTTGACCATACTGCCCTTCGATTTCAAAGGGAGCCAATCCCAACCAATGGGATGCACCCATGCGATAGTGCCCTGAAACAAGCCCTCTGCCAATGTCATGCTGAACGGGATCGACCAACTGTAAGGCTTGGACATCACGCGCCTTCGCTGCACGCAACACAGCAGATGCCAATGGATGTTGTTGCGCAGCTTCCAGTGCGACCGCGACCGCCAAAACATCTGTCTCGCTGAGATCAGGACGCAGATTTTCTATCGCTACCAGCTCAGGTTCACCGAGCGTGATCGTACCAGTCTTGTCGATGACTAAATCCGTCACCGTTGACAGGCACTCCATGACATGACCACGCACAATCAACAAACCCAATTTCGTTGCGGTACCTTGTGAAGCGGCGAGCGCAGTGGGAATGGCCAGTGAGAGTGCGCAAGGGCAGCTCGCCACCAAAACGGCCATCAATACAGTCCAAGATCGACTCGGATCAACGAGTAACCAAGCCGCTGCCGATATAAGCGCGCTGACCATTAACAGGACAACAAATAATCCAGCCCAGTTTTCAGTTTTTCTGAGCAACACAGGTTTAGCCGCTAGGGCTTGATCCAGTAACGAGGCGATGCCAGCAATGCGTGTTGATTGGCCTAGCGCGACCACTTTAAGTATCAGCGGGTCAACGATATTATGCGTACCCGCATAAACGCGATCGCCTGTGCTTTTTTGAACAGCGTTAGACTCGCCAGTGAGCAAGGACTCATTGACTGAACTGGCAGAATCAATCACCACTGCATCCATCGGGATGACTTCACCTGAACGAACTCGAATCGTGTCGCCAACGCGACAATTCACAACAGGGATCACATGAATCTCTTTAGTTGCGGGGTAGTCCGCATATCGTTCACAGGTCGCCGGCAACTGTTTGGCGAGCGCCTCTGCACCACTCTGAGCATCCTGTCTGGCCAGCAGCTCCACATAACGCGCCAGCAAGACGAACGCTACAAACATCGTGATCGAGTCAAAATAGCCAGGGCCTGAACTTAATAGCGTGTTGATGGTCCCAGCAATAAACGCCAGGCCAAGAGCCAGCGCGATGGGTACGTCCATGTTCAACTGCCGACTTGTCGTGAACAACCCGATACTTCGCCAGGCGGATTTAAAAATCGGTGCAGCCGAATAGAACATGACCGGCACGGTGAAAAGCCAACTGGTCCAAACCAAGAGCAGACTGAAATCGGGTGTCAAACTTGCCGTCCCCACGTAAGACGGCCAGGCATACATCATCACTTGCATCATGCCGAGTAACGCAACACCAAGCCGCGTCAACAGCTGCCGCCTTTCTTTTTTTGCCTTGTCCGCAGATAAGGAAGGCTCGAAGGGCCAGGCCTCGTAGCCTATTCGCTCAATCTCAAACAGCAAAGTCGACAGGCGTACCAGCTGTGGGTTAAAAATAATTCTCGCTTTTTGGGTAACGTAGTTAATGTGAATGTCTTTGACACCAGCTTGTCTGCGAAGGTGATGCTCACAAAGCCAGACGCAAGCGGCGCACCGGATTTGCTCCAGCTTCAATGTAGTTTCAAGTTCATCCGAAGCGGTTGCAGGTCGAGTAAACCGATCCAGTAGCGATGGGTCGTCATATGCAAGGAGTCGTTCCGGAATCTGTCCATCGTCAAGCGCCGATGAAGGTTTGCTGCCCGCCTCGCGTCGTCTCGCATAGAAGATATCCAGCCCTTCGCCATGAATCGTCTTGGCTATCGCAAGGCATCCCGAGCAACAGAAATGACGCAGGTGACCAGCTAAATTTTCTTCCAAGGCTTGATTTGACAAGACTGGACTGGAGCAGTGATAGCAGAGGTAATCGGATGAATTGATTGTCATAGTTTGATTAGACATGACTACGCACGGAAATCAAACTGGTCCGACTAGCTTGGTACGGAATAAGCTACGATGTAAAAGATTAAAAATAGTCGACAAGAATCCTGATCAGAAAAGCCGTCCAAGCAACTATGAGACAAACTCTCCTCAAACTTTTACTGTTATTGATCCTCTTACCGCTATCCCAAATAACATTGGCCCAAGACACGGTCACCACACCGAATGTCGATCTGGGGCTCTACATCAATCGTATCCAATCAGTCTCGCCCAAGGCAGGCAGTTTTACGGCCGATTTATCGATTTGGTTTAGATGGAAAGGCGATCAAATCAATCCCAACAAGACTTTTAGAATCAAGAATGCCAAGATAGATTTCAAAAGAGACGCCTATGTAGCAAAAATGTCTGATGGCGTGACTAATTACGCTTACATGGAAATCGTCGCGACCTTCACAACACCTTGGGATATCGAACATTTTCCGTTTGGCGAACAAATTTTAAAAATGGAAATCGAAGAGGATGCGACTGAAGTAGACGAAATTCGATATCGGGCAGATGCATCCAATATGACAATCAATCCGAATATAGAGATTCAGGGATGGAAAGTCAGTGGGGTAAAAGATTGGGTATCTGAGACTACTTACAACAGTAACTTCGGTGATCCCTCAATCGCTAATCGAAATCAAACTCGATACTCGCAATTCAATTACGAAGTTACCATCAAACCCAAGTCCAGATATATTGGTTTGAAATTATTTGTAACCCCGGTAGTCTGCATGCTTATCTTGTGTTTTGTATTGGTGCTGCCAGCCAAAGAGACTCCAAGATTTATCTTGTCTTCGGCCACAATCTTTGCGCTAGTAACCACTCACTACCTAATTGTTAATCAATTACCAAACTCTGAGCAAATGTCCTTTGCTGAAAAGTTTGTCTTAGCAGCCCTAGTGCAGTCTTTGGTTTATCTCATTGGCACTATTATCGCGTGGCGAGCCTTGGATCTAGGCGATGCATTACTCTCGAAAAAATACGACCGCATTTTGCTTTGGGTGTTGGTCGGGTCTGATATTTGCCTGGGTGTTTACACCATGATTGTTTATCTTTTATAACTGCTTTTGCCTCGCTTCGCGTTAAGCAATCCTCAACTGACAGGGCTGAAGCAGTTAAGCGCTAAGAGCGTTTACGCAGTAATGTTAGTACCTATAAAAAAGTTAAAAAATCGAGACAATATGCACAAATCAATCGACACCTTAAATCAGGTCGCCTATCGCATCCGTCGATTCGCTTTGCGTATGGGCGAAGTTCAAGGTCAGGGCTATATCGGTCAAGCTCTCGGTTGGGCAGACGTTCTGGCGGTGGCCTACGGTCACGCCTTGAATTACCGGCCAAATGAACCTGCGTGGGAGCAACGAGACCGTTTTCTGTTATCCCATGGTCACTACGCGATCGCTTTCTATGCAGCGCTAATAGAAGCCGGCATCATTGCAGAGAGCGAGCTTGAGACCTACGGCTGCGATGACAGTCGCTTACCGATGTCTGGCATGGCTACCTATACCCCAGGCATGGAGATGTCGGGCGGCTCACTCGGGCAAGGACTCGCCATTGCCGTTGGCATGGCACTGGGCCTAAGGCTTAAAGGGAATCCCGCCTTTGTGTACAACTCGATGTCAGATGGCGAACTGGATGAAGGAGCTACCTGGGAAGCCGCCATGGGAGCCGCACACCACGGCCTTTCAAATCTGATTTGTCTGGTGGATATCAATAACCAGCAAGCCGACGGACAGTCGGGCAAGGTCATGGGATTTGAACCATTGACAGATAAATGGGCCTCATTTGGCTGGCACGTGCAGCGCCTGGACGGCAATGATTTGCCAGCTGTGCTCAAGGCGTTTGATGTTGCCCGGTCAACGCCAGGCGATATGCCGCGCGTTATTTTGTTTGATACGTTGATGGGCAAAGGTGTACCGTTTCTTGAGCAACGCGAGAAGAATCATTTCATCCGCGTTGACCCACCAGAATGGCAACACGCCATCGAAATTCTGGATCAAGCCCACTTAACGGGATCCTCGCTATGAACACTTCTGATACCAATAGCAAACCGCGTTTGACAACCTCAGCCATGATTGCCTCGATCGCGTCCGAAGGACAGCGTGTACAAGCTGCACCTTTCGGGAAAGCGCTGGTTGATCTTGCTGAAACAAGAAAAGACATCGTTGGTCTGACGGCGGACTTGGCGAAATACACTGACCTTCACTTGTTCGCTAAAGCGTATCCCGATAGATTTTTCCAAATGGGCATGGCCGAACAACTGTTAATGGGTGCGGCCGGTGGCATGGCCAAAGAGGGCTTTGTACCCTTTGCAACAACTTATGCTGTATTTGGCACACGCAGAGCGTATGACTTTGTCCATCAAGTGATCGCCGAAGAAAACCTGAATGTCAAAATTTGCTGCGCTTTGCCCGGCTTGACAACAGGTTACGGACCGAGCCATCAAGCGACTGATGACCTCGCCATGATGCGAGCCATACCGGGTATGACTATCGTGGATCCCTGCGACGCGCTGGATATCGAGCAAGCAGTGCCACAGATTGCCGAGCACAACGGCCCTGTCTACATGCGCTTATTGCGGGGGAGCGTACCGCTAGTGCTGGATGAGTACGACTATCGGTTTGAGCTGGGCAAAGCAAAAATGCTCTGCGAAGGCAATGACGTGCTGATCATTTCAAGCGGGTTCATGACGATGCGTGCACTTGAAGTCGCCAAGGTACTTGCCACAGATCAGATTGGCGTCGCCGTCTTACATTGCCCGACTGTCAAACCTCTGGACGAAGCAGCAATCATTGAGGCGACTCGAGCTAAACCCAGATTAGTTGTCGTCGCTGAAAACCATTCAGTGGTCGGTGGCTTGGGTGAATCCGTCGCCAGCACCTTGCTACGTCATCGCGTTCAACCGGCTGGCTTTCAAATGGCAGGTCTGCCTGATGAATTTCTTGATGCAGGTGCCCTGCCCACGCTTCATGATCGTTACGGCATCAGCTGCGAGACGTTAGCTGTGCGAATCAAAAATTGGCTTAAATAATATTGCTGGAGACAAAAATGCTTCTTAAAGACAAGGTGGCAATCATTACCGGTGGTGCGGGACTAAACGGACTGGGTTTTGCCAGTGCGAAAATGATGGCCGAGCAAGGTGCAACTATTGTCATTCTTGATTTAGCTCGTGCAAACCCGGAGGATGCAGCAGCACGAATCGGCGCGCAACATGTAGGGCTAGTCGCGGACGTAACCGATAAAGCCGCTTGCGAAAAGGCTGTTCAGATCGCACTCGCCAAGTTTGGCCGAATCGATGTTCTCGTCAATAATGCGGGGATTACGCAGCCCCGTAAAACCGTTGATATTTCGACAGCTGATTACGACGCAGTGCTTGACGTCAGCCTTCGCGGCAGCTTGTACATGTCGCAAGCCGTACTGCCAGCCATGCAAGCTGCAAAGTCTGGGTCGATCATCTGCATATCTTCCGTGTCGGCGCAGCGCGGTGGCGGTATCGTCGGCGGGCCACACTACTCAGCAGCAAAGGGAGGAGTCCTGGGTCTTGCGAGAGCGATGGCCAGAGAGTTCGGGATAGATGGGATTCGCGTCAATTGCGTAACGCCCGGACTCATCGAGACCGACATCATGAAAGGGCTTATCCCGGACGACAAGATGAAACATATCCTGGATCAGATACCGATGAACCGCCTTGGCGAGCCTTCAGACATTGCGGGCTGCGTGACGTTTCTTGCGAGCCCGCTCTCGAAGTATTGCACAGGCATGACCCTCGACGTTAACGGTGGCATGCTGATTCATTGAAAGAGCCCGCGAGACGACACGACTAAGCCGGTAAAACTGCATGCCAGGGTCGCCAGACAAAGGATATAGGTGAGAGTGACGTTCTGAAACACACGGCCCGTTGGTCTGCCAAAATAGGCCATATGAACGCTTTTTTTCTTGAACGTTTCCGTGTGTTTTTTTGAAACAACAAACGCTAAACGAACCGGCACTGAGTGGTCTCGAATATATGGCTGAACGGTTTTTTTGGGATCCTTGCGCGCTGGCCATTGAACCCTGCAAACGAACCTGAAAGTCCCAGTCCAGTATCCTTTGGGGCGCGTCGGATCCAGCTCAGGATGGACCGTGATATCGGTTACCTGCGCTTTAGTTCTGATCGGTAAGCCGCCAATGGCGTATTTCAAGCTAACGTCGAAACCGCAGAGAACCTGATCATAAAAGGTCGGTAAGATTTCTTTGCGTGCCTTATTACGAGCCAAGGCATTAGTGACCTCTTCGCTGAGATAGGCTCGCAATAAATCAACCGCAATCTCTCGTATCTCGGGGAACTCACCTTTGTCGGCTCGCCAAAATTTGATGAAGCTCCACATCATTGCAATGGATAAGCTTATCCAGACTACAAGAGACCAAGGGGTTGTTGATACGACTGAGTACCACTTCAAATATTCGGGTAAATCCCCGAGCATGCTGACTAATTGGAGAAAGAAGCACAGGCTGATCATGAAAGCCAGGACATAAACCAGCAGGCGAAACTTACTGGCCTGTCTGCCTGAACGCTGTGTTTTAGCTTGATCAGTCATAGGACTTGTTACAAAGCTTCAATTTTTTTCTCAATCCTTGTATCGAATCACTCCACTGGAAGATACTAAAAAGATCCAAAACAAGCAACTAATTAGAGATATATCTTCATAAATTACTTGAAGATATTCAATGAAATCAACGTTCTTTTTTGTATTACACAGATAAAAAAAATAACGATTTGTAACAATTCTGGGCATAAACTAGCTCTCCCAGACGAATTTTGTTGGCAACCACTGAGGATGATCCGATGTTTGGTCCAAAAAACAACAAACTTGGCAATTCAATCGAGCGCTTTGACACCATCATTGGTCAATCTCTGCGAGTTGAGGGCAATCTCATCGTCAGCCAGGCCATTCGTGTAGACGGTTACGTCAATGGCAATATCTTTCAAGCGGACAGCGAGACAGCCACTGTGGCAGTAGCTGAAAGAGCCATGGTCAACGGTGATATCCGTGCAAGCCACGTCATCATCTCTGGCAAGCTGAAAGGGAATATTTTTTCAACTGATCGTGTCGAAATCTTGAAAACCGCAGAGATAGAGGGCGACATCATTTTTGGTTCGGTGGGTGTTGAAGTCGGCGCACGCGTTACAGGCAAGCTTAGCCCGATCGAAATAACCGAACCAGAGCATGCTGCAGTGCAGCTCATTTCTCAAAGTACACAGCAGATCACAGCGTAAGCGATATGCAGATATTTTGGGTCTCAAGCTCCGTTGGCGAAATCAAAAGCGTCAACCTGACAAAAAAAACACTGGCGATGTGGTTAATCGCTTGCACCATGGCGCTGATCAGTTTTGGGATCATCGTTGAATATGTTCGAGCTCGCCGGGCCCTGAGAATTGATTTCAGTCTGACGGCAGAACCAGTCAATTTGCATCGCACAACGAAAGTTGAAAGCCTTCAAAACGAAATAGCCAATTTGAACAAGCTGTATCATGCACGCTTGTCCGAGGCGCGCAAACAGGCTGATGCCGCGCAGCAAGCCATGAAAGAGCGACTGATTCAGATTCAAAAGCAAGCCGACATTAGTTTTCAAAAAGTCAAAGAGTTGGAAATTGCCAATCGTCAACTGACTGCGATTGCAACGCCCCCTGCCTTGTTAAATGACAAGCAAAAGAATACTGGCTTGGGAGGGCCGTTTCGTCCCGAACCAAATATGCCGCTTTCAGCAGACCTTCCCGCAGCGCTCGACACAACACTGGAAGAACTGACTCAAAGAAACAACTTCATCATTGAATCGGCGACGCGGTGGAATCAACAAATCGCATGGTTGACCCACAAGCCCATCACCATTCCCGTAAACAACAACGTCTACGTCTCTAGTCCCTTTGGAGCGCGAATAGACCCCATCACTAACTCACTAAGCCGACACACTGGTCTTGATTTTCAAGCAGCAACGGGCACCCCTATTTTTGCTTCCGGGGCAGGAGTCGTCGAAAAAGCGGGGTGGGATCCTGAGTACGGCAACGAAGTTCTTATCAATCATGGCGATGGCTTCATGACCCGCTATGCGCACGCCAGTCAGCTTCTGGTAAAGACCGGCGAAACGGTTGCGTATCAGCAACTCATCGCAAAATCCGGCAGCACAGGCCGAACAACAGGACCTCACCTGCATTTTGAAGTCATTAAAGATAGCAAGGCAATGGACCCGAGCAAGGTACTTATAGGCTTGGGTCGCTAACAGTTACGTCTCCCGGGTTTCTTATACCGCCCCCGCTAGTCCGCAAATGTTGTTAAATTAACCCTCTTCGCGTTAATCCGCCGCCATTTCGCGGCTCAACTGCGCCAATCCCTTCGCTAAACAAGACAAACACCATATGTTGAACACTGCCATACCTGTTAATCGCAAACCGTTGCTGGCGGCGCTAGCAGCTTTACTGACCGGGGCCATTTATCTCTCGCAAACAGTCAGCGTGACACAAGCCGCCCTCTGGATAGTCGGTGGCTTGCTGGGGGTTTCACTCTACTTCGCTTCCTTCGGCTTCACTCAGGCTTGGCGGGTATTCGTCGCAGACCGTCGCGCTGCTGGCTTGCGTGCGCAGATGATCATGCTAGCCATCGGTGTAGTTTTGTTTTTTCCTTTTCTGAGTACAGGTAGTCTTTTCGGCCATGCTGTCAGTGGCAATGTGTCACCACCAGGGATGTCAGTTGTCATTGGCGCCTTCATTTTCGGAATTGGTATGCAACTGGGCGGAGGCTGTGCCTCGGGCACATTATTCGCGGTTGGTGGCGGCAACACCCGAATGATAGTGACGTTATTGTTTTTTATCATTGGCTCAGTGATTGGTGCGTATACATTTGGCTGGTGGTCAACGCTACCCGCTTTCGAGCCAATTTCGTTGGTCAAATCGTGGGGACTCGGCCCCGCTCTGGCAGTGAACCTGCTGGCCTTTGCGGCCATCTTCTGGTTGACATCCCTTGCTGAAAAAAAACGGCACGGCAAACTGCAACCCATCGGCCACATCGAAGGGGGCAAAGCGTCTCTGATACATGGCCCATGGCCGCTTGTCTGGGGTGCGGTGGCCCTGGTTATTCTTAATTTCGCAACGCTGGCATTGGCAGGCAAGCCCTGGGGCATCACCTCTGCCTTTGCGCTCTGGGGTTCTAAATTTCTCTATCTGCTTGATGTTGATGTAACAAAATGGGCCTACTTCGCTAAAACGCCTCAAGTCATTACCAACTCCCTGACGCAAGACGTTACATCCATGATGGACTTCGGCATCATGCTTGGTGCTGTTGTTGCAGCATGCGCCGCTGGAAAATTCGCCCCGGTTTGGCATCTACCGCGCAAATCCCTTCTGGCTGCGATTGTCGGTGGCACTTTGCTAGGATTCGGTGCAAGGCTTGCGTATGGCTGCAACATCGGCGCTTATTTCAGCGGAATCATCTCTGGTAGCCTTCACGGATGGCTCTGGTTAATCGCTGCATTCGCCGGTAGCGCCATTGGTGTAAGAATCAGACCCTGGTTTGACTTGGCGGTAGAAAAAACACCGAAACTGAGCGCCTGTTGAAGCAATGAGACACTCGTCAGGTAGGGCTGATCACTATTCAGCCGGTTCTGCTACGGCTGCAACCAAGCAACGACCGGACTGGCGGGTTGTCAAAGATTTGCTGCCCTACTTGCTCAAGTACCGGCTCAGGGTTTTCTTGGCGCTGGCCTGTATGTTCGCGGCGAAGTTTGCCAACCTTGGCATCCCGCTCGTACTAAAACACATCATTGACGACCTCGATCCCAAGGCAACCACGCAGACGAGCGCCTTACTCATTGTGCCAATAAGCTTGCTTGTCGCTTACGGCACTTTGAGGTTTTCGGCATCCATGTTCAATGAATTGCGCGAATTTTTATTTGCACGAGTTACACAACATGCAGTGCGCCAAGTTGCCCTCGAAGTCTTCCAGCATCTGCACGCGCTCTCGCTGCGCTTCCATCTCAGTCGCCAAACAGGCGGGGTAAGTCGGGATATCGAACGAGGTTCACGTGCGATCCAGTCCTTGGTGTCTTACTCGCTCTACAGCATCCTGCCAACGATTATTGAATTTGCATTGGTACTTGGTTATTTCGCATATTCGTATGACATCTGGTTTGCGGGCATCACCGTTGTTGCCTTGATTGTGTACATCACCTACACCATCGTTGTCACAGAGTGGCGTACTCACCTACGACGCACCATGAACGATATGGATTCGCGTGCAAACCAGAAGGCGATTGATTCGCTTCTGAATTATGAAACCGTTAAGTATTTCGGTAACGAAGCGTATGAGGCGAGTCGCTATGATCAGAACCTGATCAGCTATCAATCGGCGGCGATCAAGTCGCAACAGTCCCTGACTTTATTGAATTTGGGCCAGCAAGCGATCATCTCCACTGGCCTAGTGCTGATCTTGTTGCGTGCGACGATTGGCGTCACCAACGGCACCATGACTCTGGGCGACTTGGTGCTAGTCAATACTCTAATGCTGCAGCTCTACATCCCATTAAACTTTTTGGGCGTGTTGTATCGCGAAATCAAACAGTCCATTTCTGACATGGATCGCATGTTCAAGTTGCTCGAAGCTGATCGGGAAGTCGCCGATGCACCTCAGGCGCTTGAACTCAAACTGACAAACAGGGACCTGGGTCCCGAAGTCAAATTTGATCATGTCTCGTTTTATTACGACGCTAATCGACAAATATTGAAAGACATCAGCTTCACCATCCCGCCCGGCACGATCACGGCAGTGGTGGGTCAAAGCGGATCCGGCAAGAGCACCCTGGCGAGATTGCTCTTTCGGTTTTACGATGTGCAGCAGGGATCGATTTCGCTTGACCAACAAGATCTCAGACAAGTGCAACAACAAAGTCTCAGACAGGCCATTGGTATCGTGCCACAGGACACCGTTTTATTTAACGATACGATTGCGTACAACATCGCTTACGGCAAGCCTCGCGCTACGATCGAAGAGGTTCATGCCGCTGCTGACGCAGCACAAATGTCGTCGTTTATTGAACATCTGCCGCAAGGATACGACACGCCGGTAGGTGAACGCGGCCTGAAGCTTTCTGGCGGTGAAAAACAGCGGGTTGCGATCGCACGCACGTTGCTGAAAAATCCGGCGATGCTGATCTTTGATGAGGCAACGTCTGCCCTCGATTCAAAAACAGAGCGGGCACTTCAGGCTGAACTTTTTGGCCTTGCTCAAAGCCGCACGACCATGATCATTGCGCATCGTTTGTCCACCATCGTGCATGCCCATCAAATTCTGGTGATGGATCAAGGTCAGATCATTGAGCGAGGCACCCATGAATCGTTGCTTGAGGCAGACGGTGCTTACGCACAGATGTGGGCCATACAAGAGCAGCAGACCGAATCAGACATCGCAGTGCAATCGACTTACCACTAGACGATTGGGCTTGGCCTACTCGCGGACCCAGCTCAATCGTATCCGGTGTGTTGCCTGATTACTTCAACTCAAAGCCAAGATTCTTCAGGGCAATTCCCAAACGATCACGCCCTGTCAGGGATTCTGGGCCGGCAACGCGTTTGAGTGAGTGAGCATCCCACTCGCCCTGTGGCTTCATCGAATGCGCCTTGAAGAACTCATCCATCACCACGTTGTAAGCGCTGGCAGCAGCTTCAAAAGCTGTAGGATCGTATTTTTCGTGATGCAAGATCGCTGACTGAGCCAAACGTGGGCGGATACCTGAGAGTTTGGTTGGCTCTGGGTAACCCAGGCACATACCAAACGTTGCAAATATTTTTGGTGGCAATCCGAGCTCTTTAGCTACTTCTTCCGGCTGATTGCGAATACCGCCGATGTACACGACACCGAGCCCCAAAGACTCTGCGGCAATCGCTGCATTTTGGGCAGCCAGGGCTGAGTCGATGGTCGACATCATGAGCATCTCAACGTAGTTCAGGCCCTCTGTGGGCAAATTTCGTTTTTGGCCCAGAGACTCCATACGAGCCAAATCTGCCAACCAGACTAAAAAGACGGGACAATTTCTGATCCACGCTTGATTACCCGCGAACTGCGATAAACGCTCTTTGCTCTCCGGGTCAGTCACGGCCACCACACTCCAGGTTTGCAGGTTGGAAGAAGTTGAGGCCGATTGAGCAGCCGCCATCATCAACTCAAGCGCATTCGCCGGTATCGGTTGATCGGTATAAGCACGAACCGAACGATGGTTCATCATCGTCGCGATCGTTTCATTTACCGCATCGACGGTAATCGACTTGTTGCCATAGCGGGCTTGAAGCAATTGGGCGAATTCAGCGTGTGTAGCTTGTGTCATTTTTAAGCAATCCGGTAAGTTAATCTGGTTAATGATAGAGCAAGGCGGCGCTTTTAGGGTTCACAATGACTTCCAACTAGGCGAACAACCCCTGTGCACTCGGCCCCTGATCTGGTTAAATAGGGGATCAAAAAAAGGATGCAGCTATGTCGAACGATAACGCCGTACTGGATACTGATCAGGTCCTGGCTGATGTCAGCCGTGCTTGGGACGACGATTTAATTGGTCAGATCAGCGATTACATTGAAATCCCCGCAAAATCACCGGCATTTGACCCTAACTGGGCCAAGACCGGATACCTCGAAACCGTTACGCAGCGCGCAGCAGATTGGATTCTCGCCCAGAAAGTGGCTGGCTTGACGCTTGAGATTGTCAGGCTTCCCGGCAGAACACCCGTTTTGTTTTTTGATGTGGCGTCGACTCGTCCCTTGGCTCAAGGAAGTCAGACCGTATTGATGTACGGTCACCTCGATAAACAACCAGAGTTCGACGGCTGGCGCGCAGGCCTCGGCCCGTGGACAGCCAAGCTGATAGATGACAAGCTCTATGGGCGTGGCTCGGCTGATGATGGGTACGCGACTTATGCGAGCATCACAGCGATCCAGGCTCTCAAAGCACAGGGAGCCCCGCACCCGCGTATTGTTGGCATTATCGAAACCTGCGAAGAGAGTGGTTCGCCTGACTTGTTACCTTACGTTGATGTGTTACGCCCTCGCCTAGGCGATGTTGGTTTAGTGATCTGTCTGGACAGCGGTGCGGGAAACTACGATCAGTTATGGCTCACCACCAGCTTGCGAGGCATGGCGGCAGGGGTATTGAAAGTCGAGATTCTGACCGAAGGTGTTCATTCAGGCGATGCGTCGGGTCTCGTACCCTCGAGCTTCAGAATTATGCGCCAGGTGCTCGATCGACTAGAGGACAGCAGCACAGGTCAGTTATTGCCTGACTCGTTTCATTGTGAAATCCCAGCCGAACGCAAAGCCCAGGCGCAAGTCACGGCGAACATTTTGGGAGATGAACTCTACAAAAGATTTCCGTGGGCACACCACGACTGTGGTGGCTCAACGCTATTTGCCTTGCCGACAACGCTGGATCCCGTCGAGGCCTTGATGCGGCGTACGTGGAAGCCCACACTGAGCGTCACTGGCGCCGAGGGATTTCCCAATCTGCTGGATGCCGGCAATGTCTTGCGTCCTTATACCGCCTTCAAGCTTAGCCTGAGATTGCCTCCCCTGGTGGATGCCGCACAAGCTGTTCAAGAGTTAAAGACCTTGCTCGAAGACAATGCACCCTACCAAGCAAAGGTAACGTTTGATTCACAAGGCGCCTCAAGCGGTTGGAACGCGCCGGAGACAGCACCCTGGTTCGCTAACGCGCTAAACCAGGCAAGCCTGGCGCACTTTAACTCGCCGGTGGGTTATATCGGCCAGGGTGGGACTATCCCCCTGATGAATCTGCTCAGTGAGGGGTTCCCAACGGCGCAAATGATGGTTTGCGGGGTGCTCGGACCTAAGTCCAATGCACACGGCCCGAATGAGTTTCTGCATATTCCTTATGCTAAAAAACTCACAGCTGCGGTTGCGCAGGTAATCCTTAATCTGCCCTGATAACTGGCAAGGCTACCGACGCTGTCGGTAGCGCTCGCGTGCGGTCTGCTTGATAACCTCGGGGTGATGACAACCGAGCTGGGATAAAAACTGGATTTCGTCTTGCTCATCCTGAGTTTCGATCCACCAGCACTTGCCCAGCGACGCGTCTCCCGGATGCCACCGATACCCGCGCGCCTTGGCTATCTGGCTACTATCAAAAGGTAAGCCAATCGCATTAATTCGCCAGGTTGGCAGACGTGCGCTCGCTAACAATACAGACAAAATCGTCGTGGACTGATCTGGTGTAGTTTGGGCAAGCAGTGCAGTGAGCATATCCACGTCAGCAAGCGCCCGATGGCCGGTATGAAACAAGCCAAACGCGAAACCGAGGTAATCCAGCTTGCTGCTGCCAATGCCCCAGTCACGCCAGGGCACTTCGACCAGCGAGCACCCAAAAGGAAGGTCCTTGAATGCTGCAAAACGCGCTTCGAGAAAGCTCCGATCAAAAGAGGAGTTATGACACACGACAAGTGTCACCCCTGACATGACCCGGGCGACCTGCTCATCGTCTATCCGCTGCCCCTTGACCATTTCATCGGTGATACCCGTCAACTTGATGACATCGGCAGGAATTGCTTGCCCGGGATCCTCAAGGCCCTCGAATCGATCAACGACGCGATATAAACGACCCGACTCTTTTCCATATTCGCAAACCGCTATGGCCAGATCAATGATCCGGTCGCCTTCGTCGGGCTTAAACCCCGTCGTTTCGGTGTCAATTACGGCCAGACGCGCACACGACTCACCTGATGTGTTTGCCGCGAAGACATGATCGGCAGCGAGCCGCACCCGTCGCAACAAGCGAAAGTCAGGGTGCTGCTCGATCTCTGCGACAGCTGCCTGCAGATCCAATCAACGCCCCTGAAAATTAGGTACGCGTTTTTCCATGAAGGCTTTGCGACCTTCTTTAAAATCTTCACTAGCAAAACAAATATCCACCATCTTCTGCGCCCCGGCCATATCCGCCTTGTCCGGATTCGTGACATTCTGACGAATCTCGTACTTGGCTGCTTTGACAGTCAAGGGCGCGTTTTCAGCGATCATGGTGGTGTATTCATCAACAGCCGCTTGTAACTCATTGACTGGCGCAACTTTAGAGACAAATCCCATGCGCAAGGCTTCAGCTGCGTTCCAGCGGCGGGCTGTCATAAAAATATCGACGGTGTTAGCCATACCGATCAGGTTCTGAAACTGCTTGATGCCTTCAGCGCCGTATCCCAGACCCAGACGCGCCGCTGGCATGCGGAAAGTGGCATCCTCAGAACATATCCGGATATCGCACGCAGCGGCCAAACCGAGCCCGCCACCGAAACAATAGCCTTTGATCTGAGCAATGACTGGTTTGCTGCACACAGTCGGGTACTTCATGGCAACGGCAAGGTGATCCTCATAGGCCTGATGCCCTTCTGGGGTGGAGCGTAAATCTTCAAATTGCGAGATATCCGCACCCGAAATGAAAGCTTTTTCACCGTCGCCTTTGAGTACGATTACTCTGATTTCTGGATCAGCCTCAAATTCTTTGAGTGCTTTTGGCACACCCATCCACATATCAAAAGTCATGGCGTTCATTTTGGTCGGATTGGAAAATACAATCGTGCCGACTGCGCCTTTTTTACTGACGATGAGTTGTCCCATTTTGTCTCCTTAGTCTCTCTCTATGACAAGCCAACCATTAGTATGGCTTGCAATAAGCTCTCAAGCAACCTATATTCTTTCTTTTTGTTCGCTATAACAATCATGCCAAAAATCCAAGCGTCAACAGCTCTCAATCAATTTAAAGTACTGGATTTATCCCGCGTGCGGGCGGGTCCCAACTGCGTTCGCGTGCTCGCTGACTTCGGCGCCGATGTCATTCGTATCGAGCCTCCTGCAGGCGTTGATCCCAACGAAGGCATGTTCGCTGCCAACCGCCACGGCGGTGACTTCCAGAACTTGAACCGAAACAAGCGCTCGCTCACGTTGAACCTGAAAAAGCCTGGCGCGCTTGAGATCATGATGCGCCTGGTTAAAACGGCCGACGTTGTTGTTGAAAACTGGCGGCCAGACGTCAAGAAAAAACTCGGTGTTGACTACGAGTCACTTGCCAAAATCAATCCTCGCATCATTCTCGCCAGCATCTCTGGCTTCGGCCAGGAAGGTCCCTACTCCAAGCGTCCTGGCTTTGACCAAATCATGCAGGGCATGGGTGGATTGATGTCTGTGACTGGTTTCCCCAGTACAGGTCCGGTGCGTGCTGGTTTAGCGGTCGCCGACATGAGTGCTGGTCTGTACACAGCGCTTGGGATTCTGACCGCGCTGATCGAGCGCGAGAAGTCAGGCAAAGGCCAATGGGTACACTCATCGCTGCTGCACTCGCAAATCGCCATGATGGATTTTCAGGGTGCCCGTTATCTGAACGAAGGCGATATCCCGACTCAAGCTGGTAACGACCACCCTACTAGCAGCCCGATGGGACTATTTGAAGCCAGTGATGGTGTGTTTAACCTTGGCGCATCCGGTGAAGGTAACTGGCAGCGTCTGATTGATGTATGCGAGCGCCCTGAGTGGCGTGAGAAAGAGCAATTCAAAACGGACAAGCTTCGTCGCGCTAATCGTGTCGAACTGAACGCTGCTTTGAACGAAGCCTTCAGAACCAAACCAGTTGCTTATTGGGTTGAAGAACTCAACAAAGGCGGCGTGCCTGCAGGCCCGGTTTATAACGTGCCACAAATGTTTGAAGACCCGCAGGTGAAGTTCAGTGGTGTTGCCACCACCGTTCATGATCCTGTGCACGATGCTGATCGCCATTTCATCACGCAGCCCATGATCCTGAGTCGCACACCTGCCCAAGTGGTTACTGTAGGGCCTGATGCTGGCGCCCACACGGATGAAATCCTTGAAGAAGCCGGTTACTCAGCAACCGAGATAGCCAAGTTTCACGACGAAGGCGTCGTCTGATAATTAGGGATGGTAATGATGATGGGTTGAACCGTGGGTTGAACCGCGGTTTGAAATGCAGCCGATTTTGGCTGCATTTCTACTTTCGAAAAGAAGAAACCCATCATACTCAAAAGTGACGTGACAGTCGCCAGGCCGATACCCGCAACCCAGCGAATGATTCGGGTTTCAAATGTTGCTAACCTTGTCTCGAAAGAAGCAATATCCGTTTTCAGTAATAGGATGTCTTCTTTGCGCGCAAGGGAGGGCAAGATAGTATCGAACTTGGTTTCTACAGCTGTGAGTCTTGATTCCATGCCACAGGTTACAGCGCAATCGTTTTGATCATGTGATTACGTGGACAAAAAAATCACGCTAACTGAGTCAACCAACCGTGACGATCCGGTACGCGGCCGTACTGGATGTCCGTGAGCTCTTGCCTCAAGGACATGGTCAGCGCTCCGGCTGGCGCGCTCTCGTCACCAATAACAAAACCAGGCCCTTTAATCGCGACAATCGGCGTCATCACGGCTGCGGTACCGCAGGCGAATACCTCTGCCACGTCACCGTTAGCGAAACCAACACGCAGTTCATCGAACGCAATTTTTCGTTCTTCCACTTTGTGACCGCGGTCTCTGGCTAGCTGCATGATGCTCTCACGTGTCACGCCCTCTAGAATGCTGCCGGTCAGACTTGGTGTCACCACGGTGCCGTCTCTCATGACAACAAACACGTTCATGCCACCGAGCTCTTCGAGATACTTCATCTCGCTTGCATCCAGAAACAGCACTTGCGAGCAACCGTTGGCATAGGCTTCTTTTTGTGGCAACAATGAGCCAGCGTAGTTGCCCCCACACTTGGCTGCGCCTGTCCCGCCGCTGGCTGCGCGGGCGAAATCCGTCGCTAGCCAGATAGATACAGGTGCCACTCCTTTCGCAAAGTAAGCGCCTGCTGGCCCTGCAATAACGTAGTAAGCCGCCCGCTCTGCAGCCCTCACACCAAGAAAGGTTTCATTGGCAATCATAAAGGGGCGAATGTACATGCTGGTCTCTGGGGCGCTTGGCACCCAGGCCTTATCTACTGACACCAATTGCTTCAGGGACTCGATAAAGAGATCCACTGGCAGCTCTGGCAGGGCCAGGCGATGTGCGGACCGCATCATCCGAGCTGCATTGAGTTCGGGCCGAAAAGTCCACACGGTGCCGTCAGCGTGGCGATAGGCTTTCAGGCCTTCGAAAATTTCTTGCCCGTAATGCAATACAGACGATGCTGGGTCGATTAATAATGGACCATAGGGCCTTACCTCTGCGTCAAACCAGCCGCGCTCAATCGACCAGTCAATCGAGACCATATGGTCACTGAAATATTTGCCGAAGCCAGGCGCTGCCAAAATCGTCTCACGATCCTCTTGCGAAGTCGGATTGGCCGAAAGTTTGACGCTGAAGTTCATTGAGGTAGTCATATGCAGGTAACGCGGTTGCGGCGTGTAAATTTCATAATGCTCTAGGATAGCGCATCTGCGTCAGATTCTAAAACCCGAGCTTTGGTATGGGAATTGCTAGGATAGAAAAAACCACTGCCTTTATCCTGTAAAACGTCGTAACCTAATTCTCTTATTGCCATCAGTCGACGCGACATCAACGCTTAGGATCCTTCATGAAACGAGTTGCTAAATTACTGAGTCTGTCTGCCATGCTCCTGGTTGCGAGCAGCATTTGTGCGCAAACCTTACGGATCGGTCTGCAGGAAGACCCAGATGTACTTGACCCGCATCGCGCCAGAACCTATGTGGGCAGAATTGTCTTTACTTCCCTGTGCGACAAACTCGTTGACCTGACGCCTGATTTGAAATTCGCCCCCCAGCTTGCAACTTCCTGGGCGTTTGGTGATGATAATAAATCTCTGACCTTCAAGCTTCGCGATGATGTCGTCTTCCATGACGGTAGCAAATTTGACGCGGCAGCTGCCAAGGCAAATATCGAACGCGCCATGACCTTGCCAGACAGCCTGCGCAAGGGCGAGTTGGCATCAGTCGAATCGGTCGAAGCACCCGACAAGACAACGCTGACCCTCAAACTGAAAAATCCTGATGCCACCTTATTGGCTCAGTTATCCGATCGTGCAGGCATGATGCTTTCGCCAGCAAGCTTTGACCCCAAAGATCCGACGCTCGTGGGCAAGCGTCCGATATGCTCGGGGCCGTATCAATTCACCGAAAGGGTGCAGAACGACCGTATTGTGCTGGACAAATTCGACAAGTATTACGATGCAAAAAGCTATCAGTTCAAAAAAGTCGTCTTTAAATCGATTCCTGATGCGACGGTCCGTTTAGCTAATCTGAAGTCGGGTGATCTCGATTTGATCGAAAGAGCAAGCCCGTCAGACGCCCCTGCCATTAAAAAAGACAAGTCATTGATTTTTGCACCAGTATCGGGCTTGGGCTTTCAGGAGGTCATTTTTAATATTGCCAACGGCCCCAGAGGGGAAAATGGGGCATTTAAAGACAAGCGAGTTCGCCAGGCCTTTGAATTAGCGCTTGATCGTCAGGCAATCAACGAAGTAGTCGGCGAGGGGATTTTCCCTCCGGCGCAACAACCGTTTCCTACTGCAAGCCCCTTCTTTAGCGATAAATTTCCTGTCAAAACGCGTGATGTGGCCAAGGCGAAAGCCTTGCTCAAAGCCGCTGGTTTCGAGCGAGTGAAGATAGAGCTAATCGCAGGTAACAACACGACTGAGGCGTCAACGACTCAATTGATGCAGGCCATGCTGGCCGAAGCTGGCTTCGATGTGAGCATCCGCCCTACCGAATTCGCGGCCATGCTTAAAGAATCCGCTTCTGGAAACTTCGATGCCATGCTGGTCGGTTGGTCTGGTCGTGCGGATCCTGATGGCAATGTTTATAACTTTGCGACATGCAAAGGAGGACTGAATGATGGGCGCTACTGTAACCCCGAAGTAGACAAACTGCTTAACGCGACACGAGTAGAGCTCGACCTGACGAAGCGCAAAGCCATTTACGATCAAGTGCAAACCATCTTGCAAGATGAATTGCCAGAGATATACCTCTACTATCAGCCTTGGCCGTTCGCCTTGACCAGCAAAATCAAAGGCTTTACGCCTCATCCAGACGGCATGATCAGGCTTCGTGGCGTAAGCGTGGCACCATAAGTGGCGCTTAACAGTTTCCACGTGCTTCGTCAGCACACGCCCGTATGATCAAGCTGATTCTCAACCGCATACTCGTCGCGATACCTACCTTGGTACTGGTATCGCTGATGGTATTCACTTTGCAAAAAATACTTCCCGGTGATCCCGTTCTAGCCTTGGCGGGAGAGGAGCGCGATCCTGTCGTCTTGAGCTATCTCAGGCAAAAGTATCATTTGGACGATCCCCTGCCCGTTCAATACTTTGCCTGGCTGACTCAGGTCGTTCAAGGTGATTTAGGTAAATCACTGCGCACCGATTTGCCAGTGACGACGCTCATCGGGCAAAAACTGCCCGTCACCATACAACTCGCGACGATGGCGATGCTATTAGCGATGTTCATCGGCATCCCCATGGGAATACTTGCTGCGGTAAAAAAGGGAGGAGGCTTCGAATTTGTCGCCAATGTCACTGCGCTCTCTGGCATGTCGGTGCCCGGATTCTGGCTCGGCATATTACTGATAATGCTGGTGTCGGTTCAGTGGCGGTTATTGCCCGCCTCGGGATTCGTGCCACCGGGACAAGATTTTGGTTTATCGCTCAAAACCATGATCATGCCCGCTTTCGTTTTATCAACGGCGATTGCTGCCTATCTCATGCGGCACACACGTTCTGCCATGCTCGAAGCACTCTCGGCAGACTATGTGCGAACCGCACGGGCAAAAGGTGTGGCCCCCTTGACAGTCGTTTTAAAGCACGCCTTGCGCAATGCCCTCATGCCAATCGTGACTTTGGTGACGTTATTGCTCGGCGAGTTGCTTGCGGGGGCAGTCCTCACCGAACAGGTGTTCACCATCCCTGGCTTCGGCAAATTAATGGTCGATGCGGTTTTTAACCGCGACTACGCTGTCGTGCAAGGTGTTGTGCTTTGTGTGGCAGTCGGTTTTATCGCTCTTAATCTGCTCGCAGATATTCTTTACGCCGTGATCAATCCCAAGTTGAGGCAAGCGTGAGAAATCGCTCGTTCGATAAGTTTCGTCGCAATCCGATGGCAGTGCTCGGTGCAAGCATCGTACTATTCTTTACGATCATGGCGATCCTGGCACCTTTACTGACCAGCGCCGATCCCTTTCAAACCAGTTTTACGGCAATCCGTAAAGCGCCCTCGGCAGCACACTGGCTGGGTACGGATGAACTCGGTCGCGATTTGTTCAGTCGAATGCTCTATGGTGCACGCGCCTCTCTGATGGCGGGGCTCGCCTCGGTACTCATCGCAATGATGTTCGGCGTACCTTTGGGCTTGATCTCTGGTTACTTTGGCGGCTGGGTCGACGGTCTGATTTCTCGCGCCACCGAGGCAGCGCTAGCTATACCTTTTCTCATTCTGGCCATCGCACTGGCAGCCTTTTTGGGCCCGAATTTGTTGAATGCGATGCTAGCGATCGGGATTTCAGCAGCCCCCAGATTTGTACGAATGACTCGCGGTCAGGTGTTAAGTGTCAAGAGAGACGACTTCGTTCAGAGTGCGCGGGCATTAGGCGCTTCAAATTTGCGAATCATCTTGACGCACATCCTGCCCAACATCATGCCACCGCTCATTGTGCAAGCAACGATTACGATCGCTACCGCAATCATTGCGGAGGCTAGTCTGTCCTTTCTGGGTCTCGGTTTGCAACCACCAAATCCGTCCTGGGGCTCCATGCTCAACACGGCTAAAAACTTCATGACCCAAGCGCCCTGGATGTCGATCTTTCCTGGTAGTGCGATTTTTTTGGTGGTGCTTGGTTTCAACTTGCTCGGTGATGGTCTGCGAGATGCTCTCGATCCCCGGCAACAGAAATAGATTTGCCTCGCTAGTCTGATAGACTATTGTGTCCAGGAGAAAACCCGTCAACTAAATATTAGAAGAGGAAACCATGAGCAATACTCAGTCAGTCATGTTCGTCACGAAACGTCCCGATATTGAAATGGTTTCCGGACAAGGATCATGGTTAGTTGATAATCACGGCAAACGATATCTGGATTTTCTGCAAGGCTGGGCGGTTAACTGTTTAGGTCATAGCGACCCAGGCATGCTTGCCGCGCTGAATGCGCAAGCCAGTAAGGTGATCAACCCGAGCCCCGCATTTTATAATCAGCCCATGATTGAACTGGCTGACTTGCTGACCAAACATAGCTGCTTTGACAAGGTCTTTTTCGCTAATAGCGGTGCAGAGGCCAACGAAGGTGCGATCAAGCTCGCCCGCAAATGGGGCCGGATGCACAAAGACTCAGCGTTTCAGATCATCACGTTTGATCACAGCTTTCACGGGCGTACGCTTGCGACCATGAGTGCTTCAGGTAAACCAGGCTGGGATACCATGTTTGCACCTCAGGTCAATGGTTTCCCCAAAGCCGATCTCAATGACATTGCGTCAGTCGAGCGATTGATCAACGACAAGACCGTTGCGGTCATGCTCGAACCGGTTCAAGGCGAAGGTGGCGTCATCCCGGCAAGCAAAGCATTCATGCAGCAATTGCGTGCACTCACAAAGGCGCACAACGTTCTGTTAATCGTCGACGAAGTTCAAAGCGGTTGCGGTCGCACGGGCGAGCTATTCGCCTATCAGTTGTCCGGTATCGAACCAGACATCATGACACTGGGCAAAGGTATCGGAGGTGGCGTACCCCTCGCCGCCTTGCTTTGCACAGACGCTGTCGCCGTTTTCGAACCAGGTGATCAGGGCGGCACGTACTGCGGCAATCCACTGATGACTGCAGTCGGTGTCAACGTGATCGGTCAGATTACTGCCCCTGGGTTTCTTGATGACGTGAAAGCCAAAGGTCAGTACTTGAAAGAACAACTGCTCAAGTTGTCGGATAAACACCATCTGGATGGCGAACGCGGAGAAGGCCTGCTGCGCGCGTTGCAACTCGGCTCTGACATGGGTAACGAACTAGTTGAAAGAGCTCGCACAATGGGCCCGACGGGCCTCTTGATCAACGCCCCGCGACCTAATCTGCTGCGCTTCATGCCCGCCCTTAACGTCACCCGCGCCGAGATTGATCAGATGATTTCAATGCTCGATGAGGTGATGGCTGCTGAAATCGCTTCTCGCAAGCAAGCCGTCCCCGCGTAAAGCTCGCTGGATCCTGGTGATTGGGTTACGCCTTTTGCAGGCACGACTCAATCGCCAAAGCAACCGCCACGAGCCGGGCATCATCACCTCGAACAGACGAGACCATCAAGCCTACCGGCAGTTCTCCCTCTGCCTGACAAGGTAGGCTAAACGAGCAACCATCCAGAAAGTTAAAAATACTGGTATTGCGCAATAACAAGCCGTTGGCTTTAAAAAATGCCTCCTCTGATCCAGCAAGTACAGAAATTTCAGGGGCAAGTATGGGAGAAGTGGGGCATAACACGGCATCAAACGCCTGCATCACCGATTCAGTGCGGTTAATCCAGTCAGCACGGCGATTGATCAGGTCAAGGTATTGCTTGGCCGTCACCGATTCACCGAGTTTGACTCGTCGCGCAACCAATGGATCAAACTTGTGCTCGCCTCGCATCAACCTCTCGTAATGAACCGCATAGGACTCGATCGGTGCGAATCCCACTGGAGAATTAATCTTCGAAAGTTCAGTAAATTCTGTCAACGGAATATCAACAAGCTGAGCGCCCGCCTTTGATAGTGCCGATATCGCTCGATTAAACGCGCTTGCAACCTCGGGATCCATCCCATCCAGGACGATCGACTGAGGCACTGCAAAACGCATTGTGGATAATGGCCGGCGAACGACTTCCAATGCTTTACCAGCCAGAACGCCATCCACCAACCAGCAATCTTCAACACTGCGCGTCATTGCACAAACGGTATCGAGCGAATGAGATAACTCTAAAGCTCCTTTGAGCGGTGTACGATTTTGTGTATTTTTAAACCCCACCAAACCGTTTAAAGCTGCGGGAACGCGAATTGAGCCACCGGTATCTGAACCCAATCCCGCGACAGATAAACCCAATGCCACTGAAACCGCCGCACCAGAAGATGAACCGCCAGGGATACGAGCCAGCTTGCTATCAGTTGGATTCACTGGCGTGCCGTAGTGGGGATTAATCCCGACCCCGGAAAATGCAAACTCGGTCATGTTGGTTTTACCGACAATCGCGGAGCCCGCCGTCCTCAACCTCGCGACCGCTGGGCAATCAGCCTCGGCTACTGGCTCACCAGCACAAACAATCGACCCAGCCATGGTAGTTTCACCAGCTACGTCATACAAATCTTTAATCGACACGGGCAAACCTGCGATTGGGTGCAGTGCAATACCAGCCGCTTGTGCCGCATCTGCATATCTTGCTGCAGCAAGCGCCGCATCACCATACATCTTAGTGAAGACATACTGCGCAGGCTTGGACTGTGCGCCGGCAAGAACATCAGCGACCAGGGCTTCGCGAGTGGTTTCTTTGCGGCTAAGACGTTGATTCAATACGCCAATTGTTTCGGTGATGTGAGGCATTTTTTTCGTTATATCGGCTGAGAGTGTGATCAAAGATCAATTGTTATGTCAGAAATCTTGCCAAGTGTTGCGCAGTAACGCAAAATGGTCAACTCAAATGGGGAGACAGCATGTCAAATACTAAGAGAGCCAAACTGGCCGCACGACTTAAGCAACCTGGTCTGATCACTGCACCGGGTATTTACGACATGGTATCTGTCAGACTGGCCGATACCTTTGGCTTCGATGCTCTCTACATGACAGGCTACGGTACGGTAGCTTCCTATCTGGGCCTTCCGGATGCTGGTCTTGCCAGTTATTCAGATATGGTGAACCGCGTGACAGCCATGGCTGGCATGGCCAATACGCCAATGATTTGCGACGGTGATACCGGCTATGGTGGTCTGCTCAACGTACGTCATACCGTGCGTGGCTATGAGGCTGCTGGCGCGTCGGGCGTGCAGCTCGAAGACCAAGAGTTTCCTAAAAAGTGCGGGCATACTCCAGGTCGTCGAGTCATCCCAACCGCCGACATGGTCAAAAAAATCAAAGTAGCGGTCGAAGCCCGTGAATCAAAGGATTTTCTGATCGTTGCTCGCACTGATGCGCGCACAACACTGGGGCTGGATGAGGCGTTGCGCCGAGCCGACGCCTATGCCAAGGCAGGTGCTGATATTCTGTTTGTCGAGTCTCCAGAATCAGAAGAAGAAATGCTCAAGATCTGCTCATCCTTTGACCTACCGCTTTTAGCAAATATGGTCGAGACGGGAAGAACGCCCGTGTTGAGCAAACAGGACCTTGAGTCCATGGGTTACAAGCTAGCGATTTTCCCTGCCACCGCTTTGCTTGCCGCGGTGCAAGCCATGAGCATGGTTTATCAGCAATTCAAGGATACGGGCTCGTCTACTGGTGGCAAGACGGATCTCTATCATTTCATGGATCTCAACAAGCTCATGGGCTTTGAAGAGGTTTGGGATTTTGATAAAAAGCATGCAGACTGATACGACCGCCTGTCGGCCCGTCACTTGTGCTTACTCACCCGGATAAAAATAATGAATCAATTTGCGACTGTCACCCTGAAAAAAATTTCCAGATCCATACTCGCGCTGGCACTGCTTGGGCTGGTAACCACCGCTTCGTTAATCGGACTGGCGCAAGCAGAAGAGTCCTACCCTAATCGCCCCATTCGCCTGATTGTTCCATTCGTGCCAGGTGGTGTCACCGATACAAGTGGCCGACTGATAGCCGATGCCTTGTCGCGTCGGATTGGGCAGCAAGTGATTGTCGAAAACAAACCCGGTGCCTCCGGCAATATCGGTACAGTGACGGTCAAGAACGCTGACCCCGATGGCTACACCATGCTACTTGGATTTGATGGCACGCTCATCATCAATCCGCACGTTTTCCCCAACATGCCTTTTGACACAATCAAAGACTTTGCCCCTATAGGCGAGATCGGTGACGCAGCGACCATCTTGGTGGCGAATCCCAAACTACCCGTCAAAACCTTGATGGACGTGATTAATCTATCAAAAACCACACCGAATGGTTTGGCATTTGGCACTTCCGGGATCGGTGGAGATCCGCATATCGCTGGGGAAAGACTCAATATCGTGACAGGATCGAAGTTGGTTCACGTGCCTTATAAGGGCGGCGGACAGGCATTGATTGACGTTGAAGGCGGTGTCGTCCCTCTGGTGTACACAGCTGTTGCTGGTGCTTATCAACACATTCAAAGTGGCAGCATCAAGCCGATTGCTGTCTCTACAGCCAAGCGTGTGCCCTCTTTGCCCAACGTGCCTACTTTTATTGAGTCAGGGGTACCTGACTTCGTAGTTAGTTCTTGGGTCGGTTTGCTTATGCCAGCGAACACGCCGCCTTCCATTATCAATTACATGAATAAAGCACTCAATGAAGTACTTGTTGACAAAGATGTCGCTGCCAAGCTCGAGAAGCTTGGAATCATCCCAACTGTAACTACCCCAGCAGAGTTCGCCAAAGCAATCAAGGATGGTTTAGCTCAAAATGGAGAGATTGTGAAAGCGGCCAACATTAAGCTCGAATAACGCTAAAATATAGGTGTAATCCCTATGGTGGGATTGCCAATTCATTTCAGGATATCGCTATGAAATCATCACGTCGCCAGTTCATGATTTATTCTGTCGCCGGTGCTGCAACGATGGCACTTGCCAATCAAGCAAGCGCGCAAGCAATGGTCGCCGAGTCGGATCCCCAAGCTGCTGCGTTAGGCTACAAAGCTGATGCATCCACCGTCGATAAAGCAAAATTCGCAAAATACGCAGACGGTCAGAACTGTTCAAGCTGTGCTTTGTTCGCATCCAAGTCTGCTGAGGCAGGCGCCTGTGGTATCTTTGCTGGCAAACAGGTTGCTGCTAAGGGTTGGTGCAACGCCTACGCCAAGAAAGGCTAAGTTAGTTTTATCTCCCTAAGTCAGAGTTAGATAGCCGTTACGCCACAAACGTAGCGGCTTTTTTGTTCTAAGACGTCTTTGATAGCTTGGGAGAATTTTTCCAGCGACGATGCACCCACCACCACTGTTCAGGGTGTCGCATGATTAACCATTCAAGCGCCTGATTGTAGGCACGAGTGTTCAGCCGGATCTCGTCGCCCACATCATCGGCCGTAATCACGTCGATCGGTGGCCAGAATTTCAAGACGTGCTTGCCATCAGGCTCACGCCATGACGCTGCCGGCATCACCGGTGCGCCGGTTGACAGCGCGATAACCGCCATGCTTTTGTATGTACCTGCGTCGAAGCCAAAAAACTCGACAGGGATGCCCTCTGGACGCCTCGCATATTGATCAAAAGGAAACACAATGGCGTCGCCTTTTTCAATCGTATCGACAATTTCTTCGAGTGAACCTCGTCTGCCCACCACACCAAAGCCGGCTTGATTGAAGCGGTTCGTCAGCAAGTCGCTAAGCCACTTTGGCTTAATCGGGCGCCGCAAAAAATGGATACGCCCTTTGGCTTGCGGAAAATGTTCGATGCCTGCGACAGTAGACACTTCGAAATTACCGAAATGCCCAGTTAAAACCAGAATCCCTTTTTTAGCTTCGAAGGCGTGAATCAAGTCATCTGCGCCTTCGACGCGAACCATATCCATCTTTGCGCGGGAAGATATAAATCTAAAAACCAGCAACTCTTTCAGTAGTGTCAGCAAATGTCCGTAATGGGCTTGCGCTAAAAGAGAGATTTGGTCCTCACTGACGCGTCCACCATAAACCCGACCAAGATTATCCAAAATAACCTTACGTCGGTAGGGTATCCACCGAAACATAAATCGGCCTGCTGAACTCGGTTTAATTTGCTTTGGTGTGCGCCAGGCTACCGCTGTCGCCGAAGAGGCTGAATGAGTCAGCGACACCTGAATCGATTCAACTAGATAGCGTCCCATTACAATTTCGGCAGCTTGACTTGTCAGGATTTGAGGCGCGCCGTAAGGGTCGCGCTTCACTGAGAAATCCATTGCCGTGATGATATTGAGGGCGGCTTCTTTAGGAAAAAGCTTCAGACATGCCTCTTTCGCTGCAAAACGCGCAGCCAGCGAAGCGATACGGCTGGCGCCGTCACCTGCATCATCCAGCTCTTGTTTGGCGAACAGTTTGTCAAGATCTTGCGGTAGCTCAGCAACCAGACGCGCCATCCGTGCGATATCAACCGTGTCGACAGCGCATCCGTCCGGCAGTGCGGCCTCGTCAGAAGCCATTAAGCCAAACCGCGCAACAGCACTGCTGCATTAGTCCCCGCAAACCCTCGGCAAATTACCAGCAGCACGTCGCTACGTGGTGTTTGATTTTGCGACGAAATGTTGAGGCCCTCACAACCGAGGGCAACCGTTTCCAAGTTCGCAATCCCTGGAACAATGTTTCGACGAATTGCCTCGAGACCAACGACGAGATCAAGAATGCCTGCAGCTGCGAACAAATGACCGGCCGCCCATTTAAACGACGTGACCGGTGGCATTGCTGAGCCAAACACGGTCTTGAGCGCCTGCGCCTCGGATACGTCGGAGGAAACTGTCCCATTACCGTGTGCCACGATCATGCCGACATCCTGAGGCTGTAGACCAGCATCCGCCAAAGCTGCTCGAATCGCCCGGGTTACACCGTCACCATCGGCCCGCACGGGAAACAATCCTTCGCCCTCCGCTGTATCGGCGCCCCCAAGGTACTCACCAATCACCCTCGCGCCGCGTGCGGCGGCAGACGCTTCTGTTTCAAGTACGAAACAACCCGCGCCTTCACCCAGTAGACAACCATCGTGCGACCGATCGAATGGGCGAAGCGTATCCTGAGCGATGACGCCGATTTGATCAAGGTAATTCAGCGTTTGCGGTTCAATCGGCGCATCATGACCGATTGCGACGATCCGCTCGGCGTCGTTTTCGCGCAAAGCCCATGCGCCTTCAATGACTGAGAGCAAACCACTGGTCGTGTGATTGGTAATACAGGCATTTGGGCCTTTTAACTGATGCCGAATACCTACGTGACACAACACGTTGTTCGGCAGTGATCTCAATAGCCACATAGGATTGACCATATTGGACAATTCTTGACCAAACTTGTGAAGACTGTCATCCGCCTCGGCCATCAACGGAAAGTAATCGTAGTTCACCTCAAAGGCACCACCGCCAGACCCTACATAGCAGCCAGTCTGATCAGTAAAATCGACCACCGCTTGTTCGCTAAGGGATTCACGATGAACATCCAATCCAGCTTGCTCAACAGCTTGAGCCCCAGCGTAGATGCCAAAAACATCTGAGCGCCGGACCAGTTTCAGCAACTTGCGATCACCGAGTAATTTCCCGCCGTTGTAATCCTTAACGGCTGCGACCATTTTTTTAGGCCATTGCGTGCTGTCCCAGCTTTCAATGGGTGCGACAGCGCTGCGGCCTCCCGCGATCTCATCAACGATGGTTTTAGGGTCATGCCCAGCACCACAAATAGCGCCACTTCCAGTAATAACGATTCGACTCATGATTATTGCCCCGCAGCGATCAGTTCAGCCGTATCAGTGGCGTTGCGAAACGCCAGGCAATTATTACTGCCACCGAAACCCAGCGAGTTAGATAAAGCGATGCCAACCCGTTGCTGACGCGCCGAGCCATGAATCACATCCACATCGCAATCGGGATCAAGTTGCTGCAAGTTCGCAGTAGGAGGCATCACGCCTTCGTAAACGGCCAAGGCGCAGATTGCGGCTTCAACCGCACCGGCAGCGGCAATCAAATGGCCAGTAACGCTTTTAGTCGAGCTGACAGCAACTTCTTTGGCGCGAGCACCAAATACAGCATTAACCGCGGCACACTCGCTACGATCGTTCATCAAAGTAGATGTGCCGTGGGCGTTTAGGTAGGTGACATCATCAGTCTTTGCCCCTGCATCAGCCAGTGCACGACGCATTGCCTGGATGGGACCGTCGCCTGAGGGATGAGAGTCGGTAATCCGGTAAGCCGACAAGGAGTTTCCCTCCCCAGCCAGTTCAGCGTAAATTCTCGCACCGCGTGCAACGGCTTTATCCCAATCCTCGAGAACTAAAAAGCCAGCGCCTTCGCCCAGGACGAAACCATTTCGCGTTGCATCAAACGGCCTGCTTGCGCGCTCGGGGTGATCATTGTCAGCCGATACCGCGGATAACAAACAAAACCCCGATAAACCCACAGGCGAAATCATTGAGTCAAAGCCACCTGTCAGCACACGATCAACAACCCCACGCCGAATCAAACGCAAAGCCGTCCCGATCGCTTGACCACCTGAGGCGCATGCAGTGTGCACAGTCGAGCCATATCCACGGATGCCATAGCGTCTTACAAGTAGCGACAAGCCAGCGGTCGACAAACTGCGGCTAAAGGCCATCACATCCTGGGCTACCGGCGTTTCTAGCAGACGTTCTGCCTGCAATTCACCGTCAGGGGCAGCCATTTTTTGAACTTCATCGATTTCTGAATGGGCAACAGTCATCATGCCAGCCCCAACCACACAGCCCCAGCGATCGCTATCCTCATCTGTTGGTTTAATGCCAGCATCGGCCATTGCCTGATCGGCAGCAGCCAGCGCAAATTGATGTGCGCGACTCGCATACTTGAGACTTTTATGATCTTTGATCACTGCCTCAGCATTAAAACCTTTTACTTCAGCAGCGATACGAGTACTAAACCCAGATGCATCGAACAGCGTAATTGGCCCTGCCTGACAAGCTTTGGCGGCTTTGACCACAGCCCAACTGCTGGCCACATCCAGTCCAGCCGGGGTGACCAGACCAATACCGGTAATAGCGACTCGGCGCTTTTTACTCATGTGTTTTCTCGCGACTAGGGGGCAAAAAAGAATTTTGCGGCTGCAATGGTACGAGTACCAGCCAAAGCACCGACTTTAATCAGAACAGGCTCGGGATCGGCTTCAGCGGGAGCAGCAAATTCGGCGAATAAACCGAGCGAGGATCCCGGGCTGCTAAACGCCCTTACCTTCACGTTTGTGATCCTGGTTACTTGTAGAGCGGGGACCAAATCAGGGGATTCAGCAATCAGCTGCTGTGCCAACTGCAATTGCGCGTCCAGCAACAAAGTCGCTGGCAGCACCGGGCGACGAGGGAAATGATCATTAAAGTAATCAGCCTCTTCAGGCACATCAAGCACGGCATCTATTCGCTGACCGATTTGATGGTTAGTGACGTTCATCACGGGAGCAGGCACCCCCGCGAACAAGCCAGGCCTTCGTCCTGCGCCTGTCAAAACTGCGAAATCGCTGGCAAGTGACTCTGGATCATCGAAGATCTCGATACCAAGGTTGGAGCCCAGCGTGTCAAGTAACTCAAGAATCAGGGTGTCGCCCACCATCGCACGACCGCGATAAGCGATTGAATCCCGGTCGCATGAGTCGATATCCACATGCAGTTGCAAGGTGTCGCCGGCCTTCGGGTAGGCATGGATGCGCGTATCACCGGCCAAGGCTGCGACCGGACGGCGTGCAAACCCACATTCGGACATGGCAACCCAGGCAGCCAACTGCCCGAGCGCTTCGGCAACCAAGCTAACGGGAAAACGTCCCACGTCATGCGGGATCTGATAAACCCCAGCTACTGTGCGGACACCATCAATCTGCGTAATACGATCCACAAAGGAAAACGCAGCAAAACGGCTGTTTGAGGTCAATTGCGCCAAACCGTCTGCTTTCACATCCGTGACCATCAACCAGCTGCTTGCGCACGCTGAGCGCGGATCACAAGCTTGCAGAAAGTTTCTGGCGTGTAGAGGCGTGCGATAGCATCCACCCGCATACCTGGCTTGAACCGGTCATCAGGGATTTCTGCCAAGTATTCGCGCAAACGGGCCAAGCCTTTTTCGGTCAGCAATCCGTTTTGCTCGAAATCTTCGACGGACATGTCGCCGCGAACATCTTCGATGATTTTGCCGCGTGGCACTTTGACTTTAAACGCGCGCTCTAACCGAAAAATCAAGTCAAGAAAATCGATTGACTCGGCATCCAGACCCTCAATTAGGGAAACATCAATCTCGATATCTTCAACGTCACAGCCCAGTGCGTCAGCAACTGTTTTCTGCACGGTCGGGAAGACCGCCATGATTTCTTCTTTAGAGATGACTGCTTCAGTCATATTCGACTCCAGATTAATCGGTAAATACCGAGCATTTTAACCTATCGAGTCATCAATCACCGATCCAAGCCCACGTGGCCCGGCGCTCAATCCATTTTGAAGCCACCATCAACATATAAAACCTGTCCGGTGACATAGCTTGCCATGTCCGAGACGAGAAACGCTACAGCCTGCGCAATATCCTGCGCTTGCCCGTAACGTTTCAATAAAATTCGCGATTTCACCTGGTCATCGGCCAGATCACGAACTTGCTGTGACATTTCGGTCTCAATTACACCAGGTGCGACAGCGTTAACGAGAATTTTTCTGGGGGCGAGTTCTACCGCTAAAGCACGGGTGATTGCGTCCACAGCGCCTTTACTGGCGGCATAGTTCGCCTGCCCGCGCCCTGCTTTAATACCTGCCACTGATGATAAATTGACAATCCGGCCTGATCGTTGCGACATCATGAAGGGGATCACAGGCCGCACCATGTTAAAGACGCCCCCAACATTGGTATTCAGAACTGAGGAGATCTCCTCGTCTTCCATGGCTGCGGTCAGGTTATCCCGCACAATGCCCGCGTTGTTCACGAGGATGTCAATGCGCTCGCACCGCTCTGCCACTTGCTCGACCGCCTCTATACAGGCAGCGGAGTCTGCCACATCGACCTGCATTGCTGTCGCCTTGCCGCCCAATTGGGCAACAGCTGCCAGGACGTCTTGCGCAGCACTCGCATTACCGCGGTAAAAAAAAGTGACTTCACAGCCTTGGCTGGCCAAGAGTTCGACGATAGCCCTGCCAATACCACGCGAGCCGCCCGTGACAATCGCAACTTTACCCTGAAGGCCTGATTCAAATGCCATTTGTGTCAGTCCTCTTTAGCCTGAAATTGCAAAACCACCATCCACGATCAGCGTGTGGCCGTTGATCCAGGAAGCCTCAGGCAGACATAGAAGATAGACTGCGTCAGCAACGTCAGCTGGCGTCAGCTTCGGCCCTGCGGGCGTGCGTGCAGCAAATTCAGCTAAAACTTGATCGCGGTTCGGAAAATGACTCAACGCGTCGGTATCCACTACGCCTGCTGACACCGTGTTGACTCGGATACCCCGAGGGCCGAGCTCTTGCGCGAGGGTACGTACGAGCGATTCAAGTGCGGCTTTGGATGCACCAATAAACCCGTAATGTGGCATTGCCCGCTGCGCCCCAAGACTTGACATCGCTACAATGCGCCCGCCACCTTTCATCAGGGGTGCTGCGTGCTGTGCTAATAAATTGACAGCAAAGGCGTTGGTTTCCATGCACCAGCGAAAATGCTTGAGCGTCATGTCCATCGCAGGTTTGAGCACGCCCGAGGCCGCGTTGCTGATTACGATATCCAGCTGGGCAAATTCTTTAGTGATGGCCTCGAAGATCTCGGCAACGCTATCTGGTACGCCAACGCTGCCTTGCACCGCAATGGCGCGACGCCCGAGAGCTCTCACCTCGGCGCAAACGGCCTCAGCCTCTTCGTGACTGTTGTAATAGTTAGCGACGATGTCACAACCCGCGGCAGCCAGTTTGAGTGCACAGGCACGCCCTATTCCACGGGCAGCGCCTGTAACCAGTGCAACTTTGCCAGACAAAGGCTGATTCATGATGAAAAGACACTCCGAAAAAATAATTTAGCGCGATGAATCGCCGAAGTTTACTCAGAATCGGGCGCTGAAGGTGGCAAAGTGTCACAATCACTAATAGCTTTTTGGACAACCACCTTAAAAAAAGGTTAGATTGTCATTCTTTTGGAATCTAATCCCTTCGAGACCCAGCCATGTCGAACCAGCCTCCTGTGCCCGCCATCCCTAACCTGATTTCACAATGGATTGGAGGACAGCCCTTAATGCACCCGGGACTGCGGTTGCAAGATGTTTACAACCCTGCCACGGGACAGGTGACACGCCAGGTCGAGCTTGCCTCGGTTGAGGTCGTCCACGCCGCCGTCGAAAGTGCAAAAAAAGCCTTCCCCGCCTGGTCTGACACACCACCTATCCGTCGCGCACGAATTTTGAACAAGTTTCTAGCTTTGCTAAACGAGGCCAAGGACGAACTCGCATCCATCATCACGCAAGAACACGGCAAAGTGTTCACGGATGCTCAAGGCGAAGTCATGCGCGGCATTGACATCGTTGAGTTTGCTTGTGGGATCCCGCAATTACTCAAAGGGGACTTTACCGATCAAGTGTCCACCGGTATTGACAACTGGACTATGCGGCAACCGCTGGGCGTTGTTGCAGGCATCACTCCCTTTAATTTTCCTTGTATGGTGCCGTGCTGGATGTTCCCTGTCGCACTGGCTGCCGGCAACTGCTTTATTTTGAAACCAAGTGAGCGTGATCCAGCTTTGTCGTTGTTTATGGCAGCTTTGCTCAAAAAAGCAGGTTTACCAGATGGGGTCTTCAATGTCGTACAAGGCGACAAAATTGCGGTAGATGCCCTGCTTGAACACCCTGATGTTAAAGCGATCAGCTTCGTTGGATCGACCCCGATTGCCCACTACATTTATCACAGAGGCGCTGAGCTCGGCAAACGGGTACAGGCCTTGGGAGGCGCAAAAAATCACATGGTGGTGATGCCTGATGCGGATCTGGATCAAGCGGTTGACGGTTTGATCGGCGCCGCCTACGGATCTGCCGGCGAACGCTGCATGGCGATTTCAGTGGCCGTGCTTGTCGGTGACGTCGCCGACAAAATCGTGCCCTTGCTGGCAGCACGTGCCCGAGCCCTGAAAATCAAGAATGGTATGGAGCTCGACGCGGAAATGGGTCCCGTGATTACGCGTCAGGCGCTCGAAAGAATTGAAGGTTATATCGATATTGGTCTCAACGAGGGTGCCACCCTGGTTGTCGACGGTCGTGGCCTGAAAGTGCCTGGCCATGAACAAGGCTTCTTCACAGGTGGCTCACTGTTCGACCATGTAACGCCTGACATGCGCATCTACAAAGAAGAAATATTTGGTCCTGTTCTTGGTTGCGTCCGTGTCAAGGATTTCAACGAGGCAGTTGAACTCATCAATGCACACGAATTCGGTAATGGCGTCTCTTGCTATACCCGCGATGGCAATGTCGCTCGCGAGTTTGGTCGTCGCATTCAAGTGGGTATGGTCGGCATTAACGTGCCTATCCCAGTACCAATGGCCTGGCACGGTTTTGGTGGCTGGAAGAAAAGCCTCTTTGGCGACATGCATGCCTATGGCGAAGAAGGCGTTCGCTTTTACACCAAGCAAAAATCCATCATGCAACGCTGGCCCGAGACGATTGCCAAAGGTGCAGAGTTCGTCATGCCCACAGCGAAGTAGTTTTAGTAGCGTTTGATGCAAAACAGTTTGATCCAAAAGAAGGCAGTGTGTTTACTCAGCGGTGGTTTGGATTCAACCACCGTCGTGGCGATCGCCCAGAGCGAAGGCTATGAGGTTTATGCCCTGAGCTTCCGGTACGGGCAGCGCCACGCCGTCGAACTCGAAAAAGCAAGTGTGTTCGCCCAGAACAGGAAAGTCGCGCGTCACGTCATCATCGATATGGATATGCGCGCCTTTGGTGGATCTGCACTCACCGCTGATATCGCAGTGCCTAAAGGTCACTCAGTGGCTGATATCAAGCAAGGCATCCCGATCACCTATGTACCAGCTCGCAATACGATTTTTTTAAGTTTTGCACTGGCTTGGGCCGAAACCCTGGGAGCCGAAAACATCTTCGTTGGTGTCAACGCCATGGATTACAGCGGCTACCCTGACTGTCGTCCGGAATACATCAGCGCTTTTGAGCATCTCGGCAATCTCGCCACCAAAGCAGGCGTTGAGGGAAAGCAGCATCTGAAGATTCACGCCCCGCTGATCGCGATGAGTAAAGCTGACATTGTCCGAAAAGGCACTGAACTAGGTGTTGATTTTGGTGAGACGACCAGTTGCTATGATCCTGATCCTGCGGGTAAACCATGCGGTCAGTGCGATTCGTGTTTGCTTCGTGCTAAAGGTTTCGCCGAAGCTGGCATCATTGACCCGCTCTACGTCAAATTCGGCCTCGCCTAATGGAAGAACAACTGCTGTACGTTGCCGCCGCGCGATTTGAAGCGGCTTGTCAGGTTGACTGTTTGCCGACGGAACATCGGTCGGCGCAGTTGCACGGGCATGGCTATCTGGGCGAGATCAGGGTCAAGCTACCGTCGAACTGGGCTGAATTTCCCGGGGCCGAAGTACGGTCCCTAACAGATCAACTACAACAATGTGTCGCCCCGCTCGACTACAGCTATCTCAATAACCACATCAATGAACCGACGGACGAAAACATCGCGCGCTGGATACGTGAGCGCCTCAGTAGTCTGCCAGCCGCGGTGCCAGGCATCGTCGCGGTAGGTGTTCAAAGCACAGCTCAATCCGGTGTGGATTTAGACGCTCGGGATCATGCGCATGTCTGGCGTCGCTACGTTTTTCAATCCGCTCATCAGCTACCTCACGTGGCGGCCGATCACAAATGCGGCCGGATGCACGGCCATGGCTTTGAGGTGATCCTTCATGCCAATCGCGATCTGGGGCAACAAGCACTGTCGATTGATTACGATCATCTTGACGCCCTCTGGGCGCCTATCCACGCCGAGCTTGACCACGCTTGCCTGAACGATATCCCTGGCCTTGAGAACCCAACCAGCGAAAACATCTCTGCCTGGATTTGGGCGAAACTTAAACCGTTGCTGCCAGAGCTAAGCTGGGTGACTGTTTACGAGACAGCACAATGTGGTGCTCATTTTGATGGCCATCACTACCGGATCTGGAAAGAATTCACAATTGACAGCGCAGTTCAGCTCAAGCGCGCGCCTGAGGGTGATACCAGACGACGTATTCATGGTCACACGTTCACCTTGCGGCTGCACCTGCATGCGCCACTCGATACCGTTCTCGGCTGGACTGTCGACTTTGGTGATGTCAAAGAAATTTTTGACCCGATTTTTAAACAGCTTGATCATCGGCCCTTGCATGAAGTCATGACGGAAGCGGACGCTGACACGGCTAGCATTGCCCGCTACATCAAGGACCTCGCCGCTGCAAAAATCCCTGCGCTGGATCGTATCGATCTGCTCGAAACGCCAGGCTGCGGGGTGATACTTTATTGGGGTGAGCTCGGCCCCGCCCTACCCGTCTGAGCGCCTCATGACTTATAGCGTCAAAGAAATTTTTTACACCCTGCAAGGGGAAGGTGCGCAAGCCGGATTGCCAGCCGTATTTTTACGTTTTTCGGGTTGCAACTTATGGACCGGGCGTGAAGCAGATCGAAGCACGGCAGTCTGCCAGTTTTGTGACACAGATTTTGTCGGTACTGATGGGGTCAATGGCGATAAGTTTGCAGATGCGGCAAGTTTGGCCGCCAAAGTCGCCTCACTCTGGCCTCAACCAAGTCATGATCACCGTTTAGTCGTGTGCACGGGTGGTGAGCCACTCTTGCAACTGGACGAGGCGGCGATCCATGCCTTGCATCAACAGGGGTTTCGCATCGCCGTTGAAACCAATGGCACTATCAAAGCACCAGAAGGTATCGACTGGATATGCGTCAGCCCAAAATCAGATGCGCCGCTGAATCAGACCAGCGGTCAAGAGCTCAAACTTGTCTTCCCACAAAGCAAAGCGCGGCCCGAGCTTTTCGAAGCCCTGGATTTCGACCATTTTTTGTTGCAACCGATGGACAGTGTCCGACAAGAGGACAATACCCGAGCAGCTATCCAATACTGCCTCGATCATCCACAATGGCGCCTTAGCCTGCAAACTCACAAGATTATCGGTATTGCTTGAGGCTATCCAAGATCTCTTGTGTGTGTTCGCCCAGTAAAGGCGCTGGTCTCGTAAATCCACCCGGCGTCTCGGACAACCTTGGCACAATATTGTGCATCCGGACCGATCCAAGGTCACGGTCTTCCAGCTCTACGATAGCCTCGCGCCCTTCAATATAGGGGTGCCCGACCAGGTCGGCCACCGAACACACTGGTCCAACCGTGACGCCTGCAGCCTCGAACAGCTTGAGATTGTCAGCTTGACTGCGTGCTGCAATGAAATCACCGATAAGCCGATCAAGCTCATCGCGATTTTTGACTCGTGCGTCATTCGTGTTGAAACGGTCGTCGTGCTTGAGCTCGGGTCGTTCAATTGTGTCGAATATTTTCATGGCCATCGATTGCATGGATCCCGACAACGCCACAAATCGCTGATCTGAACACACGTAGACATTGCGTGGTGCTGTGTGTGTCGATTGATTACCGGCGCGCATGGTCGCTAAACCGGTTAACTGATGTTTGGCTGCTTCAGACGCAATGACAGAAAAAATCGGTTCAAACAACGACAGATCGATCACCTGCCCTCTACCATCTTTCTCGGCCACCCTTAGCGCAGTCAACACCCCTGCCGCTCCGTAAACGCCTGCAATCATGTCGGCAAGTGCGAGCGGCGGAAGCGCTGGCGGCTTATCCGCAAAACCGTTCAAATGCGCAAAACCTGACATCGCCTCAACCAAAGTCCCAAAACCAGGCTTGTGGCTGTAGGGGCCGGTCTGACCCCAACCTGATACCCGCACCACGACCAAAGCCGGATTGATTGCCAGCAACACCTCGGGGCTCAAACCCATTTTTTCCAAGCCGCCAGGAACGAAGTTCTCAATCAGCACTTGCGCGGTTGCAACGAGGCTTTTGAACGTGTCAAGCCCATCGACTGATTTGAGATCCAGCACGAGCGAACGTTTGTTGCGACCGTATACCTTCCAGTAAATATCCCAGCCCGCTTCGCGCCAATTGCGCAAATCATCTCCGGATCCCTCCCGCTCGACTTTAATCACGTCGGCCCCAAAATCCGCCAGATACGCGGACATCATGTTGCCGGCAACCAAGCGGGACATATCCAATACTCGTACGTCGGCAAGAGGGCCCACATGCTCAGGATCAAATTTTTTGCTCATCCAGTTTGTATTCCCAGCGTTATCTTCTTGGTTTGATATGGCAGTTCTGACATTCGATTATATTGAGCGTACTGACTAAACCTATATCGCTACCGGAGACTAAATCATGACGTTCAGATCGAATTTAAAGACTATTTGTGCTTTCGCCCTTGCAATGGCGCTCGGTCAGGCATCAGCCTATGACAGTCCTAAAGTTACGCAACCACACACGGCGAAAATCACTTCAGGTATCTACGTCGGCAATAGTTTCTTTTACTACAACAACAGCATGCATGGTCACGTAAGTAATTTGCTAAAGGCTGCCGGCACTAAACAGGAATTCAGAAGTACCTCAATCACAATTGGAGGTTCTGGACTGGACTGGCATAACGTCGACAGCTACTTTGCGCCGAATGGCATTGGCCGCTATTCTTTCGTCGGTAATAACGAAGTCCAATTCAATAAGCTCGATAAACTTTGGGATATTGCAATCATGATGGATTGCAGCCAGTGTCCTATCCACCCACAATTACAACCAATCTTTTACGAGTACGTGAAGAAACACGGCGATACCGTGCGTAGCCACGGCGCAGAGCCCATGCTGTTCATGTCCTGGGCTTATGACGACAAGCCAGAAATGACTGAGCCGCTTGCGACCGAGTATGTCAAAGCTGGCAATCTCAACAATATGATGGTGATCCCAGCAGGCTTGGCATTTGCTGCATCCAAAAAAGCAAGACCCGACTTGAACCTATACGCGCCAGATCACCGTCACCCGAGTCTCGCCGGTACCTATCTGGGCGCAAGCGTCGTCTATGCGTCCTTGTTCAGACAATCTCCAGTTGGTAATTCATACACCGCTGGTCTGGATGCCGCCACAGTGGCTTTTCTGCAAAACACTGCCTGGGATACCGTCAGATCCTTCTATGGGATAAAGTAAGATCGGTAACTCGTCCTGACAAAACAACAAAAGAGACTTAAAGTCATGAGCTATATCCTGGCGTTGGATCAAGGCACAACAAGCTCGCGAGCAATTTTGTTCAATTCTGCCGGCGAAGTCGTGTGTACCGCTCAAGAAGAATTTGAGCAGATCTTCCCGCAGCCCGGTTGGGTTGAGCACAATGCCAAGACGATCTGGTCGTCTCAGCTAAAGGTGATGCAAGCCGTAGTTAAAGATGCCCAGTCCCATCATTCAATATCGACCGACGCGATCGCTTCAATCGCGATTACCAATCAGCGCGAAACGACAGTCGTGTGGGATAGAAAAACAGGTCAACCGATTGCCAATGCAATCGTCTGGCAAGACCGTCGTACCGTCGATTACTGCCAAAGCATGCGGGAAGCGGGTCATGCACAAATTGTGGCAGACAAAACGGGTTTGCTGATCGACAGCTATTTCTCTGCAACAAAAATACGCTGGATACTCGACCACGTTGAAGGTGCGCGAGCGCGTGCTGACCGCGGAGAGCTGGCTTTTGGCACTATCGACACTTGGCTCGTTTGGCAACTGACAAACGGTAATGTGCATGCAACCGATCCGAGTAATGCTTCGCGATCAATGCTGTTTAACCTGCGTACTTTGGACTGGGATCAAGAACTGCTCGATTTGTTCGATATCCCGCGTTCATTGCTACCGCGTGTCGTACCGAGTTCGGGTATCCTCGGTCACAGCGAGGCGCATCTGCTGGGGCGATCGATACCGATCGCCTCCATCATCGGCGATCAACAGGCTGCGACCTTTGGCCAGGCATGTTTTAAACTTGGCATGGCAAAAAACACCTATGGCACTGGTTGCTTCATGTTGATGAATACGGGTCATCAGGCCTACGCGAGTAAAAACCGGCTACTTGCGACAGTCGGCTGGCAACGGCAAAGCGATCAAGCTGCTACGTATTGTCTGGAAGGCTCAGTATTCATGGGCGGGGCGACAATCCAATGGCTGCGCGACGGGCTCGGCATCATTAACCGCGCAGCCGATGTAGAGAACCTGGCGGCGTCCGTGCCAGACACGGGTGACACATATCTGGTGCCTGCCTTCACGGGCCTTGGCGCACCAGATTGGGATGGCCGAGCCAGAGGATCTCTCGTTGGCATCACACGTGGCACAACGAAAGCACATATCGCGCGCGCAGCCCTCGAATCGATTGCCTTGCAAGTCGCCGGAGTGCTCGGTGCGATGCAAAAAGATTCCAGCATCGCCTTGACCGAACTCAGGGCAGATGGGGGAGCCTGTCACAATAATCTTCTGATGCAAATGCAGGCTGATTTCTCTGGTGTCGCGGTGGTCAGGCCTAAAGTTACAGAAACGACTGCGCTGGGCGCCGCCTATCTTGCAGGTCTGGCAACTGGCATCTGGAGCGACACTGACCAAATCGCTTCGCTCTGGGCTGTTGATCGGGTCTTTGAGCCGTTGATGGACGAGACGGCACGAGAAAACAAGATTGCACGGTGGCGGCAGGCCGTTGAGCGCTCGTTGGGATGGGCTGAAAATTGAATACGCTCTTTACCCAGCCCCAAGCAACCGAAAGAGCTCAACTATTCGATCGTCTTGGTGCCTCGACTCAATACGATCTGGCAATCGTAGGCGGTGGTGCGACTGGGCTGGGTATTGCCGTTGATGCTGTCTCACGAGGCTTCAGTGTTGTGCTGATCGAGTCGAATGACTTTGCCCACGGCACTTCTTCGCGATCGACTAAATTGTTGCACGGTGGAGTTCGATATCTGGCGCAAGGCAATATCTCACTGGTTCAGGAGGCGCTGCACGAGCGCTCAACGGTTTTACACAATGCGCCACATCTGTCGCAACGCCTGTCATTTATTCTGCCTTGTTATCAGTATTGGCAAATCCCTTTTTATGCAGTCGGCCTGCAGATGTATGATGCGCTCGCAGGTAAGCGCGGTTTGGGTAAAACCCAAATTATGGGATCATCCGCCACCCGGCGAAGCATGCCCAATCTGCAACAGAAAGATCTGAGAGGCTCCATCCGCTACTGGGATGCCCAGTTCGATGATGCCCGCCTCGCGCTCGCCCTTGCGCGAACAGCGGCACAGCGTGGTGCATTGCTCGTGAATTACTGCAAGGTCACTGAGCTCGTTCATGACAATGGTCAAATTAGCGGGTTGGTCTGCGAGGACCTTGAAACGCAGCGCTCATTCAAGATTGCAGCCAGATGCGTCATCAATGCCGCGGGTGTATGGGTCGATAAGTTACGGGCCAGTGACGATGCCACCCGCAATCAAACCAGCCAGGCTATCGTTGCCCCGAGCCAGGGCGTGCATATCAGCGTTGACGCCAGTTTCTTGCCAGGGCATGAAGCACTGATCGTACCCAAGACTGCGGACGGTCGCGTTTTATTTGCCGTGCCCTGGCGTGGCAAAGTGATTCTCGGCACCACCGATACACCGAGACATGATCTGAGTCGTGAGCCTGACCCGTTCAAAGAGGAGCTGGACTTTATTCTCGACGAAGGTGCTAAATACCTTGAACGAGCGCCAACTAGAGCGGACGTCAAAAGTATCTGGGTGGGCTTGCGTCCGCTTGTCAAACCCCCATCGAATGAGGGCGACAACACCAAGAAAATCAGTCGTGAGCACACCGTCTTGATCAGCTCAAGCAAGCTTGTGACCGTCACAGGCGGTAAATGGACTACCTACCGCGTCATGGCACAAGACGCCTTAAATCATTGTTTTGAGGCTGGCTTACTGCCGAAAAAACAAGGTGACGACACCGCCAAGCTACTGCTGGTCGGGGCGCAGAATAACCAGCATTTTGTCGATCCTATGGCCGCCGCCGGCGGGCCTGCCTTGTACGGGGACGAAGCCGATGTGCTGCTTAGCTTGCCTGGTCATGATAACGACCTGGGTGGTGAGCTAACTGAGGCAATGGTCAGGTTCGCGGCACGCTATGAGTATGCTCGTAAAGTCGAGGACGTACTGGCAAGACGTGCGCGCATTTTATTTCTCGATGCTCGACTCGCTCAAGCGATGGCCGCCAGAGTCGCTGAAATTTTACAAAGCGAAACCGGGGTTGATCCTGGCCTGCCTGAGTTTCTGGAATTGTGCAGCCACTACCTGCGCTTACCTTAAGCGCAGCGATCTGAATACAACTAGGCAGCCATATGGATGCCACCGTTCACACTCACATCCTCCCCCGTCATAAAACTGCTGTCGCTACTACAGAGAAAGGCGATCACTGAGGCGATTTCACTGGGCTGGCCAAAACGCTTGAGCGGTGTTTGAGCAATCGAATCCGCTCCACGCATTCTCATCAGCTCAGTCGTCATGGGTGTTTCGATGATGCCAGGCGATAAAGAATTGACTCGCGTTCTGGGGGCAAGCTCGCGCGCCAGCGAACGGGTCAGACTCAATAAGGCGCCTTTAGTCGTGCTGTAGTGCGTGTTGTGAAAAGCACCACGATGAGCAGCAACCGAGGCTATATTAACGATAGCGCTGTCATCCCGCAGGTAAGGTAACGAGCGCTGGATCAAATAGAAGACACCGTCCAGATTGATACTCATGGTCTCACGCCATTGCTCATCTGTCATGCCGTCGACAGGCTGAAATTTATAAATGGCCGCGCCCGGCACCAGGTAGTCGATACCACCGAAGCGATCCACCGCGAGTTTGACCAAAACCTCGCAGTCTTTTGACAGGGCAGAGTCGATGGCCAGGGTCGCGCAGCGATCCGGCGCGAAAGACAGCTCCTTGACGAGCAATGCTAACGCCGCATTGTCCCGATCGGCCAAGACCAGATTGGCGCCATCCCGGTAAAAGCGTTTAGCGATTTCTCTGCCGATGCCACCCGCCGCACCAGTCAGTACCAAGGTGCGTCCCGCAAACTCGTAGGTCATACTAGTCTCCCTTTTTTGCATCCATCAAGATCATATCGGCGCCTTTTTCGGCAACCATCACCACCGCGGCCTGTGTATTGCCAGAGACCATGGCAGGCATTACCGATGCGTCGACGATGCGCAATCCGTTAATCCCTTTAAACTTCAAGCGGGGATCTACCACCGATCGCTCATCAGTGCCCATCCTGCAGGTACCAGTCGGGTGATAAATGGTCTGACCGTTATCACGAGCAAAATCCAGCCACTGCGCATCAGTTTGGGTCCCCTCGCCCGGGGACATTTCGTGATCGATGTAATGGCTCATAGCCGCTTGACCGACAATCCGTCTGGCGATTTTCATGCCACTGACCAGCACATCCCTATCTTCTTGCTCTGCCAGAAAATTCGGACGAATACGAGGCTGCTGATTACTGTCTGGCGACTGAATATGAATACTTCCCAGAGACTTCGGTCTGAGCCCAGCCACGCCAATCGTCAAGCCAGGAAAGGCATCAAGCTTTCTAATCGCTGCGTTGGCATAACTGGCATGCATGAAAAAATACTGTACGTCAGGCGTAGGAATATCAGGCCTGGATTTCACGAAGCCGTGTCCTAACCCTGTGCCCAACGTGAGAATGCCTTTGCGCTGGGTGAAGTATCGAAGCACCGCAGCACTCAGTCGCCACCCTTGCGCCAACTCATTGAGCGTTTGCGTGTTTTTAACGCGCCAGTTCATGCGCGTGGCGTAGTGGTCGATATAGTTTTCACCCACCATCGGAGAGGCGTGCTTGAGCTCGATACCGTATTGCTGGAGCAGCGCAGGATCACCAACGCCAGATAACTCGAGTATCTGGGGGGTCTGCACCGCACCCGCCGCCATGATGACTTCACGCTTAGCGGCCACCTCGAACGAGCCTTCTGCAGAGCGATAAGCGACGCCGCTACAACGATTCGCCTCAACCTTGATTTTCTGCACGAAAGCGCCTGTCCGAATCGTCAGGTTTCGGCGATGTCTCGCGGGCTTGATGTAGCCATCCACGACAGTCCAGCGCTGCCCATTTTTTTGTGATGCCTGGTAGTAACCAAAACCCGATTGATCGCTTCCGTTGTAATCGGCAATCTGGCGGTAACCATCTTGCTCGGCCGCCTGCAAAAAAGCGCTCATCAGCGGATAGCGCTCAACGATAGGCGACACGTGCATGGGGCCGGATTTGCCTCGATTTGCATCTCCCGGCAGATAGGTTTCAAACTTTTTAAAATAGGGTTCCACGTCTGCTGCCGACCAACCTGTTGCACCTTGTGAGGCCCAGTGATCGTAATCCTCGGGCTGACCGCGGACGAAAACCATCCCGTTAATCAAGGTCGACCCACCGAGCCCTTTGCCCCTGGGGATTGCGATCTGACGGCCTTTGGTTCCCGGTTCCGGGTCAGTACTAAAGCGCCAGTTGTATACGGGATCATTCAATAACTTGGTAAAGCCGGCTGGGATCTTGATCCACATGCTCTTTGGCTCGCCGCCCGCCTCAAGCATCAAAACCGTGTATTGACCATCTGCTGTTAATCGATTTGCCAGTACACAAGCAGCCGTGCCGCCGCCCACTATTACATAGTCAAAGGTTTCCATTAACGTTGTCCAAGCCTCATAAAATCAGCCATCAAGTCGATCTGACACTCGAGCATTGGCAGACCGAACTGTACGGTGCAGCCTTTTTCTTGCGCTACCGCCAAGACGGGAGTAAGCGCTGGTTTCATGATGATCTCCGCCACAATTTGTGTAGCCACCAATTGATACGCCCGAAACGGCAATGGATCGGTCTCTGACATCCCGAGCGAAGTCGCGTTGACGATGAGATCAAAGCCGACGGGGCTATCGGTCGCGATAGTCAGGTCAACTGAGGGATAAATCGGCTTCAAGCGATCAATCAATTCTTGAGCTTTCGCCGTCGTACGGTTATAGATCGCTAATTCAGCAACGCCGGCGCTTGCTAGCGAAAACGCGATGGCATTGGCCGCCCCGCCCGCACCGCACAACATAACCCGCTTGCCTTCGGGATCGATCTCGCTACGGCGCAGGCCTGCAACAAATCCCTCACCGTCAAGAATATGACCAATCAAGCGACCATCCGGGTCACGCCTCACGATGTTAACTGCACCAACCATTGCGGCAGCTGCAGAAACTTCATCGCACAACCCGCGCATGGCAATCTTATGGGGGACAGTGGCAATAAAGCCATCGAGATTTTTTAAACCCTTCATCGCTTGTGCCCAGCTTGCCAGGTCAGCTGAAGACACCTGCATGGGGACAAGCACAGTATCCACACATTTTTTTGCGACCCATGCATTGATCAGCTGCGGCGCCTTGACCTGTTGAACCGGATCCGCAACGATTGCGCAGATCCGCGTTTGGCCGGTTATGTCCATGATGTCCCTGTCGATTTTTTGTTTTTACTTTAGAGCGACAGCATAAACCATTTAAGTCTTCAAGCGGTCAGCGTCTCAACCGCGTTTGACGACTTGCATACACCTTCTCTCCTGCCCTTTGTTATAGCTAAATGCAAACGGCAAAGGCTTGGTTTCTTTCGACTCTTTGTAGGCTTGTGCCAGCGAAGCCTGGCGATTACGGTTAAACAACTCATGCGGGTAGAGGAATCCACCGTAGAGCGCTACCTGACCGATCTTGCTTAGATCAGTGTAGTCAAGCCCGGTTTCGTCCTGGACAACGACAGGCGCATTAGCCATGACCATATCTCTCAACACACTGAAGCTCGGCATCTGCAGAAGATGCGATGCTGCCTTTAGCATGGTCGGATGAGCCGAATTTTTCTCTAGCCAGTGGCGCAAGGGATCATTTTCTTTCAAATTGCGATCAGAAAGATCAGTGCTGAGGTAATCAAGGACAACCTCGTGCGCATTTTTAGAGAGAATGAAGCGCACTGAGTGCCAAGGCCCGCTTACTTGAACAATCTCGCCAGACGCGTCAACCACTATCGGGAACACATCTTTAACCTGATAACCAGAGTAGATGGCGAAACTAGTCAGGATGGTCGACACACCGATGCGCGCCTCTTGATCAGATAAATCCTGATTTAAATCGTCAGTTCTGAAAAACCCCAGCTTGGCGAACTTTTTCCATTCATGCAGAAACTTATCCTGAAATTTCGCTTGTTTAGCAGTCGACATCTGCTTGATCGAAGCAGGTTCGCCGGCAGCTTGAAGCGCCACCATAACGAAATGATCGGCGCCAGGAAACAACGCAGCAACGCTTACAAAATCAGGCCCAGAAAACGGATAGAAAACCGTCCTGTCACCTGTCACGGGAATCTCAGTATGTGCCCACTTTTGCGCCAGCGACCGTGTGGCCCGGTCATAGCCATACCAAACCTGATCAGCCTGAGACTTATTGGATCCCGTTAAAAACGGCAAATCAAAGGAGGCTTGTTTGTCAGGGCTTACTGTTACTGCTTGCGGGACACTTGAGGCAGGGGTAGCACTGCTGGTTAGCGGGCCTGGCACGTCAGCGGACAAAGCGTTCGACCCACAAAGGCTCGCGACCACCAGCACGCCGCTACCGCAAATCTTTGAGTACCACTGAACAGACATCCACCCGTAAAACTTAAACACCTTGGTCATCAAGCTTACTCGTCATCCAAATTGAAATTAGTTAGTCTTTTGCTTTCGGTTCGCCAGCAGAATGCCCAGCACAATTAACGCAAGCGCAACCACATGATAGCCTTCAGGATGTTCACCCAACAATGCTACGGACAACAAGGCGGCAAAAATTGGGGTCAAATTCTGAAAAAACATCGGTAGTTCGGTGCCTGTTCTGGCAACCGCTTGTTGCCAGCAGATATAGGCAAGTAGCGCTGGGCAGGTGACAACATAGAGCAGTATCGCAAGCAACTTGCCGCTTAACTGTATAGGCGCATAAGAGCCAAACGACAACTCGGCCAACATCATGGGAAAGGCGAACAAGGAGCCCAACATGATCTGCGCGGCGAAGGCTGAGTAAATAGAGATGGATTGAGGACGCTTGCGTAGCACCCAGGCGTAAAGCGCCCAGAGCGCCACTGCCACCAACATGAAAAGATCGCCTGGCACAAATTTAATGCTGGCCACATGATCAAGATCGCCGCGAACTAAAACCCACACGACACCAAAGATCGATATGACAGCACCGATCGTCGCTGACCGACTAATCGATGCACCAAAAAAAAGCCGTCCAATCAACAGCGTGAAAATTGGACCTGCTGATGTGATCAGTGTGATGTTGATGGCGCTTGAGGTCGTGAGAGCCAAGTACTGCAACGCGTTGTAGGTAGTGATACTCAAAAACGCAGTAATTGCCATCAATCGCCAGTGCTTTTTAAGCAAAGGCCAGTCTTGTTTGAACTTAGTCCAAACAAAGGGCAACAGCAGAAGCAAAGCCAAAAACCAGCGTACAAAATTCAAAGTCAGCGGCGGGATCGTCCCAGCCGCCATCCGCCCGACCACCGCATTGCCCGCCCAGAAAATGGGGGGCACCAGCAAAAATAGCAGATTAAGCGGTCGCATAAGGCTTAGGCAGCACCGAGCACTTTGACTCCACCCATATAGGATTGCAAGACATCGGGCACGCGCACACTGCCGTCGATATTTTGATAATTTTCAAGCACCGCCACGAGCGCTCGGCCGACTGCAAGGCCTGACCCATTTAGTGTGTGCAGGTATTCAGTCTTGCCCGCTTCTGTGCGAACCCGGCCCTGTAACCTGCGCGACTGAAACGCCTCGCAGTTCGACACGGATGAGATTTCCCGCCAGGTATTTTGAGCGGGTAACCAGACTTCAAGGTCATAGGTTTTTGCTGAACCAAAACCCATATCACCCGTGCATAACAACATGACCCGGTAGGGTAAACCAAGCAATTGCAGGACCTTGCCAGCGTGCCCAGCCATCTCTTCAAGCGCTTGGTAAGAGGCTTCCGGAGCCACGATCTGCACCATCTCAACCTTATCGAACTGGTGCTGCCGGATTAAACCTCGAGTATCGCGTCCACCGCTACCGGCCTCAGATCTGAAGCATGGGGTGTGCGCGGTCAGGCGAATCGGCAGGCTCGCTGCCGGCACAATTGTGTCTCGCACAGAATTGGTCAAGGTGATTTCTGAGGTGGAAATCAAATACTGCTCTTCTTGTATAACCGGGTTACCGTTGGCATCAACACCTTCGTCACCACCGCGTGTCACCCAGAACATGTCCTGCTTGAATTTTGGCAACTGTCCCGTGCCCATGAGGGTTGACGCGTTGACAATGTAGGGGGTGTAGCACTCGGTGTAACCGTGTTCGGTTGTCTGCAGATCCAGCATGAACTGCGCCAGTGCGCGGTGCAACTTGGCAATCGGACCTTTCATGAAAGCAAAACGAGCGCCTGACAGTTTTGCGGCAGTTTCAAAGTCCAACCCAATGCGTTCACCAATCGCCACGTGATCCAGCGGTTCAAAGCCCAGGCCTTGGGGATTTCCTGTTTGCAAGTCAGGCTGAGGCACCCAGCGGCTTACCTCGACGTTCCCCTGCTCATCCTGCCCCTGTGGGACACTCTCGTGAGGCAAATTTGGGACGGCCATCAGCATGTCTGCCAATTGACTCTGAATGTTACCGAGCTCAGCCTCAAGCGCCTTGAGCTTGACAGGGATAGCCTGAGATTCAGCCATCACCGCGCTCGCATCTTCGCCCTTTGACTTAAGCGCACCGATCTGTTTGGCGAGCGAGTTACGCTGAGCTTGCAGATTTTCGGTTTCAGTCTGAACCGACTTACGACGTGCTTCAAGCGAATTGAAATGATCCGTATCAAATGCGAAGCCACGGCTAGCCAAGCGGGCAACCACAAAAGCTAAATCTTTACGTAACAGGGCTGGATCATGCATAGTCAGACTCTACAAACATCATTGAACAGTGGGACATTGTAATGTTTGTCACGCCTTCAAGCGCACAGAGCCCAAACCGGGGCGTTTTTCTAGTGACGGATCAGCCAGCGGATCCCATAAGCAAGGATCCCGAGTGCCAAAACGCTGGCGGCCCAGATCAGGACAAACCAACCCAGGCGCTTGATGGCATTCGATTTAATTTGTCGGTTAATGGTAGGCACTGCTGTGCCTCACTTTGCCTCGAAATACCCAGTAAGCGTAGCCTGTATAGGCCAGAATTAGCGGGATAATCACCAGCGCACCAGGCAAAATAAACGCCAGACTCTTGTCGGGACCTGCAGCCTCCCAAAGCGTGACCGAGGACGGCACGATGTAGGGAAAGAAGCTAATCAGCAATCCGATGTAACAGAGCAAAAACAATCCGTTGGTTGCTAAATAGGGCAACAGTTCATTCTTGCGAGCCAAGCCACGAAACAACAGAAAAGCACAAACCAATACCAGAATCGGCACTGGCGCAACAAAGGCCATGGCAGGCCAGGCAAACCATTTTGCCTGGAACTGTTCATGCAGTAATGGTGTCCACAAACTTGCCACGCCAATCATGATCAACATCAAGGCGCCCAGTGTGCGAGCCAGCTGGCGCACGCGCTCTTGTAACTCTCCCTCGGTTTTTAAATACAACCAAGTGGCTCCCAACAAGGCGTAACCGATGACCAAAGCAACCCCAGTCATGAGACTAAAAGCGGAGATCCAGTCCCACCAGCCGCCTGCATAGGCACGGCCGGATACTGGGATCCCGTGAACCAGCCCACCTAAAGCCATCCCCTGCGTGAAGGTAGCCAGGATAGAGCCAAACCAGAAAGCAAAATCCCAGTAAGGTTTGTGTTCGGCTGACTTCCAGCGAAACTCAAACGCCACGCCTCTAAAAACCAGTGCCAGCAGCATAGCGATAATCGGTGCATAGAGTGCTGGCATGATGATCGAATACGCCAGCGGGAAAACTGCCAGCAAACCACCACCTCCCAGAATCAACCAGGTCTCGTTTCCATCCCAGACGGGTGCGATGCTATTGACCATTCGATCGCGATGTTCGGGATCTTTAATGAACGGAAACAAAATGCCCACACCCAAGTCAAACCCATCCAGCATCACATAGGTGATAACAGCCACCGCAACCAGACCTGCCCAGATCAATGCGTAATCGATACTCATTTTTCAAGCCTCTTTGATGAGTGTGCTAATTGTCTGACCAGCGCCCACGCCCGCAGCGCGAACCGGTTCGGTCAAGGGCAAATGGACATCATCTGATTGAGGGGCTCTGTTCATCATTACCAGGATGTAGTAGATGCCCATCGAAAACAACACAAAATAGACAACAATGAAGGCAAGCAATGAGGCTCCAACTGCAGCAGCATCAACGGGCGACCGGGAGTCCCACGTGGTGAGCAAGTTGTATATCGTGTAGGGCTGGCGGCCGACCTCTGTCACGATCCAACCCGCGACGACAGCGATGAAGCCCGCTGGCCCCATCATCACCGCGAATTGATGCAAGAAAGGACTATCGTAAAGTTTGTTCTTGAAGCGTTGCCAGAGCCCCAATACAGCAAGGGCCAGCATCAGCATCCCTAACCCCACCATGATTCTGAAAGCGAAAAAAGGCAAAGCCATGGGAGGCACCTCATTATCCGGCCAGGTATTGAGCCCCTGGATGACACCATCCAGCTTGTGCGTAAGGATCAAGCTACCCAGGTAAGGGATCTCTACCTTGTAATGAAGCTTTTTCTCCTTTGCGTCGGGGATGCCAAACAATACGAGCGGCGCAGGCGTCACCGTTTCATAATGACCTTCCATCACCGCAATTTTTTTAGGCTGATACTCGACATCATTCAAACCGTGCATATCCCCTGCCAGGATTTGAAGCGGCGCTACGAGAGCAATCAGCCACATCGCCATCGAGAACATGGTTCGACTTGCCTGGAGCGAATCCCTGCCATTAGCCTCAGCTGGAGGATGCTTTCTAAATTTGAGCAAGTGATAAGCACCGACTGCGCCAACCACCAGCGCGGTCGTGAGATAGGCCGCAAAGACGGTATGAACCAGGCGATAGGGGAAGGATGGATTGAAAATAACCGCAAACCAGTCTTCCACAATGTATTGACCGGCAGCATTCATGCTGTAACCGGCGGGCGTTTGCATCCAGCTGTTAACCGACAAAATCCAGAAGGCTGAGAGTGCTGTGCCAAACGCGACTAGCAAGCTGGCGAAACAGTGCAGTTTGGGGCCTACGCGCTCGCGACCAAACAGCATCACACCCAAGAATCCAGCTTCAAGAAAAAATGCGGTCAGTACCTCATAGCCCATCAGGGGACCGATCACGGGGCCTGCCTTATCCGAGAAGACGCTCCAGTTAGTGCCGAACTGATAGCTCATCACCAGTCCAGACACCACACCCATGCCGAAGGCGACTGCGAAGATTTTCTTCCAGTAATTAAAAAGTGTCAGATAGACAGCCTTGCCGGTATAGAGATGGCTGACGTTAAGCACAGCGAGATAACTTGCCAAACCAATCGAAAACGAGGGAAAGATAAAGTGAAAACTAACCGTGAATGCAAATTGCAAGCGAGCTAAGTTATGAGCGTCGAACCAATCCATCGTCAGGACTCCATTCTTTGTAAGAGCGCAATCGCCAAGATGAGGTTACTCCTGTATTGGGAAACCCTTGTTACTTTTTTTACCGAACAGACAAAATTACTGAAGTGTGTTCAGACTACTTTCTCACCATAAAAAAAATAATTATTTCTCGCCTTTATCCCAGGCTTTCATCAGTGCCATCTTCTCAGCGATCTTAATCTCTAAACCCCTTGGCACCGGCTCATACCACCCGGGCTTCTCCATCCCTTCGGGCAGATAAGTTTCACCTGCGGCATAAGCATTAGGTTCGTCATGCGCATATCTGTACTCGTGTCCATAGCCGAGTTCTTTCATCAGCTTGGTCGGTGCATTGCGCAGATGCACAGGTACTTCGCGACTCTTGTCTTGCTTCACAAACGCACGCGCTTGGTTGTAGGCTTTGTAACCGGCGTTGCTCTTGGCTGCGACCGCAAGGTAAATGACAGCTTGACCCAGAGCCAGCTCACCTTCAGGGCTTCCCAATCGTTCGTAGGTGTTTGCAGCGTCGTTTGCAATTTGCATCGCGCGCGGATCAGCAAGGCCAATATCCTCCCATGCCATACGGATAATTCTGCGCGACAGATACTTGGGGTCAGCGCCGCCATCGAGCATTCTGCATAGCCAATAGAGTGCGCCGTCAGGGTTCGAGCCCCGTACGGACTTATGCAACGCAGAGATCTGATCGTAGAAGTTATCCCCGCCCTTATCAAAGCGTCGAGCATTCAGTGTTAATGCGTGGTTGATAAAGTCAGCATCAATACTCTGTACATTCGCGGCACTTGCCGCCGCCTTGCATTGTTCGAGCAAATTTAAAAACCGGCGTGCATCGCCATCGGCATAACCAATGATGGTGTCGACTGCCAGGTCTTCAAAGTGCAAAGTACCGAGGGATTGCTCCTGCGCCCTGACCAGTAGCAGCTTCAACTCGTCGTCTGTCAACGACTTCAGCACGTAGACTTGTGCGCGGGACAGGAGCGCGGCGTTCACCTCAAAAGATGGGTTCTCTGTTGTGGCGCCGATGAAGGTCACCAATCCCGATTCCACATAAGGTAGCAGTGCATCTTGTTGCGATTTATTGAAGCGATGAATCTCATCGACAAATAACAACGTGCGTTTATTGTTTTGATCCAGCGCGTACTGCGCCTCTTCCATCGCAGCCCGGATTTCTTTGACCCCCGCAAAGACAGCAGAAATCGCAATGAAATGGCAAGCAAAGGCTTGAGCAGTCAAGCGCGCAATCGTGGTTTTTCCTACCCCCGGAGGACCCCACAGAATCATTGAATGTGGCTGGCCGGATTCGAAAGCGAGGCGCAGTGGTTTGCCTTGACCCAGCAAATGACTCTGCCCAATCACCTCGGTCAAGTGCTTAGGCCTGAGCGCCTCAGCTAACGGAGGACTGGGCGTCGACTTGAACAGATCATCAGCCACGCAGCATGCCTATTGCGCTTTAACCACATCGACACCAGCCGGCGTCACAAACTTAAAACTATCGGCTGGCAATTTGGGATTAGCCTGCAGATTAGTCATTTCCACATGCGTCGTCTGACCAAACCCATCCAGCAAAATAAAGCGTACGGGCAAGTTTTGCGCGAAACCGATGTCCACATGAACAAAACCCGCATCGGCTGCTTTGGGAAGTGCCCGCAACCAAGACAGGCCGTCCTGATCAGGCAAAACTTGCAGGCTAAACGACTGATCTATCTTGCCGGATCCGAAGAGAATCGCGGCCGGTGATGTCCCGATCGCTTGACCTACCGGCCTTGTCATCACTTGATTCAAATCAGGATCATATTGAAACAGGGTTGTCCCGTCAGAGACCACGCGCTGCTCGTAGGGCTTCAACACGCGCCAGCTGAAGCGTCCGGGGCGCTCGAACATGAATTCGCCAGTCTGCTTAGGCTTTGTCAAACCCTGTGGCCCAACAGTAAATTGAACAAAGTCACCTCGAGCAGACGAGACACGAGCCACGAAGGTATTCAATTGTGCGGCTGCGTTACCCTCTGCGGGTGTTTGTGCAGCTGTTTGCTTTTTTACTTTTGTCTCGGCGTGCACGTCTTCAGAGAGCTCTGCGCTCACGAAGAGCAAACTAGTCACAGCCGCAGCAACCAGCGCTGAGTGTCGGATCATGATGGAGACTTTACAAACGATCCGGTTCATCGACATGGCTGGTTATTCCTCTTGGGTGGAGTTGGGTGCCAGAATCTCGCGATTACCGTTGGACTGCATTTTAGATACTAGACCCGCATTCTCCATTTGCTCAAGCAAACGCGCGGCACGGTTATAGCCAATACGCAAATGCCTTTGTACGAGAGATATCGAAGCGCGGCGGTTTTTTAGCACCACTTCAACTGCCTGATCGTACATGGGATCAGCCTCAGGATCCGAAAAACCCGTTACGCTACTTAACCCGTCGCCTGTCTCACCCGCAACACCGCCTTCAAGCAGGCCGTCAATGTAGTCGGGCTCACCCTGCTGTTTCAGATACTCGACGACGCGATGGACTTCATCATCGGATACAAAGGCACCATGAACTCGAACGGGCAAGCCCGAGCCAGAGGCCATGTAAAGCATATCTCCTTGGCCTAGAAGAGCCTCTGCACCCATCTGGTCGAGAATCGTCCGTGAATCAATTTTGGAGGAAACTTGAAACGAAATGCGTGAGGGTATATTGGCTTTAATTAAACCAGTGATGACGTCCACGCTGGGACGCTGGGTCGCCAGAATCAAATGAATACCGGCAGCTCGCGCTTTTTGTGCGAGGCGTGCAATCAACTCTTCGATCTTCTTGCCGACCACCATCATCAAATCGGCCAACTCATCGATCACAACGACAATCGTGGGGAGTTCCTTCAGTGGCTCCGGTTGGTCCGGCGTCAGGGAGAATGGATTGGGAATAGGCTCTTCGCGCTTGATTGCATCCCGAATTTTGGTGTTGTAACCAGTTAGATTACGAACGCCCAGTTTACTCATCAGGCGATACCGCTTCTCCATTTCACCCACGCACCAATTCAATGCGTTAGCGGCTTGCCGCATGTCCGTGACTACCGGTGCGAGCAGATGTGGGATCCCCTCGTAGACGCTCATTTCGAGCATTTTCGGATCGATCAGAATCAAACGCGTGTGGTTGGCGTCGGCTTTGTATAGCAAAGACAAAATCATCGCATTGATGCCAACCGACTTACCAGAACCGGTTGTGCCGGCAACCAATAAATGGGGCATTTTTGCAAGGTCAGCTACGACGGCATTGCCAGCGATATCCTTGCCCAGAGCCATGGTCACCACTGAATGATTGCTGTGATAGACCTGTGACCCGAGAATTTCAGACAGCTTGACCATCTGGCGTCTGGGATTGGGGAGCTCGAGTCCCATCAGATTTTTTCCCGGGATCGTCTCAACGACGCGAATACTGACCAGGCTCAAGGCGCGAGCCAGATCCTTGGCGAGGTTAACGACCTGACTGCCTTTTACCCCAGTGGCAGGTTCAATCTCGTAGCGGGTAATGACTGGACCAGCCTGAGCTGCGACGACTTGAACCTGAACCCCAAAATCTGCCAGCTTCTTTTCGATCAGCCGGGAGGTGAACTCAATAGTCTCGGGGGTAACGGTTTCAATGATGGGAGGCGGTGGGTCAAGCAAAGACAGTGCAGGTAAATCGCCAGTAGCAGACGGTTCGCTGAACAAAGTCTGCTGTTTCTCTTTCTGCACACGTTCTGATTTAACAACCGAGAGCACGGCAGGTTCGATCCGGATGGGCTGCTCGTGACCGATGATGTCTTGCTTGGATTCGACCTGCTCGCGTCGTCTGGCTTGCGCGACTTCACCTACTTGTCGGTCAACGTGTGCTGCGCGCCATTGTTGTACCTTGTTAAAGACCCACTCTAAGCACATGCCCACCCGTTCACAGAGCAGTAACCACGAAAAACCGAAAAACAGACTTGCTCCGACGCAGACCAGCGCCAACAAAATGAGAGTGCTGCCGGTGAATCCTACGCCCTGCCACAAGAATCTGGACCAAGCCTGGCCTATCCAGCCGCCAGCACCGCTCATGACATCAGTATGGCCTGGCAGGTGCATACCCCACGAACCGAAGCGATGAGCCTCTATACCCACGGAGCCAGTGAGCAACATGAAAAAGCCAATGCCTTGCTCCCACCTGACTCGTTCAAGGGTTTCGGGCTCACCCTTGGTACGGATCTGATTAGCCAGCCGTCTGTAACCGGCCCTTACGCGATGAAGTAGCAGCACCACGAGCCACCAAGCCGAAAAGCCGAAGACAGAAAACAAAATATCCGCTAGGCAGGCACCCAGATAGCCGCCGCGGTTCTGGACGACGTTCGATGCACTTGAGTGAACCCAGCCGCCATCGCTTGGAGACCAGGTAAACAGCACCAGGCCTAGCCACGAAGCGAGTGCGGCAAAGAAAATCCAACGAGCTTCCCGCAGGATCGAGAACAACCGGCTCTGCATAGCGGAGGGGCCGTTTTTGGTATTTCGGGTCGTTCGCGCGGTGCGCGCAGTGGCAGCAGATATTTTGGGCATGGCGCACATTATAATTTGCTCACTAATATAGGGGTAAATACCTGATGTCGACAAACAAACACGCAAAAGTCCTGATTCTCGGATCGGGTCCTGCAGGCTATACAGCGGCAGTCTACGCCGCTCGTGCCAATCTGAGCCCCGTTCTCGTGACAGGTCTGGCTCAGGGAGGTCAATTAATGACCACAACCGACGTCGATAACTGGCCAGCTGATGCCGAAGGTGTGCAGGGCCCCGATCTCATGCAGCGCTTTTTAGCGCACGCGGAGCGCTTCAATACCGAAATGATTTTTGACCATATCGCCAGCGTCGACTTCTCCACTCGTCCTTTTAAACTGATTGGTGATGGTGGTAACGAATACACTTGCGACGCCCTGATCATTGCGACTGGCGCATCAGCCAAATACCTCGGCATCCCCTCAGAAGAAGCTTTTATGGGCCGTGGCGTCTCGGGTTGTGCAACTTGCGATGGATTTTTCTATAAGAATCAAGACGTTGTGGTCGTAGGCGGTGGCAATACTGCAGTTGAAGAAGCCCTGTATCTGTCTAATATTTGCCGCAGCGTGACGGTCGTTCATCGCCGGGATAAATTTCGCGCAGAACCCATACTGATTGACAAAATGATGGACAAAGTTGCCCATGGAAACATGAAGCTTGCTTTGCATCAGGAGCTTGATGAGGTACTTGGGGACGAGTCTGGCGTGACGGGCGTTCGACTCAAGAGCACCGGTACTGGCGACAAAACTGACTTAGCTGTGACAGGTGCATTTATTGCCATTGGTCATCAACCGAACACCTCGATTTTTGAGGGAAAGTTAGCGATGAACAATGGCTATATCGTTACAAAAAGCGGGTTATCAGGTTTATCGACAATGACGTCGGTACCGGGCGTATTCGCCGCAGGTGATGTGCAGGATCACGTCTACCGTCAGGCCATCACCAGCGCAGGTACAGGCTGCATGGCCGCCCTTGACGCACAGCGCTGGCTGGAGAATGCCGAGCAATAAAAAAAGCCTGACCGATCTCAAGACCCTTTACAAAGAGATCCAGGCTGAAAAATCTCGTCTGGCAGCCTCGGCTGCAGCAGGTGCTCGTGCTGCCAAGCCTGCCGAGCCCGCCGAGCAGGCAAAAGACAACAAGCTCTTTGCCCAGGTCACTCGCACAGTGGTTCCGCTTAAGGCTGCGTCACGAATTTTGCACTCTCCATCCCAGCTGGATAAACCGGAAACTACTCACAAGAGAAGGCAACAAGCTTTAGGGGCTGACCAGTCAGACTCAGGGCAAACTAGCCCACTACGACTCTCAGACGGGCCAGGCTTTGCCACCGATCCTGACGTATCCAAACTGACGGATACTAGCTTTGCTGCCAGCGGCATCGGTCCGGACACCATTCGCAAGCTGAAACAAGCTTACTGGCCAATCGGCGCCCAGCTCGATCTGCACGGTCTCACTGCTGATCAGGCCCGGGACAGACTGGTCGATTTCATCGAAACCAGTCGCCAATTCGGCACCCGCTGTGTCAAGGTCATCCATGGCAAGGGCTATGGATCAAAACAGGGTCAGCCTGTACTCAAACAACTTGTCCCGCATTGGTTGACGCAAATAACGTCGGTGCAGGCGTTTTCGACACCGCCGAACGCTCACGGCGGTCAAGGCGTCTTGTTCGTGTTGATTAAACCGCTCTGAACAAACGCACTTAGCCAAGGCCAGGCAATTAATTCGCAAATACGGAAGGCGAAAGCAACAACGGCTGACACATTGTGCCAGCCGTTGCGCTGTTATTTTTATATTTTTTTTATTACCTGTTTTGGTGCCGTTATCCTCGACCTTTCCAAACAAGCCTTGTCACCTCTCCCGCATGTGACAAATAATGCACCAACTCACCCCATCTAGCATCAGGGAATGCCCTTATTTAGGGCGGATTTTTAAAGATAGTTATTTTTGATTACAAAAGTCAGCCATCGGTTTTTATTAATACAAGAGAATTTTTTTCATGTTGATCATTACATATTGGCGATCATGACGTCACCAAAACCTGAACATGACACCTGAGTCGCACCCGGTAGCAAGCGCGCAAAATCGTAGGTGACATGCTTGGACAAAATCGACTTCTCCATACTACTGACAATCAAATCTGCGGCCTCAAACCAGCCCATGTGGCGCAACATCATCTCTGCCGAAAGGACCTCTGATCCTGGATTGACGTAATCCTTGCCGGCGTATTTGGGCGCCGTACCCGAGGTCGCTTCGAACATCGCAACCGTATCGGACATATTTGCACCTGGAGCAATGCCGACGCCACCAACTTGAGCCGCTAGCGCATCCGACAAATAATCTCCATTCAAATTTAATGTCGCAATGACGTCATACTCAGCTGGACGCAATAAAATTTGCTGCAGAAAGGCATCGGTAATCACATCCTTGATAATGATTTCCTTGCCAGTTTTTGGATTAATGATGCAGCACGAAGGGCCCCCATCGATCAACTCTGCACCGAACTCCTCTCGTGCCAGCTCGTATCCCCAGTCACGAAAAGCACCTTCAGTGAATTTCATGATGTTGCCCTTATGCACCAACGTGCAAGACGAGCGATTGTGATCAATGGCGTATTGAATAGCTTTGCGCACCAACCGTTTACTGCCCTCGCTTGAGACAGGCTTGATACCTATCCCTGATGTATCCGGGAAGCGGATTGAGTCGACGCCGAGGCTTTTCTGCAAAAAATCAATCAGGGATTTAGCTTGCTCGGACTCTGCCGCGAACTCTACACCTGCATAGATATCTTCAGAATTTTCCCGAAAAATCACCATATCGGTCTTCTCTGGATTGCGAAGTGGAGAAGGAACTCCCTTGAAATAACGCACAGGCCTCAGACAGACATATAAATCCAGCTGCTGCCTCAGGCTGACGTTCAATGACCGGATGCCGCCTCCGACGGGTGTACTCAACGGTCCTTTGATCGACACCACATAATCTTTAACGGCTGTGATCGTCTCTGCGGGTAGTCGTTGATCCGCACCATAGAGCCCGGCAGCTTTCTCACCAGCGAATACTTCCATCCAGTGAATACGGCGGGCTCCGCCATAGGCCTTCTGGACGGCGGCATCCACCACTTTGAGCATGACGGGGGTTATATCGGCGCCAACACCGTCGCCCTGAATAAAAGGGATAATAGGATCATTGGGCACATCCAGAGAAAAATCCGATCTGACCGCAATTTTGCTGCCCGTGGTCGGCACGACGATGTGTTGGTATGACATGGTTGCTCCTGTTGTCATTGTTTTTCTGCCATTCTATTTGTTATATCGCGCATCTCAAACTGAAGGCGAGTTCCTGCACCAATATGTTTAATCCATCCAGAGAAGAAGTCCGTGAGTTTTTTGTACAAGCCTGGCGAAAGCATCGGCAAAACGATATCCTGACCCCGCTTGAGTCGCAGGCGTTGGGCTGGATGGTGCAACACCCCGAGTACCACAACGATCTCGAAAGTGACGAAGCACTGACTCGTGACTACACAGTAGAGGCCGGTCGAACAAACCCTTTCTTGCACCTGTCAATGCACTTAGCGATCACTGAGCAAGTGTCGATCGACCAACCCCGGGGAATCAAAGCCGCCTATGACGCCTTGGCTGCCAGGGTAGACAGGCATTTCGCCGCTCACGAAATCATGGAATGCCTCGGGCAGGTAGTATGGGAGTCACAACGATCAGGCACTCCGCTCAACAGCGACAGTTACCTTGAGTTGATTCAGAGGCGCGCAGGCCTCTGAGATCGTAACGCACTTGCTTGCGGCAACTTGCTGTTTGCCGCCAACTGGTGACTTACTTATGAACGCTGAGTGGACCTGGCAATGATGCTAGCCAAGCCGTCACGTTGCTGATGTCCTGCGAGGACAACTGCACGGCAAAAGCACCCATAACCGCATTTTTACGGCCATTAGCTGTACTGGGAGCCTCGTGGGCACCACGCTGGTATGCTTTTAAAGCATGTGCCAGATAATCGGCATGCTGACCAGCCAGAACTGGATACTCAGGCAGAATTGGCGATTTTGCATCGGCGCCATGACAGGACGCGCAATTGATTTTTTCCCAGGTGGCTTTACCAGCGGCCAGGTCAGCCGCATTGGCAAACGTCGAGGCAACCAACAGGGTCGTGCCAGCGAGAGCGAGCGAAAGAAGTTTCATGGTGCCCCCGATTATTTGAGACTGGAGTAATAGGCTGCCAGATCAGCAATATCCTGATCCGAGAGGCTTGTGGCGACAGAATCCATCGTAGGATGGGTTCGCGCACCTGAGGCGTACGATTTGAGCGCTGCCTGGATGTACTTGTCGCTTTGACCAGCGATCATTGGAACTGAATACACCTCTGGGAAGCTGGCTTTGTAACCAGGGATACCGTGGCAACCGATGCACATCGATATTTTTGCCTTAGCAGCATCCGCGTTACCAGCAGGTGCATCAGCAGCGAAAGCAGAGGCTGACAGAGCAGCACTTGTCCCTACTACAAGCAGGGATACTAAGCGAGTCGTGAGACCGCGAAACGTCAATGTCGACAACATGATGAAATGACTCTTGGCTTGGCAAAAAAAGTCCCGAGCGATAACGCTCGGCCGCAAAAACCTCTTGATTGTACGATAATTGACTGAATTAGACTAAAAAAACGACGGGAGCTTGACGATTAATGACTAACGCAGCAAACACAAACAATCTGGCCGAACGCTTTGACGGCACTGACCGCTACGTGGCAACAGATGATTTAAAACTGGCGGTCAACGCCGCTCTAACCTTGCAACGCCCCCTTTTGATCAAGGGCGAGCCTGGCACCGGCAAAACAATGCTGGCTGAAGAGGTAGCGCGCGGCTTGAATCGCCCCTTGCTGCAATGGCACATCAAATCAACAACCAAAGCCCACCAGGGTCTGTACGAGTACGACGCCGTGTCCCGGTTGCGTGACTCCCAACTGGGCGACGAAAAAGTCAGAGATATTCAGAACTACATCTTGAAAGGTGTGCTCTGGCAAGCGTTTGAATCGACTGAACCCGTGGTCTTACTGATTGATGAGATCGACAAGGCGGATATAGAATTTCCCAACGATCTGCTCAGGGAACTCGATCAGATGGAGTTCCACGTATACGAGACGCGTCAAACGATCAAAGCTCATAATCGCCCTTTAGTCATCATCACCTCAAACAACGAAAAAGACCTGCCCGATGCATTTTTGCGTCGTTGCTTTTTCCATTACATCCGTTTCCCTGATCGTGACACACTGCGCAGCATTGTTGACGTTCACTACCCTAATGTGCATGCCGATGTATTGCGGGCAGCACTTGACACATTCTTTCAGCTACGCGATGCCCCTGGTCTGAAGAAAAAACCATCTACATCGGAGTTTCTTGATTGGCTGCGACTGTTGATCTCTGAGGATGTCACGGCAGAGCAGATTGATGCGCATGCCGCAACCTCGATCCCCATGCTTGCTGGTGCCTTGCTCAAGAACGAACAAGATTTGCAATTACTTGAGCGCCTCGCGTCTGTGACGCGCAATTCAGTCCGTCGCCCAAATCAGTAATCAGCTAATTGCAACGAATAGCATTTCGCAAAAAAGGAGACTCATGAGCATGAGCAAACTGTCTGGATTCAACATTACTCCTAGCCCGACTACGCTGACCAGTCGGGGGATCCGTTTAGAACCGCTGACGCTCGGACACGAGGCTGGCCTCAAGCTAGCCGCCGCTGATGGCAACCTATGGGATATTCGTGTCACCTCTGTACCAGAGCCTGAAAACACCGCGGCCTACATTAAAACGGCAGTGCAAGGCCTGGAAGAAGGTCACCGGGTGCCCTTCGCGGTCATTGACGAAGCTACTGGCAAGGTCATGGGCACTACCAGTTATCACGATATCATCCATCCCGTAGGGCGTCTGGAAATCGGTTTCACCTGGTATGCGAGAAGTCATCATCGCACCCACGTGAATACGACTTGCAAGCTCATGTTGATGGAGCACGCGTTCGATACGCTCGGCGCGTCTGTCGTGGGCTGGCGCACTGACAACTACAACTTCGCCTCGCAGCGCGCGATCGAGAGACTAGGCGCCAAACTTGACGGTGTGATCCGGCATCACGCATTGCGTCGGGATGGTACCGTTCGCGACACCTACATGTATAGCGTGACTGCCGGAGAATGGCCCGAGATTCGCGCTCACCTGCTCTATCAGTTCAAGCGCCATGCTAGTTGATTTTTTCTATCACTTGCGCACACAGAAGCTGAAAGTTTCTGTCAAAGAATATTTGACATTACTTGAAGCTCTGACCCATCCGTTGATGTCCCCAACGCTCGAAGATTTTTATTTTTTAGCGCGGACCACACTAGTCAAGGATGAGACGCTCTTCGATCGCTTCGACAAAGCGTTTGCTCTTTATTACCGTGGTATTGAGGCAAAACTGCCGGGCAAAAAAATACCGCTTGACTGGCTCGTCAAAGAGATAGAAAAAAAACTGACCCCTGAGCAAAAGGCTGAGCTTGAGAAGCACGGCTGGGACAAACTCATGGATATGTTCAAAGAGCGGCTGGACGAGCAAAAAGGTCGTCACGAAGGCGGCAGCAGATGGATAGGCACTGGAGGCACTTCTCCCTTTGGCAACGGCGGCTACCATCCCGAAGGAGTGCGTGTTGGCGGCAAGTCAGCTGGTAACCGGACGGCAGTCAAAGTATGGGACGAGCGTCAGTTTCGCGACTACGACGATACCCTTGAGCTAGGCACTCGCAATTTCAAAGTAGCCTTGCGCCGACTGAGAAAATTTGCCCGCCAAGGCAGTGAAGTTGAACTCGATCTCGATGACACCATTACCAGCACGGCTCGCAACGCTGGCTTTCTTGATATCAAGATGGTCCCGGAGCGTCATAACAACGTCAAAGTGCTGATGTTATTGGACGTAGGTGGTAGCATGGACGATCATATTGGTCGTGTTGAAGAGCTGTTTTCTGCGGCCAGTAGCGAGTTTCGTCATCTCGAAGTCTATTATTTTCACAACTGCCCCTACGAGCACCTTTGGAAATCCAATAGGCGCCGCCAGATGGAGCGTTTCGAGACCTGGGATGTTATCCGCAAATTCAATGCAGACTGGCGCTTAATCTTTGTCGGGGATGCGACTATGAGCCCTTACGAAATTTTGCAACCAGGCGGTTCAGTCGAACACTACAACAAAGAATCCGGAGCCGACTGGTTACAACGAATCGTCTCCACTTGGCCAAAATCAGTTTGGCTTAATCCAGAGCCGCAAGCATCCTGGCAGTACCGGCAATCGATTTCGCTCATTCGTAACATGGTTCAGGACAAGATGTTCCCGGTAACTGTGTCGGGTATCGAACAAGCCATGCGACTGTTATCGAAATAGGCTCAAAAAAAGTCAGTCAATATAGTGAACCAAATGCGGCAGGCACGCTCAAAGAACGTGTCTGCACGAACCAACACACCTAGGAAGATCCCCATGCGTTTATTCACTGGCGTTCATCGTGACGTCCTTACTGGTATTGTCACTCGCGCGATTGTTACCGCCTCGTTATCGGTTGTCACCTTGCATACAGCAACCAGCTTTGCAGGCACTTTACCGGCGGGAGTCACCGAAATCACGACGGTTGAAGGCATCACGGAATATCGCCTCGACAGCAATAGTCTGCGCATCTTGCTGGCTCCCGATGACTCAAAGCCATCGACGACCGTCAATATGACCTATCTGGTTGGTTCTCGCCACGAAAACTACGGCGAAACAGGCATGGCGCATCTGTTAGAACACATGCTGTTTAAAGGGACACCTACCCACCCCAATTCACTGGCCGAATTCTCGAAAAGGGGCTTGCAAGCTAATGGTTCAACCTCCTCTGATCGCACCAACTATTTCGCAAGCTTTGCAGCCAACCCCGATACCTTGGCTTGGTATCTAGGCTGGCAAGCCGACGCCATGATTAATGCCAAAGTCGCCCGCGAAGATCTCGACACCGAGATGACTGTCGTTCGCAACGAAATGGAAAATGGCGAAAACAACGCCTTTCAAACGCTATGGCAAAAAATGCTTGGCGTCGCCTACCAATGGCACAACTATGGCAAAACAACCATAGGCGCACGCTCGGATGTAGAGCAGGTCGATATCTCACGTCTGCAAGCTTTTTATCGGCAATACTATCAACCCGATAACGCGGTGCTGATCGTATCGGGCAAGTTCGATCCTCAAACGACCATTGATGAGATCGCCAAAACCTTTAATCCCATCCCCAGGCCAACACGCAAACTACCAGCCGAATACACCGTCGAACCTGTACAAGACGGCGAACGCAGCGTGACCTTACGCCGCACTGGCGGATCGCCTTTGGTCGCCGCGATGTATCACGTGCCACCAGCGAGCACCAAGGACTTCGCCGCGCTGGATCTGGCAAGCATGATCATCGGCGACACGCCATCCGGTCGTCTTTACAAAGCAATGGTGCCAAGCAAGCAGGCCACCGGCGTGTTTGCGATGACCATGGATCAATACGCCCCAGGCATTGCGATGTTTGGTGCAACATTGCAGCCTGGCATGGATACGAAAAAGTCCCTGCAGACGTTAACTCAAACCGTGGAAGCCGTTGCCAAACAACCTTTTACCCAAGTCGAGCTGGATCGTGCCCGCAGTCAGTGGTTGACTCAATGGAACCAAACTTTCAGCGATCCACAAAAGATTGGCGTTGGCTTATCCGAGGCAATTGCAATCGGGGACTGGCGTTTGATGTTTGTTGAGCGAGACAATGTTCGCTCGGCAAAACTGGCTGACGTGCAGCGCGTCGCTACGGACTATCTAGTTACTTCTAATCGTACCGAAGGCACTTACATACCCACAGTCAAACCGGTCCGGGCACCTCAGCTTGCCATTCCAGATCTGAGCGTCGACCTCAAGGATTACAAAGGCGATGCTAATGTCAAGCAAGCAGAAGCCTTTGATCCGGATCCTGCCAATATCGATGCCAGAACTGAACGCAAGACCTTGAAGCTTGCCAACGGTAATGTGAAGCTCGCGCTACTGCCCAAACAAACCCGGGGCGAGCGTGTCAAGGCCAACATTGCGATCAAGTTCGGATCGGTCGATTCGCTCAAAGGCCAAAGGCTGGCGTCACTTGCTAGCGCAGATCTGTTAACTCGTGGCACCGACAAAATGACCCGTCAACAGATAAGCGACAAGATTGACGCTTTGCAAGCTGAGGTCTCTGTGTCAGGTGGTGGCAACACTGTGACGATTGCCATGTCAACCACTCGGCCCAACATTGATGCGCTGACTGCTCTCATGCTGGATGTCGTGCGAAACGCCAATTTCGCTCAAGATCAAATAGAAGAATATCAACGCTCAACCATCACGGGACTTAAGAGTGCGATGACAGAGCCGACCTCTATTGCAGGCCGAATGCTAGCTCGGCACGATAATCCCTATAGCAAAGATGATATTCGCTACACACCCTCGTTCGAAGAGTCGCTCGCTTCGATTGAGGGCTTGAAGCGTGACGCGCTGGTCAGCTTTCATAAGAAGTTTTATGGCACAGGCGATATCGCTATCGCGGCAGTGGGCGACTTCGACCCGAAAACATTTGAGGCAACGATCACACAGAGTTTGACTGGATGGAAGAAGGCAGCCCCGTATACACGGATCCCGAGCCCCTATCATCAAGTGCCAGCCGAGCAAATGGAGGCAATCACACCTGATAAAGCCAATGCGTTTTACCTCGCCAAGATGCCACTGGCTCTGCAGGATACCAACGAAGATTATCCTGCTCTCTCGCTCGTTAACTTTATGTTGGGTACGTCTGAGACGTCACGACTCTGGCTGCGCGTGCGTGAGAAAGAAGGCCTCTCATACAACGTACGCTCATCCTTGACGGCCTCGGCTTTCGAGCCTCACGGCACCTGGACGATCTACGCCATTTTCGCGCCTCAAAATCGAACCAAAGTTGAAACAGCCATTCAAGAGGAGTTGACTCGCCTGGTCAAGGATGGCTTCACCGATGATGAAGTGAAGGATGGTGTGAAAGCCCTATTGAACTACAAGAAACTCGCTCGCGCCCAGGACGCAACCGTCGCTGCCGCCTGGCTCGAATACCTCGACACCAATCGGACGTTCAAGCGCTCGGCAGAGCTGGATCAGCAAGTTGCGGCGCTGACCACAGCACAAGTCAATGCGGCGGTACGCAAGTACCTGAAGCCAGACGCATTCAGCAGCGTGGCAGCGGGAGATTTTAAGAAGTAAACGGATGTGGCACGGTCTTAACCGACTGCAGCCACTCAGGAAATGTTCAAGATTGCATAGCCAGCCTCTGGGGCTGGCTATGCATTTCTCAAGAAAAGAAGGCCTTGACCCGATCAGTCCAGGATTTACTCTCGGGTGAATGACGTGCGCCCTGCTCGTTCAAGGAAGTCTCAAACTTACGAAGCAACTCTTTCTGATCATCGGTTAATTTAACCGGCGTTTCGACCACGATATGGCAATGCAGATCACCGGGATAAGCCGAGCGCACGCCCTTGATACCCTTGGCTCGCAGACGGAATCTCTTACCTGACTGAGTGCCCTCAGGGATGGTCATGTCTACCTTCCCGTTGAGAGTGGGCACTTGAGTGGTGCCACCCAAAGCTGCCAAGGTAAAGGGGATCGTGACCTGGCAAATCAAATCATCATTTTCGCGCTGAAAAATCTTGTGTTCTTTAAGATGAATCTCAACAAAGAGATCGCCTGGAGGACCACCGTTAATACCGGGTTCACCATTGCCCGACACGCGGATTTGCATGCCATCATCAATACCAGCAGGGATTTTGACCTGCAGGGTTTTGTTCTTGCGCGTGCGACCAACACCATCGCAACTGACGCAAGGATCCGAGATTTCCTTACCGGAGCCGTGACACTTGGGACAAGTCTGCTGAACACTGAAAAAGCCCTGTTGCATTCGTACGGCGCCAGCCCCGCCGCACGTACGGCAAGAAATCGGCGATGTACCGGGTTTAGCGCCGCTACCTTTACAAACCTCGCAGTTTTCCCAACTCGGTACACGAACGTCCGTTTCAAAGCCGGAGGCAGCCTGCTCAAGCGTGATGTCCATTGAGAACCTCAAGTCGCTTCCGCGATAAACCTGCGGCCCGCCGCCACGGCGAGCACCGCCACCACCGAATATCTCACCAAAGATATCGCCAAACGCGTCACCAAAACCAGCTGCCCCGGCACCGCCGGCACCCATACCTGCGGCATTCGGGTCGACGCCGGCATGTCCGTAGCGGTCATAAGCGGCCCGCTTACTGTCGTCAGACAGCATCTCGTAGGCCTCTTTGGCTTCCTTGAACTTTGACTCAGCGTCTTTGCTGTCAGGGTTCCGATCAGGGTGATATTTCATGGCCATCTTGCGATAGGCCTTTTTGATCTCTTCCTCGCTAGCATTTTTACCGATGCCGAGAACTTCGTAGTAGTCGCGCTTTGCCATGATTTAAGGTTCTTGCAAACAAGATTCAAAAAACTTCCGCCCGGAAGCCCTTTTCAGAGCCCCGGGCGGTGAAGGTTACAACTCGCCGATCACTTGCCGTCGCGCTTGACTTCTTTGAAGTCAGCGTCAACGACATTGTCATCGGCTGGCTTGGCGCCACCGTGCTCGTCCCCGCCTGCAGCGCCTGTCGCACCCGCGGCACCAGCAGCTTGATTGGCTTGCATGTCAGCGTACATTTTTTCGCCTAGCTTCTGCGATGCCGTGGATAGAGCCTCGACTTTGGAATCGATTGCTTCTTTATCGGCATTGTTTTTCAAGACTTCTTCGACAGCTGCGATAGCTGATTCGATAGCGGTCTTCTCATCATCCGATAGCTTCTCACCGTATTCAGTCAAAGACTTTCTGGTCGAGTGCACCAAGCCATCGGCCGCATTGCGAGCCTGAGCCAGTTCAGCCATCCGGTGATCTTCAGCCGCATTGGCTTCGGCGTCTTTAACCATCCGTTGAATTTCTTCTTCGGTCAGACCAGAGTTAGCCTTAATCGTAATCTTGTTCTCTTTACCCGTACCTTTGTCTTTGGCAGAGACATGAACAATACCGTTGGCATCAATATCAAAGGTGACTTCAATTTGTGGCACACCACGTGGCGCTGGTGGGATACCTTCAAGGTTGAATTCGCCCAATGTCTTGTTACCTGCAGCGATCTCGCGCTCACCCTGGAAAACTTTAATCGTGACAGCTGGCTGGTTATCATCAGCGGTCGAAAATGATTGCGAATAACGAGTTGGGATGGTCGTATTCTTTGCGATCATCTTGGTCATCACACCGCCCAGAGTCTCAATACCGAGAGACAGAGGTGTCACATCCAGCAACAGCACGTCTTTACGATCACCAGACAGAACCGAACCCTGAATCGCGGCACCAGCGGCAACCGCTTCGTCAGGATTCACATCTTTGCGTGGCTCGCGGCCAAAGAACTCTTTCACCTTTTCTTGAACTTTAGGCATGCGAGTCATACCACCGACCAGGATAACGTCATCAATGTCGGTGATTTTCACGCCAGAGTCCTTGACCGCGGTGCGACAAGGCGCCATGGTGCGCTCGATCAGTTCTTCGACTAAAGCCTCAAGCTTGGCCCGAGTCATTTTTACGCTCAAGTGCTTGGGACCGCTGGCGTCAGCGGTGATGTAGGGCAAGTTGATTTCTGTTTGTTGACTAGACGAGAGCTCAATTTTTGCTTTCTCGGCAGCCTCTTTCAGACGCTGCAAAGCAAGCACATCTTTTGACAAGTCAACGCCCTGATCTTTCTTGAACTCTGCAATGATGTAGTCGATGATACGTTGGTCGAAGTCTTCGCCACCCAAGAATGTATCACCATTGGTTGACAGCACTTCGAATTGTTTCTCGCCATCAACGTCAGCGATTTCAATGATCGAAATATCGAACGTACCACCGCCCAAGTCATAAACAGCGATCTTGCGATCACCTTTTTCAGACTTGTCCATCCCGAATGCCAAAGCTGCCGCTGTTGGCTCATTGATAATCCGTTTGACATCGAGACCTGCAATACGACCAGCATCTTTCGTTGCCTGGCGCTGACTGTCGTTAAAGTAAGCTGGCACCGTAATCACGGCTTCAGTCACGTCTTCACCAAGAAAATCTTCAGCGGTCTTTTTCATTTTGCGCAGAATATCTGCCGAAACCTGCGACGGGGCAAGTTTCTTGTGCTGAGCTTCAACCCACGCATCGCCATTATCAGCTTTGACGATTTTGTATGGCATCAAATCGATGTCTTTTTGAACAGCATCTTCGCTAAACTTGCGGCCGATAAGGCGTTTAACCGCGTAAAGCGTGTTCGCTGGATTGGTGACTGCTTGACGCTTGGCAGGCGCGCCTACCAATGACTCGCCGTCTTCGAGGTAGGCAACAATTGAGGGCGTGGTACGAGCGCCTTCTGCGTTTTCAATAATGCGGACCTGACCGCCATCCATAACTGCCACACAGCTGTTGGTTGTGCCGAGGTCAATACCGATAATCTTGCTCATGGTGTCTTACCTTGTTCAGAAATCAGAAATAAATAAAATGTCGATGTTTGGTAATTGGGGGGATTTTTGGTTATTTCAAGACCGAAAGCGTTGCTATATGCTTAAAAACTAACAAAATCCCACCTAAGTTGTTAACGATTGATGAGTGAATCAGTTTGTTGCGGCAGGGCCACCTGAAACCGTCACCAAGGCGGGGCGTAAAACGCGATCCGCAATCAAATATCCTTTTTGTAGCGTCGACACAACCGTATTGGCAGGCTGGTTTGCCGGAATCGTTGCGATAGCCTGATGCTGGTGGGGATCGAACTTCTCGCCCGCGCTCGGTGCGATACCTTTAAGATGATTGCGCTCAAAAGCAGAAACGAGTTGCTTGAGTGTTGCTTCAATCCCTGTTTTCATGTCCTCAGCAGATTGGTCTGTCTGCGCAAGCGCAGCCTCAAGGCTGTCCATCACGGGCACCAAACCCTCGGCGAACGACTCAATCCCGAATTTCCGGGCTTTGGATACTTCGTCTTGCGACCGACGGCGGACGTTTTCCATTTCGGCGTGGGCTCGCAACACCTGATCTTTGTTCAGGGCGACTTGAGCCAGTGCCGCATCCAGTTCAGCCTGAAGAGCAACGAGGGGGTCGACTGCGGCCTCACCTTGTTCCGAAGTTTGATCCGCTGACTGGTCAGCTGATTGAGTGCTGGAATTGGCTTCAGGCGAAGCTTTAGTGGGATCCTGCTGCGAGGTCATTGAACTGCTCCGAAAAGAACCATAGACAATGGGTTACATGGGGGCAACCCTTGGCCTTTCAAGAGCAATTTTTGTCAGAGTGATTAAAATTTATACTAAGTTTTATTTTGCCTGAACTGGCCAGCCTTGCAAATGAGTCTCGATCAGATTCGTAAAAGACTCGATCCAGGCAGCACTGTCGTTCAGCGCAGGGATATAGCGAAATTGCTTACCGCCAGCGTGCATGAAAGTCTCGCGAACCTCGACCTGGATTTCCTCGAGCGTCTCAAGACAATCTGCCAAAAACCCGGGACAAACCACATCGATCTCTGTCACGCCTTCCTCGGCCAGGCGTTTCAAAGTTGGCTCAGTGTAGGGTTCCAGCCATTTGGTTGGTCCGAACCGACTTTGGAAGGTAACCATGTACTGATCATCAGACAGGCCCAGATAATTAGCCAAGGCGCTTGCCGTTTCATAACTATCGCGGCAATAAGGATCGCCCATATCTACGCATTGTTTAGGCAAACCGTGAAAGCTCATCACGAGCTTTTGCGGACGCCCTTCTGCCTCCCAGAAGCGGGCAATCTGATTACCCAGGGCCGAGATAAATCCAGGATCGGTGTGAAAGCGCTTGATAAATCGCAGCGCAGGCTGATCACGCATCTGTCCCACCACGCGCGCTACCTCGTCCACCACCGTTGCGGTCGTGCTTGAGGCGTACTGCGGATACATGGGAACAATCAAGATATGGTCACAGCCTTGACTATCGAGTCGCTTGATCGCATCGCCCAGCGATGGGTTGCCATAGCGCATACCCACTTCGACCTGCACATCCATGCCACGGGCAAAAAACAGCTGTTTGACGAGCTGCGCTTGACGCTGCGTGTAGACCATCAGTGGTGAGCCCTCAGTCATCCAGACACTCGCATAGCGAGGCACAAGCTTGCGCGGACGAGCCAACAGGATAGGGCCGTTAAGGATCGGCCACCACAGCAACTTTGGGATTTCAATCACCCGGGAGTCGGACAAGAACTGTTTCAGGTACCGTTTGATCGCAGGTGCGGTCGGCGCATCAGGCGTGCCAAGATTACTCAGGACAACGCCCACTCTTCCTTGTTGAAAAGCCTCAGGCCAGGGGATAAAACGTTCGGCCTGCTTGGCTTTGGCCCAAAATCGGCCGAAAGATCTTTGCTTTGGGTTTTCTGACACAGTAAAGCCTTAAAAACGGATTCGAAGGATTCTAGAAGCGAAACATCCCGCCATCAGAGCACGACTAGACGTCAAAACCTCTAACGATCAACATGGTAGTGGCTCAGCGCACTGGATAATAATCTAGCCGTAATATCCACGATGGGAATCACTCGCTCGTAGGCCATCCGTGTTGGGCCAATCACACCCAGGGTGCCGACGATACGGCCGTCCACGTCGTACGGGGCGGTGATAACAGTCAGATCCTCTGTTGGCACCAGTTGCGAATCGCCCCCAATGTAGATCTGAACGCCGTCGGCGCGGCTCGATACGTCTAAGAGCTGAAGCAAATCGGTTTTGCGTTCAAACATCGAAAACGTCTTGCGCAAACGATCCATGTCAGAAGCTAGTTCATTGACGTCCATGAGTTTGCGTTCACCGGAAATCACGACAGTTTCACCTTCGTCTGCAGCTTGAGCGCCCGCTTCAACTGCGGCCTGCATCAAACGAGACATATCCTCTTGCAACTTAGCCAGATCGCTTGCCAGGGTTTGCCGAACTTCGCTAAAGGATTTGCCTGCAAAATTATGGTTAAAGAAATTGGCTGCTTCTATCAGCACCATGTCGGAATAATCACGAGGGGTCAAAAGCACCCGATTTTGAACATCTCCATCGGGTGTGACGATAATCAACAAAATCCGCTTCTCTGATAATCGAATGAATTCAATCTGCCGAAAGACATGCGAACGTCTCGGTGCCAGCACAACGCCGGCAAACTGCGTCAAATTCGAGAGCAACTCAGCCGCGGCATTCACTGCCCGCGTGGGGTCAGAGGCTGGGGCGAGATCGCGAACATGTTTGCCGACGTTAAGCTCGAAAGGCTGAGCCGAGAGCATGGTATCGACAAACAATCGATAGCCACGCGGCGTCGGGATTCTTCCGGCAGACGTGTGCGGGCTGTGTATCAGCCCGAGTTCTTCCAGGTCGGCCATGACATTTCGTATCGTGGCGGGTGACAGATCGAACACTTTTGAGAGTGTGCGCGACCCAACCGGTTGCCCGTCATCGATATAACGTTCGATCAGTGCTTTAAGTAGTGCGCGAGAGCGATCATCCATAGTGTGGTTATTCTACCTCTGCGCCCCTATAATCCATCAAGAATTATTGAGACGGGTGTTTGATGCATTTTCCTATTGTCGCGTTAATCGGCCGTTACCAGGATGCTGGGTTGCACGGTCAGCTGCGAGCGATTGCCGCTCAGCTAGTTGCTGCCAAGCGGGAAGTCCTGATCGAAGCGGCTACTGCACAACACACTGGCGTCAGCGAATATCGGGCTGCCACGTTCGACGAGATCGGCGGGCAAGCCAGCCTCGCCATTGTCATGGGGGGCGATGGCACCATGCTTGGGGCAGCAAGGCATTTGGCGCCCTTTGGGGTGCCCGTGGTGGGCATCAATCACGGCCGACTTGGCTTTATCACCGATGTTCCCATGCAGGACGCCGAGCAAGTGCTGCACGAATTGCTAGAAGGCAACTACGAGACCGAACAACGGATGTTGCTTGAAGGCAGCGTTTGGCGGGGCGACAAAAAACTATTTTCAGCCACGGCGCTCAACGATGTGGTTCTCAGTCGTGCGGGGCGCGGCGGCATGATCGAGGTTCGCGTAGCAGTCGATGACACCTACATGTATACCCAGCGCGCTGATGGTCTGATCGTTGCTACACCGACTGGCTCTACCGCCTATTCGCTCTCTTCTGCCGGGCCGATTGTTCATCCGGAGGTCAACGCTATCCTGCTTGTGCCAGTCGCGCCACAAACCCTGTCGAATCGGCCAATTTTGATCCCTGACCAAGGTAATCTCAGCATCACCCTGACATCGATGAGCCGGGTTGAAGCCGGTGCGAGCGTTCACTTTGACATGCAGACCTGGTCTGATCTGTTGCCGGGCGACGTTATTCAAGTCAGGCGGGCACCACACAACATCCGTTTTCTGCATCCGGCCGGCTATAGTTTTTTTTCCACGCTGCGTCGTAAACTCGACTGGAACCGTATGCCTAGCGGCAATCAAGACAGAGATTAAACCGAATGCTCCGAGCCCTTCACATCCGTGATTTCGTCATTGTCGATCGTGCTGACATCGAATTTGACGACGGATTTACAGTGTTCACCGGCGAAACAGGTGCTGGCAAATCTATTCTGGTTGACGCGCTCGCGTTAGCTCTGGGTGAACGGGCAGACCTCAGCGTGCTGCGCGAAGGGGCGACAAAAGCTGAAATCAGTGCGGTCTTCACGCCGACTGATGACATACAACGATGGCTTGAAGAGCACGATCTGCAGACTGAAGATGAATTGGTTCTTCGACGGGTTGTTGATGCTCAGGGGCGCAGTCGGGGATACATCAACGGATCGCCAGTCAACCTGGCACAACTTAAAGAAGTCGGCGAAAAGCTGATAGATATTCACGGACAACACGCTCACCAAAGCCTGTTGCGAAACGATAGTCAGCGAGACCTGCTTGACGCGCACGGCTCTCATCAGCTGCTAAAGCAAAATACCCTGCAAGCCTGGAAATCCTGGCGTGTCGTCCAAAAAAAATTAGAGGCGGCATCACAAGACGCCAGCTCATTAGCGGCTGCCCAGGAAAAACTCGACTGGCAGATTGGCGAACTGCAATCTCTGCGACTGGTGGCGGGCGAGTGGGACGATATTTCTGCAGAACACACCCGTCTGGCGCATGCACAAGCATTAATAGACGGGGCTTCTAATACGCTAGCGATGCTGGATGAGGCAGAATCATCGGCCCAGCATGTTTTAGCCGTGGCAGTCAAAACAATAGGGACCCTGGTCAAGCATGACGTGACGCTGCAAGCTGTTCACGATGCACTTGTCTCTGCCAGCACTGACGTTAATCAGGCGATTTCAGACTTAAATGTCTACCTCTCGGGGGTTGAGCTCGACCCGGCACGGCTGTCGGTCGTTGAAGCTCGAATGAGCAGCCTGTTCGATGCTGCCCGTAAACTTAAAACAGACCCTGAGCATCTTTTTACGCTCTTGCAGAGCTTGTTGGCAGAGCGGGATGCGCTGATGGCATCCACCAACGTTGAGGCACTCGAACAAGAAGCGTCCGAGCTCAATCGAGTCTATGAAACAGCCGCCAGAGCTTTATCCGCTGCTCGAAGAGAATCCGCGACGCTCTTGAGTCAAGAGGTGACGGCAGCCATGCAAACCCTTGCCATGCAAGGCGGCAGCTTCCAGATCGCCGTGACCGATACCAATCCCTCGGGACATGGCCAGGATCAAATCGAATTCCTCGTCGCTGGTCATGCAGGCACAACACCACGTGCTCTTGCAAAAGTGGCCTCCGGTGGAGAACTTGCACGCATTTCGCTCGCTCTATCGGTGATCGCCAGTCGGGCTGCGCGAGTCCCCACTTTGATATTCGATGAGGTAGATTCGGGGATAGGCGGAGCCGTTGCTGAAGTAGTGGGTCGTCTGCTTGCCGAGCTCGGCAACCGACATCAAGTTTTATGCGTGACGCACCTACCCCAGGTTGCGGCGCGCGGTCAGCATCAGTTTCAAGTGAGCAAGCGGCAAATCGATCAAACGACTGTCTCCACGATTGAACGCCTGCAACCATCCACGCGCATCGAAGAGATTGCCCGCATGCTCGGGGGGGTAAAAATCACAGAAACGACACGAGAACACGCCAAAGAATTGCTGGCGGGTTAGGCCGAACCTTGTTTTGAGCAACTGGTGCATACACCATACAAAACCATAGCGTGACTTTCGAGCGTGAAACCGTTTTGGCTGGCAACCTGGTGCTGTCGCTTTTCAATTTCGTCGTCAGAGAACTCAACCACCGTGCCACAGTGGGTGCAGATCAGATGATCATGGTGATCACCATCATTAAGTTCAAAAATTGCTTTGCCACCATCAAATTGGCTTCGAAGCAGAATACCGGCATGCTCAAACTGGGTCAGGACCCTATACACCGTGGCCAAGCCGATATCAACGCTATCAGAGACCAGGAAACGGTATACGTCCTCCGCGCTTAGGTGCCGGGAATCCGATTTACGGAAGATATCGAGTATTTTCAACCGGGGGAAAGTTGCCTTTAGCCCGAGATCTTTCAGTCCGCTTTCATTTTTATCTAGTTGCACGAATTCCCTTTAGATGACGACCGTCATGACAATAGACTCTGTAAAGCTTTATCATACCGTCTTTGAATGTTTTCCCAACAGGGGCCGTGCAGTGTCAATTTATTCAAAATTCGCTTCTTTCGCCCGCGTGGGCGCACTCTGCTGCGGTCTAACAATCGTATTAGCTGGGTGCACTTCAACCAAGTTCGGGTTCCCCTACAAGGTAGGGGTGCAACAAGGCAACTGGATTACTAAAGATCAGGTCGCCCTCATTAAGCCAGGGATGACCAAAGAACAGGTCAAATTTGCCCTTGGAACGCCTGTCTTGACGGACGTTTTCCATGCTAACCGGTGGGACTATCCCTACTTCTACCGAACGGGTAACGGCAATATTGAAGAGCGAAAATTCACGGTTTTCTTTGTCGATGGCAAACTTGATAAATGGGTCGGCGACGAGCTGCCTGAGCTTCAGCCGTATCAGATTGCCAAAGATGACTTGGTCACCGGGCAACGAGAAGCCAAGCAAATCAAACTCGACGAAGACCAGGCCAAAACAGACAGTTTAGAGACTTCAAAAACACTTGCACCTGGCATCCAGATCGACGGAGTGTTGACTGATAATCAAGCTGAACCAGCATCGTCTACCGATACCGGCATGACGGGCACTCAGCCAATGCGCTAAACCGCGCTTGATAAAAGGTTGATGATGACTCGAATAGCTATAGCAGGTGCAAGTGGGAGAATGGGCCGCACGCTCATTGAAGCCATCGCGCAATCAGACGACCTGCGACTGACAGTTGCACTTGACCATGCTAGTAGCCCTGCAATTGGGCAAGACGCTACTGCATTTCTGGGTCGCAACAGCGGTGTCATCATTACCAGTTCGCTCGATGCGCTGGCGCAGGCAGACTGTCTGATTGATTTCACCCGCCCAGAGGGCACGCTTGAACACTTGCAAGCTTGTCAGGCGAATCACGTAAACATCGTCATTGGCACAACCGGTTTTGATGATGCGGGCAAAGCTGCGATCAATCAAGCGTCACAATCTATTGGAGTTGTTTTTGCCCCTAACATGAGCGTCGGCGTGAACGCCACTTTCAAACTATTGGATATCGCCGCTCGCATCCTCAATGCAGGCTATGACGTTGAGGTATTTGAAGCACATCACAAGCATAAAGTAGACGCACCATCGGGCACGGCCATCAAAATGGGCGAAGTCGTTGCCAACGCTTGGGGAAAGAATCTTGATGAGGTGGCAACCTGGTCACGCGAAGGGCATACCGGGCCTCGGGAGACTGGGACGATCGGTTTTTCAGTCGTCCGTGGTGGCGATATCGTTGGCGACCATACGGTCTATTTTTGTGGTGCTGGCGAGCGCATCGAAATCACCCATCGCTCCAGTAGCCGGGCAGGCTATGCCGAAGGCAGCCTTCGTGCCGCGCGTTATTTAGCCGACAAGAAAACTGGCCTCTACGACATGTCTACCGTCTTGGGCCTATAAAATAACGATGGGTTCTATCTCTAGCTGCACACCGTAACGGTGCTGTACGCTAGCAATCACTTCGGCGGCCAAGTCAAGAATATCCCCAGCTGTGGCGTTGCCCTCGTTAATGAGCACCAGAGCCTGTCTCTCGTGTACACCAGCAGGACCTCGGCGTTTTCCTTTCCAGCCGGCTTGATCAATCAGCCAGGCTGCGGCTAATTTAACTTGACCTTCGCTTTGCGGATAAGCAACGATAGCCGGGAAATCTCGCCGAAGCGCTTCAAAGCGCTCTGCAGAAACGACTGGGTTCTTGAAAAAACTACCTGCATTACCGAGTACTTTTGGGTCTGGTAGCTTGGCTTGTCTGATCTGACATACCGCCTCAAAGACAGAAAAAGCAGTTACGGCCTCAGGCGACGGTGTAGCTAACAAGGCGTGCTTGGCCAGATCAGGATAGAGAGTGGTTGCTATCCATGGTTTGGGCAATCTAAAGCGAACTGAGACAATCACCCAAGTGCCCAAAGCTGACCGCTTAAAAAGACTGTCCCGGTAAGCAAAACCGCAAGCTTGACCGGTCAAGGTAACGAAACGCCCCTCACCGATATGCCAAGCGCATACCGATTCAATTCGCGTGTCGAGCTCTACTCCATAAGCGCCAATATTTTGAACAGGAGCAGCACCCACAGTTCCCGGAATCAAAGCAAGATTTTCAAGTCCAGGCCAACCTTGATTCAGGCAATGAAGGACAAACTCATGCCAATTTTCGCCGGCTCCTGCCTCGACGATCCAGGCATCTTCGTGGTCCGCTATCAACCGGATACCTTTCAATGCAACCCGTAAAACGGGTTGCTCAAGTTGCGCCGGTAAGACTACGTTACTGGCCCCGCCAAGCACGAGCCATCGTTCACCTTGTTGGGCAATTTGTGAGACGGCCGGCAATTGATTCAGATCAACAAGCTCGGCCACCCTGCTCGCCTGACATGTCAGGCCCAGCGTATTGAGGCCTTGCAAGTTCACTGGCCTAAACTCGAGCGTCGTTTTATGAGAGCTTGGGTCTTGAATTGACATCAGTTGGAAATATTTGCTATGATTCTGGTCTTCGCTGATATTACTTGAAGTTCAGGCAGTACTCGCGAACAAGCAGTCATCATGCGGGAGTAGCTCAGTTGGTAGAGCGCAACCTTGCCAAGGTTGAGGTCGAGAGTTCGAGACTCTTCTCCCGCTCCAAATCCAGGGGGAAGCACCATGCTTCCCCCTTTCAGTTTGTGCTGGCGCAATGGCAGAGTGGTTATGCAGCGGATTGCAAATCCGTGAAGCTCGGTTCGATTCCGGGTTGCGCCTCCAGCCCCCCTTACATATCAGGCTAGAACGGGTTAGACATGGATCAATCGGTACTTGACTCAATCGCTCGTTGGCCCAATGTTCCCGCAGTTGCGGGCTGGCTATCTCTAAGCAGTAGGGGCGAATGGCGCTTGCATCCGAATGGCGATGCCCAACAAGGCGGTCCAGGGGTCGGTGTCAGCAATACTCAAATCCTCAGTTTTTTTGGTCGCAACTATTCAAACGAAGAGGACGGTCGATATTTTTTTCAGAATGGTCCTCAACGTGTATATGTCAGACTGGACGCTGCTCCCTACGTCGTGCGTCTCATGCCAGAAAACGGCCTCTTGCTCACGCACAATAGCCTAAGCGTCCAACAGATCAAACGCTGGCTGATTGATGATCTCGGGCATGTTTATGCCGACACTGATCTTGGGCCTGGCCGAATTGACGATCGTGACCTATTTTTACTTGCAGACCTGCTAGTTGATGATCTAGGTCTGAATCTGCTGGACCGGGTGGAAGCAGGCCCACAGGATAGTCCGCTTGGCGTAAGTCTCGGAGCCTGTGCAAACGGTCAGCACTTCCCGGCGCTGGTGGCATTTGCCCCCTTGATCTGGGTGTCACATCAAAAAATTGCGGATGAAATGAAATTTATTGCAAATCCCGCCGTGCCGGTAAAATAATGCAATGAATAACGATCCCAACTTCTTTTTTCCAGCGCCGCGACTACAAAATTTTTGCGGTCAATGTGGGCATGCGATTACTCGTCGTGTTCCTCCGGGAGATAACCGGGAACGTGATCTCTGTGAAAAATGCGGCGCGATTCATTACCAGAATCCGAGAGTCGTCGTCGGCACAATGCCCATACTCGGTAACCAGGTGTTGCTTTGCTTGCGCGCGATTGAACCGCGAGCCAACACATGGACCTTACCCGCCGGTTTTATGGAACTCGGTGAGAACTTGAGTCAAGGTGCTGAGCGCGAAACCCAGGAAGAAGCTGGCGCAGACATTGAGCTCGGGCATCTCTACACGACGATCGATATCCCTCAAGCAGACCAGATTCATATCTATTTTCTGGCAACAGCGCGTAGTGCTCGACTCGACCCAGGGCCTGAGACTATCGAAGCCCGTTGGTTCAATCTAGAAGACATCCCCTGGGATAACCTGTCGTTCCGATCGGTCTCGACAACGCTCAAGCACTATTTACGTGACCGTGAGACTGGTAAATTCGGTCCTCACCACTACGCACTGACTGCTAATCGAGGCTAGTTCAGCCGAGTATCCGGATGAGCTCAATCGAACTACCCTGGCTAGTGCCAGGAGCATCGTTCCCGGATCCGACCCGCGCACTGCGCGAACCTGCTGGTCTATTAGCTGCTGGCGGAGATCTCACCATACCCACCCTGCGTCGCGCCTACTCACGAGGGATCTTTCCTTGGTTCAATCAAGGGGAACCGATCCTCTGGTGGTCACCCGAGCCAAGGATGGTGCTCAAGTGTGCTGACTTACACATTTCGCACAGTTTAAATAAACGCTTGAAGCAAATCGCCAACAAGCAAATTGCGGCAGATTTTGAGGTCGTCGTGACAGTCGACACACGGTTTGAACAAGTCATGCATCAATGCGCCAGTACCCCGCGCGACGGACAACCGGGTACGTGGATTACCAAACAGATGCAGCAAGCCTACTGTGCCTGGCATCAGATTGGAGAGGCGCACAGTATTGAGACCTGTATCAATGGTGAGCTGGTCGGCGGGCTCTACGGAATCAGCCTGGGCTCAATGTTCTTCGGTGAGTCGATGTTCTCGCACAGAACAGACGCCTCGAAAATCGCCTTGGTCCACTTGGTCCGATTTTTGAAGCAACAGGGTGTCACGCTGATCGATTGCCAGATGCAGACTCGTCATCTTGCAACGCTCGGTGCCAAGCCAATCACTCGGCAGGAATTTTTAGCCCATCTCGACCTGACTGTTGAGCAACCTGGCACGCAATGGCGATCCGGCTGGATCGATCGTCTCGGACAACTACAATCTTTGTCATTGCTGGGCTAATCTCTAGCCGTGTACTATCGATCTTGAAACGATTTTTGGGCGAGGCCCAAACCATGAGCAGACTCCAAGAGCTTCCCTTCTCCGCATTACAGTTTTATGCGACCGCATCCTACGATTGCAGCTATCTGCCGAACCAGCAGGCACGCTCTCAGGTTGCGGCGCCTGGGCATCTCATCAATACGGATACCTATTCACAGCTGGTCAATGAAGGGTTCAGGCGCAGCGGTTTGTTCACCTATCGCCCCCACTGCGATGACTGTAAGCAATGCGTACCAGTTCGCCTGGATGTCGAGCGTTTCAAGCCAAATCGAACACAAAAGCGTGTCGCGAAAAGACATCAAGATCTGCGCCCGCTAGTCGCCGAACTTTCCTGGTCACCAGAACATTTTGACCTCTACACTCGATATCAGGCTAGCCGACATCCGGGTGGTGGCATGGACGAAGACGGCCGAACACAGTACAGCCAATTTTTACTGGCTAGTCGAGTCAATACGAGGCTTGTCGAATTCAGACAAGAGGACGGAAAATTACTGATGGTATCCATCATCGACGTGCTCGAGCATGGGTTGTCCTCGGTCTATACTTTTTACGAGCCTGATTACCCGGGCAGCCTGGGTACCTACGGCATTTTGTGGCAACTGCAACAGTGCCGATCACTCGGATTACCGTGGCTGTATCTTGGCTACTGGATTCAGAACAGCCAAAAAATGGCCTATAAAGCCTCCTTTCAACCAGCTCAATACCGCTTCAATGGCCAGTGGCAAGATACGTTGCCAACCGCCATTGAGATCTGATTTTTTAGCGAACCCAATCATGTCTATCCTTTTTCAAGCCTACCCCCTCGCTCGAGCAGCCTTATTTGCGCTGGATGCCGAAACTGCTCATGAGACCACCCTGGACGCCTTGCAAAAAGCTTACGATTGCTCGCTCACCAGAGGCTTAATACACGATCAAACTTTGGCACCGCTCAAGCTAATGGGCTTGTCACTGAGAAATCCGGTTGGTTTGGCTGCTGGATTAGATAAAAACGGCGCCCATATTGATGCAATGGGAAATCTCGGCTTCGGTTTTATCGAAGTTGGCACGGTAACGCCGCGAGCACAATCAGGCAATCCCAAACCCCGGATGTTCAGACTGACAAAGGCCAACGCCTTGATTAATCGTCTTGGGTTCAACAACCAAGGCCTTGAGACGTTTTTAACGAACGTGAAAAGTAGCCAGTGGCGAGACAATGGCGGGATATTGGGACTGAACATTGGCAAAAATGCCGATACCCCAATAGAGCAAGCCGCCTCGGATTATTTGCTCGGCTTGACTGCGGTTTACCCCCATGCCGACTATGTAACGGTGAATATTTCGTCGCCCAACACGAAAAACCTGCGAGCCCTGCAGTCGGGAAATGAATTAACGTCCCTGCTCACTGCACTCTCTGAAAGCCGGAAGGCGTTAGCAGATCAATACGGCAAGCGTGTGCCGATGGTTGTCAAAATCGCGCCAGACCTCAGTGACGACGAGATAGATGTCGTGTCTGACTTACTGCCTAGATTTGGGATTGACGGTGTGATTGCAACCAACACGACACTGGATCGCAGTGCCGTCCAAGGCATGCAGCATGCTGAGCAGGCTGGTGGACTGTCTGGCGCACCGCTGCATCAAAAATCACTGCACGTCATTCGTCGGCTCAAGCAAAAGCTTGGGGCTCAAACCGCCATCATCGGGGTTGGCGGGATCATGAGTGGGCAGGATGCTCTCGAAAAGATGCAAGCAGGAGCTCAGGCTGTGCAGCTCTACACGGGTTTGATTTATCGAGGTCCCAGCTTGGTGGGTGAGTGCGTCAGAACCATTGCGAGCAACTAGCCGAGCATAAAAAAACCCACTCGCAACTGGTGCGAGTGGGTTTTTAGTACGCTTTTAAACCAAATTAAGCGGCAGTGCGACGACCACGAGCTGTAGTTGTCTTGACAGCTTCAGCAGCCTGGTTAGCAACTTTGAATGAAGCTGATGCAGCCTCAGACAAATTCTTTTCAGCAACAGCGCCAGCTTGCTTGGCAGCTTTGGTCATTGCTTCAAAAGCGCCAGTTGCTTGAGCCAAAGACGATTTGATGATGGCGACAGCGCCTTCAGCACCAGTTGGTGCGTGCTTGGACAGCTGCTCGACGGCCTCGTGGATGTTCTTCTGACCAGTTGCAATGTGAGCTTCGCCCAATTTGCTCAGATCTGCCTGAACACCAGTCACGATGTCATAAATGTGCTTGCTGTAAGCCATTGCTTTTTCAGCTGCAGGCTGAGCCAACGCTGAAGTCAGGGCAACTGCTTCTTGAGGATCTTTAATTGCGATCGCTTCAGCGGATTTCTCTGAAACTTCGTCCATTGACGCTTTCATGACTTTCAGGTTCAAGTCGACAAGTTTCTCGAAACCGCTAAACAGGGTTGTTTGGGCCGAAATCATTGCTTCGAGGGCTGATTTCTGGCTGTCTAAAAACTGCTGAGGGATCTGGGACATGTGTGGCTCCGGTAAAAAGTTTAGGGTTAAGTCAATATCCAATGCATCGAACACAGTACACACGACTTCAAACACCTTTGTTGCACTGCACAATTCGATTATAGGTCTATTTATTTAGAATTCAAGTGTTTTTTGTTGCGTTGCAACAAAAAATTCGCAATTGTTGTTGTTTTGCCGGTTTGGATTAGAATCGAGTGGGCCTGCTGCCCTCGCTGGCATAAATATTTTTTAGGCTTTGATTCTCATGCATGCTGTCGGCCAAAACTGTCTGTCATTTAGTTTTTATGCCCGCGCGCTCGGATTCATACTGGTCGTCTTGGCGGGCAATACCTTTGCGGCCGAAGCTTCTGACCAATACCCTACTCGGCCGGTCAAAATCATCGTCGGCTTCGCGCCGGGGGGTGGTTCTGATTTTATTGCGCGAATTGTTGCAAAAAAGCTCACTGATAAGCTGGGTCAAACCGTCTATATCGAAAACAAACCAGGGGCTGGGGGCAATCTGGGTGCTGAAATCGCGTTAAAAGCGCCTAATGATGGCTACACCCTTTTTCTGGCTGCAGCCAGTTACACGGTCAATGCAAACCTGTATAAATTGCCGTTCGATCCAATCAAAGACATCACGCCGATTGCAGTCCTGGCGGCTGGTCCTTTCATTGTTTCAGTAAATCCGGGGACAGGTTTCAAGACCCTGCCTGCGCTTGTCGACTTTGCAAAAAAGAACCCGGGAAAACTAAGCTATGCCTCGGCAGGCAGCGGCAGTATCACTCATGTCGGTACTGAATACTTCCTCAGCGTTGCCGATCTTGACGTTTTGCACGTGCCTTACAAAGGGACCTCACCCGCACTCACCGATACTGTCGGCGGGCAGGTTCAGTTGATTTTCGGTACGGTTGCCTCCACACTCCCGCATGTAAGTTCTGGCAAGCTAACCGCATTAGCCGTCACGACCGCCACCCGCCTTGCTGCGCTGCCCAACGTGCCAACGGTTGCAGAGTCGGGTTATCCCGGGTTTGATGTGCTTGTCTGGCACGGTCTGATCGGCCCCAAAGGCATCCCGGCACCAATCGTCAACAAAATTAATCAGGCAATTCGAGAGTCACTTGGCGATGAGCAGACCGCTGCACAGTTCGCCTCTGACGGATTAACAGCCAGGCCAGACACACCCGAACAGTTCGCTACGCTGATTTCAGACGAGGTCAAACGCTGGGGCAAACTCATTAAAGACAGAAACATTACTCTGCGCTAGCAAAGTCTAGCTGTCGCTGTCAGGCTCATACCCCAGGGATTGAGAAATCCCCGTCGCGGTAGCAACCAGATGCGGTATCCACTCATTCTGCAGTCGATCAGCGGGAGCCGAGATAGATAAACCGGCTACCAAACGGCCAGTGTCGTCATGAATACCGGCAGCGATACAGCGCACCCCCATTTCAAGCTCTTCGTTATCTCGGGCGAAGCCCAAGCGCTTAACCGAAGCAAGGTCTTGTTCGAGCTTTTGTACATCTGTCAGGCTATTAATCGTGCTACCGGTTAAACCAGTGCGCAAGACATAGGCGCGTAGCGCCCGGGCGTCGAGTGAGCATAAAAATAATTTCCCTGTTGAGGTCAGATGCAACGGTGCTCTGCCACCGATGGCTCTCACAACCTGCATGCCAGACCGCTCGCTCCAGGCGCGATCTACGTAAACGATCTCATCGCCTTGTCGAACAGATAAATTGACAGTTTGTCCTGTGAGTTCGTGCAAGGACCGCATCGCATCAATGGCCGATGCGCGGACGTCCAACCGCCCTTTCACGAGCGAGCCCAACTCAAGCAATCGCATACCAAGCTGATAAGTGCCGTTGTCGACGCGCTCAACGTAACGGCCGATCACCAGATCACTCAATATTCTGTGTGCCGTTGACGGGTGCAATCCCGTTATCACTGCAAGATCTTTGAGACTGACAGGGTCAGATTTGTGAGCCAGCACATCGAGCAAGCGAGTTGCTCTGTCCAACACTTGGATCGTCATCCCCGCTTCTTCACGGTTGACGGATCCGTCATATTGGCTATTTAGTGATTCAGCAGGCATCAATGTAAAACTCAGTTAGCCGGATTCTGACTCAAAATCGTTTCGATCCGCGCACCTAATTTTGTCGCCTCGCTTCGCAAAAATTCTAGCGCGGTAGCAACAAGCTCAGGGGGTCCCTTAACGCCAAGTTCAATGTGAGGTTGTCCACCCGCTTCGCCTACAGTGGGCAAACTAAACGCTTTCACGCCGGGCCATTTTTTTTCAAGAGCCTCCATCGCGGGTGTAATCCGGGACTCAGGAATGGCGTAAGCAATAAACGATTGCTCTGAGTGCTGGATAGCGTAATGCAAGTGAGAATATCGATTATCCAGGGTAGCCTCGAGCATGGGCCAAGCCATCACCGGAAAACCCGGCACGAACGTGTGGTTGCGTATATAAAATCCCGGAATCCGGTTGTATGGATTGGCGACGGTCTCGCAACCCTCAGGGAAGAATCCCATCTGCAAGCGTTGCTGATTCTCAGGAGTGCTCATATCAGCACTACCTTGTCCTTTAGCCGCCATTTCAGCGCAACGCAAGGTGATTTGCTCTTTCGCATCCGGGTGCAGCACAAGCGGCAAATCCAGTGCTGCTGCAGCTGCCTGGCGAGTGTGATCATCCGGGGTAGCGCCGATACCGCCGCAACTGAGCACGATATCATCGGACGCAAAGCTCAATCGCAACGCCGCGGTCAGTACATCCCTGTCATCAGATAGGATCTGCACCCAAGCGAGTTGCAAACCGCGGGCACCGAGCAGCTCTATCACCTTGGATAGATGCTTATCTTGCCGCCGACCAGACAGAATCTCGTCACCAACGATGATTAGTCCCAGACGAGGTTTTTTAGCTACTTCAGACATGGCGGATTCCAGTGGCAAAATTACAATCGGTAAACAGAGATATGATAGTCAAACAATTAGCTTCGCGCCCGATATGACTTTGTACGTTCCTGGCTCACCCGAGCTCGCACAGCGATTAAGCGATCCCAACCATTTGCTGGTCGCGTGTTTTTGTGCGGCCTGGTGCGACACCTGCAAGCAATACCAGCCCAAACTTGAACAGTTATCTGCTCAGCACCCGGACATGAGCTTTGTCTGGATCGACATAGAGGACCACCCTGAATTAGTTGGTGACGAAGATGTTGAGAATTTCCCGACAATTCTGATCAATCAGAGCGCTCAAAACCGTTTTGCCGGCACGATCTTGCCTCATATTGAGCATCTTGATCGCCTGGTGCACGCGGTAATCAACAGTGAAGCCGAACTGGACACTGATTTACCTGCAGTGCGAGAACTACTAATCGGCATGGCAACGAATACCTGATTGCAGCCAGGGCGCAGAGAAAAGTGGGACGGGCTGCTCTTGCCCCATCCAATCAAGTGTCAGGCTTTTTTAAGACCGCCCAACAATAAACCGACAGGTCGTTTGGGTAGCGGCAAGCCAGGTCTGGCCGAAGCACTGGCCGACACGTTCGGCCTATCCACTGATGAAGCAGCTGGCACGTAGGGCTTCAAAAAGAACTCGTCTATCGGGGCTTGTTTAGCCGTATAGCGACTGGGTCTTTCGAGGCGACTGCCTCTGTCGTGCCTGTGATCGTCATCGCCAGTCCGGACTTTTTGCGCTTTGATTGCACCCGGTATCTGCAAGGTAGCGCGAGTAATCGTCGCTTTGATCAGTTTTTCAATATCGATCAAGAACTTCTCTTCGCCTGGCGCATAAAAGGCGATCGCCTCGCCTTTGGCACCAGCTCGACCGGTCCGACCAATGCGATGAACGTAATCCTCAGCGCTGTGGGGCAAGTCATAGTTGATCACACAAGGAACGCCCGCCACATCCAGACCCCGGGCTGCGACATCTGTCGCCACAAGCACTTCGAGCTCACCCGCTTTGAAAGCCTCAAGCGCTTTCATCCGGTCTGCTTGCGTTTTATCGCCGTGAATCGACTCTGCCCGGACGCCATCCAGCTCAAGCTGACGTGCCAGACGACTGGTGCCGATTTTTGTATTGGAAAAAACAATCACCTGCTTGAGCCCGCGGGACTTGACCAGATGGACAACAGCAGCACGTTTTTCGTCGGCCGGGATCGCATAGGCAATCTGGGTGACTGTGTCGGCTGTCGCATTGCGCTTGGCTACTTCAATTTCGACGGGTGCATTGAGATACGTACGGCCCAGCTTACGAATTTCGTTACTGAACGTGGCCGAGAACAACAAGGTTTGTCGTGGCTGGGGCAACAAGCGAATAATGCGCTCAAGATCTGGCATGAAGCCCATATCGAGCATGCGATCCGCCTCATCCAGGACCAGGATACCGACTTGCCCTAAATTGACATTTTTTTGTTCTACGTGATCAAGCAGGCGACCCGGTGTTGCAATCAACACCTCGCAGCCGTTGCGCAGTGCTTCTTTTTGCGGACCAATATCCACGCCACCAAATACGACTGCAGCGCGTAAAGGTGATTGGGCGCCATAACGCTTGACGCTCTCAAAAACTTGATCCGCTAACTCTCGTGTGGGCGTAAGAATCAAGGCACGAACGGGATGCCTCGCAGGTGAAGCGCTGGTGTTCGCCAAAGGCATCAAGCGATGCAGAATAGGCAGAGTAAACGCCGCCGTCTTGCCCGTACCTGTCTGGGCGGCACCCATGACATCCTGCCCAGCCATGATGTGCGGCAAAGCTTGTGCCTGAATCGGAGTGGGCGTTGTATAGCCAGTGTTGATAACTGCCTGGAGCAGGGATGGATGCAGACCGATTTCGGCGAAGGTGGTAGCGATCGGTGCCGTAGATTCTGGAGTTTGGATGTTTGAAGTCATTGAATTATTTAAGAAATCTTGCATTAGTGTAACCCACTAACCCATCCAGGTTCGTAGTAACCATAATGCGACCGTACCACCCACAATCACAATAACGGCGCTTCGCGTGAGCCTGAAAAGTCCAATCGCGATCAAGGCAGCCACTAATTTGAAGTCGAGCACGGGTCCTGTCCCTGCGGTCCAAGGCAGGATTTCGGGGACAATAATGGCAACAAGTCCGGCCGCAGGGGCGTATTTCAGGGCTAAACGAACGCGATCTGGCAGAGGGATATGGTGCCCAAAAATCCAGTAACTAGCCCGAGTCGCGACGACCGACACCATCAATAGGCAAATGGCCACGTAGACGTACCAAGGGTCTCCAGAACTCATATTTTTTTCACCTGTGCCTGGCCGGCTTGTTCTGCCCACATCCCGCCGGCAATCCCCGCAAGCACAGCCAGCAAGAGGCCGAGTTTCAACGGCAGAGGTTGAGCTACCCAGGCAACTACCCCCGCAATAGCGACCGATACCATCATTGGTTTCGATTTAACGATGGGTAATACAATTGCTAACAGAGCCAGAATGGCAGAAAACTCGAGCGACCAAGAGCTTGGCACAATCGATCCAAGGGCGATCCCGATCAATGACGCGACCTGCCACAAAATCCAGCACACTGAGGCCGATGCAAAGTAGAACCAGCGTTGCTCTGTGGTCCCGCGCTCAGGTTGGTCGGCGAATCTGGGCATAAACGCAACAAAGCAGATGTCGACAGTCAGATAGCCCAGCAGCAAACGCTTCGGCCAAGACATATTTTGAAAAAACGGATGTAGTGCAGCACCAAAAATCAGAAACCTCAGATTGACGATGCAGCCGATGGCAAAAATAAGCCAGAGCGGCGCGCCAGCAGCTATGAGCGGCAATGAGGTCAACTGGGCAGAGCCGGCGTAAACCAGCACGCTCATGGCAAGGGCGGCATGCTCCGTTAACCCGGACTTGACCATGGCAACGCCGGTCACGATACCCCAGACCGAAAGCGCCACAAAACCGGTTTGGCTAGCGCGTAATCCACTCAGAAAAGCCGCTTTACGCACAGCTTGATGATTATCTACTGACAAATCCACTATTACCGTCAAGTCATTGTTTGAATTGTCATCATTGTAGACTCGGCCCTTGTTACAATCAGGCTAATCCTTTTTTGTCACTTTCCAAGCTGAGATACAACATGGCACAGTCAGGCTCCGCAGGGTCGACCACCTTGGACCCAATCATGGTGGGATCCGAAGACCTCCCCCTTCACTGTCCGACCAATAGCACCCCGGTCTGGGACATGCATCCACGGGTCTTTCTCGATATCGTAGACACCGGATCCGCCCAGTGCCCTTATTGTGGCGCCAAGTACCAACTCAAGCCGGGTGTTTCTGCCGGGCACGGTCATTAAGGCAACTCATGCCAGTCATTTTCGCGACCGCGGAAGAAGCAGAGCTTGCGTTTTATGACGCCCTTGAAAAAGCTGATTTAGTTCGTCTGATGCAGGTTTGGGCTGACGATGAAGAAATTGTTTGTGTACATCCTGGCGGTCTGCGGGTAGTGGGTCACCACGCCGTCCAAGAGTCGTTTCAGGAAATTCTCGCCAGCGGCGGTCTTCACATACGGCCAGCGCGCACAATGGTCGTTCACAGCATGATGAGTGCAGTTCATTCGTTAATTGAACAAGTGACCGTCAACGGACCACAAGATACGGAAGTCGCAAATTGTTACGCGACCAATGTTTTTCACAAAGGGCCGACGGGATGGCGCCTCGTGATCCATCACGCTTCCGCAGCGCCTGCGCAAGCTGGCGCATTCGACTTGCACGACGTACCCGGTCTTCTCCATTAATCAAAACTGCGTGACCGAGCGATGGCAGCAAGCATAGACACCTCACCGTGTACCGTGCCGAGATGGCTGCCCGGCGGTCATAGTCAAACGCTCTATGGAGCTTTATTCACGCCCTACAAGCGCGTGACCTTTAACCGGGAGCGCATTGATACCCCGGATGGTGATTTTATTGATTTCGATTGGGCAAGGCCTGAGCCAACCGATCAATCCGCGCCGCGCCGCACACAAGCCATGCTGTTGCTGCACGGACTCGAAGGCAGTAGCCAGAGCCGCTATGCGCAATCAATAACCCAATATTTCTCAGCACGGGGATGGGCGGTCGTGGTTGCTCACTTTCGTGGTTGCTCAGGAACGCCCAATAGGCTCGCTCGGGCCTACCACTCTGGCGACACGCAGGAAGTCGACTTTATCGTTAGAACCCTCAAAGCAAAGCTACCGGAGGCAGACTGGCACGCGGTCGGCATATCACTGGGTGGCAATGCGCTTCTCAAGTATTTGGGTGAGTGCACTCAACAAGCAGGTTGGTTCAAAGCCGCGTGTGCGATCTCGGTGCCCGTGGATTTAGTTGCTTCGGGCAATTACTTGTCAGATCAGTTTTTTAATCGCGAGGTCTACACTCGCTTTTTTCTGCACGCACTAAAACCCAAAGTACTCGCCAAAGCGAAGCGATTTCCAGGCACGATTGATGCCGAGCGAGTGGCAAAAGCAAAAACGCTCAGGGATTTTGATGATGCATACACTGCCCCGATGCACGGGTTCATTAATGCCGTTGACTACTGGACCAAAGCATCCAGCAAGCCCTGGCTTACCAGCATCGATGTCCCAACTTTATTAATCAATGCCCGCAACGATCCTTTCTGGCCCGAATCCTGCTTGCCCTCATCAGGCGAGGCCTCAGACAAAATGACACTGCACTATCCTGCAGAGGGTGGTCACGCAGGCTTTGTCACTGGCAGGTTCCCAGGTGATCTAGGTTGGTTACCAGCCCGTATTAATCGTTTTTTTGAAACAACGGTAAACGAGCACATTTCCAAGCGGATGTAGAATCAGCTGATGTTATCCGGACTGATTCAAATCCTTTTTTTTCAAGGCCTCGGCGAGTTCTGCTCCAGGCTGATGCTACCTACCTTGCCCGGCCCGGTCATCGGACTGGTTCTCCTGTTGTGCTGGTTGCTTATTAAAAAAGAAGTCGGCCCTGACCTGGCGATGGTTAGCTACTCACTGAGCAAATACCTTGGTTTACTGTTTGTACCAGCCGCAGTAGGCGTGGTCTTGTTTTTACCTCAGTTAAAAGAAAATGCGATTGCAATTATTTGTGCACTGGCCGGTAGCGTCATCTTGACCATTGGCACAAGCGCTTTGTTTTTAAAGTTGAACATACTGTCCTCGAAACAAGATGACCAAAACAAATCTGATCACTGAGATTTGGGTCTATTTATCGGGCAGCCCCTTACTGGCGCTGTTCATCACACTCACGGCCTATCAAATCGGGCTCGTTGCGCACCAGAAATCCAACAAAAATCCACTCGTTAATCCCGTTGCGATTGCTGTTGTGCTGGTGGCAACTTTTATTCAGCTGATTGACATGCCTTATGAGAAATATTTTCAAGGCGCCCAGTTTGTCCATTTCCTGCTTGGCTCTGCCACTGTGTCTCTGGCAATCCCTATATACAAGGGTATCGATAGTCTGAAAGGTCGATCCTTAACGCTTTTATCTGCTTTACTGCTTGGCGGCTGCGTATCGATCGGAAGCGCAGTTGGTATCTCCACCTTGCTTGGTGCTGATAAAGGCGTTACTGGGGCCTTCTATTCAAAGTCTGTCACTGCGCCGATTGCGATGGGTATTGCAGAAAGGATCGGCACATCCCCCACCTTGACTGCGATTTTTGCTATCTGCACAGGCATCCTGGGTTCGATCGCTGCGCCTTATGTTTTTAAAATCCTGAAAATAGAGGCTTCATGGCAGAAAGGATTTTCAATGGGTGTCGGCGCACATGGGATCGGCGCGTCGACGGCCTTCAGCATCAACCTTGAAGCGGGAACCTACGCCAGTCTGGCCATGGGGCTTCACGGTATCGTCGGTTCAGTCGCGATCCCTTTAATCTATCAATTATTCAATTAAGACAAGCTAGCCTGACTTAAAACGTTCGAGCATTTTGCGCTCCAGGCTCATCTGCTCTCTGATTGTTTGCACCTTGGCATCCAGCTGAGACTGCTCGTAGAAGTCGTTAGATAGCTTGCGCGCCTCTTGCAACTGGTTCATGGCAGCGACCAGAGCGCCAGTCAGACGATAGTAGGTGGCAATATTCTCTCTGGACTCAATGCGCAAGCCCATTCGCTCTTGCGCCTGCCCAAGGGATTGATACAAGCTTGGTACCTGGTCTGGCCACAGCTTGATATATTGATTGAGAAGCTCAACGAGTTCACGGTCTTTTCGCGACTCCTCATAAGCCTTGACCAGGCGCTGCACAATCGCGATTTGCTCAGGCCATTTTTTGATTGCTGCCTGGGCAGTAGCAAGGGCATGACTGCTATCCCCCTTCGCCAAATCAATATCGATAGCCTGCGCCGATAAAAAGGCTGATGGTGAGACATTAAGCTGTGCGGACTTCAAATACTGCTCAGCCGAAGCATAGTTTTTATTTTGAAACGCCAGTAACGACAAACCGAATAAGGCTGCAGACCGGCTTAATCCGTCCCCTACCCGGGCTTCTTCCTGAAACTGCTCAGTGACCAGCAACGCCGTTTTAACGTCTCGAGACTGAATGACACGGGCTTTTGCCCTAACGTACCAATAGCTGCCTGAACTCTGATTGGGTACTGGCTTCATTAACCGGACCCGGTTCTGCATGTCGGTCATCCGCTGCATACTGAGTGGATGCGTGCTTGCAAACACCCCACCACGAACGCTTTCATTCAGCGTAGCCGCGTTCATCATGCCGGCAAACATCCTGACCATGCCCGTTGGGTCATAGCCCGCTTGGCTGAGCATGTCGAAACCAATCCGGTCTGCTTCTTGCTCCGCTTCCCTTGAGAATCCGAGCTGCTGGTCCAGTGCTGCCGCCTGACCGAACAAAGCAACCCCTGCCGCCGCGTTACCTCCCGCATGCGCTAACGCCGCCAGGATCGCTGCCGCCATCGATGCCAGCATGATGGCATTACTTTGTTTCTGCTGAGTTAATCCTCTTGCCATATGCCGCTGGACGACGTGTGCCGCTTCGTGTGCCAACACGCCAGCCAGTTCGGATTCGGACTTCGTTGAAACGATCAACCCTGTATTGACCCCAATGAAGCCACCGGGCATGGCAAAAGCGTTAACGACCGCATCCCTGACGCCAAATACGACAAGCTCGGGTCCACCTGATGGTGCAAAGGCGACAAGGTGATGTGCCATATCGTTAAGATACTGGTTAATCGCCGGATCTGACACGAAATCTGGATCGCGACGCGCTTCGGTCATGATGGCCTCGCCTAGCTTGCGCTCAACAGCAGGCGAAAGCTCATCGGCTGACGCGGGCCCAAGCGACGGTGCGCCAGATGGCTGAGCGTGGGCAAGACCGACCGATAATGAGCAGAAAATGCTCATTAATAATCGGTTTGACCGGGTCAAGGAGAATTTTGGGCGACGGTTGATGAACGTAACAGCTTTATGCATTCGCTTATGATAGCTTTCTGTTTGATTTGTTCCGACACTTTTTGAATGACACCTCAGGATAATAAATTATGCGCCCGGTTCGTAAAGCAGTTTTCCCCGTTGCTGGCATGGGAACACGTTTCTTGCCCGCCACCAAGGCGATGCCTAAAGAGATGCTGCCTGTCGTCGATAAGCCACTGATTCAGTATGCGGTCGAAGAAGCGGTTGCCGCTGGCATCACTGATCTTATCTTTGTCACGGGGCGCAATAAACGCGCTATTGAGGATCATTTTGACTCCAATCCCGAACTCGAAGCCGAACTGGATAAAAAGGGCAAAAATGCGCTGCTCTCTATTGTCAGAAATATTTTGCCCTCTAACGTCAATTGCATCTACATCCGTCAGTCAGCCCCTTTAGGTCTTGGCCACGCTGTGCTGACGGCCGCACCTATTGTTGGTGATGAGCCGTTCGCAGTCATTCTGGCTGACGATCTGCTCGATGCTGATCGTCCGGTGATCGGTCAGCTGATTGATGCTGCACTGACTCATCAAGGCAGCGTGCTCGGTGTGCAAGAGGTACCGCCCTCCGACACCGACAAATACGGCATCGTGGCGACCGAGTCAGTCGATGAGCGAACAGAGCGCGTCCTGCATATCGTTGAAAAACCCAAACCAGAGGTGGCTCCCTCTACCCTTGCGGTCGTGGGTCGTTATGTGCTGGATCCAAGAATCTTTGCCCATTTACGTCAAACACAACCGGGCGCGGGCGGGGAAATCCAGTTAACCGATGGGATCGCGTCGCTCATGAATGAAAAATCTGTCTTTGCGCACCGCTATGAAGGCCAACGATACGACTGCGGCAACAAAGAAGGCATGTTCGCAGCAACCGTTGCGTTAGGTCGCAAATATCACGGCCTCAAAGTTTAAAAAAACGCCTGTTAGCTTTTTTTACCGCGAACACCCCAGCGCAACCTTGACGATAAGTTCATCAAGTTGCGCAGGGCGACAATTAAGCCAATGACTTCTGTCATGGCTGCAGGTATCCACATCGTCAATCCGCCAATCATCTGATCGGTTTGCGCCGTCATGGCGATCGCCCTGCCACACAGATCGAACAATGGGTACAAATCCCGCTCAGTGAAGGCAATCACAGCACCAGCAACCATCTGCGGTGCCATTGTCAGGATGGGCGATATCACGCGCCCTCCGGGTGACATGGCAGCTGGTGGGCAGGGTCGTCGATCCAAAATCAGGTTCCAGTACAAAAATCCTGTGACAACTACCGACCAGTTCATCAATCGATAAAGACGCCAGTCCAGCATCGAAAAAAACTGTACCGAAGGGACAAGCCAGATGATGACTAAAAGCACAAACAGGCTTGGGATAAGAATTGGATTAGTGAGAATGCCAACCAGGATTTGGCCAACCCAAGTGTCAGTCAATCGTTTAAGTCCCAGCCGCCAGGATGTTGGCAATCCAGCCCGGAGCACTGAACCCGGGTACGCGGCCATGACAAGCAACGGCCCCATATGGTGCAAAACGAGGTGCTGAATCCGATGCATAAAGAACATGCGCTCGGCGTAGTAATCGAGCATCGTATGCAGGGACAAATAAAGGGCGACCCAGCCTAACCAGAAAAAGGCTTGCCTGGCCTTTGTCACCCGGCGAACCTTCGTCCCCCTCACGAACAAGGTTGCACTGAGCGCAAACAGTGCAACCAGTGTCGGAGAGAACTCCCAGGGGATAAGCCAGCCCAACCAAGTCATCATGCCCAGCCTTTATGTAACGTGAGGTTGAGCTAATCGGGATTCAGATTGAAGCCTTCCAGCCACCCCAACATATCCCAGACGTAAACCACTATCATGGCAATGCCAAACATCAATAGCACTGTACCAATCAACAAGGTAAAGACTGCGACAAGAACGGGACCCCAGCGACTCGGATGCTCTCGGGTCAAACCAGGGTTCAGTTTTGCATCAAAGCGATCGTCGCTCATCAAGCACCAGACCAATGCCTCGATAAAACCATCCAGCGTCGGGATAAATAGCAAAAAGAAGGCGGGGTTCTCAAACCAGCGAGGCTGCTGGCTCGCAATAATCATGAGCACAAGCGCGACGCCAGTGACAAGCCAGGCATAAGGTCGCTTCAGATACCACCAGTGGGCCCCGACACACCCTAACAAGGCCGCTAGCAATCCAAGTGGGACTTTATGTCTGAATGCCAATTTGGCAGCTGGGGGAAGACTATCGGTTCGGGTTTCAGGCATTTTGCTTCATCAGTCAAACAGTTAACCCGATTGTAGTGCTTGGCCGCGGACAGACTAAAATGCGCGGATGAGTATTAAAAATTTTCGGGTGGCAATTATCGGAGGTGGGCCAACAGGCAATGCCCTGGCGTTGATGCTTGCGCGCGTCTGCAAGCTACCTGAACAAATCGCACTGATTCAAGCCGATACCGTCACCAACTACGGTTTCGACCCAGCTAAAGACCCACGAGTGCTGGCCATCAATCACGGCAGTAAAGTATTACTTGAATCCTTGCGAGCGTGGTCCACCCAGTCGGTTGCGATCAAGCATATCCACGTCTCTCAAAAAGGCTATTTTGGCAGAACAGTCATTGATCGCGAAGATTTTGGTGTGGCTCAATTAGGTTGCGTGGTGGGTTACGCAGGACTGCATGCTGCGCTTGGCCACGCTGTTCACGCCAGTGGCATCGACGTATTGCGAGGTCAGGCTGGACGTGTTGTGGCACAAGACGCAGACGGCGTCGACGTAGCCGTTGGCGAGGACATGATCCGGGCTCAAGTCGTCATTCAAGCTGACGGTATTGCTCATGCGGACATCTCACGTCACTACACGCAAGCCGCGATCATTGCCTACGCCCGCGCCAGTCATCCAAAAAGTGGCTGGGCTTTTGAACGATTCACGAACGAAGGCCCCCTGGCCGTATTACCTCATCCGCTAGCACCAGATCAACAAGCGGTAGTTTGGTGCTGCTCACCAGCGCGCGCTGAAGCACTTAAGCAACTCAGCTGTGAGGATTTCTCAACAGCCCTGACGGACATGTTTGGTGCCAGATTAGGATTTTTGCGGGTCACGGAGCCAATCAGCGTCTTTCCGCTGGCTCTCCATATAAAACAAAAGCTAGTTGACAATCGTTGTGTGGTTATTGGTAACGCTGCCCAGACGATGCATCCGGTGGCTGGTCAAGGACTCAATCTCGGCTTGAGAGATGCGGCTGTCCTTGCGGGCCACCTTACAGCCTGGCTCTGCGATGCAGCTCCATCCCCCGATCCCGGTCTGAAAAAATTCGAACAGGACCGTACGATCGATCGAAATCTAACGGTCCGCATGACAGACACGATGTCGCGCTTTTTTGCGACTAGTAACCCATTGCCCCATCACCTTGCCGGCCTGGGGCTGTTTGCGCTAGACACACTGCCCGCGTTGAGAATGCCGTTGGCAAGACATTTATTACAGGGCCTAAGGCTGTAACCAGCTTGATGCGTTCAACTATGCAAATAGGTCAATGGTCTCTCTCGAACAACGTCTTTGCAGCACCCATGGCAGGCGTGACGGATCGACCTTATCGCCAGCTTTGCAAACGTCTTGGCGCGGGCTACGCTGTCTCAGAAATGGCCGCCAGTAATCCGCAACTCTGGAACAGCGTCAAATCGTCACGTCGGCTCAACCACGACGGTGAGAGCGAGCCAATTGCTGTGCAGATCGCAGGCGCAGATCCCGATATGATGGCTCAGGCAGCTGTCTTCAATATCGGCAAAGGCGCAAAGATTATCGACATCAACATGGGTTGTCCCGTTAAAAAAGTCTGTAATGTCGCTTCTGGATCCGCCCTGCTTAGACACGAAGCGCTTGTCGCAAAAATCCTGCAGACCGTGGTGGCTGCCTGTCAGCCGTTTGCCGTGCCAGTGACGCTTAAGACACGAACTGGCTGGAGCCCAGACGAGCGCAATGCCCTGACGATTGCCCGCCTGGCTGAAGACTGCGGCATCAGCGCACTCACACTGCATGGCCGTACAAGGGCTGATATGTACGAAGGTCAGGCTGAATACGACACCATAAAAGCGGTGAAAGCGTCCGTTTCTATCCCCGTGATCGCGAATGGCGATATCGATAGCCCTGAGAAAGCTCGTCAGGTGCTCGATTACACAGGCGCCAATGCAGTCATGATCGGCCGGGCAGCCCTGGGCAAACCATGGCTGTTTCGAGAAATCGACCACTATTTGAAAACGGGCGAAACGCTTGCACCCCCCACCTGGCCTGAAATCACCGACTTACTGCTGAACCATCTGGATGATCACTACCGTTTTTACGGCGAACGCACGGGCGTGAAAACCGCACGCAAGCATATTGGCTGGTATCTCAGTGATCTGCCAAACGGCAAAAAGCTCATCGACGAAATTAATTTGATTGATTCAACCGTTGCACAACACCGAATTTTGCAGAATTGGCTTATACAACAAGAAAACGTTTTACAGAAGGTCGAAACAAACTGCGACAATATCAAAAAAATGCCAGCCTACGTCTAACTGTCAACCGTCGCAAAAGCTTCATTTATTGCCCATGAAAAAGAAAAACAATCTTGCTGATAGCGTCAGAGCCAATCTCACGCAATACCTGTCTGATCTTGGCGACGCTGACCCTGTCGACATGTACAGCATGGTGATTCATTGTGTTGAAAAACCTCTTCTCGAAATTGCGATGACCCGCGCTGAAGGCAATCAGTCCCGCGCGGCCGACATGCTTGGCATCACGCGCTCAACGCTGCGCAAGAAGCTCGTTTCATACGACTTGTTGTGATCGTTTTGCCTGGTCTCCCGATGCCTCTTTTTTTACTAAACCTTGCTCGCTGTTCCAAAAAATGAAAATTCAAACTGCTCTGATTTCTGTATCTGATAAAACCGGTATTGTCGATTTCGCGAAAGAGCTTGCTGCACGAGGAGTCCGTCTGCTGTCAACGGGTGGCACTGCCAAACTGCTCGCTCAAGCCGGCCTGACGGTCACAGAGGTAGCAGAACACACGGGATCGCCAGAGATTTTGGATGGCCGCGTCAAAACACTGCATCCCAAAATCCATGGTGGTTTGCTCGCCAGACGAGATAGCACTGACCATCTGCACACGCTCAAACAATACGGAATCGATGCTATTGATTTGCTGGTTGTAAATCTGTACCCATTTCGCGAAACAGTCGCCAACATCGATTGCAGCTTCGCTGACGCGGTTGAAAACATTGATATCGGCGGCCCTGCCATGTTGCGGGCGGCCGCAAAAAATCACGGCACGCGCGAAGGTGGTGTCACCGTTGTGATAGACCCTGCTGATTATCAGACCGTCTTGAAAGAAATGGATGGCCCCACAGGAGGCACAACATTTGGTCTGCGCTTATCTCTGGCAGCTAAAGTCTATGCACATACCAGCGCCTACGACGGAGCGATTGCGTCCTACATGAGCAGCCTTACAAGCGCAGAGCCGGAGCAGGATGTAGCGCCTGAACGCAACACCTGGCCGAATGTGCTGACCTTGCAGGTTTACCAAAAGCAGGGGCTGCGCTATGGCGAAAACGCTCAGCAGATTGCATCGTTCTATGTCGATCCGTTTTGCCCAGCTGGCCTCATGGCGAATTTCAAGCAGTTACAAGGTAAAGAACTTTCTTACAACAACATCGCTGATACAGATGCTGCCTGGGATTGTGTTCGTAGCTTTGATGAGCCCGCATGCGTGATCGTCAAGCACGCCAACCCGTGTGGCGTAGCCATCGCTACCAACATACACGAGGCTTACACCAAAGCACTCAAAACGGACACGACCTCGGCCTTTGGCGGCATCATCGCGTTCAACCGGACGGTAGACGCGGCGACCGCGCAGACAGTCAGTGCACAATTTCTCGAAGTCGTCCTGGCGCCTGGCTTCGAAGCAGATGCACTAGCGATATTCGCTGCCAAAAAGAATGTTCGTGTCTTGACGGTCCCCATGGGCACTGGCCAAAACGACATCGATGTTAAGCGAGTGGGTGGTGGCTGGCTGGTTCAAACGCCGGACGCTACAAAGCTAGCGGTGGCCGATTTAGTCGTCGCATCGAAGCGGCAACCAACCGCTGAACAACTTCACGATTTAATGTTCGCGTGGAAGGTGGCGAAATACGTCAAGTCCAACGCAATTGTGTTCGTCGGGAATGGCATGACTCTCGGTGTGGGTGCGGGCCAGATGAGTCGAATCGATTCAGCCCGCATCGCATCTATCAAAGCCGAAAACGCTGGGCTCACTTTGCAGGGCTCTGCGGTCGCGTCGGACGCGTTCTTCCCTTTCCGCGATGGGCTCGACGTGGTCGTGAAAGCGGGCGCCACTTCCGTCATCCAGCCTGGCGGCAGCATGCGTGACGATGAGGTGATTGCGGCGGCGAACGAGCACGATATCGTGATGGTGTTAACCGGTATGCGGCACTTCCGCCACTGATGAGCCGGTAATGCGCATACTGGGGATTGACCCGGGGTTAAGACGTACAGGATTCGGCGTGATTGACGTGCGCGGTCCCAAGCTGAGCTATGTCGCCAGCGGTACCATCATCGTCCCCAGCGACTTGGCGTTACCGCTAAGACTGAAGGTCATCCTGGATAACCTGCGCGAGGTAGTCGAGCAACACCAACCTGATGTGTCCGCAATGGAAATCGTCTTTATGAATACCAACCCTGCCTCGACCTTGCTTCTCGGTCAAGCGCGTGGTGCGGCGCTGTGCGCCCTGGCAGACCGAGGACTGGCCGTTCACGAATACACCGCACTACAAATCAAGAAATCTGTGGTCGGAGCTGGTCGGGCTGCAAAAGAACAAGTCCAAATGATGGTGCAGCGCCTGCTCAATCTTGATGGTGTGCCCGCGCCAGATTCGGCCGATGCGCTGGCTTGCGCGATTTGTCACGCCCACATCTCGCCGATCTCTGAGAAAATCGCCGAGCTGAACTATGCCGCCCGCAGCTCAAGAGGCCGGACCAAAGTTCGCGCTGGTCGTATGCTCGGCTAACCACTTAGGACACTGACAAAAATGATCGGACGACTGACAGGTAAACTTTATGAGAAAGCTCCCCCGAAGGTAGGGATTGATGTTGGAGGGGTTGGCTACGAACTAGATGTGTCGATGACCACCTTTTACTCCCTGCCAGAACTCGGCCATACGATCACGCTACTAACGCATCTGGTCGTTCGGGAAGACGCGCATTTACTCTTTGGTTTCGCCACGAACGAAGAACGCCAAACCTTTCGTGAAATCACCAAGGTTACCGGCATTGGGGCAAGAACCGCCCTGGCTGTCTTGTCAGGCATGACCTCAGCCGAACTGGCTCAGGCAATCACCATGCAAGACACTGCGCCTTTGATCAGGGTACCTGGCATCGGCAAGAAAACAGCCGAGCGACTGCTGCTTGAAATGAAAGGTAAACTAGGGGCTGATCTTGGGGCTGGTGCCCAACCGGTCACTCGCGGCCATACAGATATTCTGCACGCCTTAACTGCTTTGGGCTATTCAGAAAAAGAAGCGCTGATGGCTACCAAAAGCCTGCCAGACGATGTCGATGTATCCGACGGTATCCGTTTAGCACTCAAAGGACTGGCACGCTGACTGCGCCAATCATCACTTTAAATAATTAGGGGCGACTGATTCCATTGGTGTTGGTACCACGCCCAGGATTGAAGCCATCCCGTCCACACTCACGTTATCGACTGTCAACGAGTCCAGGTTATCTCTGGACATCAAAGGTGCCCCTGGCAGACACTCAAAAAAGAACGCCTGTAATTGACCGATAAAAAAGGGCAAGGGGATGATCGATCTGGGATGTCCGGACCAGATTGCTGCCAGACTAACTAACTCGCCCAGCGTGTAAATACGTGGGCCAACCAAGTCGTAGGCATGGCCGTAGGTATGAGTATTTTGGAGCGCATTACAGATTGCTTGGGCAACGTCCTCGACAAATACAGGTTGCAGACGAGCCTGCGAACCGGCCAAAGGTAAGGCCGGAAACCATTTTGCCAGGCTTGCAAACATATTCATGAATTGATCGTCTTCACCAAACACGACTGAGGGACGCATGAAGGTGCAATTGCCATCAGGCCAAGGCGCGAAGACATCCAGTACCGCCTTTTCGCCTGCCGCTTTAGATCTCAAATAGGCACTTGGGCCTGTCGCGCTGGCTCCGAGCGCGCTCACGTGAATCAATCGGGAAACCCCAGCCTGCTTGCAAGCAAACGCAATCCGTTTGGGTAATTGAACATGTACCTGGTCGAAATCCACGCCGTAAGGCTTGCCTGATCGACTGTGAAGAATGCCTACAAGATTAATCACTGCATCGCAGCTTGCTACCAAGCCCAGCAAAACAGCATCGTCCTGAATATTTGCCTCAAGGACTGTGACGGTTGGGTAGACGAGCAGCTCTCGGCCCTGCGCATAGCGGCGTGTCGGTACGTGCACGGTGTGACCACTCGCGATTAAACGTCCCACCACCTGTCGACCAATAAATCCAGTCCCACCGATCACGAGCACGCGCATTTGATACCCCTCAAAGCTTAGTTATTTGATCTAAGCAGTCTGCGACAAAAAACCGGCGTAAGCGTTCAAATCCACATTACCGCCGCTTAGGATAACACCAACCTTGGAACCCACAGGGACTTTCAGCGCGCCATGCATGACGGCAGCCGCCGCCAGACAACCAGTTGGCTCAACCACCATCTTCATGCGCTCGCCAAAAAATTTCATCGTCTGGATGAGCTGTGCATCAGTAACCGTCAACATATCAGTCACTTTATCCTTGATGATCGCGAACGTTAACTGACCCAGATAGTTGGTTAGCGCGCCGTCAGCGATCGATCGCGGTGTCGAGATCGTCACCACTTCACCCTTACGAAAAGATTGCTGCCCATCATTACCAGCCTCTGGCTCAACACCGAACACCTGGCAATTGGGACTTAGGCCCTTCGCGGCTAAAGCACACCCCGCTAATAAACCGCCGCCGCCAACGCACACGAGCAGATAATCCAGATCACCGACGTCCTCGATCAACTCTTTAGCTGCTGTACCTTGCCCGGCAATGACATGAAAGTGATCATAGGGTGGCACGACCGTCATACCCGTCTCTTCTTGCATCTGGTGGGCTAGTTCCTCGCGGCTTTGCGTGTATCGATCGTAGGTGACAACCGTTGCACCATAGCCCTCAGTGGCTGCTTTCTTGGCAGCAGGGGCGTCTTCAGGCATGAGAATGACGGTCTTCACACCCAGTAATTGTCCCGATAAGGCAATCGCTTGCGCATGGTTGCCGGACGAATACGCAAGCACACCTTTGGCACGCTGCTCATCTGTCAGGCTGGCAATAGCGTTGTAGCCACCGCGAAATTTGAACGCCCCCATGCGCTGAAAGTTTTCTGCTTTAAAAAATATTTTTGCACCGGTTTGGCTGTCAACCGTTCTGGAGGTCAAGACAGGAGTGCGATGCGCCACGCCTTTCAGAATATCAGAGGCTTTTGCAACGTCGTCAAATGTGGGCAAAATTAAGGTCATGATTTTCTCTGGCAATTAATTAGGTCAGTGGGATAGTGTACGATTCTTGCAAATGGTTTGAGCAGAGGTTCTATTTTTTATGGCAATACAATCAGATTCGCTGTCTTCTCACCCTGACAACAGTCGGATTGTGGCACCGCAGGCAATCACGCCTCAAGAAGAATCGATTGAAAGAGCCCTGAGGCCCAAGGCACTGCAAGAATACGTCGGTCAGCAGCGGGTTCGCGAGCAACTTGAAATTTTTATCTCTGCCGCCCGAAACCGCAACGAATCACTTGATCACGTTCTGTTATTCGGCCCACCTGGCCTTGGCAAAACAACACTTGCCCACATTGTGGCTTACGAAATGGGCGTCAATTTGCGTCAGACGTCAGGGCCGGTGCTTGAACGCCCTGGGGATCTGGCGGCACTCTTAACCAACCTCGAGCGCAACGACGTTTTATTCATCGATGAAATACACCGCCTTTCACCGGTAGTCGAAGAGATTCTGTATCCCGCATTAGAAGATTTTCAAATCGATATTCTGATTGGCGAAGGCCCCGCTGCCCGCAGCGTCAAACTTGACCTGCAACCTTTTACGCTCGTCGGCGCCACGACACGCGCAGGGATGCTGACCAATCCACTCAGGGATCGTTTCGGCATCGTCTCGCGGCTAGAGTTTTATTCGCCAGAAGAACTTACACGGATAGTTACTCGCAGTGCAAGCTTATTACAAGCACCCATTACGCCTGAGGGCGCAGTCGAGATCGCCAAGCGCGCGCGCGGTACCCCCCGGATAGCGAATCGGTTACTACGTCGCGTAAGAGATTACGCTCAAGTGAAATCCAACGGCACAATTGACAACGACGTGGCTGCCAAGGCACTTGTCATGCTGGAAGTTGACCCCCAGGGTCTGGATCTGATGGATCGCAAACTGCTCGAAGCCATCGTTCACAAATTTGACGGCGGCCCAGTTGGTATAGACAGTCTGGCGGCCGCAATTGGGGAGGCAAGGGATACGATTGAAGACGTGATCGAACCCTATTTGATTCAACACGGATACTTGCAGCGAACCAACCGTGGCAGGATGGCCACCCAGACAACCTGGCGACATCTTGGGTTAACACCGCCCGCTGGTCGCACTGGCGACCAACCCTCATTACCGCTTTAAGCAGTCTCGCTGGCGATACACTGCAAGAGCATCTGCCCGTAGGCTTCGAGTTTACGTGTGCCTACCCCAGTGATATGTGACAGCTCGTTTAAGTCCCCGGGTCGCACAATCGCAATCTCACGCAGAGTGGCATCATGAAAAATCACGTAAGCGGGAACACCATGATCGCGCGCAACGGTTGCTCGCCACTGGCGCAGACTTTCATACAAAGCAATCGCACGATTCGGCAAATCCGGATGAAGCGGCTTGGGTCGCGGCGTACTGCCTTTCGCCACCTTTGCCGTCTCGCGTCGCAGCATCAGGGTCTGTTCGCCTTTCAAGACCTTTCTGGCGCTGTCAGTCAGGACGAGGGTGCCGTAACCCTCGTGATCGACCGTCAAAAACCCTTGCGCCAACAATTGCCGCAGGACACTGCGCCAATTTTGCTCTGAAAGCTCCTGGCCAATACCGAAAACGGACAAAGATGTGTGATCCTGCTCAATCACACGAGGGGTCTGTTTGCCCCTGAGGATATCGATCAAATGACCCGCGCCGTACCGCTGGCCGCGTTCATTCATCAATCGAAATACCGTAGACAGTAATTTTTGCGCAGCGACAGTTCCGTCCCAGGCATCGGGTGGCACGAGGCAGTTATCACAATTGCCGCAAAACTCGATAGTCTGACCAAAATACTGCAGCAGTCGCTGGCGCCGGCAATCAATAGCCTCGCACAAGCTCAACATTGCATCGAGCTGTTGAGCCAAGCGACGGCGAAACACTTCATCTCCGCTTGATTCGTCAATCATGCGGCGTTGCTGCACGACATCCTGCAAGCCATAGGTCAACCAGGCAGACGCAGCCAAACCATCCCGGCCAGCCCGGCCGGTCTCCTGGTAATAACCCTCAATCGATTTCGGCATATCGACGTGGGCGACAAATCTGACGTCAGGCTTATCGATGCCCATACCAAAGGCGATCGTTGCAACCATTACAACGCCGTCTTCGCGTAAAAACCGCGATTGGTTCTGTGATCGAAGCATCGCACTCAGACCGGCGTGATATACCAAGGCGGTAATGCCATGGGCACACAGAAATTCAGCAGTTTCCTCGACTTTGTTTCGTGACAAGCAGTAGACAATACCGGCGTCGCCTGCGTGCTCTTGCTGAATAAGACGCAAAAGCTGTTTACGTGCATCCTGTTTCTCAACGATTTGATAGCGGATATTCGGTCTATCAAAGCTAGAGACAAAGTGCTTGGCGTCATCGAGCGCCAACCGCTGAGCGATCTCGCCTCGAGTTAATGCCGTCGCCGTCGCTGTCAGAGCGATCCGGGGGATGTCAGGCCACCGTTCATGCAGGATGGATAAACCAAGATACTCGGGTCGGAAATCGTGTCCCCATTGTGAGACGCAATGTGCCTCATCAATGGCGAACAGGGCAATGCGACCTCTCGACAATAAATCGAGGCAACGATCTGTTAGCAAGCGCTCAGGAGCGATGTACAACAGATCGATCTCACCTTTTAAAAAAGCTTGTTCAACGTCGCGGCCTTGCTGCCAATCCTGTGTCGAATTTAAAAAAGCAGCGCGCACGCCGAGCTCGGTGAGGGCATCAACCTGATCCTGCATCAAAGCGATCAAAGGTGAAAGCACGACACCCACACCACTTCTAACTAACGCAGGTATTTGATAACAAAGGGATTTTCCACCGCCCGTCGGCATCAGCACCAAGGCGTCACCTCCGCTGATCACGTGATCAATAATCGCGGCTTGCTCGCCACGAAAAGACTCATAACCGAAGACGCGCTGCAAGACGTCAAGCGCGCTGTGCTCAGACATTCAAACGTTACCTGCAAAAGAAAATGACATCCAACAGTTTATGCTTCTGCGGACTAGTTTCAGTGGTGATAAGACAAAATATTTGGCAAACACTAGCGATTATTCAGTAACATCGATGCTTATGAATCCACGAATCAAATTGCTCGTTGTTGATGACGACCCTGCCTTACGGCAGCTACTCGCGGATTATCTCAACAAACACGACTATGACACCCTGATTGCGTCCGACGCCACTGATCTGGAGGCCATGATTCAGCGTTTCAGTCCAGCGTTGATTGTCCTGGACAGGATGATGCCTGGCATCGACGGTTTAGACGCCTGCAAACGATTGCGGGATGGCGGTGAAGACATACCTATCATCCTTTTAACAGCGAAAGACACGACTCAGGAAAAAATTGCTGGCCTGAAAGCGGGGGCTGACGATTATTTGGGTAAACCATTCGATCCAAGAGAATTGCTGGCTCGGATAGAAGTTATTCTCAGACGCAAGCAAAGCCACTCGCCCATACAGCAAGATAAGTCCGTCAGTTTTGGCGAATTCGTGTTTGACTATGCCAGTAGACAGCTTACTCGCGGTGAAGAAGTCGTCAAACTGACTGGCGGCGAAATCAATTTGCTGGAGGCTTTGGTCAAAAACCCAGGTAAAGCGCTGTCGCGCGAGCGACTATTATTGCTAGCTCGTGACGACGAAAACGGCGAACGCAACGATCGGGCAATTGACATTGCGATTTTGCGTCTGCGCCGAGTTATCGAGGTCGACCCGAAACAACCAAGATGGATACAAACCGTCTGGGGTACCGGCTACCGCTTCTCACCGTGAAATATTTTAGGCGCGTTCTCATGCTCTCTTTGCGAACGAGGTTGATTATGCTTGTACTGATCACTGCGTTGACAATGCAGGCGATCACCACGTACTGGCTTTATTTGTATCGTCGCAATCACTCTGACACCGTTGCGATGCAGCTGATAGCAACGACGATTCACACGATTCTGACTGCAGTTGAAGATTTACCAAGCCAGGAACGACTTGATTTCGTTAAACATGCAACCGGCGACCAGTGGAAAATCATCAGTGGACGTCTACCGTCTAATGTGTACTTCCCGCACCGAGCTCCCGCCAGCGAGACGGACGAGCAATCAATCACGATGGCAGAGGTGCGTCAAAGTTTGCAAGGTCTTGTTGTCAAACTGAAGACCGAACTGAGCGGTGGCACTCGTATCGCCCTCTCCCGTGGGTCTGATGGACAGCTCTTCGTTTCAATCAAAAATCCAAGAAGCGTTGACAGCCGGGCTATTCACCGAGATTGGTTAGTCATCCCGATTAACTTGATCGACCCGCCTGTCCAGATTCGGCTGGTGACCCTGTGGATGGGGGCACTCGCTGCACTCACGTTAGTCGCGCTCTGGTTTTCATGGCATATCACCCGTCCAATTACTCAGCTTATGGATGCGACCGACCAACTTGCGTCGGGGCAGCCCAAGCGGGTCAAGCCCACGGGACCGACTGAGACTCGAGTATTGGGAGAACGATTCAATGGCATGCTGGATGCTCTGGCATCTGCCGAATCAGTCAAACGAACGCTACTGGCTGGATTACCCCATGACCTTAAAGGCCCGATGACGCGCATGTGGTTGCGCATCGAGATGTCCGACGACATTCTTTTGAAAGAAGGCATCAAGAGAGATCTGGAGGATATGCAGCACATCGCCGAACAATTTATTCAATATCTGCGAGGCACAGACGGCGCAGCCTACGATAGGCAAGCCATCCCCATGGATACCTGGGTCACTGAGCGGGTTAACAACTGGCAAAGTGCGGGTAGCGATGTCACGTTACTCGGCAGGCCGTATGCCTGTTTCGTCATGGGTGACTCACTGGCCTTATCTCGTTTGCTTGATAATTTGATTGAAAATGCGCTTCATCACGGCAGTCCTCCCGTACATATATCGCTTACCTCTCAGGGTCAAAACGCGGTCCTTCGAGTCATTGACCATGGCGACGGGATTCCTGAAAGCAAGCGAATAGAGGCGATTGAGCCTTTCGTGCGGCTGGATAAAGCCCGAACGCGCAGCGGTAACGTTGGATTGGGCTTGGCGTTGGCTGTCATTATCAGTCAAGCCCACTCTGGCTCCTTAACGCTTGGTCAAAGTGCCACCGGTGGTTTGGAGGTTCAGGTCAATCTGCCACTTATGGCGCCCGACCAAATAACGAGCGATAGCCCATCAAGTTAAAAAGAACCATGATTGGCACCGCTACAAAGGTAATCAACAAAATGAGTTTCAATGATCCAACGGCTGAAGCCGCATCCCAGATCGTCATGTTGTCCAGGATAACAAAAGGAAACATACTGTAGGCCAATCCACTGAGCAACAATACAAACAACAACACACACAGTGCGAACGGCATCCAGGCAAGCATCTGATATTTCGGCTTGGTCACACGTAGTAACCCCATATCCATACCGACAAAGCAAGCCAGCATCAACAGCCAAACCGGCATGGCTAGAACAAGTCGGGTCGTATTGCTCCATTTGTAGAAGATGGCCGGATTTGCCAATCCAAGTGCCACGGCGACAGCTACCATGCCGGCAGCCGCCCATCGAATTGCGTGCCTCGCCCATCCTGCCGCCCTTTGCTGAAGCTCACCCTGCAGGCGCATGACTAGCCAGCACGCACCAAGCAGGGCATAGGTGGCAACCGTGCAAATTGCTAAAAACACACTGAACCAGGTTGAGTCGTTGCCTTGTTGATAGCCCGTGACAACCGAAGCCAACAAAAGACCGTGACCAATTGCGGTCAAAAGAGAACCAACCCAAAACCTTCTGACCCAAATCACCCTCTGCTCAGCGGGCGCGCGAATTCGAAACTCAAACGCCACGCTACGCAAGGTAGTGCCCAACATCGTAAACGTGAGAGGAACATATAAATGACCTAGCACCGCGGACCAACCAAGCGGAAAAGCGGCTAAAAATAAACCAAGCGCCAAAATTAGCCAAACCTCGTTCGCATCTCGCCACGGACTCAAAATGACCATCATGCGCGCACGCTCAGCCGAGGGAGCAACGCCCAGCAACAGGCCAACACCTACGTCAAACCCGTCAAAGAGCAAACCGCCCAAGGTCAATAAAAAAAGCATGCCCATCAATAGCAGAGGCATCCAGAAAGCCGCATCCGTAACCGCCATCCCCATCGAGCCTGCGAGAGTTGAAATCATGTTCGACCTCCGGGCTTTCGGACTGGTACGACGCCAAATCTGGCAGCGTGCCGCAACAAGGTTACAAAACCAAGCGTAAGTAGTCCATAGCAAACAATCATCGCGCCGAACCCCAGCATCAGCGTAAAAGCGTCAGTCTCGGTTGCCAAGTCCGCTTGCAACAACGTGCCCCACACCAGATAGGGAAAACGGCTGACGTCGACTAAGTTCCAGAGCGCCAGCCATGCTGCAACGGCTGCCCACGCAGACCAGACTGCCCATCTAAGCAACCATGCCGGGTAATTTGATACGTCTGGTCCAGTGCGCTTGCGATACCAGGCTGACGCGATCAACAAACAGGCTATTGCGGCGATCAAAACAAGCGCAAACCTAGCTAACCAATACAACAAGTCAATTGGAGGTGATTGTCCGTCGGGCAATTCAAGGCCTCTGATCGTTCCATCGGCGTTTCGGCCTAGCCAGCGAGTGCTGAGAGTAGTGCTCACGGGAGACGGGAGCTCCAGATAGCCCATCACTGCAGCCGCAGCAGCTGGCCGATACTGTGCAACCAAGCGTTCATTGCCATCAATCGCAACACCAAGCACCAGCAAACTGACGATTGCCAACCAATAAGCGGTAAAGACGGTCGCGCGCTCGCCGTCTTCCAGTGGCCGGCGCAATGCTTGCCAGGCCGAGACACCGATTAACAAAAAAGCGCAAATTAATCCGGCTCCGGAAAAAAATAGCAACACTTGCCAACCCAGTGACGCATTAAATACCACCTCGACCCAGTCAAACACCTGGTAGCGGCCGTCGATCAGGGTTGCACCGTCGGGTGTATGCGTCCAGGATTGCAACACAAGCCCCCAAAACACCGTAGCACTCAATCCCAGAGAGACCATAAAAATACTGAATAGATGGCCCAAAGCTGAGGCGCGTTTTTGACCAAATAACATAACACCTAAGAATACCGCTTTGATGACAAAAAACGTCACAATGCTCGCAGCGAGCAAAGGGCCTGCCACGTTGCCGATTCGTTCGAGCAGGCTAGGCCATAAGGTACCCAGTTCGATTAAAAACGGTAGCGCACAGCCTAAGGCGATGATGAGCGTCAAGGCAAAGATTCGGGCCCAAAAGCGATAGGCGGCCTGCCAACCGCCATCAGAACGCCGAATGGATCGCCAGCGCATGAAGACAAGCAGCCAACCCAACGCTGTCGCAAGCGCCGCAAACAAAACGAGAAAGTTCAGGCTGAGGGTAAATTGCGCCCGCGCCATCCAAAGTGCGGAAATTTCCATGATCGCGCATAGTGTAGTCGGCAACGTGGCAAAATGTGTCTTTTGCTAGCAAAGAGTGACCCAGAAAACCGTATGACGTCCGATTTCGCCCCATCCGCAACTGCTGCCACGACTAACTTTCTTCGCAATATCATCGAGGATGATCTGGCAACGGATCGTTTCGCTCAAAAACGTTGGGCAGACGCACCAGCCACGGCTAGCTCCTTGGCGACAGCGCCATTGGATGCTGCGCGGATTCGAACACGGTTTCCTCCCGAGCCGAACGGCTATCTGCATATCGGCCACGCTAAAAGTATCTGCCTGAACTTCGGTTTAGCACGTGATTACGATGGGATCTGTCATCTGAGATTCGACGACACGAACCCTGAAAAAGAAGATCAAGAGTACGTAGACGCCATTATGGATGCGGTCAAATGGCTGGGGTTTGACTGGAAAACAAACAACAAAGAACATCTCTATTTTGCCAGCGACTACTTTGAGTTGATGTTCACCTTTGCCCGGTCACTCATTAGCGGGGGGCACGCCTACGTCGATCAGCAAAGTCCAGAAGAAATGCGCAATATGCGCGGCACCCTGACGGAGCCGGGCAAAGATTCACCTTGGCGCGATCGTCCGATCGAGGAATCCGAACGCTTGTTCGATGAGATGCGTGCTGGAATGCATGCTGACGGCAGCATGGCTGTGCGCGCCCGAATCGATATGAGGTCTCCTAACATCAACATGCGAGATCCAGTGATTTACAGGATTCGTCACGCTGAACACCACCGCACGGGCACTAAATGGTGTGTCTATCCGATGTATGCCTTTGCGCATCCCATTGAAGACGCTTTAGAGGGCATTACTCATAGCATCTGTACGCTCGAATTCGAGGACCAGCGTCCTTTCTATGATTGGACACTCGCGCATCTGAGGGATCTGGGACATTTGTCGGCACAGCTTCCGAAGCAGTACGAGTTTGCTCGACTGAATGTGAGCTATATCGTCACCAGCAAACGCAAGCTGCTCCAACTGGTCAAAGAGAATCACGTGGAAGGTTGGGATGATCCGCGGATGCCAACTCTGGCAGGACTGCGACGCCGCGGCTACACAGCATCCGCTTTGCGTTTGTTCTGCGAGCGTACCGGCGTATCAAAATCCAATTCACGAATCGATTATGCTCTACTGGATCAAGCGTTACGGGAAGACCAAGATCCGGTCGCGCGCCGCTCAGTCGCCATTTTAAAACCGCTGAAACTTGTCATCACCAATTTTCCGGCTGACAAAGTCGAAACTTGCCATGCGGCAAACAATCCCCACGACGAATCGGCTGGACAACGTGAGTTTCCCTTCACTCGCGAGCTCTGGATCGAAGAGGAAGACTTCGCAGAAGTGCCTCCTCCAAAATATTTTCGTCTGTTCCCTGGGAACTCGGTACGTTTGAAATATGGCTACATCGTCACGTGCACGGGTTGCGTCAAAGATGAGGCTGGGCGAGTGATTGAAGTTCACGCGGAATATAACCCCGAGACCAAAAGCGGGACGGCGGGCGCAAATTCAGTGAAAGTGAAAGGGACCATCACCTGGATCAGCACGCTGAGCGCAATCGCAACTGAATTTCGTCTCTATGATCGGCTGTTCTCCGAGCCCTTCCCTGACGCAGGCGATCGGGATTTTCTGACTTGCCTGAATCCAAACTCCAAAGAGGTTGTTCACGGCTGGCTTGAGCCTGGTACGGTTGCAGAAAAAGGCGTGCTGTGGCAATTTGAACGCTTAGGGTACTTCACGCCGGATTTACTTGATTCAAGTGCGTCGGCACCTGTTTTTAATCGGACCACCACGCTTAAAGATACTTGGGCAAACTCATGACAAACGAAACACCCGCCCTGGATTTCAAGAGTGCGACGCTCTATGCAATCCGACTGGTGCTAAATAAAGGCGACACCGAGGCCTTGCTCTCGACCTTAGACAAGCGCATGAAAGAATCCAGTTCGTTTTTTGAAGACGAACCTGTGGTGATAGACGCAACAAATCTTGAGGGCAACATAGACTGGGGCAAGCTGCTCAATGCCTTGAAAGCGCATCGCCTACCGGTCATTGGTGTTGCAGCGAAAGGCAAGCATTTAGTGACCGCGAAAGCCTTTGGCTTATCCGAAGTTGACCTCGCTTCGAGTCCTATCAAGCCGGTAACCGAGCCACACGCTGCTGCCACTCAAACTCAAGCCAAGGCAGACAGCCCAGTGCCAGCTGTTTCGTCAGCTCCAAGCCCAGCTACGTCGTCAGCTTCAAAAAGTGAACCGGTGCAGACCATGGTGGTTCATGGTCCTTTGCGCTCGGGGCAGCGTATTTACGCGCGTCAGCGAGATCTGATTGTCATGGGTCTAGTGAGCCAGGGAGCTGAAGTCATTGCCGATGGCAATATCCATGTTTACGGTCCCCTGCGTGGCAAAGCGATGGCGGGTGCGCTGGGAGATCTGCACGCCCGGATTTTTACCACCCAGTTCGAACCTGAGCTCGTTGCTGTGGCTGGGGTATACCGTGTCGTCGATGCAAAATTGTCCGCAGATATTCACAAAAAGGCTGCGATGGTCTCTCTGGATGGGCAAGCACTGGAAATTGCGCCCCTTGATCAGTAAGATACACTCTCTGTCATTGAATTCGTTTTCTTTTATCAGCAATTTTTTATTTCATTCACATAAGGTTTTAGCGTCATGACTCGTATTGTGGTGGTGACTTCCGGCAAAGGCGGTGTTGGCAAAACAACGACTAGCGCCAGTTTCTCTTCAGGTTTAGCCCTTCGTGGTTTCAAAACAGCTGTCATCGATTTTGACGTGGGCCTTCGCAATCTTGATCTGATTATGGGTTGCGAGCGACGAGTTGTTTATGACTTCGTCAATGTGATCACAGGCGAAGCAACGCTAAATCAGGCATTGATCAAAGATAAAAATCTCGAAAACCTCTTTGTGTTACCTGCCTCTCAAACTCGCGACAAAGACGCGTTGTCTAAAGAAGGTGTTGAGAAAGTCATCAACGACCTGAAAGCCATGGGTTTTGATTACATCGTGTGTGACTCACCTGCAGGGATTGAAACAGGCGCCTTGCTCGCAGCCTACTTTGCTGATGATGCCATTGTCGTGACCAATCCTGAGGTTTCTTCCGTACGCGACTCAGATCGCATTCTGGGGATTCTTGCCTCGAAGTCTCGCCGCGCAGTCGAAAGCGATGATCCAATCAAAGAGTATCTATTACTTACTCGCTACAACCCAAAGCGTGTTGAAGACGGCGAGATGCTGTCTTTACAGGATATTGAAGATATCTTGCGTATCAAACTGATTGGTGTGATTCCAGAGTCAGAAGATGTTTTACAGGCGTCGAATCAAGGTTTGCCTGCGATTCACCTGAAAGGCACCGCTGTGTCAGAGGCCTACACAGATGTGGTCGCTCGGTATCTGGGCGAAGAAAAGCCTTTGCGCTTCGTCGATTATGAGAAGCCAGGCTTGTTCAAGCGTATTTTCGGAGGCAAATAATGTCTTTTTTGTCTATGCTGCTTGGGCAAAGAAAAACCTCTGCCAATGTCGCCAAAGAACGCCTCCAGATCATTCTTGCTCACGAGCGCGGCTCCTCTAATGCGTCACCTGATTATTTGCCAGCTCTGCAAAAAGAATTGATCGCAGTGATTTCAAAATACGTCAATATCAACCCTGACGACATCACGGTTCAACTCGAAAATCAGGGAAATCTCTCTGTACTTGAAGTCAAGATCGAGATGCCGCAAAAATAAAGGTGAACAAATCTGCCCCTTTTCAGGGGCGGATCAGTTTACTGAGTGCCTGCACGACATCTGCCGGTATCGACACCGGGCGGTTAGTATGCCGATCAACATAAACATGCACAAAATGACCCTCGGCACTGGCTGAATCTTCGTCATTTTTAAAAATACCGAGTTCATACCGAACGCTGCTGTTGCCTAGTTTGGCAACTCGTAAGCCGACATGCACGTTATCGGGGAAAGCCACTGACTGATGATAGCGGCACTGCGTCTCAACCACCAGGCACAAAGTCGGTGAGTGTTGAGGATCAAGCACCCCTTGCGCGATCGAATAACCGGTCACGCACGTGTCGAAATAAGAGTAATAGACGACGTTATTGACATGTCCGTAGACATCGTTGTCTTTCCAGCGAGTCGTAATTTCGCAAAAATGCGCAAACTTGTCGCGCGTTTCGGGAAGCGGCCGACTCATCTGAGCGCCTTGTAACGCAAACGTTTAGGGGCTGCGCCTGCTTCACCCAGACGGCGCTTTTTATCTGCTTCGTACTCTTGGTAATTACCATCAAAGAAAACAACTTGGGAATCGCCTTCAAAGGCAAGGATGTGTGTCGCGATCCTGTCGAGGAACCAGCGATCGTGACTGATCACCATCACGCTGCCTGCGAATTCAAGCAAGGCGTCCTCAAGCGCACGCAAGGTTTCCACGTCAAGATCGTTTGAGGGTTCGTCCAGCAACAAAACGTTGCCGCCTTTGATCAGGGTTTTAGCGAGGTGCAATCGACCGCGCTCACCGCCAGATAGTTGACCGACAGTTTTGTTTTGATCGCCACCCTTGAAGTTAAACCGACCCAGATACGCACGGGCGGGCATTTCGAAACGGCCGACTGTTAACAAATCTGCACCATCCGAAATCGTATCGAAAACTGTTTTTGCATCAGGTAAAGCATCGCGTGACTGAGCCACAAACGCAATGTTTACCGTCTTGCCCACAACGACTTCACCGCTATCAGGCGTATCCTGACCTGCAATCATTCTGAATAAAGTCGACTTACCCGCGCCGTTGGGCCCGATAATACCGACGATCGCGCCTGGCGGCACTCTAAAGCTCAAGTTATCAATCAGAAGCCGGTCGCCAAAGGCTTTACTCACGTTTTTGAACTCAAACACCTCATTGCCAAGGCGCTCAGCCACAGGAATGAAGATTTCCGAAGTCTCGTTACGCTTCTGATAGTCGTGTGACGACAGTTCTTCAAAACGCGTCATCCTGGCTTTGGCTTTAGCCTGCCGCCCTTTCGCGTTTTGACGAACCCATTCGAGCTCTTTCTTGATGGTTTTTTGACGAGCAGATTCGGTTGCCTCTTCTTGCTTCAGGCGCTCGTCTTTTTGCTCAAGCCATGAGCTGTAATTGCCTTTCCAAGGGATACCGTGGCCACGGTCCAATTCAAGAATCCATTCAGCCGCATTATCGAGAAAGTATCGATCATGGGTGACGCCAACGACGGTACCAGGGAATTTTTTCAGGAAAACCTCAAGCCACTCAACACTCTCGGCATCCAGGTGATTGGTTGGTTCGTCGAGTAGCAACATGTCCGGCTTGGACAGTAACAGCCGACACAAGGCTACTCGGCGCTTTTCACCACCAGACAGCTTGCCCACGTTGGCATCCCAGGGCGGCAGGCGCAGCGCGTCGGCAGCGATTTCCATCTGTGTATCAGTATCATCGGCACCGCTTGAGGCTGCTGCGGAAATGATAGCCTCAAGGTCTGCTTGCTCAGCGGCTAAGGCGTCAAAATCGGCATCTGGTTCTGCATATGCCGCATAAACTTCATCAAGTCTTTTGCGAGCAGCGACCACTGCCCCCAGCCCCTCTTCGACGGCTTCACGAACGGTGTGATCCGGATTGAGTTTAGGCTCTTGCTCAAGGTAGCCGATGTTCAGACCCGGCATAGGCACGGCTTCGCCCTCTATCTCTTTATCAACACCCGCCATAATTTTTAATAATGTTGATTTACCTGAGCCGTTCAAACCAAGCACGCCAATCTTCGCGCCGGGGAAGAATGATAGGGAAATGTCACGCAGAATCTGACGCTTGGGCGGCACGATTTTGCCAACCCGGTGCATGGTGTAAACGTATTGAGCCATTTTGATTGAGCACACAAATAACAATGAGACTGGCATTGTAGAGCTTAGTCTGTGACAGAGGAATGCCAGAGGACTATCATAGGGGGCTGATAATACTGTGCCCTTTCTGGGAAGCCTTAACCATGACTAAATCTGATTTCACGCTTAACTTTACCGAGGAAGAACTGATCATGCTGGGCAAAACTGCTGACGGTCTCAGTGCCTACATGGGCAAGTCAGTGTTAGCTGAAATTGGCATGGATGATGAGGCCGAGTGGGTGATTTTTGCTATCCCGCTTGGGGTAGATGAAGAACATGACGAAACCGCCGTGCATGTACAAATGGGCGGCCCCGGCGCCCGTTTCGTTGGCGGACGCGGCGGACTGGATCTGGACACAGACATCTACGATTGCCGCTACCTTTGGTCGATTCAGATTACCGATGATCCAGAGGCTCGCTTTGTGCGCCTGGATGAGCATGGCAACGAATTTGATTTCTCAAACGAGTTGGCCGAATTGCTGCCTTTTGAGACGACCGACGAAGAGCTGCCAGATCCAGATCTGGAACTTGCCGAAGATCTGGGCGACGATGCTGAGCCTGACGACTTCGAGAGTGACGACGATCTGGGAGATCACGGGCGCAGCGCACACAAAGGACCGCTGCATTAACTGAAGATCCTTGAACTTCAAATTACTGTGGCCATGCTTCTATGACGGCATGGCAAGCAACCTCAGCACCAGAGAATGTAGACAATATCGGCGCTTGCTGTTTGCATTTATCTCGCGCATGCGGACATCTGGGATGAAAGGTGCAGCCCGATGGCGGGTTAAGCGGATTGGGGACTTCACCTGAAACGGCGGTTCGCACGCTACCTTGCCCCGATATATCGGGAATCGCGGCCAGTAGCATTCTCGTGTACGGATGCTTGGGTCGTTCAAATAATTCATCCCTGTCAGCAATCTCAACAATACGCCCGAGATACATGACACCGACCCTATCTGCCATATGATGCACGACGGCCAGATTGTGGGAGATGAACAGATAGGTCAAGCCGAGTCGACGCTGTAAATCCTTCATGATGTTAAGCACTTGCGCCTGAACCGATACATCGAGCGCTGAGGTAGGTTCATCGCACACCAGAAAATCAGGGTTGACGGCCAAGGCGCGTGCAATAGAAATTCGCTGACGCTGACCGCCTGAAAACTGATGTGGATACCGGTTTCGGTCGGTGGGATGCAAACCAACTTGAATGAGCAATTCGTCGACTCGCCCGGCGCGCTGATCCGCGGTCAAGTCTGTGTGTGCCAGCATCGGTTCGGCAATGATCCGGCCCACCCGCCAGCGTGGATTCAAGCTCGCATAAGGATCCTGGAAAATCATTTGCAACCGCTTGCGCATCGCCAAACCACCAGGCTGCTGCATACGATCGAGCGATTCACCGTCGAATTGGATACGTCCGGTTGTGAGCGAGTACAAACCAACCAACAAACGAGCCAGAGTAGACTTACCACAACCCGACTCGCCAACTAAGGCGAGTGTCTCGCCTTTTCGTATGCTGAACGAAACCCCGTCTACCGCTTTTAACGTTGCACGAGGCTTACGGGCGAAGACTCTCTCAATCCAGGGCGGCGACACATCGAACCAGCGCGCTGCATCAGTGACTTCAATCAATGCGTGCTGATGCTTGGCCATAGAGTCATTCTGCTCAACGCTCACGACAACTCCTTGTGCAACCAGCAAGCCGCGCGCGAGGTGCTGGTTTGAAATAATTCTGGGCGGTCCTGTTTGCAAACTGCCATAACGTGCTGGCATCTGGGATTGAAGGCACAGCCCTCAGGGATAGCATTTAAGCGCGGCATGGCTCCATCAATCTGCGCCAGACGCTCAACATGGCGATTTACCGAAGGGATAGCACCCATTAGGCCTGCCGTGTAGGGGTGTTTGGGGTCACGGATCAAATCCTCCACTCGCCCTTCTTCTATGACCCGCCCGGCATACATCACGACTACACGATCTGCAGTCTCTGCTATGACACCCATATCATGAGTGATCAGCATCACCGCCGCACTGTGCTCGCGACATACTTTCTTCAGTAACTCGATGATCTGTGCCTGTATCGACACATCAAGCGCTGTTGTTGGCTCATCTGCAACAATCAACTTTGGTTCCGCGGCTAAGGCCAGAGCAATCACGACTCGTTGCCGCATGCCGCCGGAAAACTGATGAGGATAATGATCAATTCGCTCGCGAGCGGCAGGTATACCGGTCGACTCAAGCAGTTCAACCGCACGCTGGCGTGCCTGAGATCGAGTCAGGCCTAGATGGGTCTCGATCGTCTCGATTAATTGCCGGCCTACGCTATAAAGCGGGTTTAAGGATGTTAACGGGTCTTGAAAAATCGCACCGATCTCGCGCCCTCTGACCAACCGCATCTGATCGTCGGAAAACTGATCGATTCGACGACCGGACACCCAGACCTCGCCAGACGAGATGCGCCCTGGTGGCTCAAGTAAACCTATGATTGCGGCGCCAGTGAGTGATTTGCCAGCACCCGATTCACCCACGACTCCTAGCACTTCTCCGGGCCTTATTTCAAACGACACGTCGCTCAATGTCTGCAAGGCCCCTCGACGTGAGGGGAATTCAACGCTCAGATTTTTGAGTTCGAGAACGGGATGCATGGATCGATTCAACTCAAGCGCGGATTGAGTGCATCACGCAACCAATCACCGAGTAAATTGACAGAGAGAACCAACAGCACAAGCGCGGCACCAGGAAAGATAGTGATCCACCACTCGCCCGAAAAAAGGAAATCATTACCGATTCGAATTAAAGTCCCCAGAGAGGGAGTTGTCGCAGGGACCCCGACCCCCAAAAAGGATAAGGTCGCTTCTGTGATGATCGCTGTCGCCAGGTGCACCGTCGCCAACACGAGGACAGGGCCAAGAACATTTGGCAACACATGCCTGAACATAATGACAGGTGATGAAATCCCGATGATTCTTGCGGCCTGGACATATTCGCGATTCTTTTCAACCATCGTCGATCCCCTGACCGTGCGGGCATATTGCGGCCAGCCGGCCAAGGCAATGGCACAGATCAAAACAGGAAACGCGATGATTTCATGCAAATTACCGGGAAAAACGGCACGGGCAATCCCATCAATTAACAAGGCAATCAGGATGGCAGGAAACGATAATTGAACGTCAGCGATTCGCATGATGGTTGAGTCAATGGCACCCCCTGAATATCCAGCAATCAAGCCTAGTGAAATACCCAGCATAACGGCGCCCACAACAGCCCCTGCTCCAATCAAAAGCGACGATCTCATCCCGTACATGAGTGCTGAGAGAATGTCACGACCCTGACCATCAGTGCCTAGCAAGTAATCCGCTGTACCGTCTGGCAACCAGATCGGGGGCTTCAAGGCGTCGAGAAGATTCAGCGTACCCAGATCAAAAGGATCGTAGGGCGCAATCCATGTCGCCCCCACCGAACAAACCAGGAGCAAGACCAAAATCACCGTCGCAGCCACCGCTACAGGCGAATGCCGCCAGGACCAGACAAAATCACTATCCCAAATACGAGCAAACAGGCGCTTCATTAATGACGGCCCCCTGTTTTACCCAAGCCTGCGCTCAAGCGAGGATCCACAACAAAGTAGAGCAAGTCCACAAGCAAATTGATCACAACAAAGATGAGCGATATCAGACACAAGTATGCGGCCATCACAGGGATGTCAGCGAACTGAACAGCCTGAATAAACAACAAACCCATGCCGGGCCACTGGAAGACCGTTTCGGTCACGATGGCAAACGCGATGATCCCACCCAACTGTAAGCCCATGATGGTGATGACAGGCACTAGCGTATTTTTTAGCGCATGCCCAAAGTGAATCGCTCTTTTGGTCAGACCTCTGGCACGCGCAAATTTTATGTAATCAGTGCGCAGTACCTCGAGCATTTCGGAGCGAACCAACCTGAGCACGAGCGTCATCTGAAAAAAGGACAGCGTGATCGCTGGCAAAATGAGGTGAGACCAACCAGTGCGCGTGAGAAAGCCTGTTGACCAAAAGCCGAGTTGTACGACGTCACCACGCCCATAACTGGGTAACCAGCCCAGCAACACAGAAAAGACCAGGATAAGCAAGATCCCAATCAAAAAAGTCGGTAGCGACACGCCCAGCAAAGACAGCGCCAATAACGCTTGCGAGAGTTTGCCGTTGCGCTTTAGTGCGGTATAGACCCCGAGCGGCAAACCGACGAAAAGCGCAATCACCGCTGCCGAGAGCGATAGTTCGAGTGTGGCTGGCAGTCTATCGCGCAAAAGACTGGATACCTTCTGTCCCTGCCTCAGGGACAGGCCAAATTCGCCCTGCACTGCATGCGTGACGAAATGATAGAACTGGACAATGACCGGCTGATTAAGGCCAAGCTCTTGCCGCAATCTTGCCCGATCAACATCTGTCGCATCCTGACCCAGCATGATCGTGACTGGATCGCCGACATATTGAAACATCACGAAAGCCAATAGCGCTACCGTCAACATGACGGCAACCGACTGCAACAAACGGCGCACGATAAAAGCAAACATGCAATCTCACAAAACGGCGTGCACGCTAGCTTTCGCGCACGCCGACAGGGTCACAACAACGGCATCAATCGATGACAATCCATTCGATAACTGGCCGGTTGGTCGCCCGGTGAACCGCGTTGACATTCTTTTTCATGGCCCATGGGATGACTTGGTCATGCAGGGGCAAGGAGCCAAAATCCTTGCTGAACAGGGCAAAAGCTTCGTGGATCATTTCATCACGCTTCTTTTCGTCAGTTTCATTTTTAATCGCGTCGATTAATTGATCTACTTTCGGATTGATATAGTTGCCGTAGTTAAAACTACCGTTAGCACCTTCACCTTTGCTGTGAATCAGTGCCTCAAGCGTATAGAAAGCGTCAAAGGTTGGAACGCCCCATCCGAACAGATAAGCGCTCGTATCCAAACCGGCAACTTTGGGGAAGAACTGCGCTCTCGGCATAGCTGTTACGCTGGTTTTCACACCAACCTTGGTCCACATCGCCGCGACTGCCTGACAAATCGCTTCGTCATTGATGTAGCGATTGTTCGGACAATCAATCGTCAAATCGAACCCTTTCTCGTAACCAGCGTCTTTTAACAACGCTTTCGCCTTATTGACATCATAAGGGATGCGTGTTGCCATTTCTTTGGTCCAGCCATGAACCTGGGGGGCGATCATCGCACCAGTCGGCGACGACATCCCGCGCATCACCGCTTTCTTGATTGCCTCGATATCGATAGCGCGATAGAGCGCCTCGCGAACCCGCACATCCTTCAAAGGATTAGCGCCTTTAATATTGCTGTATTTGAGCTCAGCGCTTTTTTGATCCAAGCCGATATAGATGGTGCGATTCTCGTTGCCATCAACGACTTTGACTTGCTGGCGTAAGCGATCCATGTCTTGCGTTGGCGGATCCAGGACGAAATCGATTTCACCCGACAGCAAGGCCGCTGTGCGCGTTGCGTTCTGCTTGATCGGCGTATAGATGATTTCGGTCACATTGCCCTTTTTGGTCGATTTGCCCCACCACTCCGGGTTTTCGACGTAGACCGTTTTAATGTCGACCTCGCGCAACTTCAACATGTAAGGGCCAGTGCCCATGGCATGTCGAGCAGAGAAACTCTCTTCGTTTTTGTTGAAATCCTGGGGAACAACCGTATTGTTTTTTTCAGACCACGCTTTGCTCATCATGCCGAGAACGGTCAACTGATGCAGCAAGACCGGGTTAGGACCTGACAAGATGACCTCCAGTGTCAGCGGATCAATTGCCTTGGCATCTTGAATGCCTGCCACATAGGATTTGAATTGAGACGAAGGCGCCATCGCGCGCTTGATTGAAAACGCAGCATCTTCTGCAGTAAACGCTGTACCATCATGAAACTTCACCCCGGGGCGTAGTTTGAAGCGCCAGAGCGTCGGGCTGACCTGCTCCCAGGAAGTTGCTAAAGCCGGGACCGGCTGGAAATTCACATCATCCGCAACCAGGGGATCGTAAACGAGCAAGTTCGCCGTAATGTTGAGACCTTCATTCTGCGAGTAAGGGTCCATCGTCAGGATATCGCCCTGGCTGGCCCATTTGAAGGTCTTGGCAACGGAAGGGGTGGCAATAGCCGCGATCGAAAGGGCGATGGCAGCGATAAGAGTGCGACGCATTGAGTGCTCCTGATATCAGACGTCTGGTGATATTACCCGACGTCGATTCAGCCGCCAATGTCTATTCTCGCTAACTTGCCGATCAGTCAGGGCTTACCCTGCCGACAATCACAGTCAAGCGTGACCTCGTGAAATATCTCGCCGGAAAGCCAGCCAACCGATAGGGTAAGTCAGCCAGATCAATACCACCGCCCAGGGCTTGATCACGCGGTAGGGGTCGGTTGTCTGAGCTGTGGCAGTATCCGATGTCGTCAGAGTGCCTGCCGCTCTGGACTTGAGTCTGGCTCGTTTAACTCTTAGTGTGAAGCGCGTATGGCGGGCGGCAGCGAGGATAAAGGCCGACGGCCTTACCCAAAACCAGTTCAGGTGATTGGTCAGCGTGTCGTGTGCCAACGCGCGCAAGCCCTGAATACTGGCATCTGACAAAACGGGCTTGTCATCGGCGCGAGATATTGAATCGGCCGAGTCGTAATAGGTTCGTAGAACAACGTTCACGAATCGTGTTTGATAGCCCGACTTGGCGATCCGCCACCAGATGATGCTTTCTGGCAAATAGCCATCAACATCCTCAGGGAAGGGATATTGACGCATGACATCGACGCGTTGAAAGCCGAATTTCTCACCCTTGATTTGATAACGCAGGATCATCTCCATGGGCGTGCTGTCCATCATATCCAGCGGATATTTCTGCCCGACAATGGTGCCGTCCGGACGCTCACAAAGCCCCGTAACGGCTGAAAATGAAACTCTTTGGTCTTGAGGGATCTCAAGCCAGAGCCTTTTCATAGTCGCCAGGGCATCAGGTCTTATGGTGTCGTCGCTATCGAGTACCACCAGCAATTCGCCTTGAGCGAGACGCACGCCGTGATTGAGAGCGACTTTTTTGTGGCTGTTTGGCTGCCATGCATAGCGAACCGCGAACGGTGCTTTTTGCTGGCATTGCTCAACCCAGATGCGCGTCTCATCGGTTGAGCCATCATCTACGATGAGCCACTCGAAATCCCGACAAATTTGCGCGCATAGGGACTCGTACACCCTTGGCAACAGCGTGACGCGGTTGTAGGTAGGCGTAAAGACAGTAAAAAGCAAAAGGCCCGTTTCTGGGCCTTTTTCTAGTGCAGCAAACAAGCCGCCGGCACTAAACATTGCGCAAGTCTAGATTAGCGCGCTTAAGTCTTAGACGCGGACTTTAGACGCGTTTAACTTTTTCGAGCATTTTGAACACGCCTTTTGGCGAGTTTGCGAACAGGCGCTTGAAGGCCTTGCCCAAACATTTACGCTCGAGCGTGTTGCGACGTGTACGTTTTTTTTCAGAAGCCATAACTTTCTCCAGCAGGGAACTGAGTATATTAACCTAAAACGATCTCCCCATACGCCATGGGGCATAAATGTCACGATTTAGTCCTATGATTGAAGCATGAATCCAACTATCAAAATCACTGGCGCACGCCAAAACAACCTCAAAAACCTGGATGTCACGCTGAATACCGGTGAGCTCACCGTGATTACTGGTGTCAGCGGCTCTGGTAAAAGCTCACTTGCCTTTGACACGCTTTATGCAGAGGGTCAGCGACGCTACGTTGAAACATTTTCCCCCTACGCGCGTCAGTTTCTGGACAGGATGGACAAGCCTCAGGTCGATCGTATTGAGGGTATCCTGCCTGCGATAGCCATCGATCAAACCAATCCAGTGCGTAGCTCACGCAGCACGGTCGGCACGATGACCGAGCTCAATGACCACGTAAAACTGCTGTTTGCCCGAGGGGCCCAATTACATTGCCGCGTTTGCGGCAATCTGGTTTGCAAGGACTCGACCGGATCGATTCTCAAAGCCATCACAGCGCGAGCTGAAGAAGCCAATGATCCGCGACTCGTCGTGACCTTCCCGATCCAAGTCCCTGCCAATTTCACACAAGACGAAGTCAAAGGCTTTCTCGATCAGCAAGGTTACACACGAATCCATGCAGATCTTGCGACCGTGAATCCAGTCGCGCCTGCGTCTTCAAGTAAAGCGAAGAAATCAACCAAAAAAGCGGCACCAGTATCGCTAAGGACCTTACTGGTTGTGCAAGACCGCTTCAGGCTATCAAGTGCCGATCTATCCCGCGTCATGGAGGCTTTGGATATTGCCTTAAAAATGGGGAACGGCCTGGTCGCTGTTCACGCAGTGGACGACGACGGACAAGACCTGCATCACTGGAAATTCAGTGACAAGTTGCATTGCGCTGATTGCAACATCAGCTATAGCGATCCCTTACCAAGCACGTTTTCCTTTAACTCTCCTTTGGGTGCCTGTGAAGCATGCCGGGGCTTTGGTCGCGTGATCGGCATTGACTTTGGCTTGGTGATCCCCGACGAGAACAAGACCCTTGAAGGTGGGGCTATCAAACCCTTTCAGACACCTACTTATAAAGAGTGTCAGGATGAGATGGCCAAGTACGCCTCACGCGCTAACGTGTCCATGAACACGCCCTGGAAGCACCTACCGCCCGAGCATCAGGACTGGGTGCTACACGGCGATCCTGCGTGGGTAGGAGGCAATCAAGCCTGGAAGTCACAATGGTATGGCGTACAGCGGTTCTTTGGCTACCTCGAAAGCAAGTCTTACAAGATGCACGTGCGGGTTCTATTGTCGAAATACCGCAGCTATACACCTTGTCCCAGCTGTCACGGCGCACGTTTGAAAGCCGACGCCTTGTTATGGAAGTTGCACGGTAGATCAGTACAAGACTTGATGTTGATGCCCATCACGACCTTGCGTGATTTCTTCGAGAAACTGAGCTTCCCCGGCGCGATGGATGCCGCGATGGATCTGGTCATGACAGAGATTCGGGCGCGGGTGAAATTTCTTTGCGATGTGGGCTTGGGTTATCTCACGCTGGATCGACAAAGCCGGACGCTATCCGGGGGCGAGGTGCAGCGCATCAACCTGACCACCGCTCTCGGTACTTCTCTGGTGAACACCTTATTCGTGCTGGATGAACCTTCTATTGGTCTGCACCCACGCGACATTCACCGGGTTGTTGAAGTCATGCAACGCCTTGTCGTAGCTGGCAATACCCTGGTGGTCGTGGAGCATGATCCACAAGTCATGATCGCTGCAGATCGCATCATCGATGTAGGACCGGGGCCGGGTGAGCGCGGGGGGCAGATCGTTTTTGATGGCACACCCGCCGCGATTAAATCGGCCGACACACTGACCGGCAAGTACATGGGTGGGATACTCAAGGTAGAGTCGCCACGACCATTACCTGTCGCAGACAGTACGCCCCGGCTGTTGTTAGAAGGCGTCACGGCTAACAATCTTAAAAACATCTCGGTGAACATCCCGCTTGGACGACTGGTCTGCGTCACTGGCGTATCGGGCTCAGGCAAGTCGACGCTTATTCAAGACGTGCTCTACCCTGGCCTGCTCAAAATCATGGGTAAACCGACTGAGTCACCTGGTGCGTTTGATCGCATCCTGGGCGCGGAGCAACTCGCCGATGTGGTGATGGTTGATCAGGCTCAAATCGGTAAAACAGCACGTTCCAATCCTGCAAGTTATGTCGGTGCCTTTGATCCCATTCGTAAATTGTTCTCGCAAGCGCCACTGGCACGTGAGCGCGGCTATACGGCGGGCACCTTTAGCTTTAACAGTGGAGACGGTCGCTGCCCCACGTGTGGCGGGACGGGCTTTGAGCATGTTGAAATGCAGTTCTTGTCTGACGTGTATATCCGCTGCCCAGATTGTGATGGCAAGCGCTTCAGGCCTGAAGTACGCGAAGTCGAAGTCGAGCATTTAGGACGTCGCGCATCAATTGATGCCGTGCTAAATATGACTGTATCAGAGGCGCTTGAATTTTTTAAAGGGCTGCGAGATGTGCAGCTGGGGCTCGCTCCACTTGCCGATGTCGGACTCGAATACGTCAAGCTGGGACAGCCTGTACCGACGCTATCGGGCGGCGAAGCACAGCGTTTAAAGCTGGCAGGTCACTTGGCCGAAGCCGCGCGCAGTGGGATATCGACAGCCAAAGTCGCAAAAAAGGGCAGTTTGTTTCTCTTTGATGAACCCACTACGGGTTTGCACTTTGACGATGTGTCGCGCTTGATGCGCGCGTTCAGAAAGTTGCTGGGTGCTGGTCATACGCTGCTTATTATTGAGCACAATCTCGACGTGATTCGCGCTGCAGACTGGATTATCGATCTGGGACCTGAGGGTGGCGACGCCGGTGGTGAATTGATCGTGTCGGGCACACCAGATGAGATCATGGCACACCCCGCCTCGCATACAGGGGCAGCCTTACGCGAGTACGCAACGGCAATGACGCCGGATGCGATCGGTGGCACCGCGAATGCATCCTCGACTGGTTCAATGGCCCTGCGAGAAGCAGATTCAGGCCGCTCTTTGCAAACGATTGTAAAAGAGCGACGTCGCCTTGCCACGCATATCGACATTCTTCACGCACGCGAACACAATCTCAAGAATATAAGTGTAAAAATCCCGCACGATAAATTTACTGTCATCACAGGCGTCTCTGGCTCGGGCAAGTCAACACTGGCTTTTGACATTCTGTTCAACGAAGGACAGCGACGCTACTTAGAGTCGCTCAACGCCTACGCCCGCGCCATCGTCCAGCCTGCGGGCAAACCAGATGTGGACGCGATCTTTGGTATCCCACCGACGGTCGCGATCGAGCAAAGAACAAGCCGCGGGGGTCGTAAATCGACCGTCGCCACTATGACCGAAATTCATCACTTTCTGCGCTTGCTTTACATGAAGCTCGGTACGCAGATGTGCCCGACCTGCCATGTAAGTGTAGAGCCCCAAAGTGCAGATCAGATTGTCGCCAAATTGCTGCGAGATCATAAAGGTCATCACATTGGGCTGTTATCGCCTCTGGTCACCGCTCGTAAGGGTTTTTATACTGACTTAGCTAAGTGGGCGGCCAGCAAGGGCCATACCCACTTGCGTGTTGATGATGCATTTATTCCGACAGCGAATTGGCCACGACTCGATCGCTTTAAAGAACACACGATCGAGTTACCGGTTGCCGATCTGATCGTCAGTGCTGATAACGAGACTGAACTGCGCAAAGCGGTGCATAGCGCGCTTGAACACGGCCAAGGGGTGATGAGCGTAGTTTGGCCTTTGGGTCAATTGCGTACGGACTTACATGCCAAGCTTGAACAACAGCATTTTTCGGTAAAGCGTGCCTGCCCGAGCTGCGGCACGAGCTTTGCAGAACCCGATCCACGCATGTTTTCTTACAACAGCAAACATGGGTGGTGCCAGAGCTGCTTTGGTACTGGCCTTCAGTTACAAGGCTTTGATGCTGAACAGACTGGTGAGGAAACCGCCTGGAACGCCTGGTACGAAGGCGAAACAAAAGCGTGCACGAGCTGTCTGGGCGCTCGATTAAATCCCATCTCGCGTGCGGTGATCTGGCGCGACAAGTCTATTGCGGAACTCGCCTCACTAGCGGTAGCAGATGCTCACACGTTTTTTACTGCCTTGATCGCGAAAGGACGCGAGGCTGAGATTGCCCGCGACATCCTGAGCGAAATCCGCAGTCGCTTGTTATTCATGCAAGAAGTCGGCTTGGGCTACTTGGCTCTGGATCGTGCGGCACCAACCCTGTCGGGTGGTGAGGCGCAACGGATTCGTCTTGCTGCGCAACTCGGATCAAATATGCAGGGTGTTTGCTACGTGCTGGATGAACCAACGATTGGCTTGCATCCGCGCGATAATCGTATTTTGCTGGGTGCCCTCACTCGTCTAGAAAAAAACGGCAATACTCTTGTTGTAGTTGAACATGACGACGATACGATTCGTCGGGCAGAACATGTCATCGACATCGGTCCTGGTGCCGGAGTGAGGGGTGGCCGTGTCGTCGCAGAAGGTAGCTTAAAAGACTTGATGGATTCCCCTGAGTCTGTGACGGGACACTATTTGAGACATCCTCTCAAGCATCCGCTGCAGCCAAGACGGGTGATCAATAAAGAAACCCAGATGATCACAGTCAAAGGTGCTCGCCTCCATAATCTGCGTCACGTCGATGCTCACTTCCCGATCGGTCGCTTAACCGTCGTGACAGGTGTGTCCGGATCGGGCAAATCCACGCTCGCCAGAGAGGTTTTGCTAGATAACCTGCACGCCGCTGTTCAGACTCGGGGTGAACCTCACTGGCAGGGCTGTGAGGCAATCGAAGGTTGGCAGGTGCTGGATCGAGTCCTGGAAGTTGATCAAACACCGATCGGTAAGACACCCCGTTCGTGCCCCGCCACTTACATCGGCTTTTGGGATGACACCCGCAAGTTATTTGCGGATACCAACGAAGCCCGCATCAGAGGCTGGTCCGCTGGCCGATTCTCTTTTAATACTGGTGATGGTCGTTGCCCGATCTGCGAGGGTCAAGGCATGCGCACACTTGAAATGAGCTTTTTGCCAGACATCAAAGTGCCATGCGATGCGTGTGGCGGTGCGCGCTTCAATACCGATACGCTGGCGGTTCGTATGCGCGACAAACACGCCGGTGAGGTATTGAATATGGAGGTCGATGATGCGGTGGAATACTTCGCAGCTCATCCGCGTATCCGCCATCCGTTGCAGCTCATGCAAGATGTGGGCCTTGGCTATTTAACTCTGGGACAACCTTCTCCTACCTTGTCAGGCGGTGAAGCGCAACGTATCAAGCTCGTCACTGAACTAGCCAAAGCGCGGATGACTGAAGGTGTTATCACTACGGGCCGAGCATCGCGACTGCCACACACACTATATGTGCTGGATGAGCCTACGGTCGGACTATCGATGGCTGATGTTGAAAAACTGATACGGGTCCTGCACCGCTTAGTTGAAGCCGGCAACACCGTTGTCGTGATCGAGCACAATCTCGACGTGATCGCGGAGGCGGACTGGCTACTGGATATGGGTCCTGAGGGTGGAGATGGCGGGGGTCAATTGGTGATTGAGGGCACGCCTGAGGAGATCGTGGCAGCCCACGCACGGTCTCACACGGGCGAGGTTCTGCAAGAATTTATGTCTCGATAGCCCGCTGGTACCCATGCGATCTGGATTTTCAAAATCAACCAAAAAAGAGTTGATACATTAAGCGGCCTGGCAAGAAAGTAAATGCCCCTGCAATAATCAAACCACCGACATAGGTGTAGGTCATCGCTTGCTTGTGCCTTTTAATGTTGCCTTTACGCGCAAAGTAGACACCCAGCGCCAGTTGAGACAAAACAAAAAGGCTCAATAAATGAATAGGTGAGTAGCCCCAAAATGGGCTGGTCGGCCAAACGGCTTTGATCCAGAAAGAAGAAACTGAAATGACCATCATCATGATCACCCAGATCCAACCCAGTACCCGATGAGGTTGAGTTCCTTTCGGCCTGAGCAGTTGAAAAGCGCCTAGCACAAACGCGCTCAGTGCAAAAAAAAGATGGATCAGGGTCGCTAGACTTGCTTCTTGGAGCAGCTGAATATTCATGAAATTAACCCAGTCGTTTCAGTCTCTCGAGAAACACCGGCCAAACCTCTGGGTTGGCCATCCGCGGTGCTTGTTGACCTTTTAACATAAGAGCAATCTGTTCAGCTGCCATGACAGCAGCATTACGACGAGCCTCATGCGTCACACCAGCCGTGTGATACGTTGCAACCACATTCGGCAAGGTCAAAAGCGCGTGGTCACGAGCAGGAGGTTCGACAGTCCAGACATCAAGACCAGCTCCTGACAAGTGCCCGTCTCTAAGGGCATCAACCAAGCCTTGCTCATCGTGAATCCCGCCTCGAGCCGTTGACAGAAAGACTGCGCCTGATTTCATGGCAAAAAACTGTTCACGACCAAACAGATTCAGTGTTTCGGGTGAACGTGGGCAATGAACTGAAATCACATCAGCTTGGGCCAGCACCTGCGCAAAGCTCATCGGGACTGCACCGCGCTTTTCGATTTCGGTCGATGAAAGATGAGGATCCGAGGCAATAACTTTCATACCAAAAGCACTTGCTAACGTTGCCACCCGCCGACCGATATTGCCGACACCAATCAGCCCGATTGTGAGGCCACGGATCTCTCGACCCATGAGGTCTTCGCGAGTCGTATAGGCAGAGGCGCGCATCACTCGATCCGACTCGGCGATGCGGTGTTTAAGCGACAACAACAATCCCATCGTATGCTCTGCAACTGAATCAGCATTGCAACCAGATTGGTTGACCACCAGCACGCCATGTCGAGTACAGGCTGCCAAATCAACCGGGTCATAGCCAGCCCCAGAGCTTGAGGCACACAACAGGTCTGGGCATTGCTTCAGCAGATCCTCTGTCACCCAGTACTTCGACGGCACTTCATCGCGCGCTGCGCAAACGTGATAGACGTTTGCTTGAGACAACGCTTTGAAATTCACAGCGTCCTGGTCTGCGTAGCGCAAAACTGTCAAGTCAACGGCCTCTTCTGCCGATAGCATTTCATCGAAAGCAGGATTCAGCCAAAAATCAAATCTGACTACGCTATTCTTTTTCATTTTTTTCTCGTTTAAAACGCTGCATTGCCTTTACTTGATAACCCCTTTTGCTCTCAAGGCTACCTCTACCCAGGATCTATCCAGCTTGCCTGCTGCAATACTCGCGAGAATGGTTTTCTCTTTTTTCTCAACCAGTTCCACTTCTTTGGCTAGGTCTTTGGCAATCGCCGGGGGAATAGCCAGCAGACCATCCGGATCACCCACAATAATGTCCCCAGGATGAACCACCATGCCATCGATAGATACCGTGACATTGATTTCACCTGGGCCTTCTTTGTAAGGACCGCGATGTGAAACAGACCGTGCAAAAACCGGAAACTTTCCCTTGCCAAGTGCCTCGACATCCCGAATTGGACCATCGATGACGATACCAGCTAGCCCGCGCTTCTCGGCGATAGCAGACATGATTTCACCGATGATGGCATTACGCACTTCACCACCCGCATCGACCACGATTACGTCGCCCGGAGCCGCGAGGTTCAAGGCCGCATGCACCATTAAATTGTCACCAGGGGCTGTTTTAACGGTGAAGGCGCGGCCGAGGATTCGCCCCCCTTTATGAAACGGACGAAGATGAGTCGTACCGTTGGTTCTGCTCATCACATCGCTGATGTTTGCCACGGCAAAGCTTGCGAATTTTTTCACGAGTGCAGGAGACGCAGTGTGCTCATGCGTATGAATCTGAAAACCTAACTGTGACATGGCTGATCCCTTGGAGTTGAATATTGTTCTAGCTTAAGCTTATTTAACGCGCACTGACAAGGCACTGGGGATTAAGCTCAGTAATGGCCGTCAACCCCATCATGCCAATATTGCGAGCAATTTCTTGCTGCATGATCTGGATCGCATGATCGACACCGGCCCGTCCCGCCACCGCGGCAGCGTAGTTGAAAGGACGCCCCAAAAAGACGGCCTTGGCACCGAGAGCCAATGCTTTGACAGCATCACTGCCCCGGCGAATCCCGCTATCAAGCATCACCGGACCATCTTTGAACGCATCGAGAACCTGAGGCAATACGCGCAAGGGTGCAGCCGCTCCGTCAATCTGACGCCCGCCATGGTTGGAGACAATAATGCCGTCCATCCCGTACTGCCGGCAAAGAGCAGCGTCAGCGGGATTTAATATGCCTTTGATGACCATAGGACCTTTCCAGCGAGCGCGAATCAATTTGACATGCTCCCAGGAGAGGTGGCCGCGAGTTGAAAAATCACGCATCACTGTTTTAGACATGATGGGTGCGCCACGTGTCGCAAACGAATTTTCGAAATGCGGCATGCCATGTTTGACGATGGTTTTGAGAAAAGTACCAAACAACCAGGTGGGATGAGTCAAGCCATCCCAGGCCAAACGCAAACTCGGACGAAGCGGTGTTGAAAATCCTGTGCGGACATTATTTTCACGGTTAGCGGCGACTGGCGTATCCACGGTAATCACCAAAGTTTTAAAACCAGCTGCAGCTACTCGATCAATCAGAGCATCTATCTGTTCTTGCTTAGCGGGCAGATATGCCTGAAACCACGCACTCGGCGCGGCTTGAGCAATTTCCTCCATAGGAATCAGAGATGAACCACTCATGATCATGGGGATATTTGCTGCTTGAGCCGCTTGAGCAAACACAAGATCACCTCGATAAGCCGACATGGCGGTAATACCCATGGGAGCCATGCCAAACGGCGCGGAAAACGTTTGGCCAAAGAGTGTTACCTCGGTATTGCGCCTCGATACATCTACTAAAACTCGCGTAGTGAATTCGTAATCCATGAATACGTCGCGATTAGCCTTTAAGGATTGCCCATCCTCACACGCACCTGCGACGTACCCGAAGATAGGACGAGGCAAGCGTTTTTGTGCAAGTTTTTCGAAATCAGCAAGAGACAGAACTTGCGACAATATTCTTGGCGTCTTAACTTGATCTGGCATGGTCACTCTCTTCTTTTGAATAAGCGATGAGCTCGCCTTTTTGTTTAGTGAGTCGTCAGCACTGCTTGGGAAGCTAGTATTCGTTTGATTGCCTCGTTCGCTGCAACGAGACCCATTGTCGCAGTGACAGTAACGCTAGAACCGTACCCTGCGCAAGACAGACCTTGTGGTGACGTACGGTCTAGATTGGAATCTGTCCCACCCCAAGCTGGGGGCATGACGGTCGGTTGATCCACCCACAACACACTAACGCCCATCTTAGGCAAGCGTTTAAGCGACTTGCCACCAGCGCCACCGCCCCTTGCAAAGCCATGATCCTTACGCAACGTATTGCGCAGGCGGCCGAGCAAGGCATCGTGGGTCGCTAAAGACAAATCACCGGACCGAAGCGCCAATGGGTCGGTTTTGCCTCCCGCCCCACCACAGACGATCAGGGCTTGCTTACGCTCACGCGACTGCAACACCATAGCGACCTTTGCCGCGATCTGATCGGCACAGTCAAGCACGACGGTCAGCTCCGGACCGAGCAACTGTGCAACATTATCGGGACTCACAAAATCATCAATGAGGGTCAAGTTGCAAGCCGGATTAATCTGCTGAATACGAGCCGCCATGGCTAATATCTTTGATTGTCCGAGCGTTTCACTTAAGGCATGCACTTGTCTGTTGATATTCGATTCCGACACGTGATCGAGATCAATCAAAGTCAAGGATCCGACCCCGCTTCGCGCCAAAGCTTCGGCCGCCCATGATCCCACGCCCCCTATCCCGACAACTGCAACCCTCGCTTGCTGCAACGCAACACCAACATTGCTGCCGAACAAGCGGCTCAAGCCGCCAAACCGTCGCTCTGCATCGCTATCTGGCAAGGGGTTGGTCATGTGTCGCACTCTCTCTACGTGAATGCTGCATTTTTGCACGTTCATCATAAAAATTTGCTGAAGGCGCTCGACAGACCCGCGTCACAGGCAGACAATAGAGCGATAGATAATTAGCATGACTGACATTAACGCTTCTCACCATAAAATTTTGCACGTGTCCCCAGGGGCCGTTCCGTTGTGCCTCCTTCTCCCCTTGGTGCACATCGCAATATCTGGCGGACGAGTAGCCGTCACACTTAACGCCCTGCAACTTGGCCGTTCTACGTTTGAAGTCGGTTTACTGATCGCCGTCTTCGGCCTGTTGCCCATGCTGCTCTCAGTTAGCGCGGGTCGTTTGATAGATAAGATTGGCCCTTACCGGCCCATGCAAGTGTGCTCAACTCTGGTGGGCGCTGGCGTAATCTTACCCGTCATCTGGCAGGATTTAGTCGCCCTCATCATCTCGGCAGTATGCGTAGGCATTGGTCAGATGACCTTCCTCATCGCGATACAAGGCCAAGTAGGCCGCGGTAGCAGTGAGCAACGCCTTCGTAATTTTTCACTGCTCTCGCTCATGATTTCCATCTCGGGTTTTTTCGGGCCCTTGGTCGCCGGGATTGCTATCGACAATCTCGGCTATCGCTGGGTGTTTTTATTGCTGGGGATAGGTCCAGTGATTGCAGCTATGCGGGTGTACCACATGCGTCAAACGTTGATCGCTTCGCACAACCCTGCCCTTGCCAGCGAGGCAAAACAACGAGGTAAATTGTTTGACCTGTTGCAGATGAAAACGCTGCAGAAAGTCTTCGTAGCCAACGTCTTGCTTTCTAGCGCTTGGGATACGCATATGTTTGTGGTTCCGATTTATGGGGTCACGATCGGTCTGTCAGCAACGACGATCGGCGTAATCATTGCGTCCTTTGCTACAGCCACCGTAGGCGTGCGCCTGTGTTTACCGATCATTCAAAAGTACATCCCGCCCTGGCACCTGATTCATTTAGCCCTGATCGGGGCAGCATTGAATTTTCTTCTTTATCCATTTTGCTCTCAGGTCTGGTTGCTGATGTCATTGTCGTTTTTACTCGGCATTGCGCTTGGTTCGACTCAGCCCGGCATCCTTGCGCTGTTGCAACAGCATGCCCCGTCAGGGAGAGTAAGCGAAGCCTTCGGCCTCAGGATGGCCTTAGTCAACACGTCACAAGTCTCATTGCCACTTCTATTCGGGGCGCTCGGCACCGTCATCGGAGTCATGCCGTTGTTCTGGATTACCGCCATGGGACTTGGTGTCGCACGCTGGGCTACTCGAAATGCGGGCAAAGCATCCGATCCTTCCAACGACATTGAGTACCTGGGCTAACCACCGTGAGCACGAATCAATCCAACGACTGCAAAGCCCCTCCTGCCGCGGATACGTTCAAACGATTAACTGACGAAGAGCGCGCAGTGTCCCTCGAAGCCACTCTGGCATCGCGTCAACCGGGCGAGGATCTATGGGTTTTTGGTTATGGATCACTCATCTGGAACCCTGGCTTTGATTTTGCCGAAAAACGCTTAACCAGTCTGCGTGGCTATCACCGTTCATTATGTCTCTGGTCGCGCATCAATCGTGGCACGCCCGAGTGTCCGGGATTGGTCTTTGGCCTCGACCGTGGTGGATCGTGCCGCGGCATGGCTTTCCGGGTGCTGAATAAAGATATTCCGCTGACTTTTAGCGCACTTTGGTTGCGAGAAATGGGTACCGGTGCCTATCACCCCCGGTGGATCAATGCTGATACCGAGCAGGGTCCCATTACCGTGCTCGCTTTTGTCATCAATCGTCAGGGCGCTGCCTATGTATCAGGGTTATCGCACGATGAGCAAGTGCGCATTGTGATGGATGCTCATGGTACCTATGGATCATGTGTCGACTATGTGATGCAAACGGCGCAAGCTTTGCTTGCCGAGGGTGTCTGCGACGACCGGTTAAGTGCCCTGGCGGCAGAAATATTAAAAAAACAACAGAATCCGGCTTAAAAACGCCCTGCCTGCCGCACGGTACACTAGCGGTTATCCTAGTGCCCTTCAGCGAATTCCTTAATCGAATCAACATGGATCAGACAAATGTCACTCGCAGATATCCGGCAAAGTTACGACAAGGGTCACCTCGTTGAGGAGCAGGCCAAGTCATCGCCTTTCGAGCAGTTCGACTTATGGCTCACCGAAGCCATTACGCAAAAACTGCCCGAACCAACAGCAATGACTTTAGCAACAGCCGACAGTCGTGGCTGGCCGTCAGCACGAATTGTTTTGTTAAAAGGTGCAGACTCAAACGGCTTTGTGTTCTATACCAATTATCAATCCCGGAAAGGGATCGAAATTGCTGTGCAACCGCGCGCTAGCCTGCTCTTCTTCTGGCAAGCCCTGGAGCGAGAAGTTCGCATCGAGGGGTTCATCGAAAAAACGACTGAACAAGAGTCAGAAGATTATTATCAAAGCAGACCACTTGGCTCTCGCGTTGGTGCAATCACCTCCGCACAAAGCCAGCCTACCACTATCGAAGCGCTAACCGCAAGAGCCGAAGCAGTTAAAGCGCAATACGGCGATCACCCGCCTCGGCCCAAGCACTGGGGTGGCTATCGGCTCAAACCAGATTATTTCGAGTTTTGGCAGGGACGACCGTCTCGACTACACGACCGCCTGATTTACACACCCAACGATCAAGGCCAATGGGCCATTGGTCGTCTTGCTCCTTAAAAGACGATGACTGCCACTAATCCAAGTTTTGACTCTGCATTTTTTCGCTCTGCGCTTGGGCGTTTTGCCACTGGCGTGACGGTAATCACGACAGCGGCCAATGAGGCGACAACTTTGACCGACCCGCCCGCACCAGCTGTGGGTTTGACAGCCAGTTCCTTTAACTCCGTTTCACTCGACCCTCCCTTGATTGTATGGAGCTTGTCCCGATCGTCTTCATCACTGGCCACCATGACCAAGAGCCAACGCTACGTAGTTCAAGTCATGGCTGCTCATCAAATGCCGCTCGCCAACCGATTCGCGCGCGGTACGGCCTTCGAGCGCTTCGCTGGTATTGAGCTAAAACACGCACCGGGCGGGACGCCGATGCTTGCTGAAGAACCAGCCGCTTGGTTCGAGTGCTTCAATCGCAGCCAGTACGACGAAGGTGATCACGTTATCTTTGTCGGTCAGGTCGAACACTGCTCGCACAGTAGCGCGATGCCACTGATCTATCACTCGGGTGGCTTCGATCTGACGCCTACAACACCGAACAACTCTCAGCTTAAATCCTAGTTAGCAGGGATTCCTCATGAGTGTAGATATCGATTGCATTGTCATTGGCGCGGGTGTGGTGGGTTTGGCTATCGCACGAGATCTGGCGCGTTCTGGCCGAGAAGTTATGGTGATTGAAACCGCAGACGGCATTGGCACCGGCACCAGCTCAAGAAACTCGGAAGTGATTCACGCGGGGATCTACTACCCCGCAAACAGTCTGAAGGCCAAACTTTGTGTGCGCGGCAAACAATTGCTTTATGCCTACTGTGACGAAAAAAAAGTACCCTATAAACGACTCGGTAAACTGATTGTCGCAACCAGCGAAGAAGAAATTCCCATGCTTGCGGCGATTCAAAATAAAGCTCGAGTCAATGGCGTTCACGACCTGGAGTTATTAACCTCAGCACAGGCTCAAATACTTGAACCAGCAATTCGATGCCATGCTGCGCTGTTATCACCATCAACCGGCATTGTTGATAGTCACGCTTTAATGCTGGCCTATCAAGGCGATGCAGAAAATGCTGGTGCTCAGTGTGTTTTCAACACTCCCTTGCTTGGTGGATCAGTCAGGGAAGCGGGCGGTTTCATGCTTCAGTTTGGAGGGCAGGAGCCGATGGAATTGAGTTGCAACGTCCTGATCAACTCAGCTGGTTTGCACGCGCCGTCGTTAGCACGACAGATCGCTGGCATCCCACCCGCAACGATCCCGACCGAATATTTATGTAAAGGTAATTATTTCTCGCTTCAAGGTCGCACCCCTTTTTCGAGGTTGATTTATCCTACACCAGGTCACGCGGGGCTTGGTGTGCATCTGTCACTGGATATGGGTGGTCAAGTAAAGTTTGGCCCGGACGTCGAATGGGTCGACAAAGAGGACTACTCGGTCGACCCGGCGCGCTGCAATGATTTTTACGATGCCGTCAGAGCATACTGGCCTGACATGAAAGACGGCACACTCACACCGACCTACTGCGGTATCAGACCTAAAATTGCCGGGCCTAACGACCCAGCCGCTGACTTTATGATTGCCGGTCCGGCCACACACGGTATCCGTGGTTTGGTCAATTTATTCGGCATTGAATCGCCCGGCCTGACATCCAGTCTGGCCATAGCAGAAGAGACCATGACATGTATCGCAACGACTTCATCCTGACCCTGTCATGCCCCGATAGAACGGGCATTGTCTACAACGTCAGCGGACTGCTGCTCAAACATCAAGGCAACATCATTGATGCCCAGCAGTTTGGTGATGCAGAGACCAACAAGTTTTTTTTGCGCGTTCATTTTGAATTACCCGAAGGCTCGTCTGTCGAACTAGTCAAAACCGATTTTCTGATCCTTGCACCGCAATACGATATGCACTGGCAAATTCATGATGCCAAGCAAAAGGCTCGTCTGTTGATACTGGTCAGTAAGCAAGGCCACTGCCTCAATGATCTGCTGTTTCGCGTTCACTCTGGACAGCTGAAGGTCGAGATTGCCGGCATTGTCTCGAACCATCGAGATTTCGAATCCATGGCACAGTCCTACAGTATCCCTTTCCATTACTTGCCAGTCACACCAGTCAGTAAAGCAGAGCAAGAAGCCGATATTCTTGCGATTGCAACGCGTGAGCGCATTGACCTTGTCGTGCTGGCACGTTACATGCAGATTCTTTCACCCGAACTGTGTGCTGCGCTCGAGGGTAAAGCCATCAATATCCACCATAGTTTTTTACCTAGCTTCAAAGGTGCTCGCCCTTATTACCAGGCGCATGCCAGAGGTGTCAAAATTATTGGCGCAACCGCACATTACGTCACACACGATCTGGATGAGGGCCCAATTATCGAACAGGACGTGCAGCGCGTGGATCACGCCATGAGCGCGCAGGATCTGACTCAAGTTGGTAGTGATATCGAATCTCGCGTTCTGTCTCGAGCTGTGCAAAGCCACGTCGAGCATCGCATCCTTTTGAATAACCACAAGACCGTCGTCTTTAGATGAGCACCAGGCAACCGACTAAGCAGGCCGCAGAGCAACCGGTCGAGCTGCCCACAGAGCACCCCGTCCCCGATTCGCACGGCGTGAATTTATTCGAAGCTGATGCTGCGCGCGCAGTAATCGCGTGTTATCTGCCTAAAGACCTGCATGCCCACTTGGTGCCACACCTCAAGCGTCTGGGGGAATTGGCTGGATCCGTCCTGGATGATTTGGCGGGCGTCGCAGACAAAAATCCACCCACATTAGCGGTGCGGACTCGCACAGGCGTTGACGCGTCACATATTCACAAGCATCCCGCTTACGTCGAGCTTGAGCGCTACGCCTACAGCGAGTTCGGTCTCGCAGCTATGTCGCACCGAGGGGGCGTACTGGATTGGGCCAAGCCTATGCCACCCGCTGCCAAGTACGCCCTAACGTACTTATTTGTACAAGCTGAATTTGGCCTGTGCTGTCCAGTCAGTATGACGGATTCGCTTGCAAGAACTTTGCGCAAGTTTGGCGATCCTGCATTAGTCGAACAGGTCCTTCCGCTGGTGACAACGCAGGACTTTGATGTCTTGCAACAGGGCGCCATGTTTATGACTGAACAGGCGGCAGGCTCGGATGTCAGTGCCACAAGTACGACAGCTGAGCAAGTTGAAGACGGTTCGTGGCGTCTTACCGGCGACAAGTGGTTTTGTTCAAATGCCGATGCGGGTTTTGCGATGGTGCTGGCAAGGTCAGAATCTGTTCCCGGCTTAAAGGGCGTCTCGCTGTTTCTGTTACCAAGAGATTTAAGTGATGGCAGTCATAACCACTACCGAATATTGCGCTTAAAGGATAAGTTGGGCACACGTTCGATGGCAAGCGGTGAAATACGCCTTGAAGGTGCCGTCGCCTGGTTGGTAGGCGAACGTGGACAAGGCTTCAAGCAAATGGCCGATATGATCAATAACTCGCGCCTGTCTAATGGGGTACGAGCGGCAGGCTTGATGCGGCGGTCTTTGACTGAAGCCCTTTACATTGCCAAGAAGCGACAGGCGTTTGGTAAGCGCCTGATCGATATGCCGTTGATGCAGAAGCAGTTGACCAAAATCGCGGTCACGACAGAACAAGCACGCACCATGGTTTATCAGACTGCACAAGCTCTGGCTGCGGCAGACACGAATATCGCGAACCGTCCACTCATGCGCATCATGACGCCTCTGATCAAATTTCGCGCGTGCCGCGATGCCCGTAAAGTAGCTGGCGATGCGATGGAGGTACGCGGCGGCTGCGGTTACATCGAGGAGTGGGCAGATCCCCGTATTTTGCGTGACGCTCATCTGGGCTCAATTTGGGAGGGAACCAGCAACATCGTCGCACTTGATGTGCTGAGAGCCGTTCAAAAAGAGGACTCGCTTCCGGCGTTGCAAGCCCACGTGAATAAACTGCTTGCCAATGGTCTGCCGGTAGCAGGTGATTTGAAAGTACTGCAAGATGAGCGCATCGAGGCAGCGTTTGCCTTTGCAAAGTCAACAGCTGATAACCACGTTACTGAAAATGCGCGACAAATGGCCTCAGCGCTCTATCACGTCGTCACCATGGCAGGCATGCGCTGGGAAGCCAAACAAGCCAAAATGCCCATGCGAGGCAGATTAGCGGACTTGGTGCTTAAACATAAATTGTGCGCACGAGATCCAATCAATGACGGAGCTCTCTCTGATCCCGGTCTGGTCGAGTGGTTGGCCGGACCAATTTAAGATAAAAATATGTGGCAACAAAATCAAACTGAAGGCGCACTGGCAGGGTGTCGTGTTGTCGATCTTAGTCGAGTACTGGGTGGCCCCTTCTGCACCCAGATTCTCGGTGATCACGGCGCTGATGTGATCAAACTTGAACCGCCTCAAGGGGATGAAACGCGCCACTGGGGGCCACCTTTTGAAGCCGGTATCGCATCCTACTTTATCGGTGTCAACCGCAATAAAACGGGGTTGACCATTGATTTAGCGCAACAGGAAGGGCAGGCATTTGTTCGAACGCTGCTGGCCGATGCGGACATCATGATAGAAAACTTCAAACCAGGCACTCTCGAAAAATGGGGCATGGGCTACGAAGTTTTAAAAGAACAGTTTCCCGGGCTGATTCACTGTCGCATTAGCGGCTTTGGTGGCGACGGTCCCTTGGGTGGGTTGCCAGGTTATGACGCCTGCGCCCAAGCCATGTGTGGGCTAATGAGCGTCAACGGCGAGAAAGGCGGTGAACCTACCAGAGTGGGTCTGCCTGTCGTCGATATGGTTACCGGCATGAATGCCGCACTCGCTATCCTGATGGCGATGAACGAACGCCATCGCAGCGGTCTCGGGCAATTTCTCGACATCACGTTATTCGACTCAGCAATATCCTTGTTGCATCCTCACGCTGCAAATTTTTTCGGTAACGGCAACATCCCTGGCCGCAGCGGTAACGCGCACCCGAACATATCACCCTACGAGACTGTCAACACGCGTTCGGGGCAGCTATTTCTGGCGGTCGGAAATGATAAGCAGTTTCAAACCCTGCTTAAAGTTATCAAAGCAGACGAGATTGCCAGCGACGAGCGCTTTATGACCAATCAGGATCGACTCAAAAATCGTCCCGCTTTGCATGCGATACTCGAAGACAAACTTTCTGCGCATGAGGCAGCAGACATTGCTCAAACGCTACTCAGCTCAGGTGTTCCCGCCGCACCTGTCATGAATGTCAAAGAAATCCTCGAGCACCCACATACGCAGCATCGCAAGATGGTGATCAACGAAGGCGCCTATCGCGGCTTGGGTTCACCCATCAAACTGTCCCGTACGCCTGCCAGTTTGCGCAAATTACCACCCGGATTCAACCAAACCTGAGCCCGCAGGCAGGATATGATTGAGCTCTCGACCAGAAACCAATAGAACCCTTATGACACATCAAGCTCCTTCGGCCTCCGGGCCACGCACCGGTGGTGAAATCCTGGTGGGCCAGCTCGTCGCCCATGGCGTCAAGCACGTGTTCTGTGTCCCCGGTGAGAGTTATCTCGCTGTACTTGACGCCCTGGTAGACGTGAACATTGAAGTGACTGTTTGTCGTCAAGAGGGCGGTGCGGCCATGATGGCTGATGCCTTTGGCAAGCTCACTGGCGAGCCAGGCATCTGCATGGTCACCAGAGGCCCCGGTGCCTCGAACGCACTGGCTGGCATTCATATCGCCAAGCAGGACTCTACTCCCCTGATTGTCTTTGTTGGTCAGATAGAACGCGGCATGCGCGAGCGCGAAGCATTTCAAGAGATGGACTATCGTGCAATTTTTGGTCAAGCTGCCAAGTGGGCAACCGAGATCGACGATGCGGATCGAATCCCGGAGATTCTCTCGCGCGCTTTTCACGTGGCGACTTCGGGCCGTCCGGGCCCAGTGGTCATTGCCCTGCCTGAGGATATGCTGGTCGAGCACGCGACCGTGGCTGATGCCCCACGTTATCAGGCGATTGACTCGACACCTTCTAAAGCACAACTGGCCGAACTGGCTGAACGCCTGGCGATCGCCAAAGCGCCAGTTGCCATTGTCGGTGGCACGCGCTGGACCGCTGAAGCAGTGAAAGACTTTACAGCCTTCGCGGAAGCCTTCGAATTGCCTGTTGCTGTGTCTTTCAGAAGACAAATGTTGTTTCCGGCAGACCATCGTTTATTTATCGGCGATGTGGGCATTGGTATCAATCCGGCCCTTCTTAAGCGTGTCGCCGAGGCTGATCTGGTGCTGCTCGTTGGTGGACGAATGTCAGAAATGCCGAGCCAGTCTTACACGCTCTTCGATATACCTGTACCAAAGCAAACACTGGTGCATGTGCATCCCGATAGCGGAGAGCTAGGTCGCGTTTATCGCGCAGCGCTCGCTATCAATACTTCGCCCAGCGCGTTTGCGGCGGAACTATCCAGCTTGTCAGCGCCAGTGTCAAAGCCGTGGTCAGCGAGCAATGAGGCTATGCGTCAAAGCTATCTGGCATGGAGCGATCCAGCCCCCATCCAGACACCCGGCACGCTTCAAATGGGTGGTGTGATGCAATATCTTGAGGCTAATTTGCCGGCCAACGCCATCATGGCCAATGGTGCCGGTAATTTCGCCACCTGGCTACACCGCTTCCATCGCTTCACACAGTTTGGCACGCAGCTCGCCCCGACCTCGGGTTCGATGGGATATGGCCTGCCTGCCGCCGTGGGTGCAAAAAGATTCTCGCCCGACAAAATGGTGGTCTGCTTTGCAGGCGATGGCTGCTTCATGATGCATGGACAAGAGTTTGCAACGGCAGTGCAGTACAAGCTGCCCATCATCGTCCTGATCATCGACAACGGCATGTATGGCACGATCCGCATGCATCAAGAGAAACACTATCCAGGTCGCGTATCAGCAACACACTTACAAAACCCGGATTTCAAAGCCTACGCTTTTGCGTTCGGTGGGCATGGTGAGCGAGTCGAAAAAACGGAAGAATTCGCGCCAGCTTTTGAGCGTGCGGTGGCGAGCGGCAAACCCGCAATTATTCATTGCCTGATCGATCCTGAAACCATCACACCGACTACCACGATTGCCAAGCTACGCGCAGCGGCTCAAAAATCTTAAAAACCCTACTGCTCAGGCAGGAAATTCACACTAATTTTCGTTAACATCCGTCAAAGATTTTTTAACTGGAGCATTACATGGCCGCTGAAGCGACTTTCAATTGGGAAGACCCGTTATTGCTGGAAAGCCAGCTCACTGACGACGAGCGCATGGTACGCGATGCAGCTCGGGCTTACTGCCAGGACAAGCTGGCGCCCCGTGTCAAAGAAGGATTTCGTAACGAAATCACACACGTTGAAATCTTCCCGGAGATGGGTGAACTTGGTTTGCTTGGCGCCACCATCCCCACTGAATACGGCGGCTCTGGTCTGAATTACGTCAGTTATGGTCTGATCGCCCGTGAAGTTGAACGGGTTGATTCAGGTTATCGGTCAATGATGAGTGTGCAGTCATCACTCGTAATGGTACCCATCAATGAATTTGGCACAGAAGCGCAAAAGCAGAAATACCTGCCTAAGCTAGCGACTGGCGAGTGGATCGGTTGTTTTGGTTTGACAGAGCCCAACCACGGTTCAGATCCAGCAGGCATGGAGACTCGTGCGGTGAAAACTGCTGACGGGTATTCACTGACAGGTAACAAAATATGGATTTCAAATTCACCGATTGCTGATGTGTTCATCATCTGGGGTAAATGCGTGGGCGGTGACTACGATGGCCGCATCCGTGGTTTCATCCTTGAAAAGGGCATGAAAGGCTTAAGCGCCCCTGCGATCAAAGGCAAAGTAGGTTTGAGAGCCTCAATCACTGGCGAAATCGTCATGGACAACGTTGAAGTCAGCGATGATCAAATGTTGCCTGGTGTAAGCGGTCTTAAAGGACCTTTCACTTGCTTGAATTCGGCACGCTTTGGCATTGCCTGGGGTGCCTTGGGCGCGGCTGAAGCTTGCTGGCACACTGCTCGCCAGTACACCCTGGATCGTAAACAGTTTGGTCGCCCCTTGGCTGCCAACCAGCTGATCCAGAAAAAGCTGGCTGATATGCAAACTGAAATCACACTCGCGCTACAAGGTTGCCTGCGCCTCGGTCGCATGAAAGACGAAGGCACCGCAGCGGTTGAGATCACCTCGATCATGAAGCGTAACTCGTGTGGCAAGTCACTCGACATCGCTCGTATGGCGCGTGACATGCTCGGTGGCAATGGTATCTCGGATGAGTACGGCGTCGCTCGTCACCTTGTGAATCTGGAGGTCGTGAATACGTATGAAGGCACGCATGACATTCACGCCCTGATCCTGGGCCGTGCTCAGACTGGGATACAAGCGTTCTTCTAATTACCCGGCTTTACGCCAGGTAAGATTTATACGTGATTGCCCGCATAAGGGGTGCTCGCCAGGTTTTATCTGCTTCACCCCATGAAAGCGCATACGATCTGGCCCACCCCAAACCATCACGTCACCATGCTCGAGCAGAACATTGCTGTACTTGTCGCTACGCTCATTCCCGCCAAACATGAAAATTGCAGGTAGCCCTAGCGACAACGAGACGACCGGCCAGCGATAGTCTTTTTCATTTCTATCTTGATGCAAAGACATTTTGCATCCTACGTCATAGCGATTGATCAGGCAGGCATCAGGTTCAAAGTTTGGATATCCTGCTGCATTAGCTGCTTGTTTAGCTAAGCGCTCAAGAGAGTCCGGCATTGCCTGCCAACGATGTCCCGTCAAGGGATCAAGGCGCTCGTAACGATAGCCTTTAAGATCAGACACCCAACCCAGCTCGCCGCAGTTTGTTGTAGAAACCGACATTTGATAACCGCCTGCTGTAACCATTTGCCTGAGTGTCGATTTTTGAATCAACTGTTGCACGTCTTCATAGACAGCAGCTATGGCATGCAAGGCGAACGCATGTAGCAAAACACTGCCCGGGCCTAATTGTTCTGACCAGACGGGTTTCTCAGTCACGTCAGCAAATAGGTCGCTCACGGGTGGCTACCCTCACCGTTTTCTTTTATGTCTTTATCTGCAGCTGCGCGACTCAGCCTGTCTCTCACGGCAAGCCACGCCGGACTATCCGGCACCTGTTCAAACACAATCCGCGCATAACCTTCTTTATCCAGTTCCCGTAACTGCATGTAAAGATCGTGAGCATAAATCACAGGATCAGCCGAGGCAGCTATCCAGTCAACCTGTGGGTGCCTAACCACCGAGCTCACAGGCGTCGAATGCGATACCAGCGCTATCCTTCGGCTGACATCATTGATGCTTGGCTGCTCAGCGAGTAAGGTTAATTCGGCGATAGTTGCCAACGCCAGCGGTGTCTGCGGTGCGTAATGAGACTTTAAAGCGCCAGACACTCGCGGTGCTTCGGTGTCTGGTTCTGAGACAGGTTGTCCCAACACAGCCTCAATCTGTTCAGCGCTAATAAAGCCAGGCCTCAACAACACAGGACCTATACCGCTATCAACCCTCGACAAATCGATGATGGTGGATTCAATTCCGACCTCGCTCGCCCCTCCTTCCAGCACGGGCATCCCCTCGGCAAGCTGTTCGGGGAATTCCTCGCGCACATGCGACGCGTGAGTGGGCGAGACGTGCCCGAATTGATTAGCTGAGGGGGCTGCGATCCCGCCCTGCCCAGAGGGCTTACCACGTGCAAACGCCCGCAATAGTTCAATCGCAATAGGATGTGATGGGCAACGTAAGCCAATACTGTCTTGCCCACCACTCACCTCCTGGGGGATGTGAGCCGCCCGCTTGAGAATCAAAGTCAAAGGACCCGGCCAGAACTGATCGATTAACCGTTGGGCTTGCCAAGGCAGAGCAGCAACCCAGTATGACAAATCTGCTTCTGGGGCAACATGCACAATGACAGGGTGATTGGAAGGTCGGCCTTTGGCCTGATAAATTCTTCCGATAGCCTCTGGGTTCTCAGCATCGGCACCCAAGCCATACACAGTTTCAGTCGGGAAAGCCACCAGATGTCCCGATAGCAGCACATCGACGGCTTCTGAAATTGCCAACTGACTGCTAGGCAAGTGAATCACGTTCGAATTGCCCTTGGATGAAGTCATCACATCACAGATGCTTGAACAGGCAGCTTCAATAACTGGACGATCTGATTCGCGGTATCAACAGCGTCAGCAAGCGTCGCCCCTGTGCAGTTGATATGCCCCATCTTACGGGCTCGACGAGCCTCTGTCTTACCGTACAAGTGCAGTGACGTCCTGGGCAATTTCAGTACCGCAGCCCAATCAGGCTCAACCTGCAGGTCACCTGAACCCGGGTACCAGACATCACCCAAAATATTCAACATCACCACTGGCGCGAATAGCTCAGTACTACCCAACGGTATGCCAGCCATTACTCGAGCCTGCTGCTCGAACTGGCTCGTGACACAAGCGTTCATCGTGTAGTGACCGCTATTGTGGGGACGCGGGGCGATTTCGTTTACCAGCAATCGTCCGTCTTGCAGCACAAAAAATTCAACGCACATCACCCCGACATAATCCAAGCCGCGGGCAATCGCCAAGGCAGCCTCAGTCGCTGGCTTGGCAAATTCGGATACAAATTTGTCGACCACCGTCACAGCCAAAATGCCCTCATGGTGAACGTTACGCGCGACAGGGAAAACAGCGCATTCGCCATCCAGTCCACGTGCCATGATCACCGACAACTCTTCTTTAAGCTCAAGCATGGCCTCAAGCACACACGGTACTTCGTCAAACGAATTGAACGCGGCGATCGCTTCCTCTTTTGTTTTAACGCGCGCCTGGCCTTTGCCGTCGTAACCCAACCGGGCAACTTTAAGAATCCCAGGAAACAAGCCGGCAGGTGCCTCATTCAAATCAGCCACGCCGCGCACAGCCCGATGTGGGGCTACAGCTACGCCTAATCCGGAAATAAAGGCTTTTTCTGCAATGCGGTCCTGTACTACTTCAACCGCATGCGCGCCTGGCGTGACGCGAAGCTGAGACTTCAAATACGCCAAACTGTCTGCAGGGACATTTTCAAATTCAGTGGTAACTGCCCTTGCATGCTCTGCTAGCTTGATTAAGCCGACTTTATCGTCGTAATCAGATTGGATATGTTGATCTGCCACGTCGGCAGCTGGGCCCTCCGCTGCAGGATCCAGCACCACTACCCGATAACCTATCGCTTGAGCTGCATGACAAAACATCCTGCCTAGTTGACCGCCCCCCAGCAATCCTAACCATTCACCGGGTGCGATCACTGAGGCACCTTCATCGAACGCGCTACCTCAGTCTGCTTTGAGCGATAGTCGATCAGTTTTTCTCTTAAGCCGGGGTTGGTCGTCGCCAAGTTCGCTACGATATGAAGCGCTGCATTTGCTGCACCCGCTTCACCAATTGCAAAGGTCGCAACAGGAACACCCTTGGGCATTTGAACAATCGACAACAATGAATCTTCGCCGCGCAGGTATTTAGACGGAACAGGCACACCAAAGACGGGCACCTCGGTGAGCGCCGCCATCATGCCGGGTAAATGAGCAGCGCCACCCGCGCCAGCAATGATTGCGCGCAAACCTCGCTCGGCAGCGCTTGCCCCGTATTCAAACATGTCGTGAGGCATGCGGTGCGCCGAAACGACTCGGGTGTCGTATGCAATGCCAAACGCATCCAATACTGCGGTCGCATGTTGCATCACATCCCAATCACTTGAAGACCCCATAATCACACCAACAATGGGTGCTTTATCGGATACATCTTTCGATGCAGCGGTATTTAAATCAATTGCTTCAGGCATGCAATGACCTCAAGTGGTTAGGCTGTTTTTGTTCGATTAGTTGGTTAACCGATCCAACGCTTCACGATACTTTGCGGCAGTCTTTTGAATCACGTCAGCAGGCAGCCGCGGCGCCGGAGGTGTTTTATCCCAGACTTGGGTCTCGAGCCAGTCACGTACAAACTGCTTGTCAAATGAGGGAGGACTGATCCCCGCCTGATAGCCATCAACTGGCCAAAAACGTGATGAGTCGGGCGTCAGCACCTCATCCATCAAATGCAAGGTACCTTGAGTATCCAAACCAAATTCAAACTTGGTATCGGCGATCATGATGCCCTTGGTTGCAGCGTAAGTTGCGGCTTCGGTATAAAGTTGCAAGGTAACTTCGCGAATACGCTCAGCCATATCAAGGCCAATCGTCTTGATCACGTAATCAAAATCTACGTTCTCATCGTGCAACCCGAATTCGGCCTTGGCAGCTGGCGTAAAAATCGGTTGAGGTAATTGACCAGCCTGTTTGAGGCCAGGTGGCAAGGTGATGCCGCAAATAGCACCTGTCGCCTGATAATCCTTCCAGCCAGATCCAATAATGTAGCCTCTTGCAACCGCCTCGACCAGAATGGGCTTGAGACGCTTGACGACAACTGCCCGACCAACAACTTGACTGCGTTCGCCGGCGGTCACAACATCCTCAGGACTAATCCCCGTGGCGTGATTTGGCAGGACATGCGCTAGCTTGTTCAGCCAGAAGTCTGTCAGTTCTTTTAAGACCTGGCCTTTGCCGGGAATCGGGTCATCCAGAATCACGTCAAAGGCCGAGATACGGTCAGTGGCAACAATCAACAACTTATCATCACCTACTGCATACATATCGCGTACTTTTCCACGCGCCAGCAGAGGAAGCGATTGAATCGAAGACTGCAAAAGCGGTTGCGTCACAAGAAAATCCATAAAAAGAAAAGCGGACGATAAGTCCGCAACAACTTATTGAACAACCTGTGCAAGCTTCCCTGCAGCGTATTGACTTGCAACTTCAGTCAGGGGCACAACCTTGATTTTGCTGGCATTGCCAGCCGTACCAAATTGCTGATAACGCTGAACACAAATGGCCTTAGCAGCTTCGCGTGCTGGTTTCAGGTACTCACGGGGATCGAATTTGCCTGGGTTTTCAGCGAAGAAGCGACGAATCGCGCCAGTCATAGCCAGACGAATATCGGTATCAATATTGATCTTGCGAACACCGAATTTGATGGCTTCTTGTATTTCTTCAACTGGCACGCCATAGGTCTCTTTCATGTCGCCGCCAAACTGACGGATCTCGGCGAGCAACTCTTGAGGCACACTCGAGCTGCCGTGCATAACAAGGTGGGTATTGGGCAAACGCTTGTTGATTTCTTTAATACGCGAAATCGACAAGATATCGCCTGTGGGCTTGCGAGTGAATTTATAGGCACCGTGGCTGGTACCGATGGCAATAGCCAAGGCATCCAGTTGTGTCTGACGCACGAAGTCAGCAGCTTGCTCGGGGTCGGTCAGCAACTGATCCATTGTCAATTTACCATCTGCACCATGGCCGTCTTCTTTGTCGCCTTCCATGGTCTCAAGCGAGCCCAGGCAGCCGAGCTCACCCTCAACTGTCACGCCAAGCTTGTGTGCCATGTCGACAACTTGTTTGGTCACTGCGACGTTGTAGTCATAATCCGCAATCGACTTGCCATCTTCCTTAAGCGAGCCATCCATCATCACGCTTGAAAACCCCAGGTCAATCGCGCCCTGACAGATTTTCGGTGATTGACCGTGATCCTGATGCATCACAACAGGGATATGAGGATAAGATTCAACTGCGGCCTGGATGAGATACTTCAAGAAACCCTCACCTGCGTATTTGCGTGCACCCGCAGAAGCCTGCATGATGACGGGGCTGTCTGTTTGAGCGGCCGCTTCCATGATGGCCTGCACCTGCTCAAGGTTGTTCACGTTGAAGGCGGGGATACCATAACCATGCTCTGCAGCATGATCTAACAGTTGGCGCATGGAAACGAGAGCCATGAAGAAATCCTTTTAAATTTTGGACAAAATGTCGATAAATGAAAATCTAACCCCGCATTTTACCGTTGATAACGCCTTGTTTGCGAATTGGCGCTCAGAGAACGGTTGGGGCACCCCTAAGCGTTATTTGGAGGTCGACGATACGATGACGGCCGACTCGGCATATCGTTACGTCAGCGAAGGGATCGGGCTGCTATGGCGCGGGGATTTTCAAAATGGACGGCAGTTATTACAAGCTCTCACCCGCAGAGTAGATAAGCGACCTCCCAAGCTGGGTGACTTGGCCTACCCCGAGCGTTTTCATCGAATCCGGTTGAATCGGGCGCAACGCGCGAGAACGCTGGGGATGCTGTTAATCCCCTTTGAGGCCGGACACCAGTTGACGCACAGAAGAGCGCCGGATGTTGCCCTGGCCTGTCAAGAGGCCTATGGGGACTGTAACCTGGCTTATGTCACCCCTTTTACCGAACTCCTCGGTGTGATCAGTGCCCATGAATGGCGAAAAAAGGGAATTTATATCGCGGCACTCGAAGGCAATATCCACGCCCATTACGGCGTGTTTGCACCCACCCGGAATGAGTACTTGGATTTGATTATGCGAGCGCCGCTTGCTCGGACTGAACTAGCTATGGATATCGGTACGGGCACGGGCGTGATTGCGCTAGCCCTGGCTAAGCGTGGGATAAAAAAGATTATCGCAACCGATAACAACCCGCGAGCGATCGCCAGCGCTTCAGGCAATGTTGGATTTTTCGGTCTAACAAAGCAGATTGAGATTCAGCAGACGGATCTATTTCCCGCGGAGCGATCCGCTCCTATTCAGCAAGCGGACTTGATTGTTTGCAACCCTCCGTGGATTCCCGGCAAACCAAGCTCTTTGCTTGAAACTGCAGTCTACGATCCTGATCAACAAATGTTACGAGGCTTCGTAAAGCAAGTTGGTCAACATTTGAAACGAGACGGGGAAGTTTGGCTGGTGATGTCAGATCTCGCAGAACACTTAGGCTTGCGCTTGCGCGAAGATCTGTTGACCCTTTTTGCCGACGGGGGCCTTGAAGTCATTGATCGTCTTGAGGTCAAACCGGTACATAAAAAAATCAACGACGCAGATGATCCGCTTGCTGCGCTTAGATCAAAAGAAATGACTTCCTTGTGGCGATTGAAAGTAATACATAACGGTCACACACAAACCTAAATAAACGCAATACTAAACGCGACGTACAAGGCGGCTCTACTGACAACTAGACCTCTATGGGACGTCGAGCGGTCTTTGGCCTGAAAGATTTAACGATAGCCTCATGCGTCTCCAGGTAAGGTCCGCCAATCAGCTCGACACAGTAGGGCACGGCAGCAAAAATGCCGGACACCAAGGTGCTGCCATCCTCTTTCTTAAGCCCTTCAAGGGTTTCACTAATCGCTTTGGGCTGCCCGGGTAAGTTAATGATCAAAGCCGCATGATCATCGATTTCTCGCAGAACGGCTACCTGTCTAGACAAGATGGCAGTGGGCACGAACTGCAAACTGATTTGCCTCATCTGCTCACCGAAACCTGGCATTTCTCGCGTTGCGATCGCCTGTGTGGCCTCGGGTGTCACATCACGACGAGAGGGGCCCGTGCCACCTGTGGTCAATACGAGATGACACTTTTCAATATCCACCAGTTCTTTAAGCGCCGAGGAGATCGTATCTTTGTCATCCTGAATCAAACGGGTCACAGAGACAACAGGATTTAACAGGGCTTTAGTCAGCCAGTCCTGCAAAGCTGGGATGCCCTGATCTGCATAAACACCCGCTGAGGCACGATCTGAGACTGATACCAGACCGACGCGCAATACTTCTTGTGATATTTTGACTGGGGGAAGACTCACTGAATGACCTCTTTAAATCTGGTTATGCTGAAACGATAAACTACGGGAATAACTAAACGCTCATGCGCCAAATCCATCCCTACACGATAGCAAAGAGACCGTGAATATTCAAAACATCCCGTTCGGTACTACAGACTGGTCGTTGATCTCACCGACCACGCATCCAGGCACCACAGGCGTCGCGCTATGGCGAACCCAGCAATTTGGCGATATCCGGGTCCGTATGGTTGAGTACAGCCCAGGTTACCTGGCTGACCATTGGTGCGAGAAAGGCCATATTTTGCTGTGCCTTGAAGGGACCCTGGATACCCAACTCAAAGATGGCCGAAACTTTACCCTCACCCCTGGCATGAGCTACCAAGTGGCTGACGGTGCAGAGCCGCACCAATCGCAAACTGCGACTGGTGCCAAGCTCTTTATCGTCGATTAAGCCCGCTTTTGCAGGATATCAACGGCGGGTAAAACTTTACCTTCGAGATACTCAAGGAAAGCACCACCACCTGTGGAGATATAGCCGACTTTATCCGTGATGTTGAACTTGGCAATGGCAGCCAAAGTATCACCGCCGCCCGCAATCGAAAATCCAGACGAATCAGCGATCGCCTTCGAAATCACCTCAGTGCCTTTTGCAAACGCGTCGAACTCAAACACGCCTAAGGGGCCGTTCCAGACAATAGTGCCTGCATTTTTTAAAATCTCGACCAATTGCTCCCTGGAGGCCGGGCCAATATCAAAAATCAGATCATCATCAGCGACATCGCTGGCTGATTTAGTTGTTGCAGTCGCGGTCGCAGAAAATTCTTTCGCGCAGACCACGTCAACCGGGATAGGTACAGCCGCGCCGCGAGCCTTCATTTTATCGATCACGGCCCGAGCTTGGTCGACCTGGTCTGGTTCAGCAAGAGACTTGCCGATCGCCATCCCTTCTGCGAGCATAAACGTATTGGCGATGCCACCGCCGACCACCAACTGATCTACCTTATCCGCCAGCGATTGCAGTATCGACAATTTTGTCGATACTTTTGAGCCCCCTACAATCGCAACGAGTGGCCGTTTAGGTGCTTGCAGTGCCTTGCCCAGGGCATCGAGCTCAGCTGCCAGCAAAGGACCAGCGCACGCGATGGGTGCGAATTCAGCAATCCCATACGTTGTTGCTTCCGCCCGATGTGCCGTACCAAAGGCATCGTTGACATAAACATCACACAGCACGGCCATTTTCTTAGCCAGTACAGCGTCATTCTTTTTCTCGCCCTTGTTGACGCGACAGTTTTCAAGCAACACCACTTCACCAGAGGCAACCGTGACGCCGTCTACCCAGTTTTGTACTAGCTTGACGGGTTTACCGAGCAACTCAGTCAGCCTGACGGCGATCGGCGCTAACGAATCCTCAGGAGTCAATGTGCCTTCAGTCGGACGACCTAAATGCGAAGTGACCATGACGGCTGCACCAGCGTCTAGTGCCATCTGGATCGCGGGTACTGAAGCTCGGATACGAGTGTCTTCAGAGATATTGCCAGCGTCATCAAACGGGACATTTAAATCCGAACGAATAAAGACGCGCTTGCCTGCCAATTGCCCTGATTCTGCCAGAGCTGAAAGAGTTTTAATTTTTGTCATCATTGCTTGCGGAAAAACCAAAGTAGATCATCAAAAAATAAAGGGGCCCATGGGGCCCCTTTGCATCAATACGCGATTATTTCGCTGTCATCAACGCGACAGTGGTATCCAGCATACGATTGCTGAAACCCCACTCGTTGTCATACCAAGACGACACCTTAACCAAAGTGCCTGATACTTTCGTCAAAGTCGCATCAAAATTACTTGACGCAGGGTTGTGATTAAAGTCGACAGAGACCAAAGGCTCGGTGTTATAGGTCAGGATACCTTTCAAAGCGCCTTCTGAGGCGGCTTTTAGAATGTCGTTCACTTCATCAACCGTTGTCTCGCGCTTGGCGACAAATGACAAGTCAACGAGTGAAACGTTGATGGTTGGGACGCGAATCGCAAAGCCATCAAGCTTGCCGTTCAATTCAGGCAAAACCAAACCAACCGCTGCAGCAGCACCCGTCTTGGTAGGGATCATGCTCATCGTGGCAGAACGCGCACGCCGCAAATCTTCGTGATAGACGTCTGTCAGCACTTGATCGTTCGTATAGGCATGGATTGTCGTCATCAAGCCAGTGACTACGCCAAGTTTCTCGTGCAAGGGCTGAACCAGGGGAGCCAGACAATTCGTTGTGCAAGAGGCGTTTGAAATTACTGTGTCAGTTGATTTCAGAACACCTTGATTCACACCAAAAACCACAGTCGCATCAACGTCTTTACCGCCAGGGGCAGAGATGATTACTTTCTTGGCACCACCTTTGATATGAGCAGAAGCTTTTTCTTTCGAAGTGAAGAAGCCGGTGCACTCGAGTACAACATCGACTTTAAGATCGCCCCAAGGCAACTCGGCTGGATTGCGGTTAGCCAAAACCCGGATCTTGTCGCCATTAACGACCATATAGTCGCCCTCAACGCCGACCGTCCCGGGGAACTTGCCGTGAGCCGTGTCGTATTGTGTCAAGTGGGCGTTAGTCTTGGGATCACCCAAGTCATTGATAGCGACGATTTCAATATCGTGCTTTTTGCCGCCTTCGTAATGAGCGCGCAGGATGTTACGGCCGATACGGCCGTAGCCGTTAATTGCGACACGAATGGTCATGTGAAGATCTCCCTGGATATGAACGTTTTCAGAAATATTTATCGATTTACAAAACCTGTTTGACGGCAGCGGCCACTTTCTCGGCTGTCAATCCAAAATGTTTAAACAACACACCTGCCGGGGCTGATTCACCGTAGGTATCGATACCAACGACCGCTCCATCCAGGCCAACATATTTGTGCCAGAAAGCGGTCACACCCGCTTCAACTGCGACGCGCGGCATGCCTTTGGGTAACACAGAGGCGCGCCAGGCGGCATCCTGCTTGTCGAACACATCTGTGCTTGGCATGGATACCACACGAACCGCTATCCCTTCGGCCGCCAGCAGTTTTTGTGCATCGATTGCAATCGCAATTTCAGAGCCCGTTGCAATGATCAATGCTTTGGCATCCGCCGCATCTTTCAGTACGTAGCCGCCTTTTGAAACAGCAGCCAGGGTCTCGGGGGATCGTTCAATGAATGGCAGATTCTGACGAGATAGCAACAACGCAGTCGGGCCACCAGCGTGAACAGCCATACCGACGCTTGTGGGTTTCTCAACCGCGGCAAGCCAGGCTGCTGCTGTCTCAACCGTATCACACGGACGCCATACAGAGAGATTAGGAATCAGGCGCAAGCTGCTTGCATGCTCGACTGATTGATGAGTAGGACCATCTTCACCCAAGCCGATCGAATCGTGAGTAAACACATGGACGACGCGTTGCTTCATCAAGGCAGCCATGCGCAAAGCGTTACGTGAATAATCCGAGAAGGTCAGGAAGGTGCCGCCAAAGGGCAGATAGCCGCCATGCAGCGCCACACCATTCATAATTGCAGCCATGCCGAACTCACGCACACCATAATTGATGTGACGCCCAAACTGCAAACCTTGAGCGCTGCCACGCACCGCCACAACACCCTTCCAATCAGTGAAGTTTGAGCCAGTCAGATCGGCTGATCCGCCAAGCATTTCAGGCAACACGTCTACAAGATCGGTGATTGCAGCTTGCGATGCTTTGCGAGTAGCGATGGTTTCGGCTTTCGCATTGACCGATTGCAACAAAGCTTTAGCCGTTTCGGCAAAGTTAGCAGGCAATCTACCTTGCATACGGCGCGTAAATTCAGCAGCCTCGGCGGGGAAAGCGAGTGAATAGGCCGAAAAGGTTTTCTGCCAGGCTGCCTGGGCTGCCGCTCCTTTTACTTTGGCATCCCAGCCAGCATAGACCTCAGCGGGAATATCGAACGGCGCATAGGGCCAGCCCAGGGCTTCGCGTGTGGCTGCGATTTCGCTGACGCCAAGCGGGGATCCATGAACTTTGTCAGTACCTGCAACGTTCGGTGCGCCCTTACCTATCACGGTGCGGCACATGATAATGGTTGGGCGACCGTGCTTAGCACCCATCTCACGCGCCTGGGTAATTGCCTGAGCAACAGCGTCGACATCATGACCATCGGCAACACGGATGACATTCCAGCCGTATGCCTCAAATCGCTTGCCCGTATCATCGGCGAACCAGTTTTCAACCTTGCCGTCGATTGAGATCCCGTTATCGTCATACAAGACGATCAATTTGGATAAGCCTAACGTACCAGCCAGTGAACAGGCCTCGTGAGAAATACCCTCCATCAGACAGCCGTCACCGACAAAGGCATAGGTGTGGTGGTCGACGATGCTGTGACCAGGTCGATTAAATTCAGCCGCAAGAAGTGCTTCTGCCATGGCCATGCCGACGGCATTGGCTAAACCTTGGCCAAGTGGCCCGGTGGTTGTTTCAATGCCTGGGGTGATCCCGACTTCTGGATGCCCGGGGGTTTTGGAATGCAATTGTCTGAACTTACGTAGCTCATCCATTGGCAGGTCATAGCCCGTCAAGTGCAAGAGTGCATAGATAAGCATCGAGCCGTGACCATTTGACAAGACAAAACGGTCGCGGTTAGCCCACGCAGGGTCGGATGGGTTATGTTGTAGGTGCCGGGTGAACAGAGCCTGAGCCATTTCTGCCATGCCCATCGGGGCGCCAGGATGACCTGAATTGGCCTGTTGGACAGCGTCCATTGCTAAGGCGCGGATGGCGTCTGCCAACTTGACGGGGGTAGCTGGGGTAAGGCTCATAAAATGTAGGTCCCGCCCGGACGTAGGCCGGATCGAAAATGGGTTACAAAACCGTGAAGTTTAACACTCGCACTACCACTAACCTAGGCTTAGCGTCATATGGCAGATCCCCGCTTTTTTTGTCCCATCGCACTACCCCCCGGCCAAACCATCCGGTTGCCAGATGAGGTTTCCCATCACATTAAAGTTCTACGGCTAGTCGCTGAATCGACTATTACTCTGTTCAATGGTACCGGAGGCCAGATCTCTGGCCAGCTTCATTTCGACGGCAAAACTGCATTAGCTACTTTAGGAGCTCACCACTCGCGAGAAGCCGAACTTAAAGGTCAGATCACGATTTGGCAAGGCCTGGCCTCGGGAGACAAGATGGATTGGATCATCGAGAAATGTGTCGAAATAGGGGTAACTCGAATCATTCCAATTGCCGCCCAGCGCAGCGTCCTTCAATTGAGTGGATCGAGGCTGGATAAACGAGTTGAGCACTGGAGAAAAATTGCTCAGGCTGCATCCGAGCAGTGCGGTCGTAACAGGCTGATGAGCGTCGACCGGCCTGTCTCGCTGCAGCAATGTGTTTCGATCGAAAAGCAGCTGTCGTCTAGATTGATGTGCGACCCTGACGCGACAGTGGACATGGGCACCTTGCTGCGCGCGCAATCCAGCACCAAAGCGATAGAACTACTGATTGGACCCGAGGGAGGCTGGAGCGATAGTGAAACGTCCATCGCGATCGCTAGCGGGGCGACAGCGGTACGGTATGGAACTCGAATCCTACGGACAGAAACCGCAGGAATTGCCTTAGCGTCAGCGACAACGGCCCTCATGAACTGGTAGCGTTACCAATCAGCCTGGCTCGTCGCTCCAGTTATGAACAACACCCGGGATGGCCTCTGCATGCTTGCCAGCGTGAATAATCGCATAGATAAACGCACGGCCATTGTCTTTGGCAAAGTCAACGGCGTCGCCAAGAACCTGTTTGAAACGTTCGTCTTCCTCGACAATCGCTGGATCAGCTGAATGCAACTTGTCAAAAACCAACACTAAGCCAGCCTTTTGATCAAGTAGCGTGTCACAGAGACAATCGTACAAACCGTCGAATCCATTACTAAAAAACTCTGGGAAGTCGACCGCTTTCACTGTTGAGCGGAATACAGCGGACCAACTACGAGCTTTCTCACAATCCGCAACACACCATATGAGACCGGCGTTCACTGAGGCGGCCTTAAGCGCCTCGAGGTCATCACTTTGAGAATACTCGCCACCACGCTCGAGCAACTTACGCAAGGCAGCTTGGTCTGCTTTACTCATCACGATGACCTCCCGAAAAAGTCCTGGGTATTAAGTGTTTATTCGAATTTATACCAAGGCGGCAGAAATGCTCAAGCAAATCATCAGGCTCAAAATCCCGAGCGATTTAAATTTGCCTCAACCACAGTCAAAGCAGTCATATTGACGATACGTCGGACAGTAGAACTTGCTGTCAAAATATGCACAGGTGCGTTGACACCCAGCAAGAAGGGACCCACGGCTACGTTACCGCCGGCAGCTGTTTTAAGTAAGTTGTATGCAATATTGCCTGAATCCAGGTTCGGGCAAACTAGCAGGTTAGCGGCACCTTTGAGCGTTGATGTCGGCAAAATTTGCAGGCGCAACGCCTCGTTAAGCGCACAGTCGCCGTGCATTTCTCCGTCGATCTCCAGAGCCGGTGCTGCTGCCTTGATCAGCTCTAGTGCCAGACGCATTTTTTCACCAGAGCCTGACTTACCCGAACCAAAATTCGAGCTGGACAACAAGGCTACTTTTGGCGTGACATTGAGCGCTCTCATTCTCTCGGCAGCGGCCATGGTGAACTCAGCAATCTGTTGCGCAGTCGGATCGTCATTGATGTGCGTATCAACGAGCGCAATGCTTTGCTCCTGAAGCAAAACAATATTCATTGCGGCGTAAGTCGTTGCGCCTTTTCGTTTGCCTATCATTTGGTCGATGTAGCGCAAATGATCGCTATACGCACCTACGATGCCGCAAATCATACCGTCGGCGTGACCCATCTTAACCATCGTGGCGCCAATCAAGGTCAGACGGCGACGCATCTCGACGCGTGCCATTTCTTTTGACACACCGCTACGCGACATCGTCTCCCAATACGCCATCCAGTAGTCATGGAAACGTTCGTCGTAGTCTGGATTAACGACCTCCACATCTACGCCAAGTTGCAATCTCAGACCGAAGCGCTCGATACGTGTTTTCAAGACCTCGGGACGCCCCACCAGGATGGGTTTAGCCAGATGTTCGTCAACAATGACCTGAACGGCACGTAAGACTCGTTCATCTTCGCCCTCGGTGAAGACGATTCGCGCCTTGGATCCCTCGCGCACACGAGCCTTGGCTGCCGAGAACATGGGCTTCATAAATGCACCAGAGCGGTAGACGAACTGCTCAAGCTGCTCGACATAGGCGTCCAGATCTGCGATTGGCCGCGTGGCAACACCATCTTCCATGGCCGCCTTGGCAACTGCTGGTGCGATTCGTACGATCAACCTTGGATCAAAAGGCTTGGGGACGAAGTAATCACGGCCAAAGGACGTATCGTAGGTGCCATAAGCTGCGGCAACGACATCACTCTGCTCTTCCTGGGCCAGCCTGCCGATCGCAACGGCTGCCGCTTTCTCCATGCCGCGTGTGATGGTCGTAGCACCGACATCCAACGCACCTCGGAATATGTAAGGAAAGCACAAGACGTTGTTGACTTGGTTCGGATAATCCGAGCGACCTGTAGCCATTACAACGTCGTCGCGAACGGCATGCGCATCTTCTGGCAATATTTCAGGGTTGGGATTGGCTAAAGCCAGAATCAAGGGTCTGGCAGCCATCTTCTTAACCATGTCTGGCTTCAAGACCCCGCCGGCAGACAAACCGAGAAAAACATCGGCGCCGTCAATGATTTCACCCAATGTGCGTTGATCTGTTTTTTGAGCAAACCGCGCTTTGTCCGGATCCATTAAGGTGGTTCTACCCTCAAAAACCACCCCTTCAATGTCAGTCACCCAGACATGTTCAATCGGCAAACCCAGATCAACCATCAAATCGAGGCAGGCTAGTGCAGCAGCTCCCGCACCTGATACTGCCACTTTAACTTCACTGACCTTTTTGCCAACAACTTCAAGGCCGTTTAGAAACGCCGCCGCAACACAAATGGCAGTCCCATGCTGATCGTCATGAAAAACCGGGATCCGCATGCGTTCGCGCAGTTTGCGCTCAACAGTGAAGCACTCGGGCGCTTTAATGTCCTCAAGATTGATCCCACCAAACGTGGGCTCTAACCCTGCAATAATTTCAACGAGTTTATCTGGATCCTGCTCATTGATTTCGATGTCAAACACATCGATACCGGCAAATTTCTTGAACAGTACAGCCTTGCCTTCCATTACTGGTTTGGAAGCGAGTGCGCCGATATTGCCCAAGCCCAGTACGGCTGTACCATTAGTAATGACTCCGACCAGATTGCCGCGTGCCGTATAGCGAAATGCGTTAGCTGGATCTGCAACGATCTCTTCGCAAGCGGCTGCGACCCCAGGCGAATAGGCCAGCGCCAGATCGCGCTGATTCGACAAGGTTTTGGTCGGCACAACGGAAATTTTGCCCGGCCGACCTTGCTCGTGATATTCAAGCGCAGCTTTACGAAAATTCTCTTCCATTTTTACTCGATGCAGTAGTTGAAATAATAAGATTAATCACTTTGAGGCAGATTCTAGTCCTTTTGTTGGGCGAATCGGTGCAAACAGGTTGAACGGATCAAAGGCCTGCTTGACTTGGTGATCCAAGGCGTAGACCGCGTCTTTTTCCAGCGTCAACACATCCCGCTGACTGTTGACCGGACAACCGGCAACAGCTAAGTCTCTGACAAGCCAGAGCGTCCACAACCAGACCAGGCTACCACCATGACCAGTCAAAATCCGTGCCAGGTTGACATCATCCGCCAGCAACGGCGCCAACGCGTCCAAACGAAATTGTGACGGCCATTGCTGACAGGCCCTCATTGCTTGCGCAATCGGTGCCCGGCTTAATTCAAACAACTTGGGGATCATCTTTTGTACGGTAATACTTTGCAGCGGTCTTTGAGCTCGCGTCCCAAATTCACCCAGCACCGCTGTCGTTCCGTCCGCCAACAACACTGAGGCCTGCATGACCGGGCTAGCCTGACCGTCGCCTGGTGCCCACCCTGCAGCCATGTCCGAGGCCAACCATCGCGCGACGGTCCAAGCCGGGTCGACTTGCTGCAACCACTTGAAGCCGTTTTCTTGTAACTGAGCCACCGTGCAGCCAGCATCCACTCGCCACACATTCTGCTGGGGCAACTCGTCATTTGATTGCTCGCATCGCGCCCAGGCAGACCCTGGCTCAACTTGCAAGATTCCCTGTTCGTTCTCAGCCGATCCCGACGCAGGGTCGTCCAGCCAGAGCTGAACGCCATACTCTTTGCATAACGCCTGTGCGTGCCAGACGTCACTATCACGGCCCGGAATCAGGTGCGCAATTTTGACGTGTTCGTCCTCATCCCAGCTGGTCTGACCTTGCGTTGTGCGAGCCAGGCGAGCGCAAAATTGCCCCCAGCTTGAGGGGGCAGCACGGCGGCCAAAGAGGAAGCTGCGTCGGGATGTTGCCATGACCACTACAATTCAAAAGAGTTAACGGAGAAACTATTCATGATCAAGCTCGCTGCACGCATGCGCGACACAGTCACTTTTCATGCGGTCGAGGTTTTCAAGGATGCCCTCGCCCTGCGCAACCAAGGTCACGATGTCATCAGTTTAAGCGTAGGTGAGCCAGACTTCACGGCGGCTCCCTTAGTTGTTGAAGCAGCGAACCGTGCCGCCCATGCCGGAAGGAGCGGATATACCGCGCCCGCTGGGCTGGAGGCGCTGAGAGAGGCCATTGCTCATTTTTACGGAACCCATCTTGGCGCCAAAATTAACCCGGCAAGGGTCATCGTCACGAACGGCGCCAGCGGGGCGCTATCACTCGCCGCGATGGCAGTGGTTAACCCAGGCGACGAAGTGCTGATGGGTGATCCTTGCTACCCACCCAACAGAAACTTCATTTCTTCTGCAGGTGGCACCACCAAACTGATTCCAACCTCGGCTGGCAATCGCTTCCAGCTAAGTGCCGAAGATATCAATGCGAATTGGGGTCAGCAAACCAAAGGGGCGCTGATCGCTTCACCGAGTAATCCTACGGGAACTTCACTGACCAGTGAGGCGCTAGACGCCTTGCTCAAGGCCGTCAGCCGTCGCGACGGCTTCGTGATGATGGATGAGATCTATCTCGCCCTGTCGTTTGACTCAACTGCGCGCTCAGCGCTCACGCTAGATGACAACTTGATTGTTCTAAACAGCTTTTCAAAGTATTTTGCGATGACCGGTTGGCGATTGGGATGGATGATTGTGCCAGATCACCTCGTCGATCCCATAGAAAAACTCGCCGCCAGCCTGGTCATCTGTGCTCCAGCTTTGTCCCAGTACGCTGCACTCGCCTGTTTTGAATCCGAGTCCCTTGCTCTTTACGAAAGTCGCAGGCTTGAGCTTAAACGTCGAAGAGATTTTCTGGTACCTGCACTGAAAAAAATAGGGATAGATGTGCCAGTCATGCCCGATGGCGCGTTTTACGTCTATGCCGATGTTTCCCAGCATTCTTCGGACAGCATGTCTTTTGCAAAAGAGCTGCTTGCAAACGCCCACATTGCCTGTGTACCAGGTATCGATTTTGGCCCCACGCACGCCTCAAACATGGTTCGGATTGCCTACACCAACAGCATGGAGAAGCTGGAAGAGGCGGTTCACCGCCTCACGAAATATTTAGGCTAAGAAGTATTACGGCTAATCTCTGGCAGGGATGGATGCAGCCAGCGCCATCCTGTGGCGCTCGGCCTGCACTTTTTCGACGTACCCGCCATCCTTGGATGGATCACTAGCACCTACGTAACAGACCAGTCCAAGGGCAACCGACCCCCGGCGAGTAATGCAATCGCTCAAAATGTAAGCACCGATTTTGCCGTTAATGGCAGGGTTATAAAACCCGCTTTCCCCTCTGCCAAATCGATTCACTTTGTCGCGATGAACGCTACTCATGATTTGCATCAGCCCGGTAGCGCCACCTCGCGGGCCACCCGCATAGGGATTAAAACGCGACTCGATCGCCATCACTGCCAACAACAAGAGTGGATCGACCCGGTACTCTCCACCAGTCGAATGTGCAATGTCGACAAACAACAAGGCAGCGTCCTGAGAAACCAGGTACTTACGAGAGATGTAGTTAACCAAGGCCTCGACCTGAGCGTTACTTAAGTTACGCACCCCACTCTGTGCAGCCGGCGTCTCAGTTACATTAACCTGTGCCTGCTCGGCAGAAATTCGCGGCTGAATCCTCGTTGGCGCAGAGGCTGGGGGCTTATCGGCCGAACTCCCCTTCGTACCAGCTGGCGCAGGGAGCAAACCAGAACCAGGAATCGAGTCTAATGTGACCGACGATACTTGGGGACCTTCCTGTAGTTGTGCAAAGTTGTCATCAATCTGTGCGTCTTCCGGTGCTAGTGTATCGATCACACTGCGATGCATCTGAGCGACTTGATTTCGAAGTACTGGCATTCCCACGACCATGACGGCCGATACCAGCACTGCGATCCCGAGGTAAATAGCACTGGTGCGTACTAGTTCAGATAAGTTTCGATATGCCCCGTTCGCAATATGACGAGTCAGGTTTAGCGCTGTCATCACGGACATCTTTTCCTCCTGATCATGGTTGACGACGTGGATGGTAAGCTTCCACTGAAACGTTAAATGTAACCTTTTTGCGGCGGCCAACGTGCATTACAAAGATCTGCGGGATTTCATTGGACAGCTCGAACTCAAGGGAAATTTGCGCCGAATTCAGACGCCGGTATCGACCTCGCTGGAAATGACTGAGATTTCCGACCGGGTTTTGCGAGCCGAAGGCCCTGCCCTATTGTTTGAAAATGCAATGCACTCGGGCAAGCCTGCTTCGATGCCAGTGCTCGCCAACCTTTTTGGTACACCCGAGCGAGTAGCTTGGGGCATGGGTGCCGAGAACGTCACCGCGCTACGAGACATTGGAGAATTATTAGCCTCTTTACGCGAACCGACTCCGCCAAAAGGCTTTCGTGACGCACTAGCCAAAGTTGCCATGCTGAAAGCCGCACTTTGGGATATGAATCCCAAAACAGTCGGGGCACCCGCTTGTCAGGAAATCGTTTGGGAAAGTAACGACGTCGATCTGGCCCGCTTGCCCATTCAAACGTGCTGGCCTGGCGACGTAGCGCCTTTGCTGACCTGGGGTTTAGTCATCACTCGGGGACCAAACGCTCGCAGACAAAATCTTGGTATCTATCGCCAGCAAGTAATCGGCCGCAACAAATTGATCATGCGCTGGTTGTCGCACCGAGGTGGCGCGCTCGACTTTCGTGACCACGCGCTCGCTCACCCGGGGCAGCCGTTTCCCCTCGCTGTGGCACTAGGGGCAGATCCCGCAACAACACTCGGCGCAGTAACGCCGGTCCCGGACTCCTTGTCCGAGTATCAATTTGCCGGCTTGCTTCGTGGCGCACGCACAGAAGTCGCAAAAGCGCTGGGTAGCGAGTTAAGCGTCCCTGCGACAGCAGAAATCATTCTAGAAGGTCATTTACTGCCAAGCACAGATCCTCGGGCGGTCGTGCCGTCAATACCGGTCGGTGTTAACCCGCCGCCGAAATCTGATTTCGAAATGGCATTGGAAGGTCCGTACGGAGATCATACGGGCTACTACAACGAGCAAGACTGGTTTCCAGTGTTCACCGTGGACAGGATCACCATGAGGCGAGAGCCCCTTTATCACACGACTTATACGGGAAAGCCGCCTGATGAACCGGCCGTTTTGGGAGTAGCGCTAAACGAAGTGTTTGTGCCACTACTAAAGCGGCAGTTTCCTGAAATCGTCGACTTTTATTTGCCACCTGAGGGCTGTAGCTATCGGCTTGCAGTGGTGTCAGTCCGGAAACAGTACCCGGGACATGCCAAGCGAGTCATGTTTGGTCTATGGAGTGTTTTACGACAGTTCATGTATACGAAATTTATTGTTGTCGTCGATCACGATATCAATGTGCGAGATTGGAAGGAAGTGATATGGGCGATGACCACACGTATGGATCCTGCGCGAGATACCCTGCTGGTTGAAAACACGCCAATCGACTACCTGGATTTCGCCTCACCAGTTTCCGGCCTCGGGGGCAAAATGGGGATGGACGCTACCAATAAATGGCCAGGTGAGACCCAGCGTGAATGGGGGACCCCAATCAAGATGGACGACGAAACGAAACATCGCATCGATCAAATATGGGGCGAGCTCGGTCTGTAAAACGAGGGTGCTCAGTCCCTTAGCGCTCTTGGGTTTGTCGCTCTGCGTCTGAGCGTTCCTGGGTACCCCGGTAGGCGAACCAAGCGACGGCGGCAAGACCTGCAACCTTGACCCAACGCAGCTTCGATCTCATAAACAAGCCAGACACCGCAGACAATACATAAGGATAGGTTTTAGCAAAACCTAAACCTTTGGCAAGCAAGCCAAGGCCAGACTGACTCATCACGCCCCCAAGCATCGAACGCAGGGATAATTTCTCGCTGAACGTCTTGCTCATATCCCGAACTGACGACGCCAAGGTCTCGCGTTCAAGCATTGCCCGGGTCCGTAAAATTTCTATTCGCACCAGACGATCAAAATCGGCATTTCTAGGTCGTCTCAACGAGGGTCCCCTTTTGCGCTGGCTGAACGCTTAGGCGCCGTGGCGTTGGTTTGTCCAGCATTAACTAAGCTGGCGCGAAGCATCTCTAAATCTTGCGTCAAAACTTCGACTGAAGCAGCAAACACTTGCCCGCCACGTCGCAATCGCCTGCGAAGCTTAAGCAAAAAATATCCACCGATCAAGAGATAAGCCAACGCCAGCAATGCAACTGCCAGATAGCGGTATTCAGTCTCCCAGAAAAGCAAAGCAATCCAGACAGAGAAAACCAGCAAACCCATCAACAGAAACAATGAGGCCGCCAAACCCAACAAGATCACGGCTACCAACCTGGATCGCTCTTGCGCAAATTCGAGCGCAAACAATTCGATCCGGGTTCGCATCAGTGTTGCAAAATCCCCCGCAAAAGCACCCAGCGTTTGACGCAGCGTCACGTGGTCTTCTTATCGGCGAGCAATCAACAGACCGAGAACCAGTCCAACCCCGGCAGCAATGCCAACTGCCTGCCAAGGATTGTCATGAACATAGTCGTCTGTGACACGCACAGCCTGCTTGCCTTTTTGGAGCGCAGTCTCTTGAGCAACAAGTAAAGCTTCGCGAGTCGACTTAAGCGAAGCCATCGCACGTTCGTGCAACTCTGCCGCACGATCACCCGTGCTCTGCGCGGCCTCACGCAGCAACTCCTCGGCAACATCAAGACCGTGTCTCAGGCCACTGATTACTTTTCCTTGTTCCTGAGTAGTTGTGTCTTCCATGTCGATCTCCGATCACGCTGTTGAAAAATTCATCATAGCAGTCCTATTCTGACAACAAGACGTACTTTTAGTTCGATTGACTAAATTAAACGAGCCGCTGTCGACCCACCGACACCTAGTGGGCAATCAACCAGGCGATCACTGTATCTTCAAAACCACGCGCATCATTGGCTCGCTCGTGGTTGGTCAGACTGACCAGGATGTAGCGCTTGCCGCTATTACCCATCACGTAACCCGCCACAGAACGCGCATCCTTGAGTAAGCCTGATTTCATGTGCGCGCGAGCCTGAGTATTCTGTGCCTTCAACCGGTTACGCATGGTTCCATCAACCCCCAGCACCGAAAGTGATGATAGGTATTGCTGCATGAACTTAGACTGCCAAGCTTTTCTTAGCATCTGTGCAAGGTTCGCAGACGACACGACGCCAATACGGGACAAACCGGAACCGTTGTCCAGCACAAGGCCTCTCGTTGGGATACCTTGTTCGGCCAGAATATTCTTGACCACCTCCGCACTACTTTGCACCGTTGCCGGACGTCTACCGGCCTCAGCACCCAACGTCAACAGCAATACTCGCGTCATCACGTTATTACTTGTTTTATTGATCAAACGAATGACCTCAGCCAAAGGTTGCGATTCGTTCGTCGCAACCAGCTTAGCGTCGGCCGGAATAAATCCTTGGCGAACGGTACCCGTGATGGTGCCGCCTTGCTCTGTCCATACGGTTTTGAAAACCCTGGCCGCATGGTCCTGTTGAGACAAAGCCAATTTATATTCATCGAACTCGCCACATGCCCCGATCGCCTGACCTGATACTTTGAAACGAACATGTCCATCTGCGGCGGTGGTTTGCACATTCACGGCGGGCGCACTTACGCATTGCCCATCCTTCCATTGCACGACACCTTCTACATCAACATCGTCAATGGCGGGATCAATAGAAGCTCGCCAGGTGCGAGTCGCCTCGTCAGGACTAAACAGCAATCTCAGGGCTCCAAATCCGATGATAAAGGCATCAGGACTGGCGTTGTAGGGACGATCTGCGGCGCCATCGAAACTACCCGGATCAATCGCAACATCGCCAAAAATAGATCTATCGACAATTACGTCAGAGAGCTGCGTGACCCCCTTTAACTTCAGCTCTTGCAACAAGTGCGAGAAATTTTCAATCAATAAGAGCGGATCACCACTGGCCCTGATGTACAAAGGACCAGACAACACACCGTCATTAATTTGAGCATCAGCGTCAATCAATAGATCCGTGCGCCAGGTGTAATTGGGCCCAAGGTGGGATAAAGCTGCATACGTGGTCACCAGTTTCATCACTGAGGCCGGATTGCGAGGCAGATCTGGGTTGACCGCGAACAATCTTGGACCGTTGACTTCTTCGACCGTGAGGGACAAGGCTGATTCAGGCAATTTGGTGCGAGCCCAGGCCTGCGCTAGCTCAGGAGGAAGCTTGCCCTGCGCTTGCGCACTTGTGCCGAGAATCATCAACACGGTAAACAAGGCGAGCAAAAAACCACTCACATTTTTAGTCATCAAGCCGTGCATGCCACACCTGTTTTTTTCATTGCAAGCCGACAGCATACAAAAAACCAAGTGAGACGGCTTAAAATGCGCCCTCGCTAACTTGAGATTTGCTTGTGACAGGCTTATTAACCCTTAAAGACTTCGATTATGTTCTGCCGGAGGAGCTGATCGCGCAGCAACCCACTGCCACTCGAACCGGCAGCAGATTGTTGCACGTCGACGCGAGCGGTCAGTTTCATGATCTGGGCTTTACTGAACTGCTGGATCTGCTCAAACCAAACGATCTGCTAGTGTTCAATAACACCCGTGTCATCAAAGCCAGGTTATTCGGGCAAAAAGAATCCGGTGGCAAAGTCGAGGTGCTTGTAGAGCGGATTACATCGTCGCGTTGCGCGCTAGCGCACATCCGATCCAGCCGGTCACCTTTGCAAGCAAGCCGACTGAGGCTCGCCGACGCCTTCGATGTCACGGTGATGGGCCGTGAGCACAATCTTTTCAAACTTGAATTCGATCGTCCAGTACTCGAACTACTGGAACGATACGGCAGTACACCGCTACCGCCCTACATTGAGCACACCCCGGACGAGCAAGATATAGAGCGCTACCAGACCGTTTACGCGAAGACACCCGGGGCGGTAGCCGCGCCTACCGCCGGCTTGCATTTTGATGACACACTCTTGGGCCGACTGAAAGCTAAAGGTATCGAACAGGCTTTCGTCACGCTGCACGTAGGCGCTGGTACCTTTGCCCCAGTGAAAGTAGAAAAGCTCGACGAACACATCATGCACGCTGAATGGTATGAGGTCCCAAGCGAGACGGCAGAGGCAATTACTCACGCCAAACGCAAAGGCGGACGAATCATCGCAGTTGGCACGACCAGCGTCAGAGCACTTGAATCAGCTGCAAAAGCCCAAGCCATCGCTGAAGGCCATCAGGCATTAACCGCACACTCAGGCGACACCAGGCTGTTTATCACCCCTGGCTTTAAGTATCAGGTGGTCGACGCGCTAATCACGAACTTTCACCTGCCGCAATCCACGTTGCTCATGCTGGTCGCCGCGTTCATTGGCTTACCCCGCATGAAACTAGCCTACCAGCATGCAGTCGAGCATCGCTATCGCTTCTTCAGCTACGGCGACGCTATGTTTTTAGAAAAAGACCTTCAAAATGCTTAAATTTGAACTCCTCGCGACTGACGGACAAGCCAGACGCGCTCGTATGACCTTGAATCACGGCGTGGTGCAAACACCCATGTTCATGCCTGTGGGGACATACGGAACTGTGAAAGCAATGATGCCTCACGAGCTGGAAGAAGTGGGCTCCCAGGTGATTTTGGGTAACACCTTTCATCTGTGGCTGCGCCCCGGCACAGAAGTGATCGCCAAACACGGCGGTTTGCACGGGTTCATGCAATGGTCCAAACCAATTTTGACTGATTCAGGCGGATTTCAGGTCTTTAGTTTGCAAGGCATGCGCAAAATAACCGAAGAAGGTGTGAAATTCGCCTCTCCCATCGATGGATCACGGCTTTTTTTGACTCCTGAAGAGTCGATGAGGATCCAGACCGATCTCAACTCGGACATCGTCATGGTGTTTGATGAGTGCACGCCTTATATGATCAACGACAAACCAGCGACCATAGGGGAAGCTGCGGTATCAATGCAGATGTCACTACGTTGGGCCAAACGCTCTCGTGACGCCTTTGATGATTTGTCCAACAGCAACGCCCTGTTTGGCATCGTTCAAGGCGGGATGTTCGAAGATTTGAGGGACGAATCTCTACGTGGCCTCGAAGAAATTGGTTTTGACGGTTATGCGATTGGTGGCCTGTCAGTCGGTGAGCCCAAGGAGGACATGCTCAGGATTTTGACCCATGTCGCCCCAAAACTCCCAGAGGACCGTCCCAGATATCTGATGGGCGTTGGGACACCCGAGGATCTGGTTGACGGCGTTGCGCGCGGAATCGATATGTTCGACTGCGTCATGCCCACCCGAAACGCCCGCAACGGCTGGTTGTTCACGCGGTTCGGTGATGTCAAGATCCGCAATGCAAAATACAAGGACGATACTGCCTCGCTAGACCCCAGTTGTAGTTGCCACACCTGCAAAAACTTCTCGCTCGCTTATCTGCATCACCTGCAAAGAGCGAACGAAATTACTGGCTCCAGACTGAATACTGTTCACAACTTGCATTTCTATCTGACCATCATGGCTGAGATGCGCGACGCCATTGAACATGGGCAGTTCAAAACGTGGCGCGAACAGTTTGACAAAGACAGAGCAAGCAAATCGGTACAATAGCGCGCTAATCGCTTTATCCACAGGAGACTTTAATGTCCGTTTTCTCAATTCCTAGCCTGATCGTCGCGCAATCTGCTGAGACAACCAATTCGCTGATCCAGATGGCTCCTATTGCCCTGATGTTCGCGGTGGTTTATTTCTTGATGATCCGCCCACAAATGAAGCGTCAAAAAGAATTGCGTAACTTGCTTAGCGCCCTTGCGAAGGGCGACGAAGTCGTCTGCGCTGGTGGCGTGTTGGGCAAAATCAGCAAAGTCAACGACAATTATGTGACCGTAGAAATTGCCGAACACGGTGGATCAGCCGTCGAAGTCATCATGCAAAAAGGTTCAGTGACTGCAGTGCTGCCTAAAGGCACGATCAAGGCGCTGTAATCCTTGCAGAGCCTCAGCGCATAGTGTGCTGAGGCTAAACTCTTCTTGTTTCCTTAAACAATGAATCGCTATCCACTCTGGAAGTATCTAACGGTGCTCTTCGCCGTTCTCGTTGGCTTGCTCTACACCCTACCTAATTTGTTCGGCGAATCCCCAGCCGTGCAAGTATCTAGCGCCAAAGCGACGATTAAAATTGAGCCGCGAATGCTCGACCGAGTTCAAGAGATCTTGAAGCGGGCTGGCATCAAAGATACTGGTGCGAGCTACGAACAAAATGGCCCCGTCGGTACCGTGCGTGTTCGCCTTGCTGACACCGACATCCAGATCAAGGCACGTGACATTGTTGAAAAAGCGTTAAACCCGAACGCCAGCGATCCGGGCTACACAGTGGCACTGAACCTCTTACCGGCCTCACCGTCCTGGTTGACGGCTATCGGTGCTCACCCCATGTATTTGGGTCTGGATCTGCGTGGTGGCGTGCATTTTTTACTGCAAGTCGATATGCAAGGGGCTCTGACGGCACGCTACGACTCAATGGTCACCGACATCCGCGCCAGTTTGCGTGATCAAAAAATTGAAACAACCGGGATTGAAAGAAGCGGGATGTCTGTCCTCATCAGTTTCAGTGATGATGGACTGCGCAATAAAGCATTGACATTGCTGCGCACGCGAAACAGTGATTTGCAACTGGTCGAACAAAACGATGGCCCTAAATTTCAACTAACTGGGTCGCTCAGCCCAACGGCAGTGGCCGCAGTTCAAACCAATGCCCTCAAGCAAAACATTGCCACATTGCACAATCGAATTAACGAGCTGGGTGTCGCCGAGCCCATCATCCAACAGCAAGGTAACGATCGTATTGTTGTTCAATTGCCAGGGGTACAAGATGTTGCGAAGGCCAAGGACATCCTGGGTAGAACCGCGACGCTTGAAATTCGCATGGTCGATGACTCGCCAACCGCGCAGAGTGCACTAGCTGCGGGCACCGTCCCCTTCGGTCTCGAACGCTATCTTGATCGGGATGGTCGTCCGATTCTGGTCAGAAGGCAAGTACTGTTAACGGGCGAGAATCTGCAAGATGCCCAGGCGGGTCGCGATTCACAATCACAGCAAGCAGCGGTGCATCTGACACTCGACACCAAAGGCGCGAGGATTTTCCGTGACGTGACCCGTGACAATATTGGCAAGCGCATGGCGATTCTCTTGTTCGAGAAAAATCGCGGTGAAGTCGTAACAGCGCCAGTCATTCGAGGTGAGATCCCGGGCGGTCAAGTCCAAATTTCTGGCAGCATGAACTCAGAGGAAGCTGCTGACATCTCGCTGCTGCTACGAGCAGGTTCGCTGGCTGCACCAATGGAAATCATTGAAGAGCGCACGATCGGACCAAGCCTTGGCGCTGATAACATCGCCAAGGGGTTTAACTCAACCCTTTATGGTTTTCTGGCGATCGCTGTCTTCATTATTCTTTACTACCAGCTGTTTGGTGTCTTCTCGACGATTGGCCTGAGCCTTAACGTCCTGATGCTGCTTGCCGTGCTGTCGCTGCTACAGGCCACGCTTACCTTGCCTGGCATTGCCGCTATCGCTCTGACACTTGGCATGGCAATCGATTCGAACGTACTGATTAACGAGCGGATCCGTGAAGAATTACGCAATGGCGAATCACCCCAGAATGCCATCAACATGGGTTTCGAGCGAGCGTGGGGCACCATCCTTGACTCGAATATCACCACACTGATTGTCGGTTTAGTCTTGTTCGGTCTGGGTTCTGGCCCGATCAAAGGATTTGCAGTCGTGCATTGCCTTGGCATTCTGACATCGATGTTCTCATCTGTGATTGGTGTTCGCGCGCTCGCCAACCTCTGGTACGGTCACAAGAAAAAACTGCTGTCAATTTCGATTGGCACCGTCTGGAAACCCAAGGACTGAAGGAACACATAGATCATGGAATTTTTCCGAATCGGTCGCACGATCCCCTTTATGCGCCACGCAGTGGTGCTTAACATCATCAGTTTTGTAACGTTTCTCGCGGCAGTATTCTTTATCGCTACTCGTGGATTCCATCTATCGATTGAATTTACTGGCGGTACGGTCATGGAGGTCAACTACACCCAGTCTGCCCCAATCGATAAGGTACGGTCGGTTGTGTCAGATCTTGGCTATACCGATTTTCAGGTACAAAACTTTGGTACGACTCGCGATGTCATGATTCGCTTGCCCTTGATTGTCGGGCAGTCGTCAGCGGCTCAGAGTGATACCGTCATGAAAGCGCTCAAGACCGCAGACTCAAGTGTTGAGCTTCGTCGGGTAGAGTTTGTCGGCCCGCAGGTGGGTCGCGAACTGGTCGAAAATGGCCTTCTGGCATTGTTTTTTGTAGTACTTGGTATCGTGGTTTATCTGGCGATCCGGTTTGAATGGAAGTTCGCAATCGCTGGTGTCTTAGCCAACCTGCACGATGTGATCATCATTCTTGGGTTCTTCGCCTTTTTCGGCTGGGAGTTCTCGTTGTCTGTGCTGGCCGGCGTGCTGGCAGTCCTTGGCTACTCTGTAAATGAGTCGGTCGTGATCATGGATCGAATTCGCGAGAACTTTCGCAAAGAGCGTGACATGACTGTATCTGAGGTCATCAATGGTGCAATTACCCAGACGATCTCCCGCACCATCATCACCCACGGATCAACGCAGATGATGGTGATGTCCATGTTGATATTCGGCGGGCCGACGCTTCATTACTTCGCGTTAGCTTTGACCATCGGTATCTGGTTCGGTATTTATTCTTCGGTATTCGTCGCAGCGGCTATTGCAATGTGGCTGGGTATCAAACGTTCAGACTTGATCAAGCCAATCAAGGTAAAGACTGAAGATACTGAAGAAACCTATACGATCGACTAAACAACCCGGTGACACTGCGACCGGTGTCGCAGTCGCGCTAAAATAACGACTTCACCACTTATGCCCCCGGGATGAACACCCGTCACGGCGCCATCATGCAAAAAAAAGAAACCCCACGTCAGGGCGACAAAATCCTGTCCCCTAAAAAAGTTTTCATCCGTACCTTCGGTTGTCAGATGAACGAGTACGACTCTGACAAGATGCTGGATATGCTGGGCCAAGAACGGGGCGTTGTCGTCACTCAAAATCCCGAAGAAGCCGATGTCATCCTTTTTAATACCTGTTCAGTCCGGGAAAAGGCTCAGGAAAAAGTATTTTCAGATCTTGGCAGAATCAAACATCTAAAAAAGTCCAATCCCGATCTTGTGATTGGTGTTGGTGGGTGCGTGGCCAGTCAAGAGGGCAGCGCAATCGTTGATCGCGCACCTTACGTGGATGTCGTGTTTGGCCCTCAAACCTTACATCGCCTGCCAGAACTTATCGCTCGCCGTCGCAGCGAAGGCCGCTCACAAGTCGATATCAGTTTCCCCGAGATCGAAAAGTTCGATGCCATGCCGCCCCCGCGGGTTGAAGGGGCAAACGCTTTCGTATCCATCATGGAAGGCTGCAGCAAATATTGCAGCTTCTGTGTCGTGCCATACACCCGCGGTGAAGAAATCTCTCGTCCGTTCGAAGACGTACTGACTGAAGTTGCGGACCTGGCAGACCAAGGCGTTAAAGAAGTAACTCTGCTCGGGCAAAACGTCAACGCGTATCGCGGCAAAATGGGCGATAGTCAGGACATCGCTGACTTCGCAACCCTGCTTGAATACGTGCACGAGATCCCAGGTATTGAGCGGATCCGTTACACGACTTCGCATCCAAAAGAAATGACTACGAGGATGACGGATGTGTACGCCAACCTGCCTAAACTCGTCTCGTTTCTGCATTTGCCCGTTCAGTCCGGTAGCGACAGGATTCTAGCCGCCATGAAACGAGGCTACACCGCAATCGAATTCAAATCGATTGTTCGAAAATTGAGGGCAGCACGCCCCGGCCTGACCTTGTCGTCGGATTTTATTGTGGGCTTTCCCGGTGAAACTGAAGACGATTTCAACAAGACCATGCGGCTGATCGAAGAAGTAGGCTTTGATACCTCATTCTCTTTTGTTTACTCGCGTCGTCCCGGCACGCCAGCGGCAGATTTGGTGGATGACACGCCGCAGACACTCAAACTGCAACGCTTGCAAAAGCTTCAAGCGCTGATTAATGATCAAGCTAATGCAATTGCACGCGGCATGATCGGTAGTGTTCAACGCGTGCTTGTCGAGGGGACCTCGACCAGAGACGCAAACGAGCTGGCAGCTAGGACCGATAACAATCGTATCGTTAATTTTGCTGGCCATCCCAGACTGATCGGACAGATGATTGATGTCACCATTACGCAAGCGATGGCCAATACTTTCCGTGCAGAGGCCGTCACGCAAGTTGGGCACACGCAAACATGAGCATATCGCCAGCCCGTGCATCGACACGCTCTCGACCCAAGCCAGTAGTAGTGCGCCTGGAGGGTAGCAATCAGCAACTAGCCAACCTGTGCGGGCCGCTCGACGCTAATATCAAGCAGATCGCCACCGCACTGGATCTCGATATCTCAAGACGTGCAGGCAAAATCACAATGCTCGGTGCCCACGCTGAGGCAGCAAGCAAAATGTTGTTTGCATTTCATGATTTGGCTGGGCAACGGGAATTATCGATTGAAGATATCCAGTTAGGTCTGGTTGAGCTCGGCGTTGGTCGCCAAACAGACGCTCCCAACTCGAACTTTGACGCGAACGCGTTTCCCCCGCTGGACGATACGAGTGACTCAATCGCCTTACGAACCCGTCGCAGTGATTTACGGCCTCGCACACCACGGCAGCGGGACTATCTCAACAACATTCTCAAAAACGACATCACCTTTGGTGTGGGACCAGCAGGTACCGGCAAAACCTGGCTGGCTGTCGCCTGCGCCATCGACGCGATGGAGCGAGAAAGTGTTCAGCGCATTGTCCTGACTCGCCCTGCTGTTGAAGCAGGAGAGCGACTAGGCTTCTTGCCTGGCGACCTGGCGCAGAAAGTCGATCCATATCTTCGGCCACTTTACGACGCGCTTTACGATCTGATGGGATTTGAGCGAGTGCAGCGTTTATTTGAAAAACAAACCATCGAGATCGCACCTCTCGCCTACATGCGCGGTCGTACCCTCAATCACGCTTTCGTGATCCTGGATGAAGCCCAAAACACCACGCCCGAACAGATGAAGATGTTTCTCACCCGGATCGGGTTTGGTAGCAAAGCGGTGATAACGGGCGACCCGTCTCAGGTCGATTTACCCAAAGGGCATCGCAGCGGCCTAGCACACGCAGTCAAGGTGCTTGAGGATGTCAAAGGGATTGCTTTCACGAAATTCACTAGCCGGGACGTCGTGCGACACCCCCTTGTAGCAAGAATTGTGGATGCCTACGAGCAAGCTGAACAAGAAAATGGCTAATCTGTCTGTTTCAGTTCAGTATGGGGTTCAAGCACCCCTGTTGTCTCGCAGCAGATTGCGCCGGTGGGTCGCCAGAGCCGTCGATGCTGCCCGCGAAGACGGTTTAGCAGCATTCAACCAGGTCACCGTAACAATCCGCCTGGTTGGCGTGGCCGAAGGCCGCAAACTGAATTCGGGCTATCGCGACAAAGACTACGCAACTAACGTTCTGACCTTCGAATACGGTCCGCAGCCTGATCAATCCATCATGGGTGACATTATCATTTGCGTACCCGTGCTGGTAAAAGAAGCTCGGGCGCAAGGCAAGGCTTTTTTAGATCATGCTGCCCATCTCACTATTCATGGCACCCTGCATGCAATTGGCTACGATCACATCAAAACCCGTGACGCTAACCGCATGGAGTCTCTGGAAATTCGTACGCTGCAAAAAATGCGGATTGCCAATCCTTATCTTGAGTAATCTTGCCGGGAACACCGCAGCAAGCAATGACAACCTGATCATCCAACTTTGGGTTATCCTATCTTCATTGAAATTTTGTCCGACGGACGATGCCAGAACCCTACCCTCCTGCCGACGCTGACGCGCAAACGGCCAAAATATCACGCAGCTCCTTTATCGACAGACTGCTATCGCGAGTCAGGCGTGAACCCGAAGATCGCGAAGACATTATGGCCGTGCTCGAAGCGGCCAGAGCTCGCGACTTAATCGACAACGACTCATACTTGATGCTCAAAGGGGCATTGGCCGTGTCTGAACAGACCGCGGCCGACATCATGGTCCCCAGAGCACGCATGGATATGCTTGATCTGACGCAGCCAATCAACAAGCTGTTACCAGTCATCATTGAGACCGCACATTCAAGATTTCCTGTTTTCGAAGGGAGCCGCGACAATATTGTTGGCGTGGTGATGACCAAAGATCTTTTGCAATGCATGGTTGATGAAACCTTAACTCTGAAAGATCTGGTTAGACCCGCAGTCTTTATCCCAGAGACCAAACGGCTCAACATTCTGCTTCACGAATTTCGTATCCGGCGCAATCATATTGCGATCGTCATTGACGAACACGGTGGCATAACAGGTCTGGTGACTCTCGAGGACGTTCTTGAGCAAATCGTCGGCGAAATCGAAGACGAGTACGACGTCGATGGTGAGCAAACCATTTTTAATGACGGCGCTAATACTTGGCGCGTGCAGGCCACCACCGAGATCGAAACCTTCAACAGTAATTTAAAAGCTAACCTCCCAGAGGGCGATTACGACACTGTCGGCGGTTGGCTAGCAGATGAGCTTGGCCGTATCCCCAAACGCGGCGACCTCGTCAAGCAAGGTGATCTACAAATTGAAGTCATGCGCGCAGAGTCACGACGCGCCCTGTGGTTGCGGGTTAGAAGGCGCTCTGTCAGCCCCAAGGGCGAGTAGTTTGAGGATACTGGCGTGACTAAACTGGCCATCGCCGCCATGCTTGTTTTAGCTGGAGCGATCCATTCTTTGAGTTTTGCGCCCGACCCGATCGCTGCCTGGTTGATAGGGCCCACCAACATCGTCACGCTATGCTTGCTGATTACCGCTATTTGGACAGCGCCGAATCGTGTAAGCGCCATCTGGCGGGCCTGGATTTTCTCAGTCAGCAGCTTTTGCGTTGGTCTCTACTGGCTGACAATCAGCATGAACGTGTCCGGTCATATGGCACTGCCACTCGCAGGTGCCGCATTATTTGCACTGTCAGCCTATCTGGCTCTTTATCCTGCTGGTGCTGCCTATTTTGCTTACCGGTTTAGGCCATCTAATCAGAGGTCATTAGCTAGCGTGTTTGCATGGGCCGCGAGCTGGACACTCACCGAGTGGCTGCGAGGCACGGTCTTCACCGGCTTTCCTTGGCTGAACACTGGTTATTCGCAGCTTGAGACCGGTATAGGCAGCTGGGCAGCCATAGGTGGTGTGTATACAGTGACCTTCTTAAGTGCGTTACTCGCGGGTATGCTCGCGCTGAATGTATTAAAGCTGCTCCAATCCTTGCTCGTGACAAAGCAATCCCTGCTTAACCTCGTAGCGGCTTTTATGCTGACACTGGGCGGCGGTTGGCTGATAGACCAGCAAGCCTGGACGACACCAGCAGGCGAACAGATCAGCGTGCGCTTGGTTCAAGGTGGGATTGAACAAGACATGAAGTTTGAACCTGAAAAAATCCTTGCACATATCGAGCAACACCGAGTGCTTGCGCGTGGTTCAACCGTCGCCGAGCAGCCTCCCGCACTCGTATTGATCCCTGAGACAGCCATGACGGTCTTTCAAGATCAAGTTTCGCCAAGTGTCTGGCAAGCCTGGATCAATCTTGCTTCAGAACAGAACAGCACCATCATGCTGGGGGCCCCGCTTCTGAACCGACAAGAACAACGCTACACCAATAGTGTGATTGCGATCGATCAAGATACACCTCTTTCGCAACTGACCACAGGCCGGGTCGATCGACGCTACGATAAGCATCACCTCGTCCCTTTCGGTGAATTCATTCCCTGGGGTTTTCGCTGGTTCGTCGACCTGTTACACATACAGATGGGCGATTTTGATCGAGGTCAAAAAGCACAAGCCTCGTTCAAGATCCGGGACCAATTGATTGGCCCCAATATCTGTTACGAGGATGTATTTGGTGAAGAATTAGTAACAGCTGTGAGTACGTCGGATCGGCAGGCTGCCGCCACGATTCTTGCCAACTTTAGTAATCTGGCTTGGTTCGGTGATTCGTGGGCCTTGCGACAACACTGGCAAATGTCACGTATGCGTGCAATGGAAACGTCACGACCCATGTTGCGATCAACAAATACTGGCATCACAGGCGCAATTGACCACAAAGGACGTGTACTTGGCACCTTGCCCACGATGCTTCCTGGCATTCTGGATGTCACCGTACAAGGCCAACGCGGTCAAACCCCCTATACACGCTCAGGCAATATGCCCATACTTTTGTTGTCGCTCGGGTTGTTGATATGGCTACACAGCCGCCAGCGGACGTCTTGATGACTAGCCTGAAACTTCGCACGATCGGGCATATGGCCGAAATCGATGCTATCGACTGGGACAACCTCGTCGCGGCAAGTGGCGGCTCTGTCATGTTGAAACATGCTTTTCTACAAGCGTTTGAAACATCTACCAGCGTCAGTCTGGACACAGGCTGGCAACCTCAGCACTTACTGTTTCTGGATGAAAACGAACTCGTTGGCGCAATTCCTTTGTATGCAAAATCTCACTCTTATGGTGAGTTTGTTTTTGACTGGGCGTGGGCCGACGCCTATCAGCGTAATGGCTTGAAGTACTACCCCAAGTGGTTATGTGGCGTGCCGTTCACACCAGTACCAGGCCCACGTCTATTGACTGCCGATGCTTACCGACCAGCTGTCGCGCAAGGGTTACTCGAGTGGGCCAAGCTCAGCAAACTCTCTTCCCTGCATGTGCTCTATACACAGCCTGCAGATCAAGAAGCGTTGGTAGAGGCTGGTTGTATGCCGCGCAGCCATACCCAGTTTCACTGGTTCAATAGGGGCTGGCATTCGTTTGACGAGTTTCTTGCCAGTCTGACCCAGCCTAAACGCAAGAAAATCAAAGCAGAGCGTCGTAAGGTGAAAGACGCAGGGATTGTCACCCGCGTGTTGACTGGCTCTTCGTTAAGCCCTGCGCACTGGGATTTTTTTTACCGCTGTTATGCCAACACCTATCACATGCGGGGCAATCCACCGTATCTGACACCATCGTTTTTTAAGCAGATCGCGCAAACCATGCCTGACCATTGCGTGATGGCACTCGCCTACGACGGCGAACGCCCCATTGCGGCGTCCTTGCTATGGCGTGATCAGGCCAACGGTCAGCAGCGGTTATACGGTCGCTATTGGGGGGCCCTGGAGCACGTTGACTGCCTGCATTTCGAACTGGCTTATTACACGCCGCTTGAATGGGCGATTACCAACGGGATCGACGTCATTGAAGGTGGTGCACAAGGCGAACACAAACTGGCGCGAGGGTTCGTGCCGGTAGCAACACACTCAGCACATTGGCTGGCGCATCCGGGCTTCGCTGACGCGGTTGAGCAATTTCTGGAACGCGAGCGAGCGGGAGTGCAATCCTACACAGACAGCCTGACCTCCCCTTTTAAGCCTGAAATTGGCGACTGAAGCCAGCGCTTGTGCAAGCTCCACCGTCAAGTCGACTTGCGCTAAAGCTGAAACTTGTGCATAATCTCGCTTCTTCGCTACTGACACACTCTGGGTGAAACCTTAGTGCCAAGTCTGAAAGCAATTTCAGTATCTGGGGGTATAGCTCAGCTGGGAGAGCGCTTGCATGGCATGCAAGAGGTCAGCGGTTCGATCCCGCTTACCTCCACCAGTCACAGTGAAGTTAGTAGCAAAAGTCCTGTCCCCATCGTCTAGAGGCCTAGGACATCACCCTTTCACGGTGAGTACAGGGGTTCGAATCCCCTTGGGGACGCCAGTCTTTCTGGTATCTGTAGTAAACCGCTGCGGAGCGGTAGTTCAGTTGGTTAGAATACCGGCCTGTCACGCCGGGGGTCGCGGGTTCGAGTCCCGTCCGCTCCGCCATCATTCTTTGGTCCGTTCTGGACATGTTCCGTTAAATTCAAAAATTAGAATTGGGTGGACAATCCAGTTCTGCTTGCCCCATATGGTGCGGCCGAATTTCACACCCACAGAGATTTATCTAAAACCAATCCTCATTAGATTAGCGATGGACAAACGTAGCTTTTTGCTTGGCTCTGCGGCCTCACTTTGTTTGCCACTTTGGGCGCGCAGTGCTTCAATTGAAACAGATCCATACCCAACAGGCTGGGGACCAGAAGGCATGATGCAGCGGTGGGAAGGTTACCCACAATATCATGTTGGCAATTTCTCTGGCGGCTTGGAGAGGATGTTTGCACATCAAGTGTTAAAAGCCAGCGCTACTCCGTCAAATTTGATTGAAGCCAGGAGAGAAATCAAGGCAAGTTTCTTCATGAACGCCGCTGATTACGCTAAGAAATACAACCTCACCGGTCTTGTGATTGCGAGGGACAATCAAATATGGCATGAGCAGTATCTTTTCGATCGAACCGCAGAAATGCGGTTTTTCGGTTGGTCTATGACTAAAAGCATTGTGGGATTATTGACTGGTATAGCCTTCAGCGAACGGCTGTTCGAGTCCGTTGACGATCCAATACAAAAATATGTTCCCTCGCTTCAAGGCCATTCTTTCGCAGATATCACTTTGCGAAATCTTTTAAATATGACGAGTGGAATAGATATTTGTGAAGCCTATTGCACCCCAAGTACCGGTTTCGAAAGATATGGCTACTCGCAGATAGGGACTTCTCCTCGACGCGGTGAAGACACTGATCAGATTAAGGGAATCATGCAGTTTCGTTGGGGTCGAAATCAGCCACAAGGTGCGCAATTTAACTATACAGATATTTGCCCAGTCCTGATTGCCTGGGCACTTGAGCGCGTTTACGGGAAACCGCTTAGCCAAATCGCTGAGCAGAAATTATGGCAACCATTAGGTGCCGCTAGCGATGCCACATGGCTAACTGACTCTAAAGGATTCACTTTCAGTGGGGCTGGATTTTCCGCTACGCTTCGAGACTGGACGCGCTTAGGATTATTAGTGGCACAAAATGGCGCTGTTGGAAGTAAACAAATTGTTCCAGCCTCTTGGTTAGAGTCCACTTCTCAACATGAAGAAAGTGAGGCCGCGGTCATGTTTAACGTTGCTAGACCCGCGCGAGGCTACAAAAGCTTTTTCTGGCATCACTCCAAAAATGGTCAAATGCTCAGAATGGCGGGAAACCACGCTCAAAATATTCTGATCGATAAGAAAACTGGAACCATCCTGGTTCAGACGGCCATTGGCTATGCTCCGGGTGCTGAGGATGTGATGTTTGCGCTTTTTAATGCAGCGTGTGAAATTTGAGACCGTCCCCCAACACTATTTGACGGTCTTTCCCCCAAAAAATTGCGCAGTCAAAACTATATTGCTGTCCCAGCCCGCAATAGGTAGCACTCAGACCTCACGGCGCGACGTATCTCGCGATATAAAAAACGCCACTAAAGCCAGCGCACAGCACGAAAGTCATCCAGCTAGTCATTTTCCAAATGCATGAATTGATTTCGCGATGAATCGTCGCAGTCAGTTTGTGTTCAAGATTGAGAATTTGAGCCGTCGAGTCTTTGAGGTCCTCTTTGGTCGCTAGCGTCGGTAAGATTGTGTCAAATCTCGTCTCAAGATTGGCAAGCCTGATTTCCATCACAAATCCATTAACAATAGAACGGCTCGAATGCTATCGAGTTGTCGTTCTGTTTCGTAAGGTAGCGGATCATTTGATCGAAGGGCAATAGTCTCGTTACACTTGCTTTCAAATTCGCAACTAAAGGGCGCGCCATGAGCTGGGCACTTACAACTGACAATATCCGTTTGCATTACGAAGAGGCTGGTAGCGGCACACCCATCGTTTTCGTGCATGAGTTCGCCGGTGACTGGCGTAGCTGGGAGTCGCAGATGCGTTATTTCTCACGCAGGCATCGCTGCATAACTTACTCTGCTCGAGGGTTTACGCCCTCTGATGTACCTAAAGAGGTCAGCGCTTATTCTCAGCGGCAAGCGGCTCTGGATATTCTGGCTGTGCTCGATGCTGCCAATATTGATCGGGCGCATATCGTCGGTCTATCCATGGGTGGCTTTGCGACACTGCACTTTGGCCTGATCGCACCCGAGCGGGCCTTGTCTTTAACTGTGGCTGGCGCGGGTTATGGGGCTGAAAAACAAAGTGAAGAGCACTTCAGAAGCTTGTCTCGTGAAGTGGCCAGGCAATTCGAGACGATAGGCAGCAAAGCCTTTGCTCAAACGTATGCTCTCGGCGCCTCGCGGGTTCAGTTTCAAAATAAAGATCCACGTGGCTGGCTGGAGTTTGTGACTCAGCTCGGTGAACACGACAGTATTGGTTGCGCAAATACCATGCGCGGCGTGCAGGCTGAGCGGCCATCTATTTACGACTTGGAAGCCGAGCTTAAGAAGCTAACTGTCCCAACTTTGATCATGGTCGGCGATGAAGATGACCATTGCTTGCAGCCCGGGATTTTTATGAAGAAGATGATCCCGGCGAGTGGGTTGATAGTCGTGCCTAAAACCGGGCATACCCTCAATCTAGAGGAGCCTGATCGCTTCAATCGAGATGTTGCCGACTTCATTGCAACGGTTGAGGCAGGTCGTTGGCTTGAGCGAGACCCCCGTGCACTTAGCACCGAAATTATGAAGACGTCCTGACACCAGGCTTAGGCGTTCTCATAAGAGCATGGTGCAACGCAGTCTTCGTAGGTTGGCGAAGATTTAACGAAGCCTGACTGCTGCATGCTCAGAACGAGTCGAGCAAAACCTTCTCGAGAGATCGCTCGCCGACAAGTCCAGAGTTCAGCCTGCTCGTAGCGTTGCATGGCAAGCGCTAAGGTCTGACGTGGCAGGTCTGGATAAAAAGGCTGAACGACTTTGGCAAGTTCTTTCGCGCCATGCTCAGAGAGCCAGGGATTAAATTTTTCAACAGCGCGGATCATGGCTTCGAATGCCTCGGCGTGTTGAGCCAGGTTGGCATAGGTGGAAATAAAGGTCGTGTAGGCTGTAAATCCACGATCGCTCGCGGCGTGCAAGACAGTTGCTTCACCGGCCAACTCCAATTTCGAGACATAAGGCTCAAAAAGCTGTGCCACGTCAATCGTGCATTGCGTTAAACCAAGAGCATTTTCTGCCATCGTTTTGTCTAAGGTTTTTGCTATTCCGACTGGATCAAGCTGCGAATCTCTCAAGTCTTGCTCAAGACAGAGCCAGGGTGTGGGTACCTCTGACACCACGCCCAAGCGAAGGCTCGCTAAATCCTCAAGAGCAAAAGGCTGCAATAACGGATTACCCACCAAAAAGAACGGATCTTTCGCAGCAACTTCGCAAAAAGCAACGATCGAGCCGTCAGTTTTGGAGGCTTGGTCACGTTGTTTGATCACGCGTAGCGGACCACCCCACATGCAGTCGATGTTTCCTGCTTCGAGCTCGGCAATACCTGCGCCTGGTGAAGGTGAATCAACCAGAGTAATGTCAACCCCTTCTTCCCGATGAAAGCCTAAGGCAACGGTTGCGTAGAACGGGGCATAGAACACTGCACGGAAGTTTTCTGCTAGACGTATCTTCATTTTGATGAGCGGGCTTGAGTCCGGGTAAGGTAAGCATTATTCTGGACTCAGCACAATACTCTTTATTGTCACTCTTTTCATTGTCACTGGCTTTCATCATGCTGAAAACACATCATCGTTACGATTACAGCCCAATTCATACGCGCCCAGATTACAGTTGGCCCGACGGCAAACGTTTGGCATTGCATTTCAGCTTGAATGTTGAGCACTTTGCCTTTGGTGAAGGCTTGGGCAACGACTACGGGGGGCCAGCGCCTCACCCAAATACTCGCAGTTTCGCCTGGCGCGATTATGGCAACCGCGTGGGTGCCTGGCGCTTGCTTGAATTAGCCGAAGCGTACCAGTTTCCCTATGCCTTGCTCGTTAACACCGAGCTGTATGACTATTGCCCTGAAATGATCAAAGCATTCAGCGCCCGTGGTGACGAAATCGTCTGTCACGGCCGAACCAACGCTGAACGTCAGATCGACATGACCTATGAGCAAGAGCGAGTCTGCATCGGGGAAGCGACTGCAGCGATCCTGCGTCATGAGGGCAAGGCACCGATGGGATGGTTAGCGCCTTATATTTCTCAAACCACTGACTCACTCGATTTGCTGAAAGAAGCTGGTTATCGCTACATGATGGACTGGTCCTTAGATGATCAACCAGTCTGGTTCAGAACCAAACACGGACCGATTTTGTCAGTCCCTTATCAGCATGATTTGAATGACTCGCTTGAGGCGGTAACGCGTCGCACACCTTCGCAACTCTATTGTCAAAACCTGATCGATCAATTCGACGAGCTGCTAGAAGAGTCTCGTCGCAGACCTTTGGTTATGCCTATCGTTTTGCATAGCTTCATTCTTGGGCAGCCTTATCGCCTGAGACAATTCAGGCGTGTCATCGAACACATCATGCAATATCGCGAGGAGCTATGGCTAACTACACCTGGTGCTATTTGCCAATATATCGAGGGTTTACCTGCTGACGTCGTACCTGGCAGGGATATTGCTTACACCCCTGTGTGAGTTAACATTTTTTGAGCTGCCGATGAAAACATACCGACGCGCCACTTTGACCGGATTACTAGTCTTACTGTTTAACATCACGTTTGGGTTGACTCAGCCCTGTGCGGCCGAGGAAAAATTCCCAGACAAACCAATCCGTGTGATCGTGACAGTGCCTCCTGGCGGGGCCTCTGACTTTGTCGCAAGAAGCATGTCAGAGGGCTTTGGTAAAGCCTTGGGCACCAGCATCATTATCGAAAACAAGGCAGGTGCTAACGGGACAATTGCTGCAGCCTCGGTTGTTCGCTCGCCAGCTGATGGATATACCTTATTGCAAGCGGGGATTTCGACGCACGGCATTGGCCCGTATTTTTACGACAATCTGCCCTACTCAACTTTCAAAGATTTAGTCTCTGTGGGTGGCTTGGCTGAGTTTCCGATTATCCTCGCCGTCAACTCCTCGCTTCCTGTCAAAACGGTTGATGATCTGATCAAGCTCGCCAAAACCAGATCACTCAGTTTCGCCTCAGCGGGTACTGGTAGCGCACCTCACATGTCGGGCGAGCTCTTTAATATTGAAACCGGCAGCAAGATTGTGCATGTCCCTTACAAGGGGTCGGCACCTGCAGTGGTCGATGTCGCGAGCGGGCAAGTCGACATGATGTTCGATGGCATTCCCTCATTGATGCCGCAAATCAAAAGCGGCAAACTGCGCGCGATAGCAGCGGTTAGTCTAAAACGCAACAGCCAGTTACCGGATCTGCCAACCTTCACCGAGCTAGGTTACCCCCGGATGGTCACGTCTGTTTGGTATGGCCTGATGGCACCAGCGGGTACACCCCCGGCAGTGATCACGAAACTGAATGCCGCAATGAACAAAACGCTTGCTGATCCTGCGTTACGAACCAAACTTGAAGAGAACGGCGCCATTGTGATGGAAGGTAGCCCGGAAGATTTCGCAAACTTCATGCAAAAAGATTATGCACGTTGGGGCGAGGTCATAAAAAAGGCAGGGATTTCAACAAAAGAATAGTGATTACGATTGATTAGCCAACACCAGATCCAGCGCCTGCACAAGCTGGTCTGCGTTTTCCTTTGAAAACACCAGTGGAGGTCGGATTTTTAAGATGTTGGCATATTCACCGCTAGTACCAAGAAGTACTTGCCTGTCCCGCATCTGATTAACCACTCGCGCAGCTAACGCAGTGGCTGGGGCAAGCGTAGCCAGGTCACTCACCAGTTCAACGCCAATAAAAAGCCCTGCTCCGCGGACCGCGGCGATCATCGTGTGACGCGCTCGTAATTCCGTGAGTTTTTCGCGCAAATAGTCACCGACGTTCTTGGCGTTAGCCATTAATTGTTCGTTCTCCAGCACATCAAGGACCGCCATACCGACCGCCATCGAAACTGGGTTACCACCAAAGGTATTGAAGTAGCGACATTGCTGTCCAAATGCGGTCAGTACGTCAGGCTTGACCGCAATACCGGCCAGAGGATGGCCATTACCGAGGGGCTTACCCATGGTGACAATATCAGGTAGAAGCTGATGACGTGCAAACCCCCAAAGCGAGTCACCGGTCCGTCCAAGCCCTGCCTGAACCTCATCGGCAATAAACACGCCACCAGCCCGACGAATTACCTCAACAGCCTGGGCGAGAAAACCAGGTGGATTCGTGAAGACTCCATCGCTTGAAAATACAGTGTCGACTAACAATGCGGCTGGTTTAATGCCGTTCGCCCGCAAATTACCGATTGCTTTATCTACCCCATCCGCAAAATACTGACCTAGTTGCTCGGGCGCAACTCGCAAGGTGTCTGGCGCTGGCACAGTGCGAACCGTATGCCCGAGTTTCACATATTTACCTAATGAGGGTGATGCCTCAGCAAGCGATGCCGTCACACCGTGATACGCAAAATTCGTAATGATTATGCCCTCACCCCCAGTATGGGCCCGAGCAATTCGCAGCGCCAGATCATTGGCTTCACTACCTGTGCAGGTGAACATGGCATGAGAGAGCTCGGGTGCCATGGTTGTCAGCAGGCGTTCTGCGTAATCGAGGATCCCTGTATGAAGATAACGCGTATGCGTATTAAGTACACGGGCCTGTCGAGCAAGCGCTTCAACAACGACAGGATGCGAATGACCAACGCAAGCAACATTATTGTATGCATCAAGATAGCGTCTACCGCTCTCGTCAATCAGCCAAGCCCCCTCTCCGCGGGTGAAGTGCAGTGGTGTTTCGTAAAAAAGGCGATAAGCCGGACCAAGCAAGCGAGCTCGACGCTCAATGAGTTCTCTTGTAGAAATGGAAAGTATTGTCACAAAATCCTCATTAATTAAAGCCGCAAGCCCGCCGCAATATTGCAGTACCTTCGGCATAACTTAAGCGAGTGCAGGCCGTTAACCGAATCCACGACAACTCATTATTACGCAACAAATAAACCGCATTATCAGGCTCAAGCTCTGCTCGCCAGCCACTGATTGCGACGATCATCGTTAATCGAGTCAGTATCAAGCTAAATAAAATCTCAATCTCTGCCTCGGTTAGAGGCAAAGCCGCATGGTAAGCAGCGACGAAAGGAATAATCTCAGTCAGAGGGTTAATCGCTGGATCTTCAAACGACTCACGTAACTGGTACGCACAGGCAACTGCCAATTCGTTAATTAACGGGGCGCATACCATGTCACCAAAATCCAGAATTCCGCTGATCCGCTCATGATCATCTTCATCAACCAGCACATTATGGCTATTCAAGTCATTGTGAATCGGCTGCATACGTAACTGAGACATGGATGACTTGGTGTTCAGTACGAAATAATCCAGCACTTGTTCAGCCATATCGCGACGGATAGGATCTTTCACGTGTACCAGTAAATTGCGCACACTATCAGCGCGCTGCAGATCCCACGGCAGCTCCAATGAACAAGCGGGATGCCGGAACGTACTCAATGCAGAATCGATCTGCGCCAGCTTCTGCGCTAAATGAACACGCTGAGCCGCTGAGCGAGATACGCTCGGCAGCGGTTTGCCAGGAAGATAGGTAAAAACCCTGACGACACGCTTTTTGCCGGCCTCAGCATCGCACAAGACCGAGGCTTCACCGTGAACGGTGGGGATGACACGCGGCACAATACTCTCTGGAGCTGTACGAGCGATATGAAGCAAGGCCTGAGTCTGGAAGTCCGCGATCAAGGGAGTTTCGGCAGGATGAGAAACCTTGAGTACCAGTAACTCACCCGTCAAGTCGATTCGCACGCGGTAATTGCTATCCCGCTCGCCCGGTAACGGTTCAACCGTGGCAATCAGGCCATAGTGTTCAAGAGCGATTGCTTGCACCCATTGTGGCGCCAACGGGTGTCGTACATCGCTCAAGAGCATGGTGGTCATACAGCTCGCTCAAACCCTCTCAGGGCACTCGCTAGATTAGGCCCGAGATCGTCAGACAGATAACCACCCTCTTGCACCAGAACAGTAGGCAATCCCAATTCTGCAATGTGACGCAACAGAACCGCAAAATCAGCTGTTGTAATTTTCATCCCCTTGTAGGGATCGTGTTCATGTGCATCGAGACCAAGTGCCACGACCAACGCGCCAGGCGAGAAGGCTTTAATACTCGCACAAGCGTCACGTAACTCAGGGAGATAGCCCTGAAGATCTGTACCAAGCGCCAGAGGCTTATTAATGTTGTACCCAAGCCCCTCGCCTTCACCACGCTCGTGCGCGTATCCCGTAAAAAAGGGCGTGAAGTTGCGCGGATCTCCATGCAACGAAATTGTCAGCACGTCGGCTCGGCGATAAAAAATACCCTGAGTCCCGTTACCGTGATGCACATCCAAATCCAGTATGGCCACGCGAGTGTGGCGCTGTCTCAAATATTGAGCTGCAATTGCAGCGTTATTGAGGTAACAAAAACCATTAGCCCGATCTGTATAGGCATGATGCCCAGGCGGGCGGCACAATCCATAAGCAGCGTGCTCTCCGTCAAGCACAAGTTGAGCCGCATGGGTAGCGACATCAGCTGAGGCCGTTGCAGCAGCCCAGGTGTGCTGGCCGATCGAGCAAGCGTTGTCACCCATGTGAAACCCTGCTTGCCCGACCACGCTTTCTGGATAAGAGCTCGGCTGGCCTGGAAACGGATGAATGTTGGGCATGACTTCTTCCGAGGGGTCATCGAGCAATTGCCAGCGCGCCCACGCTGTTTCAAGAAACCTTAAATATTCAGGCGTATGGATGCAAGCCCGTGGCCCAGATCCGTATGAGGCGGGTGCAACGATCTCGTGCCCGTCCTTCTGCACTGCAGATAACAGCCGGTGGGCACGCTCAGGTTGCTCGTTACTGCGCTTGAATCGCCCACGCAACAGAAACATTTGAGGATCATGATTCTTATGCAAATCGCTGTAGACCACTTTCATCGACTCTGCCCCCTTTTGTAGATGATTAGTAACCCAGGTTGATATCAACTTGATTAGTTGGAACTTGATTTTTTTTAATCAGGTCGAGATTATGCAAAGTCTGTCGAACAATCACCTCCGGATCGGTTCGCGTAGCGATATGCGGCGTAATCACGATACGAGAGTCCGCCCAGAAAGCATGCTGCGGCGGCAAAGGCTCGTGCGAGAACGTATCAAGCGTCGCGACAGAAAGCCATCCAGCATCAAGCGCAGGAATAAGATCCTTCTCTATTAAATGATCACCGCGTCCGACGTTGATGAGGTGGGCTCCTCTGGGTAATTGCTGAAATAGCTCACCTGAAAGAAAACCTTTTGTTTGATTGGTAAGCGGCAATAAGCAGATCAGCGTGTCACAAGTCGCCAAAAAGGCGCCAAGCTGTGCAGCGCCATGAAATCCTTTAATCGCAGATGGTAAGCCGTGCTTTTCACTACGACTCCAGCCACTAACCGAGTAGCCAATATTTGATAGCATCTTTGCGCAATCTAAACCCAAGATGCCTAAACCCGCAATACCAACCCGATGTTTAGCAGGTGACACGATCGGTTGCTCAACCCATTGCTGGGCTGAACGACTCTTTAGATAGGCTGGCATGAAACGTTGCTGATGACTGACAGCCCAGGCCACATAAGCTTTCATCCCACTCGCCATGCCAGGGTCCACAATCCTGCAAAGTGGGATAGCTTGCGGCAAGCTGGGATCGCTCGTGATGTGTTCAATCCCGGCTGCCAGAGATTGCATCAGACGAAGGTTAGTCAACCGGGCAAGCGCGCCTTGGGGAGGGTGCCAGCAGACAGCGGCCTCAATCTGATCAAGGTTTCCGAGGTCCTCCAGTGACCGTCCGATACGTAAGTCGATGTCCGGCACAACCCGTTGAAACGGTTTGACGAGATAATCCATAGAAATGGCTGTGCTCAATAATGCGATGCACGGCGCAGCAGTTTTAGGCATGATCTGATCCATCTTTGACTTAGGAGTCAGCCGTCAATGCAGAAGAGGTAGTCAAACGCGGGATAGCCTCGACAAGCTGTCGGGTGTACGCGTGGGTAGGATTCGTCAATACCTGAAAAGTCTCGCCGAATTCAACGATCTCGCCTCGTTGCATCACAGCTACGTGATTACACATCTGGCCTGCCACTCGTAAATCGTGAGTGATAAAGACGATTGCCAAGTTAAATTGCTGTCGAACAGAGGTAAAAAGCTCCAGTATTTGTGCCTGCACTGATACGTCAAGCGCCGAGACTGGTTCATCTGCCACGAGCAGTGCAGGTTTCATCGCCAAGGCGCGAGCGATGGCAATTCTTTGTCGTTGACCGCCTGAAAATTCATGTGGATATCTCTGTGCGGCAGCCTCATCTAACCCGACAAGCTGCAATAGAGCCAAAGCTTGTTCCATCGCCAGTTTTGGCGAAACCCCTTGAGCAATCGGGCCCCCAGCAATGCTTGCACCAATCCGGTGTCTTGGATTTAGGGAGGCGTAAGGATCCTGAAACACCATCTGCACTTTACCAACCATCGAACGCTTGAGGCGATCCCCTGAGCTCAAGGCCTCACCGTTAAAGATGATCTGACCGCTATCGAAGGCGGTCAATCCAACTAAACACCGACCGAGCGTAGATTTACCAGATCCAGATTCGCCGACCAACCCGAGTGTTTGCCCTTCTGATAAATCAAAGCTGATATCTTTGACTGCCTCGACCTGCCGGGATTTCTTGAATAGCCCACCGCTGGAGCGATAAGTTTTGTGTAGACCCTTGACTTCAAGGACCAGACGCGATCTATCCTCAGGATGATTGTCTCGTCCTTGTCCACCAGGTATCGCTGCAATCAACTTGCGGGTATATGGATGCTGCGGATTGGATAAAACCTGATTGGCACTGCCTGACTCAACGACCTGCCCGGTTTGCATCACCACGACCTGGTGGGCGATTTGTGCAACGACGCCAAAGTCGTGCGTGATGAACAGGACAGCAGTGCCGCGTCGGTGTTGAAGATCACGAATTAAGGCAAGGATCTGAGCCTGTGTTGTCACATCAAGTGCAGTGGTTGGCTCATCCGCGATTAGCAAAGCCGGTTCAAGAATAAGTGCGCACGCAATTAATACTCGTTGACGCTGTCCACCCGATAAACGAAATGGATAACTATCGATCAGCAGTTCTGGATCAGGCAAGCCAACATCTGCAAGTGCCGAGAGGATACGGCGACGTTTATCTGCCGCTGTTGCGTTTTCGTGGGCATCAATAATCTCTTCTAGTTGCTGTCCAATCCGCATCACAGGATTCAAGGCGGTCATTGGCTCCTGAAAGATCATCCCGATGCGACGACCCCTTAGTGCGCGCATGGCTTGATCATCTAGTTGCAAGAGATCAATGCCATCAAACATGATCTTTCCTGCAACCGGCACAACACTTGGCGATGCAAGCAAGCCCATGGTCGCATTTGCGATCATAGACTTACCTGAGCCCGACTCCCCAACTATGCACAGCGTCTGTCCAGGCATTACCATTAAACTTGTATTGTCTACCGCAAGTGTTCGCTCAGCGCCCGCTGGCAACTTAATGCTCAGACCAAGAATCTCAAGCAAAGGGGATGTCGCCTGTGACGCTATCATGCGGTGCGCCCATCAATACGAGTGTTCAGGCCATCGCTCAAGCCCTCCCCCACAAGATTCAATGCAAGTACGGTCAATAAAATGGCGAGGCCGGGAAAAACCGCCATCCACCATGCCTGCCGTAGCGCGGTACGAGCTGACCCAATCATGTAGCCCCAACTCATCTGATTGGGATCACCGAGCCCAAGAAAGCTCAAGCCCGACTCGAGCAAGATAGCAGTTGCGACCATCAAAGAGGCCATCACAATAATGGGTGACATGGCATTCGGCAATATTTGAGTCAGCACGATACGTGGCGTCGACTCGCCCGCTAACCTAGCCGCCAGGACAAAATCGCGTTGGCGTAACGTCATAAACTCACTGCGCACTAACCGGACGACAGGTGGCCAAGACACGATCGCTATCGCCGCGACAATCGAATTGATGGAAGGCTCAAAAATTGCGACTAAGACAATTGCAAGCGCGAAACTGGGTATTGCTTGAAAGATCTCTGTAAATCGCATGATAAAAATATCAGGCCATCCACCAAAATACCCTGCTGTGGCGCCAAGCGTTACTCCAATCAATAGGGCAGCAGTTGTTGAGATCAGTCCAATCAGCAGAGATATTCGCGCGCCCTGAATCAAGCCAGAATAAATATCCCGCCCAAGGGTGTCAGTGCCCAACAAGAATCCTGGTTCTGCACCTGGTTTCAAAAACGGCTGTTGCACCATTGCCCAAGGATCATTATTGATAAGCACCGTGCTCAATATTGCAGTCAGGGATACAAACAGGAGCAGGACCAAGCCCAGCAACGCCCCTTTATTGCGACAAAACCGACGCCAGAACATTTTTGTCATGTCAATTCGATGCGAGGATCGACGATCGTATAGACCAGATCAGTGATCAAGTTAAACAGTACCGCCATCGCAGCGGTGATTAGAAAGCTTCCGAGCAACAGACTGTAGTCACGCTGTAACAGCGCATCAAACATAAGACGGCCAATGCCTGGCCACGCAAATACCGTTTCAGTTAACACTGCGCCACCGATCATGCTGCCCGCTTGAATACCGGCTAGCGTGACCACTGGTAGCAAGGCATTGCGAAGAACGTGAGCCCGCAAGATCCGATGCGGTTTCAAGCCCTTTGCACGAGCAGTTTTGATGAAATCCATCTGAATCACTTCAAGCATGGCTGCACGAGTCATCCGTGCATAAACCGCCATGTAAAACAGAGCCAGAACAAGGGCTGGCATGAGCAAATGCTTTGCGATATCCAGCGCAAGTGCAAAGCCATTGAGCCCTGCTCCAACCGTCATGAAGCCAAAGCCTGGCAGCCAATCAAGTTGCACCGTAAAAACCAGCACCGCCATTAGGGCGAGCCAGTAAAGGGGGGTGGCATAAAAAATTAACGCAAATAGGGTGATCACAGAATCAACCCACGTGCCTGCGCGTCGGGCTGAGAGTGCACCCAAAGTAACGCCAAAGACAAGGGACAGGATAAAGGCTGAGCCAGTTAACAAAAGGGTAGCGGGCAACCGGTCGAGAATTAGCTTCAACACTGGCTGCTGCTGGCGATAGCTAAACCCCAGATCGAAACGGGCAACCTTCTCAAGATAGGTCACGAGCTGCGTGCCGAGCGGCTGATCCAGGCCAAACTGCGCTCGCAACTGAGCAACAAACTGAGGATCAGAAGCGCCCGATTCCCCGGCAAGCACAGAGACTGGATCCCCCGGTGCAGCTCGCACCAGAACGAAATTGATCGTTGCAATCAGCACAAGTGTCAGTAACCCTTGCAAGATCCGCAAGAGCATGTAGCGCGTCCGGTTCATGCTCTATCTCTGCAGCGGTCGTCAGAACTCAATTAATCGAAGCTCGAGCCAGACTGTCGTTCAAACCAATTCCAGAATTGATGATGTTAGTTATTTTGCTCCGGTATAGCGTCGGGAAATTAATTTCATGCAACCAGGCAACAGGGGCCTCCTCGACCAGGATTTTTTGTACCTCAAGGTAGGCCTCACGTCTCTTTTCGGGATCTGCTGCAGCAGCCCCAGCGTCAAACAACGCGTCCACTTTCGGATTCGAGTATCCCTCGACATTATTAAACGGAGAACCCTTGGCAATATTTGAAGTGGTGTAGTTACGTGCCACGCCCAGCGCTGGATCGCCGTATTGATAAACATAGGTAAATGCGAGGTCATAATCCCACTCATTCAGGCGCTGGTTCCAGCCCGCAACGTCCGTAGGCACCATATCGACCTTTACACCTGCCTGAGCAAGATTTTGCTTCACAATCTCTGCCTGTCGGGTCCAAGTTTCACCGTAAGGCAATGGGAGCAAGCGCAAAGTTTCTCCTTTGTAACCAGACTCCGCGAGCAGCTTTTTGGCCATCGCAACGTCGTTCGGGTACTTTTTCACATCATCACTGTAGAACTTGATGTTGCTATTGAACGGACCCGTGGCTGGCTTCGCGAAACCAAGCCACGCTATCTTAGCCATTGCCTCGCGATCGATTGCAAACATTAACGCTTGTCGAAATTTCACGTTATCCATCGGCGCTTTGCGATGATTAATCCAGAGCCATGAGTGGGGTGCGAAAAACTCCCAGCCCTTTGTTGTGAATTCGACGCCCGGCAATTTGGCGAGTCGCTGCACATCAAAATATTCGACTGAACCACCTGGCGCGACATCAACCTTACCGGACTCAAAAGCATTCGCCCGGGCTGCCGCATCAGGAATCACGTGAAAGTAAATGCTATCCAGCAAGGGGAGATCGGTCACGTGGTACTTGTCATTAGCGACTAACTGAATGTACGAACCCTTGACCCACTCTTTGAATTTGAACGGTCCTGTGCCAATCGGCGTTGCATTTGCAGGATTGGTCGCGAAGTCGGTTCCCTCATAGATATGCTTGGGCACCATAGGCATGCTACCGACTTCAAAAATACCAAGGAAAGGACCAAATGGGTACTTAAGCTTGAACTCAACAGTCTGCGCATCGACTGCCCGAATCGTTTCAACTGCGGCAAGATTAGCGCGAAGCCGTGCGTGCATTTTGCGCAAAAATACATCTGCAGAAAAAACCACATCATCGGCTGAAAATGGTTTGCCATCGTGCCATGTCACACCTGGCTTGAGCTTAAAGGTATAGGTCTTACCATCCTCACTCATCGTCCAGGAGGTCGCCAGACACGGCTGAGGATTCACTTTTTCATCGTATCTGAGCAATCCTTCATAGATGTTGCCAGCGACCAGTTGCGTAGGTCCATTCTGAGTGATGCCGACCATCAGATTAGGGGGCTCAGGCTGCACCATTGCGTTAATAACGCCCCCCTTCTTGCCTGCTGACAGAACATGCAGAGGAATACCAGCGATGGTGATGCCAAACGCGGCACCAGTTAGTTGGAGTAGGCTACGGCGTTTCATTGGCGAAGGATCCTTGACTGTAAGAGAGAAGAGAAAACTTTTATCTTAGTGGGGCTTGCAAGATACCGGCTAAATTATTGTATCGAAGTTGAAACAAAAGGCGAGCATTTAATTGAGAGGACTCAGAGCCCCAGCTTGCTCAAGTCTGGCCGCAACAAGTGATGTTTCGTGACTCGCTGAAACGCCATCCCGATCTTGACCATCGTGGCATCATCAAAAGGCTTACCTAACAATTGAATGCCAATCGGTAAACCTTCAGACGACAAGCCCGCGGGTAAAGACACACCAGTCGCACCCATATAGTTACCGGCACGGGTAAAAGCTGAAACCGGTGTAATCGCCTCGTCGACTTCAGTCAGCGGACAGGCAACCATCGGTGCCGCTGGTGACAAGAGCGCATCGATGTCGCTCATCCACTCAGTCCAGGCAGCGATGGCCCGTCTGTGATCCGCCATAGCGTCGATGTAATCCGCAGCCGACACGGTCCGACCAGATTGCACGCGTTTACGAACAAACTCGCCAATCGGTCGCGCCAGGTCGTCGATATAGGCTCGATGGATCGCAAACGCCTCAGCCGCGATGATATGGCCATTGCGGGATACCATATCTTTAAAGTCAAACGGGAAAGGCTTCTCTACAACCTTCGCACCAAGCTCTATTAGCACACGAAGCGTTTCATTGACGGCTTGCGCGATCTCGCCGGAGACTTCAATGGGATACTGAGAAACTGGGAAGACAGCAATCCGGATGCCCTGCAGTGGTTTTGAACCAGAGTCAGGTGCCTGCCATTTGAAGATCGGATGACCACAACTGGAGGGGTCGAGCGGATCCGCACCTGCCATTAACTCAGTCAAGATAGCTGAGTCTTGCATATCTCGTGTCATTGGCCCTATTGAATCCAGCGTGCCCGATAAGGCTAGCGTACCGTAAACACTAATCAAACCCCGTGTGGTCTTGAGGCCAGTAATACCGTTTAGCGATGCTGGGATGCGGACCGAACCACCAGTATCCGAACCCAACGCAGCAGGCGCTAAGGCCGCCGCAACAGCTACACCTGAACCGCTCGACGAGCCACCAGGAATACGATGAACCTTGAGATCCCATGGATTATGAGGTGCGCCCATGAGCGGATTCGTACCCCATCCACCGAAGGCGTATTCAACCATATGAGTTTTACCAAGATTGACCATGCCAGCTCTTAACAGGCGCTCCAAGGCCGTACTGGTCACCTGGCTTCGTCTTGCGATTCCATCCTGCGAACCACCCGTAGTGATCTGACCCTCGAGTTCGCACAAGTCTTTAGTCGCAAAAGGCACACCATCGAGTTCACTGAGGCGGTAGCCAGCCGCCCGCCGAACGTCTGATGCACGAGCTTGAGCCAGAACGCTTGCTTCGTCAACGCTCACGTAGGCATGCAAGGTTTTGTTAGCGAGACTGATCCGCTTCAAATACTCGCCAGCGAGTTCTTCAGCGCTGTACTTCTTGGCGCTCAAGCCTTGCGCGAGTTCGGTAAGGGTTGAATAGGCGACATCTGACATGGGTGCATCCGATTAGAAGTGAGGATTAGCGTCAATGTTAATTGGTAACATGTTCCGGCAAAGTTTGCTCCGTTCGCAAGCAACGCGCACCGTGAACTGGGGTAAACCATACAACTTCTGGCTGTGTTTGCCGACAGTCATCAATAGCCAGACCACAGCGATCGGCGAAAGCGCAACCGGGTGGGAGCTTGGTCAGATCCGGGGGAGACCCTGAAATCGTCTCAAGCCGAGATCCTTTTTGAACTGATCCGTGCGCAAGACTTTTTAACAATGCTCTGGTGTAAGGATGACGAGGCGAGCGGATAAGATCCCTGCTCGTACCTTGTTCGACGATACGTCCTGCGTACATGACAGCAATCCGATCGGCTACTTCGACCGCGGCACCGATATCGTGAGTAACAAAAATCACCGACAAGCCCAACTCGCGTTGCAGCTCACGTAGCAACAGCAAAATTTGAATCTGCACTGTCGCATCAAGCGCTGTGGTGGGTTCATCGGCAAGCAGCAACTCTGGTGAACTCGCAAGCGCCAGCGAAATCATTGCGCGCTGACGCATTCCGCCAGACATCTCGTGCGGATAAGCATCCAATCGACGCTCAGGGCTGGGGATTCGTACGCGCTCAAACAGAGACAAGGCGCGAGCCTTCGCTTCCTGGAGCGATACATTTTCGTGCCTCAGGATAGCCTCAATGATCTGTTGACCAACTGTGTAAACCGGGTCGAGTGCCAACAACGGTTCTTGAAAAATCATCGAAGCTACTTTACCTCTGAAACTCGACAATTCTGCGTTTGAGAGTTGGACGACATTGTGTTTACCCACTCGTATCACACCCTCGATTTCTGTGCGACTAGGATTATGTAAGCGCAAGATTGAGCGCAACGTAACACTCTTGCCAGACCCCGATTCACCGATTAACGCAACGACTTCGCCGCGCTTGAGAGATAAAGTCACACCGTTCACCGCCTTAACAGGACTTTTGCCCCCGGTGAACGTGACGCTGAGATCGCGCAGTTCAACAAATGCTTGCTCGGTTCCGTTCATATCGACCTCGTCTTTGTTGTGAGGGCATCGGTGTGGCCACTGTCTTCAACGTGAATCCAGCAGGCAACTCCCTGCCCGTCTTTGCTGAGCGCCAAAGGCGGCATAGCCGTAGAACACACAGCCTGCGCGCGCGCGCAACGTGTATGAAAACGACAGCCGGATGGCGGATTAATTGGATTGGGGGGATCACCAGCTAGCGGTGCGACCTCTGTGCGATGATCAGGATCAATCGAGGGAACCGACGACAGCAGCGCCTTGGTATAGGGGTGACGTGGAGCCTCGAAGATGCTTTCGCACGAGCCGATTTCAACAACTTGCCCGAGATACATAACCATCACTCGATCTGAGATGTAACGCACAACATTTAAGTCGTGACTGATAAATACATAAGTCAGCTTGAATTCTTCTTTGAGGTCTAGCAACAGATTGAGCACTTGTGCTTCGACTGATTTATCCAGAGCAGACACGGCCTCGTCCAGAATGACCAGCCTTGGTTGCAGCGCGAGCGCCCTCGCGATATTCACGCGCTGGCGTTGACCGCCCGACAACTCATGGGGATAGCGGCCAGCGAAGCGTTGTGGATCCAGACCGACCCGTTGCAACAAATCGCGCGCTCGCGCGATCGCCTCAGCCTTTTTTACACCATGCACCTGAGGCGCAAAGGCAATCGAATCCTCTATTGTCAGACGCGGATTTAATGAGGCGTAACTATCCTGAAAAACCATCTGGGCCTGACGCCTGAACGCTTTCAGACTAAGTTCCCGCCCCCCAACTGCCTGCCCATCGAAGATAATTTCGCCGTTGTCAGGTGAGATCAAACTAAGAAGTAGTCTGGCTGTGGTTGATTTACCGCAGCCAGATTCACCCACTACACCCAGGGTCTCGCCCTTACGAACCGCGAAGTCGATCCCGTCAACAGCACGAACAACGTCCTGTCGCCGACTGAAGACATCCCTTTTCAGCGCGAAGTGTTTGATCAGGTTTTTCACCATGAGCAAAGGCTGGGCTGCACCGCCTACGTCGGCATTCTGGTTCAAGAACTTATCCATCATGTCTTGATCTCCATCGCTGTACGTAAACCATCAGAGAACAAATTGAACGTAATGGAAGTTGCGAAAATCATGACGCCTGGCAACGCTGCTATCCACGGTTGAACGTAGATTGCCGTGCGCAAGGTGTTGAGCATCAGGCCCCACTCTGGTTCTGGTGGCTTCACTCCAAGGCCCAGAAAACTCAGGCCAGAGGCAAGAATCATCGATACTGCCACCAAGCTGGTGGAGTAAACGAATATGGGGCTCAGCACATTGCCGAGAATATGAACACGCACGATCGTGAATGCATTCGCACCCGACGCTCGGGCTGCCTCGACAAAGTCCCGGCTGCGCACTTGCGTGGTAACACTTTCAGCCACCCTTGCAATGGGCGGGATGAATACGATAGTGAGCGAGATCAATGCATTCGTAATGCCAGTGCCAAGTACTCCGGACAAGGCAATAGCTAACAATACTGACGGAAATGCGTAGAACACATCAATGGTGCGCATGATCGCCGAGTTCAAGCCTCCCCCAGCGTACCCAGCGACGATACCAATAACAGATCCAATCACGAAGGCAAAAAACACGGGAGTGATGCCCATAAAAAGCGATAGACGGGCCCCGACCATCAATCGGGACAACATGTCCCGGCCTAGTTCATCTGTGCCGAGTGGATTTCCGGGAAAACCAATTGGTTTCAGGCGTTTCATAATGGACGCTGCATACGGGTCAGCTGGCGCAATCCAGTGACCGAAAATAGCCAGGAACAACAGCAACAGTATGACGAAGGCGCAGAACATGGCGACTTTGTCGCGCAGAAGCCTCTGGATTACCCCTCGCCAATAACCAGTCGACCGCTCTGGGCGGATCGCTGGCACTTTGCTCATATCGACAGTGATATTCATCATGCTGTTTAGCCTCTCGCGATCCGCGGATCAAGCATGGTTTGAATAATGTCAACGATCATATTAAGTACGACAAAGAATGTCGCCAACACAAGAATCGTGCCTTGCAATAAAGGCAGGTCTCTTTGGAAAATCGCTGCGTTAAGCAGCATGCCCGTACCTGGCCAGGAAAACACCGTTTCGATCAGGATTGAACCACCCAGTAAATAGCCAAGTTGCAAACCCATCACGGCAAGCGCGGTAGGCGCTGCGTTTTTGACGACGTGTGAAAAGATGCCCACGTTGGTCAGGCCCTTAGCCTTTAAACCGACAATAAATTCTTGCGACAATATTTCTGCGACCAGTGCGCGAACAGTCCGCGAGATGATACCCATCGGGATGACGCTCATCGTGAGTGCCGGCAAAATCATATGTCTTAAATGTTCCGCATCCCAGTGCCAATCAGACGAGCCGCCAGGCCCGGCCCCGTTAGGCGGTAGCCACATCAGTAGCGAACTAAAAATGATGACCAACACCATGCCTAACCAATAATGCGGCACGCTCACGCCCAGTACAGAAGTTAAAGACGCGGCCTTATCGATCCAGGAATTTTGGAAATAACCGGCCACGAACCCGAATAAGCAACCAAAGATAAAACCAATCAAGGTAGCAACCAGTGCAAGTCTGAACGTATTGACGACCGCGCGCATCACCTCTGTAGCGACCGGGCGTCCGCTCGCGATTGAATTACCCAGGTCACCCTGGACCGCGCGCCATGCCCAACGAACAAATTGCTCAGGATAGGATTTGTTAAAGCCGTAAAGCTCCATTAACTGCTTTTGCATATCTTGCGAAGCATCAGGCGGCATGATCGAGACCAGTGGGTCGCCAGGCGCCAAATGAACGAGAGCGAAGCACACCAGCGCGACACCCAGCATGATGGGTATCGTTTGAAATACTCGCTGAAAAATGAAATTCACCATGACCGCCGATCTCAGGATTAATCGTGGCTGCCCACGAACATTCGGGGCAGCCTTTTCAATTCAAATGATTAATCTTTAGTCATCGTCGCGATATCAATGAACCAGCTCTTGGGTTGCACGACGTGCTTCACCTTTGCGCTGATGGCACGGGGACCGACGTCATGAGCAATCCAGACAAAGGCAGTTTCATCCACGATCTTTGCGTGCAGCTTGGCAAGCGCTTCATCTCGCCCTTTTTCGTCGAAGTTGGTGCGCGCTGCTGCAACGAGTTTGTCGAGCTCATCGCTGCCAAAATAGCCCCAGTTGTTCGACACTGGTGGGAATGCTTTGGTACTCGAAAAACGAACCAGTGCAAAGAACGGATCCATTGCTGAGAAGCTGACGTTGGTCGCTGTCGCTCCTGCTGCAGCTGGGTCTTTAGCACCCAGGCGCCAGCTGTTAAACATCGTGTTCCACTCGATCACGTCAAAATCAATCGCGAAGTAACACTGTTTAAGTGACTGTTGCACAAATTCGTTCATAGGCAAGGGTTGCATCTGCCCTGAGCCGGATGCGGAAATCTGCACTTTAGTCTTCATGGGTTTGGCGGCAGAGTAGCCGGCCTCTGCCATCAGTTTTTTAGCGGCTTCGGGGTCATACTTGATATCAAATGTGGGGTTGCCATACCAAGGATGACCTGGCGGGAAGGTACCTTTGGGGATTTCCATCATTCCGCCAAGCAGGTTCTTCAAACCTGCACGATCGACACACAGATTGGCAGCTTGACGAACGCGTTTATCCAACCAGGGAGAACCTTCTGCAAACGACAGCTGCCAGGGCCAAACGTGTGGCTGGGCGTTGCTATAAATTTTGAAACCACGTTGTTTAATTTGATCCATCGCGTCCGGCGCAGGCGCTTCAATCCAGTCCACTTGCCCGGATAAGAGAGCAGCGGTTCGTGCATTCGATTCGGGCATCGGGATCATGACCACTTTATCGATCTTGGGTACGCGCGCTGGATCCCAATAGCCTTTGAAAGCTGCGAGCTCAAGACGTTCTCTCGGCACAAAGCGTGACATCTTGAATGGGCCGGTACCGGAGGCATCTGCGGCGAAAGCAGTCCACGCTTGTTTGGCCCGCTCAGCGGGATCACTCACGCTCGCGGCGACTGCCTTGAATTTCGCATCCCAATGCGCGGGTGATGCCATAAATAGATTGGTCAGATTGATCGGCAAAAAAGAATCAGGCTCGCTTGTTGTCAGCTCTACCGTCATATCGTCAATCTTTTTTGCACTGACCAATGTCGGCATCCGGGAAGCTGTCACACCCACTTGACTAGGGTCAAAATGAGGAGCTTTTTTATCCAATACTTTTTGTACGTTCCAGACAACTGCGTCTGCATTGAATGCGGAGCCATCATGAAACTTGACGCCTGGGCGCAACTTGAAAACCCACTTGGTCTTATCCGTTGCATCCACTGCCCACGAGAGCGCCAGGCCCGGAATCACCGCACTGGCTGCATCCTCTTTTGTCAGGTCCCAGCCAGTCAAGGCGTCATACATCGGGATTCCGGTAAAGCGATTGCCTTCGAACCCTTGATCGGGCTGGCCTAGCGTACGGGGAATGTCACCGGCCGTCATCGCGATAGTCAGCGTTTTATCTTGCGCCAGGCTTGGTTGGGAAACAGCTAAAGCTAAGACGCCAGCCAAAATGCCAAGACTTAATTTAGTCTTACTGGATTGAGCTAAGGATGCGGACTTTCTCATGGGTTCTCCACCGGGTTAATTGGTATTGAGACCTCAAGCAAGTTCTGTGCCATCCGTCATGCTGCCGACAAACCCAAAACCAGCTAAGCAGCGAGATAACTCTTGAAATGTCTGTTTATTTTTGCGTTGATGTATTCACCGGCGAGAACCGGCTGGTATTTTGCAGGTCGTTCAGCTTCACAGCATGTAGGGATACATTCAATGACTGCATCGGGGTTCGGCTGATGGAAAAACACAAGTGAAAGCCGCCGGCCCGCAAGCCCATGAGACATGTCGGGATTAGCAACACGATGCACCGTCGACACCCATCGATCATTGCTCCATTGCGCCATCATGTCGCCAATGTTGACTACAAAGGTTCCTGGGTCAACCTGAACATCCTCCCATCGACCATCACTCGTGCGGATTTGCAATCCACCCGGGGCAGCAGTGGGCGCCACAATGGTCAGTGTGCCGTAATCGGTATGAGGTCCCGCCCTCAACTGACCAGCCAGAGGTGGTGTCAACTGCGCGGGATAATGGTTGATGGCCAAAGACCCCATGCTGCGATCCACCTTGTCTGAAAACCAGTTAGCCGGCAAGCCCAAAACTAGTGCAAAAAGGCTGAGCAGATCTTGCGACAAGCGGTTCATCTGCCTGTAATAATCCTGCATGATCACAGCGAAATTAGCTGGTGTACCTGGCCAGATATTGGGCGCATACGCAGTGGTCAAAAATGGTGCCATCAACGCCGGCGAGAACTCATCGACCGGCCCGATACGATAGCGCTCAAACAAATCAGGCGGCGCCTGGCGATCCGCCTTCAGGTCATCAGCATCCATCGCGTATGAAAGCCCAAGCTCGGACAACGCTGTATAGCCGCGGTTAGCGTACTTAATTGCTTTGACCTTGTCCTTTTCTGTCTGAGCTTGATCAAAAAACGCCAACGCAGTTTGTTGAGTGAAGCTCACGGACTCTGGGCTTACTTGAGTTCCCTTAATACACAAGAATCCAGTATCCGAGAGAGTCTCGTCCAACTGGCACAGTAATTGCTTGAGATCTGAGGCGCTTGATTGAGGGTCGTAAAAAGTTGTCAGATCAAGTAGCGGGATGCGTTGCATAGTGTGCGAACTCCATGTTCGGGCAAATGAGATTGCGGTTTTTGGACTGAATAAGCTCTTCCAAGCAAATAACGTGCCTACTGGCATTTTTCTGGATAGCCAACTTAAACGTTTTATTGAGGCAAAGGAAATGACAAAGATGAAGCAGTTAAACAAGGCCGTGTTGATCGGCGCACTGTCAGCACTCACGTTGTCGACGGGGCTGGTGCGAGCTCAGGACATCAAAATTGGTCTGGTGGCAGCGCTAACAGGTCAAGCTGCTCAGTCTGGCGAGGCGATTACCCGCGGCTTGACGATTGCGATCGACGAAATTAACGCCAAGGGCGGTGTCTTGGGCAAAAAACTGGTTCTACTCAAGCGCGACGACGAATCGAGTCCACCTAAGGGTGTCACCGCCGCGCGCGAACTGATTTCTAGCGAAAAAGTGACTGCACTGTTTGGCGGCATAGATACACCTGTATCGCTCGCGATCGTACCTATTGCAAATCAGAACAAAACACCCTTCATAGGCGCGTGGGCAGCTGGTACCAACATCACGAAAAATGGTGCAACACCTAACTATGTGTTTCGCGTGTCGGCCCAGGACGATCTAGTCGATATTGCCTTGATCAACTACGCCATGAACAAGTACAAGGCCAAGAAACCTGGCTTGGTCCTGATCAACAATCCATGGGGTGAATCGAATGAACGCGGCCTGAAAGCAGCCGCTGCAGCCGCCAAGATCGATTTGGCAGGCATTGAGAAAATCGAACTCACTGATGTGGACATCACTCCACAACTCGGGCGCCTGAAAGCAGCTGGCGCAGATACGCTTATCCTTGTTGCCAATCCGGCGCCTGGCGCCCAAATGATGAAGTCCAGAGCAAGCATGGGCTGGACGGTGCCGGTTGTCTCTCACTGGGGGATCTCGGGCGGACGGTTCGACGAGCTAGTAGGTCCAACTGCGGGCGACGTTCATTTCGTGCAAACCTACAGCTTCTTCTCAGCTCCGACTCCCGTCTCAACCAAAGTAATGGCTGCTCTGGGCAAGACGTATGGCGTCAAATCACCAGCGGACGTCATTGCGCCCGTGGGTACTGCGAATGCTTATGATGCAATGCAACTGCTCGCTCTTGCTATCGAGAAAGCCAAAAGCACAGATGGGGACGCAGTTCGTCAAGCACTCGAGCAACTGGAAAGCTACGACGGTCTGATCAAAAAATACAAAAATCCTTTTGGCACAGCAGCGCATGAGGCGCTCTCCCCAGAGGACTACGTCATGGTTCGCTACGATGGCGGCAAGATAACCCCAGTCCAGTGATGTAACAATGTTGCAACAATACCTATCCGCCCTGCTCACTGGGGCGGGTATAGGCAGTATGTACGGCCTGACCGCGTTGGGCTTCTACATCACCTATACGATATCGAGAACAGTCAATTTTGCGCAAGGCGCATCACTGATGATGGGAGCAGTGATCGCCTTTTCGCTGGTGCAAACGCATCACTGGTCAATCTGGTTAGCGATTCCCGTCACGTTGCTTTGTTGTGGACTTTGGGGTGCGTTTGTTGAGCGAGTGGCGGTTGCACCGTTTGTTGCGCGTGGGTCAGAATCCTGGCTGATGGCAACCGTGGCGCTTGGCTTGATCCTTGAAAACGTGGTGCTCTTTACGTTTGGCAAGGACTCACGCGGGATGGCCTCGTCCCTGCTACAAATTAATGTCGTGCTCTTTGATGTGCGGGTCAACGCGCTACAGCTACTCATTCCGGTTGCCGGATTCAGTATTGCCTTACTGCTTGGCTTGTTTATCAAGTCCACAGCTCGTGGCAAGTCTCTGGCTGCAATCGCCCTGAATCCCTCAGCGGCGCGGCTCATGGGAATTCATACAGAAAAATACATCGCCTTCGCCTTTTCACTATCAGGTGTGCTGGCCGGTATCGCTGGCATGCTTATCGCCCCCCTCTACACAGTCTCAGCAGGCATGGGGACAATATTCGGTATCAAGGCCTTTGCTGCGGCGATTTTGGGGGGTATCGACAGCGCCTGGGGTGTGATGGCCGGAGGTCTCGTGCTTGGTGTAATCGAAGCACTGCTCGTGACTACCTTCGGCTCGACCTATGCGCAGATGTTTTCTTTTGGTCTGACAATCCTTGTACTGACGATTAAACCGGCCGGTCTGTTTGGTCGAACCGCGGTCAAAAAAATATGAGCTCTCGCAAAATCGACTGGATTGTCACAATGGTCTGGGTTCTTGCTGGTGCTGCAGTCCTGCTTTCTGCAAACGAGTACCACGCGCTGGTCATTGGATCGATTGCATGTATGGCAATCGTTGGAATTGGACTGAATATCCTGATGGGCTTGGCTGGCCAGACCTCGCTTGGTCATGCCGCTTTTTATGCGATTGGCGCTTACACAGCAACGATCGCTTCGATGACCTTTGGTTTGCCGTATGTCGTTGCAGTCGCTTTGAGTGCCATCTTGACCGGGGCTGCCGGCGCACTGCTATCGTTGCCCGCCTTACGGGTAAAAGGTCCCTATTTGGCTATGGTCACCATTGCATTTGGCTATTTTGTTGAACAAGGGATTGCAGACTGGAAGAGCGTCACGGGCGGCTGGAATGGCATCATGAACATTCCTCGTCCGCGCGCTTTTGGCTATGAGCTAAACACAGCTCAGCTAGCCTGCGTCGTCATCGTCATTGCGGGTTTTCTGGTTCCCGCATTCTCGGCTTTCGCCAGGTCACGCTGGGGTATTGTGATGCGAGCCACCCGCGATGCTGAGGTCGCCTCAAGCTCACTCGGGGCAAATTTAATGGCCGTCAGGGCAATTGCCTTTGGCCTATCGGCCGCTTTGACAGGCATTGCGGGTGCTTTTTTTGCAAGCTTAAACGGTTTTATCAGCCCTGAATCCTTTCCTTTTTTCCAGTCGCTTACGTTTTTGCTGATGGTCATGATCGGTGGGATTGGGCATGCTGCAGGCCCACTCGCTGGTGCCTTGCTAGTGGTATTGCTGCCAGAAACGCTTGCTGGACTGGCTGAGTACCGCCTCATGTTTTTTGGTGGCCTGCTACTGGCCGTCTTGCTGATCGTACCGAATGGCATAGCGGGGACGTTCGCCACCTTGGCTCAGCGCCAGAAAAAGCCAAAAACCGGGGACGTGCGCTTAGCCTCAGCCGCGGTAGCCAAACAGTGGTTCACGCTTACCCAACCGCTCAATCTGACGGTAAGTCATCTTGGGATTTCGTTTGGCGGCAATCGGGCACTTGATGACGTGAGTATCACTGCCGCAGCGGGTCGGGTGACTAGCCTTATCGGCCCAAATGGCGCAGGCAAAACGACGCTTCTAAATTTAGTGACTGGTTTTTATCAACCCACCCAAGGCCTATTCAAACTAGGCGACCAAGAATTGACCGGCTTGCGGGATTATCAAATCGGCCGAAACGCAGTGAGTCGAACATTTCAGACCTCACAACTGTTCAACGAGATGACAGTGCTTGAGAACATTTACTTCGGTATGTTGCGAGGCCGTCTCATCAATACCAAACTCCCTGAAGACGCCTGGGCAATTTGCGAAGGATTACTGGATTTTGTCGGGTTTAAAGGGGACACCCAAGGGCTCGCGGGTGCACTACCGCACGTTGATCGTCGACTCGTGGAGATCGCGCGTGCGTTAGCGAGTCAACCTGCTCTTTTGCTTCTCGACGAGCCCGCAGCAGGCCTATCCGCTGAAGACAAAACTCAATTGACCGACACGCTACTTGCAATTGCGGCGGCGGGGGTAGGCGTCTTCATTATCGAGCATGACATGAAACTGGTCATGCGCATTTCGGACCATATCCATGTGCTGGATGGCGGCAGACTACTTGCCTCGGGTAATCCTGACGAGATTAAAAATAATCCACAAGTAAAGCTAGCTTACCTGGGTGAAAGTCGGACAAGCTTCGCCACCCGTATTGAGCCTCTGGACGCAACCCAACCCACGAGACCGCAGGATATCCTGGTCATACGAAACCTGTATGCGAATTATGGTGCAAGCGATGTGTTATCGAACGTTGCACTTGATGTCAGGCAGGGGCAGACGGTGTCAGTACTGGGCGCAAATGGTGCAGGCAAATCAACACTGATGCGGGTGATGTCTGGTTTACACAAAAAATTTAAAGGGTCGATAGCCTTTAATGGACAAGACATCAGTAATCTACCCGCCCACAAAGTAGCCTCGCTGGGTCTAGTGATGGTGCCCGAAGGTAGACAGGTTTTTACAGAGTTATCGGTGCAGGACAACATCGTGCTGGGTGCGCACACACGCGGTGGATTGTCATCTCAACAATTACGAACGCTCTATGACATGTTTCCTAAATTAGAAACTATTCAGACCCGTCGCGCTGGTCTACTCTCCGGCGGAGAACAGCAGATGCTAGCCATCGCTCGGGGGTTAGCGAGTTCACCTTTGATGATGATGCTCGACGAACCCTCGCTTGGTCTCGCTCCAGCGATTGTGGATGACCTCTTTGTGCGCCTTGCCGCACTCCGTAACCAGGGACTCACGTTGCTACTGGTGGATCAAATGGCTGATTTGGCGCTAACCCTGTCGCATCAATCGAACTTGTTGGACATGGGGCAGATCACATTCAGTGGATCACCTGACGCCTTGCTTGAGTCAGGTCTGCTAGACCTGGCCTACTTGGGATAACTAAATTGAACGACCACGAAAACAATCCACTCGGCCCTCTGGCTGACCACCATCGTTTTACCTATCAAGCCATTACGAAACGGGCTGACTATCGGTGGCCAAATCAAGCCAGGTTGGCGGTGTACATCGGTTTCAACGTTGAACATTTCGAATTTGGTGGTGGGCTAGGTGCAAATCTTGGGCCAGCCTCACCACAACCAGACGTCCTGAACTATAGCTGGCGGGAGTATGGAAACAGAGTAGGTGCGTGGCGCTGCCTTCAATTGTTTGACGAACTGAAGATACCAACCGGTGCGCTCATTAACACCGCTTTATTCGATCATTGTCCTGAATTAATCGACGCCCTCGTGCAGAGAGGGGACGAAATCGTCGGACATGGACATACCAATGCCGTTCGGCAAGGACAAATGAGCGAGCAGGAAGAGTTCGCATTGCTGGCTTCGTGCCGTCGTCTGATCACCGAAAAAACGGGGCAAGCTCCGAAGGGCTGGTTATCGCCTTGGATATCGGAAAGCCACCTGACGCCAGACCTGCTCGCTGAAGCAGGGTATGAATACAACTTGAACTGGTGTCATGACGACCAACCTGGACTCATGCGCACGCGTAGTGGCAAAGCGCTATGGTCGATTCCCTATCCTCAAGAGATAAACGATATTCCCATGCTGGTTGGCCGTCAGATGGATATGCAACCGTTTGCCCAAATGATCATCGACAATTTCGACGAGATGCTGAGGCAATCCGAGCAGCAGCCATTGGTGATGGGTATTGCCTTACACCCTTATCTTGTCGGTCAACCTTATCGCTTGGTGCATCTGCGACGAGCCCTGCGACATATCGTTTCGCACCGGGAAAAGGGTCAAATCTGGTTCACCACTCCTGGTGCCATTTACGAACACGTCAAAACGTGACGACCTTATCCTGAGTGAAAAAATATCGCCTAATCGTTTTGCACAGGGTATAACGTGAGAATGAAAGTCTCATTTCTCATCATACTCATCGCGTACCATGCCTTGTCGCTGGCAGAACCAAACGCCTGTACTGGGTCCCCCAGCAGTTGGGATCAGTGCGCAGGAAAATCAAACTACCCGGACGGCTCCTCCTACGACGGGATGTGGAAAAAGGGAAAACCTGGTGGTCCCGGGACCTTGCGCAAAGCAGATGGCGGCCAATATTCTGGCGAATGGTCACGTGGCATGCCCAACGGAAAAGGCACCTATACCTATGCGGGTGGCAGACAGTACACCGGAGGCTTTTTCAACGGCGAACCAACCGGTGAAGGCTCGATGACTTGGCCAGACGGAACTAAATACATAGGAGAGTTTAAAAATGGACTTCCGGACGGCAGAGGAACCTAGACGATGGGCAATGGGCGCAAGTTCTTTGGCGACTGGAAAAACGGAAAACCGATAACTAAAAATTCAGAGCAACGCTAGTAAAAATCCTGATAGTATTCTGGGCTATTGTGCCTAGTCCCGCGTGCTCACATGTTGTGGGTAGCGCCTCAATGACATCCTCACCGGAGAACCCCATGACTTCACGTCGTCAGTTTATCGGCCAGTCCGCATTCGCAGCGTCCAGTTTGGCTTTCCCGCTTCTCGGGCGAGCGCAACAAAGTACCATCAAAATCGGCGTCATTCATCCGGTGACCGGGGCCCTGGCCTATTCGGGTCAGCAATGCCGTGAGGGCGTCATGATGGCGATCGAAGACATCAATAAAGCCGGTGGGATTAAATCTTTGGCTGGAGCCAAAATTGAGGCCTTATTGGGTGACGCCCAATCCACACCCCAGGGTGGGATTGCCGAAGTCGAAAAAGTAAATGAAGCTGGTGCAAGCGCCATTGTGGGTGCCTACGCTTCGGCTATTTGTCTTGCCACCACCCAAGCTGCTGCTAAATACAACCTGCCACATGTGGTCGACGTCGGGGTAGCAGATCAGATCGTCGAGCGCGGCCTGAAGAATACTTTCCGCTTTGGACCAGGCTATAAAAAGTGTACGCAAGTCGGCATCTCGAATTTGAATGTGCTCAATACCATCGCTGGCAAGCCCGCCAAGACTGTCATGATCATCCATGAAGAGTCGTTGTTTGGCACGGGCACAGCAAATCTGTTGGCCAGCGAATTACCGGGCTACGGATTTGAAGTGAAAGACGTCATCAAACATGCCAACCCCACGCGCGACTTCAACAATATCGTTTTGCGCATGAAGCAGATCAATCCTGATATTGTTATTCCAGCCAATTACTACAATGAATACGCGCTATTGCTACGCACGATGCAACAACAAAAGATTGCACCAAAAGCGATTTATTCGGTCTTGGGTGGTGCTGCGTCGAGCTATAAATTTGTAAAAGAGTTTCCGGATGCAGCCAACGGCATTATCGACTGCAACCACTGGTTCAATCCACAAGACAAGCAAGCGCTTGCTCTGAAGAAGCGTGTCGACGCTAAGGGCTTGTTCTTTAGTTATGAGCTGTTTATGTCCTACACAGCAATGATGCTGCTGGCGGACGCCATCGCACGCGCGAAATCAACAGATCGCGCAGCTATTACTGAGGCGCTTGCGACCAGTACATTTGCCAATCACTTCATGCCCTACGGCCCAACAAAGTTTGTCGATGGGCAGAACCTGGGCGCACAGCCTCTGATGACTCAAGTTGTCAAAGGTGACATAAAAGTGATCGTACCGAGTGACTATCGGGAAGTCGAGCCCATGTTCCCCATGAAAGCTTAAGGGCATACCTTAAGCCGCTGTATGTTTGATTTATCGATTCTCTTCACGTCTGTCTTAAACGGCATCACCACGGGTGCCGTGTACGCGCTGATTGCTCTGGGGCTCACCTTGATTTACGGTGTGCTCCACATCATCAATTTCGCACACGGTGCGTCGTTGATGGTGGCGCTGTACGGTGTGTATTTTTTAAAAGAACAATTAGGTATTGATCCTTACGCAGCGTTGCCAGTTATGGTGACCGTCATGTTTGGTCTGGGTTATTCACTGCAGCGTGGCATCATCAATCGTGCAAGTCACGGTAAAGATGAAAATATTTTGCTAGTTACGCTCGGGCTTTCAATTGTGCTAGAAAATTTAGCGCTCCTCTTTTTCAAATCCGATACTCGCAGTATCGACACGTCATATACGCTGGCGACCCTTACTGTCGGCCCAGCAATGATTGCCCTACCAAAAATAGTTGCCTTCGCAGGTGCTCTAGCCGTGTCGGCTGTGCTCCTCGCCATCATGCGATACACGGACCTGGGCCGCGCGATCAGGGCGGTCGCAAAAGAAAAACACGGCGCCCGCTTAATGGGCATCGATGTCGATCACGTTTATGCCATGTCCTTTGGCATTGGGTTGGCCTGCTTAGGGGCAGCAGCGTGTTTTTTGCTACCGGCCTATTACGTTAATCCCTTGGTCGGAAACGGCTTTGTCTTAATCGCTTTCACCATCGTCGTACTTGGTGGGATGGGCAGTTTCGTGGGGGCACTGATCGGAGGGCTATTGATTGGCGTTGTTGAATCAATCGGCGGTTTGTATCTTGGCGAATCTCTTGGTCAAGTCGGTATCTTTGTCATCTTTATTGCAGTCCTCTTATTTCGGCCACAAGGCTTGTTCGGGGCGAACGCATGAAGGATCTCCGTGCGGTCGCACTATTCACCACGCTGATTGCTCTCGTCCCTTTTTTGACTCAGTCCGGTGTGGTGCTGAATTTCGTGATGATGGCACTTTACGCAAGCCTCCTTGCGCAAGCCTGGAACATCCTCGGCGGCTACGGCGGTCAGTTTTCTTTCGGACATTCGCTTTTTTTCGGCACCGGAGCCTATGTTCAGGCCATCGCGCAAATGCAAGCGGGCTTAAGTCCCTGGTTAGCCTTACTGTTAGCTGCGGCGTCAGGCGCTGCTGTGGGCGGCTTTATCGGTTCGGTGTCTTTTCGCTATGGGCTCAAAGGATCCTACTTTGCATTGGTTACCCTAGCCTTCGCTGAAGTATTTCGAATCTTTGCATTATCAGTGCCGTTTACAGGTGCTGGAGTCGGTTTAATGCTTCCGTTAAAAGAGTCTGCATCCAACATGCAGTTTGCCGACAAGGCCGGGTTCGTCTGGTTAATACTGGGTTTAGTAACCATCGCTCTGCTTGTCACCGTTTGGTTGCGTCACTCGCGCTTTGGCGCCTATCTGCAGGCGGTACGTGACAACGAAGACGCCGCGCGTGCCATTGGTGTCAATCCATTCAAAATCAAACTATGGGCAGCCATACTATCGGGCGGACTGATGGCGGCTGGCGGCGCCTTCTACGTGCAAATCTTTCATTACATCGATCCTGGCTTGGCATATGGTCCAGCCACTTCGGTTGAAGCTTTAGTGGGAGCGATCGTCGGCGGCATGGGTACGCTATGGGGACCACTACTCGGCGCAGTGGTGCTTAGCGTTCTCGGGGATGTGACTCGCAATATGTTCGGTCAATTACCGGGGATCAACATGGTGATTTACGGCTGTGTGCTGATTTTGATCATGCTATTTTTGCCACGAGGCATCAGTGGCCTGGGAGCATCCTGCCGTAGCATCTTTGGTCGCAAGAAGGATAGGTCATGAGCCTGTTGACCGTTAGCCATCTATCTCGCAGTTTTGGCGGCGTTAAGGCAGTGCAGGATGTCAGCCTGCAGATTCCGCCAGGTAGCCTGACAGCCCTGATCGGCCCAAATGGTGCTGGCAAGACGACCTTATTTTCACTCATATCCGGCTTTACGGCGCCCGACGCCGGGACTGTTGTATTTGATGGTAAAGATATAACTGGGCAAGCACCGCACCTCAGTGCCAAGCTCGGTTTAACCAGAACTTTCCAGATAGTTCAACCGTTCGCTGGACAAACTGTCAGAGAAAACATTGCAGTGGGGGCACATCTGCAGCACGCCAAACGTACCGAGGCACTGAGTGAGGCTGAAACCGTTGCCGAGCGAGTCGGACTGGCGTCTCAACTCGACAAGCCAGCGAAAGATTTAACTGTCGCGGGACGCAAGCGCCTCGAGCTCGCCCGCGCGCTCGCCACACAGCCAAAATTACTGCTGCTTGATGAGGTTTTGGCTGGACTGAATCCGCAAGAAATCCAGGAAATGTTGCCCGTCGTCAGAGGTATCGTCGACGGTGGCGTAACCGTCTTAATGATCGAACACGTCATGCAAGCTGTCATGAATCTGGCAGAACATGTATGGGTACTTGCGCAAGGCCAACTGATTGCTGAAGGATCCCCTGGATCCGTGACGCAAAATCCCCAGGTGATCGAGGCCTACTTGGGTCATGGTACCGCGGCACGTCTGCGACAAGCAATACAGGACAGCGTATGACCGACCTCCTTTTGATTGAAGGTATTCGGGCTGGTTACGGTGCAGTCGAGATCCTGCGCGACGTCGATCTGCGTGTCGATAAAGGCGAACTCGTTGCTCTGTTAGGCAGCAACGGGGCCGGCAAGACAACTCTCAACTCAGTCATGTCCGGCCTCGTCCGGGCGTGGTCCGGACGAATCACGTTCGACGGTCAGGATCTGACAAATACTCATTACAGACAGGTCGTGCAGTCGGGATTGATTCAAGTCCCGGAAGGGCGCAAGGTCTTCCCCAATCTCAACGTTCGCGAGAACCTCGAACTCGGCGCCTTTACGCGTGCCCGTGCCCGTCGCGCATCGAATCTTGATAAAGTATTCGATACGTTTCCTCGCTTGCATGAGCGACAAACCCAGTTGGCTGGCACCATGAGTGGTGGAGAGCAACAGATGCTGGCGATCGGTCGCGGCATGATGGCCGAACCCAAACTATTGATTCTGGACGAACCGTCGCTGGGCTTATCACCGCTATTGGTCGAAGAAATGTTCACCCTGATTGCGAAACTCAGGCAAGAGGGTCTCGCCATCCTGTTGGTGGAACAGAACGTTGGACAATCCCTCGAGATTGCCGACCGGGCTTACGTAATGGAAAATGGAAGTATCCGTTTTAGCGGTACACCCACAGAATTATTGGCTAGCGACTCGCTACGCCAAGCATATCTAGGCGTTTAATGATGATCACGAATCAACAGATTGATCCAGTATCGCTGGATCCCGTCACACTCGCTGTCCTGAAAGGCCGGTTAGAGCAAATCGCAGATGAGATGGATGCAACGCTTTATCGCAGCGCCTTCAATCCCATCATCGCCGAAGCACACGATGCCTGCCACGGCCTTTATGATGCGCGCAGTGGCGATACACTCGTTCAGGGCAAATCAGGCCTGCCAGTATTCGTGGGTGCAATGGCCTTTGCCGTGCGTGCGGCCGCAAGAATCGCCGAAGAAAGAGGTGGCATGGTTGATGGTGACACCTGGCTGTTTAACGACCCCTACGAAGGTGGTACCCACGCTAATGATTTCAAATTAGTCCGGCCTTTTTTTCGGGACGGCAAGTTGTTCTGCTATCTGGCTTCAGCTGCCCATTGGCATGATGTGGGCGGCGCAGTGCCGGGCAACTACAACCCAGCGGCAACTGAATGTTGGCAAGAGGCCGTCCAGATTCCTCCCGTTCGCATCATTCGGCAGGGCCAGCTCGATGAGGACGTCCTGGCGATTTTGCGTGCTAATACTCGCTTACCGGACAGCCTTTGGGGCGACTTGAACGGACAGCTGGCAGCGCTAGAACTCGGCGCTAAGCGCCTCAACGGTTTATTGGATGAATACGGTGACAACACCGTGTTGCAAGCGATGGGCGAGTTACGAAAACGAGCGCTCATTCTCATGCGGACACACATCCAGGACCTGCCCGATGGTCGCTATAGTTTTGACGACTTGCTTGATAACGATGGAGTGAAAGACGAACTACTCACTATCGCGCTCGACATGACAATTGAGGGCGACCGGATGACGCTTGACTTCTCACGTACATCACCTCAGTGTGCGGGCCCGGTCAACATCTCCCGGGCAACGGCCGTTGCGGCGTGCTATGTGGCTTTGAAACATGTTTTCCCCGATGTACCTGCGAACGCAGGTGTATTGGATGCGGTCGACGTTGTGATGCCAGAGGGGCTCGTGATCACAGCCGCTCGTCCCTGCCCGGTGGGTGGTTACACCGAGACGATTTTGCGCATGATTGATGTCATCTTTAGCGCGACTGCGCAAGCAGATCCAAATCGCGCGGTGGCTCAAGCCTACGGCACGATTAACGCCTTATCGATTGCCGGGCATAGAACTGACTCAGCCCGCAAGGGCCAACGCTGGGTAATGTTCAGCTTTTTTGGTGGTGGTCATGGCGGTCATAGTGGTAGTGACGGGCTTAGCCATGGCAATGCACCAATCTCGACCGCAACCATTCCGCCACTTGAAATCCTTGAGGCTGCCTACCCTGTTCGCTTTACGCAATGGGCCTTACGTCCAAACTCAGGTGGCGACGGAAGCAATCGTGGCGGTCTGGGCGCGATATACGAAATCGAATTACTTGAGGAGCAAGCAGAGGCCTTCATTTTTGGTGAGCGCGGCAAAGCGTCTCCTAAAGGTATTGCGGGCGGTGGCAATGCTCTGCCGAATGTTTTCTCATATCAACAGGACGGTCAATGGTGCAAGCCGCCCATGGTATCCAAAATGCTCGGGATCAAGTTAAAGAAGGGCGAAAGAGTCAGGCTTGAAACTCCCGGCGGTGGCGGCTGGGGACCAGCAACAGAGCGCAGCAGTGTCTCCCGGCAGACCGATCAAGCACTAGGCTATGTCACTCTTGATTCAACCCATTCAACAAAGGCGCAGTCATGAGTGAGCAAAACGCCCATCCCCCCCATCTCGTTGTCGGTGTGGATGTCGGAGGGACCTTTACCGATTTATTCGTGCTAGACGAACGCGATGGTTCAGCCCGCATCATCAAGGTGCCGTCGACTCGCGGCGAAGAAGCTCGCGGCTTCATGAACGGCGTTGCTCGGGTCAGCGAAAGTACTGCAACCGGAAGCAATGCAGACGGCATCGCGGCATCGCTGGCGACAATTGTTCACGGCACTACTGTTGGGACTAACGCGCTACTTGAGCGCAAGGTTGCCCGAACCGGGATCATTACAACTCGCGGCTTTCGCGACGTGCTTGAAATGCGGCGCCGCGATCGCCCCCAAACCTGGGGCTTAAGGGGTAGCTTCACCCCTGTCGTATCGCGCGACCTAAGACTCGAAGTAGACGAGCGCGTGCTGGCCGACGGAAGCCTGCACACCGCAGTCAACCTGGCTCAGGTTCGCGCTCAAACACAAGCACTGCTCGCTGCTGGCTGCGAAGCCGTTTGCGTATTTTTTATCAATGCTTACGCTAACCCCATCAACGAACAGCAGGCGGTAGCGGCGGTTCGCGAGCTGTGGCCAAACCCTTACGTGACCTCTGCAAGCGAAGTGCTGCCAGAAATTCGCGAGTTCGAACGCTGCTCGACCGCAACATTAAACGCCGCCCTTCAACCAGTGGTCGGCAGCTATCTCGCGAAGTTAGAGGACGATTTACGCACCCACGGTTTCGGCGGCGAGCTGTTAATTGTGCAAAGCAATGGCGGTGTAATGTCGCGCGAAACAGCCTGCGACATCCCGGTGCGCACCGCACTCTCAGGCCCCGCTGCGGGAGTTATCGCTTGTGCTGCAGTTGCCCGCGCCTCTGGCTATCCTAACGTGATCACCGGCGACATGGGTGGCACTTCGTTTGACGTATCACTGGTGGCCAATGGTGAGGCTTCGCTTGCAGCGCAAACATCAATCGATTTCGGTTTAGTGATCCGATCGCCGATGATCCAGATCGAAACAATTGGTGCAGGCGGCGGCTCGATCGCATCCGTTGACGCCAGCGGTATGTTGCAAGTCGGGCCTGAGTCCGCCGGCAGTGTCCCGGGACCTGTCTGTTATGACCGTGGCAACACCAGACCGACTGTTACCGACGCGAACGTTGTGCTCGGTCGAATTGCCGCCGATCGCCCTCTGGGTGGCGGCTTGCTTAAAGCGCTCAACGCGACTGCCGCCGAAGAAGCAATCCGTCAGCATCTGGCCGAACCGCTTGGCTTGGATGTGCTAGCAGCAGCCGAGGCGATTCTCACTGTCGCTAATGCCAAAATGGCCGGCGCAATTCGAGTTGTATCAATCGAGAAAGGTCACGACCCCCGTCAATTTGCTTACATGCCTTTCGGCGGCGGTGGCGCACTTCACGTCTGCGCCATGATGCGTGAGGTTGGTGTCAAAACAGGTATCGTTCCGCGTTACCCAGGCGTAACCTCTGCGCTGGGTTGCGTTATGGCAGATATGAGGCACGATGCGGTACAAACGCTGAATCAGTCACTCAACAGCCTGGATCTGACACAACTGCAGACACGTGTCTCAGAATTGGCGAAAGCATGTCAAGCGCGCTTGGATTCAGCTGGTGTAAAGTTCGACGCCATACAAGAAGTCGTTGCACTCGATATGTTGTACATGGGTCAAACACATACCCTGCAAGTGCCAATCGATTCGAACCACCTGACGCGTGAGCACATCCAGGCAGCTTTTGAAAGCGCGTATGCCTCCTCATTTGGCCGCGTATTAAGTGGCCTGGTCATTCGAGTCATGAACTTGCGATACGCGCGCATCGGGGTGAGGCCAAAATTTGACCTGGCCGTCCTCGCCCCCAAGGGCACTGGCAATACCGTATCTATAGGATTGCAGCGGGTCTATCATTCAGGGAGATGGTGGGACGCTAAACGTTACGCACGACTGGATTTGCCCGTCGGCACAAAAATCGAAGGCCCGGCGATTCTCGAACAAGCGGACACCACCGTTTGGCTTGAGCCGAATTTTTCAGCGCGTGTCGATACCTTGGGCAACCTCCTCGTTGAAAAGGTCACAATATGAGCGGCACCCTGAAAAATCGACATGTAGCGCTGATTGTCGTCGACTTGCAAAACGATTTCCTGGCATCTGACGGTGCCTATGCAAGAGGCAATACGTTTAGCCCTGAGGCGCTCAAATTAGCGGCACGCGTCGTCCCGGTTGCCGAGACAGTTAAAAAAAATAGCGGGCTAGTCGCATCAAGCTTATTTACGTTATGGCCCGATGCTGCAGGTCAACCGATGATCTCCCCCCACTTGCTTGAACGCCGCCCGTTCTTGCGCAAAGGGGACTTTGCGCCGGGCAGTCGGGGTCAAGCCAATATCGATGAAATCAAACCACTGGTTGATGTTTCCGTCTGCAAAGTCGCTTTCTCTGCTTTCTTTAACACTCAGTTAGACTGGGTGTTGCGTCGAGCCGGTATTGATACCGTTGTGGTTTGCGGCATCCTCACCAACGGCGGGGTGGCGAGCACGGTACGCGATGCCCACATGCGCGATTACCACACCATCGTATTGAGTGACGGCTGCGCAACATTCGCCGACGCGGCACACCAAGCCGCGCTGGCAGATATGCGAACTGTCGCAGATGTGATGACTTGTGCGGATTTCATAGCCAGTTTTTGAGCTATGCATCCAACGATCCACCGTAGCGAACAGTTTGACGCGCCGGCCCATGTCAGCGTTGCAATTGTTGGCGGCGGGGCCTGTGGCTTAACGGCAGCACTCATGCTCACTCAGTTCGGTGTGGATTGCGTTATCCTTGAACGCGATGCACTCGCATCCGGGTCAACCGCCTTATCCTCGGGCTTCGTACCCGCCGCGGGCAGCCTTGCACAACGGGCACGGGGCATTGCTGACTCGCCTGAGCAATTTTCGAAAGACATTCAAGCCAAAGCTCAAGACACTGCTAGCTCAGAATTGGTTCACGCCTACACACAGGCAATTGCGCCAGCCATGGATGCATTACAAACTCATTATGCTATCCCCTGGCAAATACTCGATAGCTTTTTGTATCCCGGCCATAGCGCACATCGTATGCATGCCGTGCCTGAGAGAACCGGTGCTGGCTTGATGACGCGCTTGCTCAGTGCTGCAGATAAAACCGGGGTGATGTTTCTCAACGAAGCCCGCGTCACTGAACTTTGGGTTGATGCACATGACAAAGTGCTCGGTCTTGGTTTTTTAAGACCCAATGGTCAAATCGAGCACCTGTCTTGTGATCATGTACTTTTAGCTTGTAACGGTTTCGGTGGAAATCGTGACCTTGTGGCCAAACTATTACCAGAAATGACCCATGCTACTTACGCAGGTCATCAAGGTAATGATGGCAGTGCAATTGTCTGGGGGCAGCAACTTGGCGCGCAGCTCTCTGATCTCGGTGGTTACCAGGGTCACGGCTCCTGGGCCATCCCCCAAGGGGCACTCATTTCGTGGGCGATTATGATGGAAGGTGGCGTTCAGATCAACTCGCACGGTCAACGATTTCATGATGAGACTCAAGGTTATTCAGAGGCCGCTGTTCAGGTGCTTGCGCAACCGGATGGCGTTGCCTGGAATGTGTTTGATGATGAGTTGCTTCACTTTGCGCAGGGCTTTCCAGATTTTAGGGATGCGCAAAATGCTGGGGCCGTTCGAAGCTTCGACGGTATCGACGGGCTGGCAGCTCATATTGGTTGCGATGCGCAGAGGCTGACTGAAACCTTGTCCAAGCTATGCGAGGGTATAGATGCTCAGACAGGCAGACTCTTCAAGCGCCAGCTGGCTGCACCGTTTCACGCAGTCAAGGTAACAGGTGCCTTGTTTCACACCCAAGGCGGTTTGGATATTGATGCGCATTGCCGTGTCAGACGGCCCGATGGCAGCAAACTGCCAAACCTGCTCGCGGCTGGCGGCGCTGCGCGGGGGGTATCTGGTAATGCAGTCTGGGGCTATTTATCAGGCAATGGTTTGCTAAGCGCGATTGCGGGTGGATATATCGCCGCGCAAACTATTGCTTCGAGCCACTCATCCGCGCAGCCAACACCAATACCATCGCACAAACCGACGTAAAGACGTAAAGCATACCTGGTCCGCCCCAACGCATGAGCGCGCCCGCTATGAGTGGTCCAATCCCGGCGCCAACACCGTACGTAACGTAAATCACACCAGCTAAAGCAACTCGCCTGTCCGAGTCAATTGAGTCATTCGCAAAACCCGATGAGGTTGGGTAAAGCGTGAATTGCAGACAGCCGATCGCAATAGTCACTGCCAGCATGGCAGCGTAGGGCCAGTCAATCCAGCCCCATAACAAAAACATTAAGCCAGCCAACGCCAGGCCGTTAAATCCAAGCAAACGAGCTCGTCCAATCTTATCTGACAAAAACCCCATGGGTAACTGGGACAACAGCCCAGCAAGTACTGTCGATGAAACAAACAAGGCGACCTGCTCTGTGGATAAACCGCGTTTAGCCGCAGACACCGCAGCCAGACCATAAAACGATGCAACGATATTGCCCGACATAAACAGAATCAACATAGCTCGCGGTATTTTCTTGAAGAAATAAGCAAGATCCATCGGACGTAGCGGCTGAGGCGCCGGCGACGAGCGCTTGGTCAAAGCGATCGGCAAAATACATAGCACCTGACAAATCGCTACAAAAGTCAAGGGCCGGACATCCTGAGTCGGGTAAAAGGTGATCACCAGTTGACCGAGCGCCGTCCCTAAATTGGACATCACCAGATAAATGGACATCACTCTGCCACGCCTGCTGTTTTCCGTCTGTTCATTCAGCCAGCTTTCGAGCACCATATATTGAGCCACAGTACCCAAGCCGACCACGAACCGAAAACCCACCCAGACTGGCACAGAGTCGATCAGCATCTGCAGCAACACCATGGTCACAACGACTGCCGCCATCGCAACATATGTTCGGATATGACCAAATTTAGAAATGAGTAAATGACCTAGCCTGGCACCGCAAACAAGACCCAGGTAATAAGCAGAGATCAAGGCGCCAATCCACACTTCGCTTACAGATCGGGCAGTCAGGCTCAAACCAATATAGGTATTGAACAACCCAGTGCCCATGAGCATGAGAAAAGTTGAAAAATACAAAGAAGAAAAAGAAATCATCGTGCCGAGCATGGCACCTCTTTATAGGCGGCAGGTACAAAAAGTTTCGCCCGCTTGGGCGTGAAATCCCAAGCAGGCGAACGTCAAACTCAATCTTAAATCAGATTGCGGCTAGCATGGATGCAGCATCGCTTACTGCGTAACCACCGCCTTCTTCAACGTGCAAGACTTTAACGACACCGTCAACGATGTAGGCTGCGTAACGCTGTGAACGAACGCCCATGCCGCGAGCAATCAAATCAAGCTCTAAGCCCATCGCTTTGGTGAAGGCTGCGGATCCATCACCCATCATACGAACCTTGCCAGCAGCGTGTTGCTCACGACCCCAGGCACCCATCACAAACGCGTCGTTAACCGATACACACCAAACCTCGTCAACGCCTTTTGCTTTGATCGCATCGAAATGCTCCAGGTATGAAGGCACATGCTTAGCTGAACAAGTAGGTGTGAAAGCGCCAGGCAAGGCAAACATTAGAATCTTTTTGCCTTTAACCAAATCAGAGATCTTGAAAGAATTGGGGCCTAAGGTGCAGCCAGCCGTCTCGGTTTCGATGAACTCGGTCAGGGTTGCTTCGGGCAGATGATCGCCAACTTTAATCGTCATGTTCGGACTCCTGGGATATCACGGGCGACGATGGTCGCCTCAACTTGAACCCCGAGTGGACACAATCATAAGCTAGCTAAATGAAAAATGGGGAACGCAAAAAAAGTGCACTCAATCCGATCGCGACTGTTTGACCTTAAAACCGGACTATCCCGTTAAATTGCAGTTAGCAACCGATTCACATGGGTGCTGATGCGCTCGGCATCCACACCGTAAACGTGCAATGACACAGCAGGCTCTGATCCCGTCTCGCCAGCACTCGTGGCATTGCCCAAGCGGTGAATGAAGTCCAAGCCCGCATGACCGCAGGCGCTCTGCCCTGCTTTTCTTGTAATGGTGTTAACTGCCTTCGCTGTATTTGAGGCTGCATCCCATGCGAACTGCGTTTCAGTCAATTCGCCACTCAAGACACGATAAGTACACCAGGTGAAGTGAGCGTGCACCGGACTGAACTGCTGGGGTCCCCAAACCAGGCCGACTACCGTAAACCGACCTTTCGGGTCAGCATGCAGAACGTGCCGGGTGTATCGGTTTGCTGAGCGCGGTAAGTCTAATAAGCTATCGACCAAACTTATAAAGAGATCAGGCGTCAAGGCGTCGGTTAGGACATCACGAACAGCAAACGGCAAGCGCTCAGCAGACCCCGCACAGGCGCTGCTCAGTTCAAAAGAACAACCGGGCAACCACGCATCAAGCAAAGACTCGGCTTGCCCAGCACGAGGTGCGCGAGCCGCTGGGGCGTTGGTAGTAGTTGTGGCGGTTTGTAGACTTTGCATAGACTCCATCTTAAAGAGAGAGCCCTAGCATTGGTTTGCTTTTTTATCTATATTTACAATTAAAATAGAATTTATTTCTAATTTTTAATAATTATGTAGAAAATTATGCCTATCGATAAAAAAGATCGTGAAATTCTTCGGCTACTGCAAGAAGACTCGAGCATGCCGTTGTCTGATTTGGCCAATGCCGTCAGTCTAACGCCCACCCCCTGCTGGCGTCGTATACAAAAGCTGCAAACAGACGGCGTGATCGCCAAGCAGGTAGCGCTCTGCAATGCCAGCAAACTCAATCTCGGGCTCACCACGTTCGTGACCATTCGCACCAGCCAGCACAACGAAGAATGGATGAAGCGCTTTGTCGACGGGGCTACTGCCATCCCCGAGATCGTCGAGATTTACCGCTTAAGCGGCGATGCAGACTACCTGCTGAAAATTGTGGTCCCGGATATCAGCCGCTATGACGCGGTGTATAAGCGACTGATCCGCGCAGTTGACTTGCTTGACGTGAGTTCGGCCTTTGCAATGGAAACAATCAAATGCACCACCGCACTGCCACTTGATTATGCCTAGCCGATCGTTTTAGCCGCCTGATACAGGTTGGTACATCTCGTCCCTGTGCGGCAATAGGCTAGAACGGGGGCTGGCAGCGTCTCAAGCAATTCAGCGAAACGAACCACATCATCGCGGGTCATCCCGCCACTGATGACCGGCTGAAAAACCACCTGCAAACCCGCCTCAACGGCAGCCGCACTTACTGCTGCAGCTGTTGGCTGATCTGGACCACCTTCGTAGTCGGGGCGATTGATGATGACACTTTTAAAGCCAGCTGCGGCCACCGATGCCATATCCTCTGGGCTCATCTGAGGGGCTACTGCAAAATCAGGGCTCAAAGCATTGATGGGGGTGGCCATGCTTAATCTCCGGTGGTGTCATGTTAGTTGCAGTAATCTCTTGTCACCACTGCAAAACCCTGATGTTATTACGAAATCTCACAACGATACAAAACTGGAGCCAAATATGATTTTGATCGGTCGCTATGCCTCACCCTTCGTTCGCCGTGTAGGCATTTCCATGACACTGATGGGCATTGCCTTTGAGCACCGTTCGATCTCGGCACTGACCGACGGTGACAAAATCAGGGCTCATAATCCAATGGGCAAAGTACCCGCCCTTGTCATGGCGGATGGTGAAGTGTTGGTAGACAGCACCGCAATCCTCGATTCGCTTTGTGAAACCACACCGGGGCAGATGCTTTTGCCGGCTAAAGGACTCGAACGACGGCAGGTATTGCAACAATGCGCAGTCATGACGAATGCTTTAGATAAAGCCGTTAACTTTGTATACGAACATATGAAGCGCCCCCCAGAGAAAGTCCACCAGCCTGTCGTTGAGGGTCTGGTCGACCAAGTAACCGCTGGTCTGGTGATGATCGAGAAAATCCTGGCCTTGGGCAACATGCCGGGCGGCAAAGACATGACGCTGGGTGGGGTCACTGCTGCGGTTGGCTGGCGCTTCCTGACAAAAGCCATGCCCGCAGCGGCTGATCCAGAGCGCTTTTATCTACTCTCGGCTCATTCGCTAGCTTGCGAAGCCATGCCCGCTTTCGTCAACTGCCAACCCGAAGTTTAAGGAGACCCGCCATGACTTGGGCAATCACCACCGACAATTTCCGCTTGCATTACGAAGAAGCGGGCAAAGGTACCCCCATTCTGTTTATTCACGAGTTTGCCGGTGACTGGCGCGCCTGGGAGCCCCAGATGCGCTACTTCTCCCGTCGTCACCGTTGCATCACCTACTCGGCACGCGGCTACACACCATCGGATGTGCCGCCAAATGCCAGTTCATATTCACAAGAACAAGCCGTCAAAGACGCTGTATCAGTGCTTGACGCGGCCGGTATAGAAAAAGCACATATAGTCGGGCTGTCCATGGGTGGCTTTGCGACGATTCATTTTGGGATGATGTTCCCTGAGCGTGCGCTGTCGCTTTGCGTCGCCGGGGCCGGTTTTGCTGCAGAAAAATCCACACAGGAGTTTTATCGTGGCAAGGCTCGAGAGACCTCACAACGCTTCTTGAATGAAGGCGCCAAAGCGGTCGCGCCTGGATACGCTCTGAGCCCCACGCGCGTTCAATTACAAAACAAGGACCCACGGGGGTGGCATGAGTTCATGACGCGACTGGGCGAGCACGATAGCCTGGGCTCTGCCAACACCATGCTGGGTGTCCAGTCCTCACGCCCGTCAATTTATGATTTTGAAGAAAAACTCAAAGTCATGAAAGTACCAACACTGGTCGTCAACGGGGATGAGGACGATCCCTGCATCAACCCTGGCATCTTCTTAAAGAAAATGTTGCCCGCCTGCGGCTTGCTCATGTTGCCTAAAACTGGCCACACCATCAATCTCGAAGAGCCTGATTGGTTCAACATGTTTTTGGCGGATTTTATTGCTCACGTTGAAGCGGGAACCTGGGTCGAACGGGATCCGCGCGCCAAGCCCGAGTAAAACAAACAAGGCCTGTTGGGTGACGCGCCCTCAGGCCTGACTTTGTTGACAAGTCAAAGCCGCTATTTATTACAGCGCTTGCACGCTGGCAGCTTCGAAGAATCCGTCACGGTAGTCGCGCAGGGTCTGCTGTATCTCATCGGCCGTATTCATCACGAAGGGTCCGTATTGCACAATCGCCTCACCTAGAGGTTTGCCGGCAATAAGAAGCAATCTTGCATCGACCTTAGCCTCAACCCGAACCGCCTCCCCGCCGTCGTTGGCTAGTAAAGCCATGTTACGGTCAGGAACCTCAGTACCCGCAATCATCACGCTACCGCGATAGGTATAGGTAAAGGCGTTATGACCGACAGGGATTGCTTGGGTTAGCTGAGTACCCGCCGGCATACTGATATCCAGATAGAGTGGTTCGGTGTCGGGACGCGTGACTGCACCCGCCACATCGGCGCAGTGGCCAGCAATCACGCGAATTCGGATGCCATCGACAGTCGTGAATTCAGGGATTTTCTCAGTCGGAATGTCGCGATAGCTTGGCTTGATCATCTTGCTGTGCGAGGGCAAATTGAGCCACAACTGGAATCCTTCCATCAAGCCATCGGATTGCTCAGGCAGCTCAGAATGAATCAAACCGCTTCCAGCAGTCATCCATTGCACCCCGCCAGGCCTCAATAAGCCCTCATTACCCGCGCTGTCGTGATGACGCATGTTTCCGGCAATCATGTAGGTCACCGTCTCAAAACCGCGATGGGGATGATTCGGAAAGCCGCCTATATAGTCATCGGGATTCTCGTTTCGAAACGCATCCAGCATCAAAAACGGATCCAGCCGTTTTTGCAGTGATTGCGTCAACACACGGGTTAGCTTGACGCCAGCACCGTCAGAAGTCGCTACTCCCTGCACCAATTGCTGGACCTGACGAAAACTATTCATGTTTCTTATCCTTTTATTGCATGACTTGAGGCACACGGATCAGCAACGATGCCCTGAGGCGATTTGCGTGTTTCACCCAGAAGTTTATACACTGCATCCTCACTCAATCAATAGAAGCCAACTTTCCGGAGCATTCACACTGTGAGCACACTACAAAAAATCGATACCACTATTGGCTCTGGCCAAGAAGCAAGTGCTGGCCAAGAAGTAGTTGTCCACTATACCGGCTGGCTTTTCAGCGATACCGCGACAGACAACAAAGGTAGTAAATTCGATAGCTCGGTTGATCGGGGCCAGCCTTTTGATTTTCCACTTGGCGCAGGTCACGTGATCAAGGGTTGGGATGAAGGAGTCGCTGGCATGAAAGTCGGTGGCAAACGCACTCTTATCATCCCTTCAGAGATGGGCTATGGCGCCCGCGGCGCTGGCGGCGTTATCCCACCGAATGCCACCTTGGTGTTTGATGTCGAGCTACTTGCCGTTAACTAGCTTCAAATAGGCCAATCTGAACCGTTGCTTGGCCAGTGCGTCGTATCCACTGGCCTCAAACGCGGCGATATCCTTAAGCAAGTCTGCACAGTCCCTTCTAGCGGCCCATCCAAGCCAATTGCTATCTGGTGCCGACAGGTCCTGGTGTATCTGGATATTGCGAAAGACTGCTTGCCAGAGACTTGCTTTCCATTCACTCATGATCGCGAAGGACGCCGTTCCTGCGTCCAGTTGCTCGAGCACTTTTTCTTCCTGCGCGCTATCCTTTGCTGCTAATTTGACCAACTCGATCGGTGGCTTCCCGTCTGCTGTTAACTTCATATTGGCAGCCGTCAGGGACTTCTCAAGATTTGTCGGACGAGTACTAAAAACTGTATGACCTGACAGATCGTCAATCCGGCTGAAGTTAAGAACGCTTCTCCCGCTTACCAGCACCTCTTCGGCAGCTTGGCGCGAATGCTGCATACTCAGACCTCGGGCTTTATTCTTATCGGAGGCCATTTCACCCAGATCGGCAAAGGCGAGATCTGCTTCACCTTTTTTGACTTTGTTAAACAAATCATCCCGTGAGCTTTTGACCAGAACAACGTGGATGATCCTATGCTTTTTACGTTGCACAAACCTCTGGTTTACCCATATCTCGAAGGCATGGGCAATCTCTGGGGCAAAGCCTTGTTCTTTGCCGTCACGCAGAAAATAAAGGCTGGCATCCTCGGCCACGGCGATCCGAATTTCTCCGCTGGATACCATTTGAGCGTAAGATTTGGGCGCGTTTTGTGACGCTCCAGTCTTTTCTTTTTTTTTGGTCGGTCGATCTGCCGCAACTGCGTCACCAGCCAGTACCACCAGCATGACCCCGATCAATATTTTTTTCATGTCCTGAGAAATAATTATTTGACGGGGTCAGTTTATTTCATAATTCAGCCACGGTGGTGATGGTGCCAGCCTCGCTCATCGCGCTCGTGTTGATACCACGACCTTGCGTAGCCGTACCGCACTGAAGGCTGTATGTAAACCACAGGTGGCGCGACGAAGACTGGGGGGCTGTAGTAAGGCTGAGGCTGCAAAACAGCTACAGGCCTGTTGTATGGTTGCCCGTACGCGTAGCCATATGCATAACTGTCGTATTCATGCCCAACAGCTGCGCACCCATACAAGGCGCTTGAAAGCATCAGGACACCGGCAGCAATACGAACTGTATTTCTCATGATCTGCTCCTAAACCAGTTGTACCCAAATTAATAAAGCTAGCCCGTTTACACCGCGCTACTCAGTTGAGCTATTTACGAGCGGTATATTGCTTGGAGACACTGGACACTGGTTAGTTCTATCCCTGACAGACGTCTGCTGAACAATTATTTCAATTGATTTCGCTGCAATAAAAAGCAAAAAAGGACCCGAAGGTCCTTTTTTGCCTAGATCAAAATGTGGCTTACTGCACGCGACCTTCTTTCCAGGCTTGCAAGAGTTTCTCGTAGGCAACAGTTTCACCCTGAGGCTTCTCGTTCGCTAACTTCTTCCAAGGTGCATGCTGATCGCTCAGCCATTTGCTTGGATCACTCTTAGGATTGAGTTTAGGTGCGCAGACTGCCATCCCTGCGCGCTCGAGACGAGCCATGACCTGGTCCATTTCTTCGGCAAGGTTGTCCATCGCCTGCTGAGCGGTCTTTTCACCAGTGACAGCCAGTGCAACGTTCTTCCACCAGAGCTGAGCCAGTTTCGGATAGTCAGGCACATTGGTACCCGTTGGGGTCCAGGCAACCCGCGCTGGGCTGCGATAGAACTCAATCAGGCCACCGTACTTGCTGGCGTTTTGAGTGAAGAACTCGCTGCGGATATCACTATCACGAATAAACGTCAGGCCCGTGATCGATTTCTTAAGCGAAGTCGTTTTGGCGGTGATGAACTGAGCATAAAGCCAGGCAGCGGCCACTTTGTTGGCATCATGATCTTTGAAGAACGTCCATGAACCGACGTCCTGGTAGCCATTTTGCATGCCTTCTTTCCAGTATGGGCCATGTGGGCCAGGGGCCATACGCCATTTCGGACTACCGTCTGCGTTCACCACGGGCAAGCCAGCTTTGGTCATGTCAGCCGTAAACGCGGTGTACCAGAAGATCTGCTGAGCAATCTGTCCTTGTGCAGGTACAGGACCAGCCTCACCGAAGGTCATGCCAATCGCTTCCTTAGGTGAATACTTTTTCATCCACTCAACGTATTTTGACAGTGCGTACACAGCAGCGGGTGAGTTGGTGGCACCACCGCGCGAAACCGAGGCGCCAACAGGTGTGCACTTGTCGTCGGCGACACGGATACCCCATTCATCGACAGGCATACCGTTAGGAATGCCCTTATCGGCTTCTCCAGCCATTGACAACCACGCATCGGTAAAGCGCCAACCGAGCGAAGGATCCTTCTTGCCGTAATCCATGTGGCCATATATTGGCTTACCGTCGATGGATTTCACATCATTCGAGAAAAATGCTGCGATGTCTTCATAGGCGCTCCAGTTTTTCGGTACACCCAACTCGTAGCCGTACTTGGCTTTGAACTTATCTTGCAAGTCTTTACGAGCGAACAAATCGGCTCGGAACCAGTACAGATTAGCAAACTGCTGGTCAGGCAATTGATACATCTTGCCATCCGGGGCAGTAGTAAAACTTGTTCCGATGTAGTCCTTGAGATCGATGCCTGGATTCGTGAAATCTTTACCTGCACCAGCCATGTAATCGGTCAACGAAAGGATCTTGCCGTAACGGTAGTGAGTGCCAATCAGATCAGAGTCAGAAATCCAGCCGTCGTAAATCGACTTGCCAGATTGCATGGAGGTCTGAAGTTTTTCAACAACATCGCCCTCTTGAATCAAATCATGTTTGACTTTGATACCGGTGATCTCTTCAAACGCTTTAGCCAGCACTTTAGATTCGTACTCGTGCGTCGTGAGCGTCTCTGAAACGACTGATACCTCGGTCACTCCTTTGGCTTTTAATTTGGCAGCCGCATCGATAAACCACTGCATTTCAGACATCTGCTGATCTTTTGTCAGCGTTGATGGTTGAAATTCAGAGTCGATCCACTTCTGGGCCTCGGGAGCCCCTGCATGGCTGATGCCAGCCATTGCAACCACCGTCGCAAATGCTAGTGCTTTGTATCGCAATTTCATCATAGTCTCCTGACAATTTTTCCCGTTTTATATAAAAAATACTGATCCCCTTCGGGAAACACAGCGATCAGTACGGTAAAAAATCGACAAACCTCCTAGCCGTTGCGCAGCACAACAGCCACAAATATCATTGACAGCACAAAACTAAGCCATACGCTGGGCTCTTGCTCAAGGCTCAACCACTCCATCAACTTTTCAGATAAACCGACAAAGGCAAGATTGATATAGGCAGCACCCAGCAAGCCAATAAAGACCCGATCACCGCGAGTCGTCGCAATCGGCAAAAAACCTTTGCGCATGATGGTAGGTGATTTGATCTCCCAAATAGTCAGGCCGATCAGCATTAAAACAATACAAATAAAAAATACTGCAATCGGTGTCGTCCACGCCATCCATTCGAACATCTGGGTGCCTCCTTAAACGCGGCCCATCGCAAAACCTTTCGCGATGTAATGCCTGACAAACCAAATCACAATTGCGCCCGGAACGATTGTCAGAACACCGGCTGCCGCAAGGGTTGCCCAATCCATTCCCGCTGCTGACACGGTACGAGTCATCGTGGCCACAATCGGCTTGGCATTCACACTGGTCAGCGTACGCGCAAGCAGCAATTCAACCCAGCTAAACATGAAACAAAAAAATGCTGCAACCCCGATACCAGCTTTAATAAGCGGTACGAAAATAGTCAGAAAAAATCTCGGAAAGCTGTACCCATCGATATAGGCTGTTTCGTCAATTTCACGGGGAATGCCACTCATAAAGCCTTCAAGAATCCAAACTGCCAGGGGCACATTAAAGACCAGGTGAGCCAAGGCAACACCCAGATGGGTATCCATTAAACCGACTGCTGTGTAAAGCTGAAAAAACGGCAACAGAAAAACAGCACCTGGCGTCATGCGATTAGTCAGCAACCAGAAAAATACGTGCTTATCGCCCATGAACTGATACCGGGAAAACGCATAGGCGGCTGGCAAAGCAACTGTCAAAGAAATCACGACATTGATCGCAACATAAATCAACGAGTTGATATAGCCCGAATACCAAGACACATCAGTAAAAATGGTTCTGTAATTGTCCCAAGTAAACGCCTGCGGAAAAAATGAAAAACTGGCGACTATCTCCTCGTTCGTTTTGAACGACATATTGATCATCCAATAGATTGGCAAGATCGCGAATACAAGGTATGCGATAAGAAAGATAGTTCGTTTCTTAAAGCCAGGGCGAGTCCCCGCGTCGCTGGCAACAACCCTAATCGTGTTACTCATGTGCGCCCTCCTTGTCGGTCGTGCCCACCCGCTGCATCCAGTTATATAGAACAAAACAGAGCAATAGAATGATCAAGAAATAGATCAGGGAGAAGGCCGCGGCAGGACCTAGATCAAATTGACCCACTGCCTTCTGCGTTAAGTACTGGCTGAGAAACGTTGTTGCATTACCCGGACCGCCTCCGGTCAATACAAAAGGCTCGGTATAGATCATGAAGCTATCCATAAACCGTAACAGCACCGCTATCATCAGAACACCGCGCATCTTGGGCAGCTGGATATAGCGAAATACCGCAAACTTGCTCGCGCCGTCAATCTGCGCTGCCTGATAGTAGGCATCCGGAATTGATCTGAGTCCTGCATAACAGAGCAAAGCCACTAATGGCGTCCAGTGCCAGACATCCATCACAAGCACTGTCAACCACGCGTCAAGCGAATCGCCGGTGTAGTTGTAGTCGATGCCAACCTTGGCAAGCGTCACGCCTAGCAAGCCAATGTCACTACGTCCGAAAATCTGCCAGATCGTGCCAACCACGTTCCAGGGGATAAGCAGGGACAAAGCAACAATCACGAGCACTGCAGAAGATCGCCAGGTCTTAGCCGGCATCGCCAGCGCAAGCATGATCCCCAAAGGTATTTCAATCGCTAGTACCGAGAACGAATACACGAGCTGGCGCCATAATGCCTCGTGCAAATCTGAATCACGCATAACGGAAGTGAACCATTCCGTCCCAACGAATACTCTGCGCTCAGGAGAAATAATATCTTGCACCGAATAATTGACGACTGTCATCAGGGGCAGGATGGCGGAGAACGCCACACATAGCAGGACAGGCAGAATCAGGAACCACGCCTTCTGGTTGACTGGTTTCATGCGACCATCTCCTCATTCTTGTAGAAGCGCGTGTGCGAGTTGATGATCCTCAACCATGCTGTGTCTCCCGCAGAGAGCATTGCTGTCTCTGCGCTCAATCGCGCCCGAACGATCGTCGATCCATTTACGCCCCCTGTTTCAAGCGACGCAGTGATTACCCAATGCGTGCCTACGTCTTGCACTCTTACTATCTGGGCTGGCATAGCGTCCGCTTGATTAACGCTGGCTAGTTCGACGTATTCAGGCCGCACACCAATGACGAAATCACCGAACGATTGCAACTGAGCTGACTGGGCTTGGGCAGGGATGTCAAACGAATGTGCCCCAATCCTAATTCGGTTATCAGTGCACTGGGCTGGCAAGAAATTCATCCCAGGTGAGCCGATAAAATTACCGACGAAAGTGTGCTGTGGTCGCTCAAACAACTCGGCAGCTGATCCAGTCTGTACCGCGCGACCTCGAGTCATGACCACAATCTCTTCGGCAAAGGTCAAGGCTTCAACCTGATCATGCGTCACATAGATCAAAGTGAGCTTCAACTCGTGATGGATTTGTTTCAGCTTTCGCCTCAGTTGCCATTTCAGATGCGGATCGATAACCGTCAAGGGCTCGTCGAACAGAACGGCTGACACGTCTTCACGAACCAGTCCACGCCCGAGCGATATCTTCTGTTTTGCATCGGCAGACAGTCCTGCCGCGCGCTGATTCAACTGCTGGCTGATTTCGAGCATTTCAGCGATTTGACCTACACGCTTGGCGATATGAGCGCTTGAAACCCCACGGTTGCGTAGCGGGAAGGCTAGATTTTCTGCAACCGTCATCGTGTCGTAGATCACCGGAAACTGAAACACCTGCGCAATATTTCTTTGCTGAGGGGTCAAGGTTGTCACGTCTTTACCATCGAAGCGAACCGATCCCTGAGACGGCTGAACCAGACCCGAAATGACATTTAGCATGGTGGTCTTGCCACAACCTGAAGGCCCCAAAAGCGCATACGCTCCGCCATCGCGAAAACTCATTTTGAGCGGCAATAACGCATAATCACTATCGGATTGCGGGTTAGGTCGATACGAGTGAGCCAGATCAAGATCTATCTGCGCCATATCACGCCCCCGCCTTGAACGAGATTGCTGTGCCGCGCGGCGCGACAGTTAACATCCCGCTGTGATCAAACAGGTAAGCGTGCTCCGCACTCATGTATAACGTAATCGTCGAAGCAATATCAAAATAATGCACTCCTGTTAACTGAGCGACGACGTTGCCCAACTCGGTCTTGACGTGTAAAAAGGTGTCAGATCCCGATATTTCTGCCAACTCCACCAAACCACTCAACGACAAATCACCTGTTCGGCTCTGCACTCGTAAAGCGTTAGCGCGCATACCGATGGTCACAGGGGTATCTGGCTCAAGCGCAGCTGTCAGATCCAAACTTAACCCCTGACCGAAAGCGATCTGATAACCATCCGCTGAAACTCGGGCAGCAATCAGGTTGATCGGGGGATCACTGAAGGCTCTCGCAACACTCAGCGACGCGGGCTGATGAAAAACCTCTGGGGTCGCGCCGTACTGCAATAAGCGACCTGCTTCGAGCACGGCGGTATAGCCACCCAGCAACAAGGCTTCACTGGGCTCAGTAGTCGCATAAACAACTGTTGATTCACCATTCGCGAAGATTTGCGTCAGCTCATCACGCAGCTCTTCCCTGAGTTTGTAGTCAAGATTGACGAGAGGTTCATCCAGCAAAATCAGCGGTGCCCGCTTGGCAAGCGCTCTTGCCAAAGCAACCCGCTGCTGTTGCCCGCCCGATAACTCTGCAGGCAATCTTTTTAGAAAAGGGTCAATGTGTAACTTGGCTGCAAGTGCCTTGACTTGAGCATCAATATTTTTCTCGCGTCTCAAACGCAAGGGCGAAGCGATGTTATCGAAGACAGTCATTGAGGGATAATTGATGAATTGCTGGTACACCATGGCGACGTCACGATTGCGCACAGTTAATCCGGTGACATCTTGATGATCAACAAAAATGCTGCCTGCCGTCGGCGGTTCGAGCCCTGCCATCAAACGCATGAGCGTCGTTTTGCCAGCCAAAGTCGCCCCAAGCAATACGTTGACCGTATTGGGCTGCAACTCGACACTCATAGGGTATAAAAACTGTTCTGCCCCGACCTGCTTTTCTATTTTTTGTAAGTTTAGGCGCATTGCTCGCCCACTCCTTTGTTACCCAACCCCTACTCAGCCAAATACTGGCGTTAATCTTAGTGGTCGAACTCTCTTATACGCCCTGTCGTCAGAACTATGTAATGAGTGAAAACCCGCACATGAGGTCGCACCTGAGATTTTTGATCGTTTATACGTTAATGTCGACCTCGTTGTCCGGGCCTTTGAGTCCTCCTTTGAACACCTAGCCTCATGATGAACAACACCGGTAACCTTCGACCAGGCTCATTGCCCGGACTTTTCCAGCTATTGCTGATCGGCCTATTGTTTGTTTCCTGTACCTGTAGCGCACGAGCATCACAGACATCGGATGAAAGGATAGTGATTGGATCCAAGCGGTTCATCGAAGCTTATGTTCTGGGCGAAATCATTACTCAGCGACTGAAACAGGCTGGCCAGGACAAAGTGATCCTGAAGTCAGGGCTTGGCAATACCGGGATCCTGTTTGCAGCGCTTACAAGCGGCGAGATAGATCTCTATCCAGAGTACACCGGCACGATTACTCGTGAAATCCTAAAAACCGACCGAGTACTCACACTTTCTGACATGAATGCCCGCCTTTTGCCGCTTGGCTTGCAAGCAGGCGTTTTATTGGGGTTTGATAACTCGTATGTGCTCGCCATGCGCCGAGAGCAAGCAGCGCGGCTCGGGATCACCAAAATATCGGATCTGCGCAACCACCCGGAGCTGATTCCGGGTCTATCGCACGAATTCATTGGTCGTGAAGATGGCTGGAAGGGACTTCTAGCCTCCTACCAGCTCGATCAGCTAAACCCGCGGGGGCTTGATCATGGCTTAGCCTACGAAGCGATTGCGTCAGGGCAGATCGATATCGTAGATGCCTACGGTACCGACTCCAAGCTCGTGCGCTACGACTTAATCGCTCTGGAAGACGACAAACATTTTTTTCCTACCTACGAAGCCGTCTTGCTCTATCGAGCAGATGTTCCGACCCGCTTTCCATCCTCCTGGAAAACGTTACTCGGCCTAACGGACAGCATTTCTCAACACAAAATGCGCGAACTCAATACGGCCGTGGAGATGAACGGAGCCAGTTTCGAGGCCGCCGCGAGTCAGTTTTTAGGTAACGATCAAAAAAGTTCAACCCGCCCGTCCTTTTTGACTGCTCTTTTTGGCGATGATTTCGTACGTTTGGCAGTTCAACATTGTTTGCTTGTGCTGATCTCCGTTGCCCTCGCGACTGGCATAGGATTACCCTTGGGCATTCTCTGTTTTTATCAACCAGCAACAGGCCGCTGGGTACTATCAGCTTGCAATGTCGTTCAGACTATCCCGTCGCTTGCGATGCTGGCGTTTCTGATATCGGCATTCGGCCTAATTGGTATGTTGCCAGCGCTTACCGCGCTGTTTCTCTACGCCCTTTTACCCATCGTTCAGAACACGTACGCAGGCCTGAGGGAAATATCTACGGGGATGCGTGAAGCGGGCGTTGCGCTGGGACTCAAACCCCTGGACCGATTAATCCTCGTTGAGCTGCCGATTGCAAAGCCGGTCATTTTAGGTGGGATACAAATTTCGGCTGTGCTAAGCGTTGGCACTGCAACAATTGCAGCGTTTGTGGGCGCTGGTGGATTTGGTGATCGAATCGCTCAAGGTTTAGCGCTAAATAACAACGAGTTGTTGCTGGCTGGCGCCATCCCGGCCGCCAGCCTCGCGCTTGTGATTCAGTTTGTGTTTGAAAAACTAAACAAAAAACACTATTGACCCGTCGCCATATTTCTCCAAGGCATATGGGTAAAACAAACAAATCGTTTGTTTTCTTCTTTACCAGGTCTAAATTGAGGTCATGGAAAATTATGGCTTCGTTATCGCAGGTTTTTTTGTTGGTCTAGTCGTCGGGCTCACCGGAGTGGGTGGTGGCTCGCTGATGACCCCATTGCTGATTTTTTTCTTCGGCATCAAACCTTACCTGGCGGTCGGCACCGACCTTCTCTTTGCTGCCTTCACCAAAGCGGGAGGGACATTCAGCCTATCCAGACAGGGCTTAGTCCCGTGGAAGCCGGTCGTGTCGCTATGCGCAGGTAGCATCCCTGCCGCTTTGATTACGCTGCTAGTTTTGCATGAGGTTGGCCCGTCTAGTCCCGACGTGCAGCGTGTCATGTCCACGAGCTTGGGCGTTGCGCTGTTGCTAACCGCCTGCGCTATGCTGTACAAGGCGATTCGTGGTCGCCAGTTAATGCCAGCAACCACTGCCGAGGATCTGGCAGAGGCAATGCGACCACGTCACTGGTTGTTGCCGATTCTATTTGGTGCGGTCATAGGCAGCCTTGTCACCTTAACCTCTGTCGGCGCGGGCGCAATCGGCGTCACTGTGCTGATGATTCTTTACCCAAGACTGCCCTTAGCCAGCATCATCGCTGCTGACATTGCCTATGCAGTGCCCTTGACCATGGTCGCTGGGTTGGGTCACGCTTCTCTGGGTTCAGTTGACTGGTATTTGCTGGCGTCTTTGCTTGCGGGCTCTCTGCCCGGTATATGGCTTGGCTCTCGCCTAAACCACAAGGTGCCTGATCGGTTAATCAGAGGCATACTTTCCCTGGTTTTGGCCTGGGTAAGCACCAAACTAGTCTTTGCTTAACCAATCGCAACCATCCCGCTGACCAGACTCAAGCGTCAACCCTTTATTTGCGTTTGACGCAGGCTTGCCGCAACTGCCTTGCCACGATCGAACTCCTGCTTGAGTTTAAGCAACTCGTCAGGGCTAACTCTGTCGATATTGGAGTAATCCAGTTTCCAATCATGTGACTCATCCCAACGTAAAGGCGACTGTACCGTCGTGCGCGCCGCTGGAGCCCTCTCTAACAAGCGCAAAGCCAACAAAAGACTGAACCGCTGGGATTCGACATCGTGAGGCTTTCCGGCTGAGTTACCCAAAGGGAAATCGCTAAATAAAAATCTGGGTACGCCGCAATGCTCGACGATATCTTTGGCGCAGCCCATGACGACTGTTGGTATCCCCGCAGCCTCAAGATAGCGCGCAACAAGACTCAAGGTTTGATGACACACCGGGCAGTTGGGGATAAGTACTGCAGCCTCTACGCCATCTTCCCGGCATCTTGTCAAAACCTCAGGTGCGTCAACTTCTATGGTGTGACGCTGACTTCGATTGGTTGGCACGCCATAAAAATTAGGCGCAACTCGACCGATGGTGTTTTCCCGCGCGAGCTCTTTTAGCATTGGCAGGGCAAACCAAGCATTGCTGTCTTCCATGCTCGTATGCTTACGATCAATCGCTACATGCGAAACACGCAAATCATGTTCTTGACTAGTATCGCCTGAGTACACCTCATAAAACTTCGCGGCAGCGTTATATGCAGAACCAGGGCCTTGATTACCTTTATCTGGCTGATAGGGGGCTGCCGTGGTAATCAGCGCCACACATGTGTTTGATAACAGTTGAGCGACAGGGGTGAAGGGAACCTCAGCATAGTGAGCCCAGCGATAGGGATTGTCATAGCCCAACCCGAGATACCAATCGCGAGTGCGTTGCATATAGCGAATCGGCTGATCCTCATCATTCGCAAAGCCCAGCGGATCATCGATAGTGACTTGCGTTTTTCTGGTCGTGTCGCTCATTTGGCTTGGATCCTGTTTCTGTCAGCGCCAGTCTAGCGCACGAAAGCTAGGCGGGGTAGTCCCTGGTATCGACAAGTAGTAACCATCGGGGTCTTGAATACCATTCGACAAGTGCTGTCGCAAGTTAGCCCTGAAAGTACTAGTTGATCCCGTGTCCTCTTGCCATTATCAATTACTTTACTGCGTGTAAAAACATCGTGATGCACAGGCCAAACGCACTCAAACACAGGGTAGCTACCCCACCACCAATCCAGATAATGTATTTGTGAGAGGTCCGCAACGCAGTGAGAGCGGATCGAAACTCTGCAAAGTCATCTTTACATTGGTAGATTGTTTTTTTCAGATCTGCAATTTCAGCAGAAATTTTTGTTTCGACCTGAACGATTTTTGTTTCAAGGTGATCAGTCTTACCTTCTAACCTGTCAGTTTTTACCTCAAGCCTATTAATGTGCGCTCTGACATCATGGCCGAGGCTCAAAAAATCAGCTTTGGTCGCATATTTATTATGTTCTTCGTCATAAAGACTTTGGAGCATCAGCGCATGTACTTCGGCCTGATCGCGTGGGACACCAGCATTAACAAGTTGCTTGGCGTAAGAAAGAGAATTGAATGTACTCATGACTACCTTCAAAAAATTCAACTGAGCCTTGAAGCGACTCACAGAATGAAGTCTGAACTTTTTGAAGAGTAAAAACAATAGAGTTTGAGCGACTGTTTCAAAGTCTTACAACTTGGCTGTTTAATGCGCCGCTTTACCGTTTCAAATATTGATTAAAAAAACATAGCGATCTCGACAAACGCTTCTTTCGTTTCGGGCGCGTTGATATCTCTGTAAGCGACAAGCACATTGTCAACCATTGCGTTGGTCTGAAACGAGTCGCCCGCGCCAGTTAAGTCAGACATGGGCGTTCCGGGTGCGATTGCAGCCGGCAATGGGCAATTTATCTTGCTTTGCCCTCAACACCATTGCGAGCAACAGCAGCAGTTTCAAACACGCAGTACCACTCACTACCCTCACCCTCACCCTCAATGTTACGCAATTATTTCAATTATGTATCAAATACGTGTCAGCCAGACTGAAGCCAAAGGTCCCAAAAGGGGCATCCTTACTACGTTTGAGACAAAAATTAGTAATCATGGACGTGGGTAACAATAGTTAACAATCTTGTAGTCAGTTGGATCGTAAGCTTTGTGCATGAGTGCTTAAGTCAATACCGTCTTTTCTGACGGTAGACATTCACAATGAGGACAACTGGTCATGTACAAAGCCACAGACTTATCCTTGTCAGGCCCCATTTCCATGGCGCGCGTGAATACAGACAACACTAACAAATTTCGTTTCAATCTACTTGCCATCGTGTTTACGCGAACCACGAAAGCGCAAGAAATTGCCAAATACATCAATAGTAAAGAGCCCAAATCCATCAATGATATTGAGGAGATTGCAAATGACTATCTATATAGATAGCGCTGCTGTCGGCTACCTTACTGAGAACCAAGGACAGGATCAAATCTTGAAGCCACTCGCGCAAGAGCTTGATGAAAATAACACAAGGATATGTCGCCACCCTCGCATACACGAACTCACACGCGTGTTTGATTTCGATCGACAGCCTGATCGACGTGAGGCTTGGCAAATTAATGTGAAAGGCATTGAAAAGACAGTCGTAATTTTTATCGCAGCATTTTTTAGAGCCGCAACACAACTTCGCCGCAGTCCAAACATTGGAGCTAAATAATGAGCAAATTTATTTTAGTCGTTGCAATCGTCACCTTATCTTTGGGGTCCATGATATTGGGTGAGCGTGCGACCGCCACAACAAGCGCGGGGCAAACTGAGCAAGCACTTCAATTCAGGCTAAATGATGCAGCACAAGCCTGCAACGCATGCCTTTAATTAAGTAGAGTTTTGAACTTCTATCACTTGCAAGGGGATTTACCATGACTACTCTTTTGAAACCTGTCGGTGAAGCATCGGTCTCCGTCTTGCTGTCGTTTACAGCTGGCGTGCCCGTCCTATTTTTCCTGGAATCCGTGCTCGGTATGTAAAGGATTGTGGGGCGTCAGACACTGTGATCTGTATGCCGCCGCTCGCACCTTGGTGCAGGATGTCCAAGAACGACACCTATTGGCGAAGGTGCCTCTTTACATTTCTCTTGCTATACTCCGTTTGTCACTAGGGAGTAGCCGCTCTACTTTTCAGTAGGGGCTTACATCAACATACTTGAGCCTCGGCTTATGGTGTAAGCGGTTCTTATAGCTTGGCAAGACTTTTGACTACAAACACTTACACGGGCTGTGGGTGTATTGTAGTCATTCGTTTTTGTCACACAGCCTGTAAGGAAAAAAATGGCAATCGACGCTCTTCTCGTATCTACTGGTGTTGTGGCGCTGGCTGAAATAGGCGATAAAACCCAACTCTTGGCTTTCATTCTTGCCGCGAGGTTCAAAAAGCCGATCCCGATTGTTTTGGGCATTCTGGCAGCAACCATCATCAATCATGGCTTGGCAGGCGCATTAGGTGCCTGGATAACGTCGCTTGTGAGCCCGGACATAATGCGCTGGATTCTAGGCGCATCCTTTATCGGAATGGCGCTTTGGACCTTGATCCCGGACAAGATCGAGGACGAAGAAACACAAGTTGCCAAGCATCTAGGCGTGTTTGGTGCGACTTTTATAACCTTCTTCTTGGCCGAGATGGGAGATAAGACTCAAATTGCCACCATCGCTCTTGCGGCCAGTTATGGCACGCCTTGGTTAGTGGTCATTGGCACAACATTGGGAATGCTGATCGCTGATGTACCTGCCGTTTTTATTGCTGACAAGTTTGCCGACAAAATCCCAATGAAGTTGGTTCACTCAATTGCAGCCGCTATCTTTGCGGCTCTGGGCGTACTGACATTGCTTCAAGTGGACAAGTTGTTCTAAATTTTCGAGTCTTGAAATATAAAAGCTAACGTTTCCCGCAAATATCTCACCGTGATGCTAAGAGATTCAGCGCTTAAGTTGTTACGGTTCAAAAACGCATTCCACTGAGTCGTCTTCTGTTTGTCTGTCCAAAACTCCTCACTTAGCCCCACTGGGAACCCGTGAGTCATTCTCGTCTTACGATTTCTTAAAGTTGCTGTAACAGCCTGTCCCAAAATCTTTTGATCTAAGGGTGTATCTCTCAAAATGACCCATAGATCAAAATAGTCTTTCATTCTGGTGTTGGCCATACCCAATGTAATGATGGCCTCTAGTTTTTCTGCAACAACAGTATATCTAGGGTACACGCTCAAGCTAGGTGCAGGCATGTCATCAAACATGACTGGATATATAGCCAACTCAGGGGCTGGTGTGACTGCATCTCCAAAACCAATATCGATCTGGACAGGACACTTTGCGCCATCGATCATTCCTGTGAGTGTCAGCCTCGTCCCAGAATAGTTTGACTCTTTGCGGATTTCCTCAGCCTGGAGAGATTTCACATCGAAAGATATTCCATCATCAACGTCCAACAAGCAAAGCCCTTCAAACACGGCGACGAGATGAGTGGGTATTCCGGAGCATCGTGACCGATTATTCCGGAGCATCGTGACCGCCGATTCCGACGTATCGTGACCGGTGATTCTGGTCTATCGTGACCGTTTTTCAACCCCGACTGGAATGGTCGGTCACGATACCGGAATCACCGGTCACGATACCGGCACGGCGTCGTACCGCAGCGTTATGGGTTGTGCATAACTATCCACCCAAACAGGCAAACCTTCCAGCTCTTACCCGGAGTCGGTATGCCTGTAGCAAGGATTACTATGCGCAAAATAAAGGATGTCTTGCGTCTGAAGTTAGACGCACAGCTCTCCCATGAACGGATAGCCGCATCTTTGGGGCTATCCAAAGGTGTGGTGACGAAGTACGTCACGTTGGCGGCAGCCGCACAGCTTGATTGGCCGACCATTCAAGGCCTTGATGAAGCCGATCTGCAACGCCGGTTGCTGCCGTCTCCCGTCAAACAAAGCGATGTGGCGCTACCAGACTACGGCTATGTCCATCAGGAATTGCGTCGTAAAGGCATGACGCTGATGCTGCTTTGGGAGGAGCACGTCGCTCAACGCTCAGAGCAACGTACCCATAAGTACTCGCAGTTCTGCGAGCATTATCGGCAGTATGCCCGCACGCTTAAACGATCTATGCGCCAGACACATCGTGCCGGCGAGAAGCTGTTTGTAGACTTTGCAGGACCAACACTTGGCCTCAATAACGGCGATCGGGTGCATATCTTTGTCGCTTCGCTCGGTGCGTCGAACTATACCTTTGCCTGTGCGACACCTCGAGAATCCATGATGGATTGGTTGAACTCCATCTCTTTAGCCTTAAGGTTTTATGGTGGCGTGCCACAGTTGATCGTGCCGGATAATCCTCGCGCCATGATCAGCGATCCCAATCGCTACGAGCCAGGCACCAACGAGACTGTTGCCGACTTTGCTCGCCATTACAGTACCTCGGTCTTGCCTGCGCGCCCCTACCATCCACAAGATAAAGGCAAGGTGGAGTCAGCGGTTCAAGTTGTTGAACGATGGATCATGATGCGCCTGCGCAATACTCGGTTTAATTCTATCGACGATGTAAATGATTCTATTAGGCCGCTACTTGATCGGTTAAACAATAAGAACTTCCAAAAAATGCCGGGCACGCGCGCCAGCTGTTTTAAGCAAATCGATGCCCCAGCACTACAGCCGCTACCCGCACAATTATGGGAGTTTGCGGTATTCAAACGTGTACGCGTTCATATCGATCAACACATTGAGTTTGAAGGACATCGATATAGCGTGCCTCAGGCATTGGTGAGTCAGCAGTTAGAAGCTCGGGTGACGGCGCGCAGCGCTGAAGTCTTGCACCGCGGTCAGCGGGTAGCGTGTCACACACGTAATATGCAAAAAGGCGGCTATACAACGGTTGCCGAACACCTGCCAGCCGCACATCGCGCCCACATGGAATGGACGCCTGAGCGACTCATTGACTGGGGCGAGACGATTGGAGTAGCCACCGGCAGGTTTGTCTCCAAGCTCTTGCATATGCGGCGACATCCCGAGCATGGTTATCGCGCCTGCCTCGGGTTGCTCTCGCTGGTTAAGCGCTATGGCAAGGCCAGATTAGAGGCGGCTTGTCTACTCGCACTTGAGCTTGGTGTAACCAAGTATAGCCATGTACGTGACATTCTTGCCAATAACCGCGACCAAGTCCGCCCGCAAGACACTACTCAATGGACCAGCCCCGAGCACGAGCACGTGCGCGGCCCGAGCTACTACCAATAGGATTGTTAATCATGATGACTCATACAACGCTAGACCAGTTAAAAGAATTAAAACTGCAGGGCATGGCAGATAGTCTGCAAGAGCAGTTGATGCAAGTCAGTATTAGTAGCATGAGCTTTGAGGAACGGCTCGCGCTGCTGGTTGATCGCGAGATCAACTGGCGTAATGATAAAAAACTTGTTCGTCTACTCAAGAATGCTCACCTACGCTATCCGCAGGCTGCGATTGAAGATCTAGATACTCGGGCTGGGCGAGGGGTCGATCGCAAAGAAATCATGAGCCTTGTACTAGGCGACTGGGTAACCACCGGACAGACGATCTTTATTACTGGCCCGACTGGTGCGGGCAAATCCTGGTTGGGTTGTGCACTGGCTCAATACGCCTGCCGCAGAGGTCACACGGTTTATTACCAGCGCGTGCCGCGCCTGATCGAAGATTTAAAAATCCGACACGGCAACGGTACGTTTGGCAAATGGCTGATACAGATCGCCAAAACTGACGTCCTGTTACTTGATGATTGGGGAATGACTGGGCTGGATGTCCATACGCGGGCTGATTTATTGGAGCTGATTGATGATCGAGCTGCCAGTAAGGCCACTATTATCACAAGTCAATTACCAATTGAGCACTGGCACGCCTGGATCGGAGATGTCACGATCGCTGACGCGATTATGGACCGCTTAATGCAAAAAAATCACCGCCTGACTTTAGCCGGTGAATCATTACGGCAAAAGCCGAAAACCACAAAACAGGAGAAAAAATAAACCCATCGTGACCGATGTACTTATAATTTAAGGGCACAACACATCACGCTGCGCAACTGGTCACGATAGACTGGAATCAGCGGTCACGATAATCGGAATACGCAATGAGGGATTTCGGCAAGCCCGAAGCCCAATAAGTCAATGTCTCGCGTTGGCCGCAACGGAAAGTCATACCAAAGATCAAAAAGCAAAGCGCCTTTCAAAAGGAAGTGATCCTTCTGGGGCGAAATGCTTAACCTATAGAGCAAACGCTCTAACGCATAGCGTATGAGCAGTCGTTGAAAGTCCACCCCGTCACTCTTGGCCTTGTTGAGCAATCGAGCGCGGACGGAGGCGGCCAAGTTTCGTTGTGTCATACAAGGCTCTCAAGATAGGGACGCATGACATTAGCTACCCTGCAAAGCTGAGCAGACTCCCACAGTTCGTCCATGGTGACTCTTTTTTGCTTCCAAGCATCTCTGAGCGCCTCAATGGTGATGTCTAGTCCTATCTTGTTTCGGAATTTAAAGCAGTCAGCAACAGTCTTGGCGACAGATGTAACTGGTATGTGCACAACACCATCAATTGCTTTTTGTTCAACACTCAAACCGAGGTCAGTAAATCTGACAATATGTAGTGGTGGATAACTCACGCTAGGCGCTCGCGCTTTGGATGAAATTGCCACCCAAACCTCATGTGGTGTTTGCGTTGTGAGACCATGAATTTGTAGTGCCGTGAGGAGGCAAAAAACCATGTTGGGATATTTGATCGAGAGTTGCGCCAGTTGGTCCAACTCCGTAAGCGCCCTATCCGGGGTTGCGTACAACCCACGGCTTATCCGGACTAGCGCGCCGTTGCGCAGCAGTTGCTGTAGCTTTGCACCGGATGCCCCTACGATGGCAAGATCATGCGCACGCACCAATCCTTTGGCGTGAACAAGTTCCAGTGCAGGATCGCTGATTTTTGGTGGCATATCGATATTATATGAAAATGTCGGTAAATATCAATAATTACATACTATATCGTATTATGAAGACAATAAGCTGTGAACCAGTAAATGGGTTAGAGCAACCGAGCCGCAGGGTAAAGCCTGAATAATTCGAAAATATTTTTGGTTCGCGGTACAAGTTTCGAACTTGTGACCCCTGCCGTGTGAAGGAAACACGTCGCGCAAACTTTTAGCTCAAATCAGACACTAACGATATCCCTTACCGCCTTAAGCAGCAGCCAATATTAAGTGTCCCACATCTGCGTTAGTTGGACGAAGCTTTATTTCAATGTCGTAGCCCAGCCGAGTCAGACAGTCCATCAGTTTGCGCTCAGACAGATTAGTGAAATCGCCACGCATCATGTCAGAGACTTTTGGCTGGGTAATGCCCATCCGTTTGGCGGCCTCTTGTTGTGTCAGGCTACGGCTTTTCATGGCTTTTCTGATTTCAATCACCAAGCCAGTTTTGATCTTGAGTTTTTCAGCATCAGCCAGGCCAAGGTCAGCAAATACATTGCCAGAACCACGATGCACTTCAACGCCGTCAACAAGTCGAATTTTCATTTTCGCAACTCCTTTACATACGCTTCGGCAATTTTCAACCTAGCGTGAATGATGTCCATGTCTTCTTTCGGCGTGGCGATACCGCGCTTGCTTTTCTTTTGAAAGCAGTGAAGGACAAACACTGCTTCAGTAAATTTAACGGTGTAAACCGCGCGATAGGTGCCGCCAACATCGTCCTCTACTACCTCAAGCACCCCTGCACCACCAAAGCCTTTAAGTACTTTGGCTGCATCATGCTTGTCGCCCGCTTGCGCTAGCGACAAGGCAAATCCGAAAAGGCGCCGAACGTCAGCAGGTAAATCCATTAAGTCTTTATGGCTGCTGCCAATCCATTCAAGCGGTTTTTCGTTTATAGACGTCATTTAATATATATGAAGTGGTATAAAAAGTCAATGAATAAAACCGCCCTCGCGAGGAGTGAGGGCAAATTAATTAACCTTCAAATTATCCCATTATTGCGGCCTAACATACTGTAAGACTATCTTCACACGTACTTCTACGATATTGATTTAATTGATAAAAATTGTTAAAGGCACTAGACAGATATGCTGACAGGTGAATTGCGAAGCCAAGTTGATCGCGTTTGGATGGCTTTTTTTACAGGTGGTATCGCAAATCCTCTGGAAGTTGTTGAGCAGATAGATCCAGAGCTTAGTTGTGTAGCCCTGTATGTGTGCCCGTTCAATGTCAGCTGTTCTGTGCCGTGGTTTAACGGGCGTAGGTTCAGAGTCTGATCGCAGTAATCGCAGCGTAACCATAAGTACCCAAGAAGTTTTTCTTGAGCCTAATGCCGAATACAGGATTTAGCGATCGGGAATGCGTGAAAACGGTCGTGTTGACACGACCGTTTTAACAGTTTGACAGTTGCTTAGCGTGGTGTACTACTGAAAAGCAGAATACCGCTGCTTGGCCAGCTATGTGCCTGAATAATTCGAAAATATTTTTGGTGGGCGGTACAAGTTTCGAACTTGTGACCCCTGCCGTGTGAAGGCAGTGCTCTACCACTGAGCTAACCGCCCAATCTTGACGCGCACTTTGGGTGGCGGATTGGAGTTCTGGACGAATCCAAGGGGCGGATTATACACAGCCGCGCCCGTTTACCTCAAAGACGGCAAGAGCGTTGAGGCATACAGGCCACTTCTCAATGAAGAAACCGGCCAGACTCCCCTTAGATTTGCTCATTGACGGCAATCCCCGCTGCACCCGCGTCGTTTGTACTACTAGTAGCACACGGTTTTGACCAAACAATTTAGATGACCGTTTGCGTGGCCGCAGGGTCAAAACAGGGGATATTGCGGAGATAATGGTCGCACTCTAATGATGAAAAGATTACTCATATTGGCAAAATCGATTCTGCGGATCGTGTGCAATCAAAATGGGGCAAAGGGCATTTGTACGATCATGCAATACTTGAGGTGCCCGAGGATTATGGGAATCACTACAGTAACTATCAATTGAATGATACCTTTGACTTTATGTCATCGTTCGAAAAATATTTGAAAAAGGCTTTAGATTCTTATCTACCTTGAATGTCTAAATTGTCCTTTTGAAAGGACAAAACCCGAAGTGATAATCAGTTGTGCGCTATCGTCGTTTGTAGGGACTGTTGTGCCTTGAGCACTTTCTGCCGCTTCTTCTCCGCCGCCAACGCATCGCGGGCCTTATTTACATTTTGTGTCATGGCCGCCACGCGAGCTTGGGCTGGTGTTTTTGGGGCAGTGGGCTTGATGGTTGTAATTTCTTGCACGAGCATTGCAATCTCCTTTCGTGTATTTAACAAGATCGCAATGCCCATGGCTGGCTTTCAGTGGTGTCCTTTTGAAAGGACAAAACCGAACGACTGAGCGTCCCCAAACGGAACGCTCGTACTCAACGCTTGAAGCCAGAGCGTAGTGCGCCGCTAGCGGCCTCAATCTGAGCATCAAGTTCGCCAGTTTCAACGGCCTTTTTGATGATCTCCAAGATACCGACAAGATGATCCGCTGCGCCAACTTCTACAGTTGGCTTGCCTTTGGCCAGCTCTAGGGGCTTGGCACCGTAGCGAATAGTCAGGCAGATTTTGCCATCTACATTTGACCACCACATTGGCCTGACTCGTCGCTGTATCTCAACAGTCTTACGGCCACCATCTTCACTGGCTACAGTTTTGAAGCGGGTGTTGCTGTAGGTTTCACCTCGCTGCTGGGCAAGTGCAAGCTGGATTTGATCCCCAAGCTTGCCTGCTAATTTATTGCGACGAATTTGTATGGGTGCTAATGCCGCGGTGCGTCGGGTCGTGGTCAACTTCAGATTTGTGAGTGCGCTCATTTCGATCTCCTATAAGTGGATGGGGCACAGGACAACTGTATATTCCGCTCACGAATAAGGTCGATCGATTTTGCCAAAATGCCGAAAAAATCTAATAAATCAGGTGTGTTTTCCTGCAGATATATTTGGTCAGGGATAAATAATTGCGAGTTGCTTAGTGAGTTGCATTAGGTTGCTTGAAGAAAGAAGTTGCAAGTTACAAGTCGCAAGTTACTTGTTACTGTTTTGGGACAAATGAGTAGCTATGACTGCAACACAGCTACTCGTGCAACCCCAGTTACTCAGTAACAGGCAACCCGCGACGAGCGACTTCTTTTGATCCCTGCGACTTCTCGCAACTAATGCAACCGCTGCGACCATGCCATATTCTTAAAGGAGAAACAAATGGAGAAGGAAATCGCAGTTCGTTTATTCGAAAACAAAAAGTTAGGAACCACATACGGTCGAGGTCTATATCGCTCAGCTGTATTCAATGCCAGTGCAGAAATTAAAGATCCGCACGTGAAATATTTATTAGATTTTTATCAATTCGACCGCTGGCAGCACACGGCCAATACCGACAAACAAATCGTAATCCTCAATCAAATCAACGACAGTTGTTCCGCAGATGATTTGACCAGCTGGGTCACTCGATATAACCCAGCAACAAAAGAAAAGACATTAGTAGATGGCGTTGCAATCTTTGACAGTAAAGCAAATATGCTTAGGGTTGTTGTCAGCGATCCTGACTCAGGCATCGAGGATTCGTGGGTGTTACCAGTAAAGGTGTGCAGTGTGTCACGCACAAATTCGCCCAGCCTAATTGCAACCAATACGGAATTGGCCAACTGGTAATTGCAAAATCCCCGTCAAAAAAGCCCTGTACGCACAGATTGCGTATTCCGCTCAAACTGGACACTCGGTCCACCGCAAACTGATCGGCGATCCCACGGCAAACTGGACAGCTATTCCGGCGCAATCTGATCACTTCGGAGCGAAGCGACGCGGGGTTAATAGTCT